>Ga0310695_10000305_pt1 | contig 130660 bp, 139 predicted proteins | sample RumenRJG_04DNA_FD_203882 | JGI IMG/M metagenome (GOLD analysis project Ga0310695, IMG submission 203882) | Bovine rumen microbial communities from Lethbridge, Alberta, Canada - RJG_04 (v2) (version 2) | ecosystem: Host-associated > Mammals > Digestive system > Stomach > Rumen | place: Canada...
TTCCTGAAGTAAAATTCGGAAAAGCCATCAGTTATGCACTTAATTCATGGCAGCATATTTTAAATTATATTGAATGTCCGTATATTTATCTTGATAATTCAATTGCAGAAAGATCTATAAAACCATTTGTTCTTGGCCGCAAAAACTGGCTTTTTGCAGGTTCTGAAGATGGCGCTCGTTCCAGCTGTCTCTTGTTTTCGTTAATTGAATGTGCTAAAATACATAATATAAATCCAGAGGATTATCTTCGTTGTATTTTTGAGCAGGCAGTTGATACTGATAACTGGACCGAAGATGACTGGAAACAACTCTTACCTTGGAACATAAAAATCACGTCTTTTGAAGCCCAAGGTGTCTGGATGGTGCCTCAGGGGGCCCAAAATTGACGGACACCTTCAATATCATGTTCCGTCCAGTCAAGATAATTGTTGAACTTGCTTAAATCCAACAAAACTATCTCGCAGTTTTTCGCCTCAAATGTTTGTGCTTGTTCTTTGTATGGATTGTACCATTCAGTTTTATATTCATCGACATAAAAAACAACGGTTGGATTATATTCCGGCTCAAGAAGCGTATACAGTTTTTTCACAATCGGAAGAATTACCTCTGCATACTCTTTTGAACTTAAATCAGGGGCTTTGCTCTTTGCTTGTGGAAGTTTTATATAAATCCAGCTTTCATAATCCTTGCTTGCCTTATATTCCTCATAGGTTGAGTCTTTGGACCATTTGCTCAGATTTCGACTCATACCACGAAAATCAAGAAACGAGTATTTTATGCCATTGTCTTTTAAGATTTTCTCAACATCATCTCGGAGATGTTTTTCAAACATGCTCACATGCGCGTGGGTCACGAAATCACCAGTGCTGTTACAGACCGTGTAATATCTGTGCAATACATTTTCGTTTCCAGAACTGCTGCTTGCAGGTCTTACATTTCCTGTAAATCCTGAGTACCACCGTTCAAAGTAAAATAATGGTTCGTCGCCTGTAACATCTTTTTCCACAACGAATTCCATTCCATACTGCTCTTCAAGGCTCTGCAAAATAAACTTCTCAAACTCAGCTCGATTTTTGTAGACTTTTATCATTTTTATTTTTTCTCCAAAACAACTTGTGAAACAAGAGGAAAGAACGAGAAGAGACAGTATCGCGATGATTGTGAATGCAATTTGCTTGGCAAGCGATTTCATTTTATTCTACTCCAGACCGTTGGTATCATTCAGTCATCCAATTCAAGCAATTCCAGCCATTCTATTTCGCTAGGATATGGATCAAGTTCTATCTCAATATCACGCTCCGTCCACTCAAGGTAATTGTTATATTTACTCAAATCCAAGCATACAAGCATACCGTTTTTTATTGTTTTATAAACAGGTTCGACATCTTTTTCACCTGTATAAACTTTCTTTTCATACTTATCTACATAGAAAACAACAGTGGGATTATATTCTGGCTCAAGCACCTTGTATATTTCTTTCATTTTTGGAAGTATCCCCCTTGCATAATCCATTCTATTAATTTTTTTCACCGCTGGATTTTGTTGTGGAAGTTTTATATGGATCCAGCTTTCATAATCCTTGCTTTTCTTGTAATCCTCGTAAGAATCTGCTGAAGACCATTTGCTTAAATTTCGGCTCATGCCACGGAATTCAAGGAATGAGTATTTTATGTCGTTTTCTTTTAGGATTTTTTCTACATCTGCCCGAAGCTGCTTTTCAAACATGCTCACATGCGCGTGGGTTGCAAAATCGCCGGCACTGTTACAGACTGTATAATATCTGTGCAAGACATTTTCATTTCCAGAACTGCTGCTTGCAGGCCTTACATTTCCTGTAAATCCTGAGTAACCTCGTTCAAAATGGAATAACGGATCTCTGCCTGTAACATATTTTTCCACAACGAATTCCATTCCATACTGCTCTTCAAGGCTCTGCAAAATAAACTTCTCAAACTCAGCTCGATTTTTGTAGACTTTTATTCTTTTCACTTCGCCAAAACAGCCCGTGAAACAAGTCATAATTAACACACTGGAAATTAAGTTTTTAATTACCTTCATATTCACCTCCGAATTTTACTTTTATTATTGAACTGCCTTCCTCACATTCAACTTTTATTTTTTTATTAGTCTCCAAAGCTTTTTTCATTACGGAAATAAGTTTTGGATCATCTTTTTTTTCTAAAAAGGGCAGGCCAGTGTGCCTGTCGTCATAACAACTGCTTAAACCGCAAACCGGCTTGACCGGTTTGTCGGCTTTGAAGCTTTGTTATACGATATTTCTATCGTACAACAATTTTCTCCATATCTATTTCTACAGATTTTATAAATCTGTTTTTTACAACTTATTATTTTTCAGAAACTTTTTTCCACCTTTTGGAAATCTTCTGTTTTTATATTTTCAAGCGGCGTAAAGCCACGTACTAACGCTACATTGCTTTGCAATATAGTTCAATCAATTTTAGAAAATCTGGCTTGAACAGATTTTCTAAAATATTTCTTTTTTCTTCTCTGCGGGCTTTCTTACAACCACTTCTTCGTCCAGGCCCGAAAGTCCAATTTCATTTTTCAGCAAGCTTGACTTGCTGAAAAAATATTCCAATTTATTTTACCAATCAATGATTTCGCCATTAACACATAGCAATGGATAGGAAACACCTTTAGGAAATTTTATGTTACCTGGAAGAGTTTTTCCTAAAAATTCCTTCATTTCTGGTAATTCATTTCCTTCAAAAGCATACCTTTCTGCTAACTTTTTAGCAGGTTCTTCGTCTTTTATTTTTGAAATATTTTTAACTTTTTGCCAACCTTGCTCATTTGGTTTTGCTACTATCATTATAGTTTTAGCAGCTACCCCAATTACAAAATCAGCACTATTTGCAGTTACAATATCTGGAATTTCCCAATATTTACTTACACAATCAAAAAGATCTTTTCTCCAAGGTTTCCCGTCTGCTAATTCATTTATTGATTTAGCAATATAGCAAATTAAAATTTTCTTATTTGAAAAATCAGCTATAGACATTTTTTTCCTCCACCGAAGCGGCTCAGTGAGCCGTCCGTATAACAACTGGTTGTACCGCAGGCAGTTTGACTGCCTGTCGGCTACGAACCTTTGTTATGTGATTTTTTTAAAATTTTATATTTTCATAATTGTTATTACTGATAACAATTGTACCATCTGGCATCATAAATACAACTTCATCCCAATACTTCTTTTTTCCTATATGTTCTTTTGTTACATATACAAAATAAATAATCCATTTTTCTTGTTTTTCATCAATCGGATGTAACTCGTAATAAGAATAAAAGAATCCGCTCAATAGACAAAGTAACCCGCGAAAAGAAGGATGTAATCACTTCCAGCCGCCAGTTTTCAATCAAAGTCTACGACATGGAAACCATCGAATGTGCAATGGTGGAATACGCTGAAATTGCAGTTGAACGTCTTAAAAAGCAGAAGTCTGAATGCAAGGTCGTACAGGTGACAATCTCAACCTGCAATTATTATTCCGATGATATTGATTCTCAGTACTCAAATGCTGCCATCTTTCAGCTTCCGCGTCATACTTCATATACTCCGGACATCGTGAATGCTGCCCGGCTTGCCCTACCCCATATCTTCCGAAAAGGCTACGGCTACAAGGTTGTAATGATTACGCTGCTCGACATCATGCCTGCACAGTATCAGGGCTGGCTCTGGATAGACCCCATGGAAGACATCAAAAAGAAGCGCCTGTTTCAGCATCCACCCGCCGGAAAACTGTCCCAAAGTATTTTTTCAATGTCACCAATGCTCTTTTTTATATAGTCGATTATTTTTTCCCCGGCAAAAGCAATGGTTTCCTCATGCGAATAATAAATCATCATCTCATTGTCTTCGACTGCCAAAACAAGTTCCGAATACCAATCAAAATCAATTTCATCTGAGCTGGATTCCCAAAAACACGAACCATTGCACTCCAATTCAGTTATCTCATAAATTGACGTATAGTTTTTTTGCAGGAATTCTTTTATTTGCGAGGGCAGGTTTGTCTTAAGGAATTTGTGTATATCAAATGCCACCACTGGCCGAAAATGCGTCTCAGAAAGAGGAAACCAGTATTTTTGGTGCTCAAAACCAAATTTTTCTTCCAAGTTGATTAGTATTTCCAGCGCTTTATCATCATCAAGTTTTCTGAGCATCCTCTTCCCTCCCCTTTCCGCGCAGAAGTTATCCGCATAACAACTGGTTGTACCGCAGCGGGCTTGACCCGTTGTCGGCTACGAACCTTTGTTATGTGTTTTTATTTCATCGCATCAGCACTTTTTTGGTGTTCTTCCATAATCGGATCCCAGTAAGCATGATATGAGTTTATATAATCTAGGTTCTTTGAATAAAAAATACCATATTTGATGTATGAATCTCTTAAATTCGATGACCTGCTGTATATTGAACCAAAAATACTTTCGGAAGAATACAAAGCCTTCAAGAAAGTTTTTACACTAAGATTAAAGTTTGAACTGTCTTTATCTGTGTTTTTAACATTTTTTTCATTATATAAGACGCCCCACTGACAATAGGGAATGTATCGTTGTCCATTTACCGTAAAAGAAAACTCGGTGATATTTCCAATTTTGTAAACTATTGTTTCATCTTCAGGCGTATAATCATCATCACCTGCAAACATAAAGGCAGATTTGGTGACTACAGACATATTCTTAAAATCAATCTGCCATTTTCCGAATGCACCCGCTCCTCTTTCTTCAATCTGTAGTTTAAATTCTCCGTCTTCCTCAAAACATAAAATAGTGCGGTCGTACTTATCGTTGTCTTCTATCCAATGAGATTTTGAAAGATAATTTTTGAAATTCCAGTCTGTCCAGCCTTTCGTTGAAAAAGTCGCCTGTTTTGCTGAAAGATATCCGCCAAACACCCAGCCATATTCCGCTTCAAAATCTTTCCATTCGTAGCGGGGAAGCAAAATCTCTACCCACGGAGCTGTAATTCCGTCTATCGTTTCTTCTTTACCGATTGCCACAACTTTTACTGGGGAACGATGTGTAAGTCCGCAGAGTCTGTTTGATTTGAGGGAAGGATAATCGCGAACCTTCAATCCGTCTTCTGAATTGACATACATTGTGTCGATGACTTTTCCATTTTCATAAAAACGACTTTTATCGGCAAATATTGAAGTGAGCAAAATTACAAAACTGAATAATATACAAATTACTTTTTTCATTCTTACTCCAAGCGCCACTAAGTAGTGGGCGTTCCACATAACAATTGCTTAAACCGCAAACCGGCTTGACTGCGACATTTGCTTTTAAGCTTTCTTTTGTGATTTTACTTCATCTCCTCAGCTTTTTTCTGGTGTTCTTCCATAATCGGATCCCAATAGTCGTGATATTGCTGTTCGTAATCCGTGCCTTCTGGCGGCAATCCATATTTAATAAAATTCTGAATATCCGAGTCTTGTATTTCGTTGAACCGTTTTTTTTGATAAACATAAAACTCAAAATAGTTCCTGAATTGTTTATAGTCATAGTAATTTCCGCTGTGCCATTGAAAATCATCGGTTTCGTAAAGTTCGCGTCGGGTAAAAAGTTCCGGAAAATCTGCGGGAACATAGTAAAACAAATCTAATGCACTTGATTCTTTTGTTCTGACGTGCAGATTATCACTGAATTCCAAGGTGTAGGTCTGGTTGTAAATCTCGCTGCTGGGCGGTTGCTGAATTGAGTGAGAGCGGATTTGTGTGTCAGAAATATTGCTGATTTTGATTTTCTTGCCGCTTAAAATCTGATAGTTGAAAGTCCATGTTTTGGAAGAGGACATACTTTTTCCTGTTATTTCAGCCTTGCCGTTTTCATAAAAATTTACCGCTCCCCAGTTGTCATACCAAACCAGCATCTGCCATTCCTTTGACATGAGATAACGCTTTACAGCTGCACTGTCCCAATTCGAGCTGTCAAATTCAGGCTGTTCTTTTACCAGATACCCGCCGAACACCCAGCCGTATACAGGCTCTTCGCTTTTCCACTCGTAACGTGGAATCAAAATCTCTACCCACGGAGCAGTAATTCCGTCAATCGTTTCTATTCGCCCTAATGCCACAATTTTGACAGGAAGCCTGTGCACAAGTCCGCATAGTCTGTTTGATTTGAGAGAAGGATAATCCCTAACTCGCAAGCCTTCCTCGGAATTCACATACATTGTATCGAGGACTTTTCCATTTTCATAAAAACGACTTTTATCGGCAAATACTGAAGTGAACAAAATTACAAAACTGAATAATATACAAATAACTTTTTTCATTCTTCCTCCAAGCGCCCCAAGTAGCGGGCGTCCACATAACGACGCGCTTAAACGGTAGCGGGCGCAGACCCGACATCCGATTTGAAGCGCATGTTATGTGATTTTCTATAATTATTTGGCACATTTTAAATTGATATTATGGTTGACCGTCTGTAAAGAATAAATTAATAATTGCTTTAGGTTCAAAGTACCCCCAAAATACCTCGCAGTCTACATAGCCCTCAAAAACCCAGCCTTCTATGTTTTCATATTCGATATTTAGCCAGCGGCCTTCAATTCCATCAATTACTTCTTTTTCTTCTGTAACATTTTTTACTTTTATATATTTACCGTCAAAAGAATTGTTATCTGGAGCTTTCTCATCCTTATAGAATAAATAGATTTTTTTTGTGCCATTGGTTCCAGGCTTATCTCTAACAAATAATCTCTCTTTTACCTTAAAATGACTGCTCTCTCGAACATTCCGTATGGTCCATTTTTTACCAGAACTTTCAATTCGGTCTACAATCGACCAGAATCCATTTTCATAAAAATCCGCTTCTTCTTTAAAAGCCCGCATGTAACCAGTTTGTCCTTCAACTTCAACATGAAATAAATAAAAATAATTATCATTATCTCTGGTTACTTTTAGAATTTCCATTATTTTAATGGTTTTTCCTGTGCAATCTTTAATTAAAGGAACTTCTCCCCATTCCTCTACCAATGTATAATCTGAATTATATAAATATAAGAAATCATCCCACATTGATTTATAATCATCAGGAAAATCACAATTCTCTGCCATCTTTACATTTTGAACATGTTTCCATCGAATAATTTTGTAATCAAGTTCAGGTATATAATCTGACGAAATGACAAAGCCGTTTCCATTCCCATAGTTCTGAGCATTAATTGAATATAAACTCAAAACAAATACAAGAATTAATAAACTTTTTTTCATCTTTTCTCCTTCTAAGCGCTCCAGTGCGGGCGTCCACATAACAATTGTTTAAACCGCACAGGCCTTGAGCCTGTGTCGGCTTTGAACTTCTTGTTATGTGATTGTTCAACGGTCGATTACAATTCTTCCCATTCTATACATTTTGGTAATTGCTTTGTGTAAAAAAATTCCTCAACGGCTGACACGGCTTTTTCAACTTCAACAATTGAATAATTTGCAACTTCGATTTCTTCATTATCCGTATTAGTATAAAATACACTAATACCTGATGAATCCAAAATAGGATTTGCATTTACGGAAGAAAAGCCAGGATCATCTTCATTTCGGAAATAACTCAAACAGGCATATATTCCATTTACACCCATTATCATATATGGAAATTTTTCATTTGGTGAAATAATGAACTCATTAACACCTTTTTCTGTTCTATTTTTTAGAACTTCTTTTAACTCATTGATATTATCACATTCCTTTTTTCCAGTAAAATGTTCAATAAGCATATTTTATATCTTCCTTTATATTGTGGACTAATTTTTGGAGCATTACTTGTTCCTGTATATATTTTTGTATAGTCTATGGCTTTACTATTATTTGCTTTTGCATTTTTTGGAGGAACTACAGTCAACGCAGTTCCTTCTGGCAAGAAAGTAGCTGTCATAGTATTACAGTATCCACAAGTTCCATTTTCCTCTGCGCCACAAGTAGCGGGCGTCCACATAACAACTCACTTGTACCGCAGCGGGCTCGACCCGCTGTCGGCTACGAACCTTTGTTATGTGATTTTTTATTCATTTTGAATTTTTCCATCAATCCAAAATGCACACTCATCATTATATACACTTATTCTGAATATAAAATAATCCCAATTATTATATTTATAAAAACAATATTTTTTTGAAAAATTTTCTGTTTTTATTTCTATAAAATTTTCGCCATATAAATATCTGGCTGCTCTAATATTTTTTCGATTGATTTTCCCGTTTTCATAAATAACTTTTTCATTCCACAAAATTGAGCAAGATTTCTTTTGATCTTCTGGAATACGAAATTCAAAATCGTTTAAATTTGTCATATACGAAAAAGCATGACCAATTTCTGTATTCTTAAACAAAAATTTTAAATCTGTTCCTATAAAAACTACTAAGAAAAATATAATTAAAGAAAGAATCAAAAGTGTATATCTAATGAAGTTTTCTTTTAGAGTTTTTATTTTATGGATTTTTGGTTGATTATTAATAATTTCAATCAATTCGTTTTTATACTTTTCATTTGAATTGGAATCATTTGTTAAATATAAACTAATTAATTGTAAATTAGGTTTTATTTCTTCGGATTTACATTCATTTTTTATCTTTTGTAGAATTGCAGAATTTTTTTTAAGTTCTCTTGAAATCAATTTATATATTACAACAGAAGTGCAAATAATAAAAAAAACTATAATTGAAATAAATATAATCTTCATTTTTTATTTTCCCAACGGTACATAACCATTATTCTCGATAATTCCCTGCCCTTCTGGCGAAAGAATCCAGTCTATTACGTTTTTTACATTTGCATTTTTATTATCTTTTCTGTATACAGCATAAAAATAAGAAGATAGAGGATATTTTCCGTTTTGGATATTTTCTTTTACAGGTGGAATTCCATTCAGCGAAATCATTTTTACTTTTTCATTTCGTGTGATTCCTTCTACATAGTAACGGAATGAATATCCAATGGGCTTACCAATTAAAATTCCAATTGGATTTGTTAGAGTCTTTTCTCCGTTCATAAAGTTTAAAAATGCCGTTTGGCTTCCGCTTCCTTCCTTTCTTTGCCACGCTGCAATTAAACAGTTTTCTCCACCAAGTTTTTTCCAGTTCTCAATTTTCCCAGAATAGATTCCTTTTATCTGATTAACTGACAAATCAGTAACAGGGTTGTTTACATTTACAATAAATACAAAGGCTTCCAAACCAATTGGAACAAATTCCAATTCTACATTATTTTGTTCTGCGTATAATAATTGTTCTTTTGAAGGCGCAGCACAAAACACAATATCAGAAGTTCCGTTAACAACAGACTTGTAAGCGCCCCTTGTATTGCTCATTTGAACTTTGCTTTCTTCAGTAAATTTTTTGCCGTCAAAGCAAACTGATTCTTCAGGATAAATTGCTGATGCAATGGCAGAAAAAACAGGATACAATGCGCTTGCTCCGTCAAGGATTGGAATATTTTCGTTTATTTTAAAATTCGATCTTGTATATTGTATTTTAGAGTTTTTATCAAACGGAAGATATTCATTCAAACTGATTGCAAATGTTGAAGCTTCGTTACTTCCCGCAACTACTGATATCATTCCAGAATTTTTATGAACTATATTAAATTTTATTCCATAAAATATAAGACTTGTCATCCCTAATATGGAAATGATAATAAAAAGTACAACAAAACTTTTCTTCATATTACATTCCGTGAACAGCAATTGAATATATTATAAAAAGCAAAAAACCGCCAATTATTGCAATCCAAGCCACAATCAATACTGCGGAAATTATTATATGTTTTTTTATTTCTTTTCTTTTTTCTGAGTTTTCTTTATTTGTCCTGCAAAATCGGATTATAGAAGATATCATCCAAATTAGTGCCAAAACCGGAAGTGCTAAAATTATAAATTCCATTTTTTCTCCTCCAAAAAGCGCCCCAAGTAGCGGGCGTCCACATAACAATTGCTTAAACCGCAATGGGATTGTCCCGCTGTCGGTTACGAACCTTTGTTATGCTTTTTGGTTATTGAAACAATCTTTATATAAATTTTCTAAAAATTCTACTTCCTCAGAACTACATAATTTTAAAGCATTTATCATATGTGTGAAAATTGTATCATCAACCATTTCAATAGGTTCTGGAAAATATTTTTTTCCATTAACTAGATATATTTCTTTTGTTATATAAGCAATGGCATCTATTATGCAATCCCAAGCATCCCTTATTTTTTCATCAATCTCCATTTCTTGAAAAATGGTAAATCCATTATTCTCATTATCCAAAAAATTATACAAAACTTCGCCATTTCCTTTTTCTGTTTGTACAAATGTTAATGCTATTTCTATTGCATTATTAATCAAAGTTAATTTTTCAGTATCTACAATATAGCGAGAAGCTCTTTCTGCTAATTTTATAGCAAATACACACTTATTTTTTTTATTCAACTTAAATATTTCCATAGTATCCTCCACTATTGTATATATTTCCATTCATCATCACAAAATTGCTTTTTCCACTTACCTTTACATTTAATAGAACCTCTGATGTAACTTCTATGCGAAGATTTGGATATTTTAGGCTCAGTTGCTTCAATACAGCTGGTTTGACAATATCATTATCTAAACCTTGAATACATTTTCTACATACACCTGAAGGATTTGATTGATGAATTTTTCCCCCCCCTCTGGCATCTTCGGGCTTTGTATCAGCGCTCCGCACGGGCACGCGTAAAATCAGGCGGACACAGAAACCGGCGCGAAAAAAAAATGCCCGGGCCATCTGGCACATGGCGTGCGATTCAGGCTCGGGACGTTTTTCAACCGCTCAAAGCGAATTGGAGCGGGCGCGGATTGTCACGCGAGGTGCTTTTTGAGCGTCGCGCGGACTGCGCCAGCTCCCAAAAGCTCCTCCCTGAACATCGACTCGACTTTTGCGGCGATTCCCGCCTCGTACAGGTCAATCCCGAAAATCTTGTCGTTCGCGAGGATTTTTCTCAGCTGGTCCCCGCAGCTTTCGGGCTTGTTCCAGACGATTCCGGAAAGAGACGCGCGAAGCTCGTCCGCCATCGGGTCGGGAGAAAGCTCGAACGAGTTCCCGTCGTCGTCCACGGCAAGAAGGTAGCGGCACCATCCGGCAATGGCAAGCGGAATCGCCTCAAGCTTGGAGGCATCGCCGTATTTCTCGACATAGCTTTTTATCGTCTCGCCGAAGCGGATTCCGACTTTCTGCGACGTGTCGCACGAAATGCGCTGCGGGGTGTCCGGAACGAACGGGTTCGGAAGGCGCGTGTTTATGACCTCGTCGACGAACTGCTCCGGAGAAAGTATCCCCGGATTCGTGACGACGGGCATTCCCTCGGAAAGGCCGATTCTCCGCACAAGCTCAGAAAGCTCCGCGTCCTTCATCTCGTCCGCAATCAGCTTGTAGCCGAGAAGACAGCCGTACACCGCGAGCGCCGTGTGGAGCGGGTTCAGGCACGTCGTAACCTTCATGCGCTCGACGCTGTTCACGGTGTCGCGGTCGGTCATGTAGACGCCGGCTTTCTCAAGCGGGGGGCGTCCGTTGGGGAAGTTGTCCTCGATGACGAGATATTGCGGGCCTTCCGCGTTGACGAACGGCGCGATGAACGTCTTCTTCTCAGTGACGAACGGGCGCATGTTCTCGATGCCGCTCGATTCGAGCTCCCTGCCGATTTCCTCGCTCGGGCGCGGCGTGATTTTGTCTATCATCGACCACGGGAACGACACGCGCTTCTCGTCGCTGATGTATTCTATGAAATCCCTGCCGACAAATCCTTTCAGGAGCCATTTTTCCGCCATCGTCATGACGGAATCCCGGAGCTTCTTCCCGTTCCGCGAGCAGTTGTCCATGCTGACGAGAGCGACCGGGGAGGCGCCGCTTACGAACCGGTGGAAGAGAAGCGCCGTCACCTGCCCCATCGCGCTTGTCGCGCCGCACGGCCCCTTCTCCATATCGCCCTGTATATACGGAAGAAAACCGCCGTCCGCGTTCGTCAGCGCGTATCCTTTTTCCGTTATCGTGAAGCTCGCCATCTGCAGGGACGGGGACGCGAAAATCTGCTTCATCCGCTCCCATTCGGCGGCGTTCGACGGGCTTGAGCGGACGGCCTCCGAAAGCGACGCGATGATTCTCCTGTCGGACGAGCCGTCGGGACGGAGCGTCACCGCGAGGACGAGGTTGTCGTACGGCTTGTAGATTTCGTCGATGATGTCGAAGCTGAACGTCTCGGCGCAGATTATCCCGGTTTTGCAAAGGTTCTGCTCGAGGAGCGAGTCTGCTATTCCGCCGATGAACATGCGGAAAATGTTCCCCGCGCCGAAATGAACCCACGCCGGATTCCTCACGGTCCGCGCGCGCGCCGCTTCTATGTCGTATGACGGAAGCGCGACGCCGGCACGCTTCCATCCTTCCCTGTCGCCGAGCCCCTCAAGAGTCATCCTCATTTTGCCGCCTCCGATTTCTCGATTGCCTCCCAAAGGCCGCAGATGTATGCGGCCCCGAGCGCACGGTCGTACAACCCGTAGCCGGGCATCGCCTTCTCTCCCCAAATCATCCTTCCGTGGTCCGGGCGGATTGGTCCCTCAAAGCCGATGTCGTACAGCGCCCTGACGATTGCGTTCATGTCGAACGAGCCGTCGCTCGAAAGGTGCGCCGCCTCCTCGAAATCGTTCCTGCCGTCGTTGAACTGCAAATTCCGCACGTGCGCGAAATGGATTCTCCCTTTCAGCGCGCGAATCATCGCGGGAAGGTCGTTCTCCGGGTTCGTGCCGTAGCTTCCGGCGCAGAACGTGACTCCGTTGTGCGGATTGTCCACCATCTTCATCATGCGCTGTATGTTCGGCAGGCTCGTGATTATGCGGGGAAGCCCGAAGACGCTCCATGACGGGTCGTCGGGGTGAATCGCCATTTTTATGTCGTACTTGTCGCAGACGGGCATTATCGCCTCGAGGAAATATTTTAGGTTCCCGAAAAGGGCATCCTCCGTAATCCCCTCGTACATCTTGAAGAGGTCCTTTATCCGCGCCATGCGCTCAGGCTCCCAGCCGGGCATGACCGTCCCGTTCATGTCGCCCGCGATGCTGTCGAACATCTTCTCGGGGTCAATCGCGTCCACGGCTTTCTGGCTGTACGCCATGACGGTCGAGCCGTCCGGACGAACGCGGGCAAGCTCCGTCCTCGTCCAGTCGAACACGGGCATGAAATTGTAGCAGACCATGTGGATATCGTTCTTCCCGAGGTTCTCGAGCGTCTGTATGTACGCGTCGATATCCTTGTCGCGCCCCTCGCCCGCCGTCTTTATCGCGTCGCTCACGTTGACGCTCTCAATTCCATCGAGCGTGAGCCCGGCTTCCTCGACCTCGTCCTTGAGCGACTTTATCTCCGCCGCGCTCCAGACCTCGCCGGGCATTTTGCCGTACAGCGTCGATATCACGCCCTTGACGTAAGCCGTCTGGCGGATTTGCCTCAATGTTACGGTATCGTATTTCGAACCGAACCATCTCATCGTCATTTTCATATCAAAATCTCCTAAAAATCAGCCTGCCACGCCAAAAATCATGTTCGGGATGAACAGGACGAGCTTGGGGCAGAACACGAGAATCGCAAGCTCCACCAGAATCGCCAGAAGGAAAGGCAGGCTTTCCTTCGTGTATTCTTCCGGCGGGCAGCCGATGATTCCGCAGACCGTGTAGAGCGCGGAGCCGATGGGAGGCGTCATGACGCCAAGCGTCACGATTGTCGCCATGAGGACGCCGAAATGCACCGGATCCATCCCCACGCTCGTCACCATCGGAAGGAAAATCGGCGTGAGGAGAAGGAAGTTGACGTTGCTGTCGACGAACATGCCCGTGATGAACAGGAAGCCGAGCATAATCATCGTGAGAATCTGCGGGTTTTCAGTGATTCCGAAGATGAACGTGCTGAGCATGGCGGGAAGCTTGACCCACGTGATTGCGTAGCTGAACGGCCCCGACATGGCGATTATCAGCATTATCGCGCCGTTGTCCTTTATCGTCGTTATGAGCGCTTCCTTGAAGTTCTTCCAGTTGAGCTTCTTGTAGATGAATTTGCCGACGACAATCGCATAGACGACCGCGAACGCGCCCGACTCAGACGGGGTGAACAAGCCGAAGCGGATTCCGACGATAAGGATAATCGGGAACAGGAGAGCCCAGACGGACACCTTGAGGTTCAGAAGCACCTCGCGCAGGGTGAGCTTGGGAGCGTCGGCGGCAGGCGGATCGAATTTCCGTATCCGGCTCGTAATCGTCGTCGTTCCCATCAGGAAAAGCATCATCAGGATTCCGGGGATGATTCCCGCGGCAAAAAGGCGCCCGATGGAGACATCCCCGACGAAGCCGAATATGATGAGGCCGAGGCTCGGCGGAATCGTCGCCGTTATGAGCGCCGTAAGGCAGTTGACCGAGCAGATGTATCCCTTCGTGTATCCGCGCCTCATCATCTCGGGCGCGAGGATTCTCGTCTCCATCGCTGCATCGGCAGTCGCCGAGCCGGAAACGCCGCCCATCAGCGTGGACATCACCACGGAAATCTGCGCCGTCCCGCCGTACATGCGCCGCGTCAGGAGCCGAGAAAGCCCGAGAAGCTGCTCCGTGATTCCGGAGACGTTCATCAGGTTTCCAGCGAAAATAAAGAACGGCACCGCGAGGAACGTGAACGACTGGCTTTGGATAACAATCGTCTGCACCGCCGCCTCAAAGGGAAGTATCGGGTTGCTCATAAAATAGGCGAACCCCGCTATTCCTATCACAAATGCTATGGGCATTCCCAGAAAAAGGAAAACCACAAAACTCAACAGAAGAAGTGTCATGTTCTCTCCGCAAAACTATTCGCTTTTATTGAAATGCTGTATGCATTTTACTATTTTCACGACGGTCGAAACCGACATCGAGAATGTCGCGACGACAAGGCTCAGCGTCATCAGCGAGTAAGGAATCGGTATCGACTGGTACGTCCTGAGCCGCTCCGTCCACGCAAGGCGCATCCCGAAAACGCATATAACGGCAGTCACGCAGAAAATCACCATGTACAGGGCAATAAGCACGACCTTCTGCATCTTTTTCGGGAAGAACCTCGTCACTATGTCGATTCCGATGAGCTGCCCGCTCCTCCACGCGATGTCCGCGCCGAGGAACGACGTCCACGCGAGGAAGAACATCGCCAAATCCATGTTCCACGACATCGATATTTTCAAGAAACGCAATATCGCCGAGGAGAACACGAGGATTATCAGGAACACGAAGCCGGCCCCGCATACCGCCGTCTCAATCCGGCAGCACCATTCATATATTTTTTTCATAACCACTTCCAAAACGCAAAACGGCTCCCCTCTTTCCGACACGGGCAAAAGGGAGCCGGAAAAACACCTTGCAAGGCTGTCCGGAATGACAGCCGGCCGCTATTTAAGCTCGCTGAAAAGCCTGTCCTTCAGCCCAGCGGAGAACCCGAGGTCGTTGTTCGTGTACAGAGGCTCGATTGCCTTCTGGAATTCGGCAATATCGACGTCCGTAATCGTGACGCCGTTCTTCCTCATGTTGTCGTAGAACCCCTTCTCCTCGCCAGCGATTATCTCGCCGTACTCGACGGCAGCATCGCGCATAATCTTGGTGAAAAGCTCGCGGTCGGCGGGCGACATGCTGTTGTAGAACGCGGAAGAGCAGACGAACGCCGACTGGAGCATGTAGTGCTTCGTCATCGCGAGGTTCTTGACGACCTCGTAAAGGCGCGCGCCGTCAGCCGTGGCGACCTGAACCTCGCAACCGTCAAGCGTCTTCGACTGGATTCCGGGGAAAACCTCGCCCCACGAGATTCCGATGTTCGCGAAACCGAGATACCGCGCGAGGTTGTTTCCGATGGAATTTCCGAAACCGCGGATGCGGAGCCCCGACAAGTCGCTGACATGCTTCACGGGCGTCGTCGTGTAGAAGCAGCGGAAACCGTTGTACATGTTCGTGATGTACACGATTCCCTGCTTCTCAAGCTCCGCCTGCCATTCCTTGAAAAGCGCCGTGTCAGGAAGTTTCTTCAAGACCGCCGGGTCGGTCAGGATGTAGGGCGCCATGAGGATGTTCAAATCCGGAATCTTGAACTGGCTCGCGAGCCGTCCGGGGTCGCTCGGGACGACAAGGCTTATGCCGAGCTTCGCCTGCGTCACCAGCGCGTCCGTATCGCCCGAAAGCGCGCCCGCAACCTGAACGGTGGCGTTGAACCGTCCCGTCTCGTTGAGCTTGTCGGCGACAGCCTGCATCATGCGGCTCTGCCCCGTCGTCGCCGCCTCAGTCCCCGCGAACGTGACGGGAATCTTCGCGTCGGAAGCCTTCTTCGTGCATGAAGAAAAGAGAACGCCGCACAGAATCGCGGCACCGATAGAATATAAAACCGTTTTTTTCATAAAAAACTCCTCCTTACTGACATACTGACATGTTAGTGTATAACATATCCGGCGTCAAGAAAAAATGCCGCAAAAAATAAAAAAAACTGATAGATTTTCAGTCCGACACATCAAAACCGCAGGGCAAGCGCGTTCCCGTTTCCTTGACATCACCTTTTTGCAATGGTAACATGTCAGCATGAGAAAAAATGACTCAAGCGTACAGAGCGCCGTATACAATGCGCTCAGGAACAACATAATGACACTGGTTCTCAAACCGGGCACGACGATGAGCACGCAGGAAATCGCGCAGAAGCTCAACGTCAGCAGGACGCCCGTCAGGGAGGCGTTCATCCGCCTGCAGCGGGACGGTCTTGTCGACATCCACCCGCAGAAGGAAACGCTCGTCTCTCGGATAGATTTCTCAAAAGTCGAGCAGGAGCGTTTCGTCCGCGAGAGCCTCGAATGCGCGAACATCGACCTTCTTGTCGAGCGCTGCACGCGAAAGGACGTAAACGAGCTTGAGCTGAACCTCGAGAAGCAGCGCTCCACCGTGCGGACGTGCGACTACAACTCGCTCATCAAGCTCGACAACGACTTCCACGCGTACATGTTCAAGGTCACGGGGCAGGTTCTCAGCTGGGAGACAATAGAAAACACGAGCAACCATTACGCCCGCATCAGGATGATTACCGTCTGGAACAAGGACATCATGATGGAGACAATCCTCCAGCACCAGAAAATTCTGTCCGCGATACAAGAGCAGAACGCCGAATACGCGAAGATATACACGAAGGCGCACCTGCACAAACTCGAGAACCAGCTCAAATCGCTGATGAGCGAATACCCAGACTATTTCGTCACCGAATCCATCCCCGCCACGGAGCGGTTCGAGGCAATCCTGGCGCAGTAAACGGCAGGCAGAAGATTCCCCCTGCCGGAAGACGCGCGGGAACGTGGAACTTCCGGCAAATCGCCTTATTTTTTTCCGAGAAATTCTTTTTCCATGTTAGAATTGAACGCATGGCGCAGAACTGTTCCATAAAAAAAGCACACGATTCTTAAGGAAAAGGGCATGTCACCAAAATCATTCATATATTACGGTTTCGACCGGAACACATACTATCATTGCATAGACATGATACGCTCGACGAACAGGAAGCACGCGATAATAATGACCACGTGGTTCCTAATCATCAACGTGATATACATGACGTTCAGCGCGACGAACATCATGGGCGTGACGCAGGAGGAAATTCCGTTCTATGCGGCATACACAATCGTCGCGATACTGTTCTCCCTCGCGCTCAAATTCCTGCCGCAGCTCACGGAGCGGCGGAGCGCGCTCATAACGTACACGAGCACCCTTACGCTGATGTCATACGGAATCCTCAATTCGATAGCCCATCCGTACATGCCGGCGACGATGTACCTCGTCCTGTTCATGCTCGCCTCCCTCCTCTACATCGGGAACATGCCGAACACGATTTTCCTCGCGCTCGCAAGCAACGTCGCGTTCGTCGCAACGTCGTTCCGATTCAAGACGTTCTCTATCGCGTACAGCGACACGTACAACGCGCTCATCATCTCCGTCATATCAATCGGGCTGCACTACATGTTCCAGCGCACGAGGATAAGCCAGTTCGAGCTTCTCCACAGGAACCTCCAGATACAGCAGGAGCTTGAGGTGAAGTCGAGCTTCGACTCGCTGACCGGGCTTCTGAACAGGGGCAGGTTCTTCTCAATCTCGGAAGCAATTCTGAGGAAATGCGGCGGGGAATTCAAGGTTCTGTGCCTCGTCGATTTGGACGGCTTCAAGCAGATAAACGACAAGCTCGGCCACCAGATGGGCGACAAAGTGATACAGACCACCGGAAGCACCATAAAATCGGCGCTCGACATCGAAAAGGAATGGGGGAAAGACCGACAGACATCGAAATGGGATTTGACGAAGCGCATAAGCGTCGCGGGAAGGCTCGGGGGCGACGAGTTCATCCTGCTGCTGAGGGGAAAGGACACCCGCGCGGAGCTGGCGGCAGTGCTCGAGCATCTTCTTTCCGCGCTGAACGCGGTGAAGTTCGACGGCGTGAACGGAATCCGCGCGTCAATCGGGGCGACGGAGATACGGGACGGCGAATTCGACATGGACGACGCCTATTCCCGCGCAGACGACGCGCTGTACGAGTCGAAGCGCTCTGGCAAGAACGCGATACACTTTCACGAGGACAAGGAGCAGATGCAATGAACGAACTTTCCCAGATAATGATAGCCGCGGGCGCACTCCTCATAGCGGCGGATATCGTTTTCTATATATGGCTGATATTTTTCCGCCATTCGGTACTGACGCGGCAGACAAAAGCAAACGCAGGCTTCTCGCTCCTCTTCGCGACAAGCCTTGTGTTCGTGCTGGGGCTTTACGTGCTCATCTATTCGATACACTTCCTTTCCATATATATGGGGATAATGCTCCTGACGGGAAGCATCATATCGAGCGCGGCACTTTTCGGGTTCTACTCGTGGATGTGCAGGATGGAGGCGCAGGGAATGGAAATACTCGAGGCGCTCGTCGGCATCATCGAGGCGGGCGACCCGAACCTCGACGGGCATTCGATACACGTGCGGAACCTTTCCATGCTCCTGTACGACAGCCTTCCCGGACGGCTCAAGAAGCTCGCAAACAGGGACTCGCTGATGTACGCCGCGCTCCTCCTCGACGTGGGTAAGCTCGGCGTCCCGAGGAGCATCATCAACAAATGCGGCAAGCTCGAGGAATCCGAATGGGAGCTTGTCAGGCGGCATCCGGAGATAGGGATGAAAATCCTCGCCCCGCTAGAAGGCTTCGGTACGATCGCCACCTGGGTGAAATACCACCACGAGCGCGTCGACGGAAGCGGATACTACAAGCTTTCCGGAAAGGACATCCCGTTCGCATCGAGGCTCATAGCCGTCGCGGACACGTTCTCCGCGATAACGATGGCGAAAAACTACAAAGCGGCACTCTCATACGAGGACGCGCTTTCCGAGCTGCGCCTTGCCGCAGGAACGCAGCTCGACGCGGAGCTTGTCGATTATTTCTGCTCCATCCCGCTGCACAGAATCGAAACGTGCATGGAGGGAGTCAGGAAGACGATGGAGCGGTACAAGGAAGAGAATTTCCGATGATTCTCACGGAAGGAGCCGACAATGAGGACGAACAGTATAATTCGGTTTGCGATTCTTTTTCTGATGGTTCCCGTCCTGTCGTGCAGGAACGCCATACCGAAGGACAAGCCGGAGGCGACGCTCACCCTGCTGCTGCGGGCAGGCGCATACGCGAATGCCGTGAAGGCGGGGCTTTCCGACTTCCAGACGGAGACGAACACATTCGTAGTCGTCAAGGAGCTCGGAGAGGAGGAGCTCCACCGGAAAGTCGCCGAATCGGCAGGCGGCGCGGACGCGTTCGACCTGTGCATGGTCGACAGCTCATGGATGGCGGAATTCACGTCGAAGAACGTGCTCGCGGAGCTTGACTCGCTCGGATTCTCGCTCGACGACGACATAATCCCCGCGACGAAGAACATATGCTACAAGGACGGGCACCTTTTTGTCGCGCCCTACTACGGGAACGTGACCGTCCTGCTCTTCAACAAAATCATAGTGAAAGAGGCGGGTTTCAGGCCCGACGATATAACGTCCATCGAGGACATCGAGAAAATCTGCAAGTTCTCGAAAAAGCGCCACAACCTCGGCTTCATGTACCGGGGCGACACGGCAAACAACATCGTCGTCGATTTTCTTCCGATACTCCGCTCGTTCGGCGGCTGGGTCGTCGACGAGGACAACAACCCCACAATATACACGAAGGAATTCGTGGCGGCGCTAAGATGCTACATCGAGCTCACGAAAACCGGGCGGAGCGCGAAAAAGGACGACCTGACAGCAGCCATCGCGAACAAAGCCGCCGCGATGGGAATCGGGTGGCCCGGCTGGTACACCCCGACACGTAACTCGACGATGGATTACATCGCGCTGACGGGAAAACGGCAGAAGAACAGCGCCGCCAACAACGCCAACATATACGGAATATGGACGCTCGGCATATCGCAGTTCAGCACGGAGAAGGAGCGCGCGGCGAAACTGCTCAGCCATCTCATGGACAGGAACGTCCAGATGGCATCGCTCGGCGCAGGCGGCGTCCCCTGCCGGTACTCGAGCCTGCGGAACGAGGAATACCTCCGGAAATATCCGCAGTACGCCGCGGTCTGCGACGCGCTCGAGAACGGCGTCTACCGTCCGGTGATGGAGCGCTGGAACGAATTCTACGCGATACTCGGAAAGCACATGAAGGAAATAATAGAGGGGGACATGCCGATAAGGGACGGGCTGCTCGCCGCCCAGCGCGAGCTGAACGAGGCATTCGGCACATCCGCCTCCCAAAAGTAGGCTACAGTATCGTCTCCATCCCTATTTTCTGCACTTTCATACCTATCTTCTCGTAAAACGCCCGCGCGGAACCGTTCAGCGCCCAGACGTTCAGCGTCACATTGTAGCACCCGATGTCCTTCGCGAACGAGCAGGCGCATTCGTACAGCTTCTGCCCGATATGTCTTCCCCGCGCCGAGGAATCGACGCACAGGTCGTCTATGTAAAGCGACTTCATGTCGGCGAGGAGCCTGTCCCCCTTCGTCTCCTTGACCACGCAGAAAACATACCCGAGAACAGTTCCGCCGTCGTCGAAGACGAACACGGGAGAGGACTCATCGGCAAATATCGCCGAAAGCTCCTCCGCGGAATACTTTGTCGCCAGATTGAATATGTCAGGCCGCCCGTCATGATGAATTTTGTTCACCTGCTCGAGCAGCCCCAGCACGGCGGGGATGTCCCCGTCAACGGCACGCCTTATCCTTTCCATATTTTCCCCGAACCCGAAATCCGTCACAGCGAAATCGCAGGCTTGAGCTGCTCCTCGCGCTTCTTTATCTCGTCGCTGTCCGCCCTTATCTCCGAGAGAATCTTGACGACGCGCGGGTCGGACGGCTGGAGCGGCGCTCCGCTTTCCGAAGAAAGCACCTCGTAGGCAATTTCCCCCAAAGACGCCTTCGCCTTCTGTATTTTCGACTTCAGCTGGGCAATCTCGATTTTGAGGACGCTCTCGTCCTTGAATTTCGAGACAGCCCTGCCCGCCTCGTTGAGCGCGAACACGGACGCCTCGACGCTCTTGTTGACGAAATCCTTCAAATCATCTTTTGTCATGAAACACTCCTTGCGCCTTGCAAAAGCAAGCCCGACATAGATTTGACCTGTCCGGAAAACGATATCCGGACAACTTCATTCTACCACAAAAAGGCGGCGCGCGAAGCGCGAACTTCCGGGCCCCGCACTGACAGGCGCTTTTCATGGCGGAAAAAAGTTACTGAGTTTTTTTAAAAAGTTACTGAGAATTTTTAAAAACTCAGTGACTTTTTGAGGAAAACTCACTGAGAATTTTCGGGCGGGTTTCTTTGAAATCTTGTTCCTGAACCTCAAATTCATGATTTCTTGCCAAGACCGTTCGCCATGACAAAATCGAAACCAACTTTTTTTCGGGCAAAGCGTAAAAAAAAAATTGCCGAAAAAGCGCATCCTTATTATTTTCAATGCGTATCTTTTCGGCCGAAGAGATGAGGCTCGTTGAGCTGACAATAAGTATACGTCGACGGAGATTTTTATAAGATATACAAAAAACGGAGTTATATATGCTCTATTCAATTAAAAAAAGGCAGAACCCGCTCAACAGGGATGCCGAACAGAAATATTATGCGACTGCTGAATACGGTGAGGAAATCGATGTGAACGTGCTGGCAAAGGAGATTTCAAAATCCTGCACGCTAACACCGGCGGATGTTATAGCTGTCATCGAAAGCCTTTTGGAGAAGATGCCGCAATACCTCAAGAATTCAAACCGTATACGGCTGAACAAATTCGGAATTTTCAAGCTTTCCTTCAGCGCCGAAGGGCATGAAGAGGCGGAAAAAGTTAGTGCGACCGACATAAAAAAACTGCGTGTTATTTTTACGCCGAGCGCCGAACTGAAACGAGAATTATCTGACATTAATTTCAGCAGAAAGTAATTTTTGAATTACCTCCGCAATCTTTGTCGCGACAGATTGCAGGACTGAGTAAAAACCGCCCATGAAGCGAAGCTCTCCCATTCCAGGATGTGCGCTTCAGTTTCATGGGTATTTTTTTGAGGGGCTGTCTCAGAAGGGATTGTATTCCGCTCTGTTACAATGCAATCTATCCCGCATATCTCTTGAAGTTCTCTGCCTGCTCGAATACTTCGCGATACACTTCATACCGTGGAACTGGTGGATAACCGTTCTCATCGAGCAGCATCATCAAATCGCATTCCATCTCCGCAGTTATGTCTATCCGCTGATCCCAGTCAGTATATTTCGTCTTATCATCAACAAGAGCCTTAACTTTCTTTGCAAGGTCTTTCATTTTTTCATCAGAATACTGATTTTCAAAATGGAATTTCTTTGCGCAACTTACAAGAATATCATAGAAAGCTTTTTCTTCAAAACTGATTCCTAGTTCTTTAAAGTGCTCTTTGTCTTTCTGAATATCATTAAGTAATTCGTTCAACTGTTTTGTAACTTCATCAAGAACCTGTACTGTAAAATCATCAAGGTGACGGTTGTTGTATTCTTCAACCAGCTTCTTCATTCGCTCGCTGAATTCCATGGCTTTTATTTTGTTTGTGCGTTTATAATCTGCAATTACCTGCTAGAGCAGCTGTTGCAATATTTTGATTTTTGTATTTGGCAGCTGAATCGCATTTATCTTTTCAAGATATTCTGGAGTAAAGATGTCAAAGTTTACATTCTTTCCAACCTGGAAGAGTTCTTCAACACCGTCAGCTTTAATTGCTTCGTTTATTAACTGTGCAACATGGTGATTCATTGTTGTAATATCAGGAGCGTCACCTTTTGTGAGCTTAAACAAAATTGAACGAATCGCAATATAAAAATTGATTTTATCTTTATCAATTTTGGTAATATTCTCGCTGGAAGAACAAAGATTAAATGCTTTCTTCATTCTGCGAACTGCATCCATAAATCGCTTTTCTAATTCTTTACTTGCCTGAACAAATTCAACAGCTTTGTTCAAACATTCAAGCTGCTTAAGCGGACTTCCATTGTAATAATCAGAAGAATCAAACTCATTGAACATTGCATCCAGAACGCTAATCTGGTCTTTTACAATAGCAACGGCTTTATCTGTATCTTCAAACTCTTCGTTATCATCGCCGGTATATTTTTTGAGGGCTTCATTCATGGCTCGTTTGATTCCGATGTAGTCTACAATCAAACCGCGGTCTTTACCTTTGTAAGTTCTATTTACACGGCTGATTGTCTGAATCAAGGTATGCTTCTGTAGCGGTTTGTAGATGTAGATTGTATCAAGAGATGGAACGTCAAAGCCTGTAATCCACATATCAACTACAATTGCAATCTTAAAGTTTGATTCTACTTTCTTAAACTGGCGGTCCAGTTCTCTTCTGTATTCGTGATTACCAAGAAGTTCAAAAAGACCTTTTGTATCTTTTGCCTTATTCTCGGTCATTACCATTTTGATTTTTTCGATAGGCTTATAATCTGTGTCGCCCCCTTCGACATGCTCAGGGAGCGCACGAGGAACATTCCACTCAGGACGAAGCTCTACAATCTTCTGCCAGAGCTTATAAGCAATCTCACGGTTTGAGCAGACAAACATTGCTTTACCTTCAACAGAAGCGCCTTCACGAACTCGAGTTTCATAGTGATTAATAAAATCCTGGGCAACTTCTGCAACTACATCATCATCACCAATGATTGCATCAAGGTTTGCAACTGACTTTTTACTTGCTGCAATCTGTACTTCATTTAAAAATAGCTCGGTTGCGCTTCCCCAAGAATTAATTCTTGCATACCTATCAAATTCTGAACGACAAAAGAACAAATATAAGTAATCTGGAAGAAGTTTATCTTTTGCTGAATCTTTTATTCTAAAAGCCAAGTTATTAAATGTGAATAATAATGGTTTATCAGCATTATTAAAGGCTAATCCTACTTTATCCCCCATTCTTGTAGTTCTTGGATTATAAACAAATTCACCTGGATTAATAACATAAAACTTAGATATAACACTTTCATCAACAGTTGCTTTTGAAGTTTCCGTTATTTGCTTTGTATTTGAAATTCCTCGAACAGAATCTAATCCTAATTTCAAATCTGTATTTCTTCTATTGAGTACTTCTATATAATCCCCAGTTTTTTTATAATTCCCACTCATTTCAAAATCTCCCAGTGACCGCCTTTTGGGGAGCCTTCGCGTTTTATAAATCCTTTTTCAACAAGTGAAGCTAATTGTTTTTCTACTGCGCGGCTTGTTATGCCGATTTGTTCGGAAAGTTTTTTTGCTGAGAGTTTTGGATTCTCTTTTAAAAGTTCTAGAATTATCTCCGAACTTTTTTGATTATCTCCGAACTTTTTCTCCGAACTTTTTTCGTTTTCTCCGAACTTTTTGATATACTCATCATAATCAATATGGGTGTAGCGGTTTTTAAGTTCGTTGTTTTCACCTAAAATAAGGTTTCGGAAAAAGCGTTCCAGATACACTGTATTTTCTTCAATTCCTTCTTTAAGATTTTTGTAATTGGCACGCACAAGGGCATTTCTAAAGTACCAGCTGTTTTGGGCAAAAATATCATTATCAACTTTGTAGCCCATTGAACGAAGATACTTGATTGTAAAAACGGCTGTGGTTCGGGTGTTACCTTCTCCAAATGCGTGAATCTGCCAGAGCCTTGAAACAAAGAAAGTAATATGCTTTATGATTTCATCTGTAGAAAGCCCTGTGTACTTAAAATTACGTTCCATCTCAAAATCGTAATCAAGAGCTGCCTTAAGTTCAAAAGAAGCTCCGTACATTACGGTATCACCATTTAATACCCATTCTTTTTTTGTAATATCGTAGTCGCGGATTTTACCGGCAAACTTGAAGATTCCTTCAAAAAGTCTTTTGTGAATTGCAATCAGATGAGAAGGACTAAAATTAAAAGATGGCTCACTAAGAATCTGTGCGATACGGCTGGAAACTTTATCGGCCTCTTCGGTTCTTTCATCATCCTGAGTTCGGGCTGTACGGCTTTCATAATAAGAATCAATCAGATTTTTTGCTTCGTCAAAAGAAAGCTCGCCTTCTATATTCTTTTTTGCTGTTTCGTACAAATATGAAGAAGGCTTAAGCCCATCAACCTGCTGCAAACCAATGGCGGTAGACCAGGCAAGAGTTTTGTCTTTTTTGCTTGCATCTGTATGGCGGATGTATTCTTCAAAATCTATTTCGTATGGATTCTTTTCCACTTTTATCCTCTTTATATCACACGGATTCGGAAAATCTAACGATTTTCCCTGTTTTCAAATGGTATTTTTTGGATAATAAACTCTTTTTCCAGCGCTTCCTGATACACAGGTTCCAAAAAGCCATTGCCCAATTCATTATGAACTTCAAAACACGCTTTTAAAATCTTTTCTGTTTCTTTCTCATATAGTAACATCTGCTTCCCCTAAAGATTTTGCGTTAGCAAAATCGAATCCGTGTGACAACATCTTCTACAGTTTAATCTCGTAGCCCAAATCTTTGAAAACACAAAGCAGTTCTTTTTCGAAATTATACAAATCAAAAATATCTTCGAACTTTGTTCCTGCTTTAAAATGGTGAGGATTTCTGCAATCCTCAAAATGCATCCAATATCCACTTAAACGATAATAATTTAAGTTACGAAGAGCATTTTCCGCTAATGATTTGTCATTGACAATAAGCCCTCGACTTTCAAGTTTTTCGATTTACTGAGAAATTGACAATGCAGGTTTATTGAAGGGTACTTTATCCATTTAAAAAAATGGACCCACCGATTTGAGGATGGGAAAACCATTAGCCTTGGCGGGTTCTGTTGCTTTTAATATAGGGTGAAATCAGATTGCGGTCAAGCACTACTCCATCGGCTTAATCATTCTCTCGATGAATTGCAGCGCAGATTACGGCTTAACGCCTGCGCCGTGTTCCTCCACATAAGCTTTTTCGCCGCCTTCTATGGCTTCAATCCATTTGAGGAGGGTGCTTTTCTTGAGAATCATGCGGGCGGAGACGCGATATCCTTTTCCCCTGTCAACTTCAGACTTAAAATCTTCAAGAATAAAAAACGTCTCATTATTGGAGTCAATTATATTAAATCTTCCGTGGGCAAGAGAATTTCGAATATGAGAAAAAACGCTTACAAGTTGATTGTCTTTTTTATAAACACATATTTTTTCTTCATATTTTTTCGGTGGAAAGTTTTTGGACAAACCTGCATCTTCTAAAACAGGTTTCATTTCATTCCAAACTTCCGCCATAAAAAAGAAGTTGGAATCCATTAAATGCATTTCTTTCTTCAATTTGTAAGTATTTTTCAATACAGTCGCTCTTGCTGATAAATCTTCACAAGGAACATGTAATACATAAAAATTTATGATTTTTTGCATTTCTGCACTCATAAGTTTATTATCAGTTTCTTTATCTATCCAAGATGCTTTTGAATCAACAAGAATATAATTCACATCCTTTTCTGTTTCCACAGCACTGCCCCTCAAGAAAACCAGCCCCCATACTACAACTTAACAAGTCGTATAGCATGGGTAGCTTCATAAAACACTTAAAATCTCTCAGATATAGACAAAAGTTGCGTTTCGTCGACTTTCCACCGCTCAAGCTCGCTACTTGCTCACTCGACGAATCAGGCGAAAACCCCAGCCGTCGTCCCTGTTGTACGCGTCATTACTGCGGTAGTAACTAACATCGCATTCTTCCTCGGGATTGTACCAGCAACCACCACAGCGACAACGGTCGTATTTGCCGGAAGTCCACAACCATTCCCAAACATTGCCGCTCATATCATAAAGTCCGTATCCATTTGCTTTTTTCTGGGCTACTGGGTGTGTTTGACTTCCGCTGTTGTCCCAATACCAGCCTACTTCGGAAAGCGTACCACTTCCTGCATAAGTGTAGTTTTTTCCGCCTCTTGCTGCATAGTACCATTCTTGTGATGTTGGTAAGCAAAAGCCGTCTGCTTTTTTATTCTGTGTGATTTCGCCTTCTATAGACCTTCCCTTATGAGGAGTATATTTCCATTTAGAAACATCTGTTTCCCCGTCCACTGCATAAACAGGAGTATATCCAAATTTTTCGCTCAGTTTATTGCAAAAATATATGACATCATACCAGGATACATACTCTACAGGTAAATCATCTCCTTTGAACTTACTAGGATTTTCTCCCATGACTGATTTATAAGTTTTCTGAGTTACTTCCGTAGAAAGCATTTCATAGTCTCTACCTGGTATTTTTACCATCACAAAATTACCTGCATATTTTACAAATTCCTTATTTAGCGCAACTTTCTTTTCTGCTTCAGCTTTGCAAAAACCTTTTGCCATATACATTTCTACAGGATATTTTTTTGCATCAAAGCTTGCTTTTTCTTTTTCTACAATTCCAGCAAAGATTCTTAGTTCCTGAGATGGCTGCATTGTCTTTGCTTCTTTTTTGTTCAAAGAGCTTGTCTGCGTAACTTTTCCGCTCACAGTGTTCAAAACCCTGATTTTATCAAAGTTGAAGGTGTAAACGCTCGGTTTGTCGTCTCCTTCCGCTACTGCTGTATAATCAAGCTCGAAGTAAATAATAGGGTCGCCACGAGTTAGCAAAGAATTATACATATCCACGTTATTTGTGTATTCTTCTATAACTGCGTCGTTCAGCTCTGTTTCCATGTTCGGAGCTTTCTTTCCGCTCAAAGCCTCATAGCCCACAATAAAGCTGTCTTCGTAAAGCAAAACGCCATCAGAATAAAGCGAAAGATACGCGTTCCAGCCGTTTTGACTGCTTGCATAAGTACCAAAACTCACTTTCAGCTCATCGCCCATACTGCTGACAGTGCGAGTTGTAGCCAATGCCTTTTGGTCTGCTCTGATTTCCGCCAAAAGTGCATTTTGTTGGCTCATCGTGCTTTGTGCAACAGCGTCGCAATCCGCAAAGAACTTGTTTGTCAAATCCTCGTAGCTCTTTACAACCTGCTTTTCACGGCGTTCTACTGCGGCTTTTGTCGGTTTTCCGTTTTCCATTTCTACAGTGCTGTAGCTTTTGTTTCTGATTCTCTGCTCTTCGCTCTTGCGGTCTTTTTCAAACTGTGCAAAAAGCTCCTGTGAGCGTGCTTCCACGCTGTTGCGGATTTCGATAAGTGCCTTTTTCTTAGATTCAATAATATTAATCTGACCTAAAACGCCCTGCTTTGCAATCTTGAGCTTTCTCACTTCTGCGGCTTTTGCGGCAGCTTCTTGTGCCATTTTGTCGCGTTGTGTTTTGAGTGCAATAGAGCGTTCTGCTTCAAGTTTCGCGTCTGCGTCAGCTCTCTTTTTCTGCTCCAAAAGTTCCTGCTGTCGTTTCTGCTCTGCTCTCTGTTTTTCTGCCAAAAGAGCCTTTTCTGCTTCAATCTTCTTGATGTTCTCTGTTGCAGACAAATCGCTTGATGTGCTCAAAGAGCGGATTTCAGCGTCTTTTTGAGCCATCATCTTCTTGAAGTTCGCTTCGTTCTCTCGTGCCAAAGCAAGCTGTTCATCAACAGAGAATCCCGCTGAACCGCTCGACAAAACATTTCTGTTTATCGTTGAAATCTGCAAGCCCAATTTATCAGCGATTAAAAGCGTCAATTCATCGACTGCACCTGTTGAGCCATAGAGATATTCTACCTCGCTATACTCCTTTGATGTTGCACTTGCCATTTGCTCGCCGGTGGTCAAATCCGTGAAATCCAACGTGATGATATAGCCTTTGCCAGTTTTTCGGATTTTAGAGAACAAAGCAAACTTTGCAGTCGTGATTTTTCCAAGTTCAATCGCAGAGCTTTCATCTCTTGTGCTGCTCTCGCTTTCTTTCTGCGCTTTGACAATCGCAGCCTCGCTCTTTGCGTCCACGAGAGTCTTCATCGAAAGATATTCCTGCATATTGCTCTTGAGCTTGTCCTGAATCTGACCTGCAATCCAGCTTTTTTCGCTACCGGTTACGTTCTCAAGCTCCGGCAAGACGACCTGAATAGCCAACCTTGTTAGATTCGCCTGTCGTTGTTCTTTTGCCCGTTTTTCCGCCGCAATTCGCTCATTCTCCAGTCGTGCGTTATATTCCGAAACGCTCTCAATGCCGTCTATCGCACTTATTGCGTAAGTCTTGGTTGCTACATCTTTTACAGTAAAAGTAACTTTATGTTTTCCGTTTTTGTATGCCAAACGCTCTGAAATGTTGGTCATATCCATTCCAGAAACGAGTTTTATCGCACTGCCCGAAAACAACGGCAATGACACAGAACCATTAGAATCAACCGAAAAACCGCTAAGATTGATTTCGCTCACAAAAACGACATCAGCCTTTTTGTTCTTCTCCAATGTCTGCACCAGCTTCTTTTCTGAAACAACTTTGCTCTGCGCAAAAACTACACCAGCAGAAAGTATCATAAATAAGACAATACATGTCTTCTTCAATATAGAAATCATTTTTCCTTTAGTCCTCGAAAGCCCAAATACCACTTTCTTTTTTGAAAATCTCTTCATCGCTAAGAAAAGCTACATCAGCTTTTCTTTTTGAAACCTCTTCATTCCACTTGTTCATGTTGTAATTTATCCCCAGTTCCTTCATAACGTGGGTGTCCCAGATTAGCGGATAGGCGTGAGGATTGATGATGTGACAGATTTTTGAAATATACGAAGGCATGTTGTTCTCAAACATTCCGTCAAGAGAAAACAGACTAAACGAGCCGTCTTTGATTTTCTCGCGATTCTCAAAAATCGCAGTGCAAAACGCTTCTCTGTTTTCTTTCCTCAGAGTTCTCAAAACGTGAGCCTCTCTTCCAACATTCTCAATCACGACATTTGAAAACGCTTCTTTGTCGTTCCAAGCCTCTTCAAACAACTTTTTTGTTGTCTTTTTCCAGTTCAAAGAAATCTGCTTTAACTCTTCGCTTGTAGGCATTTATTCCTCCAATAGACATAAGTATATAAAAATAAGCCCGTGCAGATATGACCAAAGCCATCCCTGCACGGGCTATTATGTGAGAAGATAATTTTTTTTGTATTTATTGCGGTTTGCGGAGATTATGCTCGTAGATTTCAAAAAGTCAAGAGTTTTTTCGTATTTTGTCGCACTTTTTATTTCACTTCGCATAGAACAGATTATAAGCAATTTTTTTTGCAGTGTCATTCCGAACCCGTTCCGGAATCTCTTTTGCAGCGTAGATGCTGAAACAAGTTCAGCATGACAATACTTTTCAGAATCCTAGAACATAATCCGCAGTGCGTCAACATCGACCGAGGCTTTCGTACCAAACATCGAAAAATTGGACAAAAAAAACGGCTATCCCAATTTTAGGGATAGCCGGCTTCTCTGTTTAACAATCTTTTCCTATGCAATAGGCACCGCCGACCTGTAAAATAGAATCTAATTTTTGTACACGCTGCCGATTGTCTGGTACGATTCATTCAGCCAGTATTTTCGCTCCTCTTCATCTTCTTCATCGCTTAAATTGTAATACTTTTTCCAGTTATAGGCTTCTTCAAATACAGGAGAACAATAAAGATTGTACTGTAAATCGGAGTTCTTAAAAAACTCATAGCCTTCGTCGAACGGCACCTTCTGCTCATTACTGCAGCTCCGTTCCGTTCCCGCAAAAACAAAACCGTCCGCCATCATAAGAAGCTTTTTCATTCTGTCATCGTCTGGCAAAGCCTGAAACCGAACATGTTCGGGTAGCTTTGGACGATGGAGTAAAGGGAGGTGATGTTCCCCCTTACATAAAAAAGGTTGTCCTGCGTATTCGCATAATGACCGCCGTACGCGCCCCACGTGCCGGACGAATCGAGCGTTATCTCAGATACGTTCCCGCACATATCGTACAGCCCCAGCTCGTTCGGCTTGTAGCTGCCTGAAAAGCGGATTTTTCCAAGGGAAGCCACTTCCGAAAGAACGTCCGAGCCTGCGAATTTTGTGCTTCCGTAGCTTTTTCCGCCTTGAGCCGCATACTGCCATTCAGATTTTGACGGAAGCCTGTACCCGTTCGCGCTTTCATCGGCATACACAGTCTTTACGGAATAATTGTAGGTGACAACAGCATTTCCGCCCTCATCCGCTTTTTGCGATGAATCCGCAATATCCTGCGCGCGAAAAACAGGATGCGTTTTTGCCGAATCAGAAAAATACACATAAGCAAGCCCTTCCTTTGCGGAATATGCGTTGCACCAGGCAATCAAATCCGCGGGATGGATTTTCGTCACGGGAAAAAACGCCGTGCGTCCCGGTTCCCCGGAATTGCCGGTAAGCCCCGCCTCGGCATCCTGTATGAACGCAAATCCGTGCGATTTTGCCCACACAAGCACGTCGTACCACAGAAGATATGTCGTCTCGTATTGATTGAGCCTGAACGATTTTTCTTTGTTGTCGACTTTTATCATGGAAAGGCTTTGTATGTCGTATGTATCGGGAGAAAGCGCATCCATGTCCGCAATCATATCCCGGCAGGAGGCGACAGAAAAACAGAGGACGCATATCAGAACCGCAGCACAGCGGGAAATTTTGTTGTATCGCATCATTTTGTTCGTGCCGGCGAAAAATCAACGGAAAGGGAAAATCCCGGTCCGAACGAGCAGAAGCTTTTCGACTTCTCATTATAGAAAGAAAAATGGCATCCGGGCCCCATCAAGAGCTGGAACACATTGGTTCCTATGATTTTTTTCCTTATATAAAAATCGCTTTCAAGCGCGAAATCGTAATAAACATCATTCAACGCCGAACCTTCGGCGCTGGTAAAATCAATCATGCTTATCATAAATCCGATACCGACCGAAAAAAAGACGGAAATATCTTCGGAGAAATTCTTAACGCAAAAAAGACCGCCGGAAAGCGTAACCCCGTCCAGGCGGTTCAGCTGCATGTTATATGGAACGAAATACTGATAACTGGTCTTGCTGTAAAATCCGGCATCGAAATCGGCAAACAGGTCGGGCAGAAGCGTGTATTCAAGCCCCAAAAAACCGCCGGCAGCTATTTTTGAATACATATCCATGTTGTAAAGCGAGAAAGCATTCGTATACCCGGACGAAATCCGGAATCCCGACAACGCCGCCGACAAAAGTTCCGCACGACCGGACGTTTTTTCAGTGCCGGCGCTTTTTGCGGACGCGAACGGCACGGAAGCGCCAAGAAAAAATAAAAGGCATATAACAAGTTTCTTTTTCATCTGCAGATTGATAATAACTTACCAAACCCAAATTGCAAGAAGTTTCTATGCGGACGTGCCTTGCATATTGAAGCATACGATTTTTTATTCAGTGTATGTGAATTCGGCGACATTGCTCCATGGACTTTCGGCAGTAATAACCGAGCATTTATTTATCAGATCTGCTCCTTCTTTTACTGCCTTCAGCCAGAAATAGTATTTTTTTCCTGATACAGGCGTCCAATCAGAAAATTTTGCAATTGCAGACTCCTTCCCGTTCTTCGATGTCATTCCGAAAAAACATGATTCTTCATAAACGGCTTTTGACGAATCATTTGTATCTGAATAGCCGAGAATTGCTCTGTGCACATCATAATCTCTTACATTAAATAGAATATCTACCCTGATAACCCCCGACATGTTTGTGATAGATTCGATAACCAAATCTGTCGGCGCATCCAATTCTTCTTTAGAATCGCCCTCGTTTTCATCTGTTGAGTCGCCGCAGCCGATGAACGCGCACGCCATAACCAATGCAGCAAGAATCGCCGCAATTTTAGAAAGTTTTTTCATTAAATCCTCCAAGATTTTCTTTTGGGCGAAGGCGAGCAAAGCAAGACTTCGCCCAAAGGGCTTTTTTCAAGCCCCTTGGGTAGTGTACACTACCCAAAAATTTCAAAAGAAAGTGAAGATTATAGCGGGAGTTCCGGGGGAAGAGGAAAAAATGAAAATGATGAAACACATCGTCGCCTGCCTCGCGGCTGCTTTTCTTTTTGCCTCGTGCGCATCGGGCAAAAATGTTTCTGCGGAAGACGAAAAGCGTTCGATCTATGACTATGCGCGAGACGGCGTTTTCGAATCTTACAAAGACTATGATGCGAAACGCGGCTATTCCATAATCGGGCCTTTTGCGCCCGGCAGCATCGGAAGAAAACCGAATCCCGGAGAAAAAAGTCAGTACAGCGTATTGTTCGATGACAAAAAAAGCGCGATTCAGTATCTAGACGACAACGGAAGCGTCTCAATCGAAAAAATCGTCATCGCAAAAAACGACGACGGATTGTTCCTGTCGAAATATATCGGGAAAAGCAAGGCAGAATTTTTGAACGACTTTCCAATGGAATTCGACAAAAACGACGTTGCATTCGGTTTCGGCGGGCTTCTGTACGATTCCGAGAAAGACGGAAAAATCAAGCTCCAAGTGACAGCCGAAAACGGAGCGCTCACCCATATAGTCATCATTTTTCGGTCAGAAGAAGATGCAAAGAAGTACAGGGAACGGATTGAGGCCATGCGCCAGACGAGATGAAGCGCACAGGCTGTTATCCGCCGCTTTTTGTTATTCGCAAAGCCAACTGATTGCCCGGCTCGAGCCTCAAAATGCGGGCAGCTATTTCCAAAGCCTCATCTCGACCGACGAGCTTTTCCGGGAGGTCATGGAAAAAGAGGAGCATCTCCAGGTTTTTGACAGAATATTCCTTTGCCAAAAGTTGTCTTGCATGGAACAAACCAATGGAATATGAGCCATCCACGAAACAGAGCGGGCCTATAACCAATGAAAGAGCCGTTTCAAGCCATTCAATTCCGTCGGTTTCCGCGAACATATGGACCGCAAATGAATAGAGGCTAAAGTCGCTCGTATCATAAGCGGTCTTCAGCAAAAACTCTTTCAACTGATTCGGAGCAACCATCGAGCACAGTTTTGCTCCCTCATCATATTTGCCCGCTTTTATAAAAATCACTAATCGTTCCAACAAAACTGCTCCGCCTTTATCCAAGTCATTCTTTACAAATCTCAATTAAACCAGCTTTATTCAGCTCGTTTTTTTTAGATAATCACATCTATCATATAATCCATAAAACTGCCCTGCTTCGATAAATCTTTATTGTTGTGATTCAGCAATGTCTTCCACATAAGCCAAAAAAGTATCTTGCAATTCATTTTCAGTGCTGTTTCCGTTTATCGAAACCTTACACTCAAACGATTCTTCTGGCAAACTTGTCGAACCATCTAAAACACCGAAAATGTTTGAGATGGTATCAATCATCACCAACTCGGCAAATTTCAGCATTTTTTCTCTGTTGTCAGCTGTCAAACTTTTATACAAGTCTAAAGACTTTTCCCAATATTTATCTGTGGCATCTTCAAGATTTGTATTTCCAAGCAAATCTTTGTATTCATCAATTCCGTCCTTTATGATTGCCTTGTAAAGTTTTTCAATGAATTTCTCATTCATCTTTTTACCCCTCGTTTTCGCAATCTTCCTCGGCAATCCAAGAGCAAAAAGCACTGTCCGTGTCGCCCATTTCAACAATTTTAGTCTCATGCGTCATAAAACCAAGTCCGTGCTCATCGTCCCATTTACATGCAAACTCGAATCCAATGTAACACAGATTATTCTTTTCAACATTCAAGATATAAACTCGTAGAAGGTCTATTAAATCTTTCAGCTCTTCGGTTGAATCAATGTCTGGCATGTATTCTGGTTTATCATATTCATCATAACCATACTGTTCTTGCAGATTTTTGTATTCAGAAAATATTTTTTCCAGAATGCTTTTCAATATTTGTTTCTGATTGTTTTTCAAATACTCGAATGTATGCAAATGTTTGTCTTGAACAGTTTCGACTTTCTTATCAAGAATTACATTTACTTCAACAGGATTACCAAAAAAACTTGACCAATCCTCCAATACAATTTTTGTTTCCCATCTTCTGTCTGTTTTTCTGAAATCAGCAGCCATTTAGTTTTATTCTCCTTCTTGTTTTATGGCAATTTTTCCAAAGATTCTGTTTTATTCAAAATTTCTTTGCAACGATATATAGGATAGTCCTTTTTTTATTTTCCAACAACTTTGTTTTCAATCACATAATACAGCCAAGTACCGTTATTGATGTGCTCAATAAGGTTAAGATTAATATTCACACTTCCTCCATAAAGAATGGAAAAAATTACTATTATATATATATATTGCAAGCCTTTGGACGATAATTTTTTGTTTGTATAGTTTTTTTACAAGACATCGGATTGTGTGCCGATTATTGAAATATTTTCATCAACGATCTGTATTCCTATTCCTGTTTCTAAATCCCATTTTGTTTTGAGCAAAATATTGATTATTCGGTTTTCTTTTTGTTTTGGAATCATTATGGCTTGCGGTTTTACGAAGCCTTTGAGTTGTTCGGGCAAGTTTATTTTTGGTGCATACAAGTCTGCATTTTCTTCAAACATTTCGCGATAATCTTCAAAAACTGTTTGGTAATATTCGAATATTTTTCTTTCAATTTCTTTTTGTAAAGCATTTTTCTTTTGGATAAATTCAGAATATGCTTGTTTTTGGAGCTGTGAAGGTGCTTGTGTTTCTTCGTCTTGTATCAACAGGTCGATTTCAAAGTCTTTTCCATACAAGTTGTAGCAATCTTTTTTGTGCCACATCGTTTTGTATTGAAGTTCGCCAAATACTTCATCTGTAATCATTTAGGTTCTCCTTTAGATTTTACACCAAGTTTTGTTTAAGCTGATTTATGTGCGCGTCGATTGTGTCTTTTATTTCTTCAAGATATGCGGGAACAGCGGTGAGTTTTTCAAGTTCCACGGCATAAGGCATAATTGAATTTTTCTGTTACTGTCTGCTGAAAAGATTTTAATTCTTCGGCTGAGCAACCATTGTTCAAAAATCTGTTTCTTTTTTCGCGTCTTATTTTGATTTCTTCAAGTTTATCTTTCCACATTTTTTCTCCTAGATTTTATAGCCTGCAATTATCAGATTGAGTAATCAATTCTCAAAAATCCTAAAAATAATCTTCATTGCCGCCGAGCCAAAATTCAAACCAAGTCAAGAAATCCATTGCAGGAGCACAAGGCTGAATTCCAACATCTGTGAAAAACCACATTTTTCCTTTTTCTTTGCCGCTAACGATGATATTCCAAGTTTGTGAATCACCGATGTCAATCAACTCAATGTTGCCGTTTTCTATCTGTTTTAACTTTCCTGTGTTCTCGTCATCTTCCCAAATCCAAGGCTCTGTAAATGGAAAATCTCTGTTCAGTTGACCTGTTTTGAATTTCCACTCTTCTAATTTTCGGAGATTGAAACCGTCCAGCATTTTGCAGCCATTACTGATTTTGTTATAAAATGCTGTAAGTTCTTTTGGCAACTCGATATTATTTTTCTTCTCAAATGATTTTATCTCTTCTAATGAAACAAGTTCATTTCTTTCAACGTTTTTGCTTTTCATTTTTTCAATAACAGAATTCAATCTTGTTTCCATAAAACTGCCCGTCTGTTGTGATTTTTCTTCATTCCCATAAATAATCATCGCACTTTATTCCGTTTTCATAGTAGTATTTTGCGGATTGTTGCCTGAGCAAATCTTTTTACCAGCTGCTCATTTATATGCGAAACAATTTTTGATATAAGTTCTTCTCTGTCCATAAATTTCTCCATATTCTCTGATGCTTAATATCTCGGAATGAAGATGCAGTCTTGCTTAAAAATACTTTCGCAGCAATATCGCTCTCAAAAAAGATATATTTGCTCTTTCGGGAGCAATCTTGTAATGTCATAGTTGTTCTGCATTTTGCCCCGCAGCGCCCCGACATAATCCGTTATATCCTCAATGCGCAAAATCCACTCATCGATGTATTTTTCCACGCACTTTCCGCGTATTCCCAATTGTATCGACCTGTCGCTTTGAGGATTTCCGAAAATATCGCGCTCTGGGTCCCATTGCACTCTTATTTCCGATTCCTTCACCTGCGTTTTCCAATCTTCCTCCGAGGCAAATACATTCGGATTGTATTTTGATTCAACCGCATTTTTGCAAAGATAATCAAACGCGCTCCGTTTTATATCAATGCCCAAAATCCGCTCCTGATTTTCTTTTGTTCCCCAGCCGCTTCTGTACATCATCCACAAAAAAGATGGCTTTATCCAAGTCATTCTTTTTGTATTGAAACTGCTGCCGAACGTTCCGAGCCTCAACGCCTCGTCAGCGATTTTGTCGTTGTACGCCTGATACACACGAATGCTTTCTTCATCAAATACGGCTCTTATTCTATTAACATTGCCTGCTTCCATATATGACTCTCCTTTCGCGCAAGCTTCAAATTTATATTTAAAGGTCAAAACTGTTTCGCGCAAGTCTCAAATTTGTATTCGAAGCTCAAAATCGTTTCGCGCAAGCCTCAAATTTATATTTGAAGCTCAAAACCGTTTCGCGCAAGCATCAAATTTGTATTCGAAGCTCAAAACCATTTCGCGAAAGCTGTTCGGCATGACAAAATCGAAATCAACCGGTTTTCCGGACAGAGCGTAATTTTTTTATCTCTTCTTTCACTATTCTCATGGCAACGAATGATTTCATCAACGGCTTATACCCAAAGCAAAAAAAAGACGCGGAACCCAACCAGATTCCGCGCCCTCTCGCTCCAAAACGCAAAGGTAAACGCGCGTCAATCAATGCGTGTCGAACCTCTCCCGCCAAGGCGCACACCTGCCATGCAGCAGGTGTTGCGTCCGCACGCTCCAAACCGCAAAGGTAAACGCGCGTCAATCAATGCGTGTCGAACCTCTCCCACCAAGGCGCACACCTGCCATGCAGGTGTTGCGTCCGCACGCTCCAAACCGCAAAGGTAAACGCGCGTTATCAATGCGTGCGGCTACATAATAAGCCTGATTTCCGTTGTCGCGGTGAGCTTCGATTCGGGGACGTAGTTGTCAGAAAGCTTCTCGCCGTTGACGTAGAATTCAGTGAAGCCGCTTTCCTTGCCGTTCGGGTTCTCGACGGAAATCTTGAGCTTCTTTCCGCGGAACGTCTTCTCCATAGAGAACTCCTTCCAGTCCGACGGCACGGACGGGGCAATCCTCAGGCCGCCGAAATCAGGGCGCATTCCTAGGATGCCCTCGACGCAGCCGACCATGACGGTCGATGCCGTTCCCGTAAGCCAATGGACGTGGGAGCGCCCGAAATGGGGGCTCGCTTTTCCTTCCGTGAACTGACCGTAGCAGTACGGCTCGAGGACGCGGACTTCCGCCTTGTCGTTCTGGGCTGACGGCGCGTTCTCGAGGAAATACGTGAACGCCGCGTTCCCGTGACCGCTCAAAGCCTCAGCGAGGATAATCCATCCCTGCGACTGGGAGAATATTCCGGAATTCTCCTTGACGCCGGCGTTGTAGATTACCGCGAGCGCCCCCTCGAACGCGTGCGCGTGGTACGGCGGATCCATGAGGACGGCGCCGTATTCCGTATTGAGCTGCTTCCGGACCGAACCGAGCGCCTTCTCCGCCTGCTCCTTCGACGCGAAGCCGGAGATGACAGACCAGCTCTGCGGGTTGAGCCACATGTTCGCCTCGGGATCGTCCCGCTTTCCGATTGTCTCGCCCGCCTCCGTGAAACCGCGGATGAAGCGGTCCTCGTTCCAGCACAAATCGTTGAGCAGCTTCCCGAATTCGGCCTGCTTCCTGTCGATGAACGCGATGTACTCGCTGTCCTTCTTGTACTCGGCGAAGTGCTTGATGACTGTCATCGCGTAGTAATACTGGAACGCGACGAAAGACGACTCTCCGTTCTTTCCGAGGCGGAGACAGTCGTTCCAGTCGGCGTAGAGGCCGGCGGGAAGTCCGTGCGGACCGAGCCGCTCCATCGAGAAGTTTATCGCCCGCTTCAGATGCTCGTAGACCGTCCCCGAATCCTTGTTCGCGAACGGGATGACCTCGTCGATGAATGCGAGGTTTCCGGTCTCGGAGACGTACTTGAACACCGTCGGGAACAGCCAGAGCGCGTCGTCGGCGCGGTATGCGGGGTGCCCCGTCTCCTTGACGTAGCTCGCATCGTCGGGGGTGTCCTCATGCCCGGCGTTGTGAGTGAATTTGACGAGCGGAAGCCCGCCGCCGTTGTCGACCTGCGCAGAGAGCATGAAGCGGATTTTCTCCACCGCCATCTCGGGGGCAAGATGGATGACGCCCTGGATGTCCTGCACGGTGTCGCGGTAGCCGTATCCGTTCCTCAGACCGCAGTAGATGAAAGAAGCCGCGCGGCTCCAGATGAACGTCATGAAGCAGTTGTACGCGTTCCACGTGTTTATCATCGTGTTGAATTCGGCGCTCGGCGTCTTGACCTGGAAGTTCTCGAATTTTCCGTGCCACCATTCCTTCAGCTCGGAAAGCTCCGCCTCGCACGTATTCCTGACGTCATCGTACCCCGCGATGATTTTCTCCGCCTCATCGCTGTATTTCATGCCGACGATGAACGCGATCGACTTCTCCTCGCCGGGCTGAAGCTCGATTACCGTCGAGACCGCGCCGCACGAATTCTCGTTGTACGAAAGCTCGTTACCCAAATCCCCGCGCTCGACGCCCGCCGGATTGGCGTATGTATGGTAGCGCCCGAGGAACTCCTCTTTGTCGCCGCAATACGAGGAGACGGGATTCCCCGCAAGGCCGAGGAAGCGCTCAGTGACGATTTTGTTGTCGACGGGCTTGTCCTTCTCGATGTCGGCGAGGTTTCCGTGGACCTGCTGCACGACGCGGTTCTTGTCGAAATACGTGCGCCCGATGAAGAGCGAGTACTGGAGGTTGACCTGGTCCTGCTCGTAGTTCGAGTTGTTCGTGAATTCGGCGTACCCCGTGACGGTAAGCTTACGCGCCTTCCCCGAATCGTTCCGCACCGTGAGGTTCCAGACCTCGTACGACTTGTTCAGCGGGACGTAGTAGAGCGCCTCGCTGTGGATTCCCGCGTAATCGGCGAGCATCCTCGTGTATGCCGTCCCGTGGCGGCACTCGCTCCTGTATTCGTCGAGGCTCTTCCCGACCGGCTGCCATGAGGCCGACCAGAAATCCTTCGACTCGTTGTCGCGGATGTACATGTAGCGGCCCGGCTGGTCGAAGTTGTTGAAGACATAGCGCAGGAGACGTCCGTTTGCGCCGGATTTTGCGAAGCTGTAGCCGCCCGCATTGTTCGAAATCAGCGCGCCGTATTCCGGCGAGCCGAGATAGTTTGCCCAAGGTGCCGGAGTGTCGGGACGGGTAATAACATACTCGCGCGCTCCGTCGTCAAAAAAACCGTATTTCATAGTTCACCCCTTTTCAGCAGCAATCTTTTCCAGATTACGACAATTTTTTTTGTTGGCAAATTATACTTGCACGAAAAATCAAAAGCCTAATAAAATTTTATGAAAAATAGCAATAAACGCTTCTTATTTTCACTTGCGGAGCTTTTCCCGTTCAAAAGGCCAAGCACACGGTCGAGGCGGGGACGAAGCTGACGGGAAACAGAAGCGGCAGCGGAAAGGCGATGAAAGCCGGAAGCTGCGGCAACGTTTTGACGGCAGCGAATCAACAAAAAGCGTACAGCGTAATGTCCGGCACGGCATCCCGTAGCGGCGGGCACGGATTTCCGTCATGCAGAACGGCTTCCAAAAGAAAGGGTATCCCGTGCGGAGGCTGGAATTTTTGGCAGGCGGCGAAAAAAAAGGGCAATCCCCGCCGATTTTGCTGGGTTTCGGGCCGACGGGAGGAGGCGCCCGTCGGGAATCGGCAGGGATGCCCGTATTCTAAAAAACGCACCGCACGGAAGCGGGGAAGCTTCCGGACGGGTTCCGCAATTGCGGGGAGCGGCTCACTCGAACAGCCCCATCGTTATCGGGGAGAACTTGTCGGCGTTCATCGTGAGGCTCATCACCGTTATGCCGGGCTTCGTGTGGACGAGGCGGACTTTGTAGACGCCCTTTTTCATCGCGACCTGCGCCGCGAGCGCGTTCACGACGATTCCGCCGGTGCTTCTGCACTCGAACGAGCCGCACGGACGGCCGTTGATGAAGACGTTCGAGACCGACTGCGAGAGCGTGTCCTTCCCGTCCTTGACGTACTCGCCGGAAAAGTCGTAGCGCGCATCCTCGGGGGCGACAAAATACATGTCGCCGAGAAGCGCGTCCCCTTCAGCGACCTCGCCGAGGCTGAACGTCCGCGCGCCTTCCGGCGCCGAATCGAGCGCGTCCTCGACGACAATCTCGTCGCGAAGCGGGCGGAGCGGCTTTTTGGCGGCATTCGTCCACGAAACGAACCTGATTATCGCGGACGCGCACCGCTGGATTTCAGCGCGGGTGAGCGTTCCCTCCGCCATGCTTTTCTCCATATCGTCGCCGAATCCGCCCCTGTCGGCGCTGTCGTTCGGCACGACCATGTAGACGTCGTTCCCCGCGCGTATCATCTGCGAAAGGAGACGCCCCGTCGCGACGCCGCCCGACACGCAGTCGTTCATCGCCGCCCACCAGTCGGTCATCACGATTCCGGCGAACCCCCATTCCTTCTTCAGTATCGAAGTGCACAGCTCGTAGTTCGACGCCGCCTTGCGCCCGTTCACGCTGTTGTACGCGGACATGACGGCGCGCGCGTTCCCCTCCTTCACCGCGATTTCGAACGGCCGGAGGTAGATTTCCCTGAGCGCGCGCTCCGAGACGACGGAATTCTCCGTGCGGCGGTGCGACTCCTGGTTGTTGAGCGCGAAGTGCTTCACCGTGGCGAGCGCGCCGCTCCGGCTGAGTCCGCGGCAGACGGCGGCCGCCATCTTCCCGGAAACGAGCGGGTCCTCGGAGAAATACTCGAAGTTCCGCCCGTTGAGGGGGCTTCGGTGGATGTTGCATCCCGGCCCGAGGAGGACGTCGACGCCCTTCTCCTTCATCTCGCCGCCGACGAAGCCGTACAGCTCCTCGACGAGGGGGACGTTCCACGTGCAGGCGAGAAGCGTGCCGATGGGGATTAGCGTCGCCTCCTCGTCGTTGTCCATGCGAATCCCTGACGGGCCGTCGGCGCACCCGACCGCGGGAATCCCGCGCGAGTGGAGGCTCTCGCTTATCCCGCCGAAAGCCGACGCAATTCCGGGCGTGACCTTCCGGCTCATCATCCCCTCGCCGCGCACGATTGTCAAAAGCTCCTCGTCGGAGAATTCCGCGACAAGCTCCTCCGCCGTCGCCTTCCCCGAAACGACGTCGCCGAACGCGATGCTCCTTCCCGCGCGCGAAAGCTCCTCCGGGAGGCCCGCGCCGATTCTGCGCGCGATGTCAGTCGTCCTGACGGGGACATCCTCGAAGGAAAGCTCGAACGTGCCGCCGTCGCTCGACGCGCCCGGCCTCACGCGCCTGAACGGGATTTCGGGGGCGCATGCCTCGGAGAGCAGCTCGACGGCTGTCGTTCCGGGAACCTTGAAGGCGAGCGAAATCGGGGTGAGGTGGAGGCAGTCCGTCCCAAGGAAGAAGCGGTACGTTCCGCGCTCGAGGACGAACGAATGCGGGAAGCCCGAGACGCCGCTGTCGTCGTACGAGGCGATGCTCCGCATGGGGAAGGAAATCTCCACGGTCTCGCGCTCGCCCGGCCCGAGCGCCTTCGTCTTCGCGAACGCGCAGAGTGATTTCGCGCTCTTGCCCAAAAGCCCCTGCGGGCACTCGGCATACACCTGCACGACGTCGGCGCCGCGCACATTTCCGGTGTTCCTCACCTCGACGGTGACGGAAATCTCCCCGCCCCTGCACGAGCTTCCGCGCACTTCCTGCGAGAACGTCGTATAGGAAAGCCCGAAGCCGAACGGGAACATGACTTTTTCGGGCGCGAACGTCACGAAATGCCTGTAGCCGACGAATATGTCCTCCGCGTAAATCTCGTCGTCCCCGCTCCCGAAATTCCTCGTCGAAGGATAATCGTCGAGGGAATACGCGATGGTGTCGGTGAGCCTGCCGCTCGGGGTGGCTTTCCCGCAGAGGATGTCGGCGCACGCCTGGCCGCCCTGCATACCCCCCTGCCACGAATATAGCACCGCCTTAATCTTGCCGAGGAATTCATCGTCGTCAATCCATGACGTGTCGATTACGTTCGAGACGTTCATGACGACGGCGACGGCAGGGAACGCGCGGCAGAGGGATGCGATGCTGCTCCGCTCCGTCTCCGTCAGGTAGTAGCTTCCCGGCTCCGGCTTGTTGTCCTTGTCCTCGCCCGCAGTGCGCCCCACGACGAACACCGCCTTAGTCGACCGGGACGCCGCGTCGCGCGCCATCCCGTCGCTCACGGGCATCTCCTCCTGGTGCCACGGCTCGCTCGCCCAGCCGCCGTCGCCGTTGTCGAACGGATGCGACGAAAGCCATTCCCGGTAAGCTCCGAGGACCGCCCCGTCGATTTCCGGCATCGGGAAATTCTCCCGCCTGAGCGTCTCAAACCCGTCCGCGAGGTTCACCGAGAAGGGGACGTGAATCGAGCCGCCCGAACCCGTCCCGCTTTTGTAATAGTCTATCTGGCAGCGGCCGAAAACCGCGACCTTGTCCGCGGGCGTGAACGGAAGCATGCCGCCCTCATTTCTCAGGAGGACAGCACCCTGCGATGCCGCCTCGCGAATCATTGACTGGAAATCCATGGAAAAACCCCTTTCGGCGTGCGATGCCCGCAGCGCGGGGACGCTCGCTTTTTGAGCAATTCTATGGACGGCAAGACGCAGATTCTAGCAATTTATTGAAAATTGTATTGTTTTTTTGTCATAACGACATCGCACGAGGCACAAAAAAAGAGGCATCCCGCCGCGCGGACTGCGAAACGATGACAACATCCGCGCAGGTGCCCCTCAGACTGACGGCACGACTTTCTTTCCGCCGTCGTGCGGCAGGTTGATGCGGAAATGAAGCTCGCGGAATTTCTTCGGCGTCAGGCCGCAGAATTTCCTGAAGACGCTTATGAAGTAGCTTTCCGTGCTGAACTGAAGGTAGTTCGAGATGTCGCTTATCGTGTACTCGGTGAACACGAGCATGTTCTTGGCGACATCGACGCGCTTCTTCTGTATGTACTGCGCGATGGTAATCCCGACCTCGGAATGGAAAAGCTTTGATATATACGACATGCTGACGCCGGAGACGTTGGAAAGGTCGTCGAGCGTTATCTTCTCATGCAGGTTGTTATAGATGAAATCGATGCAGAGCGCGACCGGCTTCGAAAAGAGGAAGCGCTTCTTGCACGCCTGCATACGGTGCACGTACTCCTCGCAGAGCTGCTCGTGCAGGCGGTTCACGCTGTCCTCGTCCTGGCACGCGTCGACTTTCCTTATATAGATGTCGCTGAGATTGTATGCGGCCTCCATCTCCATCCCGGACTCTATGACGTACCGCGTTATCATGGCGACAGATATGACGAGATGGTACTTGATGTTTCTGAGCGGGTTCTCGCTGAGCTTTCCCATCCCCTCGATGTCGAACGGCGTGAAAAGGCGTTTCATCTCCTCCATATTGCCGTTCCCTATGCTCTGGAAGAAAGCCATCTCCCTATCGTATGCGATGTGCTTGACCAGATGTTCGCGGTTCTTGAATTCGACTTTCGTCAATTCATCCTGTATTTCCATGAGTTCCTCCTTCTCAAATTGAAATCGTAGCACACTTTTTTAAACGGGGCAAAAAAATGTGAGGGCAGATAAAAAAGGTTATAATGGATTTTTGATATTTTTCGTGATTTTTTTATATTTTTCTCGTTTTTCAAGACTTAAACTTCTTACAGTTACCACCTAAAGGAGGATACGGTATGAAAAAAATTGTAGCGGCAGCTCTTGCAATCGCGTCGCTCGGGTCGCTGGCAATCGTCACTGGTTGCAACACCAAGAAGAAGGAGACTTCAGGAAAGGTCCTGAACATCTACGTCTGGAACGAGGAATTCCAGGACAGGTTCAACACGTATTACGCGCAGAAGCTTCCTGCCGACGTCAAGGTTAACTGGGTCATCACGCCGAGCCAGTCAAACGCTTACCAGAACAAGCTCGACGAGGCTCTCCTGCGCCAGAACGACGCTCCCGCAGACGAGAAAGTTGACCTCTTCCTCGTCGAGGCTGACTACGCCCTCAAGTACGTCGACACCGACTACACGCTCGACGTCATCAAGGACATCGGCCTCACGCGCGACGAAATCAAGAACCAGTACAAATACACGCAGGACATAATGACCGACAAGAGCGGAAACCTCAAGGGTCTCACCTGGCAGGCTTGCCCGGGCGGATTCATCTACCGCCGCTCAATCGCCAAAGACGTCCTCGGAACTGATGATCCGGTCGAAGTCGGAAACGCGCTCTCTGACTGGCAGAAGTTCGACGCTGTCGCTGTCCAGGCAAAGGAGAAGGGCTATCACATGCTCTCCGGCTACGATGACGCGTTCCGCGTGTTCTCTGACAACATGAAGACTCCGTGGGTCGTCGACGGAAAGATTGTCATCGATCCGCAGATTAAGGCATGGGTTGCGCAGACAAAGAAATACACAGAGGAAGGCTACAACAACAAGGCTTCTCTCTGGAGCGCGGAAAGCTCACAGGGCATGGGTCTCAAGGGAGACATCTTCGGATATTTCGGACCGGCATGGTTCATCGACTTCGTCATGGCTCCTGCCTCTCTCGACGACCAGAAGGGTCCGAAGGAAATCGGAAACGGCTCATACGGCGACTGGGCGTTCTGCAAAGGACCGCAGGGCTTCTCATGGGGCGGAACATGGATTTGCGGCGCTAAGGGTTCAGACAACATCGAGCTCGTCCGCGACATCCTCAGGACGCTCACATGCGACACGGCTGTCATGACATCAATCGCGAAGGACAAGGGCGACTTCACGAACAACGTTCCCGCAATGGAAGCCATCGCGAGAAGCGACTACGGCAACCCGTTCCTCAACGGACAGAACCACATCAAGTTCTTCCTCGACTCTGCTACGAGCATCGACAAGAGCTGCATCTCAATGTACGACCAGGGAATGTCCGAGAAGATTCAGGCTGCCATGAAGGACTACTTCGATGGAAAAATCACTCTCGATGAGGGATGGAACAACTTCTACACCTCAATCCTTGAGCTTTATCCGAATCTGAGAAAGTAGATTTTTGGCGCGGATGCTTTAGCGTTGCATGAAAGAATCCGCGCCTTTTCCATGTGCTGCGCCGGAAAAAACGCCAACCGCATTTTCAGGCGCAGCCTTTCCATAAATACGGAACATGCAAAAAGGAAAAATAATGAACGATTCAAAAAAATCCGGGAACGCGACAAAAAAGCGGAAAGGATTCGATTTCAACAAGTGGGGATATGCGTTCATCGCACCGTTCTTCATTATATTCACGATATTCTCGCTCATTCCCCTCATCTCAACGTTCACAAACAGCCTCTTTGAGAACTACAGGGTTGGTTTGACGCAGATAGGCCCGAAATTCATCGGGTTGACGAATTACTTCGAGGTTTTGAAAAGCGACATACCCCGCTACATCGGAAACACGTTCGTAATCTGGATTGCGGGATTCATACCGCAGATTGTGATATCCCTCGTGCTTTCTGTATGGTTTACGAGCAGCGACCTAAAAATAAAGGCGCAGCAGTTCTTCAAGACAGTAATCTACATGCCGAACCTGATAATGGCGTCGGCGTTCGCAATGCTCTTCTTCACGATTTTCTCCGACAACGGCCCGGCGAACAGCATCCTAATGAAGCTCGGGCTTGCCGAGGAGCACATCCGCTTCCTCAGCTCGGTGAAATGGACCCGCGGCCTTATCGCCAGCATGAACTTCCTCATGTGGTACGGCAACACGACCATCATGCTTATGGCGGGAATCATGGGAATTGACGAGAGCATCTTCGAGGCGGCAAAGATAGACGGAGCGACACCGCTTCAGGTGTTCTTCAAGATAACGATGCCGATGCTCATGCCGATTTTCGTCTACGTTCTTATAACGAGCCTTATCGGCGGTATCCAGATGTTCGACGTCCCGCAGATTCTCACGAACGGTGACGGAAACCCGAACAGAACGAGCCTTACGCTCATCATGTACCTCAACAAGCACCTTGCAAGCAAGAACTACGGAATGGCAGGCGCCGTTTCCGTCATAACATTCTTCATCACGAGCGTGTTCAGCTTCGGCGTCTACTCGATAACGATGAACAAATACAGGAACATGACCGGAGGCCGAAAATGACAAAGAAGGCTACTTTCACATTTATGAAGCAACGGTTCTGCTACCTGTGCCTCATAATTCTTACGGTCGCATCTCTGCTTCCGTTCATCATTCTTATAGTGAATTCGACGAGGAGCCATGCCCAGATTCAGAAGGGATTCTCCCTTCTCATAGGCTCGTTCTTCCTCGAGAACCTAAAAAAGCTCGTCTCGAACGACAACATTCCCGTCATGCGCGCGCTTTTCAACAGCGTCTACGTCTCGTTCATGTGCGCGCTCCTCACGACTTATTTCTCCACGATGACCGCGTACGGAATATACATGTACCGCTTCAAGGGCCGCTCCGTCGCATTCAAAACGATAATGGCGATAATGATGATTCCGACGCAGATTTCTTCGCTCGGTTTCATCCAGCTTCTCGTGAAGATAAAGCTCATAGACACGCTTCCCGCGCTCTTCATTCCGGCAATCGCGTCGCCAATCGTGTTCTTCTATATGTATCAGGCGCTCACCGCGACGCTCCCCTACTCCATCGTGGAGGCGGCGAGAATCGACGGATGCCATGAATTCCGCATATTCAACACGATTGTCGTCCCGCTCATGAAACCGGCCGTCGCAGTCCAGGCGATATTCGCGTTCGTCGGGGCGTGGAACAACTACTTCATCCCGGCTCTCGTAATCAACAGCAAGATGAAGAAGACGATACCGATTCTGATAGCCCAGCTCAGAAGCGCCGACTACCAGAAATTCGATATGGGACAGGTCTACATTTTCATCTGCCTCGCGATTATTCCTCTGGTAATCGTCTACATGTTCCTTTCAAGGAGCATCATAAAAGGAGTCTCGGTCGGCGCCGTCAAGGAGTGATTCCCTCCAGAAGGCTCGTCCTTTCAGACCTTTCCCGCGCGTGTTTTCTTCTTCTCCACACGCGCGGGATTTTTTTGCCCGGGAAGCGCACGAGGGGGATTCTCCGAGGCGTTTTTCCGTGGGTTTATTGTGGAGAACGAGAGAAGGGCTTATAATTGCCCGCCATGAGAATAAGGAATGCAACGCCGGAGGACGCGGAGCGTCTTCTGGAAATATACGCGCCGTATGTGGAGAAAACGGCGATAACGTTCGAGTACGACGTGCCGAGCGTCGAGGAATTCGCCGGGAGGATAGCCCGAACGACAAAGAAATATCCGTACATCGTCGCGGAGGAGGACGGGTGCATCGAGGGATACGCGTACGCATCGGCGTTCCACGAGCGCGCCGCGTACGACTGGTGCGTCGAAACGTCGATTTACGTCGCGGAGGGCGCGCGCAGGCGCGGAATCGGGAAGCTGCTCTACGGCGCGCTCGAGGACTCGCTCAGGCGGATGGGAATACTGAACGCGAACGCCTGCATCGCCTACACGCGCACTGAGGACGAGCACCTGACGAACGCGAGCGTCGATTTCCACAAACGGATGGGCTACGCGGAAGTCGGCATGTTCCACGACTGCGGGTTCAAATTCGGCAGATGGTACGACATGATATGGATGGAAAAAAGCCTCGGCGAGCACACGGCAACCCCGAACAAGGTCGTCCCATTCCCCAAAACGACGGAAAAGGCGGAATAAATGCAGGAGAAGCTCAACCAATTCTCACGAACCGAGATTCTGCTCGGAAAAAAATCGCTCGACGTGCTCGGCTCGGCGCACGTCGCGGTTTTCGGCATCGGCGGCGTCGGCGGACACGCGGCTGAGGCGCTGGCGAGGAGCGGCATCGGAAAAATCGACTTAATCGACAGCGACACGGTCTCGCTCACGAACATAAACAGGCAGGCGGTCGCGCTCCACAGCACGCTCGGCAGGGCTAAAGTCGACGTCATGAAGGAAAGGATTCTCGACATAAACCCGGATGCCGCCGTCAGGACGTTCAACTGCTTCTTCCTTCCGGCGACAAAGGAGCTTTTCGACTTTCGCCAATACGATTACGTCGTCGATGCAGTCGATACCGTGTCCGCGAAAATCCAGCTGATTGTGCAGGCAAAGGAAAACGGCGTCCCGATAATCTCAAGCATGGGCGCGGGGAACAAGCTCGACCCGACGATGTTCGAGGTTGCGGACATAGCAAAGACGAGCGTCTGCCCGCTCGCGCGGGTGATGCGGCAGGAATGCAAGAAGCGCGGAATTCGCGGCGTCAAAGTCGTGTTCTCAAAGGAAATTCCGGTATCGCGCTCGCCCGATGCGGGACAGGCCGTCGAGATGAAGGGAAATTCGCCCGCCCCGGGAAGCTGCGCGTTCGTGCCGTCAGTCGCGGGGCTTATAATCGCGGGCGAGGTCGTGAAGGATTTGACACGCGATTTTCGTTAGTATAAGCTAACAAGCATGAATGCAAGCACAATCATAACCGCGGCAGTGCTCGCGCTCCTCTGCGCGATTGCCGCTTCGGGCGTCATTAGCCGGCTCAAAAACGGCTCATCATGCTGCGGGACGCGTTCCCCAAAAATGAAAAAAGCAGAAGTCGCGGACAAGGACAAAAGCCACTACCCGTTCTCGTACAGAATCACCATCGGCGGGATGAAGTGCGCGTCGTGCGCCGCCCGCGTGGAGAACGCGCTGAACAAGACGTCGGGAACGTTCGCCGAGGTCTCGCTGCCGGACAATTCGGCGCGCGTCCTCTCGAAAACGGAGCGGACGGCAGAGGATTTTTCGAAAACAATCTCCGCTGCCGGATACTCGCTCGAATCGTTCTCGACCTGAGAACGCCCGGGCGCACCCGGCAGCGGGAATCGTCACCTCCCCATCTTGTCAAGCTCGATGATTCTCGTGCAGACGCGCCGGGCAAGGTGCATGTTGTGCGTTATGACAAGCATCCCGAACTTCCGGCTTTCCGCCTGCTCAAGGAGAAGCTTCCAAATCAGCGCCTGCGTGTTCGCGTCGAGCATCGTCGTAATCTCGTCGGTGATGAGATACCTCGTCTCTGGGCCGAGCGCCCGGACAATGCAGAACCGCTGAAGCTCGCCGCCGCTCAGCTCGCACGGGAAGCGCTCCATCCACTCGTCGCGTATTCCGAACGCCTTTCTTGTCCGGAAATCGACATCATACCCTTCGTTCAGCGTCTCCCTCATCCGGAGGCGCGGGTTTACGGCAAGCTCCGGATTCTGGCAGATGAGCTGGACGGGGCTGTATCCGTCCCCGAACGCGTCCTCGTCCCCGTCGACGACGACTTTTCCGGTCTCGCTCCGCAATACGCCCGCCATGATTTTCGCAAGCGTGCTTTTTCCATAGCCCGAAGGCGCGACAATCCCGACCCGCTCGTTCGGGGAGACGGACAGCGATATGTTTTTCAGGACGGCCTTCCCTTTTTTGTACGAGAACGAAATGTCCTTTCCCTCAAGCATGTTTTGCCTCCGCGCGCGCGCACTGCGATTCGATTTCCTCAAGCGGCGTCGGCTCGAAGCTGTTCTGCGGGAGAGCGCGCCACAGCGCCTTCGTAAACGGATGGCGAATCGACTCCCCTCCCCTGCGGAAATCCTCCGTGGAAAGCGCGTCGACAACCTCGCCGTCCTTCAGGACAATCATGCGGTCGGCGACAAAACTCACGAGGTCGATATCGTGGCTTATGAGCAGGACGCATTTTCCTTTGTCGGCGAAATGCCTGAAATGCTGGAGAACCTCGTCGGAAAGAGCGGTGCTCAGCCCCGGCGTCGGCTCGTCCGCGATGATGAGGTCGGCGCCGGAGGTGAACGCGGTCGCGATGAGGATGCGGCGCGCCATTCCCCCTGAAAGCTCGAACGGGTATTTGTCCAAATCCTTCGCGGAAAGCTCGTAATGCTCCGCAATCGCCGCAAGCTCCTTTTTCGAAAGGCGGCCGAGCGAAAGCTGCTTCCCCACTTTCTTGAGCGGATCGAGGTACGATATCGACTGAGGGATGAGCGCCATCTTCTGACCGTAAAAATCCATGTCCAGATGGTAGACGGCGTTTTTCGGCAGAATCCCCATAAGCGCGTGCGCGAGAAGGCTTTTTCCGCTTCCGGAAGAGCCGATTACCGCGACAATCTCGCCGCGGCAAAGCGTGACATGAAGGTTCCGTATCGCCTTCAAGATGCGCTGGCCGTCAGAGAACGACGAATCCTCGTACATCCTGAAGGCGATGTCCAGGTGGCGGACTTCAAGAATCTTTTCCATACTCCCCCCTATTCCTGCGCCGTCTCCGGCTGCATCATCTTCTGGAGGTTCTTCCCGATTTGGTCGAAAAGAAGCACAATCATGAGGAGTGATATTCCCGGGAAAACAGAAAGCCACCAGCAGCCGCTCGTGATATACCGCATCGACTCGGAGAGGATTACGCCGATTGCCGGCTGCTCCGGCGGAATCCCCATTCCCAAAAACGTCAGCCCCGCCTCGTGGAGGATTGCGTGGGGAAAAAGGAGAATCATGTTGATGATGAACTGCGGCGCTATGTGCGGGAGAAGGTGGCGCACGGCGACCATGAGATGCGAGACGCCGAGCCTCCGCGCGACGAGTATGTACTGCCTGTTCTTCAGCGAGATAATCTCCGCCCTGATTACGCGCGTCAGCGGCGGCCAATGCGTCGCGGCGACGGCAATCATTATCCCCGTGAAATTCCTTCCGGCAAGAAGCGCGATGAAGATGAGGAAAATGAGGTGCGGAACGCCCTGAAACAAATCGACAAGGAAAAGGACTGCGTAGTCCGCCTTCCTGCCGAACACGGCCGCCGCAGTCCCCAGCACGAGCGCAATCACCGAGCTCACGCAGGAGGCGAACATGCCGATTGTGATGCTGATGTGCAGCCCTTTGAGCGTCCTGAAAAACATGTCCCGCCCGAGCCAGTCCGTCCCGAAAAGATGGGCGGGCGACGGCAGGGAATTCTTGTGCGCGAGGTCAACGGCATACAAGCTTTTCGGGAGCAGAATCCCCGAAAGGTAAAGCAGAAAAACAACCGAGAGCGCCGCCGTTATGGCAATTCTCGTTTTCGTCCGTATGTTCATCAATTGTTCACTTTCCTTGATTCAATCCTCGGGTCGGCAAGCGGATAAAGGAGGTTCGCGAGCGCGTTCCCAGAAAATACGATTGCCGCCGATATAATCGTTATGCCCATGAGGAGCGGCATGTCCCCGTTCACGCCAGCGCTTACCGTCACGCTTCCAAGTCCCGCGTACGTGAACACGCTCTCGACGAGGACGGAGCCTCCGAAAATCTCGTTAATCGAGCTGCACTGCACCGTTATGACCGGAAGGAGCATGTTGCGGAGCCCGTGCCGCACGATTATCTGTGCCTTCGAGCATCCGCGCGCACGAGAAAAAAGCGCGAAATCGCTCCGAAGAATCCGGCACATGCTTTCCCTCGTGTACATCGTTATGTGCGAAATGCCCGTTATGCTGAGCGTCAGCGACGGAAGGAAGGCGTGGTGCATTTTCTCGATGATGCCCGCCTCGTCCGCGCTCATCCCGACGGGCGCGGAAAGCCCTATCGGGAAAATGCCGAGCGCGACGCTGAACACGAGGAGGAAGAGAATCCCCACCCAGAACGCCGGCGTCGCGGAGAACACGTAGCAGAGCGTCTTTATCATCTTGTCCGCAGCCCCTCCTTCGTTCGCGGCAGCGACAATCCCGAGTAAAACGCCGAGCACGCCAGAAAAAATCCACGCGCTCATCATGAGCAGGGCGGAATTTCTGAACCCCGCGGAAATTATCTCCAGGACGGGGCGCTGGTACAGATACGACGTTCCCCAGTCGCCCCTGAAAATTCCTTTCATCCACAGCAGGAAACGTGCGAGAGGGGCTTTGTCCAGCCCCCACTCCCGTGCGATAAGGGCGCGCTGCTCGTCGCTTGTCACCGACTGCTGCCCCAAAAATGCGTCGACCGGATTCACGGGCGCGAGATAGGCAAGCAGGAACGTGATGACGGCGATGGAGGCGACGAGCAGCACGAATCGCAGAAGCACCATAACGCTGTAGCGGATATGATGGTTCCACTGCATTTTACTCTCCCCTGCTGAAATCCCATTCGTTCAGGTTGAACAGGACGGAAACGTTGTGGTCGTGCGGGTGAATTTTCTGCTTCCCGATTGAAAGCCCGTCGCGCACGAAATAATTGTGGTAGATGAAAGCGACGGTAATATACGGGTTGTCGCCCAAAATGCTTCCCCCGCTCTCGCCGTCCCACAACGCCTTGTGCCAGAAACTGAGCGACTGCTCCGTATCGGTCGAGGCGAGCGCCTGCTCCATGTACGCGTCCGACTTCGGGTTCCGGTAGCACGCGAGGTTCGACCACCCGATGCTTCCCGTATATTTTCCCGCTAGCATCTGGTACGTCTTGAGCGGATTGTACGCGCCGCCGCCGAGGACGACCGCATTCCGCTTGTTCAGCCCGTCCTTCTTCATGTCGTCAAGCTCAAGCCCCTTCAAATCGACCTTGATGCCGAGCCGCGCCGCCTGAACGGCGAATACTTCCGCAATCGCCTGCCTTCCGCTGTCCGACGGCGGATACATGAGCGTGAATTCCGCCTTCCTGCCGTCCTTCTCGCGAATCTTGTCGGCACCCATTTTCCATCCGGCGCCATCAAGCAGGGCGGAAGCCTCCTCCGTCCTGTTGTCGCTGATTCCAGAAAGCTGCCCGTCGATGCCCCACGGAAGAGACATCTGCATGTCGTACGCGATTTTCCCGACGCCGTTGAGCGCGCCCGAGACGATTTCCTCGCGGTCGATTCCGATTGCGAGGGCTTTCCGAATCGCGCCGTCTGACGTGACGTCGTTTCCGACCATAAAACCGGATTTTTCGTCCTTCTGGAGGGGAACCGTCGGCAGGGAAATCATCCGGTAGCCGTACGTGTCCAGCTTTGCCGCCGAAAATCCGCTCACGTCCTGCGTGATGAGGTTCTCGCCGACGGAAGCAAAATCGACCTGCCCGGATTTCGCCGCCGCAAACGCCGCGTCGCTCTGCATGAGGAGGATGACGACCCGCCTGAACGGGCTTTTCTTCCCGTAATAGAATTCGTTCCGCTCCATCACAATCTGCTGCCCCTGCGTGAAGCTCACGAGCCGGAACGCGCCCGAGCCGATGGGGTTCATCCCGTAATTTTCCGAATACGATTTTTCAGGGACGATGCCGAGAACAGCCGTCTGGTAGAAGAACGTCGAGTCGGGCTGCTTCATCCTGAAGACGACAGCGTAATCGCCTTCCGCCGTGACGCTTTCGACGCGCGTCATGTCGATTGCGCGCCCCGTTTCCTTCGCCTTGTTGTACGTGAACGCCACGTCCCGCGCCGTCAGCGGGCTTCCGTCCGAGAAGCGCGCGTCCTTCCTGATGACGAACCGCCATTCCATGCCGTCGTCGCTTGCCGAATAGCTTTCGGCGAGGTCGCCTTCCATCGCGTTGTCGGAATTGACGCGCATGAGCGTGCTCTGGAAAAGCACGATTCCGGTAAATCCCCATCCGTTGCAGGGGTCGAAAGGCCCGTTCACTTTGCGCGGGTCCATTGCGATTACAAGCTCATCCTTCTGCAAAAGGCGCGCCGGCACGGAAGATTCGCTTTTCTTCGAGCACGAAGAAAGGCAGAGCGAGGCAAGGACAAAACTTGCCATGATAATGCGAGTAGATTTCATAAAATGTTCCTTTTTTCAGATTTTGTTCCGCAAAAGATGCGGCATGTGCGAAAAAAGGAGGATTCAATTGTTCAGCTTGATTTTGCATCCGACCAGCGTCGGCACGAGCACGCACAAGGAACGCGCGGGAACCGACAGAAGCTGCACAGACGGAAGAGGGACAGCGGGCGCCGCCTGCGTTCCGGAAAGGGAAATCGCGGAGAACGCCGCCCGCGCGGCAAGCTCGATCGCGCAGACCGGGCAGCCGTCACCGCCGCAGTCGTGGTCGATATGGCGGATTTCGTGGAAAAGGGACAGAAAAAGCGCGCAGAGCATTATGCCGGATGCCAGCAGATTTATGAGAAGCGTGCGTTTTCTTTGAATCCGATTGAATTTCATGCGGAAAATCCCGAGTTCCCGATTATAGGCAGGGAAACAAAAAAGTCAATGAAACACCTCCGCACGCCACGGAAATCAGTTTTCATATTTCGGACACATACGCAGATTCCGAAACAAGTTCGGAAGACACAAAAAATCATGTATCCACCTAAAATCCGGACGGCACGGTCCTAGCGTCACGTGTCGATGCGGCGAAGCTCGACGAACGCCTTGTTCCGGTACGACAAGTCGGTGCGCTCCGTGAAGCCGAGCTTTTCCCAGAAGGCGTTTCCCGCCTCGTTCCGAGAGAAGACGACGAGCGCGGCTTTCGATATCCCGAGGCGAACGAGCGCATCCTCGACGGCACCGACAAGGGCGCGCCCAATCCCGCGCTTCCGGCAAAGCGGGGATACCGCCGTGTGGTAGATGAACGCGCGCCGCCCGTCGTTTCCGCACAGGACGGCGCCGACGATTTTTCCCCCGTCCTCCGCCACGAAGCACGTTTCGGGATTCCGCGCGAGGAATGCCGAAATCCCCGCCTCAGAATCATCGCGGTCGTTCAATCCCATCCCCGCGCACGAAAGCCACAGCCCGCGCACGGGCCCGTAATCATCAGTTCTCATAAGACGGATTTCCATTTTTCCTCCCGGAATAACAAAAGCACGAAAACGGGAAATCGATTTCCGTACGTGCCGCATGCTCCATACTATCGCAGATAGCAAGGCATTTTTCTATGCCGCCGCCTGAATTCCCCCTAGCCTCTTTTTTCCGATTTTGTTGTACAATCTCGTAAAAAACGGCGCGGCGGAAAGCCGCGGAAACCGGAGAGACAGGGATTATGCCCCATATAAAAAAAGAACACGACAATCTGCTTATCTCAAGCCTGGACGAATTCGACAGGTACATACTGGACACCGGAAACGACGGTGGATACGCCTGCGCGCTTCTGCCATCGCGGGAAAATTCGCCGGTCCTGTTCCCCACGGGAACGCTCTCGTACATCGGGGCGCGGACGGGACGCGGAAAGACGACGATGCTCGTCTCCATCGCGATGGACGCGCTCCGGCACGGGAAGAACGTTCTTTTCGTGACGAGCGAGGAGTCGCCGAACCAGATTCTTTTCAGGATGATACTGAACGAAGCGTTCTCGACGGCGAGCGGGAACGAGCGGCAGGAGCTTCTCAAAATGCAGACGGGAGCGAGGGGCGCGGCGAAGGAAATCCTCCGCTCGTCGGATAAAGGAAACGGCGGATTTTTCAGGAACCTCATAACGGGCGCGAAAGCGGATATCGGAAAGATGATGGCAGACGGGAAGCTCGCGATATTCGACGGGCCGCGCTCGCATTCGTTCCGGGAGATGATGGACACGATAAACATGAGCAGGAGCGGGAGAATCGTCCTCATCGACTACATCCAGCATCTGAGGATTCCCGACGGATATGAAAGCTGCTCGCGGCAGGTGCAGATTCAGGAGACGAGCCACCAGATTGCGGATTCGGCGATGAACAGGGGGATAATCTGCATCGCGGGCGCGCAGTTCGGGCGGACGGACGAGGACAAGAAGCAGAACAAATCGGACATAATCGCGGAAGGATTGTTCCGCGAGGCAGGCGACATCGAGCAGGACGCGCACATCGCGATCGGAATCGGGCGGAGCCTTGGCGACGAGGAGCGCGGAAGGTTCTACTGCATAATGAAATCGCGCGACGAGAGCATCGACGGGAAAAACATCCCGCTCCTTGACGCGTTCGCATACTCGTACACGTGCGCCTCGTTCCCCCCGAAAAAAGCCGGCACGGAAAAACCTGCGCGAAGGAGGAACGCCCCAAAATCGACGGCAAGCGCATTCCTGATGGGCGCGCGCATCCAGGACGAGATGCAGTAAAACAGGGACGCACTGGGCGCGCTTTTCAGAGCAAATCCACATATATGATGTATCATTCCGGAACAAACAAAAAAAACGGAGGTCGTTGATGGAAACAGTCGAATTCACGACGTCGGGGACGTGCGCGAGGAAGATAACATTCTCCCGCGACGGGCAGAACAGGATTCACGGAATATCGTTCGAAGGGGGATGCAACGGAAACCTGAAGGCGATAGCGAAACTCTGCGAGGGAATGACCGGCGAGGAAATCGCGGCGAAGCTGCGCGGGAACACGTGCGGCACAAAAGTGACGAGCTGCGCCGACCAGCTCGCGAAAGCCGTCACAATGGGGGAAGCGCGATGACATTCGAAAGCGACTACACGCAGGGCGCGCACCCGAAAATTCTTGAGCGCCTTGTGGAGACGAACATGGTTCAGGAAAGCGGATACGGCGCCGATTCGTTCTGCAAAAGCGCGCAGGAAAAAATCCGCGCGGCGCTCGGCAACGATTCCGCGCAGATTACGTTCATTTCCGGCGGGACGCAGGCGAACCAGATTGTGCTCGACTCGCTCGCCCGCCCGTTCGAGGGAATCGTCGCGGCGACGACGGGGCACATAAACTGCCACGAGGCGGGCGCAGTCGAATTCACGGGGCGCAAAGTCCTCGCCATCCCGTCGCACGACGGAAAAATCCGCGCCGGCGAACTGCTCAAATTTATAGAAGATTTTGAAAGCGACGGAAGCCGCGAGCATATGGTGTTCCCCGGCCCCGTCTACATCTCGTTCCCCACGGAATACGGGACGCTCTACTCGAAAAAGGAGCTTTCCGAAATACACGAAGTCTGCGAAAGCCGCGGGATGCCGCTTTTCATCGACGGCGCGCGGCTCGGCTACGGGCTTGCGAGCGACAGCTGCGACATCTCAATAAAAGATTTGTCGTCGCTCTGCGAAGCCTTCACCATCGGCGGGACGAAAGTCGGCGCGCTGTGCGGTGAGGCCGTCGTCTTCACGAAGGGGAACGAGCCGGCACACTTCCAGAATTTCGTCAAGAAGCACGGCGCGCTCATGGCGAAGGGGCGGCTGATGGGCGTGCAGTTCGACACGCTTTTCACGGACGACCTTTACCTGAAGATAAGCCGGCGCGCAATCGAAAGCGCAATGCTCATGAAGGAAGGCCTGTCGCGCATGAATTTCGAGTTCCTCATCGACTCGCCGACAAACCAACAGTTCGTAATCCTCGACGAGGAATTCGCAAAAAAACTCGCGAAGGAAATCGGCTTCAGCGTCTGGGAAAAATGCGGCAACGGAAAAATCGCGGTGCGTTTCGCGACAAGCTGGGCAACGGAACGGGAGGAAGTGGAGCGGCTTCTTTCGGCAATCGAGCGACTCAGATAGAATAAGGGAGGCGCCTTCCGAAAATCCCGCGCGCAAAAAAACACCCCGAAATCGACGATTCCGGGGTGCTCCGTGTTTTTTTTCCTTTCACGTAAGGAGGAGTCGAGCGCCGCAGGTTCCCCGCAACGCATGGCCATATACTACCGGATTCGCGCTACGCCACCTTTAGCCGCACATGAGAAGAGCGTAAGAGAACTCTCATCAAAAAAGCCGTCCCGAAAAGGAAAAGCCCATAGAAAAAATCGCGCGCAGCCATCACAATACGCCGTTTCCCGCTGATTTTCCCGCACGATTTTTAAGGAAAGGCTCCGCCTGGAAAAACAGTTGTTTTGGTTTTTGTCATGCGCACACAGATTCCGAATCATGATTTCTGCGAAATCCGTTCGGAACGGCACTAGAAATCATGTATCCGCCGAAAATCCGGACAACAGCCTAAGGAAAAATCTAAAAAAACGGGCAAATGAGTTATAATCACGTATCGGCATGTCCGAAAAAAAAGGCTGCCGGCAATCCAGCGAAATGCACTTCACACAAAGGAGGACTTACACAATGAGAATTTCAAAAGCTTTTGCAATCGCCTCGGCATCACTATCGCTTGCGTCATGCGAGCTTCTTACTGAATACGAAACGGAATATGTAAAAGTCGAGTCGGTCGATGCGACGGGAACGAAAACATGGAACTACTCGGCCACGAGCAACGTGTTCGAGATTGATTCCGACACGCTTTCCGTAAACATAAACGGGGACTTGGGCGGAAAAACGCTTTACTACACGCTCGTAAATCCCGAAAACGCGACGATAGGATACAAAAAACTCCGCAAAGTCGTAAAGTCAGCGCTCATAACGGAAACGCCGTCGGTTCCAGGATTCCCGCACATGTCCTTGGACGGAACGACCGCCGGGGCGACGGGAAAACGGCATTTCGTCGGGGAGAAGCTTCCTGAATTCGATTTCGCGCCGGCGAGAGCCGCGACGACGGGAACGCAGGGCACGACAAGCGTCGTCGCCGACTACGATATCGGGGCAACGAAGGAAATATACGTCGACACGGACGAATCCGTAAGCAAATTCGAGATGAAAAACGCCACATTGCGCGCGAAAGGCGAAAACTGCTACGTCTGGGTCGTCGACGACTACTACAGCGAAACCGCCGGCGGAAACAAAGTCGGAAGCGAAATCGCCGAAGGATACGCCGAGAAATTCGATGCGATGTATCCCGTCATAACGAACGTTTTCGGAAACGAGTCGGACAAAATAATCGATTACGACACGGAAACGCCGACAGACATCGAAACCGTCAGCGACACGGGAAAGAAAGTGAACATCGTAATCTACGACATCGGAGCCGACTACAAAGACGAGGAAACCGTCTCGACGGTCGGAATCGTCGGCTATTTCTACGCGAAGGACTACTACCGCACGACGACCTCGCTCTACTCGGGCACCGTAATCGGAAAATCGAACGTCGGAAAGTATTTTTACATCGACTCCGGGTACGCGAACACAAATTTCGACGATACGATATCGACGCTCGCGCACGAATTCCAGCACATGGTCAACTTCAACATGAAGAACATAAAGCACGACCTGTCGCCCGACACGAGCTACAACGAGATGCTCTCGATGCTCTGCGAGGACATGATGCAGGAATTCCTCGAAATCGACGACGACAATTCCCCGAAAAGCAGAATCAAGGATTTCAACGCGCTCTACTTCGGCTCGGGAATCCGCGAATACAGGGACGACTCAAACGCGGCGCTCTCGTATGCGACATCGTACGCGTTCGGCGCATGGCTCTGCCGCCAGTACGGCGGGGCGACGCTCGTGAAGGAGATGATGGAAAACGAATACGCGAACAACGAGTCGATTGTGAGCGCGGTGAATTCGGTGAACGGCACATCGTACACGTTCGATGATTTGTTCGGGCAGTTCCTCCGCGCGCTCCACGACGACTCCGACTACACGCTGAACAAGGACGCAGAAGGAGAAGAGGAATACCACGAATATTCAACGCAATACTATTATCCGATGAGCAGAATCAACATCTTCAGCGACACCTACTCGCCACAAAACATCGATGGCTACACATACTCATACGGAAAAGCCGCGTATGACGGATACAAAAGCGGCTACAGCGGGCCGTTCGTATTCAGCAACGACATATACAACATCGACCTGCGCCCGAACTACGGAATCCAGATGCACGCCGTAGGGACATACGGCTCGGGAACGACGAGCGACACGGTGCAGTTCACGAAGAGCGGCGCGAACACCCTGAAGATTTTCATCACGCTGAAATAGAGGCGCACGAGGAAAAAATGAGGAAGACGATACTTTTTGTCGCTGCCGTCATGATTTCGGCGGCGGCCTCGGCGTTCCCGTTCTTCGGGAAGAAAAGCATAACCGGCTACATCCAGATATACGGCTCCGAGCCGCACACGTTCGTCGGCTTCGTCACGGACAAGGGCGAGAACTACACGCTCGACGTGGCGCACGACGCGGCGTTCACGATACGGGACATAACAGAGAAGCAGGGGCACATGCTCAGGCTCAAGGGCATCGTGAACAGGAAGGAGCTTCTGGGATTCGAGACGCTGAAGGACGGGCGGTTCGTCATCTCGAAATTCACCGTCGTGGAATGAGGGCAGGTTGTCGGGAGAAATTCCGGGAAGTTTTTTCCGGTTTTAAAAATAAATCCAACTTTAGGGGGTGCTGACATGGAGCTGAAAGGATCAAAGACGGAGCAGAATCTGCTCGCCGCGTTTGCAGGAGAAAGCGAGGCGCGGAACAAGTACACGTACTTCGCCTCAAAAGCGAGGAAAGACGGGTTCGAGCAGATAGCCGCACTTTTTGAGGAAACAGCCGCGAACGAGAAGGAACACGCAAAAATCTGGTTCAAGCTTCTTTCCGGAGGAATCGGCTCGACGCTGGACAACCTCAGGGAAGCGGCCGGCGGAGAGCACTACGAATGGACGGAAATGTATCCTCAATTCGCGAAGGAAGCGCGCGAGGAGGGATTCGACAGGATTGCCGCCCTTTTTGAGGGAGTTGCGGCAATCGAAAAGGAGCACGAGGAGCGATACAAGAAGCTTCTCGCCAACATCGAAGGCGACCTCGTGTTCTCGAAGGACGGCGACGTCGTATGGCAGTGCGCGAACTGCGGCCACATCTGCGTCGGAAAGAAAGCGCCCACCGTGTGCCCCGTCTGCAGCCATCCGCAAAGCTTCTTCCAGGTAAAGGCGGACAATTACTGATTCGAAATCTTCCAAGAAAAAAGCCGTTCCTCAAAAAGGAACGGCTTTTTTGTCCCCGGAAATTGGAAATCAGACGGTGAAAAGGTCTATCTGACCGCCGATTTTCTCGACAGTCTCGTGGACCGAGCCGGATATCTCGTTCAGCGAATCGCTCGACTCCCTGATTCTTCCCGCGCTGTCCGATATCTTTTCCATGCTCGCCTTGATGACGGAAGTCGTGTCACGCAGCTGGTCGACCTCCACGAGAATCGCCTTGTTTCCCTCCGCCATCTCGTGCGACGCCGCGCGCACTTCGGACGTGTTGTCGTTCATAAGTTTGAGCGCCTCGCCAATCTGCTTCGAGCCTTCCTGCTGCTCCTCCATCGCGCTTTGAATCTGGAGGACAAGCTGCTGCGTCGTGCTGATGCTGCTGCTGACGGCGGCAAACGAATCGCTCGAAGCCTGCGACGCGTTCACGACCTCGTTTATCGCGCCCTGAATCTTGTTGAGCTCCTCGCGGATCGTCTTCGACTGCGCCGACGACGTTATCGAAAGCTTCCTGATTTCGTCTGCGACGACGGAGAATCCCCGTCCCGCGCTTCCGGCATGGGCAGCCTCGATTGCCGCGTTCATCGCCAGAAGGTTCGTCTGAGACGCAATCGCCGAAATCGTCTTGTTCGCGTCCTGAAGCATTTTCGACTGCTCCTCGATTTTCCTGATGCGCTCGTTGACGTCGTTCTGACGCGCGATTCCGTCCTCCGCGTTCTTCGTCAGGCCGCCGAAAGAAGTCGCCATATGCCCGACGGAAACATTCACGCTCCTGATGTTCCCTATCATCTCCTCGACCGCCGCGCTCGCCTGCGTCACCCCGCTCGACTGCGTCTCAATCATGTGCTCAAGCGACTCGATGTTCTTGGAAATCTCCTCAACCGCGCTCGCCGTTTCCGAGACGCTCGCCGCCTGGCTCTGAACCTGCGCGCCGATATCGTTCAGGTCGTAGATTATCTCCTGAATCGATTTTCCGTTCTCCTCAATCCTGTCCTGAAGACCGATGTTCACGGTCTCAAGCATTGTCTTCGACTCCTTGACGCCGCTGACAATGGTGCGGAGCTTCGTCATGAAGATGTTGAATCCCTCGCCAAGCGCGCCGATTTCGTTGTTGCTCTTCACGACGACATGCTGCGTGAGGTCGGCGTCCCCCGAGGCAATCTGGTTTATGCTGTTGCGGACAACGCGGAGCGGCTGAATCGCGATGAAAAGGAAAACGATGCCCGCGAGCGCAACGAGAATACCGATTATTATGTTTATCGCGATAATCATCGCGCGGAGCGAATTCCCCGCCTCGTCAATCTGCCACAGCGGAATCGTGAGGATTGCGGTCCACGGCGTTCCCGGAACCGGCACGAAGGACGAGAACGTCCGCACGCCGTTCGGGTCGACATAATATCCCTCGCCCGTCTCCCCCGCGCACGCATGCCGGGCTATGTCGGTAAGACCTGAGAAACCGGCCTTGTCGCTGTACGACAAATCCATATACTTAGCCTGCCCGTGCATATGGGAGATGAGCACGCCGTTGCTTCCGACGAGGATTGCCCTTCCCGCCTTTCCCATCGAAAGCTCGCCTATCATCTTGTCAATCTCGTCGAGCTTCACCGCACCGGCAAAAACGCCGATAAGCGCGCCGGACGCATCGTAAGCGGGCCGAGCTATGTAATAGCAGACGGTGCCGTCAAGCTGAAAATCGATGTTCGAGACAAAATGGTCTTTCCCGTCCTTCATTATCGAGCGGAAGAAAGGTTTCGATATGACCGTTATCGTCTTGCCGTCGCTCGAATGCCCCACGCCGTCGGGAGTGCAGAACACGATGTAATTGAAAAGCGGATTCTTTATCGACTCATGTGAGAGGAGCCATCCGAGAATCCTGTCCGTATCGCCCGTTTTCGTGACATCGTTGTCGGAATAAATCCTCAAATCGTTCACGAGCACATCATTCCAGTTCTGGATTTTTCCGGCGTCCTCGCCGATAACCTTTGAGCTGAAATCCGAATAATCCTGCTTCGTCGAATTCCTTACGGTACGCACGATGAACACGCCCTGGATAACGAAGAGGACAAGAAGCATCGAGACAAGCTTCACCGAAAACTGAACCGCAAGATGTCCGAATTTCTTCTTTGCCAAACGCGAAGCGCTGTTGTTGTTTCCCATATTTTGCATCCCCTGAACTAAAAATCGCAACCGAAAGAAAGCGCCGAATCACTTCGTCGTTTTCTTGTATATCCTGTTTATGGCAACCGCATGGAACGCAATGTTCCTGACGGACGGATTTATGAGGTCCGCATTGCACTTCTGATATATTGGCATTATGACGGCATCGTCCATAACCATAAGCTCCGCCTGCTTCAATGCCTTCCATCTCTCGTCGGGTTTCGTGCACAAGTCGCCGTCGGTGCAGCTTGATATGAGCGCGTTGTATTTCGGGTTAAAGTAATTTCCCTGATTGTTGTCGTTTCCCGTCACCCACATCGCAAGATAGGTCATCGGGTCAGCGTAATCCGGGCCCCAGTTGTTCAGCCCGAACTCGAATTTTCCCGCGCTCATAAGCTTGCGCCTCTGCGATTTCGGAACCTTGTCAATCGATATGCTCACTTCCGGGAAAAGGGACTCAATCTGCCGCTTTATCGAATTCGCAGCGATAACCTGCGCCTCGCCGTCGGCAGTGAGGAGCGTCAGGTTGAGAGAGGAAACGCCCAGCTCCCTTTTCGCCTCGTCAAAATGCCTTCTCGCAAGCTCCGGATTGTACGAGCAGTGCTCGGGGAATTCGATACCGCTCGCCGTGAAGTCCTGCCCCGACCGTGAGAACGCGAACCCGCGCGGAATTGCCGCATACGCCGGCGCGGAACCGTCGGCGAGCTCATCCGCGATAATCTCCCTGTCAACGGCAAAAGTGAAGGCACGCCGCAAGTTCCTGTTCGCAAAATTCTTGTCGTCAAAATTGAACGTCACATAATAGAGGAATCCCGAATCAACCGAGCGGAAATCGGGCGAGCCGCGCATCTTCGCAACGGTATCTCCAGAAATCTCGACGAAATCGAGCTGACCGCTCTGGTATTTCCGGAGCTTCTCGTCGCTGCTTTCGATGACCTCATAATGAAGCCCGCCGAGCTTTACGACGGAAGCATCGTAGTAGGCAGTGTTCTTTATGAATGAGAGCGTTTTTCCGGACGACGAATATTCGGTGAGGAGGAATGCGCCGTTCGCAAGGCATGTCTCGGGGCTTGTCGCATAAGAGTCGCCGCACGACTCGACGAATGCCTTGTTCGCCGGATAGAAGGTGCAGAAATAGAGGAGCTGGTCGAAATACGACACCGGAACCTGAAGTTCGACCTCGAACGTATAGTCGTCGACCGCGCGGACTCCGAGCTGGTTGGCGTCCATCTGTCCCGCCTGAATTGCGGTAGCGTTCTTCACCTGCGCAATGTCGCTTATCATGAACGCGTACTCCGATTTCGTCGCGGGGTCAATCGCCCGCTGCCAGCCGTACACGAAATCGTGGGCAGTCACCGGAACACCGTTCGACCAATAAACGTCATCCCTCAGCTTGAACGTGTAGTGGAGGCCGTCGGAAGAGACAATCTCCTCCTTGCACAAGGCTTTCTTGACGGAACCGTCGTCATCCATCTGCATAAGACCGTCAATCATGTTGCCGATAAGCTCAAAAGCAGACGCGTAGACGGCCTTCTGCGGGTCAAGCGAATCAATGGAAGTATCAAGAGAGATATTGAGGATTTTTCCGGAAACAGACTTGTCCGGAACGGGTCCCCTGCTCATCTTTTTCCCAGTCCCATCGCACCCGCCAAACAAAAGCGATGCGGCGAGCGCCACGACTCCAAAAAATGAAAAATTTCGCATAACTTACCTCTCATTTAAATTATATAAAATATAGAATAAAATGGAAGCATAAATGCAGCCCGCAAAAAGTCCACCTGAATAAAATATTGTTATTTCAGGTCAATTTTATCCAAAAACGAGGAACCCATGACAAAAATTATTATTCCCGCAGTTCTTTCGGCGGCGCTGTTCCTTTCATGCGCGTCGCAAGCAGGAACAGCCACGAAACAGAATCCCCCCGCAACAATCGTAGACAACGACGGGCGGGAGTTCTCGTCATCGACATTCATAATAGCCATCGGGGACGGCGACACTGAAGAAACAGCACGCGCACTCGCGCAAAAGCACAAACTCCGCGTCGTCTACATCATGAACACGATGAAGATGTGCGTCCTTTCGGCAGGAAGGAACCTGACGGAAGCGGAGAATTCCGCGATTGTCGAGGAACTGATGCAGGACAGCCGGGTGCTTTCAGCCGAGCGCGACTACGTAATCCGCCTGCACGATTCTCAGCCGAGCGCGACGTCGAGCACCATCATGAGGGCAAACCCGACCGCGAATCCTATCGTGCAGACATCCGTCTTCTCGTCGCTCGTCGCCTCGGGAATGAGCTCCTCGACGACAACGTAAATCATCGCCCCCGCCGCGAACGCGAGCAGGTACGGAAGAACCGACTGCACGGCGCCGATGAGCAGAATCGTGACGGCGCCCGCAACCGGCTCGACAATCCCGGACAGAACCCCGAAGCAGAACGACTTCGCGCGCGAATTCCCCTCGCCTCTGAGCGGCATCGAGATTATCGCGCCTTCCGGAAAATTCTGTATCGCGATTCCGATGGAAAGCGCGAGCCCGTCCGCGACAGACAAATCGGAAATCCCGCTGACCATCGCGCCCAGCACGACGCCGACCGCCATTCCCTCGGGAATATTGTGGAGCGTGACGGCAAAAACGAGCATCATCGTCCTCGAAATCCGCGCCTTTATTCCCTCGGGCTTCTCGGATGCCGCATGAAGATGGGGGACAATCCTGTCGAGGAGGAACAGGAACGCGATTCCGAGAAGAAAACCCGTCAATGCAGGAACGAACGCGAGCCGCCCCATCGCGGAGGACAGCTCCATGCCCGGAATAAGAAGCGACCATACGGAAGCCGCGACCATCACGCCCGCCGCAAATCCCAAAAGCCACCGCCGCAGGGAATCCCCGAGGCTTCCGTTCATAAGAAAAACGCATCCCGAACCGAGAGCAGTCCCCAAAAAAGGAATCAGAAGCCCCAGAAAGACAAACCGAACCATACGCGCCTCCGAAAAACAGACAATCCTATTATACCATCACAGCGCGGGTCCCGCACAAAAAGCACGCCTGCTGATATTTTTTCCGCACAAGAAAAAGCAATTCCTTCCATAAAGTATGCCTGTATGGAAACACCGAATCGATGTAGAATCGCGTCGGAGGAAATGATTATGAACGCAACCGAACTACGGAAATCGATAACCGAAAAATCGCAGCTCACTTTTTCCAGAAGCGGCGGGAAAGGCGGGCAGAACGTCAACAAAGTGAACACGAAAGTCCATATCGCGCTCTCCGTCTCCGATGTCGCGGGAATCACGGAGGAGGAGCGCAGGCGGCTTTGCGAAAAGCTCTCGCCAATCATAAACGCGGACGGATTCATCACAATCAGCGTCGAGGACGAGCGGAGCCAGGAGCTCAACAGGAAAATCGCCTACGCACGGCTCGAAAACAGAATAGAGACCGCGCTCCGCGTCCCAAAAAAGCGGAAAAAGACGAAGCCGACGCGCGCGAGCAAGGAGAAAAAGCTGAAACTGAAAAAAATCCGCTCGGAAATAAAGAAAAACCGCGCCCGAGTCACAGAATAGCTTTCAGGGCGCGCTCCACAAAGCCCGGACGCGCTCCATACCCGTTTCCGACGCGAGGTTCTTTTTTTCTATAAAAAGCTTGACCGTTTTCCGGTGCGTCCCGAGCAGCTTCGCAATTCTGTTTATGCTCGTCCCCGAACATACCATCACGCTCACGGAAAGCTCAGCGCCGTCGAGCTTGCTCTTTTCCGACGCCGAGCCGGGCGGACGACCGAGCCTGACGCCCTCGCTTTTCTTCCGCTCGAGCGCCTCCTTCGTTCGCTGGCTTATGAGGTTCCGCTCGATTTCCGCGCTGATGCCGAACGCGAACGCGAGCACCTTGCTCTGTATGTCGTCCCCGAGCCTGTAGTTGTCCTTTATCGTCCACACCCGCGCGCCTTTTTCCATGAGGATGTTGAGAATCGACATAATCATGAAAAGGCTTCTTCCAAGCCGGGAAAGCTCCGAGCAGATGATGATGTCGCCGCGCTTTATGTCGGACAAAAGCCTGCCGAGCTCGCGCCTGCTCGGGTCGACGGTCCCGCTTATCGTCTCCTCAATCCACGAATCGACAGCCAGACCGTTCCGCACGCAAAATTCCGAAATCTCGAATTTCTGGTTCGCGACGGTCTGCCTGCTCGTGCTAACGCGAATGTATCCGTACGTCATGAAAAAATGATAGGCCGGAAAAAGCATTCCGGCAAAAAAAAAGGAGCAGGAAACGGCGTTGACCGGAACCGACACAGGAAATATAATTTTGTTCATTAAACCTGCTCGGAAACGGATTCCCCGGACACCGTCCCCGAGCAGGCTTTTGAATTTCAGTTTCAGGAGTCAAACATGGAAGGCGGAATCAGATGGACATGGCAGAAAATCGCAGGAACGATACTCGGCGTTCTCGGCATCGGAACGCTGACATCGTGCTACGGGATGCCGGAGAACTATTACAGCATAAAAGGAACCGTAACGGGAAAAATCGACGGGACCACGCAACCGATAGAGGGAATCGAGGTGAGAGTATGCGATTCGGACGGCTATTACGGAACAGAGCACACGGATTCCTCGGGAAAATTCGCGTTCGAGAGCGAATTGGAAGGAACATACGAGATTACCCTGAAGGACGTTGACGGCCCGGAAAACGGCTCTTTCACGGAAAAGAAAATCGGGAACGTCATTCTTCAGGACGACAAAGACCTCGGCGAAATAACGCTGGAAAATGATGCCGAATAGAATCAAGCAGGCAATCTTCCGCCTCTACAGGAAGCGCGAGACCGAAAAGCACGAGCTGCGCTACCTTTTCTGGGAATGCACGCTCAGATGCAACCTGCGCTGCCGCCACTGCGGGAGCGACTGCCTTTCGACGAGCGGAGTCCCGGACATGCCTGTCGCCGACTTCGCGCGCGTTCTCGACGACATACGGGCAAACAACCCGTACAAAAACCTCACGGTCTGCATAACGGGCGGCGAGCCGTTGCTGCGCGCGGATTTGGAGGAGGCTGGGCGAGAAATCATAAAGCGCGGGTTCAGATGGGGAATCGTCACGAATTCGCTAGCGATGACGCGGGAGCGGTTCAACTCGCTCGTCAATGCGGGGCTGTCGTCGATAAGCTTCAGCCTCGACGGTTTCGAGAAGGAACACAACGAGCTGCGGCAGAACGAGCGCTCGTTCGCGAAGGCGACGGAGGCGATACGGACGGCATCGTCGTTCAGCCGGAAATTTCCCGGCGCGCTCGTGTTCGACGTGATTACGTGCGTCCACAAAGGCAATATCGGGACGCTCCGGAGCTTCCGCAATTTCCTGCTCTCCATGGACGTTCCGCAATGGAGGATTTTCTCGATTTTTCCCGAGGGACGCGCGGCGAAAAACGATTTGGCGCTTCCGCCCGAGGAATACCGGAACCTCATGGACTTCATCGCAGAGACGCGCGCGTACAAAAAAGACGGAAAATCAATCCGCCTCAACTATTCGTGCGAGGGATACCTCGGCGACTACGAGCTCAAGGCGCGGGATTTCTTCTTTTTCTGCAGGGGCGGGATAAACGTCGGAAGCGTGATGTGCGACGGCTCCGTCTCGGCATGCCTTTCCGTACGCGCGCCGGATTTCATACAGGGAAACATTTATAAGGAAGATTTCGAATTCATGCGCATGTGGAACAGCCGCTACGGCAACATGCGCGACAGGAGCTGGGCAAAAACCGGAAGATGCGCCGAATGCCGCGAGTGGAAAAACTGCCTCGGAAACGGGCTCCACCTGCACGAAAATGCCTGCTCGGAGCCCACAAGATGCAACCTTGAGCTTCTGACCCGAAAACGGTGACGCGATTTCCAGCGTCATTCCGAGCGGATTTCAAAAAAATCCCGACATTCCGGCAAAACGCCCTATAATCCAGACAGCACGCGGAAAAAGGAGGAAACGGTATGGAAAGAAAGGACGAAATCGCGCTTATGAAGGCGCAGCTTTCCGACATGATGGCAAACAGGGGAAAATACGAGGCAGCGCTTTCATCAGGAGTCGTCGTCGCGGGGTTCGGGGGCGATTTTAACGGGACGAAAATTCCCGAGACGCTTCTCAAAGGGAGGATTCCGCCGGGCGTGACTCCCGCGGAGGCGTTCAACCAGGTCGTGGCGTTCATGAAAAAGACGATTGAGGAAGCCCAGGCCGCGCATGAAAGCCGGCAGCCCGCGTTCCCGCAAAACGGGAAAAAACGCATCCGATAAGCAAATGAAAAAAAACGAAAGCCGACCGGTCATCCGGCCGGCTTTTTTTTGCGCGCGCACGGCGCCATTGCGGGGCATTTCGCATAATTTTTCCGTCGGCCGTCAGTTTCCGGGGTTGGAGGGGCGCGGTCATATCATAAAAAAAGCATAAATTTATGGAATCCTTCATAGTTTTGACAAAAAAATCCGCGGAAAAGGAGGAGGAGGCGCAAAAACACCTCCAAAAAATGAAGTTTTTGAAAATTTTGTGATATTAACGCAGGTTGCCTCGTCATAGAATCCATCCGAAAAACGCTGAATATTTAAAAAGGAGCCTGAAATATGAAAATAAAGATGAAATCAATAAAAACAGAGCGGCGCTCCAGCATAATAACGAGGCTTACGGTCGCCGCCGGAATCGTAATCCTCGCGCTGAATTTCTCGCAGCTTGCGATAACGACGACAATCGTAAGCAAGGACATCGAGGAGGAGACGAAGAACGACTACAAAATCGTCGCGGACGGCTATGTCGCCTCGCTCGAAAACAAAATCGACGGCTTCCACAAGGAGCTGGACTCATACCTGAACGCGGACATAATGAAGGACGGGACAATCGCCGAGATAGCGCAATGGCTCACCGCACACGAGGACATCAGAAGCCCGTCGTTCGACTACATAATCCTTTGCGGCGAGGACGGACACTCCTACAGCGACATCGGGAAAAGGACGGACATAAGCGCCCTTCCCTATTTCGACGCGATACTGAAGCGCGGAAAGCAGAAATTCGTCGGGAACCCGGTAATCTCGCAGGCGACGGGCCAGCCGGTCGTCCACGTCGCGCGCGCAATCAGGCGGAACGGGCACAACATCGCGCTGATTGCCGGAGTCGTCAACATCGGCGGCATCATTTCCGAGGTCAGCGAAATCGACATCGGCGGAAGCGGCTACGGATGGCTTATCGACGGCGACGGAATCGTAATCGCGCACAAGGAAAAATCGCTCGTCATGAGCCGGAACATACAGACAAGCTCCCCGGCAGGAAGCGGGATGAGGAAAGTCGCGGACTCGCTTGCCATCGGCGAGGCGGGCGCGCAGTGGGTGGACTCGCTTTCCGGGAACGGGCGCGAATTCGCCGTGTACAAGCACATTCCGGGAACGACATGGGGTTTCGCGCTTTCGATACCGGAGGACATGGTTTTCAGCCTCATAAAGAAAATTGAGCGCACGCAGACAGTCGCGAGCCTCGCAATCGTCATCATCCTGCTTTCCGTAATCGGGATTCTCACGCGCGGGATGATAAAGCCGCTGCGGGTCGTGGAAAACGCGATAACGGGAATCGCCGCGGGGGATGCCGACCTCACGAAGAGGATTGAATTCAAGTCGAACAACGAAATCGGCTCCGTCGTCAGGGGATTCAACGATTTCGCGTCGAAGCTCAACGCGATAATCGCCGACGTCAAATCGTCAAAAGCGGAGCTGAGCCTCGTCGGCGAGGACCTCTCCGCGAGCACGGCGGATACTGAGTGCGCGATAATGCAGATAATCGAGGACATCGAGCACATGCAGGAGCAGATATTCAGGCAGGACTCGTCCGTCGAGCAGACCGCGAGCGCGGTGAACGAAATCGCGTCGAACATCGAATCGCTGGAGCGGATGATAGAGAGCCAGTCGGCGGGAGTCGCGCAGGCAAGCGCGGCAGTCGAGCAGATGATTGGGAACATCGGCTCCGTCAGGTCGTCCGTCGACAAGATGGCGTCGTCGTTCGAGAAGCTCCGCATGAATTCGCAGGACGGAATCGAGAAGCAGAAGGACGTGAACGAGCAGATTCAGAAAATCGAGGCGCAGTCTGTCATGCTCCAGGAGGCGAATTCCGCGATACAGGCGATAGCGGAGCAGACGAACCTCCTGGCGATGAACGCCGCAATCGAGGCGGCACACGCCGGCGATGCGGGAAAGGGATTCGCCGTCGTCGCGGACGAAATCCGCAAGCTGTCGGAAACATCGTCCGTCCAGTCGAAGACGATAGGCGAGCAGCTTTCCAACATAAAATCGTCAATCGCGCGCGTCGTCGAATCATCCGACGGCTCGAATTCCGCGTTCGAAACGGTCAGCCATCTCATAAAAGTGACAGACGAGCTCGTCCTCCAGATAAAAAAAGCGATGGACGAGCAGAACGAAGGCTCCCGGCAGATAAGCGAATCGCTCCACACGATGAACGACGGCACGACGGAGGTAAGGAACGCGAGCGCGGAGATGACCGTGGGAAACAAGGCAATCCTCGCCGAGATACGGAACCTCCAGGACGCGACGACGACGATAAAGGAGGGAATGGGCGACATGGGATTCGGCGCGCGGAAAATAAAGGAGACGGGCACATCCTTGAGCGAGCTTTCCGGGAAAATGAGCGAATCGATTATGAAAATCGGCTCGCAGATAGACCAGTTCCGCGTCTAACCGCACGCCATCCCCACCTTAGAAGCGCTGTAATACAAGTGATGCCGAAACAAGCTTTCCTGCGAAAGCCGTTCGGCATGGAAATCTTTTTTCTTGTTAATTTTCTACACATGCGCGGGCAAAAGAAACATGCCAGCGCCATCCTCTCCCGCCGGCAAAACTTCCTCTTAAATTTCTTGTTTATACGCGATTGTTGCAACATAATTAGACATGTTCGACAACTTCGTTATCGCTCAGGTCGACGAGTTCAAAGTAATCTGTTTTATTATACAGCCCGCTCCGGACATGCGTTTCCCGGGGCAGGCGGCTCAGATTGCGCAAGCCAGGAGCGGCTTTCAGGAGGTTTTTCAATGTGGAATTACAGCTTCGTGCTTCCAAACTTCATCATTCTGTCCACGTTCCTCGTTTTCTACTTCACGCGGCCGCGCCTTCCGATAAAGCTGAACAAATCATTCCTCAAAATCCTGTTCATCGAGATGGCGGTCCTCACAATCGACGTCGCCTCGTCGGCAGCCCTTGAAAGCGGCAAAAGCATCCCGCACGTTTTCCTCAGGATAATAAACGTCTTGTTTTTCGCGCTTTTCATCCTGCGCGCGGCAATGTTCTTCATGTTCACGCTCGACATCATGAAGATACGCGACGGGATGAAGGCGGCGCATCAGCTCGCGCTCCTAGGCATCGCAATCGTATGCGAGGCGATAGCGCTCGCGAACATGTTCTTCGACACGGTTTTCTCGATAAGCGAGACCGGCGCGTACGCGAAATGCTTCCTCTACAACGCGATTTACGTATGCAATTTCTTCTATATATTTGCATCAATAGCCGCGCTCTTCGCGAACAGGAGCCGCGTTCCGGACGGGTTTTTCCTCAATTCGTGCGCATTCAACATCGTGCTTCTGATAGGGACGCTCACGCGGATTGTATTCCCGAAGTTTCTCATCATGGACAGCTTCTGCCTTCTGTCAATCGTCATAATCTGCCTCTCGTTCGAGAATTCCGCGATATACGTCGAGCCGAGAAGCGGTCTTTTCAACAAGAAAGCGCTCAGGGACATACTCAGCGAGCTTTCCGGGAAAAGATGCCGCCTGATTCTGGGGTTCGTCCTCAACAACTACGGGGAGCTCCGCGAGATATACAGCGGCGCGCAAATGGACAGGGGCGTCGCGCTCATCGGCCAGTTCCTCGCGAAATCGTATCCGTCGCTGATTTCCTTCTATCTTTCGAACGGCAGGTTCGCGATAATCGGAAAAAAAGAGGCAGATGCAGGGCGGCTCATGGAGGAAATCGGCGAGCGGTTCAAGAAACCGTGGAACGCGGGCGCCGAGGTCGACATATCGGTTGACATAACGTTCGTGCAGGTGAAGCCGGAAATGCGGATTGATTGCCCGGAGAAGATTACGAACGGGCTTTTCGCCGCGATGAACAGCGTCAGGACGATTGGAAGCGGGAACGTCGTCGTCGACGAGGAATCGATAGCGAGAATCGACAGCTCGACGGAAATAAAGCGCGCCGTCGTCCATGCCGTGGAGAGCAATGCCGTGGAGCTATTCCTCCAGCCGTTGTTCGGGACGAGGACGGGAAAAATCGAGGGGGCGGAAGCCCTCGCGCGCATCCGTGCCGCAGACGGCTCGCTCATCTCCCCGACGGCATTCATCCCCATTGCGGAAAAGAACGGCCGCATAACGATGCTCGGCGAGCAGATGTTCGAGAAGACATGCGCCTTCATTCGGAACCACGACATCGCGGCGATGGGAATATCGTGGATAAACGTGAACCTTTCCCCGATTCAGTTCCTCCGCCGCGACCTCAACGAGCGTTTCTCCGCCATCCTCGAAAAATACGGCGTCGAGGCGAAGCTCATCCATCTTGAGATAACGGAGGAGTCGATGATTGACTACGCGCTTCTGCAGAAGCAGATACAGCTGATGCGGAACACGGGCTTCCAGTTCGTCCTCGACGATTACGGAAGCGGCTACTCGAACGTGACGCGGCTCAGGAAATGCCCGTTCGTGAACGTGAAGCTCGACATGGAGCTCGTGCGCGACTACTACGCGAGCCGCGACGACACGATTCCGACATTCGTGCAGATGTTCAAGAAGATGAATTTCAGCGTGACGGCGGAGGGAATCGAAAACGAGGAAATGGCGCGCGCGATGACGGAAATCGGCTGCGACTATCTGCAGGGCTTCCATTTTTCGGCCCCCATCCCCGCCGAGGAATTCGCCGCGCGCTACACGCCCGAACGCTGAAAAAAACACATGTTCGCCGTCCGGGCAAAAAAAAGACCCGCAAAAAGCGGGTCTCTGATGGAGACGATCGGACTTGAACCGACTACCTTTTGAATGCCATTCAAACGCTCTAGCCAGGTGAGCTACGCCCCCAAAACGTGAACTAGTATATGCAAACGCCCCGATTGTGTCAACACTTTTGCAAAAAAAACGTGCCCGGCATGACGATTTTTTCAGGCCAATCCGCTGCGGCATCCGTTCTAGGCAAATGAAATCGGGAACGACCCAATCTCCTCGTACGGGCGGCACCGCGCGAGCGAAACCGACACGGCGGCGGCTTTTTCCGGAACGGGAACTACACGCGAGAATTCCATCCCCTTTTTGAATCCGTCCGCGCCGAGCTTCAGCGCAAGGGCGACATGCGGAAAAAAACGCTCCGGAAGGTAATTTCTGTTTCCTCCTGGCTCAAAATGGCCGAGGAAAATGCCGTGGAGCGCCGCGTTGAGCTTTCTGACGAGCTTCTCCGACTCCGAGCCGCTTTTCAGAGAAAGGAAAATCACCTTCGTCAAAAAGCCGTCAATCCCGCCGAATTCGATTTCAATCGGAAAGCGCTGCGATTCCGCGAATTCCGAGAACAATTTCAAAAGCACGGGAACATCGCTGCCGGAAACGTGGAACATCCCGAGCGTGAGATGCGGCGGCGCGTTTTTTCCGGCAAGCGCGGAATTTCCGGTAACGCGCGCCATGCTTTCGACCGCCGAAGATATTTCCTCCGACGAGCCGGAGCTGAATTTCAGCGAGACGGCATACGTCCCGCCGCCATGCGCCAAGCCCGCCCCAAAAAGCTCATTCGTAATCATCGCGGTCGTGCTTTTCCATCCAGTCGCGCTCGTTTTTCCACGAGGACGATTTTTCCTGAAGCATCTCCGCGTCCTCCCGCCCCTGAAGCACGCGCCACTCCTCGTACCGCCCGCTCAAAGGCTCGGACTCCCCGTTCTTTTCCCGCAAATCTTCCTTTCCGTCAGCCATGCGCATCATCTCCGCAAAAAAAATATCGAATGCACCATTGAACCTGTTCGGAAACCGCAATTTCAGAACAGGTTACCCCGAAACGCGATGTTCAGAAAAGCGCTATCTGCGCGTTTCTGGACTCGCCGACCTGAGCGACACCATTGCTACCGCTCAGGTCTATTATACATCAAATCAGAACGTGCGGAACGGCTCGGAGAATCCCTCCTCAAGCCACGCCGATATGCTTTCCGCAACTCCGCGGATTTTTTCCTTTCGCTTCTTCCCGAGAATCGAGCATTCCCAGACGATTCCGACACGCCAGCCCTGCGACAGAAGCTCCGCGATGTCGCCCAAATCACGCGCCCTGTTGCGCGCGAACTTCGCCTCCCAAAATTCGCGGTTCGTCGCGGGCATCCTGAATTTCGCGCAGCCGAGAGAATAAAGCGCGCTTTCTTCCAGGACGGGCGACTGGACGAGCGAGCTTCCGCTCATCCAGCCGTGCGCGTGCCAGAAGCAGCCGTTTATGAAGACGACCGCGCGGTAATGCGGAAAAACGATGTCGGGGCTTCCCCTGAGACGCCTGTCGTTTTTCCGGAACCGAAAGCCGAACCTGAAAAGCGCGGAGCGGAGAGCGACCTCAAGCTTTCCGCCGGTGCTCCGTATGTGAGACATATTTTTGTGCCGCTGCTCTTCTGTCAGGCGCGCCATGATGTCTTCCGCGTTATTGTCCGAGGAGGGATTTCGCCTCTTTCCTCGTAATCTGCGCCGAAATCCCGCAGTCCGGGCAGTATTTGTAGTATTTTATCGAAAGCGGGATGCACGGAACAAAAAACACCGTGAGCCAGGCCGAATAGCGCGCAATCCCGAGGTTTATCGTGCGCCCGCACCCCGGGCACGTCCCTTCCTTTTTGTAGAATCCAAGCTCATGGCTGTACGTCTGAGCGCCGACAAGAAAAAACATCTTCTCCTCCGAATATTTTCATTGCTTGGGAAAATTATCATCGAAACGGGAAAAAAGTGTCAACTGCGATGCAACAAGCTATCCGGATGTTTCCAACGCAATACCGACAGTAAAGCCGGTACAAGAGCCTAATATTTATCAGGAGATAATTGACAACTGGCAGGAAACGCCCGAAACCTTGCCGGAGAAAGCTCCGGAGCCAAATCCTGAGGGCAAAAATTAATCTATCCTAAACCCAATCCTTCTTTTCTTCAGGGCCTGTGCAAGACGGGCCCTGTTTTTTTGGGGCTGAGGTTCAAGCATTCAAAGAAATCCTTAGCCATTCTTCCGATGCCGTGATTCAGGCGAAGCAAGCGAACAGCAAAAAAAATCCCCTGCCGCACCTGGCAGGGGAAGGGAAAGGGAGCGGCGCTAGAAATTCCCGCCGTTCCATCCCCAGTTGGCAGTTCCCCAATAGGAAACGTACACCGCGTTTCCCGGGATGCCCAGTTCCTTTTGCAGAATCTCGCACAAGCGGGCGGTCATTTTTCCGCTTGCGCCGCCGTCAACGCCTCCGAGAACCTTCACTTCAACATAAGCGCCTTTATCGAGCTTCTTCCCGCCAAAGTAGAGGTCCTGCTTGTCAACCAGATTAATCATCAGATATGATTCCGGCTTTCCCATCAGGCTGATGGCCTTTCCAAATTCGGCCCTCAAAACGTCTCTTTTTTCTGCAGGCAACTCCACCGTCACCTTCGCTTCAATCATCGGCATACGATTTTCCTCCTGAACGGCCCTCAGTATAGCACAAAACCGCGCTTTTTGCGGCCAAGCGCTTTTGAACTTCCATTAAGGCACCAGTAGACTTTCGGATTTTATGACAGAGCAAAAAAGTGATGTTCGATTTTTCCATGAAGCCATCCTACTTGCCAGAGATTATATGAGAATTAAGCCAATTTTTTATATCATCTTTATTCAGTTTTCCAGAAGCAATATTTAGTCCAAATTCAATTAAATCACTCTGAGAATAGGAAAGTTCAACACCATTCAACTTAAGAAACAATAAAGTCAGATGCACACCAATTCTTTTGTTTCCGTCTAAAAAAGGATGATTTTCTATCAGTGAATAGCAAAATTGGGAAGCCTTATCCAAAATACTTTTATAAAGTTCATTTCCGCCAAAAGTTTGAAAAGGCGCTTTTAAAGCAGAGTCTAATAAATTTTTATCACGAACCCCGTCTATGCCGCCTGTTCTTGCAATTAGAGTGCTATGGATTTTTACAACTTGCTCATAGTCAAAAAAAATCACTTTGCAAGCTCCTTGTACGCTTCAATATTTTGATTAATTAAAGAGTCTGAAACAGAAAAAAGTTTTTCATCAGAAACAGTGGAAAACTGATTTTCGTCGTCCAAAACAGTAATAATTACTTTTTTTCCATTGTAATTTTCAAGAGTATAATCATCTGTTAAAACTGTATTTCCCTGAATTATTCCTGTAGTTGCGTACATTTTTCCTGCCTCCTGAAAAAAGTATACTACAATACTGCAAATTTGTCGTCATGTATTATTTAACCAAGAGGTATTATTCAGCATGAGCGACTGTTGATTTGTCCACGGATTGAAGTTTTTCCCCTAACCTGCAAACATCAGTGAATACAGAAAATCCTTCTTCCAGGAAGCGACGGCGCAGAACTTGAAGTGAGCGTAATGCTACTTGCAGGGATAAGCGTGAACCAAATGGCAAAACTGTACGGCACCAACCGAAAAAACGTAAAACTTTTCATCAGCAAAAACCAGCTCGACACAGGCGCAAACCTAGCGGGACTCAGGGAACTGATGCGGGGATAATGAGGGGAAAGACACAGAGTCCCGCAAGGCCCTGCTTTTAGGTATTTCCAATAACATTTGCAAGTTGACTTATCATATCCTTGTCGTGGGGAATGTGGCAGTACATAAGGGTGCAGACATCTAGGAAAATGCCGTAGATTTTATTGTAAGCCTTTTCTGTTTTATTTTTAAAATCTGCGCACGAATAGCCAAAATAGTCGAGTTTTTTGCCACTATCTTCAAGCCTTCCAGGAAGGATAAACGCGTTGTATATCTCTTTTTCGTTCAAGACATTTTTCACGTCGCCAGGAAGAGAATCGGGCTTTCCTTCGATGAATTCCGCGTAGGCAATCTGCTTTACGATTGAGCCTGTGCCTGGCAAATCGTAGTCGTGTTTTGAGACGCCGTATTTGTAGTATTTTGAATCAAGGACGAAAATTTTTTGCTTCTGTGTTCCTCTGCCTGTAATCATAATCGTGTCAGGACGAAGTGAGTATTTTTTGTAAATGTCGTTCCCGAAATTTGCTTCGCCCTTGCCGTCAATAATCCAGCGGCATTTCGGGTAGAACTTTTCCTTGTCGCTTTCACCGAACACTGTATCGACAAGTCTTTCCCAAACACTTTCAAAATGCTCTGTTCCGTAATAAAAAGTCTTGGATTCGTTTGAGGAATCCATATAATCGACAATCGAAAGCATGTTCTTGAAAAGCAGAAGCCTTTTTTCCTCAAATGTCTGCGATATTTTGGACTTTATTACAGAACGAAAAAGATTTGCGTTGAATTTTAAAGTGCATTTTTGAGGGACGAACGAAGAAAAAATCCAGCCGATTTTTGAGAAACTCTCAAAAACGAGCGTTTTGTGAATCTGGCTTATCAGTTCATTTTCGTTGTGATTCGTTTTTCTCGTAACAAATTCAAAATATACAGGAGAATCTTCAACTAATTGCGGTTTTACCTGCTTTATCGTCCTGCTCCAGTTTATTTTTCCTGATGAAGCTCGGTTGTAAACGGTCTCCCGTTCCGAGTAATAGCCGTTTTTCAAAAAATCATTTATGAGAAACATGTAGGCATGAATCGGAAAGCCTTTTGACGGCGTTTTCAGCGATTCACCGAAAACAAAAGAATCTTCGTGGTCGGAAAAAGAAGAGAGCACCGAAATAAGATTCAAAATGTCCTTTCGGATTTCTTTTTCATCATCAGCCTTCCTGTAGCCGAGCGGAAACTGAACACGAAGTTTTCCGCTTTCGTGTTTGATACCGACAAACTCATCGCCAGAAAGTTTTGCGTCATAAAAACATATATCTTTGAGAGAAAGGTTTGAAAATGAAAACTCTTCTTTTTCGTTCATATTCTATTGCTCATTCGCTGATTGAACAAAACTTGTGTCTTTGAAAATACTCCAGTCACAACTCTCATTTTCTTTTCCCTTAAACTTTTCGACGATGCTTTCAAAAGAAGCGTTTTCCTGAATGTTAAAAATGTCGTCGTGATTGAATTTGAACGCGTCGTCCCAAAGATATTTCAAGACCTTCTCTGCAAATTTTTCTTTTGAGATTTTTCCGTCTGTTTCCTTCACAAACCAGCAGCCAAGCCTTTTGTCCTCCATGCTGCTCATTCCCACAGAGGACGAACTCTCGCTGATTTTTTTGTTTATGAAGGTCTGGAAAATCTCCCAAGTGACTTCTGTTCCGCCAATTTTTGCATTCCGCTGTTTTTCCGCATCTTTACCTTCAAACTTGTTCTCCACAAGTTTCATATCCCAACGGCGCTGAAATGCGTTGTCGAGCGTGAACACGTTCTGGTCGCTTGTGTTCATCGTTGCAAAAAGCGAAAGGTTCGGCGGAAGTCGGATTCCTGTAAGCGCAGAAAAATGAAGATTGCCAATTTCGATGGATTTTTGCAATTCGTCTGATTTTTCTGCAATTCCGTCATCTTCGTTCTGCAATTTGTGGTTTGTGTCCGCATAGAGATTTTCTCTGATGTACCAGTTCATGAACTCGTTTTCTATTGAATAGCGGCTCCAACCGTTTCCGTAAGAATATCCGCCGCTTGCTTCTCCCTTGCCGTCAGTTATCCTGTCCAAAAGCTGAAACACATCGCCGAAAATCGCGGCGGCATTCCCGCGGTTGATTTCTTCGATGATGAGGCAGTATTTTTTTGATGGATTCAGATACGCCCTGCGAAGTATTTTTGTGAACGGTCCCGGCTTGAACTTGTAGGAAATCGTTCCGTCTGTATTATTCGGCAGAATCTGCCCCACAAAGTCCGCGTTCGTGTATTCCGGGTGGAAGACGACGCGCATTTTTTGCTCGTCAGGAAGGTCTTTCGTTTCCTCGTCGATTTTGTGGGATTTGCCTGAGCCGGGGACACCGTAGAAGATGGTTTGGGTGGGGGAGAAGGGAGAGGTGATAGGGGAAGAAGACACTTCTGGCTCAATTTTATTCTTATCACTATAAGTTATTTTTATATTCATCAATGATAAGAAATTTTCAACACGCAATGAGTATTCGGCTAAATTGCTGTTTTGATTTTTTGAAACAGTTCCATTGGAAAAAGTCAAAAAGTAATTCAATCCTTCGTTCACAGAGCTTTTTAGAATTCTGGATGCTCCTTTATTTTCTTTATCATCTGAAAGACTCACATTGTCGTTTTCAAGCAAGGATTTATAAATTCCAAGATTATCAAAAATTAAATCATTACCTTCATGCTCAATTTTATATATGGCTGTTTCTGAAAAAATTGTTAAAAGTTTTCTGAATGAATCAAAAACATTTTTATTTGAAATTTCTTTGTCAGTAAGAATTTCATAGAACAGTTGAAAATATTCTTTTTTTTGGGATTTTACCAATAAACCAAGTACATCAATATTTGATGTATAGAAAATGATTTTTTCATATCGTTTTCCGCCTGTTCGCTCTGCACTGAAAGGAAAAAGTTTGTCAACAAATTGAAATCTTGCGAGTTTCCATACAAGTTCAAATCCGACTATAAGAGCTTCAATCTGTGCTTTAAAAAGCGGATTTTCTGAAACACTTTTGTCAAAAAACGTTTCTTCAAAATTTTCAACATATTCTTCCATTGAATCTTTGATTCTTGCATAGACTTGCTGATTCATAACAATCATATCGCCTACTTGATTTGAATATGCAACTGATGAACTTTCAAAACTGCCATCCCAAATTAGATATGCCAAAGCGATTGCTTTAGTGGCGTATGGGAGAGATGATTTTATGCCAAGTTTTAAATCAATATCTGAATTTTCTGCTTTTGATTTTGGATAAATCATTTTTGTTCACCTTTGATATCTTTGATTATTGCTTCTGCTACAGCTTTTGCTAATAATGGCGGAACAGCATTTCCAACTTGTTTCATTTGTGATGTTTTTGTTCCATAGAAAATGAAATCATCTGGAAAAGATTGCAATCGAGCAGCTTCACGAACTGTTATTGCTCGATTTAAAAATGGATGTGTAAATCTTCCTGATGAGGGTGTATCAAATCGTGTTGTTATTGTAACTGTAACATCAGTTTTTATGATTCTACCCCATGTTCCGCTATAAATGGATTTTGTAAGTTCTTCTTTTGGTAAATCTCTTCTTCCACCACCTTCTGGAATCATAGACATTCTCTTTACGGCAATGTCAGAATGAGATGTTGCAACATGATTGAAAAGTTTATTACAGCTACCTCTTAGTAGTTTTTGATAATCCGATTGACAACTATTTCTGTATGATTGCTCAAAAGAACCTTCGCCAGAATTTAAAAATGCAAGATCGCTGATAGCTTCCCATGCAGTTGTTTTTTTATCCGTTTTTTGAGGAAATACAACTTTTTTATCACCTAATTTTCCAATAATAAACGCCCTTCGTCTGTTTTGTGGAACTCCAAAATCAGAAGCATTTAGGACTTCAGAATTTATTGTGTAACCAACACTAGAAAACAGTTCTGTAATTTCTTTTTTGAAATAGCCATTTTCAGCAGTAAGTAAATTTGGAACGTTTTCCATAACGAAATATTTAGGGCGAATAAAATTCACTACATTGAAATAATATTTGAAGAGAAAATTTCTAGGATCGTTAATAGTTTTTCGCTGTCCTTTTTGAGAAAAACCTTGACATGGTGGACCGCCTATAACAATATCGACAGAATCCTTTATATCTGCAAAAGTCGTTTCGATGTCAAGTTTTGTAATATCCGCTATAATCATGTTATTATTCGGACGGTTTTTTACATAAGATGTTGCTATGCTTTCATCATATTCATTAGCCATGAGAACTTTAGCACCTGCCATTTCAAATCCGAGACTTAAACCACCTACCCCAGCAAATAAATCGATTACGCTTAAACTATTTTTATTCATTTGATTTCCTCGATTCGTTTTTCTGCTATCTCGAAGTAATTTTTGTTTATTTCAATTCCTATGAATTTTCTTTCAAGTAGTTTTGCGGCAACTCCAGACGAACCGCTACCCATAAATGGATCTAATACAACATCACCTTTGTTTGAAAGAAGATTGATAAAATGCTTCATCAATTGAACAGGTTTCTGAGTCGGATGTTTACCGTGCTTTTTTTCATTTCCAGTTGTTAATGAGGTTTCTATAAAATCATGAATAACAGCACCGTCATTATTGAAAGTTCCCGTTCGTTTTTTATATGTGAAGTAAATCCAACTTTCTGTTGAATTAACAAAATGCAAATTCATATTACGAGGCATTGGATTTAATTTGTGCCAAATGCCTGTGGTCTTATAATAAAAACCGTATTTTTCTGCGATGGAAATGACTGTTTCAACTTTTATGATTGCCATAAAGACAATCATTGAACCCCCGACTTTTATAATCCGCGCAGCCTGCTCGAAGAATTCATCTAGAGAGTTTTTCCAAGTCTCGTAGTCTAAATTGTCCCAATCTGCCGCACCAAAGAAGTTATCACGCATTTTTTTCAAATTCGTATCGCGTTTTTGCATAAAAAGCCCAAGGTTATAAGGTGGGTCGGTGAGTATTAAAGAGACAGATTGGGAAGATAAAACCTTTAAAGCAGATAAGCAATCTGAATTTATTAGACTTATATCTGTCATTTTACGCTTTCTTCCCCTGATTTCGCGTTAGCGAAATCGAATCCGTGTGGCAATTCTGGAGATTTTTTTCGGTATCCTTAAAACGAGCGTTTTTTGTGCTATTTTTAATGACAATTTTTCAGCGGAAACAATTCACTTATATATAGAAGAAAGGTTAAAAAACAATGGACTTTGAAGAAAACAAAAGCGGAAAGGATGCCACTTTAAACGCTCCTTTTCTATAGCACCCGAGCATGCAAAAAGAAAGCTGGCACTCTAAAAACGCACCGTCCATACCGTACTATACTTTTCAAAGGGCTGCGACTCAAGAGAGCTTTTCGCTCCATACAAAATCAGCCGCGACCCACAGCATCGAGAAAGCAATCCGAACAATTTGCAGAACAAAATTGTTTCTGAGTTCATCGAGCTGTTCCCGGACATAGAATGTCACGGTAAATAATTTTTCTCAAATCAGTAAAAAGGAACAATATCATAAACGATGATTTTTTGCATATATAATCATCGAATAACTTTTGAATTGCACTCCTGTTTTTTGGATATTTTCAAAATATGTTTCAAGAATCTGCTTTACATTGCTTCCGTCTGTCTCTGACCAATTGACTGTATAAAAATCTTCCAACGCTCTTTCAAATGATTCTTGCAGGTTATTCATGGTTAAATTTCTCCTATAGTTAGATTTATTATAAATGCTCAGAATGCAAAAGAATGACACTCGAATTAAATACTCTTAATTTTTTGCTCAATATCTTCAAAAAGTTTATGATACTTAATGATATTCTTCCGAATATCGTTAATCATAGCAGGAGTAAATTCTTTTTCTCCTCTTTTAGTTGCAAGAACTTCGATTCCGTCATCCTTTTGAATTGCTTTACAGTGAGCTAATTCATTTCTATTTATAATAATCTCTTCATTATAATTTGAAAGGAACCTACTAATACCGAGGTTCTTTTTTTCAATTATATGATTTAAAGCTCTTGCCGTTGTATATGAATCAAAGTTCTGTTCAAAAACCACATTCTCTATCGATTTGTTATTCCATTCGTGGAAACATTTTCTATCACAGTTTGATTCTGAGGTATTCAAGGAATTTTTTACTCTTTCTTCAATTTTTCCAATTATGTATTTTCTAAGTTCTTTTTCATTTTCTTCACTATTCTTACAATACTCTGCTACAAGATTTTTCATTATGTCATCAAGTTCACTTACCTCTGCCATAACTAAACCGCGTAGCTGAGTTAAATCATTAAGTTTTGCAACTGTAAGCAGAATCAATTCTTTCATTTTTTTCAGAAGCCTTTCTTCCCTATGTGAACCTGTCTCAAAGAAAAATGTTACCCTATCAAGCCTTCCTTCTGGAAGTTGATTTTGTCCGGAATAAAACAGCACTTCTGTATTGACACTCTGGTTGCGAATAAAAGATATAAAATCATCGCCCCGTTCTTCATCAATATTATAATCAGAAAAAATTACATCGTATTTTTCTGTTTCTATAAACTTCTTTGCACTAGCTATATCTTCACAAAAATCAATTTTTGGCTCAAAGAATAATTCTTCAATAAAGCTGTTTAGTGCTTTTTCTTCTTTTAAGAACTCATCTTTGTTATCATCAACCCATAAAACTTTATATTTCAAACTCATCGCTGTTCACCTTTTGGAAAATGTAATATAAATTCTGCACCCTTTCCTTTTTCGGATTTCAGCTCAACGCTTCCATTAAAATCGGATTCCATAATTGATTTTATATGATAAAGCCCCAGACCACCACCGTCTGTTGTAGAAAAACGATAATTAAAAACTTTAGGTAGAATATCTGGTGCAATTCCATCACCATCATCTTTGTATATTAAGTCGATAGTTTCGGAGTTTTCTTTCCAATCAATATAAATATTTTTTGTTTGGAACTTATCCGAATTAGACAATAAATTATCAATAATGATAATAATTTTTATTGCTTCGAATTTTGTTTCCCACACAATTTCTGTTTTGGGTACATGAAATTTTATATTACTATAATTCGTTATACAAAAATTCGTCAAATATTCATTTGTAAAATCAACAAAATCCTTTGTTATTTTATTTGCTTTAACATTATAGTTTACCTTGCTAACCAAGCCCGATAGCGTTTCTACTTGTTGATTTAGGATAAAAATTTTATTTAAACAGTTTACAACCCCACCTTTATCATCAGATTTTAAATAGTTCATAGCATCGTCTAATTCAATTCTAATTTTCTTAGATGTATGCGTAATTGTATGCTGCAAGGAAGCAAGCTGTTTTACATCTGAATTTACATCAGACACTAAGAACATATTTTCTTTTTGAACCTGTTTTATCTGCTCATCAAGTTCTACATTTTCTTTTTCGGCTTTTTCCTGCTTTACTTTTGCTACGCTTGCTTCATACAGAGCTTTCTGAGTCTCTTCTTCGGCTCGATCTGCACGAATGTTGGCTTCTTCGGCATCCCGTTCTGCTTTTTCTTTCTGTTTCTGGAGTTCTGCAATCTTTTGTTTTGCCTCATCTATAGACGACATTAAATCCGCATCTTTTGTTTTTTCTGCTATGCGTTCCAAATCAGTTATTACTTGTGGATTTGCGTCATCAAATAAAGTAGGCTCTGAGAATATATTTGCAAGTTGCTTGTTATAAGAAAGTACTTCAATGTTTTTATCACTAATGAGAGTCTTTACTAATTGAACAAAATCTATCTTGCTTCCAAGACTGGACTTAATTACATAATCTGCAGAATCAAGTTCCTTGTCTTTGCCGAGTAATTCACGATTTTTATCAACATCTGTTATATCCTTAAAATACTGACGTTTTAAAAAACCTTCACCCCAAAGAACTCCAGTTACATAGCGTTCAAGGCGATGGTGTGTCGTTTCAAAAAGACGCATTAATTGTAAGGTAGTTTCGGACTGAATTAATCCCCCATCTCGACTGGAAACTTCCTTAAATTCATCAACATTATCAGTTTGAATATCAACTCGGCCAAATAGATCTCGTGTACCAAGAAAACGATTATAACCTTGCTGAGCGCGATAATCCAACTTCCAGCTATCATCTCCTGGATTTCCAAATGGTAAAATTCTAAATCCATTGCGGAACAAAAAGATTGAACCGTAATTAACTGGTTGAACCCCCATCTTCATTGAAAAGGCTGTCTTTGCAGCTTTATTTAAAAAATACAAATTGATTGTAACTGATGAAAGTTTGTCAAATGTATTTTTCTCGCGAATTTTATATATTTCAACATCTCTATCAACAACAGATGTTTCTATAAAATTGCTATTAAGAGTTACATCTATTTTTGTAGTTTTTAGTCCGATTACCTGTGAAATACTGTTTTTGACAACTCCATTAACTATATTTCGATCATAGTAATTATCCTTTCTTTTTTCATTTTCATCGTCTTTTTTTGCCCATTCACAAATAATCTCAATTGTAAAATCCAAGGATTCTGAAAATGGATTTATCAACTTTTCAAGAGACTGCTTTAATCTAAGGATTTCATCTCGTGCCCAGATGTTCCGTAAATCTGTTATTTCAAGAATTGTTCCTGTTTTTTTATTTTCCGGAAAATTTGGCAACTCAGATAATGTTTCATGCTGAACATCTACTTCTATAAATTCTTTTTTCTGGTCCTTTTCAAATGCAGTCCAATCAATAGTAAGCTGCTCTGCATGTTTATCTTTTTCACTCTTTGTTGTTACAATAAGATTTGCGCCAAGCCTGTCACAAGAAAATCGACCGACTCCTTTTGCTCCTGCATAATGACGGTTTATCTGATCTCTATATGACTGTTGCTTCTCATCAGGCTCGGAATCTTCTGAACCATCTTTTTTTGCAGAATAAGCAAGAAAGAGCCACTTATTTTTTAAGTCATCAAGTGTCATTCCTTTACCATTATCTGCAATAATTATTCTTTCGGGTTCAAAAGTAATTTCAACTTTTGTAGCAAATGCGTCATAAGAATTTTTTACAAGCTCAAAAATAGCAATATTTTCATTTCTAATGAGGTCTTTTCCGACCAAGTCCTTCAATGCAGAACTTACTTTAAACTGCAGTTTATCCATGCAACACCTCCATCAAAGCAAGGCCAATCTGTTCGGCAAACAAAGGTGGAACGGCATTTCCTACCTGAGTATAGCGAGGGACTTCCATTTTTCTGCGGCTTCCGCCAGAGGTGTATTTTCCTTTGAATTCATACCAATCAGGAAAACTCTGGATTCTAGCATGTTCCCTAACGGTGAGAATTCGTGGTTCTTCATAATGAACAAGTTCATCTGGAATTGATGTTATCGTTGGTGCCTGTGAATTTGCATCAAGAACCGTTACTCCACGTCTTTTTAGGTTCTCTACGATTCCATCTTTTGGAGTTATACGTTTTCCGCGTGGTGCGTTCTGTAATAAATCATTATGAAGCTGAATAATCGCATCAGAATGGTTTACAAAACGATGGCTGTCTACCGCGCCAGTATGTTTTTCAATACCATTACGCATTAACCGCTGATATCCAGATTCGGCATTCCCGTATAAACCAGCCTGAAAACTTTTTGTATCAGGAGATTGGCAAGTTCCATTGGATTTTTCTAAATCACTTATTGCATCACGAATTGAAGTAGAAGTTCCGATTCCTTTTTCATTACAAAAAGCCAGCTTATTCTGTTCCAACCGAGCAAAAACATCTGATGGATTATGATTTTTCATTGCAACGAGAATAAATCTGTGCCTTTTTTGCGGAACACCGTATTCAGAAACATCAATGATTTTTGAATCGGTATGATATCCTAATTCTTCAAGTTTTTCGATTACATAAGATGAGTATTTTTTTATGCATCCTTGCTTTCCTTTGAAATTAACAGTAAAACCATGTACATTTTCAAAGATAAGGGCCTCTGGCTGAACCAAATCAATAAATTTTATATATGATTTTACAAGCTTATTGCGGACATCTTTATTATCTCGCTTACCAGCCAAAGAAAAGCCTTGACATGGCGGCCCGCCTGCAACAAGCTCAACTTGTCCACGTAAAGCTATCAACTGTTCTTTTTTTTCTTCTAGAATTTTATTTATGTCATGCTCTTTAACATCAAGCCACGCCGGCCAATCGAAATGATGCTTGTTATCGATAAGATTATATCTGAGAGTAGAAAATGCGTCTTTATTCTTTTCTATGGCGAAAAGTCCGTGCAATCCGGCATTATACAAGCCGACAGACAATCCGCCACAACCTGCGAAAATGTCTATATATGCCATTCTTTTCCTCCCAAAAACAATTATCCTAGTTTACCAACGGGTGATTATATCACAAAAATCAAACAAAAAGGGAGTGTTTTTGGTCGTTTCTTTAAAACTTTTAGCGAATTTTTTTATCTTATTTCTAGGCAATGACTTGGAGCCTGTTCAATCCTGCAGATGACACATAATTGCAAATATTCCCGCTCTTCTTTTCATCCGCACAAAGCATTCCCCTCCATCCGTATCCCCGTCCCGCATCCATCCGCACGGAGTTTTCCGTTCATCCCGATAAACGCACCAATTTTATCCGTATAAAATCAAAAAAATATCCCGATAAACACGCATAAAAAGCCGTAAATTCGGGATAAAATCTTGCTAAAAGGCGGATAAAAAAAGGAGGCCTGCACGCTAAAAAAGATGCAGGTCTCCCAAATCAATGTATTCATAACGGATGTCCTTTCCGCTTCTTTGCGGGCTTTTATTGTGAGCGGATTGCCGTTATTCAAGTCCGCTACCCTCTTTTCATTTAGTCACCGTTTGAGGTGTTTTCTTCTTCATCTGTAATGTATTTCGCGTCGAGCTTTACATACTCAGGCTTTTCGAGTTTTGCCTTGAGCATTGCGTCTGGCGTGTACATCACTTTGATTCCCTCAATGTCGTTCGCCGTTACAAGACTGGCTTTTTCGTAGCCCTTGCAGCTTGCCTTGTTCTTAAGGCCAAGCTTAAAGATTCCGAAGCTGTCGAGACGAACTTTGTAGCCCAGAAGCATGTACTTGGGAACTGTAAGAAGAAGTCCCCGAATTACTCCGATTACTTCCGTTGGTGTGAGAGTCGTGCTCTGGGAAATTTCTTCGGCGAGCTGGTTCACACCGACTTCTGCGATATAAGCAGGGGCTGGATAAAACTTGCCTTCTGCTTCCAACTTCTGCGGGTTAAGCCGCTTTCTGCTGATAAATGGTACTGCCATAAGCATACCTCCTTTTATCTTTCCGGCTGTTTTGCACTCCCTGGAGCAGGCAGCGCAATCTAGTTCGACGAACATTCGACTTGCACTGTTTTTAGCTGCAAAATCCAGCCTTATCATGTCAAAACTAAGCTTTCCATTCGATATTTTCACCTGTTTTGATAGTTTGAATATACAACAAACTGATTTTAAAGTCAAATTTTTATTCGATTTTTTCTCCTGTTTATACAAGTTTTAATTGAAACGTGCCGATAATTACTATATAATTTCGCCAAAGGCGAGAGATTCTTAATCAATCAGGAACACAGATGTTAGTAAATTTCAGCGTCACAAACTTTTTGTCTTTTAACCAGAAGACAACCTTCAAGATGGAAAGCGGACGCGTCACAAAAAAAACAGACCATCTGCTTTCGGACGGCGAAACAGGCAAGAGCCTTCTGAAATTTTCCGCCATGTTCGGAAAAAACGGTGCGGGAAAAACGAACTTTATAAGGGCCATGGCAGTCTTGCGGGGCTTTGTGCTTTTAGGAAAACTTCCCCAGCGCGCCGCTGACCTATGGTGCAAAATCAGCGAGGAAAGCGAAAGTAAGCCGTCTGACTTTGAAATAACTTTTATTGCCGACAAAAACCTTTACGAATATAAAATTTCGACTGTCCTTTCGACCGGAATCATCACAAAAGAGGAGCTGGTTCACATTGTCGGAAACCGGCACACGAAAATCTTCTATAAAGAAAATGCCGAAAGCCCTTACATTTTTCACCATTCAATAAAGGGACAGCACAAGGACATTGAAGTTTTGAGCCGCACTTTTGCCATGAGCGGAAAGCCTTTTCTTTTCAGCATCAACCACAACACGGCGGGATTTTATGCAACGAATCCGCAGGCCCTTGTCCTTCAAAAAACCTTCCTCTGGTTCAAGGACACTCTTGAGGTTATTTTCCCTGACCAGCCTCTTCAGGAGACTTCGCTTCTTCAGTACGAAATCTGCAAGGATGAGTTTGCCCAGCTGTTGAAGGATTTTGACACGGGAATCGAAGAAATAAGGCTTGAGCCTGTGAGCAAGGAAAAGGTTTTTGAGACCCTTGATTTGCGCACCCAACAGAAGCTCAACCTGGAGATGGCTTTTGTAAGTCCGCTTGTTCAGATTGCCAAATTACCGACTTCTTTAGGGCTTTCGCAGAATACACAAATACAGAAAAAAAATTTTTATTCGACCGTAATCAGAAGCCGAAGGAACATTTTCATAATCACATTGGAAAAAGACGGGGCCTTTCATTTTTATGCGATAAAATTCGTCCACAACCTTGGCGGAAAGAAAATTGAGTTCAGCATGGAAAGCGAGAGCGACGGAACCCACCGCCTCTTCCAGCTTCTGGAAATTCTCATAAGCAAAAAAGAAAAAGTCTATATAATGGATGAAATAAACCGCAGCCTGCATCCAAAGCTGACCGTTCAGTTTGTAAAAAAATATTTTGCAAACGCAAAGGAAAGAAGAATCCAGCTTGTAACGACCACACACGAAAGCCGAATCATGAGCCATGACCTTGTACGCCGGGACGAAATCTGGATTGCTGACAAAAACGACGACGACAGCACGAAGCTTTTCAGCCTTGAGGACGAGCAGGTCCGAATAGACAAGGTGCTTGACCAGAACTACATGGACAACGTTTGGGGCGGAGTTCCTGTGTTTGAGGATGAGGAAGAAAAATCATGAAAACCATAACCGTGAGCGGAGCCGTAATTCTCCGCACGAACCCAGAAACGCATCAAAAAGAAGTGTTCGCCACCCAGCGCGGTTACGGCGACTGGAAAGGCTGGTGGGAATTTCCAGGCGGAAAAGTTGAGGAAGGAGAAAGCCCTGAGGAATGCATTATCCGCGAAATCCGCGAGGAGCTTGCTACCGAGGTAAAGGCTGAAAAAGTTCTAGGCACAATCGAATACGACTACCCGACTTTTCACCTCAAAATGCACTGTATTTTGTGCACAATCTTGAGCGGAAAGCTTGAGCTGTTGGAGCATGAAAATTCCCGTTGGCTCACGAAAGAGACCCTTAAATCCGTAAATTGGCTTCCAGCAGATGAATTGATTTTGGATAAGATTGCGATTTTATTACGCAGCAAAAACTCGTAGGCAAGTCGCAAGACTTGCCCGCTTCCTGCGCAATAAAATCAATAAGCTGCTATAAATCTACTTCCAGCCTTCCCAAGTCTTCTGCGCCATTCCAACCGTGGCATCAGTCTTGCCGTTTCGGCAAATCGGCTGTTTCAAAAGTTTTGCCTGGTTTTCGAAGAGTTTTTCTTCTTTTTCGCTGTCGTCAAGGTATGCAATCGAAGCATAGTCTTTTGATTTCTTGTCAATCATTGCCTCAATCGCTTCTGCACGACTGCCTTCCGTCCGTGCAATCGCATTCACAACCGAGTCGAATTCGCCTTCGCTCATTTCTTTTTCTTTTAGGTCAACGAACTGAAAAGAAATCCGCCGTTCCTTAAAAAATCTCTGCGCGCTTTTCGTATCAAAAGATTTGTTTGTTCCAAAAATCTGAATCATATTCATACTCCAAGAATTTTCTTCCATTCGGCTTCTTTAAAGCCTGTGCAGACTGAACTTTCCGTTACGAGCAACGGTCTTTTTACAAGCATTCCGTCACTTGCAAGGATTTTGAACTGCTCGTCTTCGCTCATGTCCGGCAATTTCTGCGAAAGGTTCTGCTCACGGTAGAGCATTCCGCTTGTATTGAAGAATTTTTTGAGCGGAAGCCCGCTTTTTTTGTGCAATTCCCGCAAAGTCGCTTCGTCGGGGTGGTCGCCTTTGATGTCGATTTTTTCATATTTCACGCCGTTTGAATCGCACCAGGCCAACGCTTTTTTGCAGGTCGTGCATCGGTCGTAGCAGTAGATTTTTATCATTTTTGAGTTCTCCTAAACTTTTATTTCTTCACATGTAGCTTCAAGGTCTTTCCTTCGCATTTTTTTCTCAGTACAATCATGTCCACAAGCTGAACGCCACATTCAATTATAGGATGGTCGTAGTTTTTTGTAAAAAAATCTTTGATTACATGATGGCGGGTAAATCCGCATCTTTCGTAAAAAGGAATCGTAAGCGGACTGTCGCCTGTTCCCACTTGAAGAGTGGTAAATTCATCACGAAACTTTTCTTCAACAAATTCCAGCAAAGCACGGGCATAGCCCTTTCCCTGAAAGTTCGGCTCAGTTGCAATATTTTTGATTTCAAGGATTTCTTCGCCCTCGTCAGTTACGACGCACTCAGCTTTTACGCCGCCGTCATCAAGAACAAACATCCTTCCTCGGTCAAGATAAAGGTCAACCATGCTTTCCTGCTCGTCTGCAAGCAAAAGAAGAGAAAGAAAATCTTTTTTATTTTGAGTGATTTCTGTTATCTGCATGTTAGCCAGACTCCACAAAATTCCCAGCAGGCAAAACTTCTTGTCTACAAACACATTCTTTAAATCTGCTTTTCCATCAGATAGAAGAGCCCTTTGCGCCAGTTCGCTTCGCCTGTTTTGTAGTAGCCCGCATGCTCATAAAGCCTGAGCGAAAATGGATTTTTGCTGAAAACATCAAGCCTTAAACATTTTGCTCCAAGAGCCTCCGCCTGATTTTCGATATGTTCCATTGTTTTCCGCGCAATTCCACGATTCTGAAAATCAGGATGAACGCAAAGACGATGAATCACACGATAATCACCGCTGCACTGCCAGTCAGCTTTTTTATATTCCTCGTCACAATCTTTATTCAGTGCATAAATCACGGCAATCCGATTTTTTCCGTCTTCGAAAACTTCGCCTGCAAAAAGCGAATTTGATTTTATATCATTCAAAAAATCTTCGCGATCCGGATAGATTTCATCCCATTGAGGAATTCCGCATGAGTCCATTTTGGCTATCGCAGATTTTATGAGCGAGCAGATTTCGTCCAAATCAGATTCTGCTGCAAGTCGGTAAGTCATTTTTCCTCCATTTATTTTTCGCCCGCGGAATGTCCTTATATTTTGCCGCGATTGCTTCCGCCTCGTAACATACGGCTTTGTCATCTTCAAGAATTTTGCTTTGCATTTCGATATAAGTTTTCTGAGAAGATGCTGAATTCATTGTGTTGCGCTTGTTTTTGAGTTCGCAGAAAATGTGTTTTTTATGGCTGGCAACATAAAAAGCGCCGTCTGCTCCATTTTTCGGAACCTCCCAACCATTGCCGGCGAGCTTGAACATATTCTGATGAAAACATCCGATGTGATTTGTGTTTGTCTTGCCAATTCGGCGGATACATTCTGCTTCAATAGTCTGCTGGATAATTTGATTGCAAACTTTTGAGTCGAAAGTAAGTTTTATCGGGTCTATGGGATTTTTGTTGAATTCCGCAAGGTCGATATGATAGCGATATTTTTCCACAGTTTCTTTTGCATGCAAAAAAATTTGTTCGCTCGTTACAAATCCTAAATCGTAATTTTTCACGGAAGGATTATATTACGGAAGCATGAAAAAATCGATACTTCACGCTTGCCTATTCAAAGAAGCAAAATGAGAGTATGAAAAAAATCACCGTGAGCGGAGCCGTAATACTCCGCTCGAACCCAGAAACGCACCAAAAAGAAGTGTTCGACACCCGGCGCGGCTCCCGAAGACTGCATCGCCCAAGAAATCAAATAAGAGCTTTTGACGGAAGTGAGCGCAGAAAAGACGCTCGGCGGCGTCGGATACGATTATCCGACGTTCCACATCACGATGCACTGCATTCTCCGCTCTGTCGTTTCTGGCGATTTGCGGCTTCTTGAGCATGACGCTGCAAAGAGGCTTCCTGCCGACGAGCTGCTTCTCGAAAAAATAACGCGGCCCCTTCATCTTTTCGAGACGAGCCCATAGCTGCGTTCCGTCAGGCGGCACAAAAAATCGAAATCGGTCGCGGAAGACAGCACGACTGTAATCCAATACTTCTTGTTCATGTGGTATGCGGGAAAAACCGATTTCCTGTCGACGAGCCCCGCGCTGATTTTCTCCGCGTCCGCCTTAAGGTTTACGACGGAAACATTCCCGTCGCCTTCAAGCCCAAGCTGCCGCAAAGTGATTCGCATGACGAGCGCGAACCATTTCCCGTTTCCGCAACGGAATACGCAGTAATCGGGTGTATCCTCCCACGGATAGTCGGCCCTGCAGGAAAAAGCCTCCTCGACGTAAGAAACGTATTTTTCCCGTATGTCCGCGTTCCCGACGCATCTGCTGGAAACATCATCCACGATGCGCCGCACCTCATCGCGCATCGCACTTACGAACGGGCCGGACGCTCCCGGCATGTCAAAAATCGCGTACCGCTCGCCGCTCGTCTTCTCGTAGACTCGGACGTCGAGCGAATCCGTTCCCGGCAAGAACGCCAGCTCCGCAAAAAAACCGCTTTTTGGCAAATTTTTCCTGAGCACATAAAGCCCGTCCCGCCGCACGAAGCCAATTGCCTCCATCTCCCCGATTTTTGCCTCTCCGCCCCGCATTGTGTATCTCATGCAGCCCCCTCTTATGAACAAAAAATCCTGACCGAGCATCCGCTTTTTGCGGAAAAGCCTTTCATAAGTATAGAAAACATAGGCAAAAACACCATATGCAGCCGAAATCCGCCTGTCATACTATCAAAGAACGCCCGGAATCATCCAGAAAACGGCGCGAAACGTTTTGCCGCCTTCATTTCTCTTTTTCGTGAAAGTTTCACACGTGAAACATTTTTCATCGCCCTGTCCAGATTTTCGGCAGGTGCATGGCAAAAACTCATCGCCGTTTTGCCGACAGAGCGTTTTTCATTCCTCCTTCATGATACGCCCCTCATAAGATTCTTTGCCGGAAGGAGGTTCCGTATCAGCTCCTCCTCAAGTCTTTTCCTGTCGCATTCGCTCATGCTCCTTATCCTGATTTTCTCGGCGATTATGTCCTCGTTCTCCAAGTCCTTCTCCTCAAGGCCGCAGTCGCAGCAGTAGCCGAAGCCTTTGTATTTGGTGAACGATTTCCCACAGACCGGGCATATCACGGTATTCATCCTGATGTTCCGTTCCGAATCGGCTTTCTTGCGGGATTCCTCATCGTAGTGCTCTGAGAATTTCAGCCAGTCCGATTCAGAGAAGAATATGTGCCTGAAAAGCGCGAGCGAATCAGGGTCGTCTTTGCCGCCCATCTTTTCCATGACGCCCGATAAATATGACGACAGCTTCGTGCAGTCTATTTTCCGCTCGTCCGCCCATTCCTCTGCTTTTGAAAGGAACGACGGATCCTGCGACAGAAACTTGAACCTCGTTCCGTCGAGACATTTGACAATCTGCTTTTTTATTTCTTTTGTGGTTTTTGTGGTGGTGCGCTTACTACCGCTTAAATTTACTCTTTCATTACTGCTTAAATTTAAAGGGGAATTTTGCAACATCCTGTTGGGGAATTTTGCAACATCACATGGGGAATTCTGCAACATCCTGTTGGGGAATTTTGCAACATCCTGTTTTTCATTGCATGGGGAATTTTGCAACATTCCTTGCCCTCTCTCCCCTTCCCTCGATTTCGACGACCAGTATTCGATGTCGACCTTTGTCTTCCTGTTTACCCTAATCAGTTCTTTCTGCTCCAGCTTTTTTATCGTCCTGAAAACGGTCGTCCTGTCGCAGCCGCACCATTCCATGAAGTATTTGTGGGAGGCGGTGCAGACGGAAACGCCGTCCTGCGAGAACTGGTGTATTATCGCGTATATCCTGAGGTCGTTTGACTTGAGCCCGAGCCCGAGCTGCCAGTGTTGTATCGTGCAGAAGCTTTTGTTCTTGACGGCGAAGCTGCTGTCGTCTGTCTCCGGCGGGATTGTCCCGAGCGTGTACTTGTTCCTCTTCCTGCCGTTGACGGTGTAGTGCGAGATTCGTATGAGGTTCTTCTCCTCAAGCGATTTGAGCGCGTTGTAGACGGTTTTCCTGTCGACTTTTCCGCCCCATGCGGAAAGGTATTCCTCGGAGGATTTGCATGTCCCCTCCCCGTCCTGCGTGAATCCGTATATTTTTGCGAAGATTGAAAGTTCGGTGGCGTTGAGGCCAAGCCGCAGCATCCATCCTTGTATGATGCAGAAGTCCGTTTCCTTCGGCTCGGTCATAGTGCGCCTCCCGATATCATGGTGGTGTGGCGCCTTATTCTTCTATGTGTTTTTTGCCGACCTTTTGCCGGCTTCTCGACTTTTTTTGAATGTCTTTCCATTGTGGTTTTCCTGTAACGCCGCGCCGGAAAGGACATAAAAAAACCATAAAGTGTGAGCACTTTTTGAAGTTCCTTATGCCAAACCCACTACGGTCTGCGAGACAATCTCCCACAATGAACAAGACTGTCTTAACATTAAACCCCAATTAGAGGGCATTTTCTCAAAATGCCCACACTTTATGGTTTTCGATAGCTAATCATCATGGAATCATATCTGCAAGTAGTTTAGTTTCTACTCATAATCAATTATCGGTATTTCCTTTAAAAAGTCAAGCAGAAAATAAAACTATTCGTGCAGATTTGTTCCGTCATGCTGAAAATCAGCCGAGCTGCTGTTCGGCTGCCAATGGTTTTCCTCCTTTTTTTTTCCGCCGCGCGCCTACAGGATGCTGCGCTTCTCTTTCAGGAGCTTCCCTCCCTTGAGGTATTTTTTTATCAGGAAGCTCATCGCCTTGCACGATATCCTGCGGTTCCCGCTTTCGCCTGCTGCAGCAAAATCAATCGTGTTCCTGATTTCCTTGTCGTCGTGCTCGCTCTCTATTGCCGCCTCCATCGCGACGCCCCCGAAATCGAAGCTGACGCATGTCCGGCATCGTCTGGAGAACGAGACCTTCAGGACCGTTACGGCAGGCGAGCTCAGGAAGTATTTTATGAACCGCCCGTGCAGGTACATGTAGTTCTTGTGAATTTCCTTGCGGAGCTCGTCCTGCATCCGTCTTTTCCTGCCGTTTTTTTTGTATGTCTTCCGCCTTTTCCAGCCGGTCGTGTCCTCCCCGAACGGGGAGCCTCTCATTACGACCTCCGCGTACTGGTGCGGGTGGGGTTTCCGCTTTCCTGCCGGTTTCGCGGAGTGACGGATTATGACTATCTTCTTCCGCTCTTGCGTGCCCGTATTGTTGTCCATGTGATTCAGCCTGCCACCTCTCTCTGCTGCCGTATTCCCGCTTTCGAAATCCTAATCTTTCCGTCCCTGACAAGTTCCATGGCGAACTCGACGCACATCTCGAATCCGCTCGTCATGTCAAGTCCGTGCTCCGAGAAGAACGACTTGAACTCGTTCCGCTTCCCCCTGGAAAGCCTTACCAGAACGGCGTCGGCATTCCCCTTCGGTTTCGAGCTTTTTTGTGGCTCCGTTTCCGACGCCGCCGTCTGCTCGGGGGCTGCGGGCGGCGGGGCGGACGGCGTTATCGGATGGATGTTCCGCGCGCCCTCCAGCTGCCTCATCGTGTCCTCGGAAAGCTCCGCCGTATTCTTTATGAGCGGCATCAGTCTGCCAATCCTTTTGCTATCTGCGTGAGCGTCGAGAGCGTCTCGATTTTCGTGTTCTTCATGTACTGGACCGGCGTCCTCAGGTTTATGCACTTGTTGAAATTCTGGTCCGCCGGAATCGTGTATATGTTGAATGTGCTGAAATTCTTGTGCACTTCCGCCGCTATGTTTTTCGAGACGGCGAGCCTGTTGTCGACCTTGTTGAGCACAATCTTGTCGCATTTGAAATGGATGCCGTTCGTCTTTCCGAACTGCATGAGATTGTTGTAGAAGATGAAGAATCCGTCAAGGGCGTACGGCTCGAGGTTCATGACCGTCACTATCTCGTCCGTCGCGCGGATGATGTTCTCCTCGAACGTGTCGAACGCGCTCGAGGTGTCCATTATGCAGAATTCGAATCCCATCCCGGCAAGCTGCTTCGTCAGCTCGACGATTATCTCGGGCTCGGCCGCCGCGTATTCTTTTTTGTACATCCTGAAGTCGGGCTTCGTTCCTATCATCGGGACGACCGACAGGTTCTCTATCTCCGTCGCCTGCACGACGTCCGCCACCGCCTTCTTTCCGTAAAGAACGTCGGCTATGTCGAAGTCAGCCTTTTTTATCAGCGTGCTCGACGAGTTTCCCTGAAAGTCGAAGTCGAGGAGCACTGTTTTGTGCGTTTTCGCAAGCTCTGCCGCAAGTCCGAGAGAAAGGCTGGATTTTCCGACCCCGCCCTTCGATAAAGCTACTGTGATTCGTTTCATACTGTTACTATAGCTTATTTATAATATAAAAGCAAGCGAAAATATTATATTTCTAATATTTATTAGAAATATGCTAGCAGTTTTATAATAAAATATATATGTTTCTTATTATAAAATGTATTAGATTTCTAATAAATGCGCTATACGACGAGAACGCGCTAGGACGCGTCGTTTTTGATTTTTTGGGTAATTACCTGTTTTCGGGCATCGACGCAATGACGGGCGTTTTTATGCGGGTATAGGGCATTCTGTTTTTTGGCGTTTTTTATGCGCGTCGTGCCGCGGCGGTCTGTTTTTTTTGCATTCTCGGATAAAAAATGGGTGGGCGGAACAGCAGCGTGAGGACTCGGGGTGATGTTCCGCCCTTTTTGGACGTTGTCTTGTCCCGTCTGCAAAAACAAAGGAAGAAGCTGTTCTATGCGGGCGGGATTCTGAATCTCGGCAAGTACCGGAATCATTGTCCGCCGGAAATCCGGATGCGGGGAGGGCGGGGGGTCAGATGTTTTTTTCCATGAGCATATCCGTCTGCCTGTCCGTTCCGAGGACGAAATCGTGCGAGCTGAACACTCTGAACCCGCATTTTTTGTAGAACGCGAGCGCCGGTTCGTTGTGCTCCCAGACGCCGAGCCATATCCTGCAAAGCCCTCGGACGCGCGCGATTTCTTCCGCCGATGCAATCATCCGCCTTCCGATCCCCATTCCCTTTTTTGAGGCGGCGACGTAAAGCCGCTGTATTTCGAGCGCGTCTCCCTGTTTTTCCGTCTGCGCGCTGCCGGTGTTCAGCTTCATGTAAGCCGCCGCCGTCCCGTCGTGGAGCGCTATGAGGAAAATTGATTCGCTGCCTGAAATCTCTTTGGCGATTTTTTCCTCGGTGAAATTTTCGGATATGTATTTCCGCATGTCCTCCTCGGTGTTCGTGTCGCTGAACGTCTCCTCGAACGTTTTCCTGCTTATTGCCGCGATGAGCGCGATGTCGTTTTCCGTCGCGCGCCTTATTTCGATTCGCTTTTCCATTTTTCGTCTCCATTTGTCGCAATTGGCGCCGTATAAGTGCCAATATATAGAAGAAAGTTGCTTGTTTTGCTCCGGAAGTAAACCATTTTTTATGGAAATCGGCAAGGTTTGTCTTTTCTTACTAAATGACGGGATTGTGCTAATTTTGGCAGTTTTTGTCATTGTCCGATGCTTCTCCGGTGGTAGTATGGGAATCATAACAACAACGTTTTTCCTCCTCCGTTCGTCCGGTGGGGGATTGGAGGTACAAATGGCGAACAGAATCATGTTGAACCAGACGTCCTGGTTCGGGAAAGGTGCGATTTCGGAGATTCCGAATGAGGTGCGCAACCGCGGGTGCTCGAAAGTGCTTCTCGTGACGGACGAGAGCCTCATAAAATTCAAGGTCGCGACAAAGATAACGGAGCTTCTTGACAAGGCGGGGATCGCCTATGAGATATACGACAGGATAAAGCCGAATCCGACGATAGAGAACGTGAAGGACGGAGTCGAGGCATGCAAAAAAGCGGGCGCGGATGTGATTGTCGCTGTGGGCGGCGGTTCTGCGATAGATACGTCAAAGGCAATCGGAATCATCATAACGAACCCGGAATTCGCGGACGTCCGCTCCCTTGAGGGCGTCGCGCCGACGAAGAATCCGTGCCTCCCGATAATCGCCGTTTCCACGACGTCAGGTACTGCGGCGGAGGTCACCATCAATTACGTGATAACCGATGTCGAGAAGAACCGCAAGTTCGTCTGCGTCGATCCGCATGATATTCCCGTTGTTGCCGTCGTCGATCCTGATATGGTCGCTTCGATGCCGGCTGGTCTTGCCGCCTCGACGGGAATGGATGCCCTCGTGCACGCGATTGAGGGATACATCACGAAAGGCGCCTGGGAGATGACGGATATGATGCATCTCAAGGCAATCGAGATAATCAGCCATTGGCTTCCCAAATCGGTCAAGGGAGATATCGAGGCGCGCGAGAAAATGGCGCTCGGGCAGTACATCGCCGGAATGGGATTCAGCAATGTCGGGCTTGGAATCGTCCATTCGATGGCGCATCCGCTTTCCGCGCTGTACGACATCCCGCACGGAAAGGCCTGCGCGATGCTTCTCTGCCCTGTCCTCAAGTACAATGCCGAGTGCACGGGCGAGCGGTACCGCGACATCGGAAAGGCGATGGGCGTCTGCGGCATCGAGTCGATGAGCCTTGCCGACGCAAGGAACGCGACGCTTGATGCCATCCAGAAGCTCGCCGACGAGGTCGGGATTCCGCGTACGATAGGAGGGGAGGGCGTCCTGGAGAAGGATATCGATTTCCTTGCGGAGAGCGCCATGGCAGATGCCTGCACGCCCGGAAATCCGCGCGATCCGAGCAAGGCGGATATAGTCGAGATTTATAAATCGGTTCTGTAGCTTCAGTCCGGTTTTTGAATTATTCCCCGGGAATTTGGAGGAGCCTGCCCAGATTCCCGGGATTTTTTTCTGCAATCCGCTTGGGGCGCGTTTGTTTCGGGATGCGCTTTTCTTCTATATTATATGCTTATGGCGCCCGCCATGTTTTCTGCATCGGAATCCCGTTTTGCTTCCATTTTCCTAAACCGCATGACTTTTTTAAAATACCGTTCTTCTTGATTGACACGTCGATAAAATAACGTTATTTTTAAAAATCATAAATCTTTTGGAGAAAGAAGAAATGGCTGCTAAGTATGTGTACTTTTTTGGAAATGGAGACGCGGACGGCGATGAGTCGATGCGCGCTGAGCTCGGTGGCAAAGGTGCGAACCTTGCGCAGATGGCAAAGGCTCCGTTGAGCCTTCCTGTTCCGCCGGGATTCACGATTACGACGGACGTATGTCAGGAATTCTACAAGCTCAACCGCAACTATCCTGAGGGACTTTCCGCACAGGTCGACGAGTATCTCGCGAAGCTCGAGTCGGCGATGGGAAAGAAGCTCGGTGACGAGAACGACCCGCTTCTCGTTTCGGTCCGCTCCGGTGCGGCGATTTCTATGCCGGGAATGATGGACACAATCCTCAACCTCGGTCTCAACGACAAGGCTGTCGTCGGATTGGCGAAGAAGACGAACAACGAGCGCTTCGCATGGGACGCATACCGCCGCTTTATCCAGATGTACGGCGACGTCGCTATGGGCGTTGACCACGACAAATTCGAGGCAATCATCGACGAGGTGAAGGCTAAGGCCGGCGTTAAGGAAGACACCGAGCTTACGACGGAGAACCTCAAGGAAATCGTCGAGAAATACAAGGCGATGTACAAGGCGGAGAAGGGCGAGGACTTCCCGCAGGATGCGAAAAAGCAGATGTGGGGAGCTATCGGCGCCGTCTTCGGTTCTTGGATGAACCCCCGCGCAATCAAATACCGCAAGCTCAACAACATCAAGGAAGGCGCGCTCAAGGGAACTGCTGTTTCCGTCATGGCGATGGTCTTCGGAAACAAGGGTGAGACGTCCGGAACGGGCGTCTGCTTCAGCCGCGACCCGTCAACGGGCGAGAACGTGTTCATGGGCGAGTACCTTATGAACGCGCAGGGCGAGGACGTCGTCGCCGGTATCCGCACTCCGCAGAAACTCTCTCAGCTTGAGCAGACGAACAAGGCAATCTACGACCAGCTCTGCGAAATCCGCGACCGCCTTGAGAAGCACTACCACGACATGCAGGACATGGAGTTCACCGTCGAGGAAGGAAAGCTCTTCATGCTCCAGTGCCGCAACGGAAAGAGGACGGGCGCTGCCGCCGTCAAGATGGCCGTCGACATGGTTGCCGAGGGACTCATCACAAAAGAGCAGGCGCTCCTTCGCGTGGAGCCGGAGCAGCTCAACCAGCTTCTCCTCCCGCAGCTCGACAAGGATGCCGTCAAGAAGGCAATCGAAATTGCAAGCGGCTTGAACGCTTCTCCGGGAGCCGGTTGCGGACAGATTGTCTTCACAGCTGATGAGGCTGAGGCATGGGCAAAGGACGGAAAGAAAGTTCTTCTCGTCAGAAAGGAGACTTCTCCCGACGATATCGCCGGAATGGCTGTTGCTCAGGGAATCCTCACTTCAACGGGCGGACGCACCTCTCACGCGGCTGTCGTCGCGCGCGGAATGGGAACGCCCTGTGTCTGCGGATGCGCTGACGTCGCATTCAAGGACGAGAACACGATTGTCGTGAAAGGCAAGGAATACAAGAAGGGTGACTTCCTCACGATTGACGGCGCTACGGGCCGCGTCTTCGAGGGACAGGTTGCGGTAAAACCGGCCGCCATTTCAGGCGACCTCGAGACGTTCCTCGGCTGGGCTGATGAAGTCCGCAATGCTTCCGTACGCACGACCGCGAGCGGAAAGACCGTCAAGGGATTCAACGTCCTCGCGAACGGAGACACTCCGCAGAATGCGAAGGACGCGTTCCGCTTCGGCGCTATGGGAATCGGTCTTTGCCGCACCGAGCACATGTTCTTCGACGAGCCAAAACTCACCGCGTTCCAGAAAATGATTGTCTCGGACACGACCGAGCAGAGAAAAGAGAACCTCGCGAAGATTCTTCCGTACCAGCAGAAGGACTTCTACGAAATCATCAAGACGATGGAAGGACGCCCGGTCACCATCCGCCTCCTCGACCCGCCGCTCAACGAGTTCATTCAGGCGGAGAGCGACGGAGCTGCAGCCGCCCTCGCGACAAAGCTTGGCATGGACAAAGCTGCCCTCGTCGCGAAGGTTGCCGCCCTTGACGAGCACAACCCGATGCTCGGACACCGCGGATGCCGCCTCGCAATCACTTATCCTGAAATCTACGAGATGCAGGTTGAGGCGATTGCCCGCGCGACTGCCCAGCTCGACAAGGAAGGCGTGAAGCACGACGTGCGCATCATGATTCCGAACGTCGTCACATACAAGGAAGTCGAGCAGATTCGCGCCCAGGCGGAGGCCGTCATCGCCGCCGTCAACAAGGACTGCGGAACTTCCCTCGCGTTCCAGATTGGCTCGATGGTCGAGTTCCCGCGCACGGCTCTTTCTGCCGACAAGGTCGCTTCCGTCGCCGACTTCTTCAGCTTCGGCTCGAACGACCTCACGCAGACGACGTTCGGCTTTAGCCGCGACGACTACGGCAAGTTCATCAACTCCTACCTCGACCAGCGCGTTCTTGAGGACGACCCGTTCGCCACGCTCGACGCTGATGGTCCGGGTGCTTTGATGGAAATCGCTGAGGCAAAGGGACGTGGCGTGAAGGCCGACCTCCACCTCGGAATCTGCGGCGAGCACGGCGGCGACCCCGCTTCAATCGCGCTCTGCTACAAAATCGGCCTGAACTACGTTTCATGCTCACCGTTCCGCGTGCCTCTCGCCCGCCTTGCCGGTGCGCAGGCCGTCATCAAGGCTTCAAAATAATGCGTCTTGACGCATGACTCGGAAACTCCCCGTGCCGGAAAGGTGCGGGGAGTTTTTTTGTGGGGAATCTGGAAGCATGAAAATTCCTTGTTTCTCTTAGATGAAAAAATAGTAGGTGTTCTGCTGCTTTTCATCTCGGCATTGACGGGCGCGTTTGTTGCGGACAACGTGATTGCAGTTCCTGCGCTGAAAGCTGTGAATATCGGCGAGGGCAACGAGTGGATTCCGTTTTTTGTGCAGGGCGTGATTACGTCGAACTTCCAGCAGTATTCGGGCTTGAAAATCATAGACCGACAGAACGACGATATGGTTCGGGCAGAGCAGAAATTCGGAGAAAGCCCGATTTATTCAGACGAGGACGCAATAGAGCTCGGGAACTTGGCGCATGCCCGCCTCATCGTCACAGGCTCAATTACATGAAAAAGCGCGAGCTACGCCCTGATGTTCAATATCATCGACATCGAGACAGGCGAGACAAAGACGACCGCCGGCGAAAATGACAGCTCCCGCTCCTTGGGCAGCTGCCGAGCCCGAAATCCCCGATAGGACGCCTGTCCCTGTCAGTTCAATGCGGCAGCCTGCTGCCGACTTTTTTAATATAAAAGAGAAATGCTGAGAGTTCAAAATTGCGACGAATTATTCTCAATTTTTGCTTCGGCGCGTAAAACTGCATTGCGGCTGAGCGAGTTTTGTGTCGGTGCTTGCGCTGGTGATTTTTTTATCAGCGTTTTTTTTGTTTTGGCAGAGAATCTGGAAAGATTGCGAATCTTGCTTGCTCTCCCAGCACGGAGACGTTTTGTAACAGTAGGGTGATTGTGTAATTTATAAAAAATCTTTGTGTTTTTGTGGCATAGTAAAAAATGAAAGAAAAATGGGAATGTTTGTGCTCAAAAATGCGAAATTCTGCAGTGTAAGTCCTATAATAAAATAGAAGGATAAATAGAAATGCAGTTTGATATTGAAAAGTTTAGCAAGGCTCTTGAGTTTTTTAGGACAAGTTTTGCCACGCATTGGGAAGATGAAAAATACTCTACACAAAAATAAATAAAAAGAACGAGAATATAAATATGCAATTAGGTTGGATTGATTTTTCAAATTCAGAAGAGGCGAGTTTTCTTCGAATGTAAAATCGTGGTATAATGAAAGTAGACTAGTAGAAAAATGAGCGAAAACTTGATTTTAGGTATATCAACTGTTGGAGATTTGCTTATTACAGATAAGATTACAAAAGCGAATAAAAACGGTGAAAAAATTGAATCGATAAACAATATAAATCTCAAGATTCCTGACTATCAGAGACCGTATAAATGGACTGCAAAAAATGCAAATCAATTATTAGATGACATCATTCAAGCAATGACGGATAAAAAAGAGGTTTACCGTGTTGGAACTCTTATTCTTCATCATGATGAAAAAGGTGATTACAACATTGTGGATGGTCAACAAAGGACTATAACATTCTCGTTGTTGCTAAAAGCTTTAGATAAAGAAATAAAATTTTTGAGCGAAAAACTCTATCCAAATGAATACACTCTGCATAATATCAAAAGCAATTATCGTGCTTTTGAAAGACGACTTACCACAATTGAAAATAAAACAACTTTATTCGATTACATAAACAAAAAATGTGAGTTGATTGTTGTCATAACAGAAGACAAAACGAATCAAAACAAAGCAACGACACACGATGGTCTTTCAGAGGCATTTCAGTTTTTTGATTCTCAGAATGCTCGCGGCAAGGCGCTTTATCCCCACGATTTGCTCAAAGCATACCACTTGCGTGAGATGAAAACAGAGAACGAACTTGAAATCGAAAAACTTGTAAAGATTTGGGAAGATTCAGATCAAAAAGAATTATCAGCTTTATTCAGCGAATATCTTTACAGGCTTAAGGAATGGATTAAGGGAAATCGCTCAGACATTCTTAATGAGAAAAATATTGATTTATTCAAAGGTATTACTTCTTCTGATAATTATCCATATGCACAGTATTTTAAGGGGGCTTTTGCTTATGCGGATAATCTGAATCGGTCTTCGTTGCCTTTTGTTACTGGAAGTAAACTGGTAAAATCTTTTCAGATAAATGCTCCGATTATTGCTGGAAAACCTTTTTTTGAATATGCAAAACACTATTTTGATTTACTTGCTGATATTCGTGATAACGACAAATATCGCGGTTATTTTATCAACGGAAATGAAATTGTAAGTACGCTCGACAGATATTATTGCAAACGAGTTGGTGATAAAATTACTCGCCTGATGTTTGATACTGCGGTCTTGCTTTATGTAGACAGATTTTGCCCTATCGTTCCATCTCTTGAAGATTTAGATTTCTTTGATAAATTTGTGGAATTTGCGTTTATTTGGGCTTATTCAATGAGAGCGCAATACTACAATGTCGGCTGGCTTGTTGCACAGAATTATATTTTAGGAAATTTGGTCAAAAACAGTTTTAATATTTACAGAATTATTGCAGAAGCCGATTCACCGAATAATCTTATTTCAATTTTATCTGACAGCCTTGTATCTTTGGAAGAACATAAAATTGTGTCTAATAAAGATGGTATTGCAGATAAGATAGAAAACGACGAAAAAGATAATCTCGGAATCTTCAAGAACTATCTTCACTATTTTAGAAAATTAGGATTTTGGGAGAATTAGAAAATGTCGAATGAGTTAAATTTGCACGAGGTATCTATAAACAAACTTTTCATCAATGGTGAAAAATGCACATATCAAGTGCCGATTTATCAGCGCAACTATGCTTGGGAAAAAGATGAGATCGAAGCATTGGTAAATGATATTTATGATGCTTTCAAAAAAGATTGTAAAAGTCCATATTACATTGGAACTTTGGTTTCGTTTTTAAGAGAAGATAATGTTTATGAAGTGATTGACGGGCAACAACGGCTTACGACAATCAGAATACTTCTACAGGAATTTGGACTTGGAGAACATATAAAAAATAATCTAACATATCGTTCCCGAACAAAATCTACAAAGACTCTTGAAAATCTTAATGATTTATCGAAAGTTGAAGAAAAAGATAAAGGAATCGAAAACGGACTTGAATATGCACAAGAAGTCTTGAAAGACAAAAAGAATGATAAAGAATTTGTAGATTTTTTTCTGAATAATGTGCACATCATTCACTATATTGTGCCACGCGATATTGATTTGAACCATTATTTTGAGGTTATGAATTCTCGTGGCGAGCAGCTTGAAAAGCATGAAATCATAAAGGCTCGCCTTATGCAGAAATTAACTGAAGAGAAAAATCGTCGTGTCTTCAATAAAATCTGGGAATCCTGTTGTCAAATGTCTGTTTACATTCAAGACAGTTTGGATTTTGGGGAAAAAGAAACAAAAGAGAAAATTTTTGGCAGTAATTTTAATGATTTTACAAAAAAATCTTTTGATGAACTTGTAGATTATTTGCATAGTGAAGAAAACTCTGTTGATAGTAAAATTTCAATAAATGAGATTTTGGCGGCTAATACAGTAGACCTTCCAAAAGAAAAAGAAAAAAGCGATTCTTTCCAGCCGATTATTGATTTTCCGAATTTTCTGCTTATTGTCTTGAAAATTACAAGAATGCAATTATCCCAAAATGGAATTGAAGAGCTGAAAGAATTCTCTCTTGACGATAAAGAACTTCTGAATGAATTTAATGCTGCAAGATTTTCTGATTCAGAGAATGTAAAAATATTCTCGTATAACCTTTTAAAAGCAAAATTCTTCCTGGATAACTATATTGTTCATCACTCTGATGAAAATGAAACAGAGAAATCTAATCCGTGGGAACTTAAAACTTATACAAAAGGTGATGGCAAACGCTATTTGAAAAATCTTTATGAAAAAGACGACATACAGGATAAGCTTGTTCAGTTGCTTTCTATGTTTGAGGTTTCGTTTACAGCCCGCCAAAGAAAAAATTATTTGTTCTACTGTTTATATTGGTTGATGAATAATGATTTTCATCAGATTGAGAAATATGCAGAATTTGTGGAAAACCTTGCAAATACATATTTCAATAGAATTTATATGAATGAAGACCTCCTGAACGAAATAAACACACCGAGACCAGATAGTTTCGACAAAACAATTCTCTCTGGAAAGAAGTTGCAGATTTTCTCATCAAAGATTCCAGCGAAGGAAACGACGGATTTTGAAAAAATCTATGGAAATGGCAGTGATAAATCAAAAGGAGTGCCCCTGTTCATTTTCAATTACCTTGATTACAAAATATGGAAGTTGTATGACGAAGAGCTGCAGGGTGAAAAACTGAAAGAAGGCGCTTTTGAAAGAACTCAGTTTTTTAAGGAAAAACTTGGCTGTTCGGATTTCGGATTGGATATATTCAAGAATTTCTATTTTTCTCGTACCCGCCGAAGTCTTGAACATTATTACCCGCAATCACATGTAAAAAAACTTGGCGAGCTTACAGAACCTCAAATTAACTGCTTTGGAAATTATGCCATGATTGGTGCTGAAGCGAATAGCTCTGGCTCTGATTGGACTCCAACAACGAAAATCGACCATTATAAGGATAAATCTGGAAAAATAAATAAAATCAGCGTCGCTTCGCTTAAGTTCTGGATTATGATGCAAGTTTGTCAGGATAATGGAAAATGGAATTTTGACGAAATTCAATTGCATCAAAATCAAATGATTGAAATCTTACTATGTTCGTAACGTGATTTTTGGGCAGTTTTGGGAATATTATGTTTTGAATGTTAGATTTTGATTAACACATCCGATGAAAATTCCCTTGTTACAATCTAAAAAACTCCTACAAGAAAATAAGAATCCCCAGCTGAAAGACCTGCGTAAATCCGCAAAGATTTCAGCTGGGGGCGTGTAAGAACTATTCAGATTTCACTGAAATTACTTCACTCATGCTTTCTAGCATTGTTTTACGGCTCGTGCCTTTTCCAAGGTAGCTTGTACGAAGAACAATCCGGTAGCTTCCTTCGCTAAGGGAATCCGGCACAAAAAAGTTCAGCTCGGTCGGCTTGTTGCGGAACAGGTTTGATTCATTCACCTTTGTCCACTGGCTTTCGTCAGAATTCATTTTTCCGTCCGAATCGACAGGAGCAAAGTAGATTCCCCAGGTCTCTCCTCCAAGCTTTAAGCGGCTTCCTGTGATTCTGCACGGTTTTCCTTTTGTGATGGAGCCATTTGCTTCTGCATTTGACAAGTCTGCAATTGCGGTGATTTCAGGGCTTCCGTCGGCATAGACGATTTTATCCACGCTTAAAGAAGATATCGCCTCATTTGTAAGATTTGTTGGCGTGAACTTGATGTAGAAATTGCCGCTTTCTGAAACATCGCTTTTTCCTTTGGCATTGCACTTCATTGCGATGTACATTGTTCCGAGGTCAAGGACGTTTACGGCTTTTCCCTGCTCAAGCATCTTGAGGATTTTCTTTTGAATCAGGATTGCGGCGAACTGGAGCATGAAAGGATCCATGCCTTTGTTGTCCTCTGCAATCTCGGAAAGGATGTTTTTGAATGTGGCTGTATTACGGCTGACCGTGGCGTAATAAGTTCCGTCTTTTGTGAAGTTGTTTTCGTGCAAAGTCACGCTTAAAATCGAAGAGCTGTTTTTCAGCGTTGAAATATTTTCCATAACAATATCCTACTGTCTTTTTTGCGGGCGACAGTCCCCAAGCGATTTTTAGAATTTCCATACGAAATCCGTAATTTTTCCTGGCGGTCATTTCGGCATGCTCAATAACCGCGAATATTGACAAAAAATTGTCGTTTTGCGTATGCGGCAGTTGCAAAAAATCACAATAGGAAGTAGGATAAATCTTATGAACGTGAGCAGATTTTCCTGCTTTCTACTGTTAGATGGCTTAAAACTATTGGCGTAGTTTAAGCCATTTTTTTGCTGCTGCCAAAACAATCATACGGCACATCTTTCTTCCTCCTAAAAAGTCGCTTCGTAATGTAATGAGAAGCGGCATAAAATATAAAAGTTTGCAACGCAAACCTTGGAAGACAAAAACTGACGATGTTTTAGGCAGTTTTTGTCTCTTCCTCCTTCTGCGTAAAATAGTTCGTGTCATTAAGAGTCTCAATCAGGCTTTTTCCGGCCTGCTTGATAAATCCAAAAATAAGCTGGATTAGCGGCGAAATAAAATACTTTTGTAAAATCTCCTCGTCGGTTTTGCCTTCAATAAGTCTGTTCGGACTTAATACGAGGGCTGTGATTTTGTCAGTCTGAAGTTCATGCTGCCGCATTTCTGAAGAATCCGTGCCGCACAGTGCAGTTTTGAATTCAACGCATTGCATGGCATTCAAAAGCCGCAGGGCAATTGACTGAATGCAGTGTACGACCTCGTGCGCTATAATAATTACATCCAGTGCAATTCCTGCAAGGGCCCGTTCGTAAACATCACTTCGAATTACGATCTTGTTTGTTTCAGGATTATAATATGCTTGAAGAAACTCGCTTTTTTTCCAGTCTTTTACATCAACAATCTCGTAATTGAACGATTTGTCAAAGAGCGGAATGATGTTTTCCATTACATAGATGGGATCAAATCTTCCGTCTGTCCCGCAGCCACATAAAAGCCGTGTCCAGAATGCCGTAAGATGCATCCCGTCATCTGTAAGAACGAGGGCTTCTGCCTTCTGTTCTTTTATAGCTGTCTCAATTTGCGCTTCATTCTGACACACTTCCATTCTGATACACTCCTGAACTTTCAAATTGCTTCAAAAGTTCTTTAAGCTGGCTTACCTGTTCGGCTGTGAGCCGTGAGAAATCTTTTGCAAACATTACTGCGGTTTCCACATAGTTTGCGTCTGTTTTTTGCTCCGTAAAATCTACGTTTACGACCCCCTTGACCTTTGCCTTGGCTTCTGCAAGCTCGTTTCTTTGAGCTTCGCTCAAACCGTATTCAGCAACAATCCTTTCGATAAAATCTTCCGGTATTTCGCGTCCGCCGTTCTCAATGGAAGAAAGGTATGCGGGGCTAACTTTTAGTCGCTTTGCCATTGCTCCTAAAACTTCCGAGCAGTCAATCCTCATCTTCCTTAAGATTTTTCCGAATGCTGTAACTTCTGCCATTGTCTTTCCATCCTTAACTCCCTTTTTTTCGTAGAAAACCTGACAGGTCTTCGTCTAATGCCTTGCGGCAATTTTTAGCATCTAAGAATAATTTATATCTGTTTTGTGAATCTGTCAATAGTTTTACTGAATAATATTCACAAAATTGTAAAATAAACGTAAGATAATATAAAATTTTGTGTGTAGCGTCAGCTGATGAATCGTGGAGTGTCAGCTGAAGGTTCGTGGCATTACAGCTGAAGGTTTGTGGAGTAATATGAATCGTTTTGTGGAGTGTAATGAAACGGGAGGGGGAGGAAAAATGAAAAGATGCAAAAGCGTGATGTGTTGTATGCATTTTTCTTCTGATTTTGTGGTATAATTACAAGATAATAAAGTAGAAGGATATTTATAAATGAACAAACAGCAGCTTGCATCTAAAATCTGGGAAAGCGCAAACAAAATGCGCTCAAAAATTGAAGCTAACGAATACAAAGATTATATTTTAGGATTTATCTTCTATAAATTTCTTTCAGACAAAGAAATTGCTTATCTCAAATCTCAAGGCATTACCGATTCAGAACTAAAAGAGATAAACGAAAATGACAAAGAGGTTGTAAAGAATATTCAGGATAACCTCGGCTACTTCATCGCATACGAAAATCTTTTTACAACCTGGATTTCAAAAGGAAAAGATTTCAATATCAAGAATGTCCGTGACGCTCTCTCTGCATTCAGCCGTCTTATTTCTTCAAATCCGAATCACAAAAAAGTATTTACAAATATTTTCCGAACTTTGGACACTGGCCTTTCAAAGCTGGGTGACAGTGCCGGAAGTCAGACCAAAGCTGTGAGTGACCTTCTTAATCTTATTAAAGATATTCCGATGGATGGAAAGCAGGACTACGATGTTTTGGGCTTCATTTATGAATATTTGATTTCCATGTTTGCTGCAAATGCCGGAAAGAAAGCCGGAGAGTTTTACACACCTCACGAAGTTTCTGTATTGATGGCAGAAATTGTTGCTAATCATATCAAAGACCATAAGCAGGAAACTTTTGAAATTTACGACCCGACCTCAGGTTCAGGTTCTCTTCTTATTACAATTGGTAAAGCTCTTTCAAAGCATATCAACAAAGAAGACAATATCAAATATTACGCTCAGGAACTTATTGAATCTACCTATAACCTTACCCGTATGAATCTTGTAATGCGTGGTATTAATCCAAGCAACATTGTAACTCGAAACGGAGATACACTTGAACAGGACTGGCCTTTCTTTGATGAGTCAGATCCGGAAAGTACCTATGATCCTTTGTACGTAGATGCGGTAGTTTCGAATCCGCCATACTCTCAGCACTGGGACCCGACAAACAAGGGAATCCAGCCTCGTTACGAATATGGCCTTGCACCTGCAAGCAAAGCTGATTATGCTTTCTTGTTGCACGATTTATACCACATTAAGCCGAGCGGAATTATGACTATTGTTTTACCGCATGGAGTTTTATTCCGCGGTAAGGCTGGTAAAGACGGAGCAAAGGGTGAAGATGAATACGAAATCCGTAAGAATCTAATAGAGAATAACAAGATTGATGCTATCATCGGGCTTCCTGCAAACATTTTCTTTGGAACGGGAATCCCTACAATCATTATGGTTTTAAGACAGAATCGTGATAACAATGATGTTTTAATCATAGATGCATCAAAGCATTTTTCAAAATCAGGTAAACAGAACAAGTTGCTTGCAAGTGATATTAAGAGAATTATTGATGTCGTTACAGAACGAAAGAATGTAGATAAGTTCAGCCGTATAGTCAGCAAGGAAGAAATCCGAAGCAACGACTACAACCTTAATATTCCCCGCTATGTAGATTCAAGCGAAGATGCTGAATACTATGATATTTTTGCAACAGTTTCGGGCGGAATCCCGGCTCCAGAAGTAGAAAGGTTTGATACCTATTGGAAAGCATTCCCTAGTTTGAAGGATGAACTTTTTAACAAAGCAAATGATTCATACTATGAATTGAGGATTGAGCAGATAAAAGAAGTTGTGCTCGTCAACAAAGATGTTAAGAATTTTGAAGAAGACTATAAAAAATCCTTTGAAACTCTAAAAGCTTTCTTGAAGTCTGAACTCATAAATAACCTTAAAACTCTTAACGTCAACAAAGAAGAAGACCTTATCGCACAGCAGATTTTTGACCGTCTTCAAAATGTATCTCTTGTAGATAAATACGAAGCATACCAGAGCCTTGATGATGAATGGCAGAAAATTGCAATTGATTTGGAAATCATTTCAACGGAAGGAATTGAAGCCTGCCGCAAAGTTGAGCCTAATCTTGTGATGAAAGGAAAAGACGAAGTTCAGGATGGTTGGAAAGGCAGAATTATGGATTTTGCGCTTGTGCAGAAAATGTATTTTGCCTCTGAACTTGAAAACATTGAAGAACAGAATAGAAAGCTTGAAGAAAAAACTTCCGCACTTGCAGAACTGATTCCCGAAACCGAAGAAGGTGAAGAAGAAATAGAGCTTACTGATGAACAGAAAAAGCAGCAGAAAAAACTGAACGACGAGGCAAAGGCAATCAGAAAAGAGATAGCAAAACTTACAAAGGAGCTGGAAGAAAAAACTATCAAGAAGATAGAAGGTCTTACAGATTCTGAAATAAATGCACTTCTCGAAGAAAAATGGATTTTGCCGCTGTGCACTTCCCTTAATGAAATGCCTGGCAAAGTCGTAGATGATTTTATAAGTTCACTTACAAAAATGACAGAAAAATATTCTGAAACGCTTTCTTCTATTGGAAACGAAATAAAGCAGACGCAAAAAGAACTTTTTGAACTTATGGACGAACTCACAGGAAATGACTTTGATATGAAAGGCCTTGAAAATCTTAAGGGGATTTTGGCATGAAAGAAACAAAAAATGTTCCGCAGTTAAGATTCTCTGGATTTGATGATGAGTGGGAAGAAAAGAAACTGGGAGAAATCTCATCAAAAGTAAGTAAGAAGAATACAGATAATTCAATAACAGAGACTTTTACAAATTCAGCAGAATTCGGAATTATTAGTCAACGAGATTTTTTTGATCATGATATTTCCAATGAAGAAAACATAGACGGTTATTTTATCGTTGAAAATGATGATTTTGTATATAACCCTCGTATTTCAACTATTGCACCTGTTGGACCAATCAATAGAAATAAACTTGGTCGTTCTGGAGTGATGTCTCCATTATATTATGTTTTCAGAACCCATGATATCGACAAAAGTTTTTTGGAAAAGTATTTCAAAAGTGAATGTTGGTATGATTTTATGTTTTTGAATGGCAATTCAGGAGCAAGGTCAGACCGATTTTCAATAACTGATTCTGTATTTACACAAATGCCTATCAGAGTTCCTCGTAATAAACTCGAACAGCAGAAAATCGGCACATTTCTTTCTCATGTTGATTCTCTCATTCAGGCAAAGACAAAAAAGCTGGAATCTCTCAAGGCGGTAAAGAAATCCCTCCTGCAAAAATGCTTCCCAAAGGCAGGCGAGAAAGTGCCGGAAATGCGGTTTGCAGGCTTCAGCGGAAACTGGGGAGAAAAGAAATTGGGAGATGTAATTACCGTCAATTCAGGAAAAGATTACAAACACTTAGACGAAGGTAATATTCCAGTTTACGGAACTGGTGGGTATATGCTTAGTGTAAATGCAAAATTATCTGATATTGATGCAGTTGGTATTGGAAGAAAAGGAACTATTGATAATCCTTTGTATTTAAAAGCACCTTTTTGGACTGTAGATACTTTATTTTTTATGACTGCAAATAATGGATTTGATTTGAAATTTATATATAACTTATCACAAAATATAGATTGGAAATCAATGGATGAATCTACTAGCATACCAAGTCTATCAAAGAATAATATAGTAGATGTAGAGGTCTTAATTCCACCATCACTTGAAGAGCAACAAAAAATCGGCCAGTTCTTCTCAAAATACGATTCTCTTATCAGCGCACAGCAGAGAGAAATCGATAAACTCAAAGATATAAAAAAATCACTTTTGCAGAAAATGTTTATATAAATTAGCAATGTGCAATTAGTAATGTGCAATTGAAGCACAAAAAAATTGCACATTTCACATTGCTAATTGCAAATTGAACAGAGGTGGTTATGGAAAATATAATTTTGGTTAAAAGCAAGGCTTTTGCACTAAGAATAATAAAATTGTACAAATACTTGTGCGATGAAAAAAAAGAATATGTGCTCTCTAAGCAGTTGCTTCGTAGCGGTACGAGCATTGGGGCTAATGCAAAAGAAGCCGTAAATGGTCAAAGCAAAGCTGATTTTTATGCAAAGATGTATATTTCTTATAAAGAAGCAAACGAAACAGAATATTGGCTTGAGCTTCTTTATGAAAGCGGTTATATCGATAAAAAAGATGCTTATGAAAGTCTGTACAGTGATTGCAAGGAAATAATAAAAATACTAGCTGCAATCACAAAAACACAAAAAACAAATAGCTGTTAACAATTAGCAATGTGCAATTAGAAATTAGCAATAAAAGCGCAGGACGAAAAAAAATTGCAAATTCCACATTGCTAATTGAAAATTGACAAGGGGGCATTTTAGTGTTATAGTAATGCTAACAGTGCCTTCCACCGCAGTGCTTTTATTGCACCGCACCGGGAGGACTTTTTTTTGCCCAAATAGCATACAAGGACGATGTTATGATACAAAAACCTTTAACTTGGGCAAAGCCCGCCACTGATGTAACTACTCAGGTTTCTATTCTTGAAAGCCGAAATATGACTTTTGCCGATAAAAGCAAGGCTGAAAATATTTTGCGTCGCGTAAATTATTACAGATTCTGTCTTTATGCAAATTCCTTAGTTCCTGTAAAAGATGATTTTACAAGTCTTTCTTTTGAAGATGTGGTAGTTTTCTACAACCTGGACAGGGAGTTACGTTCAATACTCATGGAGGCTCTTTCTTGGGCAGAAGTTTCTTTTAGAACTGTTTTTGCATATACTGTTTCTAATGATAAGCAAGATCCTTTCTTCTATCTTGATTCTTCTAATTTCAGAAATTCATCTTTTCATGCTAAAGCCTTGCTGGAATGTGAAAAAGATTTTAAGAATGCATGTATTACCGTAATTGGGCAGGACGCGAACGGAAAAGATATTTATGAAGCACCTCCAGCTTGGAAAATGGTAGAAATTGTTTCTTTCGGTAAAATATCAAAACTTTTTTGCAATATTGACAAAGTAAAATATTTGGACAAAGTAGGAAAATACTTCGGCTTTTCTAAAACAGAAATTAAGTCTGTCATAAAATCACTGGCAGATTTAAGAAACCAATGCGCACACCATAGAAAGATTTTGTTTTCTAATTTCAATTCAACGCCGGCAATCACACAGGATATGAGAGCTTTGCAAATAAATGGAAACAAAATCGGCTGTTTTATTTTTTGCCTTTATAAAATGATGAAAAATGACGCTGATATGCAAAAAACATTTTTCAATAAAATCAGTGAACTGTATAAAAAATGCCCTGCCGATATTAAAAATGAGTTTGGAACAGGCTGCTTTTTATAAATCTGACAAATAGAGGTTAAGCATTATGGCATTTGATGATGAATTGAAATTTGAAAAAGAACTTATAAATCTTCTCTTTGAAAAAGGCTGGGAACGCGAAGTAATCAAATATCCGACCGAAGAAGATTTGATTCAAAACTGGGCTGATATTCTTTTTAAGAACAACTCCGGCATCGACCAGCTGAACGATGTTCCGTTGAGTGCCAATGAAACGCAGCAGCTTGTTGACCAGATTACAAAGCTTAGAACTCCGCTAGCTTTGAATCAGTTTATTAATGGAAAAACAGTAAGCATCAAACGTGATAATGATTCGGCTGACCTTGCCCACAGAGGAAAAGAAGTAAGCCTTAAGATTTATGATCGTCTTGAAATCAAAGCCGGAAAAAGCCGCTATCAGATTGTTGAACAACCAAAATTCCAATGCCGTGATGATATTTATCCTAATCGCCGTGGCGACTTGATGTTGCTTATTAACGGAATGCCTGTAATTCACATTGAATTAAAAAAGACTGGTATTCCTGTAAGTCAGGCCACAATGCAGATTCAAAAATATGCGCACGAAGGAGTCTTTACGGGGCTGTTCTCTCTTGTACAGATTTTCGTGGCAATGAATCCTGAAGAAACTGTATATTTTGCAAACCCAGGACCAGACGGAAAGTTCAATGAAGATTACTTTTTCCATTGGGCAGATTTCAACAACGAACCAATAAATGATTGGAAAGATATTGCGTCAAAGTTCCTTTATATTCCTATGGCCCATCAGATGATTGGCTGGTATACCGTTGCAGATAAAACCGATGGCGTTCTTAAAGTAATGAGAAGCTATCAGTACTATGCATCCAGCGGAATCAGCGATGTTGTTGCAAAACACGATTGGGATAACAATGAGATTTCTACAAAAGGAATCCTCGGCGGCTATGTTTGGCATACAACGGGTTCTGGAAAAACAATGACTTCATACAAGACCGCTCAGCTTATTGCAGACTCCGGTCTTGCTGATAAAGTTGTATTCTTGATGGACCGTATTGAACTCGGTACTCAGAGTTTATTGCAATATCAGAATTTTGCAGATGAAACAACAGAAGTTCAGGCAACTGATAATACAAGACAGCTTGTTAGTAAATTAAAGAGTGACAAAACAAACGAAGTCTTAATCGTAACATCAATTCAGAAAGCAAGTAATATTGCGGAAGACGGCCCTGTTACCCAAAAAGATTTGGAGAAAATCAATTCTAAGAGAACTGTCTTTATTATAGATGAATGTCATCGCTCGACTTTTGGTAATATGCTGCGTGATATTAAAAAGACATTCACGAGGGCGATTTTCTTTGGTTTCACAGGAACTCCAATCCATGATGAAAACTCAAAAAAGATGAGTACAACATCAAGTCTGTTTGGTAATGAAATCCATCGTTATTCGATTGCAGACGGTATTCGTGATGGTAATGTTCTTGGATTTGACCCGATAAAAGTCTGTACTTACAAAGATAAGGATTTGCGTCAGGTAATTGCATTGGAAAAAGCAAAGGCAAAAGATGTTCAGGATGCCATGAGTGATGAAAACAAGAAAGCTGTATTCAATAAATATATGGATAAAGCTCAGGTTCCAATGGCTGGTTACGAAGATGATAACGGCAATTACATCAAGGGCATAGAAGACTACCTTCCCAACTCTCAATATGATTGTGACGAACATCGTGCAATGGTAGTGGATAATATCCTTGAAAACTGGACGATTCTGAGTCAGAACAATAAATATCATGCGATTTTTGCAACAAGTTCCATTCCGGAAGCAATAGAATACTATAGAGTTTTTAAGGCAAGGTCTCCTCAATTAAAGATAACAGCTCTCTTTGACCCAAGTGATAACAATGCACCAGGCACAATAGATAAGATTGACGGTATAAAAGAGATTCTGACAGATTACAACAAGACTTTTTCTAAAGAGTTTAAGATTGCAACTTACGCAGACTTCAAGACAGATCTTTCAATGCGACTGGCTCACAAAGATGTATATAAAGGAATCAATAATAAACCGGAACAACAGCTTAATCTTTTAATTGTTGTTGACCAGATGCTTACAGGTTTCGATTCAAAATGGCTGAATACTTTATACATGGATAAAGTGATGTATTATGAAGGAATCATTCAGGCATTCTCTCGTACAAACCGTCTGTCTGGTAATGACAAAAGACATGGAACAATCTGTTATTACCGAAAGCCACACTCTATGGAAAAATATATAGAGGCTGCATTTAAGCTTTATTCTGGTGACAAGCCTTTTGGAATCTTTGTAAACAAAATTGAAAAGAACGTGGCAGAGATGAATCGTATTGCTGATTCAATTGTTCAGATTTTTAAGGATAACAAAATAGAAAACTTTGATAGCCTTCCAAAATCAAAAGAAGACAAACAAAAGTTTGCTAAACTTTTCAATGAATACAACAAGTATTTAGATGCTGCAAAGATCCAGGGATTTGAATTTGATAAAAGCCTTCCGCACCGTACAGAAGAAGTTGATACAGGAAAGAAGACTTCTGAAGGAACTCCAATTTTTGAAGAACGAGTTGTAGTTCCTGTCCCAGCAGAAGCAAATCTTTCAAGCCAGAATTACAATGCATTGCTGCAGCGATATAAAGATTTGACTAAGACTCATACTCCAGGTTCCGGCACAGGTCCTGATGATGTTCCTTATGATATTAAGGGCTACATCACAGAAATAAATACCGGAATGATTGATACCGCTTATATGAACAGCAAATTCGTAAAATTCCTCAAAGTTCTGGATTCTGATAAAGCAGAGCAGATTAAGGAAGCCCTAAATGAACTTCATAAAACCTTTGGAAGTTTGAGTCAGGAAGAACAAAAATTCGCAAATGTATTTATTCATCAAGTTCAAAGCGGCGATGTAAAAGCTGATCCAACAAAAACACTTCGCGATTATATCACCGAGTATATGATTTCTGATAGAACTAAACGAATTACAGAATTTGCAAATTCGTTCGGTATTCCAAGTCAGGATTTGATTGATTTCATGAAACTCGACATTACAGAATCAAATATTGATGACTTCGGAAGATTTTCTTCTTTGAAGGAAAAGGTAAATCGTGAGATTGCAAAGGCATATATTGAACAACTTGAAGGTGACCAAATTTCTGCATTTAAGCTTTCAATGAAGATTGACTCTGTACTTAGAAGTTTTGTATTAAGTGATGGAAAGGAATAAAAATTTTAAACGACAAAATAGAAGAATGTGACTAGTAGGTTCAACTTCGAGTTTTTACAAAGAGATTTTCAAAAAAATGGAGGAATTGTATTTCTCGGACAAAGGAAAATACAATTCGTTCGGAATCATTTTGGGGCAGATGAGCCTCGACATATTTTCGGATTCGAAAAGCGCGGATTCCGCCTGGTTTTCGGAGTTCGATGCGCTCATGCAGGAATTCGAAAATCCGACTTTGCATGACGGATGCCGCGTTCTTGAAAAGATGGTTGGGGAATACAACCACGCGCCCTACGACATCGGCTCGTTCATGCGCGACTTTTTCGAGGTAGGCGCAGGCAGGAAGAAAGGGGGAGCGGAATAGCAGGTTGACCGGAAAAATTGTCATGCCGAACGCTTCCGCCAGGTGTGTGTTTCGGCATCCAGCGCATTTTCCCGTGTTTGCCACGAAACCGTGTTATAATGCATATCATCTTTCGCACTTCATACGGATGAAAATCCGGTAAAAAAAGGAGGAACGCATGAAGAGGTTCAAGGTTGTCGCGGCTTTTGTCGCGCTGTCGCTTTTTGCGGGCATGACGGTTGCCGCCGCTCCGAAGGCTGTTCAGAAAAAGGAACTCCAGAAAAAGCCTGCCGAGAAATCTGCGACGAGCAAAAAGAAAATGGCGGTGAAGAAAACGTACACCAATCGCGAGGAAATGAAGATTTCGGCGTTTTCGGACGGATTTGCTTCTGCGGAGTCGTGGAGCAGCTATGTTCCGCCAGATGACGGTATCGGTGACAGTGCACCGCCCCCGAACCCGAGCATGCGAGGGTATCAGCGCGAGCAGGATTCGTGGTATGCGGGAAGCTCGTATTTCAGCACCGGAAAAAAACTGCCGTCCAAAGCCGAGATTTACGAGCTCGTAAAGGATTTGGACACGCAATACGACTGAAATCCGTTCCGCAATTAAAAACAGGGGAAACGCGCGTTTCCCCTGCACCATTTCGCAGCGGCATCTGCAGAAACTGCCGAACCGAAAAATGAAAAGAAACACTTTTTCCGAGCAGACGCATTTTATCGGCGTGCTGCTTCCAGAAGACATAACGCTTACGCTTGAGGATTGCCGGCGCTACATGCGCGAATCCTACGGCTGCAAATCGGGATACGGGACTCCTGTCCACGTCACGCTTGTCCCGCCGTTCCGCCTTCCAAAAGAGTATTCGACATCCGACATCGCGGAGGCGATTGCTGATACCGTCGCGACGAAAGGGCTCGGCTTTGCGGCGAAAATCGACAACTTCGACGCGTTCGGCGACAGGACGATTTTCGCGAAGGTAGTTTGCGGGGAGAAATGGACGAATCTCCGCGATGAGACGCTGAAATGCGTCCTGCGCGTCTGCCCGGGATGCGCGAAAAAGGACAGTCGCCCGTTCCAGCCGCACGCGACGGTCGCGAACCGGGACATTCCGGAAGGCGCATCGACGAAAGCGCTCGAGGCGCTGAACGGGATGGGCTTGCGCGAGGAATTCCCCGTCGACGGGATAACGGTTTTCGAGCGGAACGGCGGAAGGTGGGAGGCGGCTGCCACGGTTCCGATTTCATCGTCCGATACGACGACGCTCCGAACTACATTTTGAAGAGCGACAACGGAAGCATCCTCGTCGTGAGCCGCGGCCTTGCGCGGGAAAGCACTCCGCTCCCGAGATTATTCAACCGCCCTGAAATCGTGATTCTCGAAGTCGAGTGAGAAAAATCTCTGTCTGTGCTACCATATTGCATTTTTAAAAAGCAGAAGAGAGGAGAAAAATGTCTGACATTTTGCAGATTGAGGACGGCGTTCTAGTGGAATGCCTTGACAGAAGGGCGACGAGCGTGACGATTCCCGACGGCGTCATAAAAATCCGGAACTTTGCGTTCCATTTTTGCAATCTGCTTTCGTCGGTGGTGATTCCGTCGGGCGTCACGGAAATCGGCGATGACGCGTTCATGAAGTGCGAGTCGCTTTCGTCGGTCTCGATTCCAGAAAGCGTCACGAAAATGGGCAATTATGTGCTCGACGGCTGCAAGTCGCTTGCATCCGTGTCGATTCCGGACAGCGTCGTGGAAATCGGCGCAGGTACATTCTACGGTTGCACCTCGCTTTCGTCGGTGTCGATTCCGAAAAGCATTTCGGTAATCGGCTACCAGATGTTCTGGGATTGCGAGTCGCTTCTGTCGTTTTCGATTCCGCCAAGCGTCACGATAATCTGCAAGTATGCGTTCGGCTATTGCAAATCGCTTGAGTCCGTGACGATTCCGGGCGGGGTTACGGAAATCGGCGAGGGCGCGTTCATGGAATGCGTGGCGCTTTCGGAGTTGAAGTTCGGCGGAACAAAAGCAGAATGGAAATCAATAAAAAGAAGACGATGCTGGCGCCGCGGCGTTCCCGCAAAAAGCGTGATATGCACGGACGGAAAAGTCCGTCTGTAAGGGCGCTTGCGTCGGTGAAGTTCGGTGAAAAATATACGAGGAGAATAAACGATGGAAGATATTTTGCAGATTGAAAACGGCGTGCTGATAAGTTGCACGGACAAGGGCGCGACGAGCGTGACGATTCCCGACGGCGTTACACAAATCGGGGAGAATGCGTTCAAGGATTGTACCTCTCTTTCTTCGGTGCTGATTCCGGAAAGCGTCACGGAAATAGGCAGGTTTGCGTTCCATAACTGCGCTGCGCTTTCGTCGCTCTCGATTCCGACGAGCGTCACAAAAATCGGCAATTATGCGTTCCTTAGCTGCAAGTCTCTTACAGCGATTGAGATTCCGTCAAGCGTCGTGGAATTCGGCACAAGTTTGTTCTATTATTGCCACTCGCTTTCGTCGGTTTCGATTCCGGAAAACATCACAGAACTCCCCAAGGAGACGTTCCTGCATTGCTACTATCTTACGTCGGTGGTGATTCCAGAAGGCGTCACTCAAATCGGCAAGGAGGCGTTCCTTGATTGCCACTCGCTTTCGTCCGTGTCGATTCCCGAAAGCGTCACGAAAATCGGCGAGTCGTCGTTCGTCCGTTGCAATTCCCTTTCGTCGCTCTCGATTCCGTCGGGCGTCACGGAAATCTGCAAGGACGCGTTCCGTGAGTGCGAAACGCTTTCGGATGTGAAGTTCGGAGGAACAATAGCGGAATGGAAATCAGTCAAGAAAGGACGGGGCTGGCACAAAGATTCTCCTGCAAAGAGCGTGATATGCGCGGACGGAAAAGTCAAGTTGTAGGAAATATCGAGGAGAACATGCCGGAGCGGATTTTTGGGATTTACAAAGAGATTTTCAGACGAATGGAAGAACTGTATTTTTCGGACAAGGAAAAATACGATTCGTTCGGAATCATTTTGGGGCAGATGAGTCCCGACACATTTTTATATTCCAAAAGTGCGGATTCCGCATGGTTTTCTGAGTTCAATGAGGAAATGCAGAAAATCGAAAACCCGACTTTGCATGACGGATACCGCGTCCTTAAAAAAATGATTGGCGAATACAACCACCGCCATACGACATCGTCTCGTTCGTGCACGATTTTTTCGGAGCGGAATGACAAGAGTTGGTGCGCATGTTAAATTAGAGCGAGGTGGAATTATGATTTTGTATCACGGCAGCCCCAATAAAATCGTTGTTCCGACTTTCGGTCTTGGTGAAGAACGCCACGATTGCTGAAATCATTCCTGTGGACTATCACGAGTTCAACGCTAAATACAACGAGCGAGACTCAAAAGCAAGAATCAACATGATGGCTCTGATTGATTCAGACAAGAACAATGTCGAAAAAGCCTTTAGCACGCTTGTTTAGGGGGAGACTATGAACGCTTATCTTGAATGTTATGTAAATGAGATTGTGGAAACCCAGGGAAAACTGTTTGAGCTTGTTGCCGATATGGCTTCCGTTGATTTTGATGATTTTGTCAAACGATATATGACAGGAAAAACACGCCGCTATCTGGATAGGGCGGATGCCTATTTGAGCAATCTTGATGAAAAAGAATTGTTTGACTATTTTTGCAGGATTGACGGATTCACCCCCAAAAAAGGCGGTTCGCCTTCAGGCTTCGCGCCGGACTGGATAGGCCAGTTTTATGCCCGAAGCCAGTGGCAGAAAAATATTTCCAGCGCAAAGTTGGTTTCTCTTGTTCCCCCAGATTTCATGATTGCCGCCTATGCAGGCCTGCATGATTTGGATTTGGATTTGGCTGTCGAAAAAGTTTTTAAGAATACGCCCTCAAGCCTTTGAGCAGCATCCAGCCAATGTCGGTTTCTAGCCTCTTCTGTTTTTCCCCGCGAAGCGACAGTGCGCTCAGCCCGTCAAAATGCGGAGACGCAAAAAAAAATCGGGAACGATTTGCTTCGTTCCCGATATGTGTTTATACCATGTGCAAAACCGTAAGGCTTTTAAGACGATGAATCCTTGGCACTTAGCCGACTTTCTTGTCTTTAAGGATTGCCTTGCCCGCAAAACAAAGCCCGATTGCTAGGAGAATAGTCAGGATTGCCGAGCCGACTGAAATTGGGATGTAGCCGAACAAAGGCAAAGGAAGTTCAAAAAGAAAAGCAGTAAAAATCTTTCCGAGTCCCAGACCAATCAGTCCGAGTATGATAAGACCTCCGATTGCGCCCACAATACTTCCGACACAGAAACCGCCGATTATGCCGATAAGCCCGAATGTTCCCGTTACATAATCTTTTGCATCCGGCGAGGTCATAAGAAGATTGAAGAGGAATCTTCCAAGAATCAAGCCTAGCAAAAGCCCGACCGTAAGACCTACTGCGGCGCCGGTGATTTTCCTGATTTTTGCAGCCTTCGTTTTTGCCCTATACCAAGCTACGATTCTCAAAAGAACTTCCATAACTTTTGAGTTGCCCTTGTCGGCGGCACGGCTGAGATATTCATGGACTTTATTGAAAGAAAGCGCATAGTAGCATTTTCCATCGTCCCAATCCAGTTCTGTTCTGTCGTTTTCATTCTTGAAAGAAACGAGCGACGGATAATAGGCGAACAAAAATTCAACATCTGAATTTCTGATACCCACGGGCGCATCAAAATGTCCCTTGCTGTATTTTGCAAGGTAATACGATATATCAGACGAATGTTCCAAAAAAACGGCTTCTGCAAGCTTATACTGCTTGCTGGAATTGTTTACTGCCTTCTCAAAAAATGATGCAAGGCGGAAATCTGCCTCTTCCTTGCTTGTTTCTTCCAGCTCCTGCTTGTACTCTTCTTTGATTTTTGCAATGAACTCATTATACCCTTTCTGGAATGCTTTTTCGTTCATATCAAAATGAGACTTAAATCCCTCTTTTTGAGCCTGATTATCGAGCCGGTCGAGTTTGGCGATTTTTTCCCTTCGCTCTCTTTCTTCTTCCTCTCTCAGATACGCTTCAAATTCCCTTCGCTCTCTTTCTTCTTCCTCCCGCTTGGCTTCTCTTTCCTCTTCTTTTTCCTGCTGGCGGATTGCAATCGCAGCATTGTCTGCACTGTTTTGTGCATTCTCTTCTTCGTAACATTTTTTAGAACAATAGAAACCCCTATAGTTATGAGCGAGGTCGTATTCGCGTCCACACCAGCTACAAGTATGAAAAACCATAATTTTTCCTTCCTTTTTTATTTTTCTGTTTTATATATAAATTTTAGGAATCCTAAAATTTTATTTCTGTTTGCTGCTGTGGAGATATTCAGTACAGTTGTAGTAAGAACGGTCTTACTTTTAGAGCCAAAAGAGCCATGGATGATTATTTTTTCAATAATAGCTCCTTCTGTTTTTGGCTCGTAGTCAAATCCCTGGTTCTTCAATTTCTCTATTCTGTCTTCCTTCCAATGTCCCATGCCGTTTCTGATTGAGCGCACGAATTCTTCAAGGTTAATTTCTTTTTTCGGTTCTGCTGTAAAGAAAATCGCATCGGAAAAACCATGTTCTGAAAGGAAATCTGTTGCATTCTCATATTTTTCCAAAACTGATTTGTTTAATTTAGAGGGCATCATCAAAAGCCCGTACAGGCAGTTTATAAAAAGCGAGACATCATAAAATTCACTTTCTCTATGTTCCGCTTCCAATTTTGTTGCTACGATTTCGTTGTACTGTGAAAGTATAGTTTCTGTTCGAGAGATAAATTCTTTCGCGTAGTTTTCAGATAGCTTTTCGGTAATCATACTTTTTTTGCTCAAGGTAACTTAAAAAAAGCGATGTTTTGACTTTTGCTGTTTTCAAAAGTAAAAACCCCTTTTTCTAATCCGATTTTCGAGCGAAGCGCAGAAAATCGGATTAGTGCAGTCTAGTCAACTGCACTAATGGTATACCATTAGTGCGCGCCGCGGGCGCGCGCGCTTGCCGTTGTGCAATTGTGTCCTAAGCATTTGTGCAGTGGAGGCAAGCGAACGCTGCCGATGTCTTTTTGGGTGTAGTAATTTGTCGGTTGGCTGCAGCGTCGCAATGCAGCTTCGCTGCATGCGCATTGGCGCGCACCTACACTGGTGGACGGGTGAGCAAATTCGTTGTGGGATGGGAAAATTGGCTAATATGCTGATGCGAGTTGTTTTTCTACGGACTGCTCAACGAAACTGTTAAGCGTTATATCATGTTCCATTGCATAAATTGCAATCTTTTTGTGGAGTTCTGGAGATACGCGAATGTTGAAAGAGCCTTTGTATGCTTTCTCTGGTTCTTTTTCTTCTGCCTGACATAATTCAAGGTAATCGTCTACAGCTTCGTGAAAATCTTCTATAAGTTCTGCGGCATTCGTTCCTTCGTATGAAATAAGCGCGCGAATGCCCTGAACCTTGCCGTAAAAAAGCTCATCTTCCTGAGAAAATTCGACGCTTCCAACATAACCTTTGTACTCAATAAGATTCTTCATATCAGTTCCTCCTTTTGCAAGATTTCAATAAGCTGCTGAACTTGTCAAGATGCGAATATTTCGCTTGCCGAGTGAAAAATGTGTCCGAGGCAAATTCGTTGTGGGATGGGAAAATTGGCAAATCGATTCATAAAAATGGTAGAATCCTTCCGAGGTGCTTTATGGAAGAACTTAAAGACAAGAACGGGCTTACCGAAAAAGAATTCCTTGCGCGGTACAGCGACAAAGGGTACGACAAGCCGTCTGTCACGGCGGACATTCTGGTGCTCGGCTCCAACTCGGATTTTTCGGGGTTCAGGATTCTTCTCGTGAAGAGGGGCGGGCATCCGTTCCTCGGCTCGTGGGCGCTTCCCGGCGGTTTCGTAAGGAAAGACGAGACGGCGTACCAGGCGGCGGCGAGGGAGCTTTCGGAGGAGACTGGGCTTCAAAACGTGTATCTCGAACAAATCTACGCTTTCACGAACCCCCGTCGCGACCCGAGGACGCGCGTCATGAGCATCGCCTATCTCGCGCTCGTTTGCGGCTTTGAAGATGTGGCAGGAAGTGACGACGCAGCGGATGCCGCGTGGTTCGACATGACCGTGAACGAAAGCGGAATTAGGATTTTCTCGGCCGAGCGCGGTGTGGAAATCTTCTATGAAATCGAGCGGGGAATCTTCCAGAACGGAAAAATCCGCTACGAAAACTGGGTCGCGAAAAGTTCTGGCGGTGAAAAACTCGCGTTCGACCACATCGAAATCGTAATCGAATCCCTCCTCAAACTGAAATCGAACTTCTACAACTCCGACCTCGCGTTCAACATGATTGGCGACTTCTTCACCCTCCCGGATTTGCAGTCGCTCTACGAGCTTGTCCTCGGAAAAAAACTCTACAAGACGAATTTCCGCGCGATGGTCGCTGACAAAATCCAGGCGACCGGCGAAAAGCGCAAATCCATGACGAGCGGAAAAATGTCGGCGGAGTATGTCTACGACAGCTCCTCCAGAGCCATGGGGGCAGAAACGAGTTCGGAATGACGAAAAATCGACAAGAGGTGTTATGATGAAACTGTATTTTTCGCTGAAAAATGCTTTCAGCATCTGCACCAAGCCTTCCTCAATGTCGGGCGGTGAGTACGGAGCATTTTGGTGGGGAGGGACGAAGCCGGCTCGGACGGGGCTGGCACAAAGATTCTCCTGCAAAGAGCGTGATATGCACGGACGGAAAAGTCCGTCTGTAAGGGCGCTTGCGTCGCTGACGAACGAAACGGAGCTTTACAATCACATCAAAAAACTCATGACCGACGAAAAAAAAATATTAGCACCTTTTACGAAAATAAATTACGAAAATATTTATATGGAAAACGCTAAACATTTGCCCCTACCGCTCTGCTACTCCCTAACAAAAAGGCGAACTCTTCTCTTAAAGAAGAATTCGCCTTGGAAATCACATTTTCGGGTACGAGGGATTACAATTTTCGCGAAGCAAAGACCGCACAAAAAAGCGGGGCGGAACAGAACTAAAGAAATAAGCATTATACAGCACATTTCCACCGAGCCACGCCCCCCGCACTTTTTTCAACGCACAAAAACAAAGCAACTTCCCTTTCGAGAAATTGCCCTGTTGCCGTCTAAGAGGTCGCTGTGCTTAGGACTTTCGCTGCTTATTGAACTTCGTATGTCTTTGTGTTATCTACAAGATCAGTGACCGGAACCATGGAGCCGTTTTTGTAGTAGATAAATCCATCTTTACCGAAAGCTGCTTTGCCGCTGTAAACTAAAATCAAATCATATCTGTTAACCAAAGCTTGCCATGTTTCTCCGGCGTAGTATTCACAGGTGAGTTTATCACCAAAGTACGGACCTACAAGTTCGTTAATTTGAAGCACCTCTGGTACGGTGATCGAAACAGCTTCACTCGCCAGCTTCTCATCGGTCTCCTTGACACGAATCTGTACGGTTCCTGCTCCGAGAGAAGCAATAGAGCCATTAGAGGTCACATCAGTCCAAGTCGTGCCACTGTCAGTGGAGTATTCCATTGAAGTTGTAATATTGGCATTTGAGAGTGTGCTTGTTCCGTTTGACGGACTGAACGTGCAATCTGCCTGAGCAATGGAAGGTGTTTCAGCAGTAGATTTTGCAGTCACCACCTTAACAGTATAGCTTGCAGTCTTTGTGGCGTATGTATAGGAGGCGGAATCTGTTACGGTAGCGGTGATTGTCGCCGTACCAGCGCCAACAATGGTGACTAGACCATCTGCGTCTACGGTGGCTACTGCCTCATCGCTTGAAGCGTAGCTCACCGTGCCGTCGCCTGTCTTGGTAAGTGAGTTGGTGAAAGCCTCGTCGGCTGTTGTCTTGCTCACGGTCGTGGTGGCGTAGCTGATGCTGCCTGCCGTCTTCTGCTGTGCGGTATCGGCTGCCGTTACCGTAAGCGTGTAGCTCGCGGTCTTTGTGGCATAGGTGTATGTGTCGCTGTCCGCTACCGTGGCGGTGATAACGGTTTCGCCAGCGGCCACGATGGTCACTTCGCCAGTTGTTGCGTTTACGGTGGCTACATCTGTTTTGCTTGAGGCGTAGGTAACTGTGCCGTCGCCTGTCTTGGTCAGAGCGTTGGTGAAAGCCTCGTCGGCTGTTGTCTTTTCTACGCTCGTGGTGGCGTAGCTTATGCTGCCTGCCGTCTTCTGCTGTGTGGCCGTCTCCGAACCGTCGTCCGAGTCCGACCCGCACGAGACGAGGGCGAGCGCAAGAATCGCGCCCACCAACGGGAAGAGTTTCCTGAGTTTCTGCATAAAATGCCTCCTGAAATGGTTTAAAATATGAAAAGCCCATGTGCAGGGCGCGGTTTTGCCTGCATCATGGGCGTTTTTCCAGAGAGAGAATATTGCAGCCATTCGGCTGGTCTGTGAGTTTGATTTAAAATGCGTGTAGCCCGAAAAAATTATTCGGGCAGAGTTATAGCTGTGCTGTGCTGTGCTGTGCTGTGCTGTGCTGTGCTGTGCTGTGCTGTGCTGTGCTGTGCTGTGCTGTGCTGTGCTGTGCTGTGCTGTGCTGTGCTGTGCTGTGCTGTGCTGTGCTGTGCTGTGC
>Ga0310695_10000307_pt1 | contig 130519 bp, 91 predicted proteins | sample RumenRJG_04DNA_FD_203882 | JGI IMG/M metagenome (GOLD analysis project Ga0310695, IMG submission 203882) | Bovine rumen microbial communities from Lethbridge, Alberta, Canada - RJG_04 (v2) (version 2) | ecosystem: Host-associated > Mammals > Digestive system > Stomach > Rumen | place: Canada...
AGAAAATAGTGTTATCTTTGTGCTCATAAGAGGGGTGGTTTTTTCGCACTACTAAGGTAGTAATTTTCTACCTTGAATCAATCCCTCTTATTTCTTTTTTGAAAAAATATTTAGGACAATATTGGCACAACTCATAGAAAATCTCAAGTTTTTGTTCTAAAAGTCGCTTCCTTCCAAGAAAAAATAGTATCTTTGCAATTTATTGTAAGAGTATAAAATACTCTTATTCCGCTAAGACATTATTTTCGTTAGTTGGTTAAGAATGGCAAGACGAAAATTAAAGATAGGACTTGTAGATGCCGATCTACTGTGTAACGGGACTCGGCATCCAAACCTTGTCTTAATGAAGCTTGCTGGTTTTTTAAATGATAATCATATTGATTTTAAATTGATTATTGACCAAAACGAAGATATTAATCAATACAAACTGATATACGTATCTCGGGTTTTCACCTTTACCGAAATGCCAGCATTCTATCAGAATGCCACACCTGCTCAAAAACGAAAATTCCGTAATGGCGGAACAGGATTTTATGCCAATGAGTTGAATGTTAACAAGTATCGTCAAATGCGAGATGATGATATGACTCAGTTGGAGAAAGATGAATTCTTGTGTAAATTTACTAATCATCGTGGCGGACCTCGAAGTCATGGAATCGATCTTGCTCGTCAAATGCCATATTATCATCTTTATGACGAATTTGTTGATTATAAAGCAAGTGAAGGGGTTAATCGCAAGAAATACAAAGATTACCAGCAATATAGCATTGGATTTCTTACACGAGGCTGCATTCGACATTGCCCATTTTGTATAAACAAATTGGAAGATAAAATCTTTCCTTATTCAGACCTTGACTGGTTTCTAGATAACGAACGTGATGAACGGGGGCGCTTAATTCGACCGTATATTTATCTATGGGATGACAATTTTTTGGCTGCCTCACCAGATGTTTGGCGTGAAAGGCTCAAGCAATTGATAGCCACCGGTCGCCCCTTCCAGTTTCGCCAAGGTCTTGATGAACGTATGCTAGCCGAGAGTCCTTATGGTGAAGAAATGGCTGAAATGCTTTCACACGTAAAGTATCATGGTGATTTTATTTTTGCTTTTGACAATTGGAGGGATCGCCAAAAGATTGAACGAGCCCTGAAAATATGGAAGCATTATAATCCCCAAAAGGGCACAAAATTCTACTTATTCTGCGGTTTCATGCAGAAAGGGGGTGATCGCAAGAAGTTTTATAAAGACATATGGGAGATTTTCCAACGCATAAAAGTGCTGATGACCTATGGCTGTGTCGGGTATTTAATGCGGCATGAAGATTATAAAAAAGCACCTATTTCAAACCTGTATATTCAGATTGCTCGTTGGTGTAATCAACAAGCATTCTACAAAAAGATGTCATTCTGGGAGTACACGTATCGTAATCAAACTTATTGGGAACAGAATGCAGGTTTTCATGTTCCTCAAAAAATCAAATCATTCGAGGAATTTCAGAGAGATTATGAGTCAGGATATTACGAAATAGAAGATTCTAGAGGAAAAAATCGTAAGATATGTCGGACGCTTCAGACCTTACTTGATACACTAGAGATGTTCCCTGAACATCGAGAGGAACTACTCGAGATGTTTAACTATAAGATGTCTAACTTAAAGGATCCCAAATTATGGGAGAATTATAAATAAACTGAAAATATGCCTATAATATCACACGTCAGTTATAATAATTCCAGCGATTTGGAGGCAATCATCACCCAAAATGATGGTAGTCCTCTCTATGGTGAAATTGAGATGTTCAGGCGTATTTACTCAGATTGCTCAAACAGCGAATATACATGGCATTTTTGGCACAACTTACGACTGCCAGTTTCTGTAAAGAATCAAAACGAAATACAAATTGATTTTCTGTTAGTATCCGAAAAGGGTGTAATTATAGTAGAGGTTAAAGGCGGAAAAGTAGGTATTGAACAGGGACTGTATTATTATGAAGCCTCTCGTGAGCGAACATATATGGAAAGATCGCCTTTTGATCAGGCAAGGGATTACATGTATGCGCTCATTAACAACAAGGTTATTAGTGCTTCACAATTGTTTATTGATACTGTGTGTGCGTTCCCCCATACAAGGATGGATCATACCAGTACCAATCCGAGTACCGATTTGGGCTATAAGTTATGGTCTAAGATACAACACGATGATAAATCCAAGTCATTTGTTGAATTTTGTATAGATGTATTGGAATCAGATAAAAGCAAAAATGGATGGCGTCGGTCTGATCTCCAAGCTCAGGATGTGGAAATAGCAATTCAGTCCTTACTTTTCAATTTTGCAGACCGCAGCAGAAATGTGTATTCAGAAAGAGGAATGGAGGCGATATTACAACGCCTAAACATAGACAATTTGAGCACATTTAATAGTCTCCAGAAGAATGAACGTCTTTTTATTGAAGGAGGGCCTGGCACGGGTAAGACAACAATAGCCAGGGCATATATTGAGAAGTATCATACTCTTAGGGGATTATATTTGTGTTGGAATAGGCTTCTCGAAGCCAAAATTAAGAGTGAATTATGGCAAGCAGGACTTCCAAATTGCATTGTAGAGCAATTTGCATCATTTGTTTTCTCTCTCCAATCTCAAGTTTTGTCCGAAAAGTTGTCATTGGATGATATCACAAGTGGTGCAGCTAATGATAAATTGGAATCATTATTTTCTTCAGTGAGAGAACAAAATGACTTTGTACCATTTGATTACATTATTATAGACGAAGCTCAAGATGTTCTTGACAAGGGAGCAATACTTCTTCTTGATGCTCTTACATCTGTAACAAAAGATGGTGTTTCGTCAGGCCGTTATCTTGTATTCTTTGATACAGAGCAAGGCTACAATTACGGTACTCGCCAAATTGATGAGCTTGCTGATGCTTTAGCTCTTAATGGAGCTCGATTCATTTTGGACACAAATAAACGTGTCCCGACAAATAAAGAGATTGTTTCATTCGCCAAAATGTTACTCAACGGAATCTCAGCGAAAGACCTATTTGAAACGATTATCAGAGAAAACTATGCATCAACCCAAGTGATATATTTTAATGGTGCCAAGCAATTGATAAAACATATTAACCAAATAAAGAAAGAGATAAGAGAAGGTGCTAAAAACTGGAATGAGTATGTAATACTTGCTGATTCCAGCACGAAAAAGGAACAAACAACTGGTGGCGAAAAATTGTACGATAGAATTGCCACGATAGAAGGAATTAAAGAGCTCTCACCTAAAAATATCTGCCAAGATACGTTTGAAATACCATTTACGTCAATGTTGGCTTACAAAGGGTTAGAATGTAAACATGTAATATTAATCATTAATGGCCGAGCGGAAATAAGCACATTAGAATTGTATGTTGGTATGACTCGCGCTATTATGGATCTTCAACTGTTAGTTTTACAATAGTTATGGGAACAAAGGAAAGATATCAAAATCTTATTAATCATGAGACGAGATTCTTCTCGGCTATTTGCGATATGATGCTCCACACAAAAGTCACAGATGGACGGAGATTTCTGTGTACTATGAACAATATTGTTGATCATTTTGGCGAAAGAAAACACGAAGGTGGAATCAACTACCAGATTATCTATGTTCCTACCTGTCCGGAATGGGCACGTGAGCTTTTAGTGCGATTCCTAATTCACAAAACTGCTTTTTCTAATACACACAAATTTTTTGATTTGGCAAAGAAGAAGACCATGGGTCCATTATCTCTTCCGATGGGGCTGTCTTCAAGTAGCAAACAGTTTAAACAGATTTTAGCAGAAAGAAGATATTTCGAAAAATATCTAAAACTCTTTGGAAGTGATTCGCTAACATGTAATGATGATGGTAAATCGTTATTCGTAGTCCAAGAGAAAGATGTTGTTACGAGGAAGCAAGATAAGAATCCTTGGTTAGAAAAGTTATATACGACAAATATAATAGACAGCGATGATAATGCAATAGTAACTAGCAATCTGACGGCTCATGGTATAGAAGCATTATTTAGAAAGAACAGGGATAGTATTCCCAATATTGAAAACCTTTTTATATTTCACTCCCAAAACAGAGGAAAAATCACGTTCTCATACAATTTGGACCAATTGGAACGGTTGAATCAATATGGTGTTGGAATAAAGAATTGCATTGTCTTCTACATTACAGAACGTCCATTTAGATTGTATTATGCTAAGGAAAACGTAAAGGCATCATTAGTCGCCAACTTGTTAAATCGCGAAATTAAACGATTTGATGATTTTGATGGTTTTATTACCTTTTCTCCAGACGAACTTGACTTATTGTTCCAGCGAGAGAGGTTAGGCTCAAAATATATTATTGATTCTGTTGAACGTGATATTTTCACTGCAGATATCGATTCTTATCTTGATGAGCTATCTCATAATTATAGGATAAAAAATGCCTTATCATTAGCATTTACTCCTGAGACACAAAGCTATTTTATAAAAGAATGCGAATCAGAAACTGGTTTTTCCCAGCTGGACACTTTAAGTCCATTTCTAAACTATTATATGCAATTATGGGACGGTGATATTGCGTTCCGGATATTAGAACAAATTGAGAAATACCACTCAGTAGCATTTGTTCTCCCTCCAGGTATAAATAAGGTATATAAGGATTCTATACGAAAATGTTTTTCATCTGAGTCCAGACGGATAATTATTAAAGATTTTATTCAACTACGAGATGGTCTGGATGAAGACTTTATTGTTCTATTTTCATTCAGATATACAGACGACAGGTATAAAACATATCCCAATTCATTTGACCCTCTACCCTTGAAAAAAGGACAACGGGGACTAACCGTAATAAATCGGTTGACTCATAACAGATACTACGAGTGGAACAAGCACTTTTATGAGAAAGATTTTAATGGTCTTCTTTTCTCATCATTTAGGAAGGAGAAATTGGGCTGGAGCAAGAAAATGCCTCAAAAACCTATTATGCCTGATATTCTAAGCGATATTGATGAGGCAGAATCAGATGCTCGTGAATATTTGGCTGAACGCTACACTATAGTTTTTGAGAGCGGTAGAGCAAGAAGATTAGCGGCTGACCGTGTATTGTATTTCAATGGTGGACATTATTGTATATCCAGTCTTAAAGAACTTCCTTTTGAGGAGGGAATGAAGCTTCAATTGCTTGATGAACTCGTAAGCAAAATAAAAGACAACCTCATTAAGAAATCAGATAGTAATCTCAAATCAGAAGGCTACATTCGTCGCGATCCTGCATTTGCTCTTACAGAAGAACAGATTAATTCAAACATAGAACTATGGAAATATCTCCTCAAAAGAAAAGTTGAAGAGATGGGCGTTGAGGCAACATATGAAGCTATTTTCCCCAATAATAAGGAGATCTCATTACGTGGTTTTGAAAAATGGTTTGACTTTGACTATCCAATGATTTTACCTCGAAGTCGAAAGAGTCAGAATAGTTTATTGTCTTTCCTTGGTTTCAAAATAGGTTCACCTTATCATCGGGTGATTTTAACCAAGAAATTGATCAAAAACAATAACACGAAATTGTTGAATAGTCAGATAGAGTCATTGTTGCAATCAATACTTACCGTGTCTAATGTTAACGATGATTATTTTGAAAAAATATCTGAGGAACATTCAGAAATCCTTACTCTACTGGAAATTAATACTGCATCGGATGTCAATATTCTGATACAGTTATTAGATATTAAAATGAAAACTGTAAAAAGTATAAAATATGATTCAGACAAAGCGTGACTCCCTTGAAAAGTTCCTAAGACAACAGATGGAAGGCCCGGGTGCATGTAACGAGCATTTCTATTGTTTCAATAATGAGTATAGCGAGGTTGATGAAGAGGTCATCAACACCACGCCTGGTTCTTTATATAGTACAGCCATATTGTTTCCTCAAAGAAAGCAGGTTAAAGACGCACCTTCCAATAATTCCGTCACAAATTATAAAGATGCAGACTCTGATCTGGAGAGTGATTCTTTGTACCAAGAATCTCAAGACGATAATAGCAGTGAAGAACTAGATGATAGAGTTGACCGATTAAGTGCAGATGAAGCTGACATGTATTCACTTAGTCAACAATATCCTACAACAATTGGAATCTCATGCTGTTTAGACAAAAATGGAGAACCTCTTCTTCCATCAGATTTAACTATTACAATATCTGGGCGTTATTACATAAAATTATCGAGGGAAGAATGTTGTAACATCGTTATTAAAATCGATGATGAAAGTGGCTTTAAGTTGTTCTTTGAAAAATACAAATCTCAACTTGACCCCATTTTTTCAATAATAGAAGGAGGTATTCGTCTTGCCAAAGATATTACAAAAGAGATTAGTACAGTAAAAGATACTATTCTTACTATTAACAAGGAGTTGTGTAAAAGTGTGGCTATAAACGCTGATGGTACCATTGATAGTGAGTATGAAAAAATAGGTGATACTTATAGGTATCTTAAATCATACAAGGAACGTCTCTGGCGTAAATTGAAATATTTTAAAGATACATATATTTCTGATTATGAACGATTGGCAATAGATAAGAGGATAAAAGACGTTGAAAGGTATGAAACCTATTTGTCTTATCTTGAAGATGCAATGAATATTTGCAATACTAAGTCCTTCGGTTTTTGGCAGTCCCACTCATTCAGCAAAACAATAAACTTAAATGGTATTGATTTAAATAAGCTGGGGAATAAGGTTATTTATTCACCTCGCGAAAGCGAATATAAAAACAATCTTAACGTTGTTTTTGAAGACGATGAAAAGTTGGGCTTCCTACGAAGACTTTCAGTTTGGCTTCAGATTACAAAATTAGCCAATGGCCCTAAAAACAAAGTATATTTAAAAGTACAACTTGAAAATAGCTCTACTTCAATTAAGGAGGATACAAATCACTGCATTATTACTGAAGATAACAAAAAGACCAATCACTATTTTTCGATTGTTACCCAAGAGGTAAATGAAAGATGCTTTTTTGGAGCACAACTTAAAATAGAAAGCGAATTACTGACGGCATATCAAGAAAGAAGCAATGAAAGTAAACAAGAAGATATTGAACATTTGAATTATTTGTATCGATCAATAAAAGATTATGCTGTCGGACATCTCTGTTCTGTTGATTGGAAGATAACCGACGGCGAGAAATGGGTTTGCTCAGAGTTTATTCCTTCTTTTGAAACACCTGATGTTGAACCCATCCCACGTGACAAGTTTTCATTTGTAGAAGAGGACGGAATTCGTATTCCTCGACCTTTATTGGAAAATCCACGAGCTTTGGAATTCAAATGGCTCTCTCTCTTTTCAGAAGCTACAGATGAAGAAATCATATCGCGTTTAAAAGAGTTTGTTGGCAAATATCAAATATGGATTGACAAACAACGGGATGTTTTGCATAACGACCATTGTGATAACCACATAGGTTTCGAGAATCTGGATAAATGCCAATTGGATTGCAACAGAATGGTTGATAACATTAGGCTTATCTTAGAAGAGACCCCTTCTAATATGATGAGTTTTCGCCTTATGAATACGGCCATGTTTATTCAGTTATGGCATGGTAAAAGATCAACAGATGAGGAGACCTGCTTTGACTTCTATAAAGAGAAAGCAGATGATCATTTATTTGGTAATAAACCTGCAGCATGGCGTCCATTCCAGTTAGCCTTCATTCTTCTTAATCTTGACGGCATTATCCGACGTTCAGATGATCCAAATTGGAAATGCAGAAATGAGCTAGTGGATTTGGTATGGTTCCCAACTGGTGGCGGTAAGACGGAAGCATATTTGGGTATAATAGCATTGTCTATCATATTCCGTAGAAGGCAATATCCAGATATTGGTGGAGGTACAACAGCTATAATGAGATACACACTTCGACTTCTTGCTACTCAGCAATTCCAACGTGCCATGCGTTTGATACTAGCATTAGAGCAACTACGTCGATGGAACTTATACAATTTGGGAGATGAGCCAATTTCAATAGGTCTCTTTGTTGGTGAAGACTCTCTTCCCAACAATGCTAAATCTCTTTCTGACGAATGTCAAAAATGGAATACTAGAGATGATTCTGGAAAGCGTCGTGAATCAAAGATTCCTCTAGACAAATGCCCTTGTTGTGGCAGACCATTAAAATATCAAAACAAGGGAACTGTTTCTAACCCAAAGATTGTATTTCGATGCGACAATATTGACTGTACTTTTTCTGATGAATTGCCTGTGAAGTTGTGTGATGAATACATCTATCAGAATCCCCCCACTTTGCTTTTTGGCACTGTGGACAAATTTGCAGCACTCGGACACAAGGTTTCAACCTCTAAAGAGAAACAAGATTCAAGAAGATTATTTGGAAAAGGCGGGCTTAATTATTTGCCACCATCATTAATTATACAGGACGAGTTACATTTGCTGCTTGGTCCCCTTGGCTCCGCTGTTAGCCTGTTTGAATGTGCGATAGACCAACTTTGTTCATATAAGGATGATTCGGGGTTGATAATCCGTCCGAAAATCATATCATCTACAGCGACTACGCGTAATACAGAGTTGCAAATACGTGCTCTTTATGACAGAGATGTTAGCATCTTCCCCAAACCAGGTACGGATTATGACGATTCATTCTTTTCTTTCTACCAAAGAAAGGAAGTCGATGGTGAGGTGAAGTTTGTTTCTAAAAGGAAGTACATTGGCATCTTCCCTACTGGTAGGACGCACATGACCACTCAGATGCGTTTGATTGCAACTATGTTTGTTCATCGTGCTCTGTTTGAAAAGGAATATGCATCACGACTTTCTGACAAAGATGTTCAGGAAGCGATGGACTTCTATCATTCTATCATTGATTACTTCAACAGTCTGAAAGAGGTCGGAAAAACTGATGCCCAGTTTTATACTGAGTTCACGAAGTACACGCGACGACTGTTTAAGCGAGTATTGCGTTATAGTGATAAACTGGAGTGCTTATACGGTTATGATTCATCATTCAGTAAATCTGAACTTACGGGAAGACTCTCTGGTGCAGAGGTCGTGAATGAGTTGGAAAAAGTTGGGAAACACTGGAAGGCGGAAGAAAGACTTCCACATAAGAATGAGGATGGTAGCGAATGGCTTCACGGGACGACTCCGCCAGATTTGATTCTTGCCACAAACATGATTTCTGTGGGTTTGGATGTTGACAGGTTCAATAGCATTATTATGAATTCCATGCCGCGCAATATTGCTGAGTATATTCAGGCAAGTAGTCGCGTTGCAAGAAACAAATTGGGACTTGTAATAACGCTTCACAATCCATTTAGAGCAAGGGACTTGTCGCATTTTGAACGTTTCAAGGAATTCCATGAGAAGTTATATTACTACGTAGAGCCCATCTCTATTACTCCATTCTCCAAGAAATCTGTTTGTAAGTACTTGCCATTATATAATGCAGCAATGATTCGCCATCATTATGACAATTTGGCAAATTCAGAAAATGCCTCTGTCCTGACAATGCAAATGCAAAATAGTATTAAAAATGAAATGTATGTGTATTTCAGAGATCGATTGGAAAGAACTCAAAAGCTGTCAAGTGAATTAAAAGAACTGCTTACAGAAGAACTAGAAGGGTTCATCGAATTGTTTATCGAGGAGGCATTAAATAAATGGCAAGGGATGGTTGACAACCAACAGACAGGAGAATATTCACTTCGCTATTCTGGTTCCGATTTTCTCAACTCCAATGGGCGTCAAAGAGTAAAGTGGAAAGATTTATTCTTAGCATTAGATGCTTATTTGGATGATGAGGCAGAAAATATGTGGGCTGTTCCAATGTCACTTCGAACAGTAGAATCAGAAGCCGTACTAAATATAAAAGATAATTGATATGGAAATACATAAGGATTTACAATATAATCAAGGTATAGGGAAGTACAAAGTGCTTTCCTCCAATGCTGGTGTTGGTTCAATCGTCACCACGAAGGCAGGATTCTTCATAATGCCAAAGTCCGTCTCTTTTTGGGGATTTGTAAGAGATGTGAACAAGCAGATAGAAAACTTTGGCGACAGTGACCCCGAATCAATATCCAGATCAGCAGGTGTTGATATTATTAATGACCCACGATTCGTCGAGTTCCTAAAAGATAATCAAGGGATTCCAAAATTAAAGTATCTGATAGATGTGCCTCACTTGTCTTTGGATAACTGGAATTATCCAAAGGAGAAGAAACATCCGCTGTATATCCGCTGTAAGGAGAATACTGGCCATGAACTAAGGGCGGATCATTTTATCATACCAGCTATTCATTTCCCAAGGTGGTTTTATAGTAGAAAGGAAAAGTATTTCAAGCCGCTTGAGGAATGGGAAAGTTTATGGAAACAAAAGACTGGAGACACAAAACTTCAATACTTTGCACCTCCAAGAGACCCGTACAATAATACACACAGATCGTTCAAGGACAACAATCAACTTAAAGACATATATGATACCCTTGTCCAGATTCCAATATTGCTTATATGCAAGAATGGTCATATATCAGATATTCCTTGGTATGAGTTATTCTGTGCTGGAATAGATGGCAAGAAAAAAGCGATGAGTAATTCTGCGGGATTTGAATTGTTCGATTATCCTTGTCAAGACTGTGAGAAAGGTGGTCGGCATGAACTTCAGTGGATAGAGAACCGTAATAACTCCGAAAGTTGGGGAACATTGAAATGCAAGAAATGCGGAAAGACATGCGGATTGGAAGGTATCATGAATATACATCCTTTCTGCAAAGGGGATACGCCTTGGAATGGATTTGGAACAAAGTCGGATGATCCATGTAGAGACGCCAGTAAACCAGAAAAGCCCAAAAGTGTCATGCAAATGGCTCTTGTGACAAGTAACAGTGTTTACTATGCTGATTCATTTAGCAGCCTTTATATTCCTCCGAGGTACCTGCCAGATGCAATACTGGCACCGCAACTACAAAAAGTGTTAGACCTACTTAATACCAGATGGTATCCCAAGGCGTTGGAACGTCAGCCTGGTCTTACGAAAGAAGCCTATATGGAGCAAATGGATATTGTTGAGAAGGCATATGATAGTGAGATTGATATTTCCCAAGAGCAGGCAGAGATTGTTAAGAATCGTTTCCTTACTGTTAAGGAGATACCTAAGGATACTCACGAGCAATACCGCTTTGAGGAATATAAGGTATTCTCTAACTATGCAGAGTCTCTGCCTCAAACACCCAATCTTGAATTTAAAGATATTGACTTGCCAGCAGACCTTAGACCATACTTCAAGAAAATACAGCAAGTGGATACGCTGGCCATGACATTGACGCAACTCGGTTTTAGTCGGGTGTCTATGCCTGTTCCCATGAGGATTGATGGTGCGGTTGTAAGGAATGAGGGACAGAGAATATATAACGAACCCGTGGAGAAGGTATATTCGTTGCCTGCTAATCAAAGTCTGGGAGAAGGCTTGTTCTTTGAGTTTAACATGGATGCCGTCAATCGGTGGCTAACTAGTCATTTAGAGCTGTTCAAGAGTCGTTATGATCAGCCAGAGGGAGAAATTGGTAAAGCTTTAAAAGGTGAAATGGAACAATACGGGGCACCTAAATTCTATCTGTTGCATACGTTCTCCCATATTATCATGAAAGAGCTAGAGTTCTCATGCGGCTATCCTACGGCAAGTCTACAAGAGAGATTGTATTACTCTGACAGGATGTGTGGCGTTTTGATATATACGACAGATGGGGCAGAAGGAAGTATGGGCGGACTGGTTTGGCAAGGACAACCACGACTCATCGAAAGAATAATAAAAAATGCTATCAACAATGCTAAAGAGTGTTCTTCCGACCCATTGTGTTGGGAAAATGAAGATCAGTTGAACCTGGCTGCATGTTTTTCCTGCTGTCTCGTTTCGGAAACTTCGTGTGAAAAGCGCAATTTGGGATTAGATAGAAGGGCTCTTGTAGATTCCGATTTCGGGTTCTTCAAAGATCTTCTCTGATTTTTTCAAGAGAACTATCATTAAGAATCAACGTGGAGATTCCGTTATCAAATATTATTCTCCACGCCATCGTGAGTTGATTATAAACTTAAAAGCCTCGGCAATGTTGGTGCTTATTCTCATTCCAACAGTCAAGAGGCAGATGTTTGCAAGTTTTTGTGAGCAGTATAACAAGCGCGTCCAAACAACAAAGACGCACCACCCATTGCGGATGATGCGCCTTCGTTCATGTTGTGGCTCACTTGGGTTACTTCATTTAGCGTAGAGTCCCTTAATGCGGCGTCGAACCTGTTGTTCACAGACCTTATAATTCAGCCTGTCTGCAATTTGTTTGGGATTAAGCCCTTCGCTGTGAAGTTGCTTGATTAGCTCGATATCCGCTTCATCTAGCTTCTGATTACCCTTCTTCTTGGGCTTCTCGCCAGCGCTTGTTGACTTGCTGGCTTTGGTCTTCGTGGGGAGAGCTTCCGTTTCTGGCTTAACACCAACGTATTCGAAATGCAAGTACCAGTTCTTCTTATCCAGCTCGGTCTTGACGATCTTGCACACGAGCACTCCTTCAGGATGTGGGTCCGGATGTCCCTTCGGTGCCTTTTGGCACTGGATGAATCTGTGTTCTCCTCCAGGTGTCCTCTCATTGCGTAATGCGATTACTGAACCTGCCTGTTGAATTGCTTTGTCACCACCCTTGATGTCCTTGCTCGAAAGAGTTGTCCAGTCCGAGGTCTCGTCAAGGTGGGCCGCAATGATAAATGAAAGCGTGACCCCGTTTCTCCGAGCAATCCCCTGCGCATCCTCAAGACCTTTGATGCCCTTCTCGTGCGTGTAGCCGTCCAATTTTGTCGCTGGATCAATGATAATAAGCACATCGTGATTGAGTGTGGCTGCCAGCCCTTTGATGTGAGCAAGCAACCCCTCTAAGGTGGGCGCTGTCAGGTCTTCAAGCTGTACCCACTGGATGTCAGCGTCTTTAAATACTTTGCCTTCGCCGTATTTACCTTCGAGCTCACCATGAAACGCCTCCAGTCGATAGTATATGACGGGTTGCTTTGTTGCAGCGCAACTGTCTGGAGGAAGGAACTCGGGGCGTTTACCATTCGTGGCAGCGATAGCGATTGACGCCATTAGCAAGCTCTTGCCCACACCTCCACCCGAGACGAGCATAGTTATTTGCCCCTTCATTGCATAACCGTCTACGACCCAATCGAGAGTTGCTCCATCATTGGTCTGAGAGAAAATTTCTTCCGTTGAGCGAGTCTTAGGAGGAGCAGATGTTTCCAGCGTTCCCATATGGACTTGCTGTTCTTGCTCTGACAGTTCTTTGATTCTCCGTCGTTTCTCTATGTCGATTCCCATTTTCTCACGATAGAGAACCTCGTCTGCCTTGCGCATTCTCTCATATGCATCTGCTTTAGTCGTTGCCTCATACTCCGCAAGTTTTTTGGCCTGTTTAGTTTTGTACCAGCTTACAACAATATCACCAATAGTCTTACAGGCATACCCAAGTACGGTAGTTACTGCGAAAATGCCTCCTGCTATCTTCCATGAGTCTTTACCACCATCAATCTTTACAGGTGGCACAGTTGGTATGGAGTTACTCATACAGCTACTCCTTTCTGGGTGTTATCACCCTCCATAATTCGTTTGATGTCGCTCATGCGGTAGCGATGCTTTCCGCCCACATTCAGGGGTATGAGGTACCCCATCTGCGCCCATCTCCACAGTGTGGTGGACGAGATGTCCAAGGTCTCCATCGTTTTCTCTCGGCTCAAGTAAGTCTCGGCCTTGGAGTCAGCGATAGTCTGCTCCAACTCATGCCTAGTCTCAGCAATAAGCTGCCTCATCGCGTTGACCAGATCGCCCAATGAAATCGAAACTTGCAAGCCCGGGCACTGCTCAGCAAGTTCAATCAACGAATTTATATTCGTCATTATAATAATCGGGTCTTGCTCAGTCCTTCGGTTCTAGACCGCTCACCTTATCGATCTCCCGCTTGTGGCTCTCTGCGCGGCTCTCGTCTACACCTCTGCATCAGTCCGTGCAAGTCCACTCGCGTTAGACGTTGCAAAGTAAAGTATAATTGTAAACATACCGATTTTGGAGACTTTTATTCACAAAACAAGGCACTAAGAGTCAGCGCCTTGCAAGTGTTGGTGGGGATTGCTTGGGGATTAAAACCGGGGATTAGGTTACGTAAGCAAATAATCCCCTGATTTTCTCATTAGGCTTATACTTATTTTTATGAGTGTCTTTGGGTGGCGTCTTACCTAAATTGGTAAAGAATATACGCATCCACGTAGCGAATGTGTCTGGTTTGTGCCTATTAAGCACATTGCTTTCGTAAAGTAAAAATGCTACCATGCCTAATTCTTTATTATTGGGGAGGTGCATGGTGTCCTCAACTAGCTTTGAAAACAAATTCTCGGTTCCCCCGAAGCCTCTGAACGATGCTGTAAAGTAGCTACCCAGATCCTCAAGGTTAATAGCAAGCTCGGGCTTGACAGTGACTTTGATGGCCATACCCTCTTCGATGTTGATAGATTCTGTTGGCAGAGCGTTCTCGGTAGGCTCGCTAGCGTGTGTAGTTTCGGGACGTGGAGGTAAAGCCTGCACCGATTGTGGCGCAGGAGAAACAATTAAATCATGTATGTCTGCACAGTACTCATCATACATCTTGATGATATCGAGTAGCGTGCAGCGTATAATAAAGTCATATTCTGAGGGATATGGGCCATAATCACTTGTTTGAACAATAAATGAGCGATATGGTTCAATATCAACATATAGGTTAATAATTCTATCCCTTTCTTCATGATTTGGGGCTCGAAACCAGCACTTGGGTGAGTGTCGTACTATTTCACCATTATCGGAAACTTCGCAGATAGCACCAGAATCTAATTGTCTAAGATTGAAAAGTAGAGAGTTATACAAAATAACAATAGAATCAACGTCAACATCATCATCTGACATTTTGCTCTTGAGTTTTTGATAAGATTCAAGAGATTTTCGCATTGAATCGAATGAGAATGAATCTGTCTCAATTGGCCTAGAGCAGGAAAAAACGAATTGCTTGTATTCAACCTCATTGTCAACATCTGCAGAAATTGGCGCAAAGAAATATCCATCGAAGATTGAACAATAATCCTTGCCCTTTACATTATTTGTGTCAAAATCATTTTTGGCCATATTATCTCATCGATTAAAAAAACACGATGCAAAGGTAGCCAAAATTTCAGAATAGGATTCACTCATAATTGTGAAAACATTTACGCCTGATCATTGTCTATAGACTTTAACTTCTGTGTTCTCTTCCTATAAAGAAATACTTTGAGTCAAATAAGTCACCAAAAAGTCACCAAAAACAGCAAAACAAAAAAACGCCAACCGATTGATTAACAACCGATTGACGTTTCCTGTTTTCCGCAATGAGCCCCACAAATCACTTTTGGGCGATTTCGACAAGTAGTTGCTGTTCGCTTGACATCTTCAGCACGGTGGTGCGTTCTTCTTTTGTCTCTGGCAGAGTATAGGTGATGGAGTAGATGTTGTTGGTCATCTCTCTTGCCTGGTTGAGTGAGATTAGTGCATCTGCCTTCTTGAGCCTGCGCTCAAGCTCTAGCAAGATGGTGTATGCGGTGAAGCAGATGCAGATGTGTCCCTCGATACGGTTGCGCAGGCGGTGGTAGATGGGGCGTATGCGTAGGTCGGTCTTGTTCATGCGGAATGCGCGCTCGATGAACCACAGGTTGTGGTAGTTTGATACGATGGTCTTCAGCGGCAGTCTCGAGTTGGTGATATAGGCTTTGATGCCGTCCCAAGCCGCATCGGCATTGAACTTGTCGTAGTCGATGGTTATCTTTATTTCGCCTTCCATGCTCAGGTACTTGTTGTAGCCGCGGTTGTTGATGTTGCTCTTCGTCAAACGGCCGGCACCGAGTTTCTTTTCCAGCCTCTTAAGCCCGTTTCTGCGGTTCTTGGCATCGTTTTTGGCTCTCTTGTCACTCATCGACACGACCACGCGACGGCCGTCTTTTCGCTTGAACGAGCGCACCTGCCCATCTTTGAGATTCATGGAGAGAATCTTGTTCTTGACCTCGGCGCTGTCGTTCTTAGGGCGGGCACCTAATATATATTGGTATCCAGCCTCGTCAAGAGCGTCAATGTTGTTTTTTGACAAGAGGCCCGCATCAGCGATGACAACGGGATGGTCGAAGCCGAACCTGTGCGCAAGCGACTCGACCATAGGAATCAGGGTGTTGCTCTCATGGATGTTGCCCTCGAATATCTCGTAACCGATGGGGTTGCCGCCCATGGCCACCAGCAGGCCCAGGAATATCTGTGGATTGCGGTGGCGGCCTTCCTTGGAGAAGCCACAAATGCGAAGGTCATCCTCGTCCGAGGCTTCGAAGTACAGAGTCGTCATGTCATAGAAAACCACGCCCACCTTGCCGCCAAGAACTCTCAGCGTCTGGGCAAAGCTTATCTGCTCCACCTGATGCTTGATGCCGCAACCCTCTGCGGGGCTGAGGCGGTCTACAAACCGATATATACTGTCCACAGACTTGTTCACATGGAGGTAGCGGCTCAGGTACCCAATCGTCTTGAGCTTGCTGCCAGGGTTGAACAGACGACACACCACCAAATGGCGGAACATCTCGTCGTCGATGGCATTGTAGCCAATTTGGTCATAGAGCGAACCGTAAACCAACTCCGGGCCGCAAACTCTCACCTGGGAGTTGGCAAGCGTGGACATGAAATCTGATATGATGTCATCCTTCTCCCAAGCGAATGGCAGCTTGGGGCCGCGCTGGTCATCAATCCACTGCTGAGCCTTACGCTCCAGCGAGCGGAGCCTCAACTCGTCACGAGATGTACCAATACGCTGGATAATAACCTTTTGGCCGTCACGATAGTCCTCCACAATGACACTATAGGTGCCTGATTTATTGCGCTTCCTGCGAAAAAACATGGGGCAAATTTAGCGTGAGCCCCACAATTTACCAAATTTTTTGCGCTATATTGCTGATTTTCAAGCGACATTTTTTTGCAAATCAAACTGTGCGGAAAACAGGAAGAAATACTTTGAGTCAAATAAGTCACCAAAAAGTCACCAAAAACAGCAAAACAAAAAAACGCCAACCGATTGATTAACAACCGATTGACGTTTCACGCCGTACCCAGAGCCGGGGTCGAACCGGCACGGGTGTTACCCCACTGGTGTTTGAGACCAGCGCGTCTACCGATTCCGCCATCTGGGCTCGAAAAGCGGTGCAAAGGTAGTGTAATTTTTTTAAATGACAAATAATAGCTTGATTTTTTCGCTGCTTTTTGATTTTTTTCCAAAAAAATTCCACAAGTTTCAGATGATTTGAAACTTGAGTTACAGCAAGAAAAATAATGACACTCCTGCTACAGAGATGATGGCGCCAACCACGCTTTTAAGGGTGATGGGCTGCTTGAAGATCCACCAGGCAGGCAATATTATGATGATGGGAGTGAGTGCCATGAGTGTGCTGGCGATGCCGGCGCTGGTGTGCTGCACTGCCAGGAGTGAGCATCCCACGCCCACAAAGGGTCCGAAGATGGTGGTGAGCGTTGCCACAGTGATGCTGGTGCGGTCGGTGATGTTGCGGCGCAGTGAGCCTAAGCCCTCGCGAAAGTGCAGCAGAATAGCAAATCCCAGTATGCCCGCTATGCAGCGAAACACGTTGGCATAGAATGGCAATATCCACTCTTGCTGGCAAGGTGTGGCCATAGAGGCCTCGTAGTGGTCCATTCCTATCTTGCTAAGTACAAGTCCCACTCCCTGGCACACAGCGGCTCCTATGGCAAAAAGAACGCCATTTAGCGGCAGTTTGAGCGACAGGCTGTGATGATTGTCGCCGCGTCCTAGCACTGTGACGGCAATGCCCGTGAGTGTGACAGCCATTGCCACTAATCCCATTGGCTTTATCTCCTGACCTAACGTCACCCATGCCATGAAAGCTGCAGTGATGGGTGCCAGTGTCATGAAGAGTTGCCCGAATTTTGACCCAATGATGATGTAGCACTGAAAGAGGCAGAAGTCGCCTATCACATATCCCACCAGCCCTGAGAGCATCATCCACATGTAAGCCTCGTTGCTGGCCTTTGCCGGCAGGGGGCTGCCAGTGACTACCCAGAAGAGAATAGCCGAGAATATCAGCGTGATGGCCATGCGGGTGAAGTTGAGCGTGACGTTGCCCATACGCTTGCTGCCCATCTCGCTCAATAAGGCAGTGGCGGTCCATGAGAACGCCACACCTATCGATATCATTTCACCTAGATATTGCATATATTTTTAAGGGGACAAGAGGACGAGGGGACAAGAGAACAAGGGGATAAGAGAACAAGAAGACAAGGCAATAGTATCCGTCGCACCTATCGGACAAGGCACGCCTTGTCCCTACTTAACACTTAACATTTAACACTTTACACTTCGCAGTTAATATTCAATGAGTTCACCTATAGCAACAATTGCGCTGTCGCCACCCACCCATATTGTGCCATCTTCGAGCAGCGTTGTAGTCACTACCGACGGCCGTTGCATTGCCTCGCCCTGCATAAAACGGCACTCCGCCGGAGCTTGCATTAGCCCATTGTGATGCAGATAGTGGGTCAGAGCGGCATTGGCAGTGCCTGTGGCGCTCTCCTCGGGCACCCCATAGAGAGGTCCGAAGTTGCGCACATGGGCAGTGTATCCATCCTCGCTCAGGGCAAAGGCATGAACTCCTGTCACATTAAGTTGGTCGCTCAGCTGCGCCAGCGCGTCCATGTCGGGGCTAAGAGCATTCAACTCGTCGATACCCTCAACAGGCATGATGATGTCGGGCAGACCAGTGCTCACCACCTGCACTGGTAAAATGCTATGCAAACTCTTTACACCCATAATGCGATGTAACAGCTCCACATCCACAGCAGTGTCAATGACTTGCGGCTCGGCCATCTGCATCATCACCTTCTCCCCTACCCTCACTTGCAAGTCACCGGCCAGGGTGTGATTGATGCACATGGTGCCATCTGCTATTATTCCCAGTTTATATAGAGTGCCAAAGGTGGCGATGGTGGCGTGCCCGCACAAGTCCACCTCGGCAGCAGGTGTGAAATAGCGCACTGTAAACTCTGTCTCACTATTGCGAAGCACAAAAGCCGTCTCGGAATAGCGAAACTCTGCCGCCACCTGCTGCATGAACTTCTCGCTAGGAAAAACATCATCAAGAAGCACCACGCCTGCCGGGTTTCCTCCAAATGGCTGGGTGGTAAATGCATCAACTATAAAGTATTTCATAAAGAAAAATTATAGAGAGGGTGTTGACACATGAGTGTAACACCCTCAATTAGCCTATCATTATTTACTTGCCACAGCAGCAACCACTCTTGCCGTCGAGCAACTTGGCAATATCCTGCTCAATGAGCTTGATGTCGTGGGTGGGCTCGTAGCGGGCTATCACCTTGCCATTACCGTCAACCAGGAACTTGGTGAAGTTCCACTTGATGTCGGGCTTGCTGGCATAGTCGGGGTCGTTTTTCTCCATCATATCGGCAAGAATCTTGCCAATGGGATGGTTGAGATCGAAGCCCTCGAAGCCTTTTTCTTTCTTCAAGAAAGTGAACAATGGGTCCTCGTTCTCGCCGTTTACCTCAATTTTCTTGAACTGTGGGAACTCGGTGCCGTAGTTGAGCGAGCAGAACTGCGCTATCTCCTCCTCGGTGCCAGGAGCCTGGTTGCCAAACTGGTTGCAGGGGAAGTCGAGAATCTCGAGACCCTTATCTTTATAGGCCTTATAGAGAGCCTCCAGCTCCTCATATTGTGGTGTGAAGCCACATCGAGTGGCAGTGTTGACGATAAGCAACACCTTGCCTTTATATTCACTCAGGGCCACATCGTTGCCCTTGCGGTCCTTTACTGTAAAATCTAGTACACTAGTCTGTGCCATAACGGTTGTAATGTTTAATAAAACGATTAATAATAAAATAGTTTTTTTCATGATAGTAGTTTTATTTATGTGTTGCGATGACATCGCAACATACTTAACTTACTTAATTTCGCAAGTTATTAACTTACTCACTGGCATTAGTGATTAGAGATTAGTGAGCAAAAGTGCTGTAACTTAAAAATTTCAAAAAAATTTTATCACTAATCCCTAATCTTTAATCCCTAATCCTCAAGTTTATAAAGTTTTTAGAACTTTATAAACTTGAATTAACGTATAATTATTTCTTGATAAGTCCCAGGCGGTTAGAAATCTCGAGCATTCGCTCAATGGGACGCACGGCTTTCACTCTAGTTTCCTCGTCAACCTCGATGGTAGGAGCCAGGTATTTGAGCGAGAGATATAGTTTCTCGAGGGTGATGAGCTTCATGTAGGCACACTCGTTGCAAGCACAGCCAGCATCGTCGGGAGGGGCGGGAATAAACTCTTTATCAGGACAACGCTTCTTCATCTCATAGATGATGCCGCTCTCGGTAGCGACGATAAACTTGTTGCAATCGCTAGCTACAGAATAGTCGAGCAGAGCCTTGGTGGAGCCTATCTTGTCGGCTATCAAGCGAATGGGCTTGGGGCACTCGGGATGCACCAGCACTTGCGCATCGGGGTGCTGCTTCTTAAGCTCTATAATCTTCTCGATAGAGAACTTCTCGTGTACCTCGCAGTAGCCGTCCCACACCACCATGTTGCGGCCAGTGATACTGTTGATGTAGTTGCCCAGGTTGCGGTCGGGGCCAAAGATTAGCTTCTCGTCCTCGGGAAAGCTTTCAACAATCTGCTTGGCGTTGCCACTGGTGACTATCACATCGGTGAGAGCCTTCACCGCAGCACTGGTATTAGCGTAGCTAATAACAGTGTGTCCTGGATGCTCCTTGATGAACGCCTCAAATTCGGGTGCCGGGCAGCTGTCACTCAGCGAGCACCCAGCGTTGAGGTCGGGCACAATCACTGTTTTCTCGGGGCTAAGAATCTTAGCTGTCTCGCCCATGAAATGCACGCCACAGAGCACAATCACTGGAGCTTCCACATCCTGTGCCAGCTGTGCCAGCGCCAAGCTGTCGCCAATGTAGTCGGCCAGCTCCTGAATTTCGTCGCGCTGATAGAAGTGCGCCATGATCACGGCATTCTTCTCTTTCTTTAGTTTCAATATCTCCTGCTTGAGGTCGATGCCCTTGGGAATTCGTGCCTCAACATAACCTTTATCAACATTCATAATATATTTATTTTTTTATTTTTAAATTTATATATAAAAATAGATTATAATGGTAATAGCCTGTTAATATGGTTGACAACTTTTTTCAAAAATGCTTGAATTTTGATATATCAACGTTTCATTATTAGTTATTAATAGGTTATTTACAAGTTTAAAAATTGATTTATAACAGATTGTGAATGTTATCAACAAGCTGTGAAAAACGTGCAAAGTTAATAATTTTCTCCAAAAATAATCAACAAATAGCCTTGAAAAGTTGTGTAAAACTGAATATAAAGATTGTGAACAAAAAATTTGGAAAATAAAAAATGACGTATAAGCCAGTTGAGTTATCAAATTCCAAATTTTTTGTTCACTTTTTGTCATAAAGTTTTCAACTTGTAAAATCGAGGTTATCAACAAGTGGTTGTTGATAACTGTGAGTAGATATTTATGGTATTAAAAAGCAGGTGTTTCATTACTATGTATTGTCAATAAAAACAATAAATACATAATTATGAAGCACCCGCTAATTATTTGTTGTGCAGTGGTTTTTATTACTCAGCAGCAATCATCTCAATTTCCACTAGAGCACCCTTAGGAAGGTCTTTAACGGCAAAAGCCGAGCGAGCTGGGAAGGGTTGTTCAAAGAACTCGGCATATACCTCATTCATGGGGCCAAAGTTGGCGATGTCGCTCAGTAGCACGGTGGTCTTTACCACATTGTTGAGGTCGAGACCAGCACTCTTGAGAATGGCCTGTGCATTGAGCAGCGACTGGCGTGTCTGCTCCTTAATGCCACCCTCGGGAAATGCTCCAGTGGCGGGGTCGATGGGAAGCTGTCCCGAGAGGAAAATCATTTTGCCCTGGGCAGCGATGCCCTGACTGTAAGGTCCAATAGCGGCAGGTGCCGCAGCAGTGTTTAAAGCTGTTTTCATTGTAAATTGTGCTGTTTTAATGATTTATATATAATTATTAAATTATAAACTACACGATTGTAGTAATAGATGCAATGCTATTACATGACAAAATTAATACTTATTTCGATATAAAACAAATATAGTGGAAATGTATCTTTGCAACCTTTTTTTACACATTAATATATATATAACTCAGGCCGCTGAAAAGCCACTTTTTATAGTTGATTCAATCTTTAATTGGACACTTATAAAAAGAAACTGTTGTATAGACTTGTTATCTTGCCGTAGAATGTATCGTAATTAAGTTTCGTGTCAAAATCATGCTTGGCTTGTGCGCCAAGTTTTATGCGCAGCTCCCTGTCGCGGCACAGTAGGTCAATGGCCTCGGCGAGCAGCTCTGGATTATTTGGCCTTACGAGGATGCCGTTCTCCTTGTTGACAACATACTCGGGTTGTGCCCCATTGTTGGTGGTGATGATGGGCTTGCCGTGCTTCATGTACTCGAGGTTGCTGATGCCTTGCACCTCGGCGATGGTGGAGGGCTGCACGCCAAAGTCGCACTGCTTAAGGTACTCATGCACATTGCGCTGAAATCCTAGCAGCTTCACGTTTGCAACAAGTTTATTTTCAATAATGAAGCTCTTGATGCGCGACACGGCCTTGGGTTGGCCATCGCCTAGCAGCACTAGCCTGTAAGTGTCGCGGTCGATGTGCGTGAGCGCTTTAAGCAGCACATCTACGCCCTTGTCCTTGCACAGCCGGCTGTGGAACATGATTAGAGCTTGGTCGTCGCGCATGGCTAACTCTTGCCTTAGATTAGGCACTTGGGCCTGCGCGCTAGTGTCGGTGTTGAGCACACTCTCGGGAATGACTAAGGTAAGCTGCTTCTTGATGCGTGGAGCATGCGATGCAAAGTAGTCGTAAGCAAACTGCGACACAAAGACAAATTGGTCGATGCTACGGTATATCTTTTTTGACACATAGTTCAGATTAGGCTTTTTGAGTCCATGCGGCGTAAACACCACCTTGGTGTTTGGGTTGTCGCTGATGATGCGCGCCATCACCGCTGTGACCGCTTCGCGATAGGAATGGACATGCACTATGTTCTTGCCTTTCTTGAGCATCCTAGCGAGCCTCACAGGGCTGTCTATGTCCCTGATGCCCTTCAGTGGCAAGATGGAGACGGGAATGTCCATCTTTTGGAATTGCTCAATGATGTCGTCGTTTTTTGCACTCACCACCTCGACGTAGAAGTTTGGGTCGTGACGCATGTGTGCCACCAGGTCGCTAGCATATCGCTCTGCCCCACCCCATGTCTTGTTTGATACTATGTGGAAAACATTAATCATGATAATGCGTTTTTATGGTCTCAATAAAAATTTCACGAAGATACCAATTTTTTCTTAATTGAGAAAATGTTAACAATTTTTTTTGAAGAAATCACCAAAAATAAGCCTCCGAGAGCCGCATATTTACCCGAGAGACAAAAAAAATGTCCTGAAAATGCAGCTAAAATGCGATAAATGATGCTTATTTTTAGCTAAAATCGTTGATTGACAATTTATTAACCCAGTTATCGCCTACTCTCTATAAAAAGACCAGAAAAATAAAGAAAGGCACCACTCCCCCACTCTTTTTAACTATCGAGGCCGTTGCCGCTAGGATCACCTGCGGTTACCTAATTATTACCTTCTGTGTGCCTCTTTGCTTAAAAATAGGAATTATCAATTCAAGAGAGTGCCTTGACGACGATTCGTGCTTTGGATGCACCCACTACCATCGCAATTTCTTCTTCGCTGGCTTCCTTGATACGTTTCACGCTCTTGAAATGCTTAAGCAGCAATGTGCGTGTCTTGGGGCCTATGCCCTTGATGTCGTCGAGCGCGCTGCGCACCTGCGACTTGCTGCGCTTGTTGCGGTGGTGAGTGATGCCAAAGCGGTGTGCCTCGTCGCGCAGCTTCTGTATAACCCTTAGTGTCTCGCTGTTCTTATCGATGTAGAGAGGCACGCTGTCGCCAGGAAAATATATCTCATCGAGGCGTTTTGCGATGCCTATGGTGGCTATCGTGCCTCTAAGTCCCAGCTCGTCTAGAACCTCCACAGCGGCGTTGAGCTGGCCTTTTCCACCATCCACCACCAGCAGTTGTGGTAGTGGGGCTTCCTCGTTGAGAAGTCGCGAGTACCGCCGCCCTATCACCTCACGCATCTGTGCATAGTCGTCGTTGCCATCGGCTTCCTTGATGTTGAAATGGCGATAGTCTTTCTTTGAAGGTTTGGCGTTTTTAAACACCACGCACGAAGCCACCGCATTAGTTCCCGAGATGCTGCTGTTGTCGAAGCACTCTATGTGTCGTGGCAGCTCGTTAAGGTGAAGGTCTTTCATCATGGTGGTGAGAGTGCGAGTGGTGCGTTGCTCAGGGTTGAGCTTTTCCATTATTTTGAGTTTCTCGGTGCGGTATTGCTCGGCATTTTTAATTGAAATTGCCACTAGTTTGCGCTTGTCGCCACGCTGTGGCACCACATAGTCGATACCTTCAATCTCAAAATCTGGGACAATATTCACTAAAATTTCCTTCACCTTATCGTGCTTGTAGGTGTCGCTGAATCGCTCCCGCATGTCGCACACGGCAGTAGAGAGAATTTCCTCGGCTGTCTCGTCGCATCCCGCATCCTGAAATTTATACTCCACTGTCACGCTTTGCACTATGGCTCCGTTGCGCACGTGCATGAAATTGACGTAGGCGGCAGCATCGTCACGCACTATTGAGTACACATCCACGTTGTGAATTGTGGGGTTAACTATTACCGATTTTGCTCGATAATTCTCGAGCAGCATGTACTTGCGTTTTATGGCATCGGCTTCCTCAAACTTCAGCTCCTCGGCTCTATCCATCATCTGCTGCATCAAAAAATCGCTCACTTGCTTGGTGTCGCCATTGAGGATTTTGGTGATGTCGTCGATATATGCTGCGTATGTTTCATGTGAAACAAACCCCTGGCAGCAGCCCTCACAGTTCTTGATGTGGTATTGCAGGCACAGCTTGTGCTTGCGGCTTTCCACATTTTCTTGGGTGAGCGCATGGCGGCAAGTGCGGATAGGGTAGAGCTGTTTTAGTGTATCGACCAGTGCATGGGCAACCTCGGTTTTGGGGTAAGGGCCGAAGTATTTTGCGCCTTTGGTGTGCTTCTCGCGTGTCAAGAAAACTCGTGGAAAAAGCTCTTTTGTCACGCAAATCCAGGGATAAGACTTGTCGTCTTTGAGCAGCACATTGTAGCGCGGTTGATATTCCTTGATGAGACTGTTCTCAAGGTCGAGTGCTTCCTCCTCACTGTTGACGACAATGTATTTCATGTCCCAGATGTTGCGCACGAGCAGATTGGTGCGCATCACAGGATGCACACGGTTGAAGTAGGAGCTCACTCGCCGTTTCAGGTTCTTAGCTTTCCCCACATATATAACTGTGCCTTCCTTGTTCAGGTATTGATACACACCCGGGCTTGTAGGCAGCAGCGATATTTTCATCTTTAATTCGTCGCGCATGGGAGGATATGTTTCAGAAGTCTGATTTTAGGTGGTTTCTATAAATAAATTGAGATGGATTTTGGATTTATGTCGAGCAGGTTTTTGTTCAAAGTTGAAGAATAGTAGCGGGCTACATTTCAAGACTTTGAATAAAAAGATGCCGACAGAAAACAAAATACAACCAAAACATTATTTACTTTTATCTTAATTTATAGAATCCACCTTTAGAAAATGACTAGCATTTCAATTACTGATTGCGCATTTTGGTTTGTGTGTTTTATATTGCGCATTACAGTCACTCTCCCTTAAAGGCGAAGAGTGAGGTCACTTCCACATCTTGTGGGAATAGTTTGCGGCCTCCCAGGTCTTCTAGTTCGCAGATGAAGTTGACATATATCTTTGCGGGATTCATAGTCTTCACCAGGTCGAGGGCAGCAGCCATGGTGCCGCCAGTGGCTAGAAGGTCGTCGTGCATGAGCACCACATCGTTCTCATTGATTGAGTCCTCGTGAATCTCGATAGTGTCCTCGCCATATTCCTTGGTGTAGGTTTTCTTGATAGTTCTTGCGGGGAGCTTGCCTGGTTTGCGCAGAGGCACAAACCCTGCTCCCAGTCGCTCGGCGAGAATAGCGCCGAAGATAAACCCTCGTGCCTCGATGCCCACCACCTTGGTGATGCCCTTGCCGGTGTAGAGCTCGGTGATTGCGTCGCACATGATGCGAAGCGACTCAGCGTCCTTGAATGCTGTTGTGAGGTCTTTGAACTGTATTCCCTTTACTGGGAAATCAGGGATGTTTCTCACTTTGCTTTTTACAAATTCGATTTTCTCTTTTTCCATTATGGTAAGATGTTTTGTTGTCGATTTTTTTTAATTGAAATGGGGGAGTGGTGAATTGTGAGAACTGTTGTTCCACGTGAAACAATTTTTTTTCTCACCGGCCCATGAGGACCAGGAGGATGTTGATGTCGCTTGGCGAGATGCCTGGGATGCGTGACGCCTGGCCTATGGTCTCGGGGTCGATTCTCTCAAGTTTCTGGCGTGCCTCGATAGAAATCTGCTTGATGGTGGAGTAGTTGAAGCGTCCTTTTATCCTCACTTGCTCTAGGCGTCCTATTTTCTGCGCAATCATCTCCTCGCGCTGTATGTAGCCGTGATACTTGATTTTAATCTCGGCGGCCTCCACTATCTCGTCGCGGCGTGCTTGCTCTAGCGCCTCAATCTTGTCGTGCAAGGCAGGGATGAACTGCGCAAGTTGCTGAATATCAAGCTGTGGGCGCAACAAGAGGTCATAGAGTTTGGCTCCTTGCTTAAGTGGCTGCAAACCAGCTTTTTCGAGCGATGGGTTGATGATTGCGGCCTTTACCGAGAAGTCGCGGGCAAATTGCACCAGTCCTTCTACCTGCTCTCTTTTGCTCTTCATCAGGTCATAGCGCTCCTGCGTGGCAAGGCCCAGCTCATAGCCCTTGGGCGTGAGGCGCATGTCGGCGTCGTCTTGCCGCAGCAATATGCGGTGCTCGGCACGTGAGGTGAACATGCGGTAGGGCTCGTCAACGCCTTTTGTCACCAGGTCGTCGATGAGCACGCCTATGTAGGCCTCGTCGCGGCTGAGCACAAAAGGCTCCTTGCCGTTGATACTCTGGTGGGCGTTGATGCCTGCCACCAGTCCTTGCCCGGCGGCCTCCTCATAGCCCGTGGTGCCGTTGACCTGACCGGCAAAGAACAGCCCTTTCACTAGCTTCGTCTCAAGAGTGTGGGTGAGCTGTCGCGGGTCGAAGAAGTCATATTCAATGGCATAGCCCGGGCGATAGACCTGCACGTTGCGCAGCGCGGGAATCTTGGTCAGTGCCTCGATTTGCACGTCCCAGGGCATCGACGACGAGAAGCCGTTGAGGTACATCTCCTGGGTGGTCTCGCCTTCGGGCTCGATGAAGAGCTGGTGCGAGTCCTTGTCGGGGAAGGTCACCAGCTTGGTCTCGATGCTGGGGCAGTAGCGAGGACCCACGCTCTGGATCTGGCCGTTGTAGAGGGGAGAGTAGGGGAGCCCTTCGTGGAGCACGCGGTGTACCTCGTCGTTGGTATATACTATCCAGCATGGGCGTTGCTTGAGAGAGCTGTGGATGCCGGGCAGGTAGGAGAAATGGTGGAAGTCGGTCTCGCCGTCCTGACGCTGTGCCAGGCTGTAGTCGATGGTGCGGGCATCCAGGCGAACTGGTGTGCCGGTCTTCATGCGGCTGGCGATGAAGCCAAGTGCCACCAGCTGCTCGGTGATGCCATGCGACGCGGGTTCCGACACACGGCCGCCTTCTACCTGCACGCTGCCCACGTGCATCAGGCCGTTGAGGAATGTGCCTGCCGTGAGGACGACGGCCTTGGCAGTGAATGTCACGCCAAAGGCGGTCTTCACGCCCTTAACGGCACCGTCTTCAATGACGAGGCTCGTGGCGCTGTCCTGCCACATGTATAGGTTGGGCGTGCCGTCAAGGATTTTGCGCCAGTTCTCGATGAAGCGTGTGCGGTCGCTCTGGCTGCGTGGGCTCCACATCGCCGGACCCTTGCTGCGGTTGAGCATGCGGAACTGGATAGACGAGCGGTCGGTGACAATGCCCATCTGGCCACCCAGCGCGTCAATCTCGCGCACTATCTGGCCCTTGGCAATGCCGCCCACGGCAGGGTTGCAGCTCATCTGCGCCACCTTGTTCATGTCGATGGTCAGCAGTAGGGTAGTGGAGCCCAGCCGCGCTGCCGCACAAGCCGCCTCGCAGCCGGCATGGCCGGCACCTATCACTATCACGTCGTAGTCATATCTCATACATGTTCGAATTTGTCGTTTTTTCTTAACAGCAGCAACTCAACATCAACTATTAACTATGAACTGTTAACTATGGAGCATCGCCAGAGCCTCGTTCTCGTGCTGCTCCATTATCTCGCGCTCGCCGGGACCTTTGTCGTTGATGCCGCACAGGTGTAGCACGCCATGCACTATCACTCGCAGCAGTTCGCTCTGGTAATCCACTCCCAGCATCTGTGCATTGCTGCGCACTGTCTCGAGCGAGATTACCATGTCGCCGGCGATGCGGCGGCTATTGCTGTAGTCGAAGGTGATGATGTCGGTGTAGTAGTCGTGACCAAGGAATTGCTTGTTGGTGGCAAGGATGTACTCATCATCGCAAAACACATAGGTGAGTGTACCCACTGCCTTGCCATGATTGCGTGCCACAGCCTCTATCCAGAGGCTCACCGCAGCTTGGTCAATGCACGGCATCTCCACCCCTTCAGTCATAAAGTTTATTTCCATGTCTCCACCTGATTTACAAAAAACAAGATGCAAAGATAATAAATAGTTTTCAGTTTTTTATCATTAGTTGGGAGTTTTTTCATTATTGTCCTGGTACTGAAAGTTCCAATAAGAAGTGCGAAAGTCTTCTGAAAGTTGTTTTCATAAAATAATATTATGAAAAACACCGAGGGGAACGCCAAGCGGCAAGGGGGCGAGTAGCCCCCGCCGAGCGTGAAAATGATAGCAAAACGAAATAAAAAAACAAAAGGGAGACCGAAGTCTCCCAGAGATTAATTAATTTTGTTTTGCAATGTACAATCAACTAACCTCGGAGCAAAGATACTACATAGAAGTGTCACTCCAAAACAAAATGAGCAAAAAAGTGATAGCTGAGCACTTGAAAGTACATATCAGCACAGTTTACCGCGAGATAAAGCGCAATGGCGGCAAGTATCATTACCACCACAAGCAGGCCCAGGACAAGTGCGATGAGCGCAAACATCGCATGCGCGGAATCCGCACGTTCACACTCGACATGCGCAAGCGCATCTTCTCGCTGCTGGTGCAGGAGCAATGGTCTCCGGAGCAGATAAAGGGATATATGCAGCGTAACGGCGAGCGTTGCGCCTGCATTGAGACCATATACTCCTACATCCGCTTTGACCGCCTCAATGGCGGCACCCTGTGGAAACACTGCCGCCACCGCCTGCGGCATGTGCGCCGCCAGGTATCGTGCAGATACACGGCCATCAAGGACAGGAAGATGATTGACATGCGGCCCGCTGAGGTTGACGGCAAGCGGTTCGGAGACTGGGAGATGGACTGCATCGTAGGCAGCGAGGGCAAGGGGGTGATCCTGACACTGGTTGAACGCAGCACCAGTTTCATGATGATGAGGAAACTGCCTCAAGGCAAGAAGGCAGGACCTTTGGCAAGGATCGTGGTGAACATGCTTTTGCCGTACAAGAGGCATGTGAAGACCATCACAACGGACAATGGAAGTGAGTTTGCCGACTTCAAGTACATTGAAAAGCATATTGACACACAAGTCTTCTTTGCTCACCCCTACAGCTCCTGGGAGAAAGGGCGCATAGAGAACATGAACGGACTTGTCAGACAATACATCACAAAAGATATGAAGCTCACTGAAATTGACGATGAAACCATCAAACAAGTACAATACAAGCTCAACCGGAGGCCAAGAAAAAAACTTGATTTCGATACACCAAAATCAAGTTTCTTTAAAAATATCAATAATTTTGACTAATTTCGCACTTGCTATTAGAATTCACATACTTTGAACGTGACTAGTTACATGATGGAAAAAACGATTATGTGCATTTTCTTTGCAATTTAAAATTTAATTGTTATTTTTGCATTTAAAATGCATGATTTTGTAGAATATATTGTGCTTTATTAGTCTCTGGTTAACTAAAAAATATGTAATTATGGAAATAAAAATCCCAGAATTTCTTGCTACTACGGGTATTACTTCTACGTCGGCCAACCACCTGGCCAACATAGCAAAAGAACGCATTCAGGACTTGGAAGCCGAGTTGGCTAACATCGAGCTCTATTCAACTACTGTAGAGCTCATCAATGGCGAGCGCAAGACATTGCGCATGGGATATGACAAGATTGAACGCCTGAACATGCTCATCGAGGAAATTGCACGCATGTATTCTTTCAATGCTTGGGTGAGAGAAGCCATTAGGGTCAAGGAGCAGCTCATGGATAAGGTGTCACAAATGACTATAAATGACTATTGCGATATCAAGGGTATCTCCTATCCTGAATATCCTCAGTCTATTGAGGTGCCCACGCGCGAGACGATACTCAACGGCATGTCGATCAAAGAACGAAACGAGTATTTTACTCTCGAAGCTTATGCGGCTACCTATGGCAAGCACATTCACCGCGACGGCGATGTGTCAAAAGCTCGAGTTAAGCTCATGCACATCACCAAGGAGCCTGCAGTGCTCATGGGGCAGGGGACTGATGCCATGATCTATAATTATGAGCCCACTGTGACCACTGGCGACATGGATCGCGTCTTCTTCGACCTCCAGAGCCGTTATCGCAACTACGAGGCAAGACTCAACTCCATCAAGGCCGAGATTGAAGACACAATCAAGCAACGCACCGTCGAGGCCAGGAATCAAGAAGCTTTGGCACAAAGCCAATATGATGCCCAAGTGAAGCAACTCAACATAGAGTTTTCTAAGTATGTGGTGGAGCAGCGCAACGCCATCGCTAAGCTCAAGATTGTGTTGCCCGATCGCTTGCGCCCCATCTACGATGAGCTCAACAAGCTCGGGAAGATTGAGAATGAATAATCATTAGGCGGGTGTGACACACTTGGGCGAAATTGTGCCCTTTGGGTCACTTTGCGATAGCCGAGGGTAGCATATCATTTTTTAGGTACGCTTAGGGCCGTTTTAAATCTAAGCAGCGAACATTTAATTCGTTTCTTGACTAAATTTGTCTGCCGCCCAGCATTATTCTTGTAACGAGAGAGCCCCGGTTGGGGGCTCTACTCATTGCAATTTTGCCTTTGCCTTTGCGGGTAGGCAGGCCTTTGCCTAGGCCTTAGTCCTAGCCTAAGTTGCTATCCCAACGCTGTTGACCGCTACCACACAGGGTTCTCGCCATCACCACCGGCGAGGACCTTTTTCTTTACATTATTGTCCTAAATATCATCTTGTTTTTCCACCTAAATTATTATGGGTGTCTCATTCACGAAAACAGCACAGCCAGCACTGAAATGTGCAAGAATGGATTTTTTTTGCTATTTTTGTGTGATTTTTTTGAGAGTTGTGCGTCTAATGGTCAAAAATAAGTTTTAAAACGCACATACAATAACGATGAACGAACTAGAAAGCAAATTTGCTCAAACCATCAAGCAGAACAAGAGCACCATCTACACCGTGTGCTACATGTTCTCAAAAGATGCCGACGAGGTGAGCGACCTCTTCCAGGAGGCGGTCATCAACTTGTGGCGGGGGTTTGAAGGCTTTGAGAACCGCAGCGACATCAAGACGTGGATCTACCGCGTGGCACTCAACACCTGCATCTCGCTCGACCGCAAGAAACGCCGCAGCGCCACCGAGCCGCTGCCCATGAACATCAATCTCTTTGAGGACCGCGACGAGGACACCCGCCAGGTTGATATGCTGCACAAGCGCATCAGCCGCCTGCAGCCCTTCGACCGCGCAATCGTGCTGTTGTGGCTCGAAAACATGCCCTACGAGGAGATAGGGCAGGTGGTGGGCATCTCCACTACGGCAGTTAGCACTCGCCTCTACCGCATCAAAGAACAACTTAAAAAAATGAACGACTAAAAAAATGAACGACTAAAAAAAGAAAACTCTCAAATTATGGACTACGAACTTGACGAAATGCGCCAGCAGATGGCGATACTAAAAGATAAACTCGAGAAACAGACGATAGTTGACGACCGCATCATCCGCCGAGCCATCAGCAATGGCGCGAGCACCATCAACAAGCGGTATCTCGTCATCTCTATCATAGCCCTGGCGATGATACCTTACGGGTACTGGGCCTTCGTGATGCTCAATGGGTTGTCGGTAGCACTGTGGATAGCATGTAGCGTGATGATGCTCATGGTGGTGGCATTCTGTTACTTCAACGGGCGAGCGCTGCGCGACCCGATGCTGGCCGAGGGCAACCTGCACGACACCATGCGGCGCGTGGCAGCCGCCAAGCGGCGCGACGCTGGCTGGCTATGGATAGGTATCCCCATGGCAACGGCATGGGCTGCCTGGGTAGGATGGGAAATGGCGCAGAAGTTAGGCGCCGATGACTTTAAATTCTTCATGCCGTTCTTCATCATCTGCACTGTGACGGGAGTGCTGGTGGGGCTGGCTGTCCACTTCAAGACTCAACGGCACTACCGCAATATCATCGAGCAGATAGAAGATGCCGAAGAAAATCATTAAGCGTTAAGTGTGAAATGTTAAGTGTTAAGTAGGGACAAGGCACGCCTTGTCCGCCAAGTGCGACAGCTGCTATTGCCTCGTCAGCTTGTACCTCGTCAGCTTGTGAAAAAATGGAGCTTAGTTTTGATGATGTAGATTTCAGCCAGAGGCTGACCTTTGAGTAACCCTTGTTGATGACTCAAGCAATTATAGAGCATCCCTAAACTAAAAAATCCTCGGCCTGTGCGCACAGACCGAGGATTTTCGCTAAATGTGGGTAGAGATGGATTCGAACCACCGAAGCGATGACGCAGCAGATTTACAGTCTGCCCCATTTGGCCACTCTGGAATCTACCCATTTTCCCAAATGCGACTGCAAAGTTAAGCATTTTTTCCCATTCAGCAAAATTTTCATCACAATTATGATTAAAGCGAATGAATTTTATATTTTATGTTTCATTTTTTTTGTAATTTTTTGTTTTTTTAGAAAAAAAATTATATCTTTGCATGGTGAAGTAATTGAGTAAGGAAGTGTTGCTTTTAAACTCATTTTTCACTGGTAGCCCACGTCGAAGCACTGTTGCCACATTTTCGGCTTACAGAGGCAGAGGGTGGGAAAAGACATATAAACATAGGCGTTTTCTGAACGCTTTGGTTTTGACTTCTTGAGAATCTCGCAAATTCAAATCTGATTGTCAAAAACAAAGCAACGGGAACGCCCCTTTGGGGGGATAGTTGTTATCCTTCGTGTACTTCATAGCTTGTGTAACGGCTATGTTAAGAAGGGTGATAATACATCATCGATGTGGGGCTTTCAGCGTTGTTCATTCCGACAATCAGGGGCAATGCGAGAGCCTTCAAGAAGTGGAACTGAGCAACAGACTTGGCTCCACGTTCTATATTTATATGTTTGTGTTAAAAACATAATATTAAAAATTTGGATGGAGCCTCCGAATGTTATTATGTAAACATGAAGATCATCAAGATTGGCCGTTCGCGAAGCAATGATTGTGTTTTTAGCAATAGCACTGTGTCAGGAACTCATGCTATTTTAGAACTTGAGACTGGTGGAAATCGTGGAAAACTTAGAGATTTGAACTCATTGAATGGTACTTTTGTCAATGACAAAAGGATAAATGGGGAAGTAGTAGTTACAGTAAGTGATCGCATCAGGTTTGGTTCAGAAACCACCTCGCTAGGTGGAATTCTTGCCAGGATGAGTGAGACAAAAGTATCGAAAAAACTGCCTGGTATTGACAGAAGGACTATAGGAAAGAGTTCAACAAGTCAAATCTATTTTTCTCAAGATGATGTGTCGCGTGACCATGCTGTCATTTATAAGACAGCAACAGGAGATGTTGTTATTGAAGACTGTGGTTCAACTAATGGGACCTATGTCAATGGTGTGAAAATCACCAGCAAGGTACTACAGCCAGGCGACAAAGTGACCATCACAAGAAACTATCCACTGGAGTGGGAGAGCATTTTTAAGACCGGCGCTAAACCTGCCAAGACAGTGAATATGAAAAAGATAATCACTTCGGTGGCGGCGGTGCTCCTCGTAGCAGCCATTGGAATAGGAGGTTACTGGTTATGGAACAAAAATCGCACATGGAGTCAGGAAAAGATATATAAAGAATATCACAGTGCCGTGTGTTGGGTTTACGTAGAATATGGCTACAAGGTGATTGTAGATGATAAAGACATTACCGCTGCATTGTGCCATCAGTTTGACTTAGGACAATCAGAATATGTGTGTTTAGAAGACGGAGATTTAAAAAGCGGAACAGATGTGGGACAAGGAACAGCATTTTTCATTAGTGAAGATGGAAAACTTGCCACCAATTTGCATATCACTCGTCCATGGCTCTTCACAGAAGACGCAAAAAATATAGAAATAGGCATGAACAAGATTTTATCTGTGATGGCACTAGTGGCTGACCCTACGTTAAGCCGCAGCAACTTGAAGATACAAGGTGAGGTGGTTAAAATGTGCATTATCCCTGATGGCTTGCCAATTAGTGAAAAAAATGCCATTGAGGTGAGAGAAATAAAAGGTGGCGATGACATTAATAAAGACGTGGCAATTATTCAGACAGAGACACGTTCACTACCATCGCAGGTTAAAAGAGTTATAGATATTAATAATGCTGACCTGTCGGAAGAAAGTATGACCGAAGGTCGCCAAGTATTTACAATAGGTTTTCCCTATGGGGTTGATTTAGCCATGAATAGCAACCTAGAATTAAAGAACCAAGTGCATGGTGGCACGATAACTCAAAACCGTGGAGACTATGAGTTTGGTCACGATGCTGAGACCGCAGGTGGCGCTAGTGGCTCACCTATATTTAATAACAAGGGAGAGCTCATAGGAATTCATCATGCTGGATTGACAGGAGTTACTGGAGCCCAGGGTTTCAACATGGCGGTAAAAGCAAAATATATACAAGAATTACTCAAGTAAAAATATAAACATTAAAACCAATTAACTATGCCAACAAAAAAATGTCCAAATGGTCATCAGTATGATTCAAGTATCTATGGTGACAATTGTCCGTTCTGCCCCGAGAGCAGTCACACCCGAGTAAATAATGATGATAGCACTCAGTCCACTCGAGCCACAGGTTGGGATGGCGGCGGCGAAACCGATGCAACCGCTCCTTATCAAGAGGATATTGGAGGAGGGCACACTGTTATTCGCAATTTGAATGGAACAGGGATGTCAAATCCTGATGGAGGTCGCAAATTGGTGGGAGTATTAATCTCATATAGCGCAAATCCTGCCGGAGAAGTATATAAAATATATGAGGGCAGGAATATTGTTGGAAGGTCAAATACGGCCGATATTAGTTTCAGCAATGATGACAAAATGTCGAAGGAACATCTGCTTATTCTCTATGTTGAAGCCGAAGGCATAGTGTGGGCCGAAGACCAGAAGTCATCTAACGGAACGTATATAAACGGCAAGTTCGCCCGTGGAATGGTAGAACTTCATACCAATGATATTATAGTGCTCGGTGCCACAAAGATGGTGTTCCTGGGTGTGCCTGAATTCTAATCATTCTAGTTGTTATGAGTCAAAACAATAAATATTACTATTGTAATGTTGATGGCAACACCGATGTGGGTTGCCGGCGCAAAGCCAATGAAGACTGGTATGGTCACTTTGAATGCCGTAATGGATTAGTGGCTGTGGTCTGTGATGGAATGGGCGGTCACGTGGGAGGCGCAGTAGCCTCCCATTTGGCCGTAGATACCATAAAGGATTTTTTGGAACAAAAATACTTTGATGATCCAAGAGATGCCATCGTGGAATCGTGCAACGCTGCAAATGCGGCACTGTTGAGACGAACGCAAGAGCAACCCGAACTCAGTGGAATGGGTGCCACGTGTGTTATGCTAATAGTTAGAGACGGCAAGGTTTATATAGGATGTGTGGGTGACAGCCGCATTTATTTGATACGCAGCAAGACTATTACCCAGCTGACGAAGGACCAAAGCTACGTGCAGATGCTGGTGGATGCGCATGAAATCACCAAAGAGCAGGCAGAGCATCATCCCCGCAAGAATGAAATACTAAATGCCATCGGGCTTGACAACATGCAACCGGCAACTGTGTTGAATGACCCCATCAATCCTGAGGCAGGAGATATTTTCATGTTGTGTTCTGATGGTCTTAGCGGCATGGTCAGTGACAAGGAAATCCTAAAGATAGCAAGCAACCAGGTGGGAATGACCCAGCGAGAACGAATAGATACACTCATTGAAAAAGCTCGCAAATATGGTGGTCTAGACAATATTACATGCCTGATGGTAGAGTTTGCTGTGACACCACAAAGTGGTGGTGCAAATGCTATCTCAAACAACGGGAAACTATTGCGTTATGGAATTCCTGCACTGGTGGGCATGCTATTGCTAGGCCTTTGTGGGTATGCTCTGTGGAAGCACTTTAAGTCAAAGAATGTGATTAAAGAAAGCTTGTACGTAGCACAGATGAAACAGCAAGAAGGCGTGAGTGTGCTTGAGTTCAACGATACCATACGCTATGCCCGTGGTCACTCATCCATAGAGCTGAAGGACTTTAAGGACCTGGGCGCTCATGTATATGTTACCGACAAGAATGGCAGAATAGACACCATTGTGATCAATAAGCCAATAAAAGTGAGTGAAGTCAAGATTATGCCCGATTCCAATTTTGCTACAAATATTTCTAGCATTAATGGTCTCCGTAGTTTTATTTTTAATGACAGGACCTTTGAGAGTGAGGATATTTCTTTAACATTCAGTTACAAAGACAGTACTTTTGTGTATGTATTTCCTGTTGAGCCTCTCCAAAAAATCAGTGACTTGGCAAATGGAGCCCACACTGATGTGCCGCCCGCAGTAAATGAGTCGCCCAGAAGACACAACCCATTTTCTACTTTTCTTTTTAGACCAATATTGAAGGCAAGAGAAACTCCAAAACCCAAAGCAGGTGCATCAGAAACCCCATCTGGCGCAAAAGAGCCAACGGCAATATCTCCTGAAGAGTCTTTAGAGGCAACCTTCAAAGTTGGCAATGAGGGAGAGACTTTATTAAAACTTATCTCGGATGATAAACGTCCTACCGATACCGAAGCCTACACTTCATTTGCTATAAAAGCAGGAGAAGTGAAAGGTGAGTGGTATGAGTATAGTTGTGATGGTCACACGTGCAAGATAAAAGTAAATAATGCTGCTGTGCCCGAAAAGGGAGCAGTTATACGCATCCCGTTGGCTAATGCCGGAGACAAAGTGTTTATAATTAGGGTTAAAAGAGGGTGATAACCATGCACTATACTTTTTACGAAGAGCTAGGGCACGGTGGCATGGGGTGTGTCTATAAAGCTAAGGACACAAAAGGTAATATAGTTGCCATCAAAAAGATGAGCAACAGGGTAACTTGTTACCCTGAATACCGCGAGCTATTCAAGGCCGAAGTAGAGACGCTTAAGAAAATGAATTACCCATCTATCGTTCGCATCGTGGGAGATCCTTTTAGTGATGCAGAAGGAAATTTGTATCTTCCCATGGAATATGTTGAAGGAGAGACGTTAGAGCACCATGTTTTTTCAAAAGGGCCGTTCAGCTTGGACGAAGCAGTAGAGCTAATGTCCATGATCTTGGATGCTATACAATATGTCCATAACAGGCAACGGATACACAGAGATATAAAGCCCTCTAATATCATGTTGCGCCCCAATGGAGAAATATGTGTAATAGATTTTGGTATAGCTAAAGATGCCTGTGTGGGCAGCTCTGGAAAGACCGTGGGGCGCGTAATAGGTACCGACGGTTACATGAGTCCCGAACAGGCCAACGGTTATAACATTGATCATCGCACTGACATCTATTCGTTGGGGTGTGTCTTTTTCTTTTTGCTGACCGGGAAACATGCTGTTCAAAAAGGTGCGAATGACTATGCTACGGTAGCAAATATCCTGAAAGGGGAGATGCTTCTACCATCACAATTGGTAGCTAGCATACCGCCGGCAATAGATAATGTGTTCTTAAAGTCGGTGGATAAGAACATGATGCGTCGCTACCAGAGTGCCTTGAGTTTTAAGGAAGCTCTCGAAGTGGCATGTGGCAATTCAGTACCAAAGATAAGCGTGGGCAGCTCTAGTGACAATGATATCATAATATCGAGTCAATATGTTAGTCGGCATCATCTTGTTATCAGTGGGCTTGAACGTCCGCTAACAGGCGGCGCTAAGAAATACACGATAGAACTAACTGATGACTCTCTCAATGGCACTGGTGTTGATGGTCGTCCGCTAAAAAAAACATCAATGGAGATTGATTACAATGGCACATCCTTTCTACCAGAGGTGCTCTTGGCGGCCCGAAGCGAGTGCCCCCTCGACTGGGATGATGTGGTGATGAAGTTAAGGCAAAAAGGCTGGAACCCAGACTTGCCTAAACCTATTCCCACACCTTTAATGTCCCAGCGCAAAGGGTGCTTGGAAAAAGTATTTTTTGTTTTCAGTATTATCTTGCCTTTAATAGCATTAATAAAATCAATTTTATGAAATCAGTGATAACAATAGGTCGCGGTAGCCACTGCGATATAATAATATCGCATGATAAAGTGAGCAGAGAGCATGCTCGTGTTAGCATTGTCGGGGGGCATTATGTCTATGAGGATGTGGGCAAGAACGGCTCGGTTATAGGTGGCCGCATCTTGAATGGGCAAAAGGTGACGGTTGCACCAGGAACAGAAATCTTGCTTGCAGGAAAAGTTCCTTTGCCATGGCAGCAGATTTATTCATTGTTGCCACTTAAAGGGGTAAGGCCATTAGATAATGATACCGGCTATCAAGTTTATGCTTCACAACAGAGCATAGAAGTGGGCTGGGCAATCTTGGCTTTTATTATTCCGATTACTGGATGGATAATGTATTTTGTGTGGCAAGACGATTATCCTCGCAAAGCCTCACAGGCCAATGTTATAGCATGGGTATCTTTCATTATAAACCTTATAACAATATTAACATATATATATTAAACTAATTCAAAGAACTATGGACAATAAACTAATAGGTAAAGAAGTGCTAAACTACCGCATATTATCCTTAATAGGTCAAGGCGGTATGGGTACTGTATATCTTGCAGAGCACAAGCATATAATGAACCAAAAGGTGGCGATAAAGGTCATCAACGCCAACATGGTGAACAGTTTCACACGAGAGATGTTGAAAAGCGAGGCCGAGCGATTAGCCGAGCTACATCATCAGAATATAGTCTCGTTTAATGACTATCATATAGACTCGCAAGGCAATATTTATCTGATCATGGAGTATGCCGATGGAAAAAGCCTTGACGATTATATCAAAAATGTGAACGGACTAATTGTCGAAGAGAGAATTTGCCCAATGTTTGAGCCCATACTTGACGGTGTGGGATATGCGCATAAGAAGGGGATACTGCATAGAGACTTAAAACCTGCCAATGTCATTGTCACAAGTGACGGCACGCCCAAGATTTTGGACTTTGGTATCGCACAGATAATCAACAGTAACGGTCAAGATACCAACAAAGGATTAGTGATGGGGACACCATCCTATATGAGTCCCGAGCAAGTGAGGGGAGAAGAACTGGATGCCCGTTCTGATATTTATTCTCTTGGAGTCATGCTTCATCAGATGTTGACAGGAAATGCCCCCTATGACACGACAACGATGACCGAGCAAGAGATAAATCAAAAAGTTATTGAGGAACCGTTGCCTAGAATAAAAACATTCTATAAATATATTTCAGAGAATGTTCAAAAGGTGGTTGACAAAGCTACTGCAAAGAGTCCAGAAGACCGCTATCAGAGTTGCGAAGAGTTCAAAAAGGCTCTACACAAAGCTGTGTATCCTTGGAGGCCCAAGCTATGGATGAAAATCGCGGCAGCAGCAGTGATTGCTCTCATCATTGGAGCGGGATTATACATTTGGGATTATAATCGCATCAAGACTTATTATTATAAGGACTATGTAGAACAATGGGGAATCCCTCAGGGTATAGGAAAGCTAAGTTCAAGCGACCATAAGCACGCTCAACGGTCCTATAAGTTTGTGTATCAGAAAAGAAGACTATTGCGAGTCTCCCATGTTAATAGCTTGGATAATTTGATAGATGACGGTGAGAGTGAACGCAATGAACGCCCTATAGATCAGGAATTCCAATACACCGAGAGTGGCAAGGTGAGCAGGGTGATAGTGAAAGACCGCAGTGGAAAGGTCATGTATGTAAAGAGCTACAATGATAAGCTTAACACAATGGCTTTCCAGTATAATGATGAGCATGGAACAGAAAGAGTGATATCTAACCAGACAGTGGGTTATGGACGTCTGTTGGAAAATAATACCGATGATCGTGGACGTATATCTCGATGGTGGCTGGAATATGACGAAAATGGATATGTCACGTCTTTAAAGTATGCGGCTTTGGATAATTCTCCCGTAGGAGATAATAATGGTATCTATGGCAGGAACTATGTGCGTGATGAAAAAGGACGCGTCCTGGAAACGCATTATATTGGTATTGATGGCAAGCCACAGTCAACAAAATGGGGACTTGGAATTAAGAAGTTTTATTATGACGATGACGATAACTGGGTGAAGTCTGAATACCTGACCACCGATGGAAAACCAGCATTTGATGATATTGATGGCGTGGCTGTATATACATTGGACTATGATAAATATGGAAATGTGGTCTATGCTCTTCATCAAGCTTCAAATGGGGCTTTAATGTATCCCAAAAAACATGGTGTTGCGGGTGTTCACAATGTCTATAACGAGCAAGGAATGCTCGTGAAGATGGAGTGCCTTGATGAAGATAAGAAGCCTATGTATGTTAAGGATCGAGGTTTTGCTATTCAAGAGTTTGAGTATGACGAGAATGGCTATGTAAGAAAAGTGTCGTTCTTAGATCCCGATGGAAAACCTACAGAGACTTCAAGCGGTGAGGCATCACAAACTATGAAGAATGATGCACATGGAAATGTTCTGGAAAGTTGGCTTTATTTGAGCAATGGTGAACTTTGTTTAAATAATGATGGTTATGCCGGTATTAAACATGAGTATGATTCAGTGGGCAATGAAACAAAGGTTGTGTATTATGGAAAAGACAGGAAACCTTGCGAAACAAAAGACGGTTATGCAGGTTTAACATATGAATATAATGATTTTCAGTTGGTCACATCTGTAACTTATTTAGGTGTCGACTTAAAGCCTGTTATGAACAATTACAATATCTCAGTTGTGCGCTATGACTATGATAAAAAAGGTAATAATACTCAAATTGGTTTTTATGAGACAGATGGCAAAACATTATGTTTAAATAACATGGGATTTGCAGGCTGGAATGATTATTATGATGAAAATGCAAACCACATAGAGCGTTGCTTCTTTGACACAAAAAAGCTACCTACCATGCCCTCGGCTCTTCATTACGCTAAGGTGAAATATAGCTATGACGAAAATGGAAACCTGCAGTCAGAGAAATATTATAACCTAGAAAATGAGTTGACGTTGGTTGATGGAATAGCTGGAACAGAATACATCTGTGATAAGAGAGGCAACACGCTAGAAGAACGCCCCATTGGCATTGATGGTGGACTTGCAGATAACAAGCTCGTGTCTAAATACAAGTACGACGAGTTTGATAATATGACAGAAATGTCACTTTTTGGAAACAATGGTGCATCGTTGAATAGTGAGAATGTACATCGATATGAGTATGCTTACAATAGTAGAAATCAGCTTATCGAAGAGCGTCACTATGGAACTGACGGTAACCTGACTATGTGTGACCCTGAGAACTGGGCAATACAAAAGAATGTGTATGACGACCGTGGTGATATGGTTAAACGCTTTTATTATGGCACTGATAATAAGCCTTGTAAGATAGATGAGGGTTGGAGCAGTGCCACCTATGAGTATGATAAATTTGGCAACATCGTCAAGCAGTGCTTCTATGGTGTGAATGGAATGCCTACCGATCCAAGTGATATGGTGCCAGTTGGTATAGCCAAGTATGATAAATGGGGAAACATGATTTATCTGGCTGCTCAAGACGGAAATGGCCATTTCATAATACGTCCTGGATATGACTGGGCTATTCAACGCATGACTTATGATAAAAGAGATAATAGGACATCAGAGTCTTTCTATGATGAGGATGATAAGCCTACATTGAGTTCTGATGGTTATCACAAAGGTGTAATGAAATATGATAATTTAGACCGAAAAATAGAAGAGTGCTACTATGGTACCGACAGCAAAGCGATGCTTGTGAATAATTACCATAAAGTTGTGTATAAATATGCCGACGACACCGACAATGTAATAGAACTAGCCCTATTTGGAATTACAGGGGACGCAGTGGATTGCGAGGCAGGATGGCATAAAATGGTAGTGACTTATGATGATGAGGGCGATGTGGCATTGACAAAGAAGTACTATAAGGCTAATGGCACTCTGATGGCTTCACAGCAGTGGAATGGTTCAGACTGGGACTTAGTACAAAGAAATTTTGATTGGCAAGAGAGAGTAAGGGAGATAAGCTCTGAATTGCCATACACCTATGGCTCTGACATGTATAATCTTAAAGCACAGTCATTGAAGGTGACAGGAAGTAATTCATGCGAATTGAAGTTTACTATACCTTATAAGTCAAGTCAGCTGGGTTCTGAAGCATTAAGAGTCTTGAAGGAGGTTGTTTCTCAATTGACGCAAGCTGTGGATGAAGAATTAAAGCATCGTCCAGATGTCAAGGGGAATCTCTACGACAAGAATGGAAGACTCATTTATTCGGTTAAGAAATAGCTTCTAAGCAAGATTCTTATTGTGGTGGGGCGCCACACTATTGAGGCATGGTAGAGAATTATAACGTAACCATCTGAAAAAAGCCGGCACATGCCGGCTCTTTTCGTATGGTTAGCTTTTTTTACTGGAAGGCGTTTTCGCTTAGGCCTTTGCCGCCTATGGCGAGGTCTTTCATGTAGGCTGGTACTGGCTTGCCCAGGTATTTGTCAACATAGAGCTTGGCGAGGTACTGTCCTAGCATGAAGCCGTGTCCTCGCAGGCCGGTGAGCAGTCCCACCTCGGGGTCGATGATGTAGCGTGGCTCGATGTAGTATCCGGCCCACACGGCATGGAAGCCCACCGAGGCGAGGTTGGGAATCCACTGTGCAAACATCTCGCTCACAATCTTGAGGAAGGCCTGGCTGTTGTACTTAAGGTTCTGGCGTGCCTCGTAGGGGTCGCAGTCGGGCGAGGCGCAGCCTATTATCTGGCCTGTGTGCAGGAACTGCTGGCCATAGACGGCGTTGAAGCCCTTGTAGTGCCGGCGGTCGATGATCATGTCGAGCGAGTCGCCGTTCACGCCCATGTTGGGCAGGCGGCGAGTGATGAATGCCTGGTGCTTGACGGGGAAGAGCTGGGTGTCGATGCCTAGCATGTCGGTGAATTTCTCTGAGCCCCATCCCATGGCGTTGACAAAGTGGTCGCAGGTATATTCCACATAGTGCTTGTCGTGACGGCGCACCAGCACGCGGAATTTGTCGCCCACTTTCTCCACATGAAGAACCTCGCAGTCCTCAAGCACCTCACCGCCATGCTGCTTGCCCACGGTGCGCACATAGTCGATGGTGCGCCCGGGAGTGGCCTGCCAGCAGTTCTCCGAGATGAGGGCGTGGCTGTAGATGTTGTCGTTAGGGTTCCAGTAGGGCGAGATTTCGCGGGTGAAGTCCTTGCGGTCGATCATGCGGGCCTCGCTCCAGGCGCGCGAGGCGTCGAGAGAGCGATAGGTGGCATCGTCGTGCACGAGGTTGACGTAGCGCGTCATCTTCAGGTCGATGTTGCAGTGCTGCTGGTCGTCGCGGAATATCTCGAGGTTGTGCATGGCGATGTCGCTGATGTCGGGGTTGGAGAATGCCGGGCGTCCACCACCGATGCAGCGCCAGGTGGAGCCGCGGTCGTAGTTGACGAGCACCACGCGCTTGCCGGCCTCGGCAAAGTAGCGGAATGCCGCGCTACCTGCCATGCCGCCGCCAGCCACGAGAATCTGGGTCTCGGCTTTCTCGATTACTGAGCCGTGCTCAAAGACGAAGGTCTCGCGGCTCTCGCCATTATACACATCGCCCAGAGTCACCTGGTTGGCCAGTGGCGCGCGTGGCGTGCTGTCGCCCGTGACCTCGATGCCGTGAGCCCGCAGAATCTGTTTAGCTCTAGAGACGCAGCGCTTGCCGCGGCAGGGACCCATGCCCATGCGTGTGGTGTGCTTGAGCTCATCTACCGAGATGTACTTGCGGTCGCCAATGACGGTGAGCAGTGTCTTCACATCCACATCCTCGCAGTGGCACACAAATGCCTTGCCTTCCTCGTCGTGGGTGAGAGGCCGCAGGTTCAGCGGCTCGGGATAGCGGTCCTTGAGGATGAAGCCGTTCACTTGGTTCAATTCATCCACTTGAGCCACCTTGACGCGTGCCACATTGGTCTTGTTGTCTTTCTTGAGCACTTTCTCGATGGTGCCCTCGCCCACCTTAGCTCCGTTGTCGTCAACGAGGAACACCTCTTTGCCCTCTTCCACGTCATATTCTACTGGCAGGAACACCACATTCTTGCGCTTGTCGTAGCCAAAGATGGCGAGGCCTGGGCAGTGGTTGACGCACTGCATGCAGCCTATGCACTTGTCGTAATCGACCATGGGCACGCTCGATGTGGTGGGCTTGCTGATGGCGCCCTGCGGACACGAGAATGTGCAAGGGTTGCAGGCGAAACCATAGAGGCAGTTGATCTTGACGTAGGGCTTCAAGGCCATGCGTTCCTGGGTGGGCACGCGTGGCTCGTCGAGCAGACGCACGGGACGCTGCTGCGAGTCGATATACTGGCGTGACACCTCAAGGTAGTCCTCGTAGGGGAAACGCATGCCCATCTCCTGAGCCACCTCATAGGCCACCTGCTTGCCGCGGAGCACAGCACTGGTGCCCTCGCCAATGCGCACGGCGTCGCCCGCGCCATAGACGTTGCGGCCAAACACCGCGCGGCCCTTCACGAGCAGCTGGTTGTCGGGGATGAGGCCAGTGCAGATGTTGATGATGTCGATGTCGTCAATCACCTGCTCGGTGCCCGCGATGGGCTGGAAGTTGCGGCACTCGGCGATGACAGCGCCGGTAACGCCGGTGTAGTCGTCGTTGGGGATGGCGCGCAGCAGCACGTGCGACGTCATGATGGGGATGCCCAAGCGGCGCACGCGGTTGGCCTGCACGGGGAAGCCTCCCTCATGGTCCATGCCCTCGATGATGGCCTTGATGGTAGCACCGGCCTGCATGGCCTGGTAGCTGGTGAGGTAGCCTATGTTGCCGGCCCCCACAGTGAGCACTTTCTTGCCCAGCAGGGTGTGCTCCTGGTTCATCATCTTCTGGAACACGGCAGCGGTATATACTCCTGGCACGTCGTCGTTCTCAAACACTGGCATGAACGGAACGGCACCGGTGGCCACCACCAGGTGGTCGGCGTCGATGTAGCTCACCTCCTGGGTGACGATATTCTTCAGGGCGATGCGGCGGCCTTCGAGCAGGTCCCACACGGTGTTGTTGAGCAAGATGCCGTCGTGGTTGTCGCCAGCGAGCGTCTTGGCAATGTCGAAGCCACGCATGCCGCCAAACTTCTGCTCCTTCTCAAAGAAGAAGAACTGGTGGGTCTGCATGTTGAACTGTCCACCCTCGGTGGCGTTGTTGTCAACCACTATGTTAGGGATGCCCAGGGCGGTGAGCTGCTCGCGGCACGCCAAGCCGGCAGGACCGCCGCCAATGATGGCCACGGTGGTCTTGTAAATCTTTGTATCACTGGCCTTGCGAGCCTGGCCCTCGGGCATGTAGTCCTTAGCAATCTCGCGCACCTCTTTCACGCCATCAACGCTGGTGATGCAGATGCGGCGCACCTGGCCATCGACGAGCATCTCGCAGGCACCGCACTTGCCGATGCCGCACTCCAGGCTACGGTTGCGACCGCTGGTGCTGTGGCTGTGCACTATCAGTCCTGCCTGATGAAGGGCTGCGGCAATGGTTTTGCCTTTTTGACCGCGCACGGTTCTCCCCTCAAACTGGAATTCCACAAATTCTTCTTTTGGAAGGTCAAGAATGGGATGGTTTTCAATCTTATACATATTCAATGGTTTATGGGTTAATGTTTTATGTTCTTATTAGATTTGCTACCGCCACTGTGCAGTAATTTATTAATAATTATGTTAGTTGGCTGGTTTAAAAAGTTAAGTAAACAAAGGTTGCAAGCTGCACAGATTGCTGATTTACAACATTTCAATGGTGCTTAAATCATAAAATACAAATCGCGGTACTCGCAACTTGTATGCAAAATTCGTCAAAAATATTGATATATGCAATAGATTATTATAAAATTTCATCATTCTCACACTATAAAGTGACGTTATAATCGGTGTTTTAAGCACCGATATAGAAAAAGGGGGCGTGCTGGTGAAACTCATCGCTGAGGAGCCACAGGCTTATCGAATAGGGTTAAATGTCATTAATTTTCATTTTTTTTAAATATTATTTCCTACCTTTGTGGGTTGAAAGATAACAAACCATAAGCAGCAAACTTGTTTTTTTAACTTATTATACAACAATTATCAACAAAAAAAATCACTATTATGAACAAAAAATTACTGATTTGTTTATTGATGTGGGTAATGTGCTTGCCAGCCTTTGCCCAAGAAGAGACTTTTACAGTGTTTGACGGAACCACCGAGGAGACTGGAACGTCATTATCAGTTGTTACCAACGATTATGTGCCGGCATTCATTCGCAAGTGGAATAAGGTGGGCACCAGGAGCCAAATCATCATTCCCGCCCAATATTTGACTCAAATGAAAGGCGGGGAGATTTCTTCAGTGAAGTTCTACACCACCACCTACAACACTCCTCACACTACTGCCTCAAGTGCCGATGTTTATGTGGGTGAGGTTGACTACATCGCTTTTAATGCCGCCGATAATCATTTTGATTTTGAGCCAAAGGATAATTGCACCATCATCTATCAAGGCAAGGTGACTATTGACAAAGTGGGTCCTACCAATGAAGAGTATGGACTAATGACCATCACCTTTAACGCTCCTTACAAGTATCGTGGTGGCAATCTGCTCATAGGCTTTGACAATACCACCACCGAGGGCTGGAAGCGTTTCCTCTTCCGTGGCCAGAACGTGATGTGGCACGCCGGTCTTGCCGGAGACCAGGAGACTGCCACTTATTACTACAAGCAGCAGTGCGACTTTATTCCAAAGACCACTTTCACCTACACTCCTGGTGCGCCAGTGCCCGATGAGTTCTATCTGGTGGGCTCGTTCAATGGCTGGAACCTTACCGAGGAGGGCGGCCGCCTGGCATTTGCTGCCACCGACACCGAGGACGTCTATCAAACCGAAGGCACCCTCGATGCTGGCGCAGAGTTCAAGGTTGTCACTCCCAATGGTGATGACTGGACATGGCTTGGTGGTGCTGACGACAACCAAGTGGGTTACTTCCTGATCAACAGCGACCTGCTCAATCAGCCCCTTGCTATGATTGACGGTGCTAACTTCCGCATGGAGCAAGGTGGCAAGTTTACCTTCAGCGTTAACGCCTTCGACATGACTCTCACTGTTACGCCGGTTGCCACTCCTGTCATTGCTGGCGACGTGAATGGCGATGGTGAGGTAAACACAGTAGATATCACTATCCTCTACAACTACCTCCTAAATGCTAGCACCGAGAACATGGTCAATGGCGACCAGGATGGTGATGGCGAGGTCACTACAGTAGATATCACTATGGTTTATAACGTGCTGCTCGGAGTTCAGGATTAATGAAACTCAAGTTTCGGTAATTCAGGCACGTGAGCAAGAATTACCCATACCATAAAAAGAGCCGTCCCACTCTTGGGACGGCTCTTTACTTATTCACTTATCAGGTTTTAAAAATGCGCTATTATTGCGACACGCGCACGGCACGTACGCTAAAACCACTGTCGCGGTCACCGTAATATGCGTCAATGCCTTCTGAGCCGTTCATTGAATAGAAATAGATATAGTTAGCGTAGTAAGAGCGTGAGGAGCCGAGGGTGCGCGACCAATAATAGCCCATCTCACCTGGTCTGTAGTAATTGTTAGTGAAGTGGTAGCCTGCGGCAGGCAAGAATATCGATTTGCCATTTCTGCTCACGCGGTAGCCGTTCACGCCGTTGCTTGTTGTCCATGTCCATGTGCACTGGTTGCGCAACTCATCTTGCTGCTCTTTAGATGGCATGCACCACTGTGAGCCCCAGTTAGCTGTAGCGGCATCGTCCTCAGGGTCAAGTTCGGTCTTGCCATCGGTAAATCCATTGTAGCCATAATTGCTTTGGGTGCAGTATTTGGTAAGCGTTCTCAAGGTGCCGTTGCACCACTGGTAGTTGCTCCAGTCATATAATTCCTTTGGAGTGGTCTCACCCCAGGCGAAGAAGTCGCCAAATTCCTCGGGGGTGTTGGCGCCAATGTTCATTGTTGCCCACAGCGTGCCGCTGGGCAACCCCAGGTCAACATATTCATGGGTCTCGCCACCAGGGATAATGCCTAGTAGGATGTTATACACCACTGTCACGTCGGCGCTTGTGACACTACCATCACCATCGACGTCGCTGGTAGAGAAAAATGTCATGTCGTCGTTGAGGATGTAGTTATAAAGTACTGTGACGTCGTTAATTGTAACGCTTCCGTCACCATCCACATCGCCATATACAGCAGCTTGAGCTTTTGTTGCCATGCACACAGCGATCAGTGCAATCATTAAGAATACTTTTTTCATGTTATTTGTTTATTTGGTTTTTGCTTGCAAAATTAGTGCAAGTTGAGGGCAGAACAAAATAATAAACGAAGTTTTTTATTTTTTATGCCGAGACGCCGCCTAATTTATCCACAATTAGTGCAAGTTGAGAGAAATACAAAATGGAAAACACAGTTTTTCATTTTTATTTTGATAAAATGCTCACGCTCGCAAGGCTTTGAGCAAGCTCAGCTTTGTCTCGCTCAATCGCATTTTTCCTAAGCGCCGCCTAATTTATCCACAATTAGTGCAAGTTGAGAGAAAATGCGATTAAGCGATATTTAAAAAATAGACAGTTAAAAATAATATTCCGAGCTTGCGAGGCTTTTTGACACCGACAGGTGCAGCTTTTTGAATAAATAGATCCTCATGGCACCTCTACGCCACAATTCTTTCAAAAAGTTGCGAACTGAGTTCGCCGAAAAGCCTGCTTACGCAGGAAATTTATTTGCCAATTCTACCTAAAACAATTATTTTTGCAAAAAAATACTGTTATGATTGACATCTCAAAAGAATCAACAAGACTTGACCTGTATTACAAATTACGTGGTGCTGCTATTAATGTGCAAAAGAACTTAGGTCCATTTATGGTAGAAAAGTATTATGAAAATGCCTTGATGATTGAACTGAATTCTATGGGAATAAATGCTGAGAACCAAGTAAAAATACCTACTTTCTATAAAGGGCAGCCGTTAAATCTCGAACTATTTGCTGACATAGTTGTCGAGAATGAAATTATCATCGAACTTAAAGCGACGCCACGAATGGAGAAGTCACACATTAGACAGTTGTTGACTTATATGAAATTGATGCGTAAGCATTATGGATTAATTCTTAACTTTGGTATTTCATATATGTCACAATATGGCATGAAAGCTTATGTGTTATCTGATTTTGATGAGGTTGTCAATTCCAAAGGAGACTTTGAAGACAGAGTAGGTGTTGCCGTTTTCTCATAAATTAATATAAATCAATTTTATATTCCGAGCTTGCGAGGCTTTTTGACACCGACAGGTGCAGCTTTTTGAAGAAATAAGTTCTTATGGCACCTCAAGGTGAAAAAACTATAATAATTTCAGATACTTAAGTCAATTTCTAAGTAATTGACATATAATTGTTTTTATATGTTTTGGACAAATTTTCAATTCAACTGCAAATTTGTCCAGAATATTTTTATTATCATCCATAACTCACTTATAGCCCGATAACCATGACGGAAATGCTCACTCTCGGAATACACAGAAAAAGTTCTTGTATTCTCTGGTGCATCATTGAGGAGATTCCTTCGAAAAAGTGTATGTATTGGGCAATTATTCCTTCGAAAAAGTGTGAAGGTTGTTATGTTTTATTATGTTCTGAACTTCGCTTTTTTAAAAAAACTGGCAACTGACAACTGCTAACTGAAAACTATTCACTACCTTTGCAGTTTAAATGAAAAAAATCACAAAAAATAATATAATTCAAGATGGAATACAACTTTAACGAGATTGAGAAAAAGTGGCAACAGTATTGGAAGGACAACAACACCTATAAGGTTGACATCGACGAGAGCAAGCCCAAGTTTTATGTTCTCGACATGTTTCCTTATCCTAGTGGTGCGGGTCTGCACGTGGGGCATCCGCTGGGCTATATCGCCAGCGACATCTATGCCCGCTACAAGCGTCACAAGGGCTTTAACGTGCTGCATCCCATGGGCTATGACGCCTATGGCCTGCCCGCCGAGCAATATGCCATCCAAACTGGCCAGCATCCCGAGATTACCACAAAGCAGAATATCGCACGCTACCGTGAGCAGCTCGACAAGATAGGGTTCTGCTACGACTGGGACCGTGAGGTGCGCACCTGCGAACCAAGCTACTACAAGTGGACTCAATGGGCGTTCTTGCAGATGTTCAAGAGCTACTACAACACCGCTCTCGACAAGGCGCGCCCCATTACCGAGCTGGTGCAGCACTTTGAGAAGCATGGCAGCCAGGGCTGCAATGCCCACACCGGCGCTAAGGACGAGTTCACCGCCGAGCAATGGAACGCCATGACCCCTGCCGAGCGCAGCCAGCGACTCATGGACTACCGCATCGCCTACCTGGGCAACACCATGGTGAACTGGTGCCCGAAGCTCGGCACCGTGCTTGCCAACGATGAGGTGAGCGAGGGTGTGTCGTTGCGTGGCGGCTACCCTGTGGAGCAGAAGGTGATGCGCCAGTGGTGCCTGCGCGTGAGCGCCTATGCCGGCCGCTTGCTGCGCGACCTCGACACCATTGAGTGGAGCGACTCCATCAAGGAGACCCAGAAGAACTGGATAGGCTACAGCGAGGGTGCCGAGATGCTGTTCCCCATTGTGGGCAGCGACGAGCAACTGCTCATCTTCACCACCAGGGCCGACACCATCTTTGGTGTCACCTTCATGGTGCTGGCTCCCGAGAGCGAGTATGTTGACCTAGTGGTCACTGCCGAGCAGCGTGCCGCCGTTGATGCCTATCTCAACGAGGTGAAGCACAAGACCGAGCGCGAGCGTCTCATCGAGAAGAAGGTGAGCGGTGTGTTCAGCGGTCGCTATGCCATCAACCCCGTCACTGGCAAGGAGATACCCATCTACATCAGCGACTATGTGCTCGCCGGCTATGGCACTGGGGCCATCATGGCGGTGCCGGCTCATGACAGCCGCGACTATGCCTTTGCTAAGCACTTCGACTTGCCTATTATACCACTCATCGAGGGTGCCGACATCAGCGAGGAGAGCTTCGATGCCAAGGACGGCATCATGATGAACTCCAGCAACGAGCGCCTGCAGCTCAACGGACTGCAAGTGAAGGACGCTATTGCTAAGACTAAAGAATATATTGCCGAGGCAGGCATCGGCAAGGTGAAGGTGAACTACCGCTTGCGCGACGCCATCTTCAGCCGCCAGCGCTACTGGGGCGAGCCGTTCCCCATCTACTACGACGAGGACAACCAGCCACAGCCCCTTGACGAGAGCGAGCTGCCACTGCAGCTGCCCGAGGTTGACAAGTTCCTGCCCACCGAGACCGGCGAGCCACCACTGGGACGCGCCCGCAACTGGGTGGCAAGCAACGGTCGTCCGCTCGAGCTTAACACCATGCCGGGCTTTGCCGGCTCTAGCGCCTACTACCTGCGCTACATGGACCCTCACAACGACAACGCTCTTGTGAGCAAGGAAGCCGACGAGTACTGGCGTCAGGTCGATCTCTATGTGGGAGGCACCGAGCACGCCACCGGCCACCTCATCTACAGCCGTTTCTGGAACAAGTTCCTCTACGACTACGGTTACGTGTGCGAGCCTGAGCCATTCCGCAAACTCGTGAATCAGGGCATGATTCAGGGTCGCAGCAATTTCGTTTATCGCATCAAGGACACCAACAAGTTTGTGTCGTTCAACCTCAAGGAGGACTACGATGTCACTCCCATTCATGTGGATATCAAGCTGGTTTACAACGATGTGCTCAACATAGAGGATTTCAAGGCTTGGAGACCCGAGTTTGCCAACGCCGAGTTCATTCTCGAGGATGGCAAGTACATCTGCGGCTGGGCTGTAGAGAAGATGTCGAAGTCGATGTTTAATGTGGTCAACCCCGACGACATTGTGGAGCGTTATGGTGCCGACACCCTGCGCCTCAACGAGATGTTCCTCGGCCCCATTGAGCAGAGCAAGCCCTGGGACACTCACGGCATTAGCGGTGTGAGCAAGTTCCTCAAGCGCCTGTGGGGACAATTCTTCGACGGCGACACCATGCAGCTCGTTGACGAGAAGCCCAGCGCCGAGGCCCTCAAGTCGATTCACAAGCTCATCAAGAAGGTGTCGCAAGACATTGAGATGTTCTCCTACAACACCAGCGTGGCAGCGTTCATGATTTGTGCCAATGAGCTTAGCACCCTCAAGTGCAAGAGCAAGAGCGTGTATCGCGACTTCGTGGTGCTGCTGGCGCCATTCGCGCCTCACATCGCCGAGGAGCTCTGGCACCAGCTGGGCGAGCAGGGCACCGTGTGCGACGCCCAGTGGCCCACATGGAACGAGGACTACCTCAAGGAGAGCATGGTGAAATATACCGTTCTCTTCAATGGCAAGCCACGCTTCAACATTGAGGTGGCGGCTGGCACGCCCAGCGACGAGGTGCAGCAGCAAGCCCTCACCCACGAGGGCGCGGCACGCTGGCTCGACGGCAAGCAGCCCAAGAAAGTCATTGTGGTGCCCAACAAAATCGTTAATGTGGTAGTATAGCTAACTAATAAACAAACTAACAAGCTAACAAGGCAATAGGTAATGTGTGTTTGTTAGCTTGTTAGCTAAAATGCCATTGCCTCGTTAGCTTGTTTACTTGTCAGCTTGTTAGCTAAAAAATGAAACAAGAGCGCATACCCTGGCTTGACTATGTGCGGTTTTTCAGTATCTTCCTTGTGATACTGTTTCACACACCACCGCAGACGCCCATCATGGATGGCAAGATTATCATCAACTTGCGCATCCCGCTATTCTTTTGCATCTCGGGGTTCCTCTTCAACATTGGCAAATACAGCTCCTTCGGGCAGTTCTTCGCCCACCGTGGCAAGCAGATATTAGTGCCTTACGTCACCTTTTTTGTCGTCTTCTATGCCATGTGGTTGCTATTTGGCATGCGACTGGGCGATGCCGATGTCACGTGGTGGCAGCCCATGCTCGACTTCGTCAAGGGCAAGCCACACACCGTGCTGGGCACCTTCTGGTACTTGTCTTGCCTGATGGTGATGCAGGTGCTCTACTACTTCATGCAGCGATGGCTGCCGGCGCAGTGGCTCTTCCCGGCGAGCATCCTGCTCTCGGTGGCTGCCATCAACTGCCCGCTAGAGAACTACTGGCACGTGTGGAACGCTATGGTATATATGCCGTTCTATGCCTTTGGCAACAGCTTCAAGCAGTATATCTCTAGGGTGGAGTTCTCCACCCCGCGCCGCACCGTCATCTTGCTGGCTCTGGGCATCGCCTCGCTGGTGATAATGGCGCTGAGCATCTACATCGAGGAGAAAAACAGCATGAACGCCATCAAGATAGCCTGTGGAGTGATGGTCATCCCCACCTACATAGCCCTTGCCAAGTGGCTCGCCTCGCGCTATGGCCGCAACCGTGTCATTGAGCTAGTGGTGATGAACGGCACCGTCTATCTCGCGTTCCAGAACCACACCATAGGGCTCATCAAGGTGATGCTCGAGCGCGCCTTCTACACTGGCGTTATGGACGACCACATTTGGATCAAGTTTCTCTCCCCATTCATCGTCATGGTCATTATCTTCCCTTTCGCTTGGTTTATCCACAACTACGCCCCCTGGATGCTAGGCAAGAAGAAAATTAAGTGTTAAGTGTAAAATGTTAAGTGTTAAGTAGGGACAAGGCGTGCCTTGTCTTTATAAGTGTTAAGTGTAAAATGTTAAGGGTTAAGTAGGGACAAGGCGTGCTTTGTCTTTATAAGTGTTAAGTGTAAAATGTTAAGGGTTAAGTAGGGACAAGGCGTGCTTTGTCTTTATAAGTGTTAAGTGTAAAATGTTAAGGGTTAAGTAGGGACAAGGCGTGCCTTGTCCGTTAGAATATCTAGGCAAACTAGAATATCTAGAAAATCTAGAGAATCTAGAATATCTAGACAATCTAGCAAGTCTAGAATATCTAGAAAATAATGAACTTATGAAAGATATAGTATTTGCTACCAATAATGAGCACAAGCTCAGCGAGTTGCGCCAGCTCATGGCTGGCAAGTATAATGTTTTGAGCCTTGCCGACATAGGATGCCACGACGACATCCCCGAGACGGCAGCCACCATCGAGGGTAACGCCATGATCAAGGCGCAGTGGGTCAAGGAGCACTATGGCTACGACTGCTTCAGCGACGACACGGGTCTTGAGATTGATGCCCTGGGCGGTGAGCCTGGGGTACACTCGGCACGATATGGCGGTGTGGCTCACGACAGCGAGCGCAACATCGACAAGGTGCTGCATCTGCTCCATGGCGTGCCACTGGAGCGGCGCACCGCGCGCTTCCGCACCGCTATAGTCCTTATTCTCGATGGCGAGACTCACCAGTTTGAAGGCAAGGTAGAAGGGCACATCCTCACCGAGCGCCACGGAGCCGGCGGTTTTGGCTACGACCCCATCTTCAAGCCCGTGGAGGCTGAGTGCGCCTTTGGCGAAATGACTGCCGAGCAGAAGAACCGCATCAGCCATCGCGGGCGCGCCGTGGCCAAGCTCACCGAGTTCTTGTCAACACGCTCATAGCAAGATTTCCCCATGCTCTCGGTGATGAGAATCACCTCATTTTTCTTGCCCGTTTAGTGCTTAAAATGTTTCTTCTCTAATGAAGTTGTTGCCAGTGCCGTTGCACTGCTCGCAGGTAGTGTAGCCTTGTGAGTTGCAGTTGTCGCAGGGGAGGTTGCCCCGCCCCTCACAATACTCACAATTTATGTATTCGCTGTTATATAAATTATAGAGCAAACCAGTGCCATTGCAGTTGCTACAATCGTTATGCCCCTTTCCGTCGCAACGGTAACATGGCTCTTTTCCTGAGCCGTCGCAGCTGGGGCACCTCCCAGCTTGGATGATGGTCACGGTTCTTTCTTGCTTGTCGCTGGTGATGGTGATGCTACATTCTCGTGGCAATGGCGAGGTGTTTTCCTCTATTGTTGCCGTGAAGCCTGTGGCCGACCTGCTAGAGAGGCTACACATGAAGGGGTCGTTGATTTTAAAATCGATGGTAGAGGGGTCGCCATCGGTGTCGAGGTCGATTGTCACCTCCTCACCATTGTGTTCTATTTTCACCAAGTCGCTCGAGAGCCGCAGATAGGTGGCGTTAGCACTTTGCTTGACGGTGATTTTAGCTTCTTTGTCGCCAGCTTTGAGCTTAATAGTTCCCTCGCGGTCTTCGAAAGACTCTAGAGGATGGCACATGATGGTAATCTCTTTGTCGCCAGTGGTCACACTCACCCAATCAGGAGATTTTGTCACTTTAAATTCTTTAGCGTCGGTAGTGATGGTCACGGTTTTCTCGCCTCCATTGCGCGAGAAGGTCACCACGTCATCGTCGGGATGGAATCTTTGCACCTTGTTATAGAAAAAATAGTAATAAGCTCCGCCACCCAGGGCTCCCAGCAGCATGAGTATCGACAGCGTGACTAGTGCCTTTGCCCATCCAGGCATGCCTTTGCCCTTGCTTGGTGGTGGTGCAGGTGTTTCTCGGTGCTTAGGTGCTGGAGGAATGGGGATGCGGTAGTCATTATGATATTGCTCATTAGGGGCCACAAATGGGCATCGGCAGTGAGGGCAGAACAAGGAGTCGCTAGGTATCATGCTGCCGCAATCGGGGCACTGCATCATGTTGCCCTCGTCACTGCTGTTGCTGGCAGGTGCCTCGGCAGCCGCTGGCGCGGTGGGCGCTGGGTGCTGAGCGGGTGATGATGGTGCATAGCTTGGCGGTTGCTGCGAGGGGGTGTTGTCTTGCTGGTGGCTGGTAATGGGCGTGGCGAGCTCAGGATGCTCTTTTTCATAAGCCTCCCTGTCGCTGGGCTGCATGGTGCCGCAGAAGTTGCAGAACATATTTCCATCGGGAATCTCTTGATTACAGTTGATGCATTTCATGAGGTGTGAGGGGTTTTAATGATGTGAGTGATTTAGTGCGTTGTGTGATTGCTGCTTGAAGCAATTACTGTGATACTGGTCGCTGAATTTGCTTGATGTTCTTTACTTGGTGGTCTTTGATGGTGACGACAGCGATTTCCACAGGGTCGCTTTTCCTGAAGTGTTGCACTTTGTAGAGGAACGATTTGTCGCCCACTTTGAGCTTTGCCACACACACGCCAAACTGCCGGTTATTGTAGTTGTCGATAGCAAACTCATAGTCGCCGTCGGCGAGTTGGTTGGCACTGGGCCACACGATGTTTTCCACGCCTCGGCTACGGGGGCTTTGCATGTCAACATCGAGCTGTCCGCCGCAGCGTGTGCGTCGTGGCGCGCGGTAGCTGTCGAAGTAGATGTGGGTCCCGTTGGGTTCTATGGCGTGTGCGTCGAGATCTACAAGGTCACGTCCGTTTTCGTTCCACACGATAGAGAATCTCATGAAGGCGTCGGTGTCGCCGCCTTCATCCTCCACGGCCTCGTCAATGTCGTCGCTAGCCTCACTCACTTGCTCATCTTCGTTAGTGATTCTGCGCTCGTGTATCGTGGTGTCGGTGACTACGATGGTGTCGTTGCCGCCACGGTCGTAGGTGCCCGTGCAGTTGTAGGGCAGCATTATGAGCAGTGCCAGTGCTATGAGGTTGAGCACCGCAAGGATGCCACACATCCACGCCTGTCGGCGCTTGCGGTTCTGCTCGTTGGTGCTAGGTTTAACCGGTTTAGGTGTATTGTTCTGTGCCATAATGATAAATCATTTATTTTGTGTGAGTTATTATTCTCTCAGACTTGAGGCTGTCTCGTTGCCAGGTGCTGTTCTCGCTCTTGTGGTTGAGGTCGCGGTTTGTGCTGGCGCAGTGTGTGGTGTCGGCCTTTTCTATGGCCTGTGGTTGCTTAGCAGCCTCGTTGCCACCATTGTCTTTCATCAACACCCAGGTTATGCCAGCGGCGATAGCCGCACCCATGACAAAGGATAGCAGTGCCATGAGCCACTTGAAGACTGCTGCCTGTTGCTGCGACTTGCCAGTGGGGTCAAGCAGGGGGTCGTCGATATTTACACTCACCTTGATGTTGCCCTCAGTGAGGGCTTGCTTGGTGACAAGTGTGCTATAGGCGCCATGCTGTGACGAGTAGTGCATGGCCTCACCACCCACGGTGGCCCGCACCGAGTTGTCGCTGTAGCTGTGGCCATTGATTCTCACCCTCATGCTCACGCGCTGCTTGAAGGGCAGGTCGATGGGTGTGAGAATGTTGATGGTTGCCCCCTGGTAGTGTACATATTGGTTGTTGATGCCATTGATGGTGACAGGGATGACCAGTGGCGCATAGCCCGGCTTGTGGTAGGTGATGTTGAGGATGTTGCCAGTTTGTGTAGTGCTCTCGCACGTCACGCCCTCGGGCATGGCCACGCTATAGGTCTTGATGATGGGTGAGGTGAGCAGTGTCACTCCAGGCACCGTGCTGTTGCACCACAGCTTGTTGATAAGGAACACTTCGCCATAGAGGTCATACTCGGCCTGCCCAGGGAACTGGAAGATGTCGCAGAGTTCCTCGTTGGAGCTATACACACGCAGTGCCTGCTGGCTGGAGCTCTGCACTGGTGTGATGCTCGGTGGGGCGACATTCTTAGATGGCATATTGCTGGCACCGAGGCATTGCTCCACCGCCACGGCAGTGATGTTGTTAGTGTCGAGGACGTTAGTCTTAAGCAGGTTGAGCAGGTTGAAAATGGCTTTGCCATCGATGAGCGACTCATATTGCGCGGCTATCATCACCGTGATGGCGACATATCCACGACGTGCGTCGCGCTCATAACGTGTGAGCAGCGAGAAGTAGGTACCGTTAATGTCGCGGTGCACCCTGTAGCCATATTTTGCCATGGGCGACAACGTCCTGATGGCTCTTGGGTCGGTGATGGGACTGAGCCACAGCTGCGACGCGGCGTCGATGGGGTTGAACGGCTCGGGGTAGGTGAGCTTGTGTATCGTGTCGTCGTTGAACTGTCCGTAGAAGTCAATTTTAAGATAGTTGTAGGGTGACATCGAATAATAAGTGTTAAGTGTAAAATGTTAAGTGTTAAGTATGGACAAGGCGTGCCTTGTCCGATGGCTGCGACGGCTACTAATGCCTTGTCAGCTTGTATCTTGTATCTTGTTATCTTGTTATCTTGTTTTCTTGTATCTTGTTATCTTGTTATCTTGTTATCTTGTTATCTTGTATCTTGTTATCTTGTATCTTGTTTTCTTGTATCTTGTTATCTTGTTTTCTTGTTATCTTGTTATCTTGTTATCTTGTTTTCTTGTATCTTGTTATCTCACCAGCTACTACACTCTAAAGAAATTGTTTTTTTTGAGTGGTGGTGTCTTGGCTAAGAGCACGTCAACCACGTCGTCGATGAAGCTGTCGTCGTAGGAGCAAATCTTGCCGGCAAACACGTCCCCAATGGAGAAAGGTATCACCTTTAGGTCGCTGATGTGGGCATCCTTGCACGCCTCATGCAAGTTGTAATAGAACGAGTTGAGGTTCTCTTGCACATATTGCTCGGCTTTGCTGGCAATTATCTCGTCGGGGCACTGCATCTTGTCGCATTTGGTGACGAGGATATACACCCCCGATGAGTTTTTCAGTATCTTGTTGTCCTTGATGTAGAGTGAGCAAGCGTGCAGGTAGTCGCGCATGTATAGTCCCTCCCACTGTATGCCCTCGGCACCATATTCTACCACAAAGAAGTGAATCTTGGGGTTGCTGCTGTCGTGTAAGAACTTCATCACGTGAGCTAGAGTGTCTTTGTGCTCCTGGTCGAGAAACATCTGGTTCATTGAGGAGTAAATAGAACGGAATATTTCGCCGGCAATGTCGATGAAGGTGACACGGTGCAGCTTCTTCTTGGCGTCGGTGATGGTGAACACCATTTCCTGTATCACGTTGACGATGGTGCTTGGTGGCAGGCTGCAATACTTGTTGTGAGAGTTGAAGACGTTGCGCAGCTGGGTCATGTAGTGATAACCCTGGCACTGTTGCGGCTCAAGGTGGTAGTTGTCCATGGCTCCGCACAATAATGAGCCTAGCGCACAGGTCTTGCCCGACGATGGTGTCCCCCAGAAATACACCTCGGTAGAGTCCTTGGTGAGGGTGGTGGGGATGGTGGGGTTAGGCTGGATGTCGTGTTCAACGAAGTTCTGGATGGCCTGTGTGCGCTCTGGACCATAGACACTTGCCACGTCGTCCCAGCTAATGATCTTGCTTGCTACGGCATTTTGTATCTCGTCGGCAGTCTTAAGGTCGTTGTTCATGCTGGCTACAAAGTCGTCGTGGCTAGTAGCGCCCTCGATGCACTCCTGCGCTTGTTTTTTAAATTTGCCTTGAGGATGCGCGTCAAGATAGGCTTTGAAAGCTGGTGTGCTAGCCGTGAGCTGTGCTTTTTGCCAGTCGCTATCGTCGGTGATGGCATCTCGCATGTGGGCAATCTCGGTGCTATGCTTGCCTGGATGGGCTTGCTCATAGGTCTCGATGCTGGCGAGTGTGGGTTGCCTCATCACTTGCAGCCAAGCGGGGTCTTCAATCATCTGCTGGCACTCATGGGTGTGAGCACCACCTAGCGGCTCGTAAAACTCCAGATATTGCTTGAGCAAGTCAAGCGAGCCACTGTCGAGGATATTGGTCCAGAAGTGTTCTTCACCCGATATCAGTGCCTGCCGGCATGGCTCGGCAAAGAGTCCGTCGGGATAAATCTTCAGATAGCTGAAGAAGTGGGCTGCCTCTCCGCTTTGGCAAGCCTTTTTCCACAGCTGGTCTTCATGGGCCTGGAGTGTGTGCTCAATGACTTCGAGTTTCTCGGGGGCGAGTTGTATTCTCTTCAACTCGTCGAGGGTGATGATGCCTCGTTGTATCGACCTGATGAGACCTTGCACTGGCACGCCATGAGCTATACTTAATACATGTTCTTTAGTGGGCATTATAGTTTGTTTTTTTATTGGTGGAACGGGGAAGGTGGAACGGGAAACGATTTTCGCTTATCGTTGTCGTGCTTTGGTTACTGCTTTGTCGGCTTGCACTGCCGGGCCACTCTGATTGCCGTTGCTAATGTTCACGCCAGTAGATGTCAATGCCGTGAGGGCTTGCGCAACGGTGATGTTTTTGTTTACCGATTTCATCAGTGCCACCACTCCAGTGACGATGGGGGCAGCCATGCTGGTGCCGTCTTGTGCCTGATAGCGGTTGCCAGGCATGGAGCTGTAGATGCCCTCGCCAGGGGCCGTGACATAGACGGTGCTGCCAAAGTTGGACCACTCGGTCATGGTGTTGTTCTTGCCTAAGGCACCCACGTTGATGGTGTTCTTTGACCGCAGCTGCGGCTGCATGGCTGCCAGTAGATGACTGTTGCCAGCGGCAAACACCAGGATGGTGTTTTTCTTGCCTGCCTGCTCAAAGACCCATTTCCACACGTCCTCGGCGGGCTTGTAGTAGCTACGTGCTACCTCTTTTTGCTCCTCGATGGGCACTATGTTGCCTAGCTCCACGGGATAGGCGGTGCCAATGGAGATGTTCACCACATCGGCATTGTTGCGAATGGCATACATGATGCCGCGTATCACTCCCGAGATGGTACACTGGCCGTTGTCAAAGACCTGCACAGGCATAATCTGGCAGTTTGGCGCCACCCCGGCGGCTCCCTGACTCACATGAGCGGTGTTGCCGGCAGCCAGACCTGCCACATGTGTGCCATGTCCCATTCCTGCGCTCAGGTGGTCGTCGCACCGAAACACGTTATAGGGCTTGGTGATGCGTCCGGCAAACATCTCGTGGTTGAGGTCGATGCCGTCGTCAACGACGGCCACCGTCACGCCGGCATTGCCTTTAGAGACTTGCCATGCCTGCTTGATGTGTGCTGCATCGAGGTGCCATCCTTTGGGCAGGGTGGAGCGTGAGCCGCCATGCTGCTGGCCGCCCGCCATTATCACCTCGTCAACGACTTTAAACTTCATTGACGGTATCTTCGACGGCAACTCGTCGCGAATTTTGGGGCGCTCCTGCGGCGGCACCTGCACCAGTAGCCACCGCGTGTTCTTGTCTTTGCCTATTATCTTGTATTGGTCGCCAGGGTAGTTGCGCTTGAACTCGGTGGCAAACTTCTGAAAGTCGGGGTTGTCGTTGTCGAAGAAGATGTTGAGGCGGTCGCTCATCACCTCGGGGCTGTTAGGGTCGTCGGGGTTGAGGCGGCCGCGGTCGGAGATGGGGTCGCCATTGTCATCGACCAGCGGCGGGGCTACGGGGTCGTCGCCGTCAAGGTCGTCGCTGATGTCTATCACACCACGTTCATTGCCGTTGTCGTCGATGTAGCGGCCGTCGTCGGTGCGTATGCGGTTTATCACGCGCTCGTCGTGGATGATGACGCGCGTGCGACCACTGATGGTGTCGGTGCTGTCGGCACCCATTATCCTGTCGTGGGCGTCGCGCACACAACCTCCCATGGTGCCAGAGCACGAGGTGCAGCGAGTGAGCACGATGGCAAGCAGCAAGAATAGCAGCAGTGCCAGCAGTGCCATTAGCAACCATCGCAGGCAGCCGTCGGCCATCCATCGTTTCCACCAGGGCAGCTTAGAGTACTGTGCCACAAAGGTGGTGTCGCCAGTAATGGGTTTGTCCACTGGCTGGTCCCATCCCAGGAAGGAGTATCCTGCGAGCGGGGTGACCGCAGGTATCATCGCTGGGGTGAGCACCGTGCCAGCAGGCACCGTGAGCGATGGAGACGTGCCACTGAGGGTGCCCAGGGCGCCGTCGTCAAATTTCACTTGGCACATGTGTGGCTCGTGCATGGGTGGTGGCGGCGTTTCGGGGCATGGCTGGTAGGGTGGTGGAGTTTTTATTTCCTCGCATTGTGCCACAAAGTGCAAGTCCTCGTTGACCTGGGCATTGTTGGGGTCAAAAGGCAACCAGCTCACAAAGGCGAAGCCGTCGTTGGGGAGCACCTTAGGCACATCGATGCCGGGATGCAGCTTGTAGCCATGCCGCCTCATGAATGATGTGGTGCCTTGCAGGGTGGCATTGTGTGTCTCAAACGATACCCTGTGCAAGCGTGTGTCCTCAACATTGGTGACGATAGAGGTGTTCATGTTCTGGCCTGGCATCGCCCTGATGCCCCACACTCCCAGAATCACCTGGTCATTAGCCACAAACACCATCTCGTCGATATCGGTGGAGTCGATATACTTGATGAGGCAGTCAAAGTAAGGCTGTTCCCACTCGTTCACTTGTGCCGCGAGATTGTGGAAGTAGGCGGTGGCATCGGCAATATATTGCTTTGCGGCAAGGTATTGCTGTGTGCCTGCCAGGGAAGAGAGTTTCACGGCATAGGCAAACTCGGGGTCAACATGCCACTCCAGCCCGTGCAGGGCGGGCTCAAAATAGGGCATGGCGAAGAAGTTCTTGTAGCGAGGATTGGTGACATACTTGTCGAGCAATCTCTCGAAGTCGTCTCGCCTGTTGTAGAACGGTGTGCCACCCAGGTTCTCCACAATGAAGATGCTCATGGGTGATGTGGTACACAAGCGCACTTTATTTTTCACGTTTGGCATAATAGTTAAGTGTTAAGTGTCAAGAGTTAAGTTTTAAGTGTTAATTTTGTGTTGTGGTGCATGGAAGGTGGCAGGTGTAACCAGTAATGGGATGCACGTTCCGCGTTCCCCAAAAAGTCACTTCGCATCGATCTCGTTGATGATTTCGCCCAGGCGTTTGTTAGCGGCTATGTCATAGTCGGGCAGGTCGCACGAGAGGATGTATCCCACCTTGAGCTGCTCAACCCACGTGAGCATGAACCCATAGCGTGGCAGGCGCATGAGTGTGCTGCGGTCGGTGATGTTCTCCTTCTTGGCATGGTCTAGCTCTTCGAGTAGCTTCACTCCGGTGGAGGTGTTGTGAACCGAGAGCATCTCCTCGCTGATGTTGAGCTTGAGGCGTGCGTTCTTCTCGAGGATGTTGTTGAGATGCTTCTTGTCGAGATAGTCAAAGCCAAAGGTGGTGACGAAGTGGTTGAATTCCATTGCTAAGTAGTCGGCAATGATAGCCACGGCACTGTCTTTGTCGAAGGTGGTTATATACTCGTCGATGCGCTCCTTGATGCGGTCGTGCATCCCCAGGAAGCGGTAGAGCCTGATGAGGTTGGTGGTCATGTCGCTCACGGCGGGGATGTTGTCTTTACACTTGGGCACGGCATATTGTGTGAGGAACTCGTCGAGCCAGAAATTCTCGACCATCGTCGCCACTTGGTCGGCTTGAGAGTTGGCCATGAACTGTGCGCTCAGTAGCTTGTTGATGTCGAAGCCCTCGGCCGAGAGCATCTCGATGCACTCTTGCTCGGTATCAACTCCTAGTGCATCGCACAGCGTGGTGAGGTTCTGGGCTCGGGAGGCCTTGGGGTTGAGTCCAAACCTGATGAAGAGCTCCATCTCCGGGTCGGGTTGCGATGTGGTGGCCACGGTGTTGTTGAGGGCGTTGTGTATTATCTCATAGAGGTGAGGCTCGTCGATCATCATGATGTCGAGCATCTTGCCAAAGGCGGCCTTGTCGGCACCTTCGATTTTTGCCAGTTGCAGGTTGGCCTGTGCTGCTTGGCGTTTAGCTTTCCTGATCTCATCGTCGGCCGAGCCGCTATGGTAATACTTGGTGAGCAAGCTCTTGAGCTGTGCCACCAGGCGAGTGATTTCCTGATCAAACATGTTGTCGCGGGCCTGCTTCACGCGTGGCGCGAGCTGGTTGAGGGCGTCGATGATGGGCTTGGTGCCGTCGTTGTTGAGGGTGGCGGCACTGTCCCATGCTTGGCTGGCATCAACAAAGTGCTGCTGCACAAAGTCGTAGCTCACAAACGAGTCTTTGAGGCACTGCATGAAGTTAGGGAATGCTGCTGGCACTATTTCTTCGGTCTCGGGCGACCTGGTGTTAGGGTTATAACCCGTGAACGACTTGGTGGAGTACTTGAAGTCGCGCAGCATGAAGATGCTGCTGAAGGGGTGCCCTGTGGTCCACTGGTTGAACCAGTGCTTAAGGTCGTCGTCGGTGTTGGCGCGCAGCACTTCTTTCTCGAGCACTATCTTGAAGCGGTTGTCCCAGCGGCGTCGCAGCTCTTCGAGCTTGGTGGGCGAGTCGTTAGTTTGGTACTCGAGGTCGAGATTGAAGAAAGTGCTGATGATAAACAGTGGCGACATGAGGGTGTCGCGCATGAAGGTGTCGCGTTGTGCTGCTGTCTCGCCCACGTTTTTGTTGACCCAGTTCTCAAGGACGAGGCCCATCTTGCTCTCGGCACTCTGCATGTTGTTGTGGCACAGCATGAGGGAGCTGATGCGCTTGGTGTCGCTGTAGCGGTTGAAGAGATAGGTCACCTTGCCTCGTCGCAGCACTACCGAGAGGTTCTTGCCGTTAGTGAGCTTGTCGCTGGCCATGTTCTCGGGGCGTCGCTCGCCAGGGAAGTCGAGGATGTCGAGGCACGAGAGGAAGTAGCGTGTCTCGCTCTCAAGGGCGGGCAGCGACATGTATAGCTCGGCAACGAGAGCGCTGAGTTCGCCCTTGCGCATCTCTATCGACACGCCTTGCTGGGTGGTGACAATGGTGGTGGGGCGATAGTCGGGAAGCTCTATCTCGCTATCGTCGTAGATCTCGTCGAGGCGCGCCACGTCGAGCAGCGTGCCGTGCTTCTTGAGCACCGCGTCGAAGGGCACATACACCGTAGCATCAAAGCGGATGGAACGGTAAGCGGTGATGAGGGTGTCGAAGAGGCGGTTGATAGATGGGTTGTCAAACCACAGCAGCTTTATTGCCGAGAGGAGTTGCTCGTCGGTGAGGCGATTTACATTGAACAGGAGGAAAGAGAACAGCCCCGACTCGGGGTCGGTGAGATTGGCCACGCGCTGCTTCATGGTGGAGCCTCGCAGGTAGTCGTAGATGTCCATCACGTCGTCCTGGGTGAGGATGGGTGAGGGGTTAGGGGTGGACGACACTGCCACTGCGTCGCAGTATTGCCTGATGTAGTCGATTTTCTTGATCTCGGCGTTGTCGTAGTCGGTCTGTGTGTGATAGGCTTCGCACAAGACGAGGATAATGTCGGCAACCGACAGCAGGCGCGCCTTGAGGTAACCCTCGGGCACGGCGGGGTCGATGCTAGAGGTGAAGCGGGTCACCACGCCGGTGGCCTCTACGCGCGAGTTGGGGTTACTGGGGTTTATATCATCGATGAAGTTGTATTCACGGCGACCGTCGGTGACGGTGAAGGGCTTGCCAGGGTCGCTCATGAGCGCGCTCACGAGATAGGACTTGCCCATCTGGCTCTCGCCAAAGGCGGCGGTAGAGCAGCGCTCGGAGGCGGCAAACTGTATCTTCTTGAACGCTCGCCTGAGGTTTACCAGCTGCTCAAGATAGTTTTGCCTCTCGCTATCGGGCACATTAGATTGCCATGAAATGGCTTTCTCTACGATGTGAAGATATTGATTGATGTTCATAGTTGTCGTTGATCGTTTATCGTTGGTCGTTTATCGTTTATCGGGGAACTCTGAACTTTTAACTCTGAACTGTGAACACGTTTAAGTCGGTGGTTGCAATATTCAAGTTAAACTCTCCGGAGTCGAGCCAGTAGCATTGCGGGTCGTTGATGCTTTGCACTTGCAGCATGAAGTCGTCGGTCTTGAGCTCCTCGCCGTCGCTGCCGGTGACCGAAGCGATGGTGATGAGTTCCTTGTCCTCGTCGTAGGCCTCACGTTCTATCTCGAAGGTGAACGGCCCTTTCTTGAACAGCTCGTCGCGGTAGTCGCGCAGCATGCGCTGCAGCTGCTCGGGGGTGAGTGTCTTGCCCTTGGCTATGCGTTCCTTGATGCGACGGTTGTCAATTTCTAGCACATAGAATGGTCTGAGCGGGTAAATGCCTATGTCAAACTGCTTGGCTCCTATGTAGCACGGGAAGGAGTTGATGGTGACGCGGCCATTGTTGATGGTGGGGGTGATGATGCACTCCTCTTTAGGGATGCCACCCATCTTATAGAAGCTCTCGGTGGTGGGCGCGAGCTTGTCGCTCAGGTCGCTCAGGTCGAGCGAGAACTCGTTGAGGCCACCGGCCATCGACGCCAGGTAACCTATCATGGCTCCCACGGGCACGATGCTCTTGGTGTCGTGCATGTAGCCGTTCTCGTCCTTGAAGGGATACCAGCGCCCTATGCGGTACTTGCCCAGCACGATGAGGCGGTTGGGACTCACGGGGAAGTACTTGAGGAAGCAGTCCTTGATGGGCTTGAGCATGGTGGGGCGCCCCGAGAGCACCACGATGTCGCAGTCGTGGGCATAGAGCAGTGTGGAAATTGACTCGATGAGCGAGTCGAGCGACTTTTCCACATGCTGTGAGAGCACGGCGTGGTCGTAGGTCCACACCACCTCGCTCAGCTCAAAGCCAAATCGCTCTTTGAAGGCCTGGCACACGATGTCGCTGGGTTTGCTGTCGCCAAACATCTCGTCGTAGCCTATCTCGAGGTATCGCTCGCCCTCGCTGAGCAGGTTGAGGAAGCGGTACATCACTGGCACATTCACTTGCATGTTGAAGTCGCGGCGCATGATGCGGTCTTTGAAGGTCATCATGTTGTTGTCCTGGCCAAAGAAGTGGTAGAGGGTCTTATAGGCCTCCTGATGGCTGTTGCCCATCTTCTCGGTGAGGTGGCGGTAGAGGATGCCGCTGTCGCCCTCGATAATGACGTTTTGCACCAGCTGCTGGAGCATGTCGTCGCCAGCTATGTTGAAGCTGTCCCAGTAGATGGGGTTGGGACAGATTTGTGAGGGGTTGCTCTCGTTGTAGCGATACTGGCACACCATCACGTCGGTGGTGCCGGCGCCTATATCTACCGAGCCCACCCTGAGCGTGTCGCACTCTGTGCCGTCGATGTCGCGCCTCTTGCCATAGAGCTTGAAGAAGAGGTCGCTGCGGTTCTTGTAGCGCTCGCAGAACTGGGCATAGAGATACACAAACTGCGAGCAGGTGGCCTCGTCGTAGTACCACTGCTTGTGCTCATCGTCGTCGTAGCGACGTGGCTTCTTGCCTGGAACCACCTGCATCTGCAAGGCTATGCTGCCGGGGTTGGTGGCATGGTGATAAGAATTGATGACTTTCACCGCGTCGGCAAAGCTGCTGTAGAGGGCCTCGCGCTCCACGCGCGACATGGCGGTGGGGCACGTGATAATCACCCGCTCGAGGCGGCGAGGGGTGTTGCGCAGGTCGTGGCGCTCACGCGACTGGAAGCTGTTGATTTGCGTTATCGCCTGCTCTATTATCTCGATGAAGGCGAGCGTCATGAGCGAGCGCCGCGAGTAGTGGGCACCAATGCCGTAGCCCTCGGCGTTGACCGAGCCGTCGTCGTTGAGGAAGCAGGTGAGGCCCTCAATGACGGGTGGCAGCGAGTAGTTCTCGTCGCCTATGTTGATGAAGCGCCACTCGTTCTCGGTGCGCTTATTGTCCCACAGGTAGCGCTTGGGGCTGGAGTTGGTAGAGAGGGTCTCCAGGCCCAGGTTCAGCGCTGTGGCCTCGTGGATGAGGTAGTTGGCCTCGCGCCCCAGCCTGATGATGCTTGGCCACACAAACTGGTTGCTGCCGGCGATGTTCTTGCCCAGCGTCACCTTGCGGAAGGCGAGCCGCATGTCGAAGGTCTCCTCCACGCGGTTGAGCTCGCCATTGGGCAACAGCACGTGGGTGAAGTCTTGCAGGCGCAGCGCATCCACCTTGGTGAAGTCTTGCGCAAACTTGTTGTTCTCGAAGAGCAGTGCCGAGGTGCGTGAGTTGCCAATGTCGATAATCATCTCCACGCCAGCCACGTTCACGTCGCGGTCGCGCATGAGCTTGACGGTGGGGAAGAAGTCGTCGAGGCTGCTCAGGTACTTGATGAGCATCAGGTAGGTGGCGAGGAACTCATATTTGTGGCGCCCGTCCTTGAGCTCGAGCACGTCGAAGTTCTTGGCGTCGGGGTAGGCAATTTCCATCAGGTAGTCGCGCACCCAGTTGTTGTTCCAGGTGCAGTAGTCAATGAGCTGGCGCTCGTTGCCACACAGCCCAAAGGTCTTCTCGGTCTCGCCGTCGCTCATGAACACTGGGTATTCCTTGTAGGCGTCGAGGGCATTGTAACGTGCCTGCGTGTCGAAGGCCAGCACCACGTCGGCAGTGAGGATGCCGGCATTGGTCTGGCGCGGCACAATCATGAATTTGCACCAGTTATAGGGACCCTTCTTGTAGTCGCCAGTCTCGTCCTTTTCGATAAACGGCATGGGTAGCCACACGTTGAAGTAATGGCTCAAAAACTTGTTGTTGGCAGCAAGCTTTGAGAAGAAGATGCCCAGGCTATCCTCCTCGTTGTCGGCAACGTTAAACTGCTGCACCTCGGGGTTGGCGAGAATCACTGCCTCGCTAGTGGTGAGCTTGTTGTCGTTGTCGAGATAGCCCTTCTCGCGCAGCTGCGAGGTGAGCACCACCGTCTGGTTGCTCAGGGTGTAGGCAAATTCCAGTTTCCACTGAAAGCGCTCGTCGTCAAACGACTCGGCGAAGCGGCATTTAAACCCCGCATTGAGGTTTATCTCAACGCGCTTCGACAGTAGTTGAATGCCAGAATTGGCGATTAATGAATAGTCCATCTTTGTTTTATAGTTGATTATCTGTTTTCACGTTAATAATTCTATTACTCACACTTTTCATCAATATTGCAAAATCAATGCCAAAATTATTATTTTTTTTGCATAGACAATGCAGATTTCTTTTTTTTAACTAATGTGTTATCGCTAACAAGCTAACAAGGAACGAGCAGGCGAGACAAGTGTAAAAACATAGCATTGCCTTGTTTGCTCGTCATCTTTTACAATTATATCCTCATAAAAGTGTAAAAAAACCAACGACCGAACGGTTTTGCTGCAAACTGTTACTTATCGAGCGATAACGCATAAAAAAAGTGCGTTATCGCTCGATAAAATTCATATAAAATTATTGCTATCCGATAAAAGTGAAAATCGCACAAATTCCCTCGCCTCAGCCTAATAAACAGTAGCTGAGGTTTGTATTTTTGAAAACACAAGTCCCACTTTTACAATTATATCCACATAAAATTGCAAATTTTTACAATTATATGCTCATAAAAGTGTAAATAATCTTGCGTATTCGCTCATAAAAGTGTAATTTTGCAGTGCAAAACTAATTTAAAATAATCATGAAGCGTCTTATTTACAATAAATTGCTTGAGTGGAAGCATCGCAGCGACCACAAACCATTAGTTCTTGAGGGAGCAAGGCAAGTGGGAAAGACTTATATTCTACAAGAATTTGGCAGGAATGAGTTTGACAATATGGTGTATATCAACTGCGAGAATAACGAGGCAATAAAGCAACTGTTTGCGATAGACTACAACATCGACCGCATTTTGCTAGGCCTTGAGGCATATTCGCTGCAAAAGATAATACCTGGCAAGACTCTATTGTTCCTTGACGAGATTCAGGAGTTGCCTGGTGGTGTGGCATCGCTCAAATATTTTTGTGAGAATGCCCGTTCCCTTCATGTTGCAGTAGCAGGTTCGTTATTAGGGATATTAAACTTGCAAGGACAGTCGTTTCCCGTGGGAAAGGTAGAGACGTTGCGTCTATATCCCATGACATTTATTGAGTTCTTGATGGCTCGAGGCAAGCAACAACTTGTTGATGTGTTGCAAAGCCTTGACTGGAACATAATAAATCCCCTGCACAATATTTTTGTCGAGGAGTTGAGGCTTTATTATTTTGTTGGCGGGATGCCCGAGGCAGTGACCACATATTTAGAATGTGCTGATCCTTCTCGTGTGAGGGCTATTCACGAGGAGATACTTAATGCCTATGTTCGCGACTTTGCAAAGCATGCCGCAGGAGAGACTCAGCGAGTTAGGCTTGTGTGGGACTCTGTGCCCGAGCATTTGGCGCGAGAGAACAAGAAGTTTATCTTTGGTGCAGTGAAGTCGGGAGCCAGGGCAAGCTATTTCGACAACGCTCTGCAATGGCTGCAAGATGCGGGACTAATCTATAAAGTGGAGAATATCAGGCAAGTGGAATTGCCGTTGAAATTCTTTGCTAACCGCGACATCTTTAAAGTGTTTATGCTCGATGTGGGTCTGATGGGGGCTATGGCTCTTGCCTCACCCGATGAGATGCTGGTGAAGGATAATGTGTTCAGTATTTTCAAAGGGGCTTTTACCGAGAATTATGTGCTCACTCAGCTCAAATCTATTGATGGAGTTCACACTTATTATTACAGTAAGCCCAATTCAACATTAGAGATTGATTTCCTGTGCCAGATAGACGGCAACATTGTGCCAATTGAGGTGAAAGCCGAGGTGAATGTGAAAGCAAAGTCGCTGGCAACATTCTCTAAGACTCACAGCGCTAGAGTAGCTCAATCCTTGCGATTCTCAATGCAGCCCCACATCGACCAGGGCTGGATGCAGAACGTGCCACTCTATGCCGTGGAGGCGTTTGTGAAGAAGCGAGTTACTGATTGTAAGGAGGAGGGTAAATAATAGATGAAATTAGTTTAATTGGTGTGCTTTTTTAAAAGTGGACTCCATTAATCATTGCTTCTTGATGCTCCAGTTATTGCCTTTGACGCTAAATGTGGCTGGCGAGTAGGTCTGGTCGGAGTCGGTAAGGTGATGGTGTTACCCTAAATTTTGTAGCTGCCACGCTCTATTTCGATTTCACTCGTCCTTGTCGTCGCCGCATGACGCGAGCGAGATGCCCATCAGCGCCACAGCGAGCGAAATTGTTACATAAATTGATCTTTTTTGAATTGGAGTTTTAATATGTTAGTGTCCTCAAAAGACCCCCGCCCCTTGAGGACATTAATTTGAACAGATTAATTCCGCCAAGGGGTTTATATCTCATTTACAATTCTAACAATGTTTTGATCATCGTAGAGTATCCATGTCATTTCTTTGACAGCACCTAGTAGATGAGTCTTGTTAAGCCTAGTGAGAGCTATCCTCAGGCGCTGTTGAGGATCGGCGGCGAGGAAAGTTCGCCACTCTTCCTTGCCTAGGCACAAGATGTCGCAAGTAGGAGTCACCGCGCGATGAAAAAAACAGCGCACTATGATTGTCATTACTTTTTGTTCATTCATCTTCTGTAACTGATGTTGTTTTAAACTTTTTTGAACCGAGTTTTTTAGATTGAGGCGTTTCCTCAACCGCTAGTGTTTCTAGAGGAAGAATATTCTGCTCGCCGAATCCCAGCTCATCACTATAAGGCACGTAAGTTTCCTTTTCCAATTCATATGAGAAACGGTCATATCGTTTTGCCTGCTCACGTTTGAACTCGTAGGCCCGCTTCAACGCATTGAGCGTGTTCTGCTTATCAATCTTCTCCTTATCGGAGAGATTGCCTAGCTTGGCATACTGCTCGTATTCCTTGCTAAATCTCACAATACGCTCGTTGAGTGTGCTTATCGTTGTAAGCACATTGCGCTGTTGCCACCGTGTGATATTCTTGGAGACAACACCGAGAATGGCGTCATCAAAGACGCACGCAACCGACATGTCGTCTTGACTGCCGCGAGCGCTCAATTCGGGCAGGGTGGTTTGAATTGAGTTGATACATTTCTCTAATGGCTCTTTGGCAAGCATTTTAGCAATTTGTGCATAGAAGTTTACCATATTTGTTGTTTCGCCAAATGAATCGTCTATGCCGTCCGAGCCGAGGAAAACGATGGCAGGAAGCCTGCCGTCACCTTGATAGCAATAGCGGAACTCATCAAGAGCACTTGAATCACATAAGGATGTGGTTTTGTTCAAGAAGCATCTTTCGTCCCATGGGATTGGCTCACACCAGTTGCCATCTTTATCAAAAGTAATGCATTTACCATCTCCAAGATGAAAAGCGAACCAGTAATCCTTAGTTTGAACATAGCACATCAATGTGCAGCCATAAGTCTTTTCTAAGGACTTCTTTGCCTCAAAATCTGCAACATAACGAGGGTCAAGATTCTCCCGCTCCACATCAGTTAATGGCTGATTGTGGGCATGATAGCAAATCATTTCTTGCCAGCGATAAATAATTGACGAAAACAACTGCCGCATGGCAATATCGACCTTGGTTTTCTTTGCGTAATCGTCGTTTTCTATCTCTGTATTGAGCGCATAAACTTGTGTGAACTTTTTGTCTTTAAACAAGCCGTCCTCTATGTTGTCAACAAAAGTGGCAACACAACCTTTTGTGATTTCGGTAGCATACTTGGCGCCTACATCGCTGCGAAAATAACGCGCGCCACCGTGACCATCGCACACAATGGCAATGGCAAGGCGGTCGCTCACCTCGCTATAGGAATAGTCTTGGCAAACCTTGTTGGTTGCCTTGTGGCTTTCGCCTTGACATGAATAATGCAGGGCTTTCATTTATGCCTAATATTTATTAATCCCATTCGTCGTAGTTGTCGGCTGCCGGTGCAGTGGATGAGTCAGCCCCTTGTATGTCGTTTACAGCCTCGGTCACGTCTTTAATAACCATGTCTTGCTTGGTGTCATCGCCCGCGGTGCTACTCTTGCTGCCAATCTGCGATGAGGTGACGGCGACCACACGGATTATCTGCTTCAAGGCTTCGATGTTGTGAACGGTAAATACCGCCTCGCTTGAGCCTGTAAAGTCCTTGAGCACATCCTTGTCGGCATCGTCGCCAATGGCGATAGCAATCTTAATAGCAGCTTTAAACCAGTTGTTGCCTTTTAGCTTCGCTAGCCCGCTTAGATAGTCATCGGTGGGTCCGCCATCGGAGAGCAAGATAATTGCAGGGGCAAACGAGCCACTTGCGGCTTGCATATAGCCACTGCGTGAGAGCTTGCTACTCAACTCGATGCATGCCGCGCCAAGAGAAGTTAAGCCTCCAGCTTTCACGTCTTGCCAAACGAACTCCGAGGCCAATTTCGGCTCGTTGTAAAGCCATCTAATATCACTTGAAAATTCGAGAGCGGCCACTTTGATTTCCGCGTCGGGATTGGTTGCTGAAATATCATCGATGATCGGGAGGACGTTAATCACCGCATCGTTTACTGCTCCAATCTTGTTCCCTTCCATGCTTCCTGAGGTGTCAATCAAGAAGAAAAGGGTCATCGTCCTGCGAGGCACACTTACAGCCTCATCTAATAGTGCCATAGTTAAAGGGTATTTATTTATTATCAGTAATAGTCTTTTTCTGTATTTCCATTATCACTTGTGAGTTGTGAAAGCTCACAGATATTTTCAGGCCAGGCTTTGCTGGCATGAAGTTTTGTGCTTCAACAGTCTTTATTTTCCCACTTGGTGTTTCTACTATCCATCTCTCATCAGAAATATTATGAATAAGCACATTTCCTGCGCTGTCATTTGCCACACGTCCCTTGGGAGTATTCTCTGTGCCAAAGAAAAGCTGTGTCATGTTGGTCAATGGCAGCTCACGTCCAGGCATGATTAATCTTAAGGAAGTATCAAAAGCCTTTCCACAATTCATGCAGCGGCTAACAATGCGGTTTAGTTGAACAAAAGTTTCTTTTCTGCAGTGTGGACACACCAGCATCTCGTCACGTACTTTGTTGATTATGTCCTTCCAGCGCATCTCAATCAAGCGTGTATTAGGGTTCTTAAGCCTCTTCTCGCTAAACTGCTCGCTAAATGTGTCACGCAGCAGCCGTGGGAACACCGGCCAGCGACGTATCACATTCTGATGGATGCCACGCACTGGGCGGTTGGTATCGTTGTTAGGGTCGTAAATGAAGATTGCCTCGCTGCCATAGAATTTCTTCTCATAGCTCTCGGTCATGCAGGGGCACGCCACAACCCTAGCGCCCTCAAATGGATGATTAGCATAGAACAACATAAACAAGATTACCGACAGAGAGAACTGGTCGCTATACTTGTCGGGAATGCCACCGGCCACGATTTCGGGCGCCATATAACGTGTTTTGCCCATGATACCGCTCTTTTCGCCTTGCGGCATAACGTTGTCGTTGTCGCATATAAGGACATCACCGCTGTCAGGGTCTATAAAGAAGTTACCGTCATTCAAGTCCTGATAGCTGTAGCCGTGACGGTGCAGCATCATGAAGCCGTCACAAATCTTCATGGCGGCAGCAAGCATGGCGGTTATCGACTTGAAAGTAACCTTTGCCAAAAGGAAATTACCGAATTCATAATAATTCTTCGGGCGTAGCTTCATCACATACCCAAAACTGCCATTCTCTCGTTTGGTAAGGTACTCTGGCCATAGGAACGCATCGCTAGGAGGCCTGGCGGCAACATTGCGCTCCAAGTTCTTATAAAACTTGTCGCCAGGATTATATAAATACCACTTCAACGCCATTTGTGCGCCGTCGAGCGACACCAGATAAACGATACCCTGACCGCCGCGACCAAGTTCCTTAATAATCTGAACTTGTCCGCTACCGGCCAATGCAACTCTTGTTCCTGCTTTTAGTTCTGACATATTGCGTGAATATTTTTTTTAATACCTACTAACTAATTGTTGGAGCTCGATGTTAGTGAAATAGATATCGAATGTCTCAGGCTCTTTTGCCCCAATTCCCATAAATCCTTTAATAGGGTCGCTGTGATAATGAAAGTGCAGCCCTTTCCCTAAGCGAGCCACGAGCTTGCAGAATCTCTTATCATTCACATCACCGCTATTGGCAATATTGCCGGCAATCACTTGCTTTGCTTTATTAAAGGCGATTTGGTTCCGCCTGACGTTTTTAAACTTGGAATAAGGGGTGATTTTATTGACGATAACTACATAATTATGTTCAATAATATAATTTTCAAGTATTGTAATATTGTCGGTGAATCTTGGTAAAGTGGCATTTCTGTTTTGTATTTTATACTCCAGAAGCTGGACATCGTCCATTGGCTCCTGTAGCAAATTAGTTAGCTCTTCGTTGGTAAAAGCAATGTCGAATGAGTAGTTGGTTATCGCATCGGTGTAGTGGTTTAGTATTCCTATACCGGCTTTCGCAATGGTGTGGAAGAAGCTCTCGGGATCGGCCGAGGATTTGTATATATTGTTGGAAATATTTGTTCTCTTGGTCGCTCTGTCAACCATCCGTTGCATGTCGTCAACAAGGTAATTGTATATAATAAATTCAGTGCTAAGATCCATACCTAACCAAGTTGTTATATTGTCAATTCTTGGTGGTGAAGAATGAGACTCATAAGTGCGTTGTATCTCGAGCTTGACTTTTGCCAAGTAGGGCAATTCATATATCATTTTACGCATCAGCTGCAATTCTTTGATTATTTCTGGAGTTGATAAAGCCTCTGGGTCTATCATCCCCAACTCCACATTTTGAGAAATTTCATCTAAAAGATCCTCAATGCTGCTTACTATCTCTTCTGTAATGTATTTATCACAAAATGATTGTCGAAGTTTTTGAAGTTTTTCTATGCCTTCTTCGATTACCTTGATAGTTTTTTCTTTTGATTCTTGCTCTTCTACTTGCTTATCATCAGGTTGACTGTGTGAAGTCTCCTGTAAAATCTCTTGTGAAGTTTCAACATTAATTTGAGTATCAAGCGAGAAAGCCAAAGAATCAAATATCTCTAAAATGCGTTTTTCGTTATAGATAGATGCACTGATATACTTGTTTTGGATCTTTCGGAGGAGATTATTTAAAGAAGACTTATCTTCCAATGTAAATGTTGCAACTATCTCAGTCCCATGTTGAGAAAGAATGTCTTTAAAAATGGGTATAGCATAGGGATACTTACTAGATATACCCAAATCGGAGAAATAATTGATAACTTGTGGGTTAGATAAAATATCCACCCCATGCTTTGTGATAATGTTTTTGAGATCTTCTGAGAGGCTCATGACAAAATTTTTGTTGTTAATAATTTCAATAGAGTTTAAGTTCTTGCAACCTGAAACCGTAGTTTTTAAAAATAGCTTCTATCTCCTTATAATTAGGATTCTCTGACAAACACCATGCAATATAATTTATTATCTCGTATGTTTGAATAACTTCTATCTCTATCAACATGGGTAAATGAGCTTCATATTCGGGGTTCTCATACGGACAATTGTCAGTTCGTGATGCCTCAAAATCGAGAAGTTCTAATGCCCAAGTATAATTTTGAATGTTTATAGCGTTGTGCATAATATTATTATCATGTAAAATACATAAATTTCGGACTAAAACATCAGCAGCATATAAATGTTTCTTGGTATATTCATTGCCCCATTCCGATATGGTCTTCTTTAATAGACTATTGGGCATAAATGCAAAATCGCTAATTCTATATGGGCAGTTAACAGAGTATTGGAGTAGAGCAGCTGGTTTCTCCTCGCCATTTTTTATTACTACTCTATCTAGTTCAAGAACGCAATGCATCTTATTTGTTTTTATTCCAAGCTCACATATTTCGTTACCAATATTATAGTCGCGAATAGCATTAGATAAACATAATCCTCCCCATGTCTCTCCTGAGACTGATGATGTTAGCACAAATGGATGCGTTGTGAAACCTAGTCCGTTCCCCTTTCCAACTATCCATCTCTCATTATTTTCTTTTTTTATAACGAAGCTTCTTCCGTGATTTGGACTTACGTTATAAATTGTGTACTCCCCTTTTTCATCTCTGACAAGGGGAAACACTTCATTAATATTATGTTGTTGACAGGCAATGCGATAATCTACTAACGTCGCTTTATAATCTTTCATAATTCACATGCTATAAACAAGGGTGAGAAATGAGACAAAAGCTGATTGTTAATCACCCCAACTTCTCACCCTAAGAAATTAGGTGTTACTTTTTACCAAAACGGTTGGGCATGAACACTGATATGCACAAGCCGACATGGTAACAACAACAGAAACTTGTTTTGTTTCAAGAACAACTTCTCTCATGATTGCTGTTTTTATTATTATAGGAATAGTTTTAGGACATTCCATTTATCCCAGCATCGTTTCTGTAATTCACAGAAGGAATGCTTTTTAACTCGCTTAATTCTATTTTAAGATTATCCAAAGCATCGATAAGGTTAGAACCATGTAGAGGATCATCACCTTTTTGCATTCTTTGAGACAAATGAAATCTTTCTTTTGCTAAAAAACAATTATTCTCTGAAGCTTTCAATGGATTGCCATGTGCTATATAATTATTGCCTACGCACATTTGGCAATAAGAGCAATAGTTATGTTTATTACAATCAACGCAGTCTTTTATTCGTTTTGACGTCCACCATTTAAGAATCTTATTGTCACTTATTATTTCATTAAAATTCTTATCCTTAACATTCCCTAGTTTTAGTGGGAAGGCACAACATGGTTGTACATTACCTTCGGGTGTAATGCAGAAGGTGTTAATGCCTGCATTGCACATAAAGTCATTATTGTTGCGTATTACCGCATCTGTTGAGTCTTCACCTATGTAGTATATTAAGTCTTTGTCGCGGAGTACGATTTCCAACTCATCGTGTCCTAATCGTAATAAAGTTGACGCACATTTGTCGCCCTCAACAGAGTCTGTTATATTCAAATCAAATTGCGGTAAGCAACCATATTTATATGCTACATCTTTTACAGTGTAATATGATTTAACATTGGGCTTCATAATACAACATTTTATTAGCATAGGCAAGGCATAATCACTGCATCTTTTGATGAATTCAATAGTTTTGTCGTGAGAACCTTTCACTCTTGTTATGGAATCATGAACTTCAGCAACATTGCTATATAAGGATATACCCACCGTACGTGGGTAATAGTTTGCTAATTTTTCAACAGCGTCAATGGCTTTAATGCCATTCGTGAAAATATCAAACGCTAAGCCTTTTTCACTGATATATTCAATAATATCCCAAATAATCGATTTTGAGAATGGGTCTCCTCCAGTAAGACAAATCTTTATTAATCCTTGTGATACAAGTTCATCGATTATTCGTTTGTAATCTTCAATTTTTAATTCACATCTATGCCCTCTTAAATTAACCTCATCATCATTGCGAGTTGCGCCTGCATTATAACAATGGATACATTTCTCGCTACATCTGTAGGTCAATTCTATCATCACACTTGTTATTCCTCCCACCTTATCCATATAAGACCTCTCGGCATCAGAGTTGCCCACAACTGTCATATCATGTAACTCAGCGACAGCATCTAATACTTGCTGTTGACGAACAGCTTGAACTCTTGCCCTATAGCTTAACACATACTCTTGAGATGGAAGAGTTTTTGTTAATAAGCCATACTCTAACAATTTATTAAGAAAAGGTCGCAAACTATTAGGAGAGATATCAACATTCATTGACAGCCAGTCAAGACTGAAAGAACTATTTCTATCAACACTCAAAATACACCCTATAACCTCAGCCGAATAGTCCTCATAAAAAAAACTTAATCCCTCAAGAAGGTTATAAAAGATAGCTGCATTCGACTTGCGGTTATACCTACCGCAGGTCCATTCAGGTCGGTAAAAAATTGTGTCAGTGCTTTTTACTTCCATCTAAAATAGTTTGTCTGATAGTTTATAATGCCAATATTAGTTAGTAAAGTTACGTCATTGTGTTGAGCCGGCAATCATCCATTTTGTCCATTTGATTATATAAGCCTTGGCCGATGGGCACAAAAGAGAAAGGGAGCTGATGGTTCTCGCGTTTATCGCACCACGCGTGGGCTTGGACTCCCAGTGATACACGATAAAGTGGAACATCAACTCCGCTTTGAGGTATATGCTCACCCTCACGCATGGTGAGGGCGATATATATACACGCCAAAGAAGGAGCGTCTTTCCTCTTTATCCTTGTGTCACTTAAAGTGCTGTAATTGTCCAAGTTACGCGCAGTAAGGATAAAGCGAAATTCGCTGTCTCTAATATGTTGTTGCAGGGGCGCAAACCCCATGCGTTGCAAAGATAACAAATTTCGGTGAAAAAACGCTCCTTTTGATTGAAAAATATTATATAAAATTCCTTTTAGTTAAAATAGTGTGACAAATTTAGCGAAAAATCACGTTAGTGCCACCATCCATTCTGTCCAAATGTTTTCTGCAACGAGTAGAAATGAAACATCGGGGTCTGACCCCATTGTTTCACTTATATAAAACAACAATCACAACCAAATGGCAACAAAAACAACAAACGTTTTTTCTATGGTGTTGAGAATGATGTTGTTAGTGTGCTGGTCATGTTGTTTAAGTTGTTTGATATAACGTTCGGACATTCGTTGAAATTAGCTTAATTCGCATAATTCGCCGTTGTTTGCCTTTTGGTAGTGAGAAATCCGTTAGTATTAGAATTCGCCGTTGTTTAAAGCGGAGTTAATACTTAACTTTCTTGTCCACTTTTTCGGTGTGGTAGTGAATGACTTTCACGGCGATGGGGTTGTAGTCACTCTCAAGCACTCCCATTGGCTTGTATTTTGTCTCCCATAGCCTGAAGAGTTTATCGGCTATCTCATTGTCGCAGTTGTGATATGCTTCTTTGAATGCAGTATTGTGGGAGTCAATGTAAGTTACATTTTCGTATTGCTTGAGGTACTTGTCGTAGATGGGTTGTGTGGCGGCAATGAGCTGGCTGCGCAGTGTCTCTTTGTTGATGGTTACAGGAGTGGGATTGGGCGTGACGGTGGCTGGCGGGCTTGGGGCTGTGCTTGGCTCATAGGTGGTGGGTATGGGCTGTGCGGCATGATTGCTGTTGTCAACTTGTGGCATTGCCGGCTCAGCCTCTTTGGGTTTTGCCGTGGTGTCGGGTGGTGTGGCGGCTGTTGCCTGTTGTGCTATGGTGTCGGTGGTGGGTAAAGTAGTGCTGACGGGGTTTGCCGGTTGTGAAGAGAAGAGCCACCATGCAGCGAGGGCTATCAGGCAAGTGCTGGCGGCGATGGCTACAACGAGTGGCCACTTGATGCGTGGGTTGCTTAGCTCTTTCTTTAGCTCGGTCACGCTTTGGTAGCGGTCTTCTTTGCTTGGTTTAGTGCAGCGGTCAATCACTTTGCGGTAGCGCTTGGCGCAGGGCAGGGTGGCGATGATGCGCCCCAGGGCGTAGATGTCGGTGCGGTGGTCCACTTGGCTGCTGCCGTCGAGTTGCTCGGGAGCGGCGAAGCGGTTGGTTTGCCCCATGGTGTCGGCAAAGGTGTCGGTGTAGCAGAATCCCAGGTCGGTGAGTTTCAGCTCGTGGCCCACTCGGGTGATGAGGATGTTCTGGGGCTTGAGGTCGAGGTGCACCACCTGGTGGGAGTGCAGGTATTCCACCACGTCGAGCAGCGAGCCGAGCAGGCGGCTCACATTGGCTTTGCTCTTGAAGAACTCGGGGTTTTGCTTGGCAAACTCTAGGAGAGTGGAGCCGTCAATATACTCGGTGAGCAGGTAGTCGTCGCCGCAGGAGAGATAGCGCACCAGGTGGGGGTGGTCGAGGTTGTAGCCCGTCTCAAACTCCTTGTGCAGGGCTGCCACATGGCGTGGATTGGTGCGCAGCTCGGGCTTGAGGCGCTTGAGGAAGTGCAGCTTGCCGTAGAGCTTCACACGGTAGCAGTGGCATGTGGCACCACTCACGTCTAATGGTTCGGCACCGTCAATAATATCCTGGTTATGTGAGAACTGCGACGAGTCCATGGAATTTTTATAAGAGTTTGAATTGGATGCCTTGAGCTTTGCCGGCGGTGAACGTGCCTAGTGAGGTGCCGCCGCGCACGACCTCGCTCACGAGCAGTGGGTAGCCGCGCACCAGGTGGTCGAGGTGCAGCATGTCGCCCACCCGCAGCTTGCCGTTCTCGCTCTCCACTACAACGAAAGAGTTGTTTCCCTGGCATTTAATTACTAGTCGTCGGTTTGGCAGATAAGTGATTTCAATCATTGCACCAGGCTTGAGTTGTGCTGCGTGCAGCTCGGTCTGGGTCTCGTTGAAGTCGGAGTTTCCCGCCTCGTTGTCGAGCAGCTTGAGCGCTTCCCAGTTGTAGTGGTCAAGGTAGCGCGCAATGATGTTGAGCGTGCTCAGGCGTGGCTCGCGCTCGTCGTCGATAAAGCCGAGCAGCCGCTTGAGGGTGTTCACGCCCACATGCTCACCGGTCTTTGACTCGATGTCGAGGGCGAGCAGTGTGCAGTCGGCAGCAGTGGCGATGTCGCGCCCGCATTGCTTGCTAAGCAGCTCTTTAATGTAGGGTGATAGTTTCATTTAAAGTGTATTTAAAAAAACTTGCTCAATCATGTTTTTTACATCAAAAGAACCCTCCCTTTGATGTAAAATCACATTTGGCGGTGTTCAAAGGCTGCGAAGCAGTCGCGCCAGTGCTGCGGCAGCGGTGCTGGCTGTCGCGTGGTGGGGTCGAGATATACCATCACTTGCGAGCACACGCATTTCACCTCACCGGTGGCGGTGTTTTGTAGCACTTGCAGCACGGTGAAGCTCTTGTTGCCCACATGGTCGATTTGTGTCTTCACCACCAGTGGCTCGTGAAAGAGAGTCTCGTGCAGGAAGTTACAGTTGATGTTGGCGATTACCACGTTCACGTTGTTCCAGTCTTGTCGCTCGCCGGCCGCTTGCTCAAAGTAGATGCTCTTGCCCAGGTCGAAGAGGTTGAGATATACCGAGTTGTTGACGTGTCCCAGTGTGTCGAGGTCGCTGAAGCGCAGCTGCACCGGCAGCTCGCAGTGAAAGGGGTTGGTGATGTTGAAGTCCATATAGTTAAGTGTAAATTATGTGCTTCTTGTTGGCCAGATATAATTTATGTGAAGAGGTCGTCAAGAATTATTTCCTGGTTTACATCTTTGGCATGTTCGTTATGTGTGATGCCGTTGGTTGTCACCATGATTAATTGAATGGAATGAGTGTGTGTGTGCTGCTTGCTGTTGAGAAAAGCCACAATCTTGTTCTCAAGCTCTTTCTCGTATTTTTTGTCGATGGTGAACTCATGTTCGCTGAATTTCATCTCGCAAATGTAGTCGGTACGTTCTCCTTTCCATTCTAGAATGAGGTCGATTTGTGGCGTGGTGCCGTTAGGCGCAGTGCCATGCCAGCAATAGTTGCGGTTGATGGTGGCAATGCGCAGGCGGTCTTTTATTTGAGGCAAGTGTTCTATGCATAGCATCTCAAAAGTGTTTCCAGCCCAGGTGTAGAATGCCGGTGTGCGTTGCAATGCCCGCCAATTACCAGCATTTGTCCCCTTGCCGTAAATAAAGTGCAGATAGAACATAGAGAAAAAGTCTTTCAGTTGATAGATTGTCTCAACACGCTGTTTGCCATATCGTGGATATTGGCGAATAATTCCCGACTCGTGCAGGTTGTCGAGCAGTTTAGAGAATGTGCCTCCACACTCTATGCCAATTGCCTTGGCAAGTTCGCGGCGTGTCATGCCGTAATACTTGCTACCTAAAGCCTCTACAATGTTGATATATCGTTGTGACGAAGAATACAATCCTGCATAAACGTCCTTGAATTCTTGGTTGATTTTCTCGTCTTTGAAAAAGAAGTCGTCCAAATTTTCGGAGAGGTTTTTCTCATTGTCGATTCGGTCAAGATAGTAGGGTACTCCTCCGAGGGCCATGTAGGCAACAGCTATCTCATATCTGGAGAGGTGAAAACCGTGGTGCCTGAAGTAAAGTTCACATTCTTTGAGAGTGAACGGCAATAGTCGCATTGTTGCTGTCAACCGTCCATGCAGTCCCCCATAGTCGCGAATCACATTGTCGAGCATCCAACTTGTAGCAGAGCCACAAACCACCAGCACAATGTTTCGTTGCCGGTCGGCCCAAGAGTTCCAGAAATACCCCAGTTCAGTAATCATTTCGGACGATTGAGTCCCTGCCAGCCACGGCAACTCGTCGAGGAAGATGACTCGTCGCTTGGCATGTATTTTCTCAAGCAGTTTCTTGAGAAGTCTGAAAGCCTCTCGCCAGTTGTTTGGGCGTGGGAAGGAGGGCTCTAGTCCGCTGTCAAGTAGGCTCTCATAGAAATGGTCAAGCTGGAGTTGCTTATAAGATCTTACATCTACATCGTTAATATAAGCCCCAATTGCTCGAAAAACTATTATATCTTTATAGACTTCTTCAACAAGAAAAGATTTCCCTATGCGTCTGCGCCCATATATAGCCACAAACTCAGATTTTGAGGAAAGCAATAGTTTTTCTAGCTTTCTGATTTCTTCTTGGCGACCAATAATATTTTTGTAAGCCATGGCAACGATATTTTGTGATTGCAAAGTTACAAAAAAAATCAAAAATAGTGCAGAAAATCAGCCGTTTTCGAGATTTTTTTTAAAAATGGCTGATTTTCTGCAAAGTCTAAAAGCGCTAATGGGTTATTGGCTAGGTTTTTATCTTGGTTGGGTGGCTACTTGAGGGTCTTTCAGCATTTTCTCGAAGATTTCTCGCTTGACGATGCGGTAGTGAGGGTGATAGGCGGCGTTATAGGCCTGGCTGTGGTGTACCGCCTGGTTGTTGAGGCTGGCTTGCAGGAGCATGGCTCGCTCGTCGTCGCTGCCCAGCCCTGGGCTCACCTCATCGACCACCTCAACTATGGCTTGCCACTTGGTGGCCCAGCTGATGGTGGGGGACTTGTGGTCGCCAGCACTCTCAATAAAGGCTTGTAGCAGCTGGCTGCTGGAGAGAATCTTGTGAGAGACAGCGATGAGATAGACGCGCACATAGTCGCCGCTCATGCCTATGGGCTCGACGTAGATGCCGTCGCGCTTGTCTTGCATCGTCGCCAGCTCCTGGTCGAGATAGTTGCGTGCCGCCTCTTTATCGGTAATCATGTGCTCAGCCCCGAAGTGCTCTTGATAGAACGCCTTGTAGATGTCTTGCAGCTGCGATTTGGGATAAGTGGCCAGCTGCCGCTCAATAGCCTGGCGCAAGGCACTCTTGTCAATGTCTTGAGCGTTAATAACCATTGATGCCATGATAGCGATGATGAGTAGAGAAATTTGTTTCATGGTTTTAAGTTCTTCACACTGTTGCCATGAGTTCAAAGGGCAGGGCGCTGGTGATGTTCACGTTATAGAAGTTGCCAGGGAGCAGGGGGGTGGTCTTGGTGATGAGCACTTCGGGATCTACCTCGGGGGAGTCGTACTGGGTGCGGCCCACATAGAACTCGTCTTCCTCGCGGTCGATGATCACGCGCTGGGTGGTGTCCACCTTGCTTTGCTGCGTCTCCATCGAGATGTCCTCTTGCAGTGCCATGAGGGCTTCGAGGCGGGCATTTTTCACGTCTTGCGGGATGTCGTCGCTGAGGTGCTGCGCTGCCCAGGTGCCTGCTTCCTCGCTGTAGGCAAAGGCTCCCATGCGCTCAAAGCGTGCCTGGCGAGCGAAGTCCATGAGCTCGTCAAACTCCCTGTCGCCCTCTCCTGGGAAGCCCACCATGAGCGTGGTGCGCAGGTGGATGCCTGGCACCTCGCGGCGCATGCGCTCAATGAGGCGCAGCGTGTCGTCGCGGCCGATGTGCCGCCGCATGGCGGTGAGCACCTTGTCGCTGATGTGCTGCAGGGCTATGTCGAGGTAGTTGCACACGTTGGGGTGCTGCGCCATCACCTTGAGGATGTCCCACGGGAACTGTGTGGGGTAGGCATAGTGCAGCCTTATCCACTCCACGCCGGGAATTGCCGCCATCTTGTCGATTAGCTCGGGGAGCATCATCTTGCCGGTGAGGTCGGTGCCGTAGCTCGACAGGTCTTGCGCGATGACGTTAAACTCCTTCACTCCGCGGTCCACGAGGTTGCGCGTCTCGTCGAGCAGCTGCTGCATGGGCACGCTCTTGTGGCGGCCGGTGATGAGCGGGATGGCGCAGAAGGCGCAGAATCGGTTGCAGCCCTCCGAGATTTTCAGGTAGGCGTAGTGGGGTGGGGTGGTGAGCGTGCGATCGCTGGCGAGGTCGTGGCGATAGCTCTTGCCTAAATCGTCGAGCACCTGTTTCCAGTTGAACTTGCCGTAGAAGTGGTCCACCTCGGGCAGCTCTTGGGTGAGGTCGGCCATGAATCGCTCGCTCAGGCACCCCATCACCAGGAGTTTCCTGATGCGGCCCTGGCGCTTAGCCTCTCCCAGCGCGAGGATGGTGTTGATCGACTCCTGTTGCGCGTCGGCAATGAAGCCGCAGGTGTTGACCACCACTATCTCGCCATCGATGTGGCTGGAGTTGTGCTCCACGGTGTAGCCGGCGGCCTGCAGCTGCCTGATGAGGTGCTCCGAATCGACCAGATTCTTAGAGCATCCCAGCGAGATGATATCTATTTTATTTCTCTTCATAGCCTTATCTAGAAAGTCTAGGTTTTCTAGAACTACTAGAAAAAAAATCTATTTCCCGAAGAGTGATTTCACAAATTCTTCTTTGCGGAAGATTTGCAGGTCTTGCATGCGCTCGCCCAGGCCTATGTACTTGACAGGAATCTGGAACTGGTCGCTGATGCCTATCACCACGCCACCCTTGGCGGTGCCGTCGAGCTTGGTGACTGCCAGGGCGTTGACCTCGGTGGCAGCGACAAACTGCTTGGCCTGCTCAAAGGCGTTCTGTCCTGTGGAGCCGTCGAGCACGAGTAGCACCTCGTTAGGCGCGTCGGGCAGCACCTTCTTCATGGTGTTCTTGATTTTGGTGAGCTGGTTCATCAGTCCCACGTTGTTGTGCAGTCGTCCAGCGGTGTCGATGATCACGACGTCGGCGTTCTGCGCCTTGGCGCTGGCCACGGTGTCGTAGGCCACCGAAGCTGGGTCGGTACCCATCTTGTGCTTGATGACCGGCACTCCCACTCGCTCGCCCCAAATCTCGAGTTGCTCATCGGCAGCAGCTCGGTAGGTGTCGGCAGCTCCGAGCACCACTTTGTTGCCCGCTTGAGTGAACTGGTAGGCGAGTTTGCCAATGGTAGTGGTCTTGCCCACGCCGTTGACGCCCACCACCATGATGACGTAAGGTTTCTTGTCGTCGTCAACGGTGAAGTCCTCTCGGTTGGCGTTGTCGTTATCGGCGAGCAGCTGTGTGATTTCCTCGCACAGCATGTCGTTAAGCTCGTTGGTAGTGGCATATTTGTCGCGTGCCACGCGCTCTTGTATGCGGTCGAGGATTTTGAGAGTGGTGTTTACCCCCACATCGCTGGTGATGAACACCTCCTCTAGATTGTCGAGCACGTCGTCGTCAATCTTCGACTTGCCGGCTACCGCTTTCTTGAGTTTAGAGAACAGCCCTTCCTTGGTCTTGTTCAGGCCGTTGTCGAGCGTCTCTTTCTTCTCTTTGCTGAAAATTTTCTTGAAAAAGCCCATATTTTGTTTCGTTCAGAGTTTATAATTCATATCTGACAAGCTGACAAGGCAATAGTAGCCGTCGCAGCCATCGGGACAAGGCACGCCTTGTCCCTACTTAACACTTACTTCTCAAGGATAAACCAGGTTTTGTGGCTGGATGTTGTTAAGGATTTCCACTAGGAACTTGCGTGCTTCCCACTTTGCCATGGGCAGGTTGTTGAGCATGTAGTTGCCGCACTCCTGCGGGCTGGCACCGGGGATGTCGCCGTCGAAATTGGCGATGAACGTGAAGAGTTCCTGCATCAGTGGCACGATATCGCTCGAGTCCAGGTCGCCTTGCATGAGCAGGTAGTTGCCCGTGCAGCATCCCATGGGACCCCAGTATAGCACTTTGTGGCCCCACACGGGGTGGTTCCTCAGGAATGTGGCTGCGAGGTGCTCGATGGTGTGCAGTGCGCTCTGGCTCACTGCTGGCTCTCGGTTGGGAAGTTTCATGCGTATGTCGAAGGTGGTGATTGTAGCCCCGCCTTCGGTCTTGTCTTTGCGCGAGACATACACCCCCCTCAAGAGCTTGGTGTGGTCGATAGTGAAGCTTGCTATTTTTTCCATGCTGTGTGAATGTAGAGTGTTGTTAATCTAACTTTTGCAGCAGCTCTTTCACCACCTTGAGGGTGTGGGCTGGAGCGTCGGTCCAGAAGTCGCTGTACTGCTGGCTGTTGTCGTGGCTGGCGCCTGGCGAGTCGCTGATAATGCGCATGCTCACAAACGGCGTGTTGCGCACGTGGCATGTGTGAGCGATGGCTCCGCTCTCCATATCTACCGCGAGGGTTTGTGGGAAGTGGCTCCTGATTTTGTTGATGTCGTCGATGTTGTCGATAAACTGGTCTCCGCTCACAATGAGTCCGCAGTGCACATGTGGGTTGTTGTCGATTTTCTCTATCACGCTGGCGGCGCCGTCGAAGTAGAGCGGCAGGCCCTGCATCTGTCCGTAGCTCACGGTGTCGTCAAATCCACCGCACCACACGTCGTGATAGCACACTTGCGAGCCCACCACCAGGTCCATGATGCTCACATTCTTGTTAGCCCCACCAGCCACTCCAGTGTTGATGACCAGCTCGGGGCTATAATTGTCGATCATAGTTATAGCTCCAATGGCAGCGTTGACCTTTCCCACGCCGCATTGCATGGCGGCAATCTTGTGTTTACCTATTGTGCCACAATAGAATGTGATACCTTTTTTGTCGATCACTCTCAGGTTTTCAAGTTGCGGCTTGAGCAGCTCGAGTTCCTTGCTTAATGCTACAATAATTCCAATTCTCATGATGAAGGCATGTTTAAAAACCACAAAATTAGTGAAAAAAAACCATGCCCACAAATATCACGAGAAAATATTTAGAAAAAACCTTGTGAGTGACTACTTCGTGAGGAACTTGCTGTTGATATAGGCGTTGAACTGGTCGCGGTAGCTGTCGCCAATGGGCACCTCCACCTCTTCGCCAAGGAGGATGCGGTTTTTGCTCACCTCTCTTATCATGCGCAGGTTGATGATGTAGGAGCGGTGCACTCGCATGAAGCTTCGGCTAGGCAGTCGCTCCTCCATCTTCTTCATGCTCAGCAGCACGATGATGGGTCGTGTGGAGCCCACGAGGTAGATGCGCAGGTACTCGCTCATGGCCTCGACATAGCGAATGTCGCTGATGTTGATGCGCACTATCTTGTATTCTGTCTTGAGGAAGATGGCGTCGTCCTCGTCGATTTGGCTCACCTCTTGCAGGGTGCGAATGGCATCGTAGCGTTTCTTGATTTTCTCGGCAGCTCTGAGCATGTCGTCAAAGCCAAAAGGCTTGAGCAGATAGTCGATGGCGTTGAGCTGGAAGCCCTCGACGGCATACTCGCTATAGGCGGTGGTGAAGACCACCATGGGCGGGTTGTCGAGAGATTTCACAAAGTCGAGGCCGTTGAGCTCGGGCAGGTTGATGTCGCAGAACATGGCGTCAACTTTCTGGGATTGCAGCACTTTTTTTGCATCGATGGCGCTCTGGCATGAAGCCACGAGTTCAAGATATGGGATTTTTTTCACATAGGCCTCCATCTGTTGCAAGGCAAGAGGCTCGTCGTCGATAATTATGCAGTAAATCATTTTTTAAGTGTAAAATGTTAAATGTCAAGTGTTAAGTAGGGACGAGGCATGCCTTGTCCGTGAAGTTTTAATTATGCATTGTGAGTTGCATTAGTTGAGGGGTCGCTGTTGAAAACGGGGATGTCCATTTCCACTAGGTAGTCGTCGGTGCCGTCGGTGATGTTGAGTGAGTAGTTGGTGCCAAACATCAGGTTGAGGCGTTGGCGAATGTTGGAGAGCCCTATACCGCTGGCTTCGGCCACCTTTTTCTTGCTGTCGCCGTTGCTCTTGCGCTTGCTGTTGTGGCAAGTCCAGTACATGCGCGGCTTGCCATCTTTGCCGTCATAGATTTTGCCAACGATGTTGATAAACGACTCCTTGTTGTAGCTCACTCCGTGCTTAAAGGCGTTCTCGACAAACGAGACGAAAATCAGTGGCGGTATCCACACGTGCGTGCCGTCGTCGGGAGAATCGACGGTGAAGGTGAGCTTGTCGCTGTAGCGAATGCGCGTGAGGCTCACATAGTTGGCCATGAACTCTATTTCGCGAGAGGCTTGCACAAACTCGTGATTGCTCTCATAGAGCACATATCGCATGAGCTTGGAGAGGTCAATGATGCATTGCTGCGCCTTCTTGGGGTCGATATCGACGAGGGCGTGAATGTTGTTGAGCGTGTTCATGAAGAAGTGCGGGTGTAGCTGATAACGCAGCTGCAGGAGGTTTTGGTTAAGGTTTTCCTTCTCCAGATCCTCAATCTCCTTGCGTGCAATGATAGAACGGAAGTAGAATTTCACGCCAATGTTGGTGCCAATGCCAAAGAGGAACATAATCATTGCCAGGATGTCGTGGCGGCGGAATGGCGGTGGTTCCACGGGAGCCGACTTGCCGGGAGCAATCTCGGGAGGTGGTGCCACGGGTTGCTGCGAGTTCTCGATTTTGGGTGGCAGCGGTTCATCGGGGCGGTTGTTGCACTGGTAGAGCATGAACACGGCTCCAAGTGCCACCACTCCCAGGAAATACAGCCATGGCTTGTGCTTGTGTACCAGCAGCGGCGCGATGATGATATCGTGAATGATAAAGACGATGATATAGGCCGCCATCATCTTGATGGTGTGCATCAAGTCGTTGAGCAGAAACTTGGTATCATCAATCTCGTGGCCATGGAAAAGAGTGCTGAGTGTGGGTCCAATAATAATTAGCAGCATGAACACTCCATACACCAGGTATTCAATTCTATTAATGCGAGGCCTTGAGGTCATAGTGACAAATTAAGGATTCTTTTCTTAGTTTTTAAAAGACAAAGTTAATAATTAATGGCCGAACTACCAATGAATTTCAGCGGAAAAAGAAAAATAATCAACCAAATCGCAGCATCACATGTATAAACGCACATTTTCGTGAGCTTCATTATATCCGTGCCGCCAGGTGTCGTTAATAGGTAAAAAACACCTTTTTTATAAGATTTTTGGCAAATTGTTTTTATATTAGGTAAATATCTATTACTTTTGCACCGCAAAATTGAAAACCAAGAATTTTACACACATTTTCACATAATATTATGGCAAAGAAAAAAGAACAACAGACCCGTACCAAGCTAGAAGAAATCAATGATTCGCTGTCGGGTATCGAGCAGAAATTTGAGCAACACAAGAACCTGATTTATACTATTGTTGCTGCTATTTTAATTATTGCTTTTGGCTTTTGGGCATTCTACAACTTCAGCTACAAGAAGGAGAAAGAACGTGCACAAATGGAGATCGCCAAGGCCGATGAGCTGTATAAGAATTCTCAACAGATGCTTCAGGGAATGGCTGCCGATTCGTCGGTAGTGGCTCAGGCTACCGCCCTTCAGGACTCTGCATTAAAAGCCTATGAGGCAGTAGCAAAGGAATATGGCAACAACATTGTGTTCAAGAATGGTGTAGGTAACCTTGCCAAGCTCAATGTTGCCCAGATTTATTATGAAAAAGGAAAATATGCCGATGCACAAAAATATCTAGAGGACTATTCTCCCAAGGGAGAGACCGTGGGTCCACTGTCGCAAGTGCTGCTTGGTGACTGCTATGTGAACCAAGACAAGTTTGACAACGCTGTGAAGGCCTACGATAACGCCGTTGACCTGGCCAAGGAGTCGTTCTGGGATTGCCTCACATGGCGCGAGGTGGTGCTCCTGCTGCTGGCTCTTGCCTCCCTTGCTGGAATTATTTACTTCGCTAAGAAGAATGGCGACCCCAAGGTTCGCCGTTGGGCTCTGATATGCTTTGCTATCATCTTCCTGGGCTCGGCATGCTACTTCATTTATCGCGTTATTAACCAAGATCGCTTTGAGAATCGTGCCATCATCCCCTATGCTTTGCAGAAGAAAGCCACCGTGCTCGACGCTCAGCAGAAGTATGACGAGGAGATTAAGATTTACGAAGAGATTGAGGCTAAGTATTACGGTCCTGGCTCAATGTCGATGCAGATAGAGCGCGCTAAAGCTAAGAGTGGTAAATAAGAGTTCTCATATTGTGACACTTAATTTATAAAAAAAAGTTGGGCATAGCGACACCTCGCTTAGTCCAACTTTTTCCTTTAATAATCTATTAAAATAATCAACAATGGAAATAAGATACAAGCGCATATTACTCAAGCTCAGCGGCGAGTCGCTCATGGGCAAGCAGGGCTATGGTATCGACCGCGAGCGCGTTGACGACTATGCCGAGCAAATCAAGGAACTTGTGGATGCCGGCGTTCAAGTGGCAATCGTCATTGGCGGCGGCAACATCTTCCGTGGCCTGTCGGGAGCCACCCAGGGCTTCGACCGCGTGAAGGGCGACCAGATGGGTATGCTCGCCACTGTTATCAACTCGCTGGCACTCTCGTCGGCCCTAGAGGCTAAGGGCCAGCCGGCACAGGTGTTCACTGCCATCGCTATGACGCCCATAGGCGAGCACTACAGCAAGTGGCGCGCCATCGACGCTATGCAGCAAGGCAAGGTGGCCATCATGTCGTGTGGCACTGGTAGCCCCTTCTTCACCACCGACACTGGCAGCACCCTGCGTGGCATCGAGGTAGAGGCCGACGTGATGCTCAAGGGCACCCGCGTTGATGGCATCTACACTGCCGACCCTGAGAAGGACCCCACTGCCACCAAGTTTGACACCATTACCTACGACGAAATCATCGCCCGTGGCCTCAAAGTGATGGACATGACCGCCACCGTGATGGCCAAGGAGAACCACCTGCCCATCCACGTCTTTAACATGGATGTGAAAGGCAACCTCAAGAAAGTAATCACCGGTGAGCCTATAGGAACAGTGGTGACACCATAGCGCTCACACGCCGTTCCCCAAAACCTCGATTACTCGACTACTCGAATGTTCGACTACTCGAATGTTCGAATACTCGAATGCTCGAATACTCGAATGCTCGACTACTCGAATGTTCGAATACTCGAGTATCATAAAAATAAAAATTAATAACAACAAAAAGCAGTGGCTATTGAGATTAAGTCCATAAAGGGCTATTACTACCTCGACGCATGGGTCATGTCGCACATAATCCACTAGGCAACCATTAGTTTTTGCCAGCGTTATCTCAACAAAGACAACGACCCACGAGGACGCCTTTATGACCAAATGGTAATGTCTGCGCGAAGTGCGCCAGCCAATATAGCTGAGGGGAGCTCACGGCGTCAGACTAGTCGAGAAACTGAGATGCGGCTCACCGATGTGGCAAGAGCCACCTTGAGCGAATTGCTGAGTGATTTCATGGCTTTTTCTCTCACCTACAATGTAGAGCCATGGCCAAGAGATAGCGAGAATTATAGAGCTTTTCAGAGTATTCAACTCGATCAACCTCATTACGGCCCCGACATTGAGCACGATGCTTGGCTACATGTGCAATCACAACGCAAGCGCTTTGCACCATGGGTTGAAAGCGACAATATGGTAGTGTGCGTCAATTCTATCAAGCAGCTAATAAACCGCAACATAATCATGCTGCAGAAGATGATGTTGAGGCAGCTTGATGACTTTAAGCACAATGGGGGATTTACTGAGGGACTGAGCAAGGAACGACTGGCGGCGCAAACCTTGCACTCGGTGGAGCAGGGGGCTCCACAGTGTCCACTATGTGGCAAGCCGATGATCAAGCGCACGATAAAACGTGGTTCTAAAGCAGGCAAGCAATTTTGGGGTTGCTCTGACTATCCCAACTGCCAAGGCACTCGCCAAGCCCGATAGTGTAGCAGAACTCTTTATTTTGGCTTGGCATCTATAAGTGAGGATTATGGGCGCAGTTTAGTTGCGTTGTCATTAGCAAGCGGGATTAGTGCTGCAAAACACTAATCCCGCTTAGTTCATGTTTTGTGCAGTTAAAGTACAAGACACACGTTGTACTTACTTAACACATACGACTTAACACTTATAACTTGAATTTACCTGTCTTCCTGGAAGAGAGGGTCCTCGGGCATTACCATGACGGGCTTCTGCTCACTGGCCTTGAGGATGCGCTCGGGCACATATTTCTTGTCAACGACCAGGCGGAAGGCATACTCGTTGAACCAGTCGTTAGTCATGATGATGTAGCCATGGTGGCCGCTGTCGCCGCCCCAGGAGTTCTCCACTTTCCACTTGATGGGCTTGCCGCTGGCATCGAGATCGACGGCGGTGAGCGTCATGGCGTGAGTGGAGCCGCTGTCGAAGGTGGCGATGCGCTCGGCCTTGTTCATGCCAAATGTGGTGCCAAAGAGGGTGGCGTAGTCAAAGTTGTCGAGTGCCAGGTAGCCGTTAGTGCGGTTGAGCTGCTTGCCCACGTCGTAGCTGGAGTAGAGCTTAGTGGAGTCCTTGAGCGAGGCAATCGCCATTTGTGCGATGTCTTCCATGGGCAGGTTGATGTATCGCCAGTTGTGGCCGTCGTAGGTATGACGGTCCCATTCCACCTCATAGGTCTTGTAATACTCTCGCCTGGGGTCGTTCATGGCCATGATGAAGGTGCCGTTGATGGGGCCGCCTTGTGTCTCGCGGTAGAACTCTAGTGGAGTGAAAGTGCGTGTCGGCGTCACTGCCTTGCCGTCTTTGTTCTTGAAGGCATAGGTGAACGACTTCACTGGCTCGCCCAGTGTGAGCGCGAGCATGCTATAGATCTCGGCGAGCATCTCGGTCTTGCGCTGGCGCAGGGCGCCCTTCGACTTGCCGTCGGCCACCATCTTGCGCAGCTCCAGGCCCTGCTCGCGCAGCTTCGACGAGATGAGCTGGCTCATGCGCGAGGTGCGCTCGGCGCTGTAGGTCTCGGGTTGTGCCTCCACCGGCACGAGGCCATATTTCTCGGCGAGGTCGGCGGCTCCGCAAAATGTGCCACCATCGTTGATGGGGTGGTGGAAGAAGAACTGCACGCGCTGGTCGTCGAGGGGTTTGTCGGCACAGTCTATCACGCCTTGCAGCATGAGGTTGGCCTTCTCGAGCTGGTCATAGAAGAAGAGGTAGTCGTGGCTGTACTCCACGCGCAGGGTGTCGTTGTGGCGGCGAGCGAAGTTGGCGCGCATCACATTAAAGCTCGAGTACATCCAGCACCTGCCGCTAGAGCGCTGGTTGTGGATGCTCTGCTTGGGAGTCTCGATGCTGAAGTGGGTGTCGGTGATAGTGGCGTTGCGGTAGTTCTTGGCGAGGTCGTCAATAGAATTAGCCGCCATGGCGTTGCTCAGGGCGGCATTGCTCTTGCCGGCTGCCGCTTGGGTGATTTGTCGCATCATCGAGGCATCGATGCCACCCTGGGCGCTATTTTGCGCCATTGCAGGCATGGTGAGTGCCAGTGCTGCGAAAAGTGCTAATGATTTGATGGTTTTCATTGTTGTGATGATATTTTAAAAAATTAATTGTTCGAGTTTCGCAAGTTGGTTTATCGTTTATGGTTTATCGTTTTATCGTTTATCGTTTTATCGTTTATCGTTTATGGTTTATGGAAGACAGAGTTGAGATTATGGGCAGTGCAACCTGCTCCCGATTAGTGCGCGGCTTGGCGGTAGAAGTCGTCGAGGTTGTTGAGATATTCGGCCTGGGCGTTGTAGCACATCACTAGAATTGCCACCAGCACAAAGGCGTAGATTATCATCCACAGGGTGAACGAGCGGCGGTAGTGGCCGCGTTTCACTTTGAGCAGCACATAGAGGGCTATGACCACAAAGAGCGGCTGCAAGGGCAGGGCATATCGGCTCACCGAGCCTCCCGTGATGAAGGCGATGATCATGAACAGTGCCAGTGGCCACCAGGCCCACATGCCCAGGTTGTTGCTCTTGGGGTGCAGGATGGTGATGTAGAGGAAATAGTGCAGGCACGCCCCTCCCACAAAGTACCACATCAGCCTGAAGCGTGGCAGCAGTGTGAAGATGGTGGCACCGCTGTAGTCATAGAGCCAGGGGAACGGTATCACATATTGCACTCCGGCGGTGACGGGTAGCAGCAGCAAGCGTTTCCACTCGGGGTAGTGGTAGTAGTCGCCAATGATGTTGGCGTAGGGCTGCTGCACCACTCCCGTCTTGTAGGCCAGCGCCATGGCGTCGCCGCCGTCGATGGTGCGGTACTGCTGTCCAAAGGAGTAGGAGAACATTATGCTGAAGGCCACCGTTATCACTGCCGCCAGCACGGCGAGCATGGCGCCATATTTCCAGTTGGCACGACGATTGGAGAATGTCATCATGATGGCTCCTGCCACGGCGAAATAGACGAAGTTGGTGCGCACCATCGCCATTAGCAGGCAGCCGGTGACAAAAATGGCGATGTCGCGGTAGCGGTGGTGGCGGGTCAACGTCTCGCCGCTTGCCATCCCCGCCAGGGTGTACCCCACGAGCAGGAGGCCCAGCGCACATCCCGCTTCCTTTTGTATTCTCAGTCCTTGCGAGATGAGGAAACCCATGAACGAGACCAGGAGCATCGCCATGGTGGCGATTGTGGAGGGCTGCACGTCGGTGAACTTGCGGCATAACATGCGGCACGCCACCTTGCCAGTCATCACTATGGTGAGCATGGTGAACATATAGTTCAGCGCCAGTGGCCATGCAATGCTCACACCCAGCACACGCCATTGCCACAGCATGAATAGCGGCAACCCCTTGAACGGCAGCTTGGGCTCTGGGCAGCGGCCGTCGTAGTGCGAGAGTGCCCAGGCGTAGTAACTGCCCGAGTCGCTATGCAACAAAGGCTCCTCGAGTGTGTACTCTACATCCACGGTGCACGCCTTGATGCTCAGCACCACATACATTGCCAGCAACGAGCCCACTGCCAGCAGCAGCCAGTGGCCGGCGCGGCACCAGTAGCGGCTGTGGGAGTAGATGAGTCGCGGTATGAGATAGGCCACCGCCATCGAGAGGGTGATGCTGATAGCGTCTCGCAGCTCAAAGACCCTCATGGCAAATGCCGCCAGCATCGCCAGCGCCAGCATCTCGCCCAGCACGTGAAGCTTGCTGCCAGCCTTGAAGGGGAGTCTTATCCTCGGTGCCCCACTATTGTCTCGATTGGTCATGAGCTATCGATGTGAAATCAACTCGCAAATTTACGCTTTTATTCAGTAGGATGCAATTAAAAATGGCATATTTGGTAAGATTAGCGTTTTATTTTGACCAAATCTTAGTTTTTATGGCAGATTTGGCATGATTTTAATCTGAATTTAACCAAATCTAGATATTTGAGCGGGATTTGGTAAGATTTTTGTGCGATTTTAACCAAATCTCAGTTTTTTTGAATGTGGCTGATGGGAGCAGCTATGAATAATTAGGAATGAATTGCGCATTATGAATAATTTTACTACCTTTGCAGTGCTATGATACTGGAGCAGCTTTCTATATTGAACTATAAGAACATAGCTGAGGCGCAGTTGCAGTTCTCGGATAAAGTGAACTGCCTGATAGGCAACAATGGCATGGGCAAGACCAATGTGCTTGACGCCATCTACTACCTGAGCTACTGCCGCAGCTTCACCAGCAGCAACGAGCACAGCGCGGCAATCAACCACGACGCGCAGTTCTTGATGCTGCAGGGGCGCTACAGCCGCAAGGGGTCTCCCGAGGAAATCACGCTCAGCGTGCAGCGCGGCAAGCGCAAGACGGTGAAGCGCAACGGCAAGGACTACAAGCGGCTGAGCGAGCACATGGGACTGCTGCCGCTGGTGATGGTGTCGCCGCTCGACTGGGACCTGATACGTGGTGGTGGCGAGGAGCGTCGCCGGCTCATGGACCAGATTATCTCGCAGGGCAACCGCCAGTATCTCGATGCCCTCATCCGCTACAACAAGGCGCTGGAGCAGCGCAACTCGATGATTAAGAACGACTACCGCGACCCGTTGCTCTATGAAACGGTGGAGCAAGTGATGGCGGCATCGGCCACACTGCTGCATCAGGCGCGGGCACAGTGGCTAGAGGAGTTTGCCCCAATCTTCATGCGCTACTACCAGGCTATTGCTGGCGATGGTGAGCGCGTGCGCTTGAGCTACAAGAGTCACTTGAGCGAGCTCACGATGCAGCAGCTGCTCAACGCCAACCGCGACCGCGACATGGTAATGGGCTACACCACACGTGGCGTACACCGCGACGACATAGAGCTGTGGCTCGGCGACCATGCCATGCGCAAGACGGGGTCGCAGGGGCAGTGCAAGACCTACACTATTGCCTTGAGAATGGCGCAGTTTGAGTTCCTGAAGAAATACACGGGCACCACGCCCATCTTGCTGCTCGACGACATCTTCGACAAGCTCGACGAGCAGCGTGTGGTGAGCATCATCAACGTGGTGAGCAATAGTCACGACTTTGGGCAGATATTCATCACCGACACCAACCGCACTCACCTCGACGAGATAATAGCGATGATGAGTGGCGACTATGCCATGTTTATGGTGGAGAATGGTGTCATCACCCCCGTCGCCAGCCGTCAGGAGGAGGCGCACCAATGAAACGCACCGAGGCCAAGTCGATAGCCGAGATAATAGGCGACTTCATGCAGCAGGAGGACATAGAGGATGCCGTGCTCGAGCAGAAGGCGCTGAGGCTGTGGCAGCAAGTGGTGGGGGCTGGCGTAAACCGCATGACCACCGAGCGCTATGTGGAAAACGGCGTGATAACCATGAAAATCACCTCGGCGGCGCTACGCAACGACCTGATGCTCACCCGCACCGCAATCATCGCCCAGCTCAATGAGCTTGTGGGCAAGCCGGTGATCAAGGAGATAGTGTTTAGGTAATGCCTTTTTTAATGCACAATGCTTAATGCAGTTCACAGTGCATTAATTTTTGGGGTTTTCGTCTTGTTTTTCCTTGTCGTCGTCGCTGTAGGTGCCGTATTGCTGCTCTTCGCGGCGCTGCTGTAGCTGCTCTTTCTTGCGCAGTGAGAGGTACAATAGCAAGATGATGACTAGCCCCACGCCTATGATGCCAAAGTAGTAGAGATACTCACCCTGGTTGAGGCGGTCGCGGCCTATCCATGCCATTGCCGCTAGGTAGGCCAGCATGATGATGGGGAACACTACCGATTTCTTGATTTTACTCTTGCTCATTGTCTTCTAATATTTTATATGGTGAAAGATTAGGGTCGAAAAGTCCGCTTTTCAAGTAATTGTAGATTTTGAGGCACGCCCAGGCGTCAACGGCACCGTAGTTTTGCTGTGCTGGCGTGAGAGTGGGCGCTTCCCAGTTGGTGAGCTGCTGCCCCTTGGCAATCTTCTCGCCGAAGAGGATGGCATAGATTTTCTGGAGGCTGATGTCGGTGATGCAGTAGTCTCCCACGATGTCTTGCAGGTCGAGGAATCCCGACGGCTCGTTGCAGTTGTCAAACTTGCTCATTATCTTGAAGTCGTCGTGCAGCGATAGTCCCACCTTCAGGTAGCTTGCGTTGGCGAGGTACTGCGCCAAGTCTTGCGGCACGCCAATCTTGCAGGTTCTAAAGAGAAAACACTCGTGAGGTGTGGAAAGCTGCATCAATGCGGTCTTGTGTACCACGCCTTTGCGGAACGAGGGTCTTGTTTCGGTGTCGAAGCCCACCATAGGGTAATTCATGAGCACTCTCATCGCTTCTTTCACATGAAAAATTGAGTCGATGACGTATATGTCGCCGGGAAACATCACCTGCGGCATGCTCTGAATAGCGGCTTTGTCGATAGAAATTCTCACTTTTTATTCTGCTGCAACCTTTTTTAGTAGTGCAAAAGTAGTAAAATAAATTCTAACTGCAATAAAAAGAGTCTATTTTAACAAAAATATCTAACTTACAAGCTAACAAGCTGAGAGGCAAACAAGCTGACGAGGCAAGTGACCACACGTGGTCAATCTATTTCTTGTTTTTGGTCATCATCATCGTTGTCGTCGTCTTGTGGTAGGGCACGGGGAGTTTTTATTGACGAGACCTTGGTGATGGTGCCACGTGAGTTGAGGCCTTTGTAGGCACTCGACATTACATTGAGGTTGATGTTGATGTCGCGGTTCACCTGGCGAGGAGTGTCGCTCAAGGAGTGTGAAAACAGCCATTGATAGGTGTGCTCCAGGTAGAAGATGCGTGCTAGAGCGCCGTGGTTGGCACCTGGCAGCCAGTCATGCCGCAGCAACTTGTCGTTGCCCTGCTCATGCAGTGCGTTTACCACTTTCTTGGACTGTGCTATGGTTACTGCCCTGTCGGCAGTGCCGTGAATTATCCAGAAAGGCAATGTCCCCAAGCCCTGCACGTCGCTTAGCGAGCAACCGCCACACAGCGCCATGGCTGCCGCTATCTTGTGAGGGTAAGTCCCCACGAAGTCCATCGCGCCATATCCTCCCAGGCTCATGCCCACCACATAGATGCGCGTGGTGTCAACATTGTAGTTCTTCACCGCCCATTCCAGGATGTTGTTCAGTCGCTCGGGTTTCCATCCACCACCCGGGTTTTGTGGGGCGATGACCATAGTCTCGATGTCGCGCCCCTTGGCAATGGCGTCGAGGGTGAGGTACTTGTGGAATGAGCGCAGCCCTCGGCCGCAGAGTGCTGCCCCATGCAGGTAAATCACGAGTGGGAATTTCTCGCCTGGTTGGTCAAAATAGGCTTGTGGAGCATAGAGCCAGAAGTCGTAGCCGTTGCTCACCTTACCGGTGACTGCCGCCATCTTGCCAGGCTGCGCCATTGCCACTTGCTGCATGGCGATTGTCAATATTAGAAATAGAAATATTCGTTTCATGTTTTTTAGTGTGTCAGTGGTTGTGTGTGTGAGAAGTTTCTTGGTCTTGCCATAGAAGTCGGGTCTTCGACCCGCCCAGCGTCTTCGACGCTTATGCCTAGAATCCAATATGTTTCAAGATAATTCAGTGTCAACTTTATTTCACCAACGGTTAATTATGCATTGTGAATTAGTTTGGCATTGCGTTGCAGGCCAGCGAGCTTGGCTCGCTTTACTGCGCTGTGCGAGAAGATGCTGCTGAACTCGTCTTGCGTCATTGCTAGGATGTTCTCGCGCGAGAGCGTGAGCAGCTCGGGTTTGGGCTGGAACTCGGGAGTGGAGTTGCCAACAGCATTGCGGTTATGCGGGCAGCACTTTTGGCACTCGTCGCAGCCAAAGACGCGGTTGCCTATCACGCCAGCTACCCACTGTGGCAGGTCGCCCTTGTGCTCGATGGTAAGGCACGAGAGACAGCGGCGTGCGTCGATGGTCTCGCCACAACGCAGCGCCCCGCTGGGGCATGCCCGCTCACAGGCTCGGCACTGCTGGCAATGGTCAAGGCAAGGCTCGTCGGGCTGCAGCTCGAGTGTCGTCACCAGCACTCCCAGGAAGAAATAAGAGCCGCGGCCCGGGATGATGAGCTGGTTGTTCCACCCGGTGAAGCCAATGCCGGCACGCTGTGCCCAGTATCGCTCGCGCAGCGGTGCCGAATCGACACACGCCCTCGACTTGCACCCTGTGGCTTGCTCAATGGCTTGGCCCAGTTGCCAGAGCCGCTGCTTGATTACCTCGTGGTAGTCGCGGCCGTAGGCATAGTAGGCGACCTGCGCCGCTTGGGGGTGCTGAAATACCTGCGGGTAGTAGTTCATCGCTACCACTATCACCGAGCGCGCCCCCTCGAGCAGCAGCTCGGGGTTCTCCCTTATGGCCTGGTGGTTGCTTGCCCACTCCATGCACCCGTTCTTGCCGCTTAGCAGCCACTGCTGGTAGCGCTGCAGTGCCTGGTCATCGACCCGCGAGGCGCACGCTATGCCACAGGCGTCGAAGCCTAGCTGCCGAGCAATATGTTTTATATGAGTGCTATCCATTAAGTTGATTTAGGCCCAATGGTGTCAAACTGGTATCCTTTTTCTTGCAGCCACTCGATGGCCCGTGGCAGAGCCCATCGCATGTTGCGCTCGGCTTTTAAGGAGTCGTGGAAGACGATGATGGAGCCGTTGCGCGCGTAGCGTTTCACGTTGGCGAGCACTTGCTCGGGTCGCAGTTTCTTGCTGTAGTCGCGGCTCACGAGGTCATACATGATGATGGTGAACCGCCCTCTTAGCACCTTGCTCTGTGCCCATCGCAGCAGTCCGTGTGGCGGGCGGAAGAGTGGCGACTGGATGAGCTCGTGGGCTCGGAACACGTTGTGCAGATAGGTGCGTGTGGTGGTGTGCGCGCCTTGCAGGTGGCTCATGGTGTGGTTGCCCACGCTGTGGCCGCGGCGTTTCACCTCCTGGAAGAGCTCGGGGTTGCGCTCCACGTTCTCGCCCACCATGAAGAAGGTGGCCTTCACGCCATAGCGGTCGAGGGTGTCGAGCACCCATGGCGTTACCTCGGGAATGGGTCCGTCGTCGAAGGTGAGATATACTGTCTTGTGCTTCTTCGGTATGCGCCAGATGGTCTCTGGAAAGAGCATGCGGTAGAGCAGTGGTGGGCGTTCTATGAGCATAGTTATTGTTTTTTTTCTAGACTTTCTAGATATTCTAGACTTTCTAGATTTTTTAGACCTTTTAGACCTTCTAGATTTTTTAGATTATTTACCTCACAAACTACCACCAAAGGAAGATTCTGCTAGGGTTCTCCCTTTGGTGGTGAGTGTGTGGTGAGTGTAGATTATTTTTAGGTGGGTTCTATAAATTAAGAAAAAAGTAAATAATGTTTTGGTTGTATTTTGTTTTCTGTCGGCATCTTTTTATTTAAAGTCTTGAAATGTAGCCCGCTACTATTCTTCAACTTTGAATAAAAACCTGCTCGACATAAATTCAAAATCCATCTCAATTAATTTATAGAACCCACCTTTAGAACTCGTTCTCAAAGCCAGGCTCTCTAGGCTCGGTGGCTACTCCAGGGTCGTTGAGTGGCGACATGGCCTGGTCTTGGCCAGGTTCTTGCATCTGTGCCTCAAGCTCGTCTTGTGCTTGCTGTTGAGCTTGCTCGGCAGCCCTTTGCTGCTGGATGAGTGCTTCGCGCTCGCTCCTGGGCATCGACAGTGCTTGTATCATGTTGCTAGACACTTTTCTTCCCGCCTTCTCGACGTGGGCAAATTTATCGATAAACTTGTCTAACCCTTGTGGGTTGACGTCGCGGTAAACGTCAAACATCATGGTTGTTGCCTGCACCATATTTTGGTCTTGCTCGGTGATGTTGCCATTAGCAAAGTTTCTGTCGCTCATGCTTTCATAGAAGATGCAGTATTGCGCCATGCGCTCCACTTCGCGGTCGAGCACTGCAATGGCTTTCTTGCGAGCCGTCTCGCTGTGACCGTAGGTGTAGATGTCGGCATAGTATTGTGCCAGTCGCAGTGCCATCACGTTCTGGTAAGGAGCGGTCTCGGCCGGCATTTTCTCTTCCATGAGGTCGAGGATGTGCTCGGCCTTCTTGAAGCGGTCGGCGGCTTGAGCCGTTAGTGTCTTGCCCTCGGTCGAGGTGCTGTCGGCGATTTGGTCGCTGGCATTAAGCCCCTCGATGGTGAGCGAGCGAGCAAGCGACATCAGCTGCAGTCGCATGGTAGAAACCATGCGCATCACGGTCTCGTCGAGGTATATGCTGCCCTTAGTGGCCTTGTCGAGTCCTCCCCACTTGAACTTGGTGGTGACGATGCTGTACATCTTGTCGGTGTTGCACTCAATCTCGTTCTCCTCGTCGTTGAGCAGTGCCGGGGTCACCTGATAGCACAGACCAGTGCTGAGCATGTAGGGTCTGAGACCCATATACAGGTTCTCGGGCACTGTGCTGGCGAAATAGACGGGTCGTTTCCAGCCTTGAGCTATACTGCTTGCCACCAGGTCGAGCGTCATGGTTTGGCTAGCGCTCAAGCCACCACCCGAAGCCTTGTTGATATCGACCGAAAGATTCTCTACTGCCTTGTCGCGCATCGACTCGGGCAGCACGCCGGCCTTGATGGCCGCGTCAACGTTGGCGGGAATGGTCACATTAGTGCTGCTGAACAAATAGTGATCATTCTCGTCCTTAGGAGCGTTGTCGCTATAGAAATTCTGGAGCAGCTTTTGGACAGGGATAGCAACGTTGCTGGTGATGCCTTCCTTGAATGATCCGCCCAAGCGCTTGTCATAGGCATAGGTGGTGGGGCCAGCTATCATGGGCAGCGGCTTGCTGTCGTAGGAGGCGCGTTGCATCTGTGCTATGTACCAGTCGGTAGAGAGGTAGCTCAGGTTCACGGCACGCACGTCGGTGCGCACTCCTTCCACCTCTTGCAGATACCACAGCGGGAAGGTGTCGTTGTCGCCGTTGCAGAACACTATAGCATCCTTGTCGAGGCTTTGCAGGTAGTTCTCGCCAAAGTCGCGAGCGCAGTAGCGTCCCGAGCGGTCATGGTCGTCCCACGTTTGGCTCACCATCTGCAATGGTACGGCAAGGCCAATGATGGCGGCAATGGCAGCCATCGCCAGAGCTGGCTTTTGGGTGCTTGAGTAGGCTTCAATAGCATCCTCGGTTTTTGTTTTCTTCTTATTTATGAGCGATAGTGCTATTTTCCACAGACCTGCCACGCCCATGCCTATCCAGATGGCGTAGGCGTAGAAGGAGCCAGCGTAGGCATAGTCGCGCTCACGTGGCTGGCTAGGAGTCTGGTTGAGGTACATCACGATGGCGATGCCGGTCATGAAGAACAGGAAGAACACTACCCAGAACTGCTCGATGCCCTTCTTTCCTGAGAAGGCTTGCCACAGCAGGCCAATGAGACCCAGCAGCAGTGGCAGCATGTAGAACATGTTGTGGCCCTTGTTGCCGGTGCCAAACTCGTCGGGGACATACTCTAGGTTGTCGAGGCGAGCATTGTCGAGGACCGGGATGCCGCTGAGCCAGTTGCCGCGTGCCACGTCGCCAGGACCCATGCTGGCAATGTCGTTCTGGCGGCCGGCGAAGTTCCACATGAAGTAGCGCCAGTACATGTGATGCAGCTGGTAGCCGAAGAAGAATTGCAGGTTCTCGCCCATGGTGGGTTTGCGGAAGCCTGGATAGTCCTCGCCTTTATAGTTAATGGTTACATCTTTTCCTATCTCTTCGGGACTATTGTAGCCCAGGATGCTGGCATAGTCTAGGGCGTGCATCTGGCTGTGAATGCGCGGGAAGAGCATCTCGGTCTCGGGGGCATATTTATAGTCTTTCTCGGGGCCGAGGTCGATGTACTCATCGGGCTGGTTCTTGTCGGTTTTCACCACTCGTGTGTATTTGTTAGGTCCTTCTTTAAGATCTACCACTGGCGACAGGAACGTGTTGCCATAAATCAGTGGCGACTTGCCATACTGGTCGCGGCTGAGGTAGCTGGTGAGGGCGAAGGGGCTGTTGGGCGAGTTCTCGTCAAGAGGCAGGTTGGCGTTGCTGCGAATGAGCACCAGGGCATAGGCCGAGAAGCCAATGAAAATCATCATCATGCTCAGGATGATGTTGCTGAAGATGCGTGGTGAGATGCGCTTGTTGAATTTGAACAGATAAACTATCAAGCCCACAATGAGCAGCACAGCGATGGTGATGCCCGTTTCTCCACTGCCTATCATGAACATGCCCGAGAGCACAACGCTAAGTATCACGCTCGCACGCTTGAGGTTCTCGTTCTTGTCGCGATGTAGCTCAAAGAGTGCCCAGGCAAAGCTGGCCATCAGTAGCAGAGCATAGAACAGCACGCCACTGTTGTAGCCAGTGTGAAGGGTGTTGACAAAGAATCTCTCGAAATAACCGCTCATCTTCACAAAGCCTGGCTCCAGGCCGTAGAGAATAAGCACAATAATCGCAAACGAGACGAGCAGCGTGAGCAGCGAGCCCTTGACGGTGCTCTTCTTGGTCTTGCGATAGTAGAAAATCAGTGCTATGGCGGGAATTGCCAGCAGGTTGAGCAGGTGAACGCCCAGCGAGATGCCAAAGATGAAGGCAATCAGGATCAGGTAGCGGTCGCTGCTGGGATGGTCGGCACGGTTCTCCCACTTGAGGATGAGCCAGAACACCAGTGCTGTGCAGAACGATGAGAAGGCGTACACCTCGGCCTCTACTGCCGAGAACCAGAAGGTGTCGCTCCAGGTGTAGGCTAGGGCGCCACACACACCACTGCCCATAATCACCAGATACTGAGCCAGCGACATGCTTTCTTCCTCACCATTCTTGACCACGAGTTTCTTGACCAGATGAGTGATGGTCCAGAACAGCAGCAGGATGGTTGCCGCACTGAGCACTGCCGAGAGGGCATTGACGCACTTGGCAACGGCAGCTACATCGCCACCGGCAAAGTTGGCGGCAAAGCGTGCCGCGAGGATAAACATGGGGTTGCCAGGTGGGTGGCCAATTTCGAGTTTGTAACCTTGAGCGATAAACTCTGGGCAGTCCCAGAAGCTCGCTGTGGGCTCAATGGTCAACAGATAGGTGACGGCAGCCACCAGAAATATCAACCAGCCCATTACGTTGTTGATAAGATTATACCTCTTCATCTCTTGTGGATAAAATGTTATTTTCTTGCTATATATTTCTAAAAAACCCACAAAGATAAGGCTTTTTTTTCAAAATACCCCCAATCGTAGCTCAATACCATTGTGGCTTAATTAAAATTAACCAAAATAAGGAAAGATATTAAATGTTAAGTGTTAAGTGTGAAATGTAAAGTGTAAAGTAGGGACAAGGCGGCCTTGCCTTTATAAGTGTTAAGTGTGAAATGTTAAGTGTAAAGTAGGGACATTTATAAGTGTTAAGTGTGAAATGTTAAGTGTAAAGTAGGGACAAGGCGCGCCTTGCCCGATGGCTGTGACGGCTACTATTGCCTTGTCCTCTTGTCCTCTCGTCCTCTTGTCCTCTTGTCCTCTTGTTCTCTTGTCCTCTTGTCCTCTTGTCCTCTTGTCCTCTCGCCCTCTTGTCCTCTTGTCCTCTTGTCCTCTCGTCCTCTCGTCCTCTTGTTCTCTAAGAAAATAACATTGCTTCCTTTAGCTCTCTCTTGTTTACTTTGCGCCAAATTATATCATAGAGTTAACTCTTAACCTTTAACCCTTAATTATCATGAAGTATTTCACTATTGCGGAGCTCACACGCTCCACTACGGCCCAGCTGCGGGGCATCGACAACACACCGTCGCAGCAAGTGATTGACAACCTCACCGCACTCGTGGAGAATGTGCTCGACCCGCTGCGCCAGGCATGGGGCGCGCCCATCCATGTGAACAGCGGCTACCGCTGCCCTGCGCTCAACAAGGCGGTGGGCGGTGTGCCGGCCAGCCAGCACATGCTGGGACAAGCTGCCGACATCACCGCTGGCTCGCGAGCTAAAAACCAGAGTCTCTACCGGCTGCTGCGTCAGCTCCAATTGCCCGTGGATCAGGCCATCAATGAGCATGACTTCAGCTGGCTTCATGTGAGCTATGGCCCGCGTCATTGCCGCAGCTATTTTGCAATTAGATAATAAGTATTATTCGAGCAATCGAGTGCTCGATTTCTCGATTGTTCGATTGTTCGATTGTTCGATTTCTCGAGCACTCGATTTCTCGAGCACTCGATTTCTCGATAACTCGTTTTAAATATATTTCCCATGAATACCAATCAAGAATTTTTGCACAATGCCTACCGGGCATGGTGCCAGGGTAGTGAGCTGCGCAGCAGGCGGCTGCGCAACAAGCGTTTCACCTATGGCGACCAGTGGAGCGACACCTTCACCAATATTCATGGTGCCGTGCGCTCAGAATATGAGGTGTTTCTAGAGGGCGGCACTCGCCCCATGACTAACAACCTCATCCGCCAGATGGTGAAGACCATAGTGGGGCGCTACCGCTCGGAGTTTATCAACAACCAGCACGTCGATGACAAGAATGTGGAGGGTGTGCACCAGCTCAACCAGCTCGATGAGCTCGACAGCCGCGCCCTCGAGGAGTTTCTCATCTCGGGCACGGCAGTGCAGCGCATCGATGTCGTCCACGACCTGTGGCAGCAGCGAGTGGCGGTAAGCAATGTGAATATCAACAACTTCTTTGTAAACCAGTATGACGATCCGCTGGCGCGCGACTGCGACATGGTGGGGCAGCTTCACGACATGACCATGGCGCAGCTCTTGAAGCAAGTGGCGGGAGGCTCACGCAGTAAGGCCGCCTGGGTGCGACGCCTCTATAGCAACGACTGCCGCGGGCGCACCCTCGACTTTGCCCATGCCATTGGTGCCGACGCGCATCAGGGCACTTCGTTCTGGATCCCTGGCGATGCCGGCAAGTGCCGTGCCATTGAGGTGTGGACGCGCGAGAGCCGCGAGGTGATGCTATGTCACGACAAGGCCACGGCGCAGGTGTGGCTCCTGCCACCGGGTGCTAGGGTGAAAAACAGTGAGAGCCTTGTCACGCGCTGGGACATCGCCACCGTGTGGCATTGCCGCTGGTTCTCGCCCATGGGCGATCTGCTTGCCGAGTGCGACTCGCCGTGGGCTCATGGCTCGCACCCCTTTGTGATGAAGTTCTACCCGCTCACCGATGGCGAGGTACACTCCTTTGTCGAGGACATCATCGACCAGCAGAAGTCGGTGAACCAAATCATCACCTTGATTAACAACATCATGATGGCCAGCGCCAAGGGTGTGCTCATCTTTCCTGAGACGGCGCTGCCCGACGGCTTCACCTGGGAAGACGTGCGCAAAGTGTGGCGCAACTGCAACGGCATCTTGCCCTATAACCCCAACTATGGCGACAACAAGCCCGAGCAGATCTCGGTCAATAATACCAACATTGGGGCCTACGAGATGGTGAAGCTGCAGATGCAGCTGCTAGAGGAAATATCGGGCGTGACTGGCGCACTGCAAGGCAAGGCCACGGTGGCGGGAAACAGTGCCACGCTCTACCAGAACGAGACCGCTAATGCCGTGATAGCGCTGAGCGACATCTTTGGCACCTTCACTAACTGGCGCCAGAACCGCGACCGCAAAATTGCCGGGCTGTGATTTCTTGGTGGATCGTGGATCGGGGGTCGTGGATCGGGGGTCGTGGATTGTGGATCGTGGATTGTGGATTGTGGGTCGTGGAAGACTACTCCGTTCCCCGTTCCACCTTCCACTTTTTTGAAAAATTATAAAAAAATTTGCTGATTTCAGAAATAAGTGTTACTTTTGTGCATTAGAGTTAGCATTTTTTTTATTTTTCTCAAACGACCTAACGATTATGGCAAAGTATTATTTATCAGTGAATGGTCAGCAAATTGGCCCACTTGATGTTAATCAACTTATTCCTAGCGGAATGACCGAGAAATCTATGGTATGGACCGATGGCATGCCCTCTTGGGCACCGGCTGGCAGTGTGCCCGAACTGGCGCATTTGTTTGCCGCGTCATCAATGCCTCACTCAGGCGGTCCCTCACCAGCTTTTGGTGGTCATCAAGCAGGAGCTTTTGGCCCAGCAGTAAGCAAGCAGAAAGTAGAGCTCTTCTTGATGACTCACAAAGAGTATTTCCCTGCCGATAAGTTGCTGATGATGGAGCAGGCCCTGTCTCGTCTTGACGAGAACACCTTTAATGACATAGCCTATATGGGATACAAGAGTCCCATCACGGCACTGCTGCTGTCGGCCTTTGGCGGTATTTTGGGATTTGACCGTTTCTATATTGGCGACACTGGCATGGGAGTAGGTAAGCTGCTCACTGGTGGTGGCTGCGGCATCTGGGCACTAATCGACATCTTTATGATTCAGGATGCCACTCGCGAAAAGAACTTTGAGCTTATAAGCAGGTATCTGTAGAAAAAGGTAAAAATCATCAATGCTAGAGGTGGGTTCTGTGGTCTCTCATGGAACCCACTTATAGTGTTCCCTGCTCTATCCTGACACAGATGCGCTCGAGCATGGCGTCGTGGCGGTTGCTGCTGGGGGCGTAACCGTCTTTCATGTTCACGCCAAAGAAGCGCCCAAAGGTATGCCAGAATCCTGCCCTGAAGGTGCCCATGAAAGCCTTGATGATGTAGTAGCTCTTTTGGTTGGTCTCGCGGTTGACGAGTTTTATCAGCGTCTTGCCCTGATTCTTGGTGAGCTTTTTCATCTCGGGCTTATATTGGTTAAAGACTTGTTTCTCAAAGCGTTTTAGATAGTCCTCTTTCTCCTTTTGGGTGGGGAACGTTTCAATGTACTCGTAGGTCTCTTGCAGGGTGCGGTTGATGAGCTTGGCATAGGGCAGTGTCTTGCGCACATCGCGCACGTTGCGCCAGTACAGTTCCTCCTCTTCTTTGTTGCGAAACTTCTCCTCGGGATAAACGATGATGTTGTTGAGAATCACCTTGTAGATGGTGTCGCCCTTAGCGTTAAGAACATACCCCCACTTGGCGACAGCGCGCTTGCGCACCGACGGCAGCTCTATGCCAGCAGCAGCGTCTTGCGCCTGTGCCACACTAGCCAGTGGCGACAAGAGCAAGAACAAGAGTGCTATTTTTAAGATGCTTCTCATTACTGTGGGTGGCTCACATTATTTTTGGACTGCAAAAGTAGAACAAAGATTAATAACTGCAAGATAAAGAAGGCTTAAAAAAAGATAAAAAGATAAGAAGATAAGTGTTAAGTGATAAGAGTTAAATGTGAAGTGCTTAGTGAGCGCTGGTCGTGTTGAGTAGTGCAAGCGTCAGCTTGTTCTAAAAAAACACTTAACTCTTAACACTTAACTATCACAACCTCAGCAGTCGAGCCAAGCCCAGGTAGCTGATGTTGACCCCAATGTGCATGCCGCTCACCGCAGGGTCGCACTTGCTGAACTTGCTGTGAGCAAGCCAGGGGGTGATGCGCAACGACGAGGTCCAGCGCTCGCGGTGAGTGGCGCCAGTGAGCGACGTGTTAGTGACGCCACTGTTTAGGTTGATGTCAAAGTCGATAGATGCTATGAAGCTGAAGTTGTTAAGGTTGCGCTTCTCCACACTGGTGATGCTGCGCACGTCGCGACCCTCATCATCCTTGTCCCAGCTATAGTTGGCGATGTCCCAGCCATAATGGTTGTAGAAGCCACCCACGTTAGGCGTGATGCTCAGGCGGCCCGCATTAAGCACGGTGTAACCCAGCTGCACGCTCGCCATGATGTGAGTGGCATGGCTCGAGTTGTTGCCCTGCAACGGACGGCCCTCGTCGTCGGGGGCGATGTTGAAGATGTTGTCGTTGCGGTAGGAAGGCTGACCAAATGCCACATCGGCTTTGAGTCTGAGGCGTTTATAGCCTCCTGTAAGACCCACATGAAACATGACGCTACCGCCAAAGTTGTTGCGGAGCTTGCCAGTGGGCGAGTCATAGCCCACACCGGCATAGAAGCCGTAGCACCCTTGCATGGCGGTGACCTGTGGCACTCGCGGTGTGCCCACGGCAATGAGCTGGCTCTCGATGTTGTCTTCCCAGCTCGCCACGGCAGCCTCGAGTGTGCCGTTCTTAGTCTCTTGGGCAATTTGTCGCGCGCGCTGGCGGTAAAGGTCCTGGTAGTATTTCAGGCGTTTCTCTGCTGTGGCGCCATCAATGCCGCTGTTGATTTCATCCTGCAGATGGCGGCGCATGAGTTCGAGCAGGTCAAACTGCAGCTGGTGGTAGCGCAGGCGCTCAGGGGTGCTCTGAGCGGCACTCGTGGCACTAGCGTTACGGTGCATGATGGCGCGGGTCTCGAGTCGCACCGTGGCATTGGAGCCAGTGCCATTCTCGATGGGAGTGGCGTTGAGCTCCACCTCAAGCTGCGATGCTTGGCTCGAAGTGGGGGGCAGCAGCTGGTGGAAGTCGCTCCAGGTGAGCGGGCCGTCGCTCCACAGCTTGATGTCGCCGTTGTCGCTAGCCATTGCCACAGGCACACACAGCGACATCGCCAGCAGCATTATCAGTTTAAATATCTTAGCCATAGTTTATAGTCTTTATTGTTTATAGTCCTTATGATAAACGCAAACACACACAATAATATTATATATTCCCGCACCCGCATACAAAATTAAGCCGCTCAGCCAAAAGCAAATCTATTTAATCCCAAAAAGTTAAAAAACATAAAATTATCTACCAAAAATCAGACAAAAAGAACCGACCCCTTTTTCCGATTTTTTTTGATGAAAATGGTTAAAAACGGAACAAAATCGCTAAACTGTAGTCAAAATGTCGAAAAGTGAACAAAAATCGGACAAAAAGAACCGACCCCTTTTTCCGAAAATGGAGGAAAAACGGACAAAAAGAACCGACCCTTTTTTCTGAAATTTTGAGATTGTTTGTTTTTATTTTGGATATTTAATTTTTTTGGAGAGATTGTTTATAATGCTGTCGAGCTGCCATGATGTTTTGGCAGCTCGACGGTTGGTGAGGATGTTGTTTTTGATGAAATGTTGTGGAGTGTTGTGAGGTTGTGTATGTATATGTGTGTGTTATAGATTTGGCTTTAGAATGGTGGTCGGCCGCCACCGAAGCCGCCTGGTCGCCCTCCGCCAGGAGGAGGCCCGCCCGGTCTGCCTGGTCCTCGGAAGTCGTCGTTCTTGCTCTTGGGTTCTTGCCCCTTGGCAAAGGTGGTGAAGCGGTAGGTGAAAGTGAGCATTCCGTATCGCCCTAGCGAGTTGTAGATGGCGTCTTGGATGTAGCTGGCGGTCTGTGTGCGGCTGATGTTCTTCTGCTGTCCTAGGATGTCATACACCGATATTTGGATTGATGCCTCCTTGTTGCGCAGGAACTGGTAGGCGATGGAGCCGTTCCATATCCACTGCTTGGTATCGTAGCCGGTGCTGTAGCCTGATGTGGAGCTGAAGTTGAGGTCGGTGCTGATTACCAGTCCGAATGGTGCTGAGTAGGTGCCGTTGAACATGGCTCCCCAGGTGTGTACGTTGCGGTCGCGGCTGTCTTGCATGGTGTTGTGTGTGAGCTGGTATCCGTAGCGTGGTCTCAGCTCTATGTCAAAGAGTGCAGTGCGGTAGGCTATTCCTGGGGCGATGTTGAGGTTGAGGCCTGTGCTGCGGTTGAAGTGCCCGTCGTTGTAGCCTTTAGTCTGCGAGATGCGTGCAAAGATGTTGCTGTTGAAGAACCATGCCTTGCTGTCGCTGAAGGGGAAGCTTATCATGTTCATGGCCATGGCGTCCCACACGCCTCCAATGTTAGTGTAGGTGGTGGTCTGTCCTCCGGTGGTGGGGTCATTGGTGATGGTTGAGATGATGCTGTTTTGCTGCACGTTGGCGTTGGCCATTGCCATGATGCTTCGTTGTGCGTCTTGGTTGAAGTCGCTGAAGCGCACGCTCATGCGGTGTGTGAATGTGGGCTTGAGCTCGGGGTTACCGATGACGATGTTCAATGGGTTGCTCACATCGGCCACTGGCTGCAGCTGTGCTATGGTTGGCTGGCTGCTGCGCATGCGGTAGTCGATGGCGATGTTGCGTGTCTTGGTGAACTTGTAGCGGAACCTGGCGAATGGTGCCACTGCCCAAGCCCATCGCGAGGGAATGTTGCGCTCGCTGTTGATGAGGTCGGTGCTCTTAGACATTGCCGATGTTACTGAGAAGCCCACGTTGAGGTTATATTCCTTGGTGACTTTTTGGTATCCTAGCTGGATGTCTTGGTTGAAGAACTTGTTGCGGAAGTCGTTGCTCTGGTTCTCGTTGAAGATGCGGTCAAGCTCTGGCCCTAGCTCCACGTCGATGATCTCGCTCAGCAGTGCGGCGTCTTGCAGCGCGTAGTTGCCATAGCTCTGTGCAATCATTGAGCGCATGGTGGGGTTGGTGGCAATGTCGAGCATGATGTCGCTCTTGGTGAGTGGCGGCACTGGCATCATATCGCTGTTGCGAAGGATGTCATAGACGCTCTTGGTGGCTTTGGTCACGTTGTAGCGTGCGCTGTAGGAGAGGGTGAGGAATCGTGCCTTTTTCACGTCGCCCAGCGGCTCGGTCCAGCTTAGGCGTCCGTTCACGCTGTTAGTCTTGCGCAGGTTGTCATACACCTGGTCGATGGTCTCCTCCTCGTCCTTGAGGTAATAGTTGTTGCGTGTGTAGGTGTTGCCGTCCTCGTCGATGTTGCTGTAGTTGTAGTTGAGAAAGACGCTATAGCTGCGCCCGGGGTGATAGCGGAACTTGTGGTTGTAGATTAGTCGTCCGCCAAACTCGTAGCTCTTGCCGTGGTTGTCGTAGTAGCTGAGGCTGCGGTTGACGGGAGAGCGCATGGCGTCGCCGGCGCGTGTCATGGAGGTGTCGCTGCTCTCGCTGTGGCTGAAGTTGAACGAGAAGTTGGGCCTGAAGTCGATGGTGTTGCACGAGTCTATTTCCCACTTGAGGCGGAAGTTACCTCTCACGTTGTGTGTGCGGTCGAGAGCCATCGAGAGGGCGTCGCGGTAGCTGGTGGAGTCGGTGAATATGTTCTGGCGGCTGGTGCTGGTGCGTGTGTCGCGTTTGGTGTGTGAGTAGGTGAGGTCGCCGCCAATGCGGAAGTGCTCATCGTCCTTGGAGCCCACGTTGAAGTTGAAGCCTAGCATCTGCGAGGTGGTGATGCCGCGGTCGCCGCCAAAGCGGCGGAAGCGCGATGCGCCGCCGTCGGTGAAGCCCACGTTATTAGTGTTGTTAGCATTGCCGGTGAAGGTGAACTGGTTGCCGTTGTTAAAATAGTTGGCGATGGCGTTGCCCAGGTATCGCTTGTTAGTGCCATATCCTGCTGTGACGGTTCCAAACCAGCCGTTGTTCATGCCTTTCTTGACGGTGAGGTTGATGACTGTCTCGTCCTCTCCGTCATCGACGCCGGTGAGCCTTGCCAGGTCGCTCTTGCGATCTACCACTTGCAGCTTGTCAACCATGTCGGCGGGTATGTTCTTAGACGCCATGGTGGGGTCGTCGCTGAAGAATTCCTTGCCGTCGATGAGTATTTTCTTCACCTCCTTGCCGTTGGCAGTGATCTTGCCGTCGCTGCCCACTTCCACGCCAGGCAATCGCTTGAGCAGGTCTTCTACCACGGCGTTGGCCTGGGTCTTGTAGGTGTCGGCATTATATTCTATGGTGTCTTCCTTCACGGTGATGGGAGTCTTGACACCCATCACTACTGTTTCCTTGAGCACCACGGTGTTCTGGCTCATGGCAATGATGCCCATGTTCACGTCGCGGCCGTCGTTGCCCACGTTTACTCGCTTTATCACGTCGTCGTAGCCTATGTAGCTGCACTTGAGCAGGTAGTGGCCTGGCTGCACGTTCTCGAGGTTGAACACGCCGCTGAGGTCGGTGACGGTGCCGGTGACGTAGGTGCTGTCTTTGGTGGCCCGCAGCAGCGCCACGTTAGCCTGCATGAGCTCGGTAGTGTCTTTGGAGTCAACCAGGATGCCGTTGATGATGGCCGACTGGGCAATTCCCGAGCCTACAGCCACTAGCAGCATGGCGATAATTAGTATTCTTGAAAATATCTTCATAATGTGAAAGTCTTTTTGGTTTTTATAGTCTAAATCACGCTGCAAAGGTAGCGCAAAAGCTCATATCTCCCAAAATCTAATATACAATCGCTTGTTTTTTATAGATGAAAACTAAGGGCAGGGTGTGCCTTGAGCGGCCTCCTTGTTAGTTGCGATGGGTGCCTCCATAAACAGAAGAAGCGGCTGCATCACCTGATGCAGCCGCTTCGTGGTTATGCTAGATTAAATCTAAACTCGAGGATTACCAACCGGGGTTTTGAGTGGTGCCTTCTTGGCTGGCATTGATCTGTCCGGCTGGGATAGGATAGAAGTAGTACTTCTTGTCGTAGGTGCGGGTGGCAGTGTAAGGAATAGCATATCCACCATCAAGGTCAACTTCGCAATTAGGTACATCACTCAAGTTGGCACCGCGACGGATGTCGGGGTTCTTGTTGGTGTCGAGCTTGTCGAGCATGTGCCAGCGCACGAGGTCCCAGTAGCGGAAGCCGTCGGTCATGAGCTCGCAGCGACGAGCGCGGCGAATCTCCCAGATGAGGCTGCTAACGCCAACGTTGTTTGCTGGGTCGGCCTCGGGGTTGAGAGTCATGCCAGGCAGACCGGCACGCACCTGGAGCAGGTTAACGCTCTTGTCGAGGTCGGCCTGTGTGGCGTTTCCGAGCTCTGCCTTAGCCTCGGCAAAGTTCAGGAGAACACGCGAGAGGTAGTAGATAGGAGCATCGGTGTAACCCTTGCCAATCTCGTTGCAGTAGGTGAGTTGCTCTTGTGGAGAAGCGCCCATAGCAGTAGTGTAGTACTTGCCAATGGTGTAGCCAGTAGAGGATGTCATCTCGGCAAGCCAAGTGCGGGCATGTCCGTAACCCTTGAATGCCAGGAATTTATCAACAATTACCGAGAGCCGCTTATCGCGAACGCTAAATGGCTGTTCCATAGAGTAAACCCAAAGTGGATTTTTCTTAGAATCAACGCGGATAGAGTCGCGGCCATCATCGGTCTTGACGATCTTGCCGTCGAGGCCAATCATGTAGTAAGGCACTCTCTCGGGCTTGTCGCTCTTGTCCATAGATGTGGTTGCCAGAGGCTTGCCATCGAGGAAGAGGAATGCGTCGATAGCGTCCTTGGTGATGCCGCGCTGAGCAGTAGAACCGCTGGTGTAGTCCACAGTGCTGTGGCCGAGCATGTCTTTCTCATAGTTGCGGTAGAAGATAATCTCTTTGTTGTTTTTGAGGTTGGTAGAGTTGTATATCTCACCATAGTTTTTAGTGAGCTCATATCCACCGTTCATGAGTTCTTGCGAAGCGTTGACACACTCGTTGAGATACTTCTGAGCGCGAGCGTTGTCGGGACCCTTGCCGTTGTCGGCCTGGGTGCGATACTTGCAGTAGGTTCCCTCATAGAGGCAGATGTCGCTCTTCATAGCCAGTGCCAGGTCCTTGCTCCAAGAAGCCTTGTCGCCCGAGCCAATGTTTGCGATAGCATAGTCAAGGTCCTCAAGCACCTTGTCCATCACGTAGTCACGGTCGTCGCGTGGGCCCTTAATTATTTCATCGTTCACGTCGGTAATGGTGTGGTCTTGCCACTGCACATCGCCATAGCGTTTAACAAGTTGGAAATAGTTGCGTGCACGCATCAGGCGAGCAATAGCGCAGAACCTGATTTTAGAGGCATCGGCAATAGTGGAAGACTCCATGTTGTCGAGCAAATAGTTGCATCGACGGATCTCGGTGTAAGGGTCAGACCAGTATCCCGAAGAGCCTGGAACACTGGTAAATGTCCAGTTGTTAAAATCGGGGTCGGCCTGGTCATCACTCAAGCTACTGAAATAGGGGTCATCGATGCCCTGTCCGTAGCCCGAGAAATTATTAGAATACATAGTATTGGTATAATTCAATACTCTGTTCTGGTCATTCCAGAACGCAGGGTCGTTAGTGAACTTGTCGCGTGGAGTCACATCGAGCATGTCGTTGCAACTAACGAAAAGCAATGCGAGACCGGCAAGTCCTAATAAATATGTTTTTTTCATAAACTTCAAAATTTATTGAATGTTAATAATCTAATACTTATTCTTACAAGTTAAAAGAGTCTCACATTAGAAAGTCACTTGCAAGCCAACCGACCAGCTGCGGGTAACAGGATAAGTACGTCCCCAAGTACCAAGGCCCAAGCTGCCTTGTCCGGCGTTCATCTCTGGGTCGATGGGGAGGTCTTTGCTGCCCCTATAAAGGAGGCACAGGTTGTTGACGCTTGCATAGAGGCGCAAGTTCTGGATGTAAATCTTCTTGGTAAGATTCTGTGGAATAGTGTAACCCAGAGTGATGTTCTTTAAGCGCAGGTAGCTCATGTCAACCAAGTACTTGGTCTGTGGGTAGTAGTTGTGGCAACCACCCTCGCTGGAGATACCATTGACATTGCCGCCGAGCTCATTACCTGGCCACAGGCATGGGAAGTCGTTGCTCTCGCTGATGTTCACGATGCCATTGGCAGGGTCATAGACGTTGTACTTAGTTTGGTTAGCAAAGATTGCCAAGTCGGTGTTACGCATCATTGGGAACACGAATGCTGACTGAGTCCACATGTTGCGCTTGCCCACACCCTGGAAGAACAGGTCGAGGTCGAAGCCCTTGTAAGTACCACCAATGTGGAAGCTGTACTCATAGCGTGGCAGGCAGTTACCAATCACCTTGAGGTCGCCGTGGTCCTCGGCAGTGCTTGCGCCACCGTCGATCTTGCCGTCGCCGTTGAGGTCCTTGAACTTGATGTCGCCAGGGCCATAAACGAAGTTATCGGTCTGTAGGCCGGTTTGGTCGGCTATGCCAGGAGCATAGATCCACGAGCCGTCGGGGTTCTTGCCGGTGAAGTCGGCCTCGGTGAAGTAGCGGTCGGTCTCAAATCCCCAGATGTCGCCCCAAGTCTCGCCTTCATAAGCGTAAGTGGTGCTGAGCGGATGGCCAATCTGCCTGGTGGCGCTGTCCCACTTGGTAACCTTCACCTTGCTGTCGCCAATGCTGAAGTTAGCATAGAGACCGAGGTCGCGGTTGAACTGCTTGCGCCAGTTGATGGTGAGCTCCCATCCGCGAGAGCGCAGCGAGCCGTTGTTACGATAAGGACTGGCGGCACCCACACTAGCTGGCAGAGCCACACCAGGAGCGAGCATGTCGTTAGTGGTGCGCTGGAACCACTCGGCGCTCAAGGTGATCATGTCGTTGAGGAAACCGAGGTCAATACCCACGTTGATGGTCTTAATCTTCTCCCAAGTAAGAGTGGGAGATACCCAAGTGGGCAAGCCAAAGTAGTTGTACTTGGCACCGCTGTTGTCGAGGTAGTTGAGCTGTCCGGCGCCAATGGTAGAGATGAACATATTGTCGCCGACAGCCTCGTTACCGATGGTACCATAAGAGAAGCGCAGCTTACCGTTAGAAACCACATCGCGTGCTTTCTCGAAGTAAGCCTCCTCGCTGAAGCGATAGCCCAGAGAGAACGAGGGGAAGAATGCCCAGCGATCATCCTTGGGGAAGCTCGAAGAGCCGTCGTAGCGGCCATTGGCCTCAAAGAGGTAGATGCCCTTGTAGTCGTAGTTGACACGAGCGAAGTAACCTGCGGTAGCATAGTCGCCACGCATCCAGGGCACGAAGCGGCTGATGTAGCCACTGGTGCTGCTGCCAATCGACCATGTGGTGCTTTCACCATAAGTGAGGTTAAGCTCGGGATAAGCAGTGTCATAAAGCAGCTTGCGATAGGCGTCAAACTCGTCGAATTTGCGCTTCTCACCTGTTGCACCAATCATGATCTTGATGTTGTGGGCATCGTTGATGCTCTTCATATACTCGGCATAGATGTTGCCAATCCAGGTCTGAGCCTTGGCATTGCTGCGAGAAGTGCCCACTGAACCGTTGCCCACAACATAGGTGGGGTTCACACCGTTCCAGTTCCAGCTATATACTGGGAAGTCGCTCCAGCTCATGTTAGCGTCGTTAACTTGCCAAGTGAAGTCACCGTTAAGGGTCAAGTCTTTGGTGATGTGAGCCTTGAAGAAAGCAGTGGCCTTCATCTCATCGTGAGTGATGCGACGGCGGTCGGCATCCTTCTGCATAGCGATTACACGGAAGTCAAGACCATCGATAGTGCCGCTTGGGATGAAGAACGAGCCCCAGCGCCAGATGTACTGGTACATGTTGTTCCAAGTCTCGGCGCGTGCGGTGAAACGACGGTTGTAGCTGATGCGTGCGCCCACGGTCAGCCAGTCGGTGAAGTCGGTCTGGATGTTGGCCGAGGCGTTGTAGCGTGTGCGCTTGGTGGTGTTCCAGGGCATCAAGTCTTCCTTGCCGCTGTAGCCAAAGGCCATGCGGAAGGTGGTGCGTCCGCTCGAGCCGTCAACGCTCACGTTGTGGCTCTGGCCAGGAGCAGCCTTGCGATACCAGATGTCGGTCACATCAAAGTCGGCATAGTACATGGGCTTGTCGCCAATGAAGCGGTAGTCGCCCACGTCGTTCTCGTCAACGTAGGGGCGCATCTCGCCGTAGCCCTTGCGGCCGCTGTTCTGCTCTTTCCACTTCTCGGCATAGGGGAGCAGCTGGTCGAAGGACATACCAAAGAGCTCTACCGAGCCACTGCCGGCACGAGCCTTAGCCAAGATGGCACTCTTGAGCTGAGTGGGCACGTCGGGGTAGTCGGGGAGCATGGTAGCCTGATCCCAAGAGAAGTTGTTGTTGTAACGGATGTTGATGCGGTCGTCCTTCTTACCGGTCTTGGTGGTGATCAGGATCACACCAAAGGCGGCACGAGTACCATAGATGGCACTAGAGGCGGCATCCTTGAGCACGCTGATGCTGGCAATGTCGTTACCGTTAATCATTGTGAGGTCGTCAACTACAACGCCGTCAACCACGATGAGAGGGTTAGAGGCGGCACCGTTGCTCAATGTTCCCACACCACGGATGGTGAGAGTTGGCGACTCGCCAATGTCACCGTTGTTGCTGATAACGGTGAGGCCAGGAACGGCACCCTGCAGTGCCTTCGACACATCCTGCTCGGGGCGAGAGGTGAGGGTCTTGTCGATGTCAACTACCGAAACTGCACCGGTGAGGTTCACTTTCTTCTGTTGACCATAGCCCACAACTACCACCTCGTCGAGGAGAGCGTTGTCCTCGGTAAGCTGAATGTTCATGTTGCTGCCTGGTTCAAGAGTCACTGTCTTGTAACCCACGTAAGAGATTTGGATTTTACTCTTACCGCTGGCACGAAGGTTGAAGCGGCCGTTGATGTCGGTGGCCGTAGCGCGAGTAGTACCAATCTCTGATACTGAGGCGCCAATCACGGGGTCACCATTCTCATCGGTCACAGTGCCCGACACGTTGGTTAGCTGTGTCGACATGGCTTGAGGTGCCTGCTCGGCATGAGAGTAGCTGGCGCTACCACATGCTAGTAACAATGCACCTAACAATGCAAAATACTTTTTCATACGCACATGTTTTTTGTTAATAATTTATTAAATATTTAGTTTGTAAAAACTTTATTTTCTTCACAATAGAGAATCAAAATCGCATTTTGGCTGCAATCTTTTTTCACCTTTTCGGGGAAATAAAGTACAAATATCACACATTTATTATAAATATGCAAATTTTTTTTTAAAAAAATGTCAATAAACTATAATTGTGTTGCGGTTTGGTAGGTTGATTGTTGCAACATGGTAGTTTGATGGTTGACATCAATATGGCCAGCAAAGCGATTGCCTGGTGGCGTCATGTGCACATTTTCCTAGCAATAAATAGTGATTTCATTTTAATATACGTTTTATGATTCTCTTACTCGTTTTGTCTCATTGCGATTTTATTCAATCAACGAAATAAAGCACAAAAGTGATAAGATTTTTTTGATTGTGCAAATTTTTTCAAGACAAAAATGAGCAAATGTAATAAATAGTTAACAAATATGTTTTGCAACATAATTATTTAGCATGTTTTTTGTCGCAAAAACTAAAATTAAGCACTTAATTATGCCTTATAATGTCGTATATTCATTTGTCTTTAATATGGAAATTATGGATTGTAAACATAATTTTAATACATTTTGTACGGGTTGATGAAATTGTCACATCAGTACAGGTGCGCTCTGCTCCCACTCGGGGATGGTGGCGAGCAGGTCGCTGTGGAGTAATGCCCCCCTTGCCTGTGGCAGCACCACGAGGAGCAACGCATAGCACAGCAAAGCGTGGCACGCCCTCAACGAGCGCCGCCACGCTTTTGCTTTGCTGTCATCAATGTTTCACGCCATTATTAACCCGCCGCAATGAGGTTGATTTGAACGTTAAGTGAGGAAAAATCATAAAATTTTAGATTTTTCCTCACTTAACGTTCATTTTCGCTGGTTAGAGAGGCTAACGCCCAGCGCCCCTAAAAAGGCATGGACAAGGCCGCCTTGTCCCTACCTCTTTTCTCGTTTAATCGCATTTTTATGATAAATCTGATATTTTTGGAGTTTTTCAAAAACCTGTAATTCAGGATATTGAGAAAATCAGAACATTCAGACAATTCAGTTGTTTTAATAAAATCAGCCGAAATGCCACTTTTTTAAGAGGACTCAATTTATAATGATAATTGTAATTTTGCGTCTTAAAAGTGCCATTTATGGCACTTTTAAGACGTGGGCTGCTGCGTGAATGGGCTGGGGAAGACTGCAACAGGGTTCAGAGCGAGGTGGGAAGGCTGGCTTCCCACTCGGGGATGGTGGCGAGCAGGTCGCTGTGGAACTGGTAGGTGCCGTCGGCTGGGCGCACCACACAGCGGGCCATCTCCAGGCGGGGCTCATTGCTGTCGCTGGTCATGAGCAGCTGAAAGCCATAGTCGATGATGGCGGGGGCGCAGTCGCCGCCGCGCGTCCACTCGTTGAGCTGCAGCATAGCCTCGTGTGTGCAGGGGTCAAGAAACTCGGTGACGCTGCGCTGCCACCCGGCCAGGCGCCACTCCACGGGGCGCACGCAGTGGTCGGGGATGGTGGCGGCCACTAGGCCGCCGCTGGCGGTGAGCGTCACCTGCTCCTTCACGTCGTCGATGGGCAGCAGGTGGGCCGTGGCGGTGGCGAGCTGGTGAGCATACCACTGCTTGATGTGTGTGAGCAGCAGGGCGTCGAGGTCGATGCCGTCGTCCCACTCCACGGCGCAGTCGCGTCGCGGTGTGTCAAGACGCATCACTTGTTTCCACAGGGCGAGCATCTCGCTCTGGGTGAGGTCGTAGAATTGGTTGCGGTTTTCCATGAATAATGTGGATTTAGTGTTAATAATCACCGCAAAATTATTCTACATCATCTTCCCAAAACAACATTAAAAAAGCAGCACTTCACAAGCAAAGTGCTGCAATTTGTATATTATGCTTTATGATTAAGCATTATGCATTAAGCATTGTGCATTAAGCATTGTGCATTAAGCATTGTGCATTAAGCATTGTGCATTAAGTATTGTGCATTAAGCATTGTGCATTAAGTATTGTGCATTAAGCATTGTGCATTAAGCATTGTGCTATGCATTGCGCTTTAAAGAATTAACTGCGGCTTCGAGCTGGTGCATGGCTTGCTCAAGGCGTTGCCGCGGAGTGCCCACGTTAAGGCGCATGTGGCAGTAGCCTGGCACGCCATAGATCTCGCCATCGTTGAGCGCTAGGTGGGCGTCATTGGCAAAGAATTTCACTAATTGTGAGTGGTCAAGGCCCAGCCGGCGGCAGTCGAGCCACATCAGGAACGACGCCTGGGGCTTGATGGCATAGATGCCAGGGATGTGCTCTTTGCAGTACTGTGAAACATATAGCACATTCTGCTCAATATATTTCTTGCAGGCTTCGAGCCAGGGCTCGCCATAGCGGTAGCCCACCTCGGTGGCGAGCAGCGCCGTGATGTTGGCGTTGCACAGCTCGTTGACCTCTACCCAGCGATAGAACTCGCGTCGCAGCTCAGGATTCTTGATTACCAGCCATGTGCTTTTAAGGCCAGGAATGTTGAACGTTTTGCCTGGTGAGCCGCAGGTGATGGTCATGGCTGCCGCATCGTCGCTCACGGTAGCCAGCGGGATGTGCTTGTGGCCAAAGAGGGTGATGTCGCCAAAGACCTCATCGCTGAAGAGGATCACGTTGTAGCGGCGAGCCAGGGCAGCTACTTGCTGTAGCTCTTCTTTGCTCCACACTATGCCAATGGGGTTCTGCGGGTTGCACACCACCATCAGGCGTGGCTTCTGCTCGATGAACACGCGCTCGAGGTCGTCGAGGTCCATGCGGTAGAAGTGGTCGCCGGTGGGCACGAGGTTGTTGCGCACTGCCAGGCGGCGATTGCCCTCTATCACATCCTTGAAGTCATAATATACTGGTTCTTGCAGCACCACGCGGTCGCCAGGTTGGGTGTAGAAGTTGAGAATCATTCCCAGGGCAGGCATGCCGCCAGGCATGAAGGTCATCTCTTCACGCTTAATCTCGAAGCCGTTGCGCCGGCGTTGCCAGTCGATAATCGATTGCCAATACTCGTCGTAGGGGAGTGTGTATCCATAGATGGGATGGTCGCCAAAGCGCGACACCAAAGCCGCGCTGATTTCGGGGCTCACAGCAAAGTCCATGTCGGCAATCCACAGTGGTAGCAAGTCGTCACGGCCAAACAGCGACGTGAGTTGGTCAGTTTTCTTGCAGTGAGTGCCTTGCCTGTCGATGATAGCATCAAAAATGTATGGGTCCATTATAATTTTTGTTTTAGGGTTAGGCTTGCAAAATTAATACTTTTTCTATACACGGGCACAATAAAAACTGTTTTTTCGTCGGGTAAATAGTGGGTGACTCAAACTTAATGCCTATCTTTGTGGACACAACCAATATTTTTATGCGACATGGAGAAGAAAAAGATACACTTTGTGAAAATGCATGGCTTGGGTAACGACTACATATATGTTGATACCGAGCACAATAATATCCCCGACCCCAGCAAGGCATCGATTGCTTGGAGCAAGCCTCACACGGGCATTGGCAGCGACGGACTCATCCTGATAGGCCGCTCGCCCGAGGCCGACTTCACCATGCGCATCATCAATGCCGACGGCCTGGAGGGGCAGATGTGCGGCAATGCAAGCCGGTGCCTGGGAAAATATGTGTATGAGCGCGGGCTCACCCGCAAGAGAACCATCAGCATGCTCACGCGTGCCGGAGTGAAGATGCTCTATCTCGACGTTGACGACGACGACAAGGTGCAGAGCGTGACCGTTGACCTGATGGAGCCGGTGCTCAGCGACTCCACTCAGTTCTTGACCGAGGGCGAGCCGTTGCCCGAGGGGGTGTTTGTGTCGATAGGTAATCCTAATTATGTGATATTTGTTGACGATGTGGAGGCTATCGACCTGGCAAAGGTGGGGCCTGGGCTGGAGTTCCACTCGCGCTTCCCGCAGCGCTGCAACATCGAGTTTGCACAGGTGATTGACGAGAGCCACCTGCGCATGCGCGTGTGGGAACGTGGCAGCGGCATTACCATGGCGTGCGGCACAGGAGCTTGTGCCACGCTAGTGGCGGCAGCACTCACCGGTCGCACCAGTCGCAAGGCCACTATCGACATGGATGGTGGCTCTCTCGAGATAGAGTGGCGCGCGAGCGACAACCACATCTACATGCGCGGCCCTGCCACCGAAGTCTTTGAGGGAGACATAGAGTTGCCCGAGTAGTAGAGCAGTAGAGCAGTTGAGCAATAAAGCAATCGAGCAGTGGATCCACTATTCTACTGCTCTACTATTCTACTGCTCCACTATTCTACTGCTCCACTATTCTACTGCTCCACTATTCTACTATTCTACTATTCTACTGCTCTACTATTCTACTAAATCTAATTAAGCGTGAGCTTAAAATCATCTACCATCTTGTTGAACTCAGGATTGCGCTGGCGCATGTCGGCAACAATTTCGCGGTCGGTCTTAGCCATTGCCGATACGCCCTTTGGCGACACCTTGATGTCTAGTGCCACCATGTCGTTGCCCACTTGCTGACGCAGGAAACCCAGGAGCTTGGTCATGCTGCTGTTGATGGCCTCGACCTGTGCAGTGTTCTCTACCTCAATCAGATAGGTGGTGTCGTTCACCCTTTGTGGCAAGGAGTTGCGCATCGCGCTAAGCAATATTATCTCGCCTGGATTTTGCTCAATATATTGCTTCCAGGCCTGAACAAACTGCTCGGGGGTGAACTGGGTGGTGTGGCTGGGTGCAGCAGGCTGTGGCGCGCTGTTGCTGTCGATGGCAGTAGTGCCAGTGGGCTGCTTGTTGATGAGGATGCGCGGGGCAGTGGCAATGGGCTTTGCCGCGGCAGGTGGTGGCGTGGAGGGCGCAAACTGCGGCTTGGGCTGCGCGGGTGGGGCTGACACTGCTGGCGTGGGAGCCGCCTGGGGCGCTGGTGCGGGCTGGACGGGCGTAGAGGGCTGCGGGGCAGCAGGCTGGGCAGGCGCAGGAGCCGCTTGCGGCGCTTGGGATGGAGCAGCCGGAGCAGCGGCAGGGGCTGCAATCTTCTGCACTCGAGGTTGTGCCGGTTGCTGCACTGGCGTGCCGCCCATGAGTTGACACAGCTTGATGAGCGTGAGTTCAACGACAAACTGCTTGTTGCTGGTCTCGCGGTATTGCAGGTCGCAGCTGTTACACAGGTCCATAGCCATGTAGTAGAAGCGAGGGGTGAACCGTGCAGCCTCTTTCACATGGCGCTGAGCAATGTCGTTGTTCATCTCGAGCAGACCCACCGTCTGTGGCTTGCTAGCAACCATCAGGTCGCGCAGGTGCTGAGCCAAGCCGTTGACAAAAAACAGCGAGTCGAAGCCTTTGTCCCTGATTTCCTTATAAATGAGCAGCGCCTGGGGCACATCACCAGTGAGAAATGCCTCGTCAAGGCGGAAGTAGTAGTCATAGTCGAGAACATTCAAGTTCTCGATAGCGGCCTGATAGGTGATGTTGCCCTCGCTTGAGGCAAGCACCTGGTCAAAGATCGACAGAGCGTCGCGCATAGCGCCGTCGGCCTTTTGGGCTATCACGTTAAGAGCGGCAGTCTCGGCAGTCACACACTTGTCCTGGCAGATGCGCTGCAGCTGCTCCACGATGTCGGGCACCGTGATGCGCGCGAAGTCATAGATCTGGCAGCGCGACAGGATGGTGGGGATAATCTTCTGCTTCTCGGTGGTGGCGAGGATGAAGATGGCATAGTGGGGTGGCTCCTCAAGGGTCTTGAGGAAAGCGTTGAACGCCGCCTGAGTGAGCATGTGCACCTCGTCGATGATAAACACGCGGTAGCGCCCTATCTGTGGAGGCACAAGCACCTGGTCGGTGAGGTTGCGGATGTCGTCAACCGAGTTGTTGCTGGCGGCGTCGAGCTCCAGGATGTTATAGGAGCGCTGCTCGTTGAAGGCCTGGCACGACTCGCACTCGTTGCATGGCTCGCCGTCGGCACCCAGGTGCTCACAGTTGATAGCCTTGGCAAAGATGCGGGCGCACGTGGTCTTGCCCACACCGCGAGGGCCGCAAAACAGGTAGGCATGCGCCAGCTGCTCGTTCTTGATGGCCGACTTAAGGGTGTGGGTGAGAGCCTTCTGACCCACTACGGTGGCAAAACTCGCCGGGCGGTACTTACGCGCCGATACTATATAATTCTCGCTCATGACATGCAGTTTTTTAAATTGCTCACAAAGATAATACTTTTTTCCCTTTTTTCTGAAAAAAATTGGTTTTTGTTGTAACATTTTCTATTACCTTTACGTCGTGATTATTGAGACGACTTTTATTTACTTAACCAAATAACATTTTTGAATCATGAAGAAATTTTTAGTTCTGGCTCTCGTGGCAATGGTTTGTGCCACAGGCTTCGGTAAGACTCTCGACGAGGTGCTTAACGCTTTTCCGCAGGCCGATAATGTGCAGCGCATGACTCTTGACAAGGGCATGCTCGCCATGGCTATGAGCGCGGGAGGCGAGCAGGCTAAGATGATGAAAGACATCGACGAGATGAATGTGATGGCCATTGAGAAACCGGTGGGCGAGCAACTGGCGGCTCTCAAAGAGATTATGGACGACGGCGTGGAGGGCTTTGACGTGATGGTCGATGCCGACGAGGACGGCGAGCACGCTCTTATCCTCACTCAGGGCGATGGCAAGATTATCAGCACAATGCTCATTTTGGCCGTTGAGAAGGACGAGGCGGCTATCGTCTTGATAAAGGGCAAGATAGACCCAAGCAATGCCGGTAAAATGATAAACTTGGGCAAGTAGTGCCAGCCGAGGGGAGGGGAGTGGATGGACGCCACAGAGTTTAAACAGCGGTTCCTGCCTCTGAGCGCCAAGCTCTATAAGGTGGCATTCCTCATGCTTGGCAACGAGGACGACGCAAAAGATGCGGTGCAGGATGCCTACATGAAGATGTGGAGCCGGCGCGACTCGCTCTCTTCCATCAACAACCCGCAGGCCTATTGCGTCACGCTCGTGCGCAACCTGTGTCTTGACCGGCACCGAGCGGCGGGCATCGACATGGTAGATAAGCCTCCCGAGGAGCTGCCCATCGCTGCCGGCGATGATGCCTCGCAGCACATCGAGCGGCTGCAGACGGCCCAGCTGCTCAACCAGTGCCTGGCACGGCTGCCGGCGCAGCAGAAGCAAGTGGTGAGGATGCGCGACTTGGGTGGGTGCTCAATGCAGGAGATTGAGAAGGCCACAGGTCTCACCGCAGTTAACGCAAGAGTGCTCCTTAGCCGAGCGAGAAAGTCACTTAGGAACCAATTTAAAAACGTGCTATCATCATGAACAACAGCAACCTGGACATATTACTAGAAAAGTTCTACCGCGGCGAGACCTCTCTCGACGAGGAGCAGCAGCTGCGGCAAGCGCTCAGTGGTGATGATGCCGATGCCTTGCTCATGCAGGCACTAGAGCAGATGGATGATGAGGTGGAAGTTCCTGCCGACTTGCAGGCAACGCTCAGCGGCAAGATTGACGAGTGGGAGGCACACGACACTCAAGAGGCTAAGGAGAGCCACACGGCAAGGGTTGTTCCGCTATTTAAGAAACGTGCCGCCTGGGCCGCTGCCGCAAGCGTGGCAGTGCTGCTGGCAGTGGGGTGGTGGCTCTTGCGTGATGGCTCCAGGCAGGTGAGCGAGGGCGACCCACCAGCAGTTATAGCTAAAGTTGAGAAAAATGAGCAAGCCCCTCCAGCGCAAGCTGTTGAGCCAGTGGATGATGCCGCTGTCGCCACGGTGCCGTCGCAGCCGCAACTGAAGGCTAAACCGCAACGGCGCGCACAGGCGGCAAGTGCCCTTAAAAATAATGTGGAACATGTGGCGCAGGCTAAAGCCAGCGTTCACAGTGAGGACGTGCTCAGCGCCAGCGACGAGGAGATTGCTCTAGCGGCACTCGAGAAATTCTCTACAGTTCTCAACAAAGGCATGGAGCAACTCGACGATGCCAACGAGAAAATCAACGATATCAACAATACCATTCAGCAACATTTAATTTAGTTATGAAAAAGACAATTTCTTTTATACTCATTCTCATGCTCGCAGTGGGCATCACGGCAAGCGCGCAGGGCTCATTTGCCAAGCAATTCAAGGGCAAGGAGGGTTTTTCGTGCGTCACCATAGGCAAGGCCGCCATGAAGATGATGAGTTCTAAAGGCAAGCTCGGGCGAGAAGGCTTCGGCGGCAAGCTCAATATAGGTAATTTTGCCGACAAGGTAGAACGCCTTGAAATCGTCGCGGCAAGCACACCCGAGGCTGCCAAGAAACTCTCTAAAGAGTGCGAAAAGTGGATTGACAAGGACGGCTTCGAGAGCGTGATCGACGTTGACGAAGAGGGCCAGCAGGCATCAATCTACTTTAAGGCGGGCAGCGACCAGAACATCTTCCTGCTGCTTGCGCACGACAAGGAGACCTCGGTCATCATCATCTACGGCACCATGACCCTCAACGACCTCAAGGGCACCATTGGAGCTGGGCAATAGTGACCTATCACCCCTAAAAAGCATCATCCCCCATGAGCAATGCCATCGCTCACGGGGGATGTTTGTCTTATAGTGATAAATGACTTAACACTTAATTCAATAGCTCTCGTCCTCATTGGGGAAGAGGCCGTTCTTCACGTCTTCCACGTAGTGGTTCACCGAGGTGATGATTTGCTCGCTCAGGTTGTTGTAGTGGCGCAGGAATTTAGGCTTGAACCCCATGTTCATGCCCAGCATATCCTGGATCACCAGCACCTGGCCATCGCAATAGGCACCAGCGCCAATTCCTATGGTGGGTATGCCCACGCTCTCGGTCACCCGCCGGGCGAGGGCTGCCGGTATCTTCTCAAGCACCACGGCATAGCAGCCTATCTCCTCCAGCATCTTGGCGTCGTCGATGAGCTTCTGAGCCTCGGCTTCCTCTTGCGCGCGCAGGGCATAGGTTCCAAATTGGTAAATCGACTGGGGCGTGAGGCCCAAGTGTCCGCACACCGGGATGCCGGTGCGAATGATCAGCTCCAGCGCCTTGCGTATCTCGCTGCCACCCTCGCACTTCACCGAGTCGATGCCAGTGCTCTGGATGAGGCGCACGGCATTCTCTTGAGCCTTGTAAGGGTCGCCCTGGTAGGTGCCAAATGGCATGTCGATGCAAGTGATGGCGCGCTTGCAGGCACGGGCCACAGTGCGGCCATACACTATCATGTCGTCGAGGGTGATGGGCACCGTGGTGGCGTTGCCCTGCATCACGTTGCTGGCGCTGTCGCCCACGTGAATCATGTCGATGCCTCCCTGCTCCACCAGCGATGCTATGGTGTAGTCGTAGGAAGTCAATACTGCTATCTTCTCGCCAGTGCGCTTCATCTCACGGATGCGCTTGGTGGTAACCTTCTTGTTGTCGGTGACTAAATATCCCATTTTTTTATTCTTTAAATAAAAGCGCCGCAAAGGTAACGCTTTATTTTTAGAATGCAAAGACCGTGCCAATAAATTCCCTTCAAGTTATACGCCTCATGGCAGAATTGCAGAGCAGGTTTATATATGTTTTCTTTTTCCAGCAATGAAACATCTGCAAGGATTTCGAGATTAATCAGTGTGTTGCGAAGTGAAACCTCACACAAGTGCGCGGCATGAGCGACCAAGCCTTTATATTATATAATAATGTGTAGCACGCTGCCGTCTTTACGGTGGGGTGTGTGAGTGTCGAGCAGGTGATTGTCGTTGGTGTTAGTGGGTTGCAGGCGTCACTTTCACTAAAATGGTTTAGGAGTGTCCAGTGCTGCATGGGTGAGACAGCGGGGCTCGTCCGCCTACTTTCTATTAAAATATCTTTAGAATAACCATTATATTGTGAATAGGTGTTAAAATTCGCCTGTTTTTGTGATTTTCTTTGCGAAATATTTTGCCATGTCGTGCGGCGGCAGTAATTTTGCATCGCTTTTCGGCTCACGAGGGCGTCCGCCCGAGTTGAGCGGTTTTTTTGACGCCTTGTCAAAGAGCAGCCGCCGGAGTGCCGGGGAGCCTATGAGAGATCATTGACATGTTTGCGATGAGGAAATCTGACAAGCAGGTGAGAGACAAGGAAGCGAGGATTCCGCGGAGCTCCCCGAAGTCAAGATTCCTAGTGACAGGTG
>Ga0310695_10000309_pt1 | contig 130291 bp, 118 predicted proteins | sample RumenRJG_04DNA_FD_203882 | JGI IMG/M metagenome (GOLD analysis project Ga0310695, IMG submission 203882) | Bovine rumen microbial communities from Lethbridge, Alberta, Canada - RJG_04 (v2) (version 2) | ecosystem: Host-associated > Mammals > Digestive system > Stomach > Rumen | place: Canada...
TGTCCATCAAAACGTCTTCCGTCTTGGAAGTGCAGGATGCCAGGGCTAAAATTGCAATTAGGATGGTAATGGTGCGCTTCATAAGTGTTATTTTAATTGATTGTCGATTCAAATCTCAATGTCAAGTTCAACAGGGCAGTGGTCGCTGCCGAATATCTCAGTATGTATCTTGGCATCTTTCAGCTTGTTATCCAGGCGTTTGGAAGAAAGGAAATAGTCTATTCTCCAGCCCGTATTCCTTTGGCGGGACTGGAAACGGTAGCTCCACCAGGAATAAACGCCTTCCAGGTCGGGATAAAAGTGCCTCCAGGTATCGGTGAACCCGGATTCCAGAAGGATGGTGAATTTATCCCTTTCTTCGTCCGTGAAGCCTGCGTTCCGGCGGTTGGTCTTCGGGTTCTTAAGGTCTATCTCCTTGTGCGCCACGTTCATGTCGCCGCAGACGATGACCGGCTTTTTCTTGTCCAGGCATACGAGATATGCCCTGAAATCGTCTTCCCATTTCATTCTGTAATCAAGTCTCTTGAGTTCTTCCTGAGAGTTAGGGGTATAGACGCAAACCAGGTAAAAGGCGTTGAATTCCAGGGTGATGACCCTGCCTTCCCGGTCATGTTCCTCTATTCCGATTCCGTATGTCACATTCATCGGCTCCACCTTTGAAAAGACGGCTGTTCCGCTGTAGCCTTTCTTTTCAGCATAGTTCCAGAAGGACTTGTAGCCCGGAAATTCCAGATCCAGCTGGCCGCTCTGCATTTTGGTTTCCTGGAGGCAGAAAATGTCCGCATCCAGGCTTTTGAATGATTCGGAAAAGCCTTTTCCTTCACAGGCCCTCAGGCCGTTTACGTTCCAGGAGACGAGTTTCATCGCGATTGAATTTTATCTACAACAAATTTAGCAAATATTGCGGGTTATTGAGAAAATGTTTAAATTTGCAATGACAATGATACGATTTGCATCTATAAACTTCTGGTGGCGCACTTGCGGAATTTCTCTGTAAGTCGGTAACTTGTAGTTTATTATGATATGAGGCATGCTGGCTTACAGCGTGCCTCAATTTTTTTTATTAACTCTCAAAATCCATTTCACCATGAGACAAAAAAAGTATCTGTTAGGCGAATCCGAGATTCCGACCCATTTCTTCAACATGCAGGCCGTAATGCCTAACAAGCCTCTTCCAATCCTCAATCCGGCAACCAGGGAGCCCCTGAAGGCGGAGGACCTTTATCCAATTTTCTGCGAGGAATGCGCCAACCAGGAATTCAACACTACCGACGAGTGGATTCCGATTCCGGAAGAGCTCAGGCAGATGTACGCTTCCTACAGATGCACGCCTCTTGTAAGGGCATATGACCTGGAGGAGGCTCTGGGCACTCCGGCTCACATCTATTTCAAGAACGAGAGCGTCAGCCCTGCAGGTTCCCATAAGCTCAATTCGGCTCTGGCACAGGCTTATTATGCCAAGAAGCAGGGTATTACCAATGTCACGACAGAAACCGGAGCGGGACAGTGGGGTGGAGCGCTTTCATACGCGGCCAGCAAATTCGGCCTGGAATGCGCCGTCTATATGGTGAAGGTCAGCTATGAGCAGAAGCCTTACCGCAAGAGCATAATGCAGACTTTCGGCGCGGCGATAACTCCTTCTCCGTCCATGTCCACAAGAGCCGGAAAGGATATTATAACGGCAAATCCGGCTGACAACGGCTCTCTGGGCTGCGCTATCTCCGAAGCTATAGAACTGGCCGTGACTACTCCGGGATGCCGATACACCCTGGGGTCCGTGCTGAACCACGTATGCCTGCACCAGAGCATAATCGGTCTTGAAGCGGAAAAGCAGATGGAAATGGCAGGGGAGTATCCCGATATTGTAATAGCTTGTTTTGGAGGCGGTTCCAACTTTTCCGGCATTGCCTATCCGTTTATGAGGCACAATATGAAAGAGGGGAAAAAGACAAGGTTCATAGCCGCGGAACCTGCATCCTGCCCTAAACTGACAAGGGGCAAGTTTGAATATGACTTTGCGGACGAGGCCGGCCTTACGCCTCTTCTTCCTATGTACACCCTGGGCCATAAGTTCAAGCCTTCCAGCATCCATGCCGGCGGCCTGCGCTACCACGGGGCCGGAGTGATACTGTCTCAGCTTATGAAGGACGGCTTTATGGAGGCTGTGGATATCGAGCAGACGGAATCTTTCAAGGCGGGAATACTTTTTGCCCGCACGGAAGGCATAATCCCTGCTCCGGAGTCCTGCCACGCCATTGCCGCTACCATCGCGGAGGCACTCAAATGCAAGGAAACAGGGGAGAAGAAGACCATCCTTTTCAACTTGTCCGGACACGCATTTGTGGATATGGCGGCCTACGACCAGTATATCAGCGGCCAGATGCAGGACTACAGCGTTACTGATGAGGAACTTCAGAAGTTTATATCCGCGGCAGACGCCTTGAACCGATAATAATTCGTATATTTACAATCGTTATGATTGTATTTTATATGAAGAGGTTTTTATCGTTTCTTTTTGTCGTTTTCCTGGCCGCAGGCTATGCCTGTGCCCAGGATCCTGCCGCCATTCCTGACGACAGTTTCTACGAGCAGACTCAAAGACAGAGATTTCCAGTGTTCGGGATGTTCAAGGAAACATATTTCGTTACCGGAATACCCGCCAACACCTCCTCTATAGACAAGCATAACGCGGATGTGCGTTTCCAGGTGAGTCTGGCTCTCAGGATTGCCAGGATAGACAACGTGGACATCCTTGGAACCTATACGGAAACAGGTGTGTGGAACGTGTATGACACTTCCAGCCCGCTGGTGGAAAACGCCTTCAACCCCGGACTGTGCGTCTATTGGTACGTGAATCCGAAACTGGACATGATGTTCGGCGGTGACCACATGTCCAACGGCTATATCAACGAAAGGTCCAGGTCTGTAAACAAGGCTTTCGTGGGGGCCATCTACTCCCCGGATGAACATCTGTCTCTGGGCGGAAAGGTCTGGTACGGCTATTATGAGCATATTCCGGGCCTTACCCACTATTTCATCAGAAGGGGGTATATGGCGGCCTGGGCCACATACAAGGCATTTGGCAACCGTCTGAACTTTACGGCTCTGGTCAATCCGTCCAACACTTTCAAGAACTACAACCTGGAGTTCAACCTTTCCTACAGGCTCAGCGACAAGGGAACCTTCCTGCCTGCCGTTTTCGCCCAGTTCCGCAGCGGTTACTGCGAAACTCTGCTGAATTTCAACAAGTACGAGTCTCACTTCAGGGTAGGGTTCTCTCTGGAGCTCAAGCACGGCTACAACTCGTCAATCCACTAATTTTCAATATAGTATGAAACGGTTATTTTTTGCTGCTATTGTTCTGATGGCTTGTGTTTCCTCTCTTTGGGCGCAGAAGAATCTGCCGCCGCTGGACCAGCTGGCAAGAATCAACGACAGCATAATCGCTGAGGGGCACAATCTCTATTTTTCAGAGAAGATAAACTGGGTGGCCACAGATTATTTGTTTGAGAAATATACTGAAGAGGATGTGGGGGGCAGTTTGACTTCATTTCAAGACAGCCTGTTTTCCTGTATTTTCTGCGACAAAAAAATGGAGAACTGTATTTTAGAACTTCGCTGGAGGGTGACAAATGACGGCATTCAAGAAATGAAGATAGATTCTCCGAGAGCTCTCACCCAAAAGGAAAAAGATGAGATTGAACGCAAAAACAGGCTGGTTCTGAAGATTTTCGAGTTTTATAGCGACAGCATAGCTTCTATTCAACCTGAGTACGGGCAGCTGAATTTTGACTTCTTGCCTGTAAACGAGAACATAACCAGAGTATATATCCTTCAGGGAATTACTTTGGAGGGAATCCTGCCCTGGGGAAATGACTATGGAATAGACATTGACAAAGACGAAAACATTGTCCGCTTTTGGAAATATCACAGGTCGTTCATTCCGGTACAGATCGAGGCCGGAAAAGAGGGGATTCCAATGCATTCTCACCTTGAGGATAATCCGTTCATCACACCAACAGATATCTGCAATTTCCTGCTTTACGGAAGGGATATTTACAAAATGAATTCCTTTGTGGTTCTCAGCAATGCTTTCAATTGCAGTTTCATGTATATGGATTCATCAAAGACGATAGTCACAACACAACATTAATAGACGCTTATGAAAAAGATTTTGACAATCGTTGTTGGAGCAATGGCAATTGCAGTTGTTGCAGCCAGTTGCAAAAGCAGCGGAAACAACGGAGGAGAGGCTGAAGTCAAGGATACGGTAACCGTGGCTCAGGCTGTTGATCCGGCCTTTGACGAGGAGATTGCCGTGGAAGAAGGCCAGGAGGTTTGGAAGAGCTTCGGCGGAACCTACTTCTTCTGGGGAGACGGAGAGGGTCTGGTAGTGGATTTCCCTCTGCCTCAGGAAGGCGGCTGCATTAAGCTCAGCTACAAAGGCGAGGAGTATGAGGCCACCGCAGACGAACAAACCGGAAAGATTGTGGCAAAGGACACTCTCGGGAAAGTGGTGTTCAAGGGCTATTTCTATGACGGCGGAAATACCGTCAAGGGCCTGTTCAAAGGAGAGCCTATTGAAATGGGCGGAAGCGGAGACTAGTTTTTTATCGCGATAATTAATTGAATATGAAGAAAATACTTATTGCCCTGCTGGCGGTCTTGATGCTGACTCCGGCATGGGCCGATGAAGGAATGTGGCTGCCTGTTCTCATCGGGCAGAGAATAAAGGATATGAGAGCCAAGGGTTTCAAGCTCAAGGCCGAGGATGTGTACAGCGTGAACAAGGCCTGCCTGAAGGATGCCGTGGTGCTCTTCGGCTCAGGCTGTACCGGAGAGCTGGTTTCCGGAGAGGGACTGCTTTTCACCAACCACCATTGCGGCTACAGCCAGATCCAGAGGCACTCCAGCGTGGAGCACGACTATCTTAAAGACGGTTTCTGGGCAATGAGCAGAGACCAGGAACTGCCGAACAGGGGATTGACGGTAAGTTTCCTGGAATATATGCAGGATGTCACCGATGCCGTTCTTAAAGGCTATTCCGAGGGGATGACCGAGCGGCAGAGAGATTCCGTGATAAAGGTTAATTCACAGGGGCTTGTCGCTGAGGCTGTAAAGGACGGAAAAGGGCTTAGGGCAAATGTTGAGGCGCTTTTCTATGGCAACCAGTATTTCCTGTTCGTTTTCAGGACATTCCGCGATGTCCGCCTGGTGGGCGCTCCGCCTTCCTCAATCGGAAAGTTCGGGGGCGATACCGACAACTGGATGTGGCCGAGGCATACCGGAGACTTCTCCATTTTCCGCATTTACGCCGACAAGGACAACAATCCGGCAGACTATTCTCCGGACAACGTGCCTTACCATCCCAAGAAATTCTTCAAGATTTCCACCAAGGGTGTAAAAGAGGGGGATTTCACCTTCGTTTACGGATGCCCTGGCTCCACCAAGGAGTACGTTACTTCCGACGAGGTGGAATATACCGGCAATGTGTCTGACCCTAAGAAGATTGCCCTTAGGACCAAGCGTCTGGACATAATGAAGAAATATATGGCCAAGAGCCAGGCCGTAAGGATCCAGTATTCCTCCAAGGCCGCCAACGTGTCCAATGCCTGGAAGAAATGGCAGGGTGAGGAAAAGGGAATCCGCAGGATGAAGACCGTGGACAAGAAGAAAGAGTATCAGGAAAGGTTCAAACAGTGGGCGAAAGGAACCCGCTACGAGGGTCTTGTGGAGAAGCTGGAGGCCCTGTACGCCAAAAGAAACCCTTATTTCCTTGCATACGAGTACTATAACGAGACCGTAAGGAGCATAGAGCTTCTCCAGATTGCGTCGGGCGTATTGAACGTGATAAAGAACAAGAACGCCAAGGATGCGGCCGTGGAGGCATTTTTCAAGGACTATTATCAGCCGATAGACCAGGAGATTTTCGTGGCAATGATGAAGGCCTTTGACGCTGAGATGCCAGATGATTTCAAGCCGGAGTATTTCAAGCAGATGCTTAGCCAGTACGGCAGCGTGGAGGCCTGGCAGAAAGACCTGTTCTCCAAATCAATGTTCACCGACAAGGAGAAGGTGCTCGCCCTGACAAAGGACGATACCCAGGCCGTGAAGGACGATCCCGCATATCAGATGTACGACGCATTCTACAAATGGTATTTCAATACCCTCAGGCCTGTAATCAACGATGTCAACAGCGAGATAAGGCTTGCATACCGCGACTACATGCAGGGACAGATGGATTTTGAGCCTAATAAGCACTTCTATCCGGACGCTAACCTGACTCTGAGGATTGCTTACGGAAATGTAAAGGGATACAGTCCTGCTGACGGAGTCTACTATTCCCCGGTTTCCACCCTCAAGGGAATCATTGAAAAGGATAACCCGAACATCTTCGATTACAATATTCCTCAGAAACTCAGGGATATATACGCAGAAGGCGGGCATGATAACCAGCCTGTCTGCTTCCTGGCCACCAACCATACTACTGGCGGAAACTCAGGAAGCCCTGTCATAAACGCGGACGGCAACCTTGTCGGAATCAACTTTGACAGGGTTTGGGAGGGTACCATGAGCGATATTGTATATGATCCAAGTGTTTGCCGCAACATCTCACTGGATATCAGATACCTGCTGTTCAATATCGAACATATAGGCCATGCTGCCTATCTGTTTGACGAGATGGTGTTTGCGGACTGACGCAGGCAAGTCGCGGAGCCTAGAAATTGAAGATGTAGCCTATAAGGAAGAACCTGCGGTTGTTGTAGGCGGTTTCTACCCAGCCGCTCTGTCCATCCTCTGAATTGTAGCTGCTGGTTATCCTCTGTTCCAGAAGGTCCCTGCCTTCCAGGTAAATCGTGTGGCGTCTGAATTTCTTTTCAACACGGCTGTTAAGGCTGTAATACTTGTCGTATGAATAGTAGGCTCTTGTTATCTTGCTCTGGTAGGATATGTCTGAAGAAACGCTCCATCCTCTTTTGAAAATGAATCCTCCTGAGGCTTTGGCTGTCCAGTAGTGGTCTTTTTTGACTGTGCCTGTGGTTTTTGCTTTCCCCTTATAGTCGTAGTAGCCGACATCTGTTCTGAGGTAGAATCTTTTTGTGTCATACCTTAGGAAGAAGGAAGTGTTCCAGACTTTGCTGTAAGAAGTGTTAACCCAAGTGAAGAATTTGTATTTGGTGTCGCCGATATAATCTTCATAATAAGTCTGTTCCACTTCTCTCAGATTGCGTGTGAAGGAAGAGGAAAGTTCGCTTGAAAACTTGCGGAATCTGATTCTGTAAGAGAAAATGTTCCTGTAGGACCTTGAGGACTTGAGGTCTGGATTTCCCACGATGTACTGTCCGGGAAAAGCACCTTCCCTTGGATACCAGCATAGCTGCGTGTATGACGGCCTTCTTATGGAAGTCAGGTAGCCTACAGCAAGAAAATGGTTGTCTGCAATCCTGAATTCGGCCTCCCCGCTTCCGGCAAAAGCAGGATCCATAAAGTCATAGCCTTGGTGGGATTCTTTGTTGGTGAGTTTGTCCGCGTAGAATTGTACAGAGGCATCCAGTTTGAGTTTTAGGAACCTGTAAGAATAATCCGACTTTATATATGGGGTCATGGTGATCACTCCATACCTGAAAGTTTCCCTGAGCTTGAGGCTGTCCACCCAGGAGTCCTTGTCGGAAAGATCGCTCAGATATGCTCCGCGGTTCTTGTCATTGTCATAACTGATGGAGAACAACCCTCCAGCCTCTGCATTCAGGTTCTTGATGCTGAAGGCATTGCTTTGGCTTATATAAGCCGTGGCATTGGCCCTTAGTCCGAGAGAAAACGGAGTCTTGCGGTATATTTTGTCAGCAGAACCTTCAATCGAGCTGAGAGTTGACCATTCGATGTAGCGGTCAACATTGGTGTAACCAAGTTTTGCTTCTGCAAACAGTTTACGATTCGCGCTAAATTTCTTTGTCAGGTTGAAACCGCCTGAGGAAGAAAAAATATATGAGTTGTTGTCTTCTCCCTGGAGACTGATATGTTCTTTATCCAGGTTTATCATGAAGCTGATTTTCCGGTTGTGCCCATAGTCATAACTTGCTGTGGCAAAAGCGTTGTAAATGATGTCAGGCCTGGTCCATTTCAGGTTTGTGGAGAAGTTGTAACGGCTGGACATCAGTTTGATTTCAGACCAGTTGGCTGTAAGGTCATCTTCTCCTTTTAAGGACAATCCGACAGTGGCTTTGCGGTGGTTGTTCCAGGCAGAGCTGAACAGGACGGTGGCAATGAAATTGTCCTTGATGTATTTCAAGTTGATTCTTGTATCTGCCGCCTGATGTTGTAAATTTGGAACCAAAGCATTAAAAGGAGATTTTGAGTAGTTGTATCCTCCTGTAATTGAGGCTGAACCACTCCATTTTCCTCTTTTTGTCGTGTCAGACTGGCCATTGGCTGTTGTCAGCGACAAGAATAAGGCGGCAAGAAAAGCCGATATGATAAAGACTGGTTTCATCAGCCACAAATTTAAAAAATTGCATAAATTTGAGTTCTATACTTGATAATATATCATATCGCCGATGAAAAGACTGTTTGTTTTGCTTGTTCTGATTTGCGCCTCATATTATAGCGCTTTTTGTCAGCTAAGTGAGGAAGCTTCTCCAGTGGAGGAAGGAACTGGCGACATCAAAAAGTTCGGAATAAAAAGGCTTGTGAATTATCTCAAGGCTCATGAACTTTCGGGTGTGGATACCAGCTATATCGGAGTGCCGAAAAGGAAATGGACGGTATTTGCCAACGGCTACTTCACAGATATGGATTTTGACCTCAGGAGCAACGCGCTTGCAAACGAGAGTGCCGGTTATGACCAGAAGATTGGCAAAGTGAGCATTGACATGTATTCAAAACTTGAAAAGCAGCTTTCTGTCGGGTTGTACTGGATGGGTTATGGTCTGGGGTATTCCTTTAATCTTGGAAAGGGCTTCAACAAAGACCTGTCCCTTACAATGTATTCTTCGCCTGTGGGTGGAGAAATCAGGTTCCACTCAACCAACAGGATCAGCGGCAAAATTGCAGTCAAGGGAATGGGGGTGGAACTCGATATAGGGGAGCAGGACGCCAAGATGGAGAATTTCATACTTAACGCCTACTATGTGTTCAACCCCAAGAGATTCTCATACGGGGCCGCAATGAGCTATTCCAAAATACAGAAGAAGAGTGCCGGCAGCGTTCTGGCAGGCCTGACGGTTAACCGCACACGTCTGACCGCTTATGACATAGTGCTGGCCTCTCTTATGGGTGGAGTGAACAAGATAAATATCCAGCAGATTTCCTTAGGAGCCGGTTACGGATACAATTGGGTTCCTGTAAAGGGGCTGACTGTTCATCTTTCCGAGATACCTATGGTACTCATCACGACAAAATCTGCCACCAAGGCTTCAGGAGACTGGACTGACACTGAAAAAGACCAGCAGAAGAAACTCTTCGGGGGCAAGACCAATGTTTCCTTCAGCCACATGTTCCGCACATCCGTAAGCTACGGGTGGAATGACAGGTTTCAGGCCGGAGTGTCCGGATACTACAATTATTTCCGCGTAGGCCGTCGTTCTTCTTATTTTGCCAGTATGGAAGACTGGAGCGCTCGGTTTTTCTTTGCAGTCAGATTCTGATAATTAAGATATACGTCATGATACGGTTTGGCAAAAAAAGCTTCTTCGGTATGTTTTTCGGCCTGTTTCTTCTGGTCTCCACTTTTGCATCAGCACAGACGGAATTATCCAAGGGCATAGAAGAAAAAGCCTTCAGGTACCCTTTACTGAAAAGGTTGGACAATTATTTGGAATCCAGAGAACTCTCCGGTGTAGATACCAACTATATTGGGGTTCCGAAAAGAAAGTGGTCCGTGTTTTTGAACACATATCTGTCCAGGATGGACTTCAATCTGAGCAGCCGCCTTGCAGAAGGAGATGATTTCGGCGATAAAACAGGTAAGCTGATAACGCAGTCTGTCATCAACATGCATTCCAAAGCCAACAAACAGATTTCTCTGGGTTTGTATTACAGGGGTTATGGTCTGAGTTATTCCTTCAACCTTGGAAAGGGATACAACAAAGACTGGTCTTTTGCCATATATTCTTCTCCGGTAGGAGGGGAGTTCAGATATCATTCCACAAAGAAAATCAAGGGTGACATCGAGTTCAAAGGGGCTGATGTAAAATTGGATCTGACCACCGGAACTGCCAAGATGGAGAATTTCATACTGAATGCATACTATGTGTTCAGCCCGCGGAAGTTCTCTTATTCACCCGCTATGAACTACTCCAAGATTCAGAAAAGGAGCGCTGGCAGTTTTCTTGCCGGCCTCACTCTCAACAGAACGCGCCTGAGAGCCTACGATCCATGGCTCGGATATGCTCTTGGAAGAGTTAACCGTCTCAATATCCAGCAGTTTGCCCTTGGAGCCGGTTACGGATACAACTGGGTTCCAATGAAAGGTCTGACCGTACATCTGTCTGCCATTCCTATGCTGTTGGTAACCACCAAGTCCAATACTGAAATGAAAGCAGCTCCAAACAGCGATGGATGGGACAGTATGCAGGAGCCCGGGCAGAAAGATTTGTTCGGTGCCAAGATGAAACTCTCTTTTGCCCACATGTTCCGTCACTCGGTAAGCTATTCAGCAAAAGACAGATACACTTTCGGTGCATCTGTCTTCTACAATTATTTCAAAGTAGGAAAACACTCGGACTATTACGCTCTGTCAAGAGACTGGAGCCTGAGGTTTTTCTTTGCCTACCGGTTCTGACGGCTCCTCTTTATCCAAGGATTTCTGGTAAGCAGATAGTTGACTCCAAGCACTACGTGAGCGTTAGCTTCATGGATAGGCAGGAACTGGCTGTTCATGTTGAAGTAATAACTGTCTGTACCCAGATATGCGCTGAACTTCTTGGCATAGACGTTGAGCATTCCTCCAACTTCCCATCCGAAACTTGTATAGGCACCGGTAAGGGAAAGGCTCAGCCATTTTAACGGGCTGGTGTTCAGGGACATCCTAATCTCGTTGTAACGGTTTATGTGGCTGTTTCTGGTGGAGCCAAGGATACCTATGGACATCTTCTTGTAGAAAGGCAACTTGAATTCCGCTCCCAGGTTCAGGTTAATGCTGAGGCTCTGGGTGGTGAAGTTCTTCTTTTCAGGTATAAATTCGTAGACGCTCTTGAACTTGTTTATGACATTGTTGACAACGTTGAAAATACTGCCTGTCTCGGAATCTATGTCTTCTACCTGGATAATGTAGGTTTCTCCGAGATTTATAGCGTTCACCTTGTTCCTCCAGACAATGAAACCGAGGTCGATCACAGATGCCGATACATTTATGTAATCGTTGATTTCGTATTTGACTCCCAAGTCAATAGCTCCGCCAACGCCACCAAGGCCCAATGGACTCCACTTAATACCGTCCATATCTAAGGCATCGTAATCATCGCTGAGAGCTCCCTTCTTGGTTTTGTTTCGGATTCCTCCACCTGCTCCGGTGATGCTGCCGTAAGACTGGACCTTCCAGCTGAGGCCATCAAGCTCGGCTATCATATGGTGGACCTTCATATTGATCTTGTTGTTTCCCAAGATGAACTTTGCCCTGGCTCCCAGGGTCAGCTTGTCAAACTTTACAGCGCCGCCACTGGTAAATTCCAGGAAAGTCCTGGTATATCCATATACATGTGACAGGTCGTATACAAAGCTATCTCCGCCTCCTTTCATGAAATCGAACAGGCCGAATGGAATCTTTGCGGCAGTGTTGTTACGCAAACTGATGTCAAAAGTCTGGAAAACATCCCTGTCCCTGACTTTTGTCCAATAGCCGACAGATGCCAGGTTGTAGTTTACATTAACTCCTATCTTATTGTTTTTATGTAGTTTACTCAGGAATTCCTCCCTGCCTACGGATGGGTGCATGAAAGTAGCCAGCTTTCCGTCGTGTGGATAGAAAAATGTGGAAAGACCCACATTGCTGTTGGTTCCTGCATTGACATTGCTGAGCACTCCGCCAATAAAATTCTTCTTGGTGGTGAAGGCCGGATTAAGGCGGTATGAATAGGAGTAGTTATCTATGAAATAGCCACTCTGGAGATCCTGGGCCGGACACTCGGAATAAACGGCGGTCAGGAATGCAAAAGATGCCAATATGATTCTTATAGAGTTTTTCATCGCGATCCGTTTTATTCTTCTTGGTGTTTTTTCTTGATCTTGAAATTGATTCCTTGCGGAAGTTGGATCTTGACATCCTTCAGGCCAAGGCCCAGATGCTTGTCAATGAACATGGATTGCGTTGGCATAGACTTGGCTTTCAGGATAATATTGAAGCCGTCAAATCCGATTCCGGACATGGTTTGCTCTGGTGTTATGGTGAGGATGCCGTATGCAAGCCCAGGTCCATCCTCAGTAGCGGCAGGAAGATCTACCTTGTCCAGGATAGCTGTCACGTTTGGAATCGGATTGCCAAGCGAGTCTATTACGTGGCTGCTCATCTCAAAGTCAAAAGGGAGAGAGTTGTGGAAGGTTATATAGAACTTGATTACCGGAATGCCGAAGTAACCCAGGTCTATCAGTTCCAGGCCGTGGAGTTCATAATGCCCGAGTTCAAAGTCCTTCAGGACCTTTCCCTGCGGGTCGTAGATGAAGTCGTCGTTTTCGTCTTTCTGGAAATACTCCCTGGCTTCCTGGGTAAGGAGGCTGTTGATTCTTATAGTAGTGAAACTGCCGACAGGGACAGCTACTTGAGATCCGGCATTAATCTTATAATCCATGTTCTTGTCTCTGAGGTCGTAATCCTTGTCAACGGAACACGATGCCACCAGACAGAGCAGTATCGGGACAATTACCGGAAACAAAAATCTTTTCATACAATACTGTTTGTGAAGATTAGTTTATTGTTCCAAAAATAGGGAAAAAAGATTTATTATGGAATTTCACCTATCTTTGTAGGCAAATTAAATACTTAGATTTTTATGAGAAAGTTGAGTTTTACAGTACTCCTTACTGTTTTGGCTGTAAGTTTTCTTATGGTTCCTAGTCAGTCAAAGGCTCAGGACCAGCAGGAAGGCTTTGACAGAAACCATTGTTTCGACCTCTATGTGGGCGATATTTTCTACACTCCTAAAAGCCAGGACAAAAAGACCGGCTCCAAGGTTTTGGACGTAATTGCTTCCGTTGTAACGGGAGAGTTCCAGCAGGAGCACGACGGTTATGCTGATGCTGTAAGGTCTGAGATCGTCAGGGGTTTGAGCCTTGCATTCCGTTTCAATGTACGCGACAGGCTTTTTGTGCCGGAGTCAGACAATCCTGAATATGCACTCACAATAGACGGTAACATAGCAAGTATCACCTCTACGGCCAAGGTCTTCACGGAAGAGCACAAGGACAAGAACGGAAAGGTGAAAAAGACCACTCACGAAGATTACAGGGCCGTGATTCTCTTTACCTTGACTCTCAAGGACCTGAACGGCACAATAATCAACAGCAATACATTCAGCGTGGAAAGTAACGAGTATTCATCCTCTTCATGGTACTCATCCCGCCAGAATGCCATCAAGAAGGCATTGGGATATGTTTGCGGCTATGTTGCAAGATATTACGACGAGGTTTACCCTCTGACTGCAGATATCATCGAAGTTGGAACAGACCGCAACAACAAGCAGAAGGAAGTATACATCGACCTTGGCTCTGCCCACGGCGTGTACACAGACCTGACTTTCGGTGTATATCAGCTTACCGAGATCGGCAACAGGACTTCCAAGCATTACCTTGGCAGGATAAGGGTTAAGGAAATCCAGGGTCCGGATGTAAGCTACTGCAAGGTTGTCAGCGGCGGAAAAGACATCAAGAAATGCCTGGACAATGATATTCCGCTTTTGATTATATCCAGACACTGATCTGTTTCATAGAATTGTTTATCTGAAATTTTAAATCACTAATGAAAAAACTACTTTTGCTGGCAGTAGCGGCTACCGCTTTTGCCGTTACATCCTATGCTGGGGATTATCTGACAAATACAAACCAGAGTATAAGATTCCTGAGAAACCCTTCAAGGGTAGGTGCCATCGGTATAGACGGAGTTTACTATAATCCTGCCGGAGTGGCCTTCTTGAAAGAGGGATGGCATTTCCAGTTCAACTGGCAGAGTCCGCACCAGAAAAGAAACGTATATGCCAACTATGGTCCGCTTTTTGGGGCAAATTACCTGAATCCAGGCATCGCTGAGGTCGACGGGTCTTTCAGCCGCAAGTTTAACGGCAAGGTTGATGTTCTGATGCAGCCTTCGCTTTACGCCGTTTACAACACAGGCAACTGGTCTTTCCAGTTCGGGTTCGGAATCCTTGGCGGAGGCGGAGAATGCAAATTCAAGCAGGGAATAGGGGCTTTCGAGGCTCTTGTCGGCCAGATGGGAATGGCTAAGATGGGTGCTCTTTTCGGAGGTTACAGCCTCAATCAGCATGTGGAAGGCAAGTCTTTCTATTATGGTGTCACGATGGCGGCTGCGCGCAGGATAGGTGACAAGTTGAGCCTCAGCCTGGGACTTAGAGGAATCATTGCTTCCAACCACTTCAAGGGTGGAGTTGATGACATCAACTTCCGCACCACAGGAGGTGACATCATACCTGCAGGCAGCAACTATCTTCTGGACTGCAAGCAGAGCGGGTTCGGCATTTCTCCTATCATAGGTCTCGATTACCGTCCGAACCAATATCTGAACCTTGCGCTAAGGTACGAGTTCAGGACCCACCTGGAAGTTGAAAGCAAGGCAAAGAACAATGACGCTTTCAATGCTCTGGCTGCAGGCCAGCCAACCTTCGCCAGGTATCTTGACAAGGCAAAGCACAATGCAGATATGCCGTCAATGCTGGCATTCGGAGTCGAGGTCAGTCCTCTTCCTTATCTGAGGATAGATGCCGGATACAACCATTACTTCGACCTTGACACCAAGCAGTGGAACACAGATTTGCTGAAGGATACCGACGAGATCACTTTCGGTGTGGAATTCGATGTTACCAAGAAGTTTGAGGTAAGTGCCGGTCTCCAGCATACTTTCTACAAGCAGAAGGAAGAGAATTATTCCGACATGAATTTCAACCTCAATTGCACATCTGTCGGAATGGGAGTAGGGGTAAAGGTTTCAGACCATGTAACCGTAAATGCATCTTATTTCCATTCCTTCTATAAGAATCATACAAAGCCGCAAACCGTCGGTTTTTCCACTTATAGCCGTACCAACAGCGTGTTTGGCCTTGGAGTGGACTTCACTTTCTGAGTCTTTGGGTAAAATAAGAGTTATAAATCAAAAATCCTCTCAGATCGAGAGGATTTTTGCTATTGTGAGCATGTCCAAGTCTATGGGGTTGTGTTTGGAACAGGCCTCCTTGAAAGGGGTGTAAGAGACTTTCCCTCCCGTGATTCCAACCATTACGCCGCTCTTCCCTTCAATCAGGGCATTTACGGCATAATTGCCGAGCATGCTGGCCAATACCCTGTCCCTTGTCGAAGGAGAGCCGCCTCTCTGGATATGACCAAGAGTCGTGACCCTGGTTTTGTACTCAGGGAGCCTCTCTTTGACTTTTTCTGCGATTTCCTGAGCGCTGCCCAGTTGGGATCCTTCGGAGACGATGACGATTCCGCTTGTCTTGTCCTTCCTGCGTTCTGTCTGCATATATGAACAGATACTTTCTATTGTCGCCGGAACTTCAGGGATGACAGTTGCCTCAGCTCCTGTTGCAATTGCAGTATAGGTAGCTATGAAACCGGCGTCACGTCCCATAACCTCCACAAAGAAGAGGTGGTTGTGGGAATCTGCCGTGTCTCTGATCTTGTCTATGGCTTCTACTGCAGTGTTTGTCGCCGTGTCGAAGCCTATGGTGAAGTCTGTTCCGAATATGTCGTTGTCTATTGTGCCTGGTATGCCTACAATAGGGAAGCCAAATTCGTCTGACAGGAGATCAGCACCTCGGAAAGACCCGTCTCCTCCAATGACGACAAGGGCGTCTATCATGTCTTCCTTGAGGTTGTCTATAGCCATCTTCCTGAGCATCTTGTCTGTTGCAAATTCCGGCAGTCTGCTGGATTTGAGGATTGTGCCTCCCAACTGTATGATCTTTGAGACAGAATGGCTCTGCATTGTCTCGAAATCCTTCCTGACAAGCCCTTTGTATCCTTTGTGAATTCCCACTGGGATGACGTTGTTGTAGATGCAGCTCCTTACAACCGATCTTATGGCGGCATTCATTCCCGGAGCATCTCCACCGGATGTCAGAACACCGATTTTATTAATCCTGCTGTTATTCATATTTTATTCTATCGCGATTAAGGCAAATATAATACAACTTGCTCAACTGACAAGAGTGTGCAAAGAAGCTTTTTGGCAAAAAATGCAAAGTTGCCTGACTTAATGCTGTGAAATGGCGAGCAAAATGGTTATCTTTGGGTAATCAAACAATAACCTATGAGTACACTTATGATTATAGAACTCCTTATAGTGCTGGCAGCATTGTATGTGGGTTCACGTTACGGCAGTCTTGCCCTTGGTGCAATATCAGGTATTGGTCTGGCCATTCTTGTGTTCGGCTTCGGGATGAAGCCCGGAACACCTCCTACAGATGTTATCTATATTATTATCGCTGCGGTTACCTGCGCCGGAACCCTTCAGGCTTCGGGCGGTATGGACTGGATGATCCAGATCGCTGAGAAAATGCTCAGAAAGCACCCCGGAAACATCACATTCCTGGCTCCGATAACCACTTTCTTCCTCACCGTTCTGGTGGGAACAGGCCATGTGGTTTATACGCTGATGCCTATCATCTGCGATATAGCCCTCAAGAAGAATATCCGTCCAGAAAGGCCTTGCGCCGTGGCTTCAATTGCTTCACAGGTGGGAATCACCTGCTCGCCGATTGCAGCCGCTGTTGTGGCTTTCGTAACCATTTCCAACGCCAACGGCTTCATGGTTTCAATACCGCAGGTTCTGATGATTACCATTCCGGCCTGCCTTTGCGGCCTTGTATGCGCTTCCCTTTACTCATATCGCAGAGGAAAAGACCTGGACAAGGATCCTGATTTCTTGAGGAGAAAGTCCGATCCCGAGACATTCAAGTTCATGTATGGCAGCAGCGCCACTACCTTGGATAAGACAATCAGCAAGAGCGCCAAGAGATCGGTTTACGTGTTCCTGGGAGCGTTGCTGGTGATCGTGTTCTTCGCTTTCTGCCAGATGATTCACGTGGACAAGAACGGGGAAAGCATCACTCTGGCCCAGCATATGGGCATTCCTAAGATGAACATAATCATCCAGATCATTATGCTCACGGCCGCTGCAGCAAACATAATGTTCTGCAAGGCGGAGCCAAAGAAGGCGGTCGGCGGAGCAGTATGGCAGAGCGGTATGGTGGCAGTGGTTGCTATCTACGGAATCGCCTGGCTGGCAGATACATACTTCAGCAATTACCTGGAGCAGATGAAGGTTATGCTGGCCCATATGGTGCAGAGCTATCCTTGGTCAATCGCCTTCGTGTTCTTCCTGGTTTCCGTGCTTATCAACTCCCAGGGAGCGGTGGTTGTGGCAATGCTGCCTCTGGCCTACGAGCTGGGCATAGCCGGTCCGGTGCTTTTGGGTATACTCCCGAGCGTTTACGGATACTTCTTCATCCCTAACTATCCTTCAGACATCGCGACCGTGAACTTCGACCGAAGCGGCACCACGGTGATAGGCAAGTATCTTCTCAACCACAGTTTCATGATACCAGGCCTTATTTCCGTAGCTGTTTCAACGATAATAGGATACCTGCTGACTACAACGGTATTTTCAGGCTATTTCGCCGGGTTTATACAATAATCTAAAATATGCGCAGAGTAATTCTTGTTTTAGCCGCCATATTGGCGCAGACCGCTGTTTTGTCTGCCCAGGCCAAGATCATAGCCCATCGCGGGCACTGGAACGTCAACGAAACAGGAAAGGGCAATGTCGAAACCCCTCAGAACTCACTGGCTTCCTACAAGGCTGCAGACCAGATAGGGGCCTGGGGCTCGGAATTCGATGTAAACATGACCTCTGACGGGCAGCTTGTCGTATGCCACGGTCCTAGGATAGTGTCGCTAGCAGATGTCCAGAAAGAGACTTATAACACTGTAAGGGGAGAACATCTTTCGAACGGCGAAGCGGTTCCTTCACTGGACGAACTGCTCGTGCTGATCAAGAAATCCAAGATCCGTCCTATTCTGGAAATCAAGGAGGATTATCGCGATAAGGAAGGTTATGTTCCTTGTTTTGACAAAGTTGCACAGGCTCTCAAGAAGCACCGGATCGATATGGACAACCTCACCATAATCTCCTTCAGCCTGGAAGTGTGCAAGGCAGCCGCAAAGAAATATCCCAAGACTATGGTGCAGTATCTTGGCGGAGAGAAATCGCCTGATGAACTCAATGCTCTGGGCATCAAGGGGCTGGACTACCACTACACGGTATTTGACAAGCATCCTGAGTGGGTGAAGAGAGCCCACGAACTGGGCATGGAAGTTAATGCCTGGACCGTGGACAAGAAACGCGACATCAAGCGTATGGCCGCTCTTGGAGTGGACCAGATAACCACAAATTATCCTGTCCTGGCACAGAAGATCGTAGACGGAACCTTGCCTAAGAAAGTACTCATTATAGGAGCTCATCCGGATGATCCAGAGACCGGCTGCGGCGGAACGATGATCCTTATGAAACGTGCCGGCTATGACGTCAAGTGCGTCTATCTTACAAGAGGAGAGGCCGGTATAGAAGGAGTCAAGGGCGATGAAGCCGCCAAGATAAGAAGCGAGGAGGTGAAGAACGCCTGCGCAATTACTGGTGCGGACCACGTTTTCCTCACCCAGATAGACGGCCAGACGGAAATCAACAAGGCCCGCTACGATGAGATGCTTGCTCTCATCCAGGATGAAGATCCGGATATAGTCTTCACCCACTGGCCTATAGATGGTCACAGAGACCACCGCATCTGCTCCATCCTGGTCTATGACAGCTGGAGAAGAACCGGAAGGAGTTTCGACCTGTACTACTTCGAGGTTATGACCGGTGTCCAGACTCAGAACTTCAATCCGACTGACTATGTGGATATAACATCCGTACTGGAAGAAAAGTACAAAGCCTGCTACTGCCACAAAAGCCAGAATCTCGAGCCTGTTTTTGAAGGCTGGCATACTCCGATGGAAGTCTTCCGCGGCATAGAAAACCGCTGCAAGGCCGCAGAAGCCTTCATCCGCCAGGTAGATGGCAACAGAATATTTGAAATGCCTGAAAACAAGTAAAATAATATAGCTATGAAGAAATTCCTTTATCTGATTGCATTTGCGGGATGTGCTGCAATGCTGTTCACGTTCTGCAAGAACAACGCTCCGAAGACAGAAGGGACTGATCCGGATACAGAGGCTGCCATTAAGGCTGCCGAAGAGGCGGAGAGTCACGGGGGAGACCCTGCTCCAATCAACATGACGGATTCTCTGGATGTCATGAACCTTTACGCTACGGTAGACAATCTTATAGTTAAACCTCTGGGACTGCTGCGTTATCCTTCAGACGGTATAAGCGGAGACGCTCTTGAGCACGAGGTTGTCAAAGCCTGGCCTAAACTCAGCATTCTTGTCAAACAGTCTGGAAGCGAGCTGAATATCCTGGACATTTTTACAGCCATAGTCGAGGTTTATCCGGCTCCCCAGCTTCTGGAGGCCTGGTATGCCATAGACGACAACAGCTCTGCCACTTCAAACTGCAAATACGTCTGCGATGAAAAGAACCATTTCATTTCTGGAGAATGGCCTGACCCGGAATTCGGCAACAACTTTTACCTGAAAGCCTGGGAGATGATGGAGGAAAACAAGTGGATGATAGGACTTGTTTACAATAGGCTTTGGGATGGAGATGACGGAATAGGGCTTTATCAGAATCTGATGTTCTGGACGTATGATTCCGCCCAGGAGCATATTCTGAGGCCTGTGGATACAAACGAGTGTTTCCTGCCGGAGTACACCCCGCAGAGAGGCTATCCTGTTTTCCGTCCTATTAATGATAACATAGATTTTAAGGACGGAGCTGATCCTGACCTCTTCTGGAAATGGAACGGCCATTGGTTTGAATCTTCCGCTCCTAGAGAATAAACAGGAATAAAATTAACAGAGGGCTGGAGTTTTCCGGCCCTCTGTTTTTTTGTCAGCGTAAGCGGTTCCCTACTTGGTGTAGTCGTAGAAGCCCTTTCCGGTCTTGCGTCCGAGAAGGCCTGCACGAACCATCTTCCTAAGCAGTGGATGTGGACGGTACTTGCTGTCTCCGAACTCGTTGTAGAGAACTTCCATAATGGCCAGGCAAACATCCAGGCCGATCAGGTCTCCCAGAGCCAGAGGGCCCATAGGATGGTTGGCGCCCATCATCATTGCGGCGTCAATCTCCTCCTTGGTGGCGATTCCGTCTGCCAGGATTCCAACTCCCTCGTTTACAAGAGGGATGAGGATTCTGTTAACAACAAAGCCAGGGGCCTCGTTAACTGAAACAGGGCTCTTGCCGATAGCCTTTGCAATCTCGACAACCTTGTTGTGAGTTTCCTCGGAAGTGAGCTGGCCCTTGATAACCTCTACGAGTTTCATCAGAGGAACCGGGTTGAAGAAGTGCATTCCGATAACGTTCTGAGGACGTGAGGTGAATGCTGCTATAGCTGTGATACTCAGCGATGAAGTATTGGAAGCCAGGATAGCTTCAGGCTTGCAGACCTTATCCAGGGTTTCCCAGATTTCTTTCTTTACAGCCATATCCTCGGCAACGACCTCTATTACGAGGTCTGCGTCCTTGAGGTCCTCATAGTTGAGGGTGTCTTTGATTCTGGCGATAATCTCGTCTTTTACACTAGCCTCCATCTTTCCTTTCTCAACGCTTCTGTTGAGGAATTTCTCGATGGCTTTGTGGGCTCTTCCAAGAGAAGCCTCGCTGCGTCCTTTAAGGAGTACGTCGTGACCTGCGGTAGCGAATGCCTGTGCTATGCCGTGGCCCATTGTTCCGTTTCCAACAACTGCAACTAACATTTTACTAAAGATTTAAATTGTTAATGGTTATAATGTGTGTTATTTGTTTTTCCATTCTGCGGGCCTCTTCTCGAAGAATGCCTTCATTCCCTCTTTCTGGTCTTCGGTGGAGAAGCAGAGGGCGAAAAGGTCGTTCTCTATGGCGATGGCCGTGTCTATGTCTGTCTGCATTCCGCGGTTAACGGCCTCCTTGCTGAACCTTACGGCGATAGGGGCGTTCTTGGCGATGGTCTTAGCCAGTGCCATAGCTTCGTCCATAAGTTGTTCCGGCTCAACGACCTTGTTTACCAGACCGATTCTGAAAGCCTCGTCTGCAGTAATGGCCTTTGCGGTGTAAATCAGTTCCTTAGCCCTTCCTTCACCTACGATTCTCGGAAGTCTCTGGGTGCCTGAAAAGCCCGGAGTGATGCCCAGTCCGACTTCCGGCTGGCCTATCTTGGCCTTGGCGGAAGCTATGCGGATATCGCAGGCAAGAGCCAGTTCGCAGCCTCCTCCGAGTGCGAAACCGTTAATGGCGGCAATTACAGGCTTAGGAAGAAGTTCGATCTTGCGGAATACCTTTGAACCCTGGACTCCAAAATCCTTGCCCTGGGCTGCGTTCATGGTACTCATCTGGGAGATATCAGCCCCGGCCACGAAGGCACGGCCCTCTCCCGTAAGGATTACGACGTTTGTCTGAGGATCATTTCCAATCTCGGAAAAGGCCTGGTCCAGTTCTGAAAGCACCTCAGAATTAAGGGCGTTCATGCTCTGTGGATTGTTGATCTTTACAATGCGGATGTTTCCTTCCCGCTGGATGATTAGGTTTTTGAATTCCATATCGCGATACTTATTATAATACTTGTTTCGGACTACCCGTCCTGCATCTTGCGAAGTTACTTAAAATTTTGCGAAATAAAAATATAACAACATTGTTATTTTTTTTCAATATTTTTAACTATATTTGTTTGATTTTGGACGCCATTAAGGGCTTTTTGAATGTCCAATAAGCGGAATAGTAGTTTTTATAGCATATAAATAATTGAAATACAAATAAATTCAAAATCGTTTTCTTATGGATAAAAGAATTTCATTACAGGAAGCCGTTTCTATGATTAAGGACGGTATGACAATTATGGTGGGAGGTTTCCTCTCAGCCGGTTCTCCTCTTGACATCCTCGACGCCCTTGCAAAGAGCGATGTGAAAGATCTGACCCTTATCTCCAATGATACTGCATATCAGGGAATTGGAGTAGGAAATCTGATTGGTGCCCATAAGATTAAGAAACTCTATGTTTCCCATATCGGAACCAATCCTGACACTGCTGCCCAGATGAATGCCGGTGAACTTGAGATCGAATTCTGCCCTCAGGGAACCCTCGCAGAGAGGATCCGCTGCGGCGGAGCAGGCCTTGGCGGCGTACTTACCACTACCGGAATGGGAACCGTTATCGCTGACGGAAAGCCAACAGTAGAGGTTGACGGCAAGACTTACCTTCTCGAGAAGCCTCTGCACGCAGACATCGCCCTTATCGGCGCTACCGTAGCAGACGAGAGAGGAAACTGCATCTATGTAGGAACTTCACAGAACTTCAACCCTCTGATGGCAACTGCAGCAGACGTAGTTATCGTTGAGGCAGAGAAGATTGTTCCTGCAGGAGAGATCAAGCCGGAGGCAGTCATTACTCCTCACGTATTCGTAACCCACCTGTACCAGTCAACCAATAACCTTCAGAAAGTTAGAGAATAATATGGCAGCAAAATCATTGATCAGAGTTAGGATGGGCGGAGAAGACGCTCATTACGGCGGAGGCCTTGTAGACGGCGCTCACATGCTGAAGCTTTTCGGCGACGTTGCAACTGAACTTCTTATCATCAACGATGGTGACGAGGGTCTTTTCAAGGCATATGACAACGTGGAATTCATCGCTCCTGTTTATGCAGGCGACTATATCGAGGCCACCGGTGAGATAACCCACATCGGAAACACTTCCCGCAAGATGGTGTTCGAGGCCCGCAAGGTGATAGTTCCTCGTCCGGACGTATCAGATTCTGCAGCTGATGTGCTGGAGGAACCAATAGTAGTCTGCAGGGCTAGCGGAACTTGCGTAGTTCCTGCCAAGTGCCAGAGAAAGAAATAGTTGAGATATGGATAAACTGATTATCACAGCAGCTATCTGCGGAGCTGAGGTTACCAAGGAGCAGAATCCGGCCGTTCCTTACACCGTAGAGGAAATAGTAAAGGAGGCAAAAAGTGCCGTTGACGCCGGAGCAGCTATCGTCCATCTTCACGTAAGGTTCGACGACGGTACCCCAACCCAGTCCAGAGACCGTTTCCAGGAGTGCGAGGAGGCAATCCTGAAGGTTTGCCCGGACGTTATCCTGATTCCTTCCACTGGAGGTGCAGTAGGTATGACACCGGACGAGAGACTTCAGAGCACAGATACCGATCCGCTGCCTGAAATGGCTACGCTTGACTGCGGAACCTGCAACTTCGGGGACGAGATCTTCGACAACACGATGCCTACTATGAGGGCATTCGGAAAGCGTATGATAGAACGCGGCATCAAGCCTGAATACGAGTGCTTTGAAATGGGACATCTGGACACCATCCTCACTATGGCCCGCAAGGGTGAGGTTCCTGGAGCTCCTATGCAGTTCAATTTCGTACTGGGCGTTCCGGGATGTACTCCGGCTACCGTAGCCAACCTCTGCTGGCTGGTGAACGGAATTCCGGCAGGCAGCACCTGGACCGTTACCGGAGTTGGCCGTCACGCATTCCCTATGGCTGCTGCAGCCATAGCAATGGGCGGTAATGTCAGAGTAGGCTTCGAGGATAACCTTTACCTTTCAAGAGGCGTTCTGGCACCATCCAACGGCGCCCTGGTGGAGAAGGTAGTCCGCCTGGCAAACGAACTTGGCAGACCTATAGCAAACAGCCACGAGGCAAGGCAGATACTCGGTCTTGCACCGCGCAAATAACAAATCATTGAATAACAATAAAACACAGACAAACAATATGCAAAAACATGGAAATCGCTACGGTACCCACCGTGTAATCGAGCCTGTAGGCGTTCTGCCTCAGCCAGCCAACAAGTTGGACAACAATATGGACGAGATCTACGACAACGAGATTCTCATCGATGTTCAGACACTCAATATTGACTCAGCTTCTTTCACCGATATCCACAACTACGCAAAAACCCAGGCCAAGAACCCTAACGACGAGGCCGAGGTAATGGAGGAAATCAAGAAGGAGATGCTTCTGAACGTTGAACTTCAGGGAAAGCACCGCAACCGCCGTACAGGTTCCGGAGGAATGCTTCTGGGAACTGTAGAGAAGATCGGTGACGCTCTCAAGGGCAAGATCGACCTCAAGGAAGGCGACCGCATCGCAACTCTGGTTTCTCTTTCACTTACTCCTCTGAGAATTGACGAGATCCTCAGGATCAAGGCAGACGTAGACCAGGTTGACATAAAGGGTAAGGCCATTCTGTTCGAGAGCGGCATTTACGCAAAGATTCCTAATGACATGCCTGAGAAACTGGCTCTTAGCGCACTGGACGTAGCAGGTGCTCCTGCACAGACAGCAAAGCTTTGCCAGAGCGGCCAGACCGTAGTTATCCTCGGCGCAGGCGGAAAGAGCGGAATGCTCTGCTGCTATGAGGCCAAGAAGAGGGTAGGTGTTACCGGTAAGGTTATCGGTCTTGCTAACAGCCCTAAGTCAACCAACAGAATCAAGGACCTTGGCTTCTGCGATGTTGTGGAGAGCGTCAAGGGAATGACTCCTGTTCAGGTTAACGAGCTTGTAAGCAAGCTGACCAATGGCAAGATGGCAGACGTTACAATCAACTGCGTAAACGTTCCTGACCAGGAAATGACCGCAGTTCTCTGCACCAAGGACGACGGTGTCGTTTACTTCTTCTCAATGGCAACCAGCTTCACCAAGGCAGCTCTGGGAGCAGAGGGAATCGGAGCAGACGTCAACATGATTATCGGCAACGGTTATACCAAGGGACACGCAGAAATCACTCTCCAGGAGCTTCGCGAGTGCCCTAAACTGAGAAAGATATTTGAGGAACTTTACGCTTAATCTGTTTATTTTATGGCAGTTTCAAGAAGAAAAGAACTTTTTCCTGAGGTTACCGACGCCCAGTGGAACGACTGGAAGTGGCAGGTAAGAAACAGGATTGAGACTCTGGAGAAGCTCAAGAAATACATAAAGCTCTCCAAAGAAGAGGAAGAAGGTATCCGCAAGTCACTCAAGACTATCAGGATGGCCATCACTCCTTATTATCTGAGCCTCATCGATCCTAACAACCCTGAGGATCCTGTAAGGAAGCAGTGCATCCCTACAGTCAACGAGACTCACCGTGCAGACGCAGACCTTCTGGACCCTCTCCACGAGGATACAGACTCTCCAGTTCCGGGGCTTACACACCGTTATCCGGACAGAGTGCTTCTGCTTATAACTGACATGTGCTCAATGTATTGCCGCCACTGCACCCGCAGAAGGTTCGCAGGCCAGACAGACGCCGCAACCTCTATGGACAACGTGGAGAAGGCTATCGAGTACATCAAGAACACTCCTCAGGTAAGAGACGTGCTGCTTTCAGGCGGTGACGCTCTGATGGTCCCTGACGAGAGGCTCGAGTACATTATAAGCAAGCTTCGCAAGATCAAGCACGTGGAGATAATCAGAATCGGTACCCGTACTCCTGTTGTATGCCCTCAGAGAATCACTCCTGAGCTTTGCAACATGCTCAAGAAGTACCATCCGATTTGGCTCAACACTCATTTCAACCATCCACAGGAAGTTACCGAAGAAAGTGCAGCAGCCTGCGCAAGGCTTGCTGACGCCGGTGTTCCTCTTGGAAACCAGAGCGTTCTGCTTCGCGGAGTAAACGACTGCGTGAACATTATGAAGAAACTGGTTCACGAGCTGGTGAAGATGAGGGTAAGGCCTTACTACATCTATCAGTGCGACCTTTCAATGGGTATCGAGCACTTCCGTACTCCGGTATCCAAGGGTATCGAGATTATCGAAGGCCTCAGGGGCCACACCAGCGGCTACGCTGTTCCTACCTTCGTTGTGGACGCTCCAGGCGGAGGCGGAAAGACTCCTGTAATGCCTAACTACATAATCTCCCAGGCTCCTGGAAAGGTTGTCCTCAGAAACTATGAGGGTGTAATTACAACTTACACTGAACCTGAAGATTACAAGCCAACCAAGTGCAACTGCAAGTACTGCCAGGAGAACAAGGAGTGCGAGGGTGTCGTTTCTCTGCTCGAGGGCCAGGCAATGACAATCCAGCCAGCTCATCTGGCAAGAGAGGACAGGGCTGTCAAGTACCGCGCAAAGATGGCCAAGAAGGCTGCAAAACCTGCTGCCAAGAAGGCCGTAAAGCCTGCAGCAAAGAAGGTTGCAAAGAAGAAGTAGCGCTGCACGATGTCTTTCATCAGTGATATACTCAAATTCAAGAGTCTCTCGATAGTGGGGCTTGAGAAAAACACTGGAAAGACTGTGTGTCTGAATTTTATCCTGGACAGGTTACCGTCCGCCTGCCGCGTGGCGGTAACCTCGATCGGGATAGACGGGGAGAGCAAGGATCAGGTGACCGGAACGGCCAAGCCTGAGATAATACTCAAGGAAGGAACCATTTTCTCGACTTCAGAAGTTTTCTATGCCCGAAGACAGGTACTGAGCGAACTTCTGGAGATAACTTCCGAGAGGAGTTCATTGGGCAGGATAGTCACTGCCCGGGTACTGAGAGGGGGAAAGGTGCTGCTGAGCGGACCGTCATCGGCCCAGTCTCTGGCAAGATGGGCGTCCGGAGTGGAGAAGTTCGGTCCAGATCTGACGATTGTGGACGGGGCGCTTTCCAGACTGAGCAGCGCGTCTCCTGTAATCAGTGAGAGTCTGATACTTACAACTGGTGCGGCCTATTCGGTGGATTTGGCCACGCTTGTAAGAAGGACAAAGTTCATAGTGGAACTGGTGCGGCTGGATAGGGCAGACGAAGCGGTCTGCAGCAAGTTTGAGGGGCTGGAAAAAGGCGTGTGGGGAATTGATTCCGACGGCAGTCTGATTGATTTCCGCGTGGAGTCTTCCCTGGCGATAGACAAGATCAAAGACGATGTGACGGGAAGGAGCGTGGCGGTGTTTGTGGCAGGAGCTTTGACGGACAGGTTCCTGGGACTGGTCTCCGATTCCAAGAGAGTGAAGGAGATCGATCTGGTGGTGACAGATTTCACCAAGATATTCGTCTCTGAGCAGGCCTACAGGGTTTTCCTGAAAAAGGGAGGCCGCCTGAAGGTTCTCAGAAAGAGCAAACTTATAGCGGTTTGCGTAAACCCGACAAGTCCGAGGGGATTCGTCCTCGATTCGGATTTGCTTTGCCAGAAAATGAGAGAGGCAGTAGGAGTGCCTGTATATGATATAGTTAAGAACAGAGATGACATCTGATTATGCTGTTTAGAGAGTGTCTTGACATACCGTGCGGAATAAGGTTCATGTTCGACGACCTTCAGCTGCAGTCTGCTTGCGGCCGGAGCCGTCTGCTGCATTCTCCTATGATGCGGACAAGGGAAGAAATAGAAAAGGCCTACAAGACTCTTGAAGGCTGCTACAGGATTCTCTACTGCAACCCGACTCCGCAGGTGTCGTCGTCTCTGGCGGCTCTCAAGCACAGGCTGATGTGCCTTAGGGACATAACAGGAACGCTGGACCGTCTTCAGAGAGATGTTGTGCTGGACGATGTGGACCTGTTCGAGATAAAGTACGTGGGGCTGCTCTCCGGCCACGTCAGGGAAGGGGTGAAGGCTCTCGCTCTGGAAGGAGTGGAGATTCCGGATATGGGAAAGGTAGTTTCCATACTGGATCCGGAGGGGATGAGGATAGAGAGCTTCTATGTGTATGACATTTATTCCAAGGAACTTGGAAGGATCAGGGCGGACATAAAGAAACTCCAGGGGCTTTCTCCTGACGTTTCTGTCACCTCCGACAGGCTCCTTGAACTGATAGAGAAGGAAAGGCTGCTGGAAAGGGACATCAGGGAGAACCTGAGCCATCTTCTGAAGAACCACATCGCCGAGATCAGGCAGGCCATAGACGCGATGGGGGATCTGGACATCCTCCTTGCAAAATGCCTCCAGATGAAGATGATGGGGCTCTGCATCCCGACGGTTTCAGACAGCTCCATGACGGAATACCGTGGAATGTTCCATCCGTATGTGGTGCATCTATATGAAAATCAGGCGGCTCTGGGCGGTAAGAAGAAGCAGTTCCAGCCGGTTGACCTGAGTTTTGGTCTGGAGAGCGTTACCATAATCGGGGCGAATATGGGCGGAAAGAGCGTGGTGCTGAAGATGACGGCCCTGAATCAGCTGTTGTTCCAGTTTGGTTTCGGAGTGGCTGCCGCATCGGCGAGGATAGACATTAAGGAAGACATAAGGGTCTGCATCGGCGATGACCAGGACCTTGCTTCCGGACTGAGTTCCTTTGCCGGAGAGGTGAAGGCCATAGACAATGTCCTCAAGGGTATGCGTACCGGAAGCCGGATGCTAGCCCTGATAGACGAGCCGGCCAGGACAACCAACCCCATCGAGGGCACGGCTCTGGTTACGGCGCTTTTGAACATATTGAAAGACAGAAAGATATCAGTCCTTATGACAACTCACTACAATGTGCCGGGAGACTTCTTCCGCCGCCTTAAGGTGAGGGGACTTACAGAAGGAAAGATGGATTATTCGCTCATCGAGACATCCGAGGGAGATATTCCTCACGAGGCCATAAACGTGGCCCGGAGCCTGGATATCGATCCCCAGTGGCTCGCCGAAGCGGAAAAGATATTAAACGAGAACAAAGATTAATTATTAATAAGTACTTCACGATAAACTGACTGAATATGCAGAGTAAAGTAGGTTTAGATTTTGAAAAAGTCCGCCTGGCCAAATCCTTGGCAGAGAAGGTTGCGGTCGAGGTTCAGGCTTTTGTGGAGCGCTATACTACCGTAGCTACGGAAAGGACCATCGCCCGCGCCCTGGGCATAGACGGCGTGGACGAGAGTGCCGTCCCGCTTCCGAATGTACTGGTAGAGCAGCTCAAGGAGAAAGGGGTGCTCTCGCAGGGCGTGATGTTCTACATCGCCAATGCGATGCTAGCCACCGGCCTGACTCCTCAGCAAATTGCTGAAAAGATTGCAAATGAGGGCTATGACATCACAAAAGAAGCCAAGGTCACAGATCCTGTAAAGCTTCAGCAGGTAGTCCAGCCTGTTATAGACGCTACAATCGAGAAAATAAGGAACAACCGCCTGCGCAGGGAGAAATATGTTGCCGAATACGGCGAGGACCGCGCGCGCCCTTACATCTACGTGATAGTGGCTACTGGTAACATCTACGAGGATGTGGTTCAGGCCCAGGCAGCCGCAAGGCAGGGAGCGGACATTATCGCCGTTATCCGTACCACCGGCCAGAGCCTTCTGGACTATGTGCCTTACGGAGCCACCACAGAGGGATTCGGCGGAACCTTCGCCACCCAGGAGAACTTCCGCATCATGCGCAAGGCCCTGGACGAGGTAGGTGAGGAGCTTCACCGATATATTCGCCTTTGCAACTACTGCTCAGGACTTTGCATGCCTGAAATCGCGATTATGGGAGCCCTCGAGGGACTGGACGTTATGCTCAACGATGCCCTTTATGGAATCCTCTTCCGCGACATCAACATGCAGCGTACCCTGATCGACCAGTATTTCTCCAGAATCATCAACGGCTTTGCCGGCGTTATAATCAACACCGGTGAGGACAACTACCTCACCACCGCAGACGCCATCGAGGCGGCTCACACCGTGCTGGCTTCAGACCTTATCAACGAGCAGCTGGCTCTGTTTGCCGGACTGCCTGAAGAGCAGATGGGTCTTGGCCACGCATTCGAGATGGATCCTATGCACAAGAACGGATTCCTTCTGGAACTGGCTCAGGCACAGATGACAAGAGAGATCTTCCCTAATGCTCCGCTTAAGTATATGCCGCCTACCAAGTTTATGACGGGTAATATCTTCAGGGGCCACATCCAGGATGCTCTCTTTAATATTATAGGTATATGGACACACCAGGGCCTTCAGCTTCTGGGTATGCCTACCGAGGCAATCCATACGCCATTCATGAGCGACCGCTTCCTATCCATCGAGAACGCCAACTACATTTTCAACAACCTGCACGATATCGGTGAGGAAGTTGAGTTCAAGGAAGGCGGAATTATCCGCAGCCGCGCCAAGGAAGTTCTGGACAACGCCATCAACCTGCTTCAGGAAATGACCTCCGAAGGTCTTTTCAACACCCTGGAACAGGGCAAGTTCGGCGATGTAAAACGTCCTAAGAACGGCGGCAAGGGTCTTGACGGCGTGACCGAGAAGGGCGCAAATTATATGAATCCGTTTATTGAACTTATGAAAGGGAGGAAATAGATATGAGTGAAGGTTTATATTCAATGGAGGCCAAGAATTACGACAAGACTCTTGACCTGAAGAAAGTAAAGCCGTACGGAGACACTATGAACGACGGCAAGGTGCAGTTGAGTTTCACCCTCCCTGTTCCGGCAGGTCCGGAAGCCATCGAGGCCGCAAAGCAGCTGCTCAAGAAGATGGGCTTCGAGAATCCTCTGGTAGTCTTCTCGCAGGAGCTGACTCCTGGATTCACCTTCTTCAACTGCTACGGAAGCAGCACTATGACAGTTAATTATGCAGATATCTACGTGCCTAAGGTTGAGTCCAAGACTATGAGCATGGAGGCTACGGACGAGTTCATACAGGAAAAGATCGGCCGTCCTCTGGTGGTGGTTGGAGCCAGCACCGGAACCGATGCCCATACGGTAGGTATCGACGCCATAATGAACATGAAAGGCTATGCCGGACACTACGGCCTGGAGCGTTACAAGATGATTGAGGCCTACAACCTGGGAAGCCAGGTTCCTAACGAGGAGTTCCTGGCCAGGGCCATCGAGCTCAAGGCCGACGCCTTGCTCGTAAGCCAGACTGTTACGCAGAAAGACGTTCACATCCAGAACCTTACCAACCTTATCGAGTTGATGGACGCTGAAGGTCTCCGCGACAAGATGATAGTGGTTTGCGGCGGTGCCCGTATCAGCCACGAGCTGGCCAAGGAGCTTGGATATGATGCCGGATTCGGCACCAACACCTATGCCGATGACGTGGCAAGCTTCATCGCTGAGGAATTTGTAAAGAGACACAACAAGTAACTAACAATAATCAATCATTAAATATCAAGATTATGGATAAACAGCAAATTAGAGAGTTTATTGCCAAACGTGCTGCCCTGGAAGTTAAGGACGGCGACGTTGTGAATCTGGGTATTGGACTTCCTACCCTTATTCCTAACTACCTCCCTGAGGGAGTGACTGTTACCATCCAGTCAGAGAACGGATGCCTCGGAATGGCAGCTGACCCTGCACTTTCCGGCGGTACCAGGGATCCTCATTGGATCGATGCCGGCGGCGGATACATTTCACACGAGGCCGGTGCTGCTTCTTTCGACTCTGCAACAAGTTTCGGAATGGTTCGCGGAGGGCACATCAACGTGACTTTCCTCGGCGCTCTGGAAGTTGACGAGAAGGGAGACCTCGCTAACTGGATCATCCCTGGTAAGAGAGCTCCAGGAATGGGTGGTGCCATGGACCTTCTGGTAGGTGCCAACAGAGTTATCCTCACTATGGAGCACACTGCAAAGGGCAACCCTAAGATCCTCAAGAAGTGCCACTTGCCTCTTACAGCAGCTGGCCAGGTTAACATGATCATCACCGAAATGGGCGTGATGAACATCACTCCTGAAGGAATCGTTCTCAGCGAAATCAACCCTGAATTCACCGTAGAGCAGGTTCAGGCCGCTACCGAGGCTACCCTCATTATTTCACCTGATTTGAAGAAGATTGAACTTTAAAATTTAAGATATGGATTTCGAACTTACTAAATCTCAGAAACTGTTTCAGCAGATGATCAGGGAGTTCGCCGAGAAAGAGGTGAAACCTATCGCTGCAGAAGTTGACGAGGAAGAAAAATTCCCTACGGAGAATGTGAAGAAGCTCGGAAAGCTTGGAGTTATGGGTATTCCTACTCCTAAGAACTACGGCGGCGCTGGTGGAGACCACGTTATGTATACCATTGCCGTTGAGGAGCTTTCAAGAGTTTGCGCTACTACTGGCGTTATCGTTTCCGCTCACACTTCCCTTTGCGAGGACGCTATCCTCGACAATGGAACCGAGGAGCAGAAGCAGAAGTATCTGCCTAAGCTGGCCAGCGGCGAGTGGATCGGCGCTTTCGGTCTTACCGAGCCTAACGCCGGAACCGACGCTTCCGCACAGCAGACCATGGCAGTTGAGGACGGAGACGACTACATCCTCAACGGAACCAAGATCTTCATCACCAACGCAGGTGAGGCAGATGTTTACGTAATTGCCACAATGACAGACAAGTCCAAGGGCAATAAGGGTATCACCACCTTCATCGTTGAGGCTACCACCCCTGGTTTCTCAATCGGAAAGAAGGAGCACAAGATGGGTATCAGAGGCAGCGCAACCTGCGAGCTGATATTCGAGAACTGCAGAGTTCCAAAGGCTAACATGCTCGGCAAGCTCGGAGGCGGATTTGCAGTTGCAATGAAGACTCTGGACGGCGGCCGTATCGGTATCGCAGCCCAGGCACTGGGTATCGCCCAGGGCGCTATGGACGAGACAGTTAAGTACTGCAAGGAAAGGAAGCAGTTCGGCAAATCGCTGAGCCAGTTCCAGAACACCCAGTTCCAGCTTGCAGACCTGCAGACCAGGATCGAGGCTGCCAGGTATCTGGTAAGGGCTGCCGCCTGGAAGAAAGACCAGGGAATGCCTTTCAGTGCAGACGCAGCTATGGCAAAACTCTTTGCCGCTGAGACTGCTATGGAGATGACTACCAAGGCAGTGCAGTTCCACGGAGGTTATGGTTACACAAGGGAATATCCTGTCGAGAGAATGATGAGAGACGCCAAGATCACCGAGATCTATGAGGGTACCTCAGAAGTTCAGAGAATGGTTATTGCCGGAAAATTGTTCAAAAAGTAAAAACATCAGATTATGAATATAGTAGTTTGTGTAAAACAAGTTCCGGATACAACCGTTGTAAAAATTGATCCGGTAAAGAACACTCTTATCAGAGAGGGCGTTCCTTCCATCATGAACCCAGACGACAAGGGCGGTCTTGAGCTGGCTCTCCAGCTGAAGGAGAAGTGCGGTGCAAACGTTACTGTCATCACTATGGGTCCTCCTCAGGCAGACCTGGTTCTCCGCGAGGCTTTCGCTATGGGTGCAGACAGGGCTATCCTTCTGACCAGTAGGGCATTCGCAGGCGCCGACACTCTTGCAACCTCCAACGCTTTGGCAGGTGCAATGAGGGCTATCCCTTACGATCTGATCATCACCGGCCGCCAGGCTATCGACGGAGATACCGCTCAGGTAGGTCCTGAGATGGCAGAGCATCTTCACCTGCCTCAGGTATCTTACGTTGTTGACTGCGAGTACAAGGGTGGTAACAACTACCGCGTAAAGAAGGAAACAGAAGACGGATACGAGATTCTGGACGTTGAGGGTCCTGCAGTGTTCACCGTTCTGGCTTCCGGCTACAAGGCCCGCTACATGAACGTTAGAGGCATCGTAGAGGCTTTTGAGCGTGAAGTTGAGATCTGGACAGAGCAGAACATAGACGTTGACGCTTCCAAGCTCGGTCTGAAGGGTTCTCCTACCAAGGTTAAGCAGGCATTCCCTAAGCAGACCAAGGCTGCAGGCCAGGTTTACGAACTCGAGCCAGAGCAGGCTGTTGATGTTATCATCACCAAGATGAAAGAGAAATTTATTATCTAATTGCCTAATACTGAAAGATATGAATAAATCAGACTATAAAGGCGTATATGTTTTCGCCGAACAAAGAGACGGAAAGATCCAGTCTGTTGCTCTCGAACTTTTAGGAAAGGCAAGAGTGCTTGCAGACAAGCTGGGCGAGGAAGTTGTGGCTTTCTTCCCTGGATACAAGAATACTGAAAGCGCAAAGGAACTCGTGGCATGGGGAGCCGACAAGGTTATCGTTATGGATGCTCCTGAACTTGAGCACTATCTGACCGAGCAGTACTCTCAGGCCATGAGCCAGGCTATTGACAAATACAAACCAAGCATCGTGCTTCTTGGTGCAACCACCATCGGAAGAGACCTCGGTCCAAGGCTGGCTTCAAGGCTTGGCACCGGTCTGACTGCAGACTGCACCGCTCTGGATATCTCAGAGGAAAGAGAGCTCCTGATGACTCGTCCTGCATTCGGCGGTAACCTGATGGCTACCATTATGTGTACCGAGCACAGGCCTCAGATGTCTACTGTACGTCCAGGCGTTATGCAGAAGGGCACAAGAGACGAGAACCGCCAGGGTGTCATCGAGAACTTCGCTCCAACCTTCGACGCTTCCAAGTTCAAGGTAAAGCTCGTAGAGAGCGTTAAGGAGAACAAGGGTAAGGTTGACATCACCGAGGCCAAGATCCTCGTTTCTGGAGGCCGTGGAGTAGGAAATCCTGAGGGATTTGCCAAGCTTCAGGCTCTGGCAGACGTTATCGGCGCCCAGGTATCTTCATCACGTGCTATGGTTGACGCTGGTGTCATGCCTCATGAGGTTCAGGTTGGCCAGACCGGTAAGACCGTCCGTCCTGCCCTTTACATGGCTTGCGGTATCTCCGGTGCCATCCAGCACCTTGCAGGTATGGAAGAGAGTGATTTCATCATCGCCATCAACAAGGACAAGTTCGCTCCTATCTTCGGTGTCGCTGATGTAGGTATTGTAGGTGATGTTCACAAGATCATCCCTATGCTCACCGAAAAGCTCTCCAAGATGGTTACTAAGAAGTAGTGACGCATAAATACCTAACAGCTAACTACTTGTAAAATTACCCTCCGGCCGAAAGACTGGAGGGTAATTCATTAATTGTTTGGCAATCTGATGTATATCTGCCACCTGAAAAGCAGGAACTACTGTCTAACCCACAGATAGGTTCCTTCCTTGCATTCCTTGACCAGCCGTAGCATATACTTTTCCTCTATGGCCACGCATCCTGCAGTTGTCTGGTCATCAAGATAATCGCAGTGGATAAATATCGCAAATCCCTTGCCCCACACCACCGGATTGGTGTTGAAGTCTATCGCCATTGCATACTTATAGGATATCTTAAACTTATACAGATATTCGCTTCTTTTCATCTCCCTTGACCCTGGCTCCAGATCCACCCAGGTATTGTAATCTTCCTTTTCTCCAGACCAGTAGGATGTTCTTTGGACTTCCCTGTAGGTCATTCCCGCTCCTGGATCCGGTGCATTTCCAAAACAATACAGCACCTTGAACAGCCCGATAGGGGTTGTCCCGTCTCCATCATGACGGTCTGCACTCAGCCCGTTCTTCCCATAATGGCATGGCACTTCAAATGCCATCTCCCAGCTGAGATCTGTCCTGTTCCACAGACTAAGCTTATGATCCTGTACCAGTATCACCTGTTTAACCTCTTTCGGCAGTGTTTTCAAGTCCTTGATTTTATCAGTGTCCGTGTTAGGGCAAAAAGCCATAGAAACAAAGCAAATAATAGCAATAATCAGTCTCATGTTTCAAAGTTAATAAAAACAATGAAAAACGGGCAGATTATTAACCTGTCCGTTTTTGTTTAAAATAACGTTTGCGTCTTTTAAGAGGCTAGTCCTGTGAAAAGTCGCGTATAATCTTCTTGATGTCTGCAGGGTTGAGGTGGCCGTAAACCTTTTCTCCAACCATAGCAACAGGAGCAAGGCCGCAGGCTCCGACACATCTGAGGCAGTCAAGTGAGAATCTTCCGTCTTCCGTGGTTTCACCCACATCGATACCCAGAGTTCTCTTGAATTCTTCCAGGATCTTCTCAGAACCCCTTACATAGCAAGCGGTTCCAAGGCAAACTGAAACAGGATGCTTGCCTTTTGGAGTCATGGTGAAGAATGCGTAGAAGGTAACCACTCCGTAAACCCTGCTGACAGGGATATTGAGTTTCTCGGCGATTATGGCCTGTACTTCCATTGGAAGGTAGCCGACCGTGTGCTGGGACTCGTGAAGTATGTTGATAAGCTCGCCAGGCTTGTTTCCGAATTTGTCACAGATAGCCTTTATCTTTTCAACGACTGAGCTGCATAATTTTTCTGCCATGTCTTTTCTGTTTTAGGCTAATACTTAATTGTTTTATCTGAGTAATGGGTGTGGAGAAGGGCATGTGCCTTTTCGCTGAGAGGCTTGCCGAAATATTTCTCGTACATCTCAATGATACTCTTGTTTTCGTGGCTCTTTCTCAGAGGCATGTTCTGGTCTTCCTCGTAGATTGCTCTCTGGCGGGCCTTTATAACCTCGAAGTCACCGTGATGGAGTGGCTGTCCGCCGCCGCCGATGCAGCCGCCAGGGCAGGCCATTATTTCAATCACGTGGTACTTGCACTTGCCTGCACGGATCTCTTCCATAAGCTTGCGGGCGTTTCCAAGGCCGTAGGCTATTGCAACATTGAGGGCGAAACCGTCGAAATCGATGGTGGCGGTCCTGAGGCTGTCCATACCTCTTACTTCCTCGAAGTCTATCTTAGGAAGAGGCTTCTTGGTGTAAAGCTCGTATGCGGTTCTGAGAGCTGCCTCCAGCACGCCTCCGGTAGAACCGAAGATTGCTGCAGCGCCGGTGCTCTCTCCGAGAGGATTGTCGAAATCCATATGAGGCAGGGTCTCGAAGTTGATGTTTGCCCTACGGATGAGGGTTGCAAGCTCCCTGGTGGTGATGGAATAGTCGACATCCGGGTTGCCGTTAGTTGAAAATTCCGGTCTCTGGCACTCGAATTTCTTTGCAAGACAAGGCATTACGGAAACCACTACAAGTTTCTCCCTTGGAATGCTCATCTTCTCTGCCCAGTAGTTCTTGGCAATGGCTCCGAACATCTGCTGAGGTGAACGGGCTGTTGACGGATACTTGAGGAGATCCGGGAAGTTGTGCTCGTAGAAGTTAACCCAAGCCGGGCAGCAGGAAGTCATAAGAGGAATTGGAACGCTCTTGTCTCCATTAAGGAATTTGGAAAGTCTTTCCAGAAGCTCGCTGCCTTCCTCCATGATGGTGGCGTCGGCTGAGAAGTCGGTATCGAAAACGTAATCGAAGCCGAGGTCTTTAAGAGCCGCAACCATCTTGCCGGTAACTATGCTGCCTGGAGCGTTGCCGAATTCTTCTCCGAGAGCAACCCTTACCGCAGGGGCAACCTGAACGATAACGGTCTTTTCAGGATTCTCGAGATCATCTATAAGCTGGTCAGTATAAGTTCTTTCTGTAAGGGCGCCCACAGGGCATACTGCAACGCACTGGCCACAGTATGTACAGTCTGTATCCTTGAGCATCTTGTTGAAAGAAGGAGCTATTGTGGTGTTGAATCCTCTTCCAACGGCTCCGAGGGCTCCAACTGTCTGATAGACGTTGCACATTGTCTCGCACCTGCGGCAATAGATGCATTTGTCCATATTCCTTATGATGGAAGCTGTCATCTCCTTCTTCCTCAGCGACAGTTCTCCGGCAAACGGAGTCTCGTTTATGGAAAGATGCTGGGTTACAGCCTGGAGCTCGCATTTTCCGCTCTTTGGGCAGGTAAGGCACTCGTTAGGATGGTCGCTGAGCATGAGCTCGATGACGGTCTTGCGGGCCCTGATAACCCTGATGGAGCTGGTCTTAACCTCCATTCCTTCAGTGCAGGCGGTGCTGCAGGCCGGGGCGAGGTTTCTCCTGCCTTTCACTTCTACAACACATACGCGGCAGGATGCAGGATGGTTGTCTGCGCAGGTTCCCTTGAGGTTCATGTGGCAAAGGGTAGGGATGACAATTCCTATGCTCTTGGCCGCGTCGAGTATCGTAGTGCCCTCAGGAACAACTACTTTATGATTATCAATAATCAGTGATATATTCTGTTTCATAAGTTGGCGGTTTTAGATAACTGAAACTGCTTTGAACTTGCATCTGGACATGCACATTCCACACTTGATGCACTTTGAGAAAATGATTGCATGAGGTTTCCTAGGGAGACCTTCGATGGCTTCAGCCGGGCAGCCGACTGCACAGGCGTGGCAGCCGATACACTTTTCAGGATTGATCATGTATGTCAGCAGGGCCTTGCACTGCTTAGCGCGGCACTTCTTGTCCTTTACGTGTTCAACGTACTCGTCGTAGAAATTGTTAAGGGTGGAAAGGACAGGGTTAGGAGAAGTCTGTCCGAGTCCGCAAAGCGCTGTGTCCTTGATGACTCCGGCAAGAGTCTTGAGTTTGTCCAGATCCTGCATGGTTCCGTTTCCGGCTATGATCTTGTCCAGGATTTCCAGCATCCTCTTGTTTCCGATACGGCAAGGAGTACATTTACCGCAGGATTCTCCCACGATGAAATCCAGGTAGAAACGGGCTACTGAAACCATACAGTTGTCTTCGTCCATTACAATCATACCTCCGGAACCCATCATGCTTCCGGCAGCTGTAAGGGTGTCGAAATCAATAGGGGTATCCAGGTGCTTCTCTGTAAGGCATCCTCCTGAAGGACCTCCGGTCTGAACGGCCTTGAACTGCTTTCCTCCCTTGATGCCGCCTCCGATATCAAAGATAACTTCTCTCAGAGTGGTTCCCATAGGGACCTCGATCAGACCGACGTTGTTGATCTTTCCGGCAAGGGCAAACACCTTGGTTCCCTTGGACCTGTCGCTTCCGATGGAAGAGAACCAGTCTGCTCCCTTATTGATTATAATAGGAATGTTGGCAAGGGTTTCCACGTTGTTGACGTTGGTAGGCTTGCCGTTGTATCCGCTTTCAGCAGGGAATGGCGGTTTGAGGGTAGGTTCTCCTCTTCTGCCTTCCATAGAGTGGATCAGTGCGGTTTCCTCTCCGCAAACGAACGCTCCGGCACCGTATCTGATGTTGATGTCGAATGAGAATGAAGTACCCAGAATCTTCTTTCCAAGGAGACCGAGCTCCCTTGCCTGCTTGATGGCAATCTTGAGACGCTCAACTGCAAGAGGATATTCGGCTCTGATGTAAACCAGGCCGTGAGTGGCACCGATTGCATATCCGCAGATAGCCATGGCCTCGACGATGGAATTAGGGTCTCCCTCCATGATGGAGCGGTCCATGAATGCTCCAGGGTCTCCCTCGTCAGCATTGCAGACCACGTATTTCTCCTTAGACTGGTTCTTGGAAGCAATCTCCCACTTCAGACCGGTAGGGAATCCTCCGCCGCCTCTTCCTCTCAGGCCGGACTTCTTGATTTCATCTACTACGGCTTTTGGACTGCGGTTGAGCAGACAGTCTGCGAGAGCAAAATAGCCGTCGCGAGCAATATACTCCTCAATGTCCTCAGGATCAATCAGTCCGCAGTTCCTTAAGGCGATTCTTACCTGCTTGCGGTAGAAATCCATGTGCTTGGAGTCGGATACTGTAGTCTTCCGTTTCGGATCTACATACAGCAGCCTGGTGACTCTCTTTCCGCCGATAATGTGGCTGGTAAAGATCTCTTCCGCATCCTCAGGCTTAACCTTTGTGTAGAAAGTATTGTCAGGTATTATTTTTACGATAGGGCCATTTTCACAGAAACCGAAGCAGCCTGTAGTGATAACTTCAACCTTGCCTTCAAGATTGTTCTCTGCAATAAGTTTCTTGAAATTCTCGGCGATATGGTGGCTTTCAGAAGCCTTGCAGCCTGTTCCTCCGCAGGTCAGGATCTGCATTTTCGGTGTTCCCTTCTTGAGACCGCAGCATACAGAAGAGTCCTGATGGTCGCTCTGTTCACGGGGTTTGAGATGAACACTCGCTTTTTCACGGATTTTCTTCAAATCCTCAATAGACGATATTTTCATAAAAATCGATAATGCTTTTCATTATTGTTTTCGGGGCATAAAGATAAGAGAAATTCTTTAATTTCTTAATAGTTTTCCAAGAAAATATGTAAAATCACAAGGATTTCACATTCAAAAACCTTCCAATCTGAAATAAAAACCATGAATAGAGGCCTTTCTTTTGAGGTTATTGCTAAATTTTTGTTACAAAGTGCTGATAACCGGGACTTCAAATAACACTGGTCCGGTTTGGTTTTTACTTTTGCACCACGAAATGAACGAAAAAATAATCGAACATTATAACATTTAAAATTCAAGATCATGAAAAAGGTATTGTTTATCGCTGTTGCAGCTCTTGCATTCGTAGCTTGCAAGAACAACACTCCTGCACAGGAGGCTGCTGCTGAGGCTACCGAGGCTGCTGCTGAGGTAACTGAGGTTGCTACTGAGGTTGCCGCTCAGGCTGATTCTACTGTTAACGCTGCTTCTGAGGCTGTTGAGGCTGAGGCTAACAAGGTAGAGGAAGCTGCTAATAAGGTAAAGGATGGTGCAGAGGCCGTTAAGGGTGCCGTTGAGGCTGTAAAGGACGCTGCTGAGACCATCAAGAAGTAATTTGACTTTTTGACCTTACAGTTTGACGGATGGCTAAAACAGCCATCCGTTTTTGTTTAGGCCCGGTTTTTGCAAAATTTGCATTCGTAGCATTATTTTTTTACTTTTAAATCGTAAACAATTTATTAACCCTTAATACTTCACTGTTATGAAAAAGATCATTGCTATGATGTGCGCAGCATTGTTCATGTTCGGCGGAACTTACGCACTTGCTTCAACTGCTTCTGTATCAGAGCCTCAGACCCTTGAGAAGAAGGCTAAACCTGACAAGAACAGAAAGGTTGATACCAAGAACAAGAAGACTGACACTAAGACTGACACTAAGACCGACAAGAAGACTGACAAGAAGACTGACAACAAGAAAGAGCAGAAGGACAGCGGTAAGTCTGATACCAGCAAGAAATAGTTTTCTTTTGTAATAAAAATGAAACGGGACGGATTTGATCCGCCCCGTTTTTTGTTTTCGCTCCGTGAGACTAGAAGAGAGCAGTTACCTTGTCAATGACTTCAGTGGTGCTGCAGTCAGGAGAAAGAACCAGGTCTGCCTTTGCGTTTACATAGTTGAATTCTTTCTTGAAACGCTTTTCTCCACCTCCGGTGACATTCAGCATTATGGTCTGCTCCGGATTTACCTGCCCGTCCTTAATGGCTTTGATCAGACTCATAACTGCCACTCCGGCAGCAGAATAGATATCTATGCCTTCAAGCTCCTCGAACAGTTCGCAGGCTTGGGTGAGTTCTCCGTTGGTGACTTTCTGGAAGTCTCCGTTACTCCATTTCAGAACGTCGAACAATCCTCCGGCTATGGAATAAGGCGGTTTACGGTTGCTAAGAACAGGAGCCTTTATCTGCAGAGCCTTGATCCTGCCCTCATTTTCATCCATCGGAAGAAGGGCGCGGCTGTCGGCCTTCCAGGCGTCATACATAGGAGTGAACGGAACGTTCTGGGAAGGAATCAGTTTCATTATGTGGTCACCGAACCTACCGTCTTCCTTTAGCCTCAGGTTGGCTTCGTAAGCGGCAATCGTACCGGTTCCGCTTCCCACAGCCTGGAAATAGACGTCAGGAATCCTGCCAATCACATGAGCTGCTGACAAAACGGTGGTACCCATTCCGTCTCTTCTGGCCACGTTTTTGGCTCCTCCCTCTTCCATGAAAAGAGGGGATGCGTTCAGTTTGGCAGCCAGGGCTATCGCATCGAAATAGTCGCTTCCCTTCGGGGAGCAGATGACTTTTACACAGTCGTTCAGCCTGTCTTTGAACCAGAGGGCGTCAAGATTGTCTTCAGGAATGGCAATCACCAGGGGGATGTTGTTGTCTGAGCAAACCTGTGAGAAAGCCCTTGCAGTGTTGCCGGCAGAAGCTACAACCAGAATCCTCTTGTTGTCCTCAGCCAGTCTTCCGCATACTGAATAGGCCTCGGTTTCCTTGAAAGAGCAGGTGCGCATAGTGGCGCCTTTTTCCGGCCACCATCCACTGAAGGTTATGTAGAGATTCTTCAGTCCCAGCTTCTTAGCCAGATATTCGCTTTTGTAGGTAACAGGCGCGCAAGACCCCTTGAGGGCCCGGCTTACAGGGAGCCAGTCGGAGAACCTGTAGATTCCGAAAGACGGATCCTTGAAGTCAATCTGCTTCTTGTCATAGATGGCCCTGACAAGCGAAGGGCGTGAGTCCTCCGGATCGGCCATAAGCCATCCAGTGTCATCGAATGCTCTGTGGGTCAGGCAGTTTTCCAGGCGGTAGCTAGTCGGTTTGATTTCCATATCATTTAGTTTTATCATTATTTTTCAATATTCTCGCAGACTATTTCGGCAAAGTCCTTGACAGGAACTTCCGCCTTGCTTCTGATGGCCCTGTAGCACATAGGGCAGGCGGTGACAATCTCGTCAGGATTCTCCGCCATCAGGCTTGTTACAGAACTCTCGGCGATCTTTGCCTTGTCTTTCTCGTCCAGGGTCAGGGTGCCCATGCTATAGCCGCAGCAGATGCTCTCATCCCTTTCCTTGGAGGCTTTTTTCAGCTCGGCGACGGAACTGAGGACGTTTCTAGGCTCTTCGTATATTCCGCAGCCTCTGCCAAGTTCGCAAGGATCGTGGTAGACTATCGCTGAGGAGGATTTGGAAACTTTCAGTTTTCCTTCCTTGATGAGCCTGTCGACCAATTGTGTGTAATGTATCACCTCGATGCCATTCAGCGAATATTCTTCCTTGAAGATTTTCAGGCAGATAGGGCAGGAAACCAAAAGTGTGGTGCATCCTGATTCCCTTATTATCCTGCTGTTGGCCTGGATGGTCTTTTGAGCGGCTTCCGTCCTTCCGGCAAGCATCAAAGGCCTTCCGCAGCAGATACCCTCGTTTCTGTCCATGAACTCGTAGTCCTGGCCGCTGGCCTTGAGTATGGTCTCCACGGACTTTATGATAACCGGGGTGAGATGACTCATGCAGCCGGCAAAATACAGGATCTTGTCGCCGGCTTTTCCAGCCAGGGTTGCGGAACTCTTGGAGGATGCGTCCTCCAGATAAGAGTAATCACACTTTATATTATTGTTCTGTGTTTCCCTCAATGCCCTTCTGATGGCAGGGGAGTTCACTCCCACAGGGCAAAGCGCATAGCACTTGCCGCACATCAGGCACTTGTCTGCTATCTCCCTGGTTTTCCTCTTGTTATGCCTGCGCAAGAAGCGTATGAAATAAACGGAGGAGTATTTTAGATTCTTCTTCTGGACATTCATAGGGCAGGCATCCAGGCAGAGTCCGCAGCTTGAACAGGCGTAGATTTCAGCCTCGGCGAATCCCTTGCGTGGCTTGCGAACCTTCAGGCCGGCATTTCTCATAAGTATGAGGAGCGGCTCGGTCAGGATGTGCATATAGCGCGAGAACGGCATAGCAAGGAAGAACAGTCCAAGGCAGATGGAATAGGCCCACCAGGTAGGAAGGAAATTCAGCTCGTTTCCGAAGAAAGCCCTGAAAACCCAGTTTAGAGGTCTGGTGAGGAATCCGCCACCGCTGAGGTCTGCAGTAAAACCTTCTGCCAAAAGCCTCAGAGGGAAGATTAGCCACAGGCTGTACAAAGCTACGCGGTCAGCCAGTGACGGTTTGGTGGTATGCCTCATTCCCAAGGCTATGGACCTGACTCTCTTGAACATGGCTAGACCGATACCGCTTAGTACATAAAGCAGCAGAAAGTCCATTATGAAGAAGAACACTGAGCCCCTTAGGGTTTCATGAGCTGGATTGATCCATATAAAGAATCTGTAGAAGATAGGGTAGTAAAGCGATCCTTCCGTCAGTCCGGAAAGGTGTCTTGGCGCAAACAACCATACCTCGATATGTCCAACCACGATGAGCAGGAACCATCCGAAGGCAATCGCCGAGTGCATGTATCCGAGAAGGGGTTTCCTCTTCCATATCTTGGTGTGCAACAGGCAGTCGCAGAAAATATCCTTGATATTCTTCCAGGCTGTCTTCGGGTTGAATAAAGACTTTAGAAGCTTGATCCTGTCTTCTCCGGTCAGATGATAAAGAATCCTGACAAGACCTATGAAAAGGTAGACCAGGATGAAGCTTATTCCGATAACGAACGGCAGTACAAAATGATTGTAGCTGTTGGGATAACGGTCGATGATCCCTTCTGGAGATATCTGCAGTATGTTTGATGTCAGAAGATAGATCATTTTCCGTAGATTTTTTGGATTGACAATATCAGGTGGCGGGTGTTGATCCCCCTTGGGCACACCATAGTGCATTTACCACACAACATGCAATGATTCAGGAGTTTGACGGCATCATCGCTGAGTCCGTTCTGAAGAGAAAGGATGGCCTTCCTTAGGCTGGTATCTTCAAAGGCTCCGGCAGTGCAGCTGGCTGAGCAGCTGCCGCAGGCCATGCATTTGAGCACGTCCGGCTCAAGGGCCGCCAGAGAGAGGAATTTCTCCTTGTCTGCCTTGTCCAGGTTGATTCTGGAACTTGGGCTGAAACTGAAACCGAAGTCTATCATTTCCTGAAGTTTTCTTTAATGTACCGGTCTATTTCCATAGCGGCGCTGCGGGCCTCGTGAAATGTGTCCGGAAGAGTCTTGGGACCGGTGCAGGCTCCAGCGTAGAACAGGCCTGGAAGCTTGCTCTTCTGGAGGGAGAGGAATCCATCCCTTGAAGAGAAGAAGCCGTCTTCTTCCACACTGAGATTCAGCTGTCTGCCCACTTTGTGACCCGCCTCGGAAGGCCTCATTCCGGCCATCAGTACCAAGCGGTCCAACGTAACTTTAACAGGCCTGCTGGAGAGAGTGTCTTCCGCTTTTACAAGCAGCCTTCCTTCGGAAGTTTCAGCAACCTCACTCACTCTTCCCCTGATGAACCTGATACCGGCTTTCTGGGCTCTGAGATAAAGGTCCTCGTAGTGGCGTCCGAACATTCTAAGATCCATATAGAAGCAATAAACATTTGCTTCAGGGTAAAGCTCTTTGGTCTCTATGGCCTGCTTTACTGCAGTTGCGCAGCAGACCTTGGAGCAGGCTGGATTGCCGGCTTTTTCGTCTCTTGAACCCACGCAGTGGACGAAGCCGATGGCTTTTGGGGCAGGGGAGAAGGTCTTGCCTTCCCTGAAGACTTGCTCCATATCAGCGTTTGTCATCACCCCATCATAGATGCCGTAGCCATATTCTTCCTTCTTTTCGGCCTTGAACATATCGAATCCGCTGGCCAGAAGCACGGCATCAGCCAGAATGGTTATTCCGTTGGAAAGCATAGCGTTAAAGGAGCGGTCCAGAAGGTTTATGGAGTTCACGTCTGTCTCTGTGAAGCATTTTACATCCTTGATTCCATCCAGCAGCCCGTCCAGAACTTCCTTTGCCGGAGTCTGGTCAGGGAACAGGCGGTCCCATTTGGCAAGGTGTCCGCCAAGGCGTTTTTCCTTTTCTGCCAGAATCACATTGTATCCCATCCGGGACAAAACTGCGGAGGCTTCCAGTCCGGCGGGTCCGCCTCCGATAACCAATATGTTGTTTTTCATAACTTTACTTCAGACATTGTGGTTTTTGGGGCTGTCCGAGATCCTTCCCGTTCTTGCCCAGATATTTCTTTGCTGGATCATATGGTATTCCGATTTTGTCTAACAGCGGTTCCACGCTTACCTGATGTGTCTGGAGACCCAGGTCCCAAGGGTCGTAACCCATTACAAGACCGGCAACTTCCTCGTATGTGAACACCGGGATTCCATGCCCGTCCTGCCCGTAGGTTTTGCCCTGTGTCTCGGCGATTACATATTGCCATCTATCAAGGAAATAAGGGCATCCAGGGCAGTTTGTTATTATCATGTCCGGTTTAAACGGTTCCATACTCTCGAATTTCTTGTGGGTGTTGGAAAGCGAATAGCCTCTGTTCCCCTTGATGAAGTACTGGCGGAAACCAAATCCGCAGCAATGCCTTCTTTCCGGATAATCAACGATCTGACCTCCCCAGGCCTCTACCATTCCAACTAGTACGTAAGGATATTCGGCACCTCCCACGCCTTTGGAAGGGAACATCTTGGAATAGTGACAGCCTATATGCTCCACAACCCTGAGAGGTTCTCCGGTATTCTTGTTCACCAGCTTGTATTTGCTCTTGGCTGCTATCTGCATCCTATACTTGAATATCAGGTCGCTGGCGTGGACCAGGAACTTTGGCTTAGCAAATTCCAGATGGCAGCTTTTCCACAGGTTCTCCGCGATTTTCTGCTGGAGTTCAGGATACTCTCTCCAGGTTTCCATTGTTTCGCAGTACAGGCCGAATGAGGTGATGCAGGAGCATACATAGTTCTCGTAGCCATATTTGTGCATCAAGGCAAACTGCCTGGCTATGATGGTCATAACCGTTTCCTGCGGAATCGTGTCAGAGTGGTATGCGATTCCTCCGCAGGTGGTGTGGTGCTCTGTCTCGAATATGTCTTTTCCAAGCTTGTTTCTGGTTATGTCCAGGAAAGTTGCCTCGGAGGCGGGGAAGAAAGACTGCCTGATGCAGCTCCTTACATAGAAATAATGGTCTTCCGGTATCTCTTTCTGGTATTCGGCCCAGATTTTCTTTTTTCCTTCGTAAATCATCTTCTAGTGATTGAAATGTTTTGGACTGCACTCAGTGTAGATCTTCTGGCAGTACTCTTCTTCTGTCAGCCCGAGCTCCTCTGCTTTCTTAAATCCTGCATTCTTCACATTTTCAAGCATTTCAGTAGCTCCGGTAATATCGTAGATTTTTTTCAGTTCATCCAGATCCTTCTGTGGTATCTTTCTCATTGCGCCTGGACCTTCCTTGTCCAGGTTGCCGCCCAAGCGGTCAAATACTTCGTCGATATTCTTTTCCACCCACTGCCAAACTACTCCCGCTTCCAGATGCGCGTCGTATTTGAAGGCTCTGGCGTATATGCAGTAGCCATAGTTTAGGATGTTGTGGTTGAGGTCCTTGCATAAAAGATACATCTGCCTTCCCTTCTCGGATTCCATAAAGAACCCGGTTTGTATGGAAAGACTTCTGAGTGCCATTATTATAAGGCCGGCTGCGTTCTTTCTCGGGCATCTGGTTACACAGCTTAAACATTCTCCGCAATACCAGATAGTATCGCTCTTGAGCAGTTCTTCAATCTGCGCATCATCTTGATGCTGAACTATATCGACGATTCGTCTAGGATCGTAGCGGTAGAACTCCGCAGCCGGGCAGATGGCAGTGCAGGTACCGCAGTTTATGCAGGCGTTCAGACCCTCCCGGAGCCTGTAATCCTTCATCAGTCTGTCGTAAAGTTTTCCCATCTATGCAGTTACTTTGGAGTTGGTAGGGTACTTGGCCGCCAGGGCCATGAGATCTATATCGTTATTCATATTCTCGGCCATCTTGCTGAGGACCTTGATGAATGACTGCAGATCCTCCTTTGCTATGCCGTTTATTATCTTGTCTACGGCTTCAATAGCGACATCGGTAACCTTGTCCTTTATCCTCATGGCATATTCGGTTACCTCTATCAGGTTCTGGCGGCGATCTTTAGGGTTGCTGGCCCTGCGCACCAGATTCCTTTCTTCCAGCCCGTCCACGAGCTTTACCACGGAATTCTTGTCTTTAAGCATGTAGTCGGCAATCTGCTGCTGGGTAAGAACTCCTTCGTCCCAGAGAGTGTCCATGACAAGGAACTGCTCAGGGGTGATGTTGAAACCCTGGCTTTCGAAAATCCCGGCTACATACTGCTTGAAACGGTTATGCACCAGGTTCAGGAACATTGCCACTTGTTTATTCAGTATCATATAATACGAATTTGTATAGTAAGAGGTTTTACTTTCAAAAACGATTACAAATATAGCATAAAAGCGGTCTTGTTGGACCTTTATGCCAAAGAAATGGTGACTATGATGTAGAGGATGTAGAGAGCAAAGAGCATCGCTCCTTCTATTCTCCTGATCTTGAAGCTTGTCCTCGCCGATACCAGGAACAGAAGGGTAGCCAGGAGCAGGAAGATGAAGTGAACATGGTTGACGCTTGCCAGCGGAAGTGGGGTGACCGTGGCGCAACCTCCGAGAATCAGGAAAACATTGAAGATGTTGGATCCAATGACATTTCCGATAGCGATTCCCACTTTCTTGCGGCAGGCGGCCATTACGCTGGCGGCAAGTTCCGGAAGGCTGGTTCCGACAGCTACTATGGTTGCCCCAATAAGGGTATCGGAGACACCTCTGGCCCTTGCCAGGATCGTTGCGTTGTCTACAAGTATGTTACCGCCCCAGATAAGGACTGCGAGTCCGCCCAGGAACATAACCAGGGAAACAAGGAAGTTCTTCTTGACAACCGGCTTCTCCTCTTCCTTGGTATCGGTTTCCGCCGCTTTTTTGGCTTCTTCGTGCCTGTTTGCGCTCGCGATGGAGTAGAACATGAAAACCAGGAAGAAAAGCAGGAGAACCAGACCCTCGGTTCTGGATATCATGTTTCCTGTCATCTGGTCATCGATGGTAAGTGTTTCTATCTGGGCGTCCAGGGAAACGATTATAAGGACAACTGTAGACAGCAGCATGAACTGCATATCTCTGTTGACATTGATCCTGGATACCGTCATAGGATAGATTATGGCACTTAATCCTATGATGAGAAGGATGTTGCAGATGTTAGATCCCAGGATGTTACCTACGGAAAGACCAACGCTTCCTTTCATCGCACCCAAGAATGAGACTACCATTTCCGGCGCACTGGTACCGATTGCGACGATAGTCATTCCTATAACAATGTCAGATATGCCGAAGCGGCTTGCTATCCTGGATGATCCATCCACAAGGAAGTTGGCTCCGATGATTATCATCGCCAAACCTAGAATAATCAGAAGTATGGTAGTTGTCATAATCGTTTGTTTTGCGGTTTAATATTCGTCCCAGCTCTTTATCTGTACCTGGTCTATGTCCAGGTTGCAGAAAGCGTTGATGAACGCGCTGGCCAGGCGGGTGTTTGTCAGAAGCTGGATATTGAAGTCAACGGCTGCCCTGCGGACCTTGTACCCGTTGTCAAGCTCGGTCTTGGTCAGGTTCTTAGGTATGTTGACCACCATATCTATCTTCTTCTGGCGGATAAGGTCCAGAGCCTGAGGGCCCTTTCCCTTTTCGCTCGGCCAGTAAACCAGGTTGGTCTGTATGTTATTGTCTTTTAAGTATCTGTAGGTACCTCCAGTAGCGTAGAGCTTGTATCCCATGCGGCTGAGTTTCTGGCAGGCTTCCAGCATTTCAGCCTTCTCCTTGCCGTCTCCGGTGGAAAGGAGGATGCCCTTGGCCGGGATGCTGTATCCAACGCTGAGCATGGACTTGAGCACGGTTTCAGAGGTATCGTCACCGATGCAGCCGACTTCGCCTGTGGAAGCCATATCCACTCCCAGTACCGGATCTGCCTTAAGGAGCCTCGAGAACGAGAACTGAGGGGCCTTGATTCCGACATAGTCCAGGTCGAAGGCGCTCTTGTCCGGAGTCTTGAACTTTTCTCCGGCCATGACTTTTGTGGCAAGTTCTATGAAGTTTATTTTCAAGACCTTGCTTACAAACGGGAAACTTCTGGAAGCTCTCAGGTTACACTCTATCACAAGGATATCATTATCCTTTGCCATGAACTGGATGTTGAACGGACCGCTGATTTTCAGTTCCCTGGCAATGGTTCTGGAAATCTTCTTTAGCCTTCTTACGGTCTCCACATAAAGTTTCTGAGGAGGGAACTGTATCGTAGCGTCTCCGGAGTGGACTCCGGCAAATTCTATGTGTTCGCTTATTGCGTAGGCTACTATCTCGCCGTCCTTGGCCACTGCATCAAATTCTATCTCCTTGGCATGCTGGATGAATTCGCTCACCACCACGGGATGCTTCTTTGAGACGTCTGCGGCCAACTGAAGGAACTGCTTGAGTTCGTGGTTGTTGGAGCATACGTTCATAGCCGCTCCGCTGAGTACGTAAGATGGTCTTACAAGAACAGGGTAGCCCACCTTGTCCACAAAGGCATGGATGTCGTCCAGGGTCGTAAGTTCGCTCCAGCGAGGCTGATTGATGCCCAGACGGTCCAGCATCGCTGAGAACTTATGACGGTCTTCCGCATTGTCTATGGACAGGGCAGAGGTTCCCAATATCCTCACATTTGCATCGTTGAGCCTCATAGCCAGATTGTTAGGAATCTGTCCGCCCATACTTACCACAACTCCGTAAGGGGATTCCATCTCGAAGATGTCCATAACCCTCTCGTAGGTGAGTTCGTCAAAATAAAGGCGGTCGCACATATCGTAGTCTGTGGAAACGGTCTCCGGGTTGTAGTTTATCATCACACCCCTCCAGCCGCATTTGCGCAAGGTGCTCAGACAGTTTACGCTGCACCAGTCAAATTCCACGGAACTGCCTATGCGGTAAGCTCCGCTTCCAAGGACGATTATGGACTTGTGGTCTTTCTCGAAGTTTATGTCGTTGGCGGTTCCGTTGTATGTCAGGTAGAGGTAGTTTGTCTTTGCCGGGAATTCCGCCGCCAGAGTATCTATCTGCTTGACTACAGGGAGGATGCCAAGGGACTTGCGGTACTCGCGGACCTTGATCGCATAGCTGTCCGGGTCTGCCTTGCCCTTGAGGACCAGCCTTCCTATCTGGAAATCTGAAAAGCCGCTTGCCTTGGCCCTCTGCATCGTTTCGGTGTCTATATCCCTGAGGTCCTTGAGACGGGAAAGATCTTTCCCGATCAAGTGGATATTGTAGAGTTTCTGGAGGAACCACTTGTCGATCTTTGTGGCATCGTGGATCCTGTCTACAGTGTATCCTGCTTCAAAAGCCTTGGCGATGACGAAGATACGGCTGTCTGTAGGTTCCTTGAGCTCCTTCTCTATGTCATCCACCTTCATTTCCTTGTTGGCAACGAAGCCGTGTGCTCCGCGACCGATCATCCTGAGACCTTTCTGGATAACCTCCTCGAAGCTCCTTCCGATGGCCATCACTTCTCCCACACTCTTCATACTGCTGCCAATAAGGCGGCTGACTCCATGGAACTTGGAAAGGTCCCAGCGAGGAATCTTGCACACGATATAGTCCAGGGCCGGCTCAAAGAAGGCCGGTGTGGTCTTTGTCACGGAATTCTTCAGGTCGAACAGTCCGTAGCCCAGTCCGAGCTTGGCGGCCACGAATGCCAGCGGATAGCCGGTAGCCTTGGAGGCCAGGGCGGAAGACCGGCTCAGACGGGCGTTCACCTCAATCACCCTGTAGTCTTCGCTTTCCGGGTCGAAGGCATACTGGACATTGCATTCTCCCACGATGCCTATATGCCTGACTATCTTTATGGAAAGCTCCCTGAGCAGGAAGTATTCGTGATTAGTGAGGGTCTGGCTTGGAGCCACCACGATGCTCTCTCCGGTATGTATTCCAAGAGGGTCGAAGTTTTCCATGTTGCAGACCGTTATGCAGTTGTCGAAACGGTCTCTGACAACCTCATATTCTATTTCTTTCCAGCCTTTAAGGGATTTTTCCACCAACACCTGCGGGGAGAATGTAAAGGCTTTTGCGGTAAGTTTCCTCAGTTCCGAGTCGTTGCTGCAGAAGCCGCTGCCCAGTCCTCCGAGGGCGTAGGCTGCCCTGACAATAACGGGATAGCCCAGTTGGTTGGCAGCCTTCAGGGCGTCTTCAATATTCTCTACAGCGTGGCTCTTTATGGTCTTAACTGAAATCTCGTCCAGTTTCTTAACGAACAGTTCCCTGTCTTCCGTGTCCATTATTGCCTGAATAGGGGTTCCAAGCACCTGTACCTTATATTTATCCAGGACTCCGCTGCGGTATAGCTCCACTCCGCAGTTGAGGGCGGTTTGTCCTCCGAAAGACAGAAGTATGCCTTGAGGCTTCTCTTTCTGGATGACCTTCTCCACAAAATAAGGAGTTACGGGCAGGAAGTAAATCTTGTCAGCGATGCCTTCTGATGTCTGCACAGTGGCGATGTTAGGGTTTATGAGCACTGTCTTTATGTGCTCTTCCTTCATTGCCTTGAGAGCCTGGGATCCGGAGTAGTCGAATTCTCCGGCTTCACCGATTTTCAGTGCGCCGGAACCCAGAATGAGGACTTTCTTTATAGACTTCATTTACAGGAGGTTTATGAACTGGTCAAACAAAAATTCAGTATCGGTCGGGCCGCTTGTGGCCTCTGGATGGAACTGGGCGGAGAAGAATGGTTTCTTCTTATGGCGGATGCCCTCGTTGGTGCCGTCGTTCATGTTCACGAACAACGGTTCCCAGTCTTTGTCCAGGGTCCTGTCATCCACGGCGAATCCATGGTTCTGACTGGTTACGAAGCAACAGTCGGTTCCGAGCATCCTTACCGGCTGGTTATGGCTGCGGTGCCCGTATTTGAGCTTGTAGGTCTTGGCTCCCGCCGCCCTGGCCATCAGCTGGTTGCCCATGCAGATGCCGAAGATGGGCTTGTTCCCTTTCATCGCAACCTTAAGATGCTCTACGGCCTTGGTGCAGAGTTCCGGGTTTCCCGGACCGTTGGATATGAACAAGCCGTCCCATTCCAGAAGGTTGAAGTCATAGTTCCAAGGAACCCTCATGACTTCCACATTTCTGTTTATCAGGCATCTGAGAATATTGTTCTTTACTCCGCAATCCACCAGCACCACTCGTTTTGTTCCCTTTCCGTAGACCGTAACATCTTTGCATGAAACTATATCCACCTGGTTATCCAGGTTGGGGTCGGGAATAGCTCCCTTCTTGCGACTGCCCAAAGGCACTATCCTTCCCAGCATAGCGCCATTTTCCCTAAGCACCTTTGTCAGTTCCCTGGTGTCAACCCCGTAGATTCCTGGAATCTTATGGCTTTTCATCCACTGGTCCAGGCTTTTGGCTGAATCCCAGTGGCTGTAGTTTTCCGAGTAGCAGGAGATCACAAGTCCCCGGACGTGTATCTTTTCAGATTCGAACACCTTTGATATGCCGTATTCATCCACCCTGTCTTCAGGTACTCCGTAGTTTCCGATAATAGGGTAGGTTATGCACAGTATCTGTCCTGAATAGGACGGGTCCGTCAGGCTTTCCGGGTAGCCGACCATTGCGGTGTTGAATACTACCTCTCCGTCTGCACTCTTCTGATAACCAAAAGAATAGCCCTGAAATTCAAGGCCATTCTCCAAAACTAGTTTTATGTTTTTCTGTGATTGCATCATCAAAGGTTCAAATCGAGGTGCAATTTACAAACTTCTTGCGAAAATACCCCAGAATTCTTCCTTAAGTTCTTCCCAGGTTTTCTGCTGGGATGCGCTCAGGCGGCTGCAGTAGCTGTTCAGAAGCTCCACGGCTTCTTCCTTGCGGCCTTCCTTGATCAGTTGTACCGCTTTCTTTTCCAGGGCGGGAGCATCGGCGAAGATCATGTCGTCATACTCCTTCAGTGCCTTTTTCATTCTGGAGGCCGTCCTGTTCCATCCGAATGCCGCAAGGCGGTTGGTTTCCCTGAAACGCCAGATAGCAGCATCCTTGCGGTAACGTTTCTGCCCGCATACCTCAAATCCTGCAGGTAGCTTTGTTTGGCCGGCGTAGATCGGCACCCTAGGGGTAAGGGCCGGAATGTCAAATGCGAAGTAAGCCACTCCGCCGACTTCGTCCGGAAGCCAGCTGCGTAACTTGATAATCTCTGAATATGAGCACTGTATCACGGAAATCGTATAGGCCCAGGAAACCGTTCCCGGCTTGAGGTTGTTCAGGAGGGAACGCATTGCATTGGTCATATAGGGACTTACCGGACAGGTTGTGTCAGAGACTGCGACCAGTTCTCCGTTTTCATTCCTTGTCCACCTCTTGACCTCCGTGTTGAGGTTCTTGAGCATATCGAACTCAGTCCCCTCGTAAGTGGAGCGGTAGATCTCGAACATCTGCCTTGCGCTGACTTTCTTCTTTGGCTTGATTGTGAACGGAATCTCCTCGTCTTTCATTGTCAGGCCAAGGCCAGGGTCCAGGGTGTTGAACACAAAGACCTCCCTGTGTGAGAAGTTCTTGCCTTTCTGCCCGTCCTCTGAAACCATCTTGTAGAACTTGAAAGGGGACTTTCCGTCCCAAAGACCCAGTTCCTTGCATCTTTCCCTAAGGTCAGAACCGTACATGAAATTATCCGGATCGGAGAAATTCACTGTCCCAATCCTCGGAACGTTGGCGCTTATTCCCACGTGGTCATCCGGAATCCTCTGTGCAACCCACAGTGCTCCAGGCTTTTTGCCGCTTTTTCCGGTGCCGTATATCTCAAAGAACCAGGCCTCGTTCTTGTCTATTACCGTAAGGCATTCGCCGTTGTCGGCAAAGCCGTATTCTTCTGCCAGGCTTCCCATCAGGCGGATGGCGTCCCTGGCCGTAGAGCATCGCTGAAGAGCCACTCTTTCAAGCTCTTCTATAAGGAACAGGGCATCTCCGCGGCGCAGGTCCTGGCGGCCTTCGGTTGTGGTTTCTCCAATGGCCAGCTGCTTTTCGTTCATGCAAGGGTAGGCCACGTTCATATATCGGAAAGTCTCCTTTTCCGGGGCCGGTATTGAGCCCTTGACTTCCACGTCCCTCGTGTCGTACGGCTCTTCCGTGTGCATCAGGCCCCAGCGGATCTCATCAACGCTCCCTGGAGCAAATACCTTTCTCGGCTCCATCGTGAGCCAGGTCCTGAAGTTGGAGTCGCAGGTATGGGCTGTCATCACCGATCCGTCGTCCGAGGCTTGCTTCCCTACTACTATAGACGTGCATTGAGCTGAAGCCAAACATGGCATAATAAGGCCAAGTAGGGTCAGCATCGCGAATGATATGACAAACTTCCTCATTTCCAATTACATGCTTCGTGCAAAGATGCTCCAGAATTCTTCTCTCATCTCCTCCCAGGTTCTCTGCTGGGATGCGCTCAGGCGGCTGCAGTAACTGTTGAGAAGCTCCACGGCCTCTTCCTTCTTGCCTTCCTTGATAAGTTTTGCGGCCTTTTCTTCAAGTGCCTTGGTGTCTTCAAACAGCATCTGGTCATACTCGGCGAGGGCTTTTCTGACGCGGTCTTTGGTTCTGTCCCATCCGATGGTAGCCACGCGGTTGGTCTCCCTGAACTTCCAGATGGCGGCGTCTTTGCGGTAGCGGTGCTGGCCGCATACGTCAAATCCGGCAGGCAGTTTTGTCTGTCCGGCATAGATAGGCACGCGTGGGGTCTGGGCCGGGTTATCGAAGGCGAAATATGCCACTCCGCCCACTTCGTCCGGGAGCCAGCCTCTGAGTTTAACTATCTCTGAATAAGAGCACTGGATCACTGCTATCGTCCTTCTTCTAGGGGCGCAGCCTGGTTTGAGCATGTTCAGCAGTTCCCTTGTGTCGTTGGTCATGAACGTGCTGATAGGGGCGGTGGTGTCGGTGACGGTCTTCATTCCTCCGTCTTCTCCCCTGACTCTTCTTTTAACGGCTACTTTAAGGTCCTTGACCTGGTCAAGGTCGGTTCCGTCATATGTCTGGCGATATAGCTCGAACATCTTCTGGGCAGACACTTTCTCCTTCGGCTTTACGGAGAAAGGCATTTCGTCGTCTTCAAACTTGAGACCCAGATCCGGAGCCAGAGTGCTAAGCACAAAGAACTCTCTGTAACTGAAGTTCTTCTTTTCTGAACTTACCATCGGCCAGAACTTGAACTGAGACTTTCCGTCCCACAGCCCCAGTTCCTTGCATCTTTCCTTCAGGTCGGAAGCGTACATGAACTTGTCCGGATTCTTGAAGTCAATCACCTCTATTCTAGGAATGTTGGCGCTTATGCATACGTGGTCGTCCGGGATTCTCTGGGCGGCCCACAGGGCTCCTGGCTTCTTGCCGCTCTTTCCGCTGCCGTAAATCTCGAACAGCCAGGCTTCTTTCTTGTCGATTACGGTAAGGCTCTCTCCCCAGTCTCCATAGCCGTATTCCTCTGCAAGGCTTCCCATCAGGCGTATGGCATCGCGAGCCGTAGAGCACCTCTGAAGGGCTATTCTCTCCAGTTCCTCTATCTGGAACATTCCGTCCTTGTTTACCAGTTCTCGCTTTCCGTCCGTGGTGGTTTCTCCCATTGCCAGCTGCTTCTCGTTCATGCAAGGGTAGGCCACGTTGAGGAACTTGAACGTTTCTCCCTCAGGTGCCGGAATGCTTCCTTTGAGAATCGTATTCCTCAAGTCAAACGGCTCTTCGGTGTGCAGCAAGCCCCAGCGAATCTCGTCCTGGCCGTTTGCAAAAACCTTCCTCGGCTCCATAGTCACCCAGGTCCTGTAGTTGGCATCACACGTGTGGGCTGTCATCACAGACCCGTCATCAGAAGCCAGCCTGCCCACCACAATCGATGTGCAGCTTTCCTTTATTGGTTCATCTTCAGGAAGATAAGGTGTGACTTGTGCATATGACAAAACAGGATTGATTAGCAACAGAACGGCAATAGCCATCGCCGACGAATAAAGAAACCTTCTCATAAATATCTTGTTTTTGGTTACAACAAATATAATAAAACTGCGGATACCCCCGATTTATTTGTACCTTTACTCCTGATATTATTTTGCTGTTATGCGCCCCGGATACAGGAAATTACTGATTTGGCTCGCCGCTTTGGCCGGAACTGCGGCATCATTGTTCTATGTATTTGACAATTATGCAGACCAGATTCTGACTGGCATCGCAGATAATTATATTAAAAAGGAACTGGTCAAGACAGATTCCCTTTCCTTGAACTATTCCAACCTTGATTACAGCCTTGCCACAGGCAGGATCAAGGTAAAGGACATCGAGTTTTCCTATCTTCCTAAAAATATAGAAGGTTCCTGCAAAAGCCTGGAATTAGGGCCATTGAAGCCTCGTCAGGTATGGCGTGAAAAGCAGGTGGCCCTGGATTACGTCAGGATCAGGGAGCCGAAGTTGTCAGTTCGCCTCAAACCTGACAGAAAGGAGAAGGACTCTGTTCAGGTCAAGGAAGTCTCAGAAAGCGGTATTGTCAAGTATATAAAGAAGATTGGAGTTAAACTGGTTGAGATAGATAACGGTTGCTTTTCTCTGCGACGCACCGGGAGCAAGATGGATTTGTCTGCCGATAGTATCTGCCTTTCCGTATATGACTTGGGATATGGTCTGGATGACAGGAAACTGACCTATTGCGACTCGCTCTATGATTTTTCCGCCTCGAATTTCGTTTTCGCGTCCAAGGACAGCCTTTACCGTCTTGACGTGGACAATATTGCAACCCGGAACTCCGGTGGACTGTTTATGAAAGGCATCCACGGGCGGAATACAACTTCCAAAACCCGCCACGCCGATGCCAAGGGCAAGGTGCCGGTAACCTGGTCTGATTTCAAGGCCAGGACTTTGCGCACCTCGTCCGTAAATATAGTTCGCACGGTTCTTCAGAAGCGGATTTCAATAGACAGCATATTCATAGACGGAGACCAGATGACATCCTATCGCGATGCCAGGTATCAGCCGAAGAAGGAATTTCCTATGCCTCAGGAGTCTATCCTGAGAATTCCGCTGCCTGTCCATATCGGTATGATTGATATCAAGATTACCTATTACTATATGGAGATAAAGCGCCCTGAGGGATCTGCCGGACGGTTGCGATTCCACGATACGGGCCTTAAAATAAGCCGATTCTCCAATGATCCTGATCATACCACGGTTTTCCGAATTACACCGCGTATGGGGAAAGGACAAGCTGACGTTACTCTAATTCTGAAGAATGACCGCAACTCTTCGTTCACCTTCAGTGGCAATGCCCGAAATGTCAGTATCAGCGACTTTGGAGGTCTCATCGGTCCACTTTTCGGAGTCTCTGCGACCGGTAGCATACAGAACCTCAAAACATCGTTCTCGGGTAATAAGTTTTCCACTAAAGGGAATTTCTGCATGCTTTACGATAACCTGAAGCTTGAGGTGGATTCCCAGAAGACACCGATTGCTTTTCTTTCCAAGCATAGCAAGGCAGTAAGTTTGCTGGAGGGTGGGATTATCCATAGACAGAACCCGCGCAAGCTTAAGAAAGAGCCTTTTACCTGTTCAATAACCGCTAAGAGAGATCCGATGAAAAACTATGGAGCCTATATTGTATCCACTCTCCTGAACGGGGTTGAGCAGACTGTCCTTAATTCCGTGGCATACAAGGAGGCGCAAAAGATGAAAGGCCGTAAAAACATTTTAGAAAAAAAGGATAAGCTTGTCGAGCGCATCAAGGAAAAGAAACAGGAGTATAAAACCCGTCGGCAGAAGAGGAAATCCGAAAAATAAATCGTATATTTACAAGCAAATAAAACTTATAGTTATGAAATACGTATCTTACCTTGTACTGGCCATTGTTGTTTGTTGCTGCCTTCTGTTCATGTCTATGGACGGCAAGAAACTCAAGCTTAAGGGAACAAAGTGGGTTTGGGTTGAGAAGATCTTTGTGGCAGATGCCGGAACAATGACGGTGAACCACACACTCGATTTCACTACCAAGAACGATGTAATCATAGGCTTTAATTCCTATATGCCGCCTCATCCTGCAATGTACATGAATCCGGATGGAGAGGTTCCGACCATGCCTGGCTGGAGTAATTCAGATACTAAAAAAGGAACTTATAAAGTCAAGGGAAATACCCTGACAATTACCTTTGAGGACGGATCTGAGGAGATTTTCGATTATCGCGATGGAAATCTTGTTTCCTGGAAGAGAAGTCTTGAGGGCAAAGAAAAGGTTTATGTTCCTTGCACGGAATTCAAATCCCCAGAAAATTCCTGACCACCCACCATATTAGGTATAGTGCCACGTAAGACAGAATAGTGTATTTGCTTGTGGCAAAGTTATATAGGGAGACGGTTAATCTGGACGGGCCGGGCCTGTTCATCATCAGTGTGGAATAGGCTGTAACCAAAAGCAGGGGAATCGCGATTACAAAGAAAAGATTATATGAAACTGCCTCGGCGATTCTGCCGTGCAGGCACGCGTGTATAGCCCTCTGGGCGCCGCAGGACGGGCATTGGTATCCCGTAAGAAACTTCATCGGGCATTTGGGAGCAATATTGGATTCCACGGGATTTACGAAATAATAAAATACCCCTGCCGCAATAATAGCGACAGGGATTATCCACATCCATATCCTATGGAAATTCCGGGCCATCAGGTCCGCTAATAGAGATTAGGATAATTAACAATGCCAGAGCCGATTCCTGCTGCAGCTGCTATGATGACAACCACGATATATATGATAATAACCAGGAACGACGAAGCTGCGGCCACGATTGCCCAGGTTGCTGCTTTCCTGGAGGAATCCTTGGCTTCCTGATAACGGCCGCTGAACCACAATCCATCTACCCTTGATGCAAACACAATGGAAACGATACCCAGTGGAAGGCAGCAGAGAATGGTGGTCAAGATTCCCCAAACCAGGTTGTTGGAAGGTTTTGGGAATGGCGGAGCCTGATACTGGTTAGGCTGCTGATATCCGTATGGATTCTGGTAACCCTGCTGGTATTGATACTGGTTCTGATACTGATTCTGGTTCTGGTTCTGATCTGGATTAATTACTTCCATGGCATTTTCTGTTTGAGAATGTAAAGATACTAATAAAATCTCTTATATTTGGGAAAACGAACTATGGAGTGGTTGCAAAGTCTCGGTTTGCTTGGTCTTTTCCTTGGTAGCTTTCTGGCGGCTACCATAGTTCCTTTTAGTTCGGACATCCTGTTTGTAGGGATATTGGCAGCCACAAAACAGACGGTTGCCTGCCTGGCTGCGGCGACGGCAGGAAGCTTCGCCGGAAGCGTAGTCACGTACGAGATGGGCCGGCTCGGAAAGTGGGAATGGATTGAGAAATGGCTTGGGATTTCTCCTGAAAAACTTGATAAACAGCGTGTCTACATATCCAAATATGGAATTTGGCTGGCTTTGGTAGCCTGGTTGCCGTTCATTGGAGATGTAATGGTGCTAGGACTGGGATTCTACCGTACCAGAAGACTTTTAACCTACATCCTTCTTCTTGTGGGCAAATTCCTCAGGTATTTATTCTGGACAATTGTTCTAACGGTCTGACTCTCCGTAAAGCAGTCTTGCGGCAGACGGAGCCATCTTGGTGTTGGAGTGGCCGACACCTTTGACATATTCTTTCCTCCAGTTGAACGGATTGCCTCTCACTTCTGCGTCTTTCTGGCAGAAAGAGAAGAAGGCATTGCCTCTGGCAAGTCTTGTAAGGCCCTGGGCGTCAGTCTCCGGAGTCTGTCTCAGCGATGATGTCCTGAGAGTGTCCGCATCGCCGAGAAGGATAATCATCTTCTTGCCATAATAAGCCTTCACGTCTGCGCCGCTGCCGTTTATGCCGTATGGATAGGAGACGGTGTCAGACGGGTAGGTATACCAGCCGGCGTTGGCTGCAACGGCTCTGTCCAGATGAGGCGTAGGGTTGAAAAGCAGGAAGCGGTGCACGAACTGGCCTCCGGCGGAATGGCCGTAGATGCTGAAAGACTTTGCTTTGGAATCGCTGTGGGCTGTAAAGTAGTTGAAGACCTCTTCTATAAGGACATAGACCCTCTCGTTCTCAGGGTTGTATGATCCGTCTTCAGATGTGACATTGCCCCTCTGGTAGAAATCATCCGGAAACTGTTCAGAAGAAAAAGTCGGAACCAGGACGATGAATCCGTATTTGTCTGCCTGTTCTACCCACTGGTCGCGGTATTCATCTCCGTTGCGGTCCATTCCGTGCATTACAAAAAGCACTGGCATTGAGGAGATTTCCCCGTTTGGAATGTGGTAGAAAACCTTTACGCTCTTGCCTTCAAAAGGGCCGTGGCAGGCATATTCCACAACAGAAGAACCTTCCGTGAAAAGGATTTCCTTTCGGCAGGAAGACAGAACTATTAAAACAGCGGCAAAAAACAAAAAAGACAGAAGACGTTTCATGACAATTGATTTTTTGTAAAGTTAAGCAGTTTTCCCGAAATATCTATATTTGTAAAGTTATGTGGATTACTCTTGGACTTCTGATACTGGGCATTGTTGTGGGGATGTTCCTCAGGGGGCATAGCCTCAAATGGGTTTCTGCCGTTGTGATGGCAACCGTGTGTATCCTGCTGTTTGTCATGGGCGTAAGGGTAGGGCTGAACGAGGAGATTATCGGGGCCATAAAGTCCACAGGAGTTATCTCGGCGATTCTTTTCGTGTTTGGAACGGGATGCTGCATCATTCTGACCTGGCTTTTTACAAAGTATGTGATTGACCGCAAAAAAGAAGTTGTTGTTGCTGGGGATAAGGGCAGTGTTGAAACTTCGGGCGGAGGAAGCGGCTTCAAGGACAGCGCGATCATACTCGGATGCTTCCTTCTGGGACTGGTACTGGCCTTGACCAGGATATTGCCGGAAGGCTTCTATGCTCTTGACTTTGAGTCTTATGCAGACTGGGTGCTGTATGCGATGCTGCTGTCTGTGGGAATCAGCATCGGAATGGGGGACAGCATCGTTGGCCTTGTGAAGAAGCTTCCCCGCAGGGTTCTGTGGCTTCCGCTGGTTGCGCTTGCCGGAACCTGGATAGGCTCTGTCGTGGCATTTATGATAATTAGGGCTCTGGGCTATGACCTGTCTTTGCAGCAGAGTGCAACCATCAATACTGCAATGGGTTACTATTCCCTGTCTTCTATATTGACAACCAAGGCCTGGGGAGCCACCATAGGCTCGATATGCCTTCTGACAAACCTTCTGAGAGAACTGTTCACGATTATAGCAGCAAAGCCGATGGGAAAGGTATTCGGCAGATTTGCATCCACTTCCAGCGGCGGGGCTACGGTCACCGACACCAGTCTTCCAATCATTCTCAAGGCCGAAGGCAACGAAATAATGCCAGCAGTTCTCTATTTCGGCATCGTGATAAATATTGCAGTTCCATTTCTTCTGACATTCTTTTTGATGTAAATCCAAAAATATTCGTACCTTTAAGCGATTAATTGATTTTGGTTTAATATGAAAAGAATAATTGAATGTGTGCCCAATTTTTCTGAAGGGCGCAACCGTGAGGTTATTGACAAGATAGTTGCGGCGATTGCAGCGATAAAAGGAGTAAAAGTTCTGGACGTGGATCCGGGAGAAGCCACCAACCGCACCGTGGTTACCTTCGTGGGAAGTCCTGAGGATGTGGTCGAGGCTGCTTTCCAGGGTGTTAAGAGGGCTGCTGAACTTATCGACATGAGGGTTCACAAGGGGGCTCACCCAAGGTCCGGTGCAACTGACGTGCTGCCGCTGATTCCTGTTTCAGGCATTACCCTGGAGGAGTGCGCAGAACTGGCAAGGGCTCTGGCAAAGAGGATCTTTGACGAGCAGCAGATTCCTTGCTACTGCTACGAGGCTGCCGCTTTCAAGCCGGAGAGGAAGAATCTGGCCGTTTGCAGAGCAGGCGAGTATGAGGCTCTGCCTGAGAAGGTTGTGGATCCCGACAGGAAGCCGGATTTCGGCCCAGGCGAGTACACTGAGGTCGTAGCCAAGTCCGGTGCCATAAATGTAGGCGCGCGTAATTTCCTTGTAGCAGTAAACTATAACCTGAACACCACTTCCACCAGAAGGGCTATGGCTGTGGCTTTTGACGTCAGGGAGAAGGGAAGGAAGATGAGAGAGGGCGGAAGCCTTACCGGCAAGGTCCTCCGTGACGAGAACGGAAAGGAGATGTGGCAGCCAGGAACCCTCAAGGGATGCAAGGCTATCGGCTGGTACATAGATGAATACGGTATCGCACAGGTTTCAATGAACATTACTGACATCGAGGCCACTCCGCTGCACAAGGCATACGAGGAGGTTTGCCGTGCCGCTGCCGCCAGGGGTCTGAAGGTTACCGGAACTGAAATCGTGGGTCTGGTGCCTAAGAAGGTGCTCATAGACGCCGGCAAGTTCTATCTGGAAAAGCAGCAGAGGTCTCTTGGCATCGCTGAGGACGAGATTCTCAAGATTGCCGTAAAGAGCATGAGCCTGGACGATCTGAAGCCTTTCAACCCGCACGAGAAAGTTATCGAGTTCCTGATGGAAGACCCTAAGGAAATGGCTGTTAAAGAGCGTCTTGTAAGGATGACCTGCAAGGAATTTGCAATAGAGACCGCATCCGAGTCTCCGGCTCCGGGCGGCGGAAGCATTTCCGCCTATATGGGTGCTCTGGGAGCAGCCCTTTCCACGATGGTTGCCAACCTGTCTTCCCACAAGAGGGGATGGGACGACCGCTGGAAGGAGTTCTCTGACTGGGCCGAGAAGGGGAATGCCCTTATGAACGAGATGATTGCCCTTGTGGACGAGGATACCGCCGCTTTCAACAAGATTATGGACGTGTTCTCTATGCCTAAGGGAACAGACGAAGAGAAGGCCGCCAGGGCCCAGGCTATGGAAGAGGCCACTCTTTATGCCACCCAGGTGCCATTGAGGACTCTCAAGACCGCTTTCAAGGTATTTGAAGTTGCATCAGCGATGGCATCAGAGGGAAATCCTAACTCCGTATCTGACGCCGGCGTTGCCGCTATCGCTGCAAGAGGAGCTGCGCTTGGAGCCAGACTGAATGTCCATATCAATGCGGAAGGCTTGAAAGACAGGCAGATGGCAGAGAGCCTTATGAACGAGGCCGACAGGATCGCCGCCCAGGCAACTGCCGAGGAAAAGAGAATCCTGGAAATCGTTGAAGACAAGATAAGAGGATAAATAATACTGAATAACATGACATTCAAGGAAGAGATATTGGCTGGAATACCGGCTACGCTGCCGGAGCCAAAGCCATACGACACAAATATCAACCACGCTCCAAAGCGCAAGGATATCCTGACTCCCGCCCAGAAGAAGCTGGCTCTGAGGAATGCCCTCAGATATTTTCCTAAGGAGTTCCACGCAACCCTGGCGCCGGAGTTTGCCAAGGAGCTAAAGGATTACGGAAGAATCTATATGTACCGCTTCCGTCCTGATTACAAGATATATGCAAGGCCTATAGACGAGTATCCTTGCAAATGCCGCCAGGCTGCCGCCATAATGGCTATGATCCAGAACAACCTGGACGAGAGGGTGGCCCAGCATCCGCACGAGCTTATCATCTACGGAGGAAACGGCGCCATCTTCCAGAACTGGGCACAGTACAGGCTTACGATGCAGTATCTTGCAACTATGACAGAGGAGCAGACCCTGAGCATGTATTCCGGCCATCCTATGGGGCTTTTCCCTAGCCACAAGGACGCTCCTAGGGTTGTTGTCACCAACGGAATGGTAATCCCTAACTATTCCAAGCCGGATGACTGGGAGAGGTTCAATGCCCTTGGCGTAAGCCAGTATGGGCAGATGACGGCCGGTTCCTATATGTACATAGGCCCTCAGGGTATCGTTCACGGAACCACAATCACCGTTATGAACGCCGCCCGCATGCAGCTCAAGAAGAGGGGAATAGAAGGCACCCGCGAGAATATGGCAGGTATGCTGTTCATTACCGCCGGTCTTGGCGGAATGTCCGGCGCCCAGCCTAAGGCAGGAAACATTGCAGGCGTGGTGAGCGTTACCGCTGAAATCAACCCTAAGGCCGCCAGAAAGCGCTACGAGCAGGGCTGGGTTGATGAGCTTCACGACAATCTGGATGAACTTATAACAAGGATAAAGAAGGCCACAACCGGCAAAGAGACCGTTTCCCTTGCCTACGTTGGCAATGTGGTTGACCTTTGGGAAAGGCTCGCCGATGACAATATAAAGGTAGATATCGGTTCAGACCAGACCTCACTCCACAACCCTTGGGCAGGAGGCTACTATCCTGTGGGCTATTCTCTTGAAGAGAGCCAAAAGATGATGGCAGAAGAACCGGAGAGGTTCAAGGAGGCCGTCCAGGCATCGCTGAGAAGGCAGATAGCAGCCATTAACAGATTGAATGACAGGGGAATGTATTTCTTCGACTATGGCAACGCATTCCTGCTGGAGTCTTCAAGGGCAGGTGCAGACGTCTTGAAGGCAGACGGCACTTTCCGTTATCCTTCATACGTTCAGGACATTATGGGCCCTCTCTACTTTGACTACGGCTTCGGTCCGTTCCGCTGGGTGTGCATGAGCGAAGACCCTGAGGACCTTGCAAAGAGCGATGCCCTTGCGGTTGAGGCTCTTATGGAGGAATCCAGGACCGCTACGGACGACATAAAGATGCAGATGCTGGACAACATCCACTGGATTGAGGAGGCCGGAAGAAACCATCTTGTCGTTGGCTCTCAGGCCCGTATCCTTTATGCGGACGCTATCGGCAGAACCACAATAGCCCTCAAGTTCAACGATGCCATCAGAAAGGGAGAGATCAAGGCTCCGATAGTTCTGGGAAGAGACCATCACGATGTTTCCGGAACAGACTCTCCTTTCCGCGAGACTTCCAACATCTACGACGGCAGCCAGTTCACCGCCGATATGGCCGTGCAGAACGTAATTGGTGACGGCTTCCGCGGAGCTACCTGGGTATCAATCCACAACGGCGGCGGAGTCGGCTGGGGTGAAGTCATAAACGGCGGCTTCGGAATGGTTATAGACGGAAGCGAGGACTCTGCCCGCCATATCAGGGAAATGCTTCACTGGGATGTGAACAACGGCATTGCCCGCCGCAGCTGGGCACGTAACAAGGGAGCCGAGGACGCCATCAGAAGAGAGATGCAGCGCACTCCTTCCCTGAAGGTTACAATGCCTAACCATGCAGACGACTCTTTGTTGGACGAGACTTTGAAAAACATCTAGTTTATGGAACACAAGATATCATTCGACCATCTCTCCCTGGAGAGAGTGCAGGAAATAATAGACAATAAAATGACGCTTACCCTGTCCAAGGAGGCGGAGGAAGCGATAATCAAATGCCGTAAGTATCTGGACAGCAAGATGGAGGACATCGGCCGTCCGGTGTATGGAGTTACAACCGGTTTCGGTTCTCTTTGCAATGTGACCATCCCGGAAGACCAGCTGAGTCAGCTGCAGTACAATCTGGTTGTAAGCCACGCCTGCGGAATAGGCGAGAAGGTAAGGCCTGAAATCGTGAAGCTGATGCTGCTTCTGAAAGTGCAGTGCCTGTCATACGGACATTCTGGAGCTCAGCTGGTTACAGTCCAGAGGCTTATAGACATGTTCAATAACGATATCCTGCCGGTTGTATACCAGCAGGGTTCTCTTGGAGCATCCGGAGACCTGGCTCCGCTGGCGCATCTGTCTCTGCCGCTGCTTGGTCTTGGTGAAGTGGTTTACAAGGGAAAGACAATGCCGAGCGCCGAGGTTCTCTCCATTATGGGATGGGAGCCTATCAGGCTGCAGAGCAAGGAAGGTCTGGCCCTTCTGAACGGAACCCAGTTCATGAGCGCACACGCCGTATGGTCTCTGATCCAGTGCCATAGGCTCAGCCTGTGGGCAGACAGGATAGGGGCCATGAGCCTTGAGGCTTACGACGGAAGGATTGAGCCGTTCTATCCTCTGACACACAGACTGAGGCGTCATCGTGGACAAATAGATACAGCCGAGAGGTTTATGGCTCTGCTGGAAGGCAGCAAACTCATCAAACAGAACAAGGAGCATGTTCAAGACCCTTATTCTTTCAGATGCATTCCTCAGGTTCATGGTGCTGTGAAAGACAATATCCGCTATGTGGAAAGCGTGATTGACAACGAGATAAACAGCGCTACCGACAATCCTAACGTATTCCCGGACGAGGATATGATCATCTCAGCCGGAAACTTCCACGGTGAGCCTATCGCAATTCCTATGGATACACTTGCAATCGCTATGAGCGAACTTGCAAATATCTCTGAAAGAAGGACTTTCCGTCTTATTTCTGGAAAGAGGGGGCTCCCTCAGTTCCTTGCTCCGGAAAGCGGACTGAACAGCGGATTCATGATTCCTCAGTACACCGCCGCTTCCATCGTGAGCCAGAACAAGGGGCTTTGCTGGCCGGCTTCTGCAGATTCCATCCCGTCTTCACAGGGTCAGGAAGACCACGTGAGCATGGGAGCCAATGCGGCCACCAAGCTGGTAAGGGTAGTGGAGAATACCGAGAGGGTACTGGCCATTGAACTTTTCAATGCCGCCCAGGCTCTGGATCTCAGGCACAGGATTTCAGGAGAGGTTTCATCTCCTGTCATTGAGGGTATCTTGGCGGATTACCGTAAGCAAGTGCCTTTCCTTGAGAAAGATACCTATATGCATCCGCTTATTGAGAAATCAGTTGAATTCTTGAGAAAGTAATTATGAAAGACCGGCTCTTTGTGAATATCGGCCGCATTGCAGGCATTTTGCCGCAGGGAGTAAGAAAACTCTGCGGCAAGGAAATGGACAGGGTCCAGACTCTGGACAATGCCTGGCTTCTGGTCAAGGACGGAAAGATTGACTCATTTGGACCGATGTCCACTCTTGGGGAGATTCCTTCCGGAATGGAGATGATGGACCTTTCCGGAAAGATGCTTGTGCCGGCTTTCTGCGATGCCCATACCCATATAGTATATGCCGGAGACCGCCAGCAGGAGTTTGTGGACAAGATCAACGGCCTGAGTTACGAGGAGATTGCAAAAAGGGGAGGCGGTATTCTTAATTCCGCTGACCTTCTGCACAATACAAGCGAAGATGAACTGTTTGAGCAGGCATCCGGGCGCCTGGAGGAGATGATTTCCAAAGGCACCCTCACTATGGAGATTAAGAGCGGCTACGGCCTTAGGACAGAGGATGAACTGAAGATGCTCCGCGTAATCAAGCGTCTGAAGGAGAAATACCCTGTAACCATAAAATCCACCTTCCTGGGTGCCCATGCCGTGGGCAGGGAGTACAAGGGAAGGCAGGATGAGTATGTAGACCTTGTCTGCAAGGAGATGATACCCGCTGTAGCCTCAGAAAACCTGGCAGATTTCGTGGATGTCTTCTGCGATGAGGGTTTCTTCACCGTGGAGCAGACAGACCGCATTTTGAAGGCCGGAATGCAATACGGTATGAGGCCTAAGATCCACGCCAACGAGCTGGCTGTTTCCGGCGGAGTTCAGGTAGGGGTGAAATACAATGCGGTTTCCGTGGATCATCTGGAAAGAACTACAGATGTGGAAATGGAAGTTCTCCGCAATTCAGACACGATGCCGCTGATGCTTCCTGGAGCCTCTTTCTTCCTCGGAATGCCATACGGCAGAGCCAAGGACTATGTGTTCGCGGGCCTTCCTGTTGCCCTTGCATCTGACTGCAATCCAGGCTCTTCACCGTCTTGCGATATGAGATTCGTGATGGCCCTTGGCTGCATAAAGATGAGGCTGACCCCTGAGCAGAGTTTCAACGCCTGCACCATCAACGCCGCCTGCGCCATGGGATGCGAGAATGTGGCAGGAAGCATCACAGCCGGCAAGAAAGCCGCCTTCATCGTGACAAAAAAAGTGATGGAACTCGGGTTCATCCCGTATTTCCATCACACTCCGTTTATAGACAAGGTGATAGCTTAGCTTTTGCTTTGGTCCTCCTCGATGATTTTGAGGAGTTTGTCTATGGCTTCAGAATCCGGGACTGATCTCAGGACCGGATTCTTTCCTTTGTAGATAGTCACCAGTCCGCCGCCCTGGCCAACGTAGCCGTAGTCTGCGTCCGCCATTTCTCCAGGGCCGTTTACGATACAGCCCATAACGGCAATCCTGACTCCCTTCAGGTGGGAAGTCTTTTCCTTGACCTTGTTGAAAGTCTCCTCAAGGTTGTACTGGGTGCGTCCGCAACCCGGGCAGGCAATGTATTCCGGATGGTAGAACACCCTTCTGGCACCCTGCTGGATGTTTTCCTTGAGAGCCTCCATTATCTTTTCGGAATAAGGCGCCTCAGCGATGGTAAAGTCATCAATCTCTTTTTCCAGAAGCATTACGCCAAATAGGGAGGATGCCCTGATAATGAAACGGTTCCAGTCTTCCTTGTCACACTCGAAAGCTTTGAACGGAAGTTCCGGAGTGCGGCTGTTCTGCTGCCGTACGAGTGCTTTCAGTTTTCCATCCAGACCGCTCTCAAAGAATTCTGCAATCTGCATTCCAGCCGGGATCTCGTTGACCGGATTCTCAGTCAGGGATACTCTTATTGTGTCTCCGATGCGTTTGGAAAGAAGGGCGCCTATGCCGATGGCGGACTTGATCCTGCCCTGGTCTGCATTGCCGGCTTCTGTTACTCCCAGATGCACCGGAAAAACAATGCCGCTTTCCTCCATCGCCTTGTAGAGAAGTAGGTAGGCCTGGCTCATGACGATGGTGTTGCTGGCCTTCAGAGAAACAACTACGTTGAGGAAATCCTCCTTAACGCACATATCCAGCCACTGCATGGCAGCCTGTTTCATTCCTTCAGGGGTGTTGCCCCAGCGGTTGACTATATCTTCTCCCAGAGAGCCATGGTTCAAGCCGATACGCACGGCCGTTCCGTATTTGCGGCAAGCTTCTATGAACCTTGCGAACTGTGACTGGGCGTCTTTGTGGACCTGGGAGAAATTGCCCGGGTTGATCCTGACCTTGTCTGCCACCGAAGCTGCTGCGATGGCAACCTCGGAGTTGAAGTGGACATCGGCGACAAGTGGAGTCTTTATTCCCTGGTTCCTTAGAATATCCTTGATTTTGGCAAGAGCCTCCACTTCCTTAAAACCCTGGGTGGTAAGCCTTATCAGTTTTGCCCCGGCCTCTGCCATCTGAAGGCACTGGGTCACGCTTTTTTCAACATCCTGGGTGTGGGTGTTACACATCGTCTGGACGGCGATAGGGGCCCCTCCTCCGATAATCAGGGCACCGGCCTTGGCTTGTATCCTTTTCATCTCTTAGGCGCGTTTGCTGGGTTCTTGTACTTGCTTCCTCCAAATCTGTAGAACAGGCCTACGGAGATGATAATCTGGCTGGTATGGGTGGATACCCAATACTCGTCTCCATAGAAGGCCTTCTTGTCGTAGAGGTTGCTCAGATTGTATTTGTAGTTGGCTTCGGCGTGGATTTCAAATGGCCTGAATACATAAGCCAGGCCGCCTCCGGCGATGAAGCCGTAACCCCATTTCTTCCAGGTGGAACTGACAGTTTCCGGAAGAAGGCCGGAGAAACTGGCGCTCTGCCTTCTGGCGACAAATACTCCCGCGTTGGCCAGGAGCCTCATGTTCCAGAAATCTATCCTGAACTGGGATACAAACGGAAGGGTGAGGTTGCGGAACGTTTCGTTCCCTTGCTGGGCTACCTTGCCGCTTTCATCCAGAATTTGGGTTTTATAACCCTCCTCGTTCATCTGGAGACCAGTCTCTATGCCAAACAGAGAGATAGAGTTCCACAGAGAATGGTAGTAGGTGTAGTAGACTCCAAAGTTCATCGGGCTGGTGATAGGCTTCTTGTCATAGTCTACGCTCACAGTCAGGGAGTTTATTCCCATACCCCATTTAACTCCGAACAGATGTTCCCTTATCCGGGTGGAATCCTTGACCTCTCCTGTAACCTTGGCATCCCTGAAAGAATACTCGTCAAACTCCTTCATTATGTCCACGGTATCCACAATCTGCGAATATCCCTGGAGGCAGAATAGTGACAGCAATATGGCAAAAAGAAATCTTTTCATCTATTCAAACAATTTAGTCAGGTCGACGGACTGGGTAAGGTCTGTCTGTTCCTTTAAATTTATAATAACTTTTCCGTCAGGCATTTTCAGGAGCCTAGCCTTTTCCGGAGGTATCTTCTTTATAATGTCTCCGACGTCCAATTTTCCGTTGCGGTTAATGTCCTGGGTGATCCTGAAGGAATATATACCGGCGTTCAGATACGGGAAGTGGAGTTCGCCGTCCTTGGCGATTTCGTATTTGAGAATGACCCTGTCTCTCTTTTCAGTTACAAGTTCAACGATGTATCTGCAGCCCTTGGTCCCGCTGATTTCCAAAGTAATGGAACTAAGCTTGTCATCGGTTGGGAGGTTGAATGATCTAACGAGAGAGTCATTGGTGAATCCGTTTACGTCTTTGAACAGTGCCTGAGGAATCTTGATCTTGTAATCGTTGCCCACCTTGTAAGGGTCATCCGCCTTGATGATGTAGTGAAGGATATTTGTGGAATCCCTTTCCACGTGGAATTTGACATTGGAAACGATTTTCCTTGGGGTTGAGGTCGTGAACATTATGGAGTCAAAGTCGGTCTTGACCAGAGGAGCCGGCACAGTAATGTCTATTCCCATATTCTCAACGGTCTTGCCGTCAACCTTGACTTCCATCTTCAGCAGGTCTTTCCTTTGCTGAGGCTTCATGTCTTTGTCCGGCTTATCCAGATTCAACTGTTTCCTGTCATCGTTTTTGTAAGGATCGTTCCGGTCATTCCTTCCGGTTTTACCCAGGTTCTGGAGATAATCGTTTGTCAAGCCAGATTTTGACGGATCCTGCTGCTTGCCGGCATCCTTTATCTTGCTCTTGTCGAACGGCTTGACGAGTTTGATAGTCTCTCCGTACGGCTTGAGGGTTCCGGTGGAATCCGACTTCATATAGTTGATTCTGAGAAGGAGGGTATCCTGGGTGGCCTTCGGATCGTTGATCCAGAAAGTCAGGGAGTCGCCCTTAGGGTCAAACTGGCGGATTATTCGGTCGTCATAGATTCCCCTGATACGGAAGGTATCTATCTGTGGGTTCTCCGCCCTGAATTTAATGTAGCATTCCCTTTCGGAAATCCTTCCGGAACTTTCGATATACTGGTTGGAAATCTTTTCCTTGAACATATAGATGTCTGTCTGGCTCGGTCTTGAAAGGCAGGCAAGCGTATCTTTCATATTCATCATCGCGATTTGCGGCATACCATTCTTCGCGACAATGGTAGGGGTGATGGTGGAATCGCAGAAACCGGCCAATTCACCGCCTCTGTCGTAGAGTTGGTTATTGTTCTTGTCCTCCCAGGCGTAAATGGCATATGGCACTCCCTTGAGGCCTCTGAAGCAGAAATATCCCCAGTCGTCGCTTCTGGTGGCGGCATCAGCAAGATCCTTAACAACGCAAGAGTCAGTAGGGTTGGTGTACAAAGCCACATAAACCCCCTTCAGAGGAAGAAGGGTAGCGTAATCCATAACGGTTCCGCTGAGAATCAGGGAGTCTATGCTGTCTCCAGTGGAAAAGTCTATCACATATCCATTGAAAGGATTGCTCTCGTTCACGTCAGAAATGGCGTTACCGAAGGAGATGGAATAGGTCTGGTTGGCCTTGAGAGTATCGTCGAATGATACCACCACGCTCTTTTTCTTGATCTTGGCTATCGGCCTTTTCTTGGTCGGAGGGGACAGGACGATTTCCTGATACTGGTTTTTCAGCTGGACATATTCATTGAAAGTGAGACTTATCTTTCCCTTCTGGATGGGGAAGTTCAGCATAGGGACATCCGGATTGATACCCACGATTACAGGAGGGATGGTGTCTTTCGGTCCACCGACGGGCCCCTGTTTGGTATTTGCGCAACTCTGCGATGCGGCAACCACCAGCAAGAATGCCAGTGGTCCGGCGAGCGCTCCGGTCAATAATCTGTGGAATCTTCTCATTCTTTGTCCTCCTCTTTTAAGTCCACCCTGGTGGCGCTATCAATTCCCTTAATCAGCTCTATGTTCTTCAGAATCTCCTCAAGGTCCTTTGCGCTGTGAACGTAAAGGTCTATATATCCGTAAAATACACCATCGTGAGTCTCGAAGAACAGTTTTCGTATGTTCACTGAAAGCTGAAGGGTAATGTATTTTGTTATGTCGTTTACAATTCCAAGGCGGTCTATTCCCTTGAGCTCGATCCTGGCCAGGAAAGACAGGATCGTGTGCTTGGTCCATTTGGCGTTGATGATTTGTCCACCTTCGCTGGAAGCCAGGGATATTGCCTCCGGGCACACTTTCTTGTGGATGACCACCTGACCGTCCTCGTCTATGAAGCCGATTATAGGGTCTCCCGGGATAGGGTTGCAGCAGTCTGCAACCTTGTAAGACAGGGTTTTGTCTACAGGATTCTCTTTCAGCAGATAATCCTTGTGCTTGTCTATCTTCACCTCCGAAGGAGAAGTCTCCTGCTCCAAATCCTTGTCTTTGGAAGAAGACCAGAACTGAAGGTTCCAGAACTGGACAAGCTTGTTTTCCTTGTTTTTCTTAAGGATAGCCTCCAGGTTGGAAAGGTCTATAAGCCCGCTTCCTATCTTGCTGTAAAGCTCGTCCTTGTTGCTTACCTTGAATTCGTCGATGAGCTTTTTCAATACTCTTATGTGAAGCTTTACACCCAGTTTGTCAAGTTCTTTTTCCAGTTTTTCCTGACCGTTCCTGATAGTACTCTTGATATCTCCCTTTATGTTGTCCAGGATTATGTTGCGGGCCTTGGTAGTCTTCACGAACTGAAGCCATTGGCGCTGAGGCTTCTGGGAATCTGCTGTGATAATCTCCACCTGGTCTCCGTTCCTTAGCTCGTAGGAAATAGGTACCAGTTTCAGGTTGACCTTGGCGGCAATGGCCCTGTTTCCGATTTCGGAGTGGATGGCGTAGGCAAAGTCCAGCACTGTGGCTCCCTTTTCCAGCCTCTTGGCCTCACCTTTAGGGGTGAAGACATATATCTCCTTGGTCATCAGGCCGCTGTGGAAGTTATCCAGGAATTCCAGGGCATTTACATCCGGATTCTCCAGGACTTCCCTGACCATATTTAGCCAGGAGTCCATGTCGTTTTCCGGATTCTGGATCTTCTCTCCCTTGTAGTTCCAGTGGGCAGCCACTCCCTTCTCGGCGATGGCGTTCATCCTGACAGTCCTTATCTGGACTTCAACCCATCCTCCCTGAGGACTCATGAGGGTACAGTGAAGGGCTTCGTAACCATTTGATTTAGGGGTACTTACCCAGTCTCGTATACGGTCCGTGTTGGACAGGTAGTCTTCTGAAATCAGAGAATAGATGTCCCAGCATTGCTTTCTTTCAGAACTGCCTTTCTTTGGTGTGAAGACAATCCTAACGGCAAACAGGTCGTAAATCTCCTCAAAAGGAATCCCCTTGGTCTGCATCTTGTTCCAGATGGAGTAAGGGGTCTTTATCCTTTTGGTTATGGTGAACTTATAATGGGCCTGCTCCAGCAGTTTGGATATAGGCTCGATAAAATTGTCAATAGAGCCTCCCTTCTCCCTGGAGTACTCCTCGATGCGGCGTGAAATCTCGTTATACTGTTCCGGCTGACGGTATTTCAGCCAGATATTCTCCATTTCGCTCTTAATGCTGTAAAGACCGAGCCTGTGGGCCAGCGGAATGAAGATGTACATCGTCTCGCTGAGTATCTTGTCCTGCTTCCTTTCCGGCATGGACTCGATTGTGCGCAGGTTGTGCAGCCTGTCCGCGAGTTTGATGAGGATAACCCTCACGTCATCGTTAAGGGTCAGGAGAATTCTCTTGAAGTTTTCCGCCTGTATGGATTTCTCGTTGAGCTGGCCTTCCATCTTGCTGTCCATTGCGGACTTGATTTTTGTCAGACCGTCGACAAGAGATGCGATTTTACTGCCGAAGAGCCTTTCCACATCCTCCACGGTATACTCTGTATCCTCCACAACATCGTGAAGCAGAGCAGTTACGATGGACTTGTAGCCCAAACCGATTTCCTGCACCACGATTTTGGCCACTGCGATAGGGTGGAGAATGTAAGGCTCACCTGAGCGTCTTCTGACACCCTTGTGCGCCTCGTTGGCAAACTCAAATGCCTTGATCACGCCCTCATACTCCTCCTGAGAGGCGCATCTTTTGAGGGCGGCCAGCCTGAGCTGCTCGAATTCCCGCTGGATCAATTCGTTGTCTTCTTTGGTAAAATCGCTCATAAAACTAAACTCTAAGGTCTCTTTCTCCGAGAGAAATCTTCTTTAGGTTATTCTTTATCCTTTCTTTCCAGGCATCTTCCGGCATCTTCTGCATTTCCTTTTCTATCAGCGCATTGCCAAGTTCTCTTGTGCTCGGCGACGCGTAATCCTGAAGGTACTCGGCCAGGGTCAGAAGGGCGTTAGGGGTGCAGAACTTGTTTATCAGGCCTTTTTCTGCCCATTCCATAAAGCGGTCTCCGGTTCTTCCGGCCCTGTAGCAGGAAGTGCAGAAGCTAGGGATGAAACCTTCTTCCAGAAGCCATTTGGTTGCCTCGTCCAGGTCTCTGGTATCTCCAACCTGGAATTGCTCCCTTTCCAGTGCCTGCTTGTCGGAATGGGAACTGTAGCCTCCGATTTCCAGATGGGTTCCGGCATCTATCTGACTGACACCAAGATGAATGACCTCATTCCTTATTTCAGGGGATTCCCTTGCGGTCATGATCATTCCGGTATACGGAACAGCCAGACGCAGTACGGCTACAAGATGCTTGAAGTCGTTGTCAGAGCATTTGTAAGGCAGAGGCAGATTCATTCCCTCAGCCGGCTGGATTCTCGGGAAGCTTATCGTATGAGGACCTACGCCGAATTTCTCTTTCAGATGAAGGGCGTGACTGACAAGGCCGAGAACCTCGAACCTCCAGTCATACAGTCCGATAAGGGCTCCGATTCCAAGGTCGTCTATACCTGCCTCGAAAGCTCTGTCCAGGCCGTCCAGCCTCCACATGAAGTCTCCTTTAATAGTAGATGCAGGATGATATTTGGAATAGGTTTCTCGATGGTAGGTTTCCTGGAAAATCTGGTATGTGCCTATGCCCTCAGCCTTGATGGTCCTGTATCCTTCAACATCCAGCGGGGCAGCGTTGATATTCACCCTGCGTATGGCTCCCTTTCCGCTATGAACTCCATAAACAGTTCTTACGCAGCTTGCTATAAAGTCAGGGCTGTAAACCGGAGACTCACCGAATACCAAAATGAGTCTTTTCTGTCCCTCGTCCTGGAGAGACTTTACCTCGGAGATGATTTCATCAGGGGTCAGAGTCTTGCGCACCGTTCCGCCTGAAGATTTGCGGAAGCCGCAGTAAAGGCAATCGTTGATGCAGAGATTGCCTATGTAAAGCGGGGCGAACAGCACTATCCTGTTTCCGTATATCGCTTTCTTCAAAGCCTTTGCTGTCTCGAACAATTCTTCGAGGCCTTCCTGGCTTCTGATTGCCAGAAGACTGGCTGTTTCTTCCAGGTTCAGAGGATTCTTTTCCAGGGACTTGGCAAATATCTCACGATAACGAGCCTTGTCTTCCTTCACTCCGGAAAGAAGACCCTCGATCTTTTGCGCGTCTATGAAGTCGCTGGCTCCCTTGCTCAGCGTCCTGTCCATTTTATATGCCATAGCCTTATTCTTCAATAGCCTTTACAAAGTTTGCGGCAAACTCTTCCAAAGAAGGATTTACCTTTTCAGCCGTAGGCGCTCCAAAGGCCTCGACGATAGGGGAAACCACCTCCAGCTTAGCTTCTTCGGCAAATTTTGCCAGTGCCTTCGCCCCGGCTCCGTTCCATCCGCTGGTTCCGAAGATTCCCATCTTCTTGCCCTTAGGGGACATGATCCTTATCTCATTGCACAGATGCTCCATCATAGGGTGCATGAAAGTGTTGTAGGCGCAGGTTCCCAGGATGAAACTGTTGTAGCGCATAATATCGCTGAGAATGTAGGATACATTGGTCCTGGATACGTCGTAAGTGCGTATGTTCTTAATACCCAAGGTAGAGAGCTTTGCCCCGATTTGGTCTGCAAGAGATGCCGTATTGCCGTACATAGAAGCATAAGCAATCACAACGCCCTTCTCGGCCTTGGATGCCGCCCAGTCTGCATAGAGTCCGATGACCTTTGCCGGATTCTCCTTCCAGACAACTCCGTGGGATGGGGCGATGATCTTGGCAGGAACATCGGCAAGCTTGGTTATAGCCCTGGTAACCATCTGGTTGTATTTGGCAACGATGTTTGAGTAATAGCGTCTCATTTCCGGCAGGAACATTTCTTCCATATTGTAGTCGGAGTCAAAGATTCCGCCGTCCAGGCTGCCGTAACCACCAAATGCGTCGCAGGTGAACAGGACACCGTCCGCCATATCCAGTGTGACCATAGTCTCCGGCCAGTGAACCCAAGGTACAAACCAGAACCTGAGACTTGTGCTTCCGATGCTAAGCTCTTGTCCGTCAGTAACCTGCAGGAAAGCTTCCTGAGGAATGCCGTAATACTTCTGCATAAGCTCGAATGTCTTTGCGTTGCCGATGATCTTCAGGTCCGGATACTTTGCCAGGACGCTGCGGATCATTCCGGAATGGTCTGGCTCCATATGGTTGACAACCAGATAGTCCAGCTTTCCTCCATCCAGCAGGGCTTCTATCTTGCAGAGGAAGTCTCCGTCAGAACCGTATTCCACGGTGTCGATCAGGACATTCTTTTCGTCTTTGATTATGTATGAATTATAGGAAACTCCGTAAGGAATCGGCCAATTGTTCTCGAAGAGAGCGGTGCGGCGGTCGTTTACGCCGATGTAGCTGATTCTGTCTGTGACTTTTGCAATTCTCATATTATTTGTCTTTAAATGTCTTATATGTCAAAATAGTGTTGGTTCTGTATTATTGTCTTCAGGCTTCTGGCCTGGGGCTGCGATCTTGTAGAATTCCTCCTCGCTGATGATAGGAATACCCAGTTTCCGGGCTTTCTCCAGTTTGGAGGCTCCTGCCTTGCTTCCGGCCAGAAGATAAGTGGTTGAGGCGGTTACGCTGCTTCCAACCTTTCCGCTATGCGCCTCTATGTAATATTTCATTGTTTCCCTAGGGATGGAATAATTGCCGGTAATCATTATGGTCATTCCCTTCAGGGTGTCTGATACAGGGGCCTTTTCTTCCTGGCTGAACTGAAGGCCGGCTTTCTTGAGTTCTTCCACGGTCTTGGCGTGCCTTGGCTCTGAAAACCATCCCAGGATGGAGTCAGCAAGGGTTTCTCCCACATCCTCAACCTCCAGGAGAGATTCTCTGGAGGCGGTCGCCAGATTGTCTATATTCTTGAAATGGGAAGCCAGTGTTTTGGCTGTAGTCTCGCCGATATTCTTGATTCCCAGTGCATATAGAACCCTGTTGAACGGAACCTGGCGGGATTTTTCCAGAGAAGCCCGGAAGTTTTCCACACTCTTACCTTTCCATTTGTCCAGGCTTAGGAGCTGCAGGTCGTCCAGGTTGTAGAGATCTTGGAGTTCACGCACGTATTCCCTTTCACACAGCTGATGGACGGCGACTTCACCGATATTGATATCCATTGCCTTGCGGGAAGAAAAATGCAGGAACTTGCCTTCTATCTGCGGTGGGCAGAAGTCAGAATTAGGGCAGAAGAATTTGGACTGCTCAGGATCCCTTACAAGAGGGGTACCACAGGCCGGGCAGATTTTAGGAAACTCTTCCGGAAGGCTGTTTGAAGGTCTCTTGGAGAGTTCCACGCGGGTAATCTTAGGAATGATTTCCCCGCCCTTTTCCACATATACGCTGTCTCCCACACGGATATCCAGGATTTCCATCTGGTCGGCATTGTGGAGGGTGGCCCTCTTTACGGTTGTGCCGCTGAGCTGAACCGGGGAGAGATTGGCAACAGGGGTTACCGCTCCTGTCCTTCCAACCTGATAATCAATGGACTCTATCTTGGTCAGGGCTTCTTCTGGCTTGAACTTGTAGGCTACTGCCCATTTCGGGGTCTTTGCAGTGAAACCCAATGTAGCCTGGATGGCGTACTGGTCCACCTTCACAACTACTCCGTCCGTAGGGTACGGCAGGGAATGGCGCCTTGTGTCCCATTCCTGAATGTATTTTATAACTTCCTCTATATTAGAGCATTTTCTGGAAAGGTCAGATATCGGAAGACCCCAGTTTGCGGCGTCCTCCAGAGACTTGCTGTGGAGGGAATTCTCATAGCCGGGAGCAATCAGATGATACAGAACGCAGTCCAGACCTCTTTCCGAAACGGCCTTGCTCGACAGCATTTTCAGGGAACCGGCCGCAGCGTTTCTCGGATTGGCGAAAAGTGGTTCCTCGTCCAGTTCTCTCTGTATGTTCAGTTTGTCGAATGATGCAAACGGCATATAGACCTCTCCGCGGATCTCAAACTCTGGAGGGTAATTGCTTCCTTCCCTGAGTTGCAGAGGTACAGACTTGATTGTCTTGATGTTGCGTGTGACATCGTCTCCCACGCTTCCGTCTCCGCGGGTCAGCGCCCTTACCAGGATTCCTCCGCGATAAAGGAGGTTTATGCCTGTTCCGTCGAACTTGAGTTCGCAGTTGTAGGTGAAAGGTGAATCAGTTCCCTTCTTTACCCTGGCATCGAAATCGCGGAGCTCCTCAATGCTGTAAGTGTTTGCAAGAGAGAGCATAGGATGCTGATGTGCATACTGGGCAAATGGAGCGTTCTCAGTTTCAAGGTCGCTTCCCACCTTGGCGGTAGGGGAATCCGGACTCTTGAACTGAGGATACAGCTCTTCCAGCTGGATCAGTTCCCTGAGAAGAAGGTCGAACTCGTAGTCCGAAATCGTGGGCGAGTTTTCCAGATAATAATGCCTGTTGTGGGCATTGATTTCCTCTCTGAGGGCATCTATCCTATGTCTTGCTTCGTTTACGTCCATACAGTTATTACAAGATGCCAAATTTAACTAAAAATACGCAAATTTTCTTACATTTGCCCCCGATTTATAGTTATCGTATTATGCAAAAATCTATCGTTATCCTCACAGGCGGCGGTCCAGCCCCGGGAATGAACACTGTAGTTGGCAGTATCACAAAAACTTTCTTGAGCAACGGTTACCGCGTGCTCGGCCTCCATGGAGGTTACAAGGGCCTTTTTTCAGAGAATCCAAATTATGTGGAACTGGATTTCTTCAAGGCGGATGATATCTTCAATCGCGGAGGATCTTACCTGGTGATGAGCCGCTTCAAACCTACACAGGAGGATTTTGACAAGAACTTCAACCTTAAATTCTTCCAGGACAACAATATAGAACTGCTGGTTACGATTGGAGGAGACGATACCGCATCCACTGCAAACCGCATTGCCAAGTTCTTGAAAGCAAAGAATTTCCCTATATCCAACATACACGTTCCAAAGACTATAGACAACGACCTTCCTCTGCCACAGAACATCCCTACGTTCGGATATCAGAGCGCAAAGGGAGAGGGTTCAAGGATTGCGGCTACAGTCTATGAGGATGCCCGCACAAGCCACAACTGGTTCGTGATTTCCGCAATGGGAAGAAGCGCCGGACACCTTGCTCTGGCAATCGGCTACACCAACCATTTCCCTATGATCGTGATTCCGGAGATGTTCAACAAGAGCGACATTTCAGTGGAGAAGATTCTCAATATGGCGGTTTCAGCCATCATCAAGAGAAAGATTCTGGGAATAGACTACGGTGCAATCATCATTTCCGAAGGCGTTTTCGAGGGCTTCTCTCCTGAGGAACTCGAGAAATATGGAGTGAGATTCTCTTACGACGAGCACGGTCATCCTGAACTTGGAAAGATATCCAAGGCACAGATGTTCAACGATATCCTTGACGTCAAGCTAAAGCAGCTCGGAATCAAGGTCAAGATCCGTCCGGTGGAGATCGGATACGAAATCCGCTGCATCACCCCTCATGCTTACGACCTGGTTTACTGCACTGAGCTGGGTATGGGAGTTTACAAGCTCTTCAAGCAGGGCATTACCGGATGTATGGTTTACCTCGACCTGAACGGAAATATCAAGAGCCTGTACCTGAAGGATATGCAGGATCCTGCAACCGGAAAGATTCCGCCAAGAGGCGTGAACATCCATCAGGACAAGGTGAACATGATCTTCGAGTACATCATGCACTATATCACTCCTAAGGATTATGAGGCGGCCAAGAAATACGTGCCGGATCCTGAGACCTACGACTTCAAGAAAATCTTGAACTGGTAGTAAAAAAAGAAGAGCCATCTTGGAGGTTCGAACTCCAGACCTACGCGTTACGAATGCGTTGCTCTACCGACTGAGCTAAGATGGCGTTTGCGGGTGCAAAAGTAATAAAAAATTTATGGCTGTTATAATCCCTACCGAACTTGGTACTGAAAAAATACCCAAGCTCTTAAGACAATATGCTGTGCCGGCGATAATTGCAATGACGGCATCGTCGCTCTACAATATGTGCGACAGCATATTCATCGGTCAGGGAGTTGGTTCCCTGGCTCTGGCGGGCTTGGCCCTGACGTTCCCGATAATGAACCTCAGCGCCGCCGTAGGAACTCTTGTGGGAGTTGGCGCCGCCACCCTTATCAGCGTTCTCCTGGGCCAGAAAAACTACGACACGGCCAACAAGGTTCTCGGCAACTCGGTGGTGCTGAACTTAATAACCGGCCTGGTCTTTATGGCGGTTATAATTGCATTTCTTGATCCGATTCTCTACTTCTTCGGTGCCAGCGAGAACACGATAACCTATGCCAGGGAATATATGTTCATCATTCTCCTTGGCAATGTGGTTACGCACCTGTATTTCGGCCTTAATGCCGTGGTGAGGGTTATGGGCCTTCCCAAGAAGGCGATGGGAGCCACAATTTTCACCGTTGCCATAAACTTTGTGCTTGACTATCTGTTTATTATGGTATTCAAGTGGGGTATCCGGGGAGCGGCCATAGCTACGGTTCTGTCCCAGTTCCTGGCGATGATCTACGTATTCAGCCTGGTCTCCGACAAGAGCCGTGTGATACATCTGCAGAAGGGTATCTATCGCCTGAAGAGGAAGATCATTTCACAGACTTTCTCCATCGGAATGGCTCCTTTCCTGATGAACGCCTGCGCCTGCATCATCGTGATAGTCATTAACAAGCAGCTGAACATCTACGGCGGGGATATGGCGATAGGGGCCTACGGCATCCAGAACAGGCTGGGATTCATTGCCGTGATGATCGTGATGGGAATCAACCAGGGCATGCAGCCTATCGCCGGATACAATTACGGGGCCCAGAAGCACGACAGGGTTTCCAAGGTCCTGAACATATCCATATTCTGGGCCAGCGTCGTGACAACCCTTTTCTTTATAGTGACGGAACTCTTCCCGAGGCAACTTGCAGAGATATTCACCGATGACGAGGAACTGCTGGCGCACACCGTAAGAGGCATGAGAATCAACTTCGTAGCCTTTGCGATAATCGGTTTCCAGATGGTTACGACCAACTTCTTCCAGAGTATCGGCAAGGCCAAGAAGGCCATTTTCCTGAGCCTGAGCCGCCAGGCGATCTGCCTGCTTCCGCTGCTACTGGTTCTTCCGCCAATTATGGGTGTGGACGGAGTGTGGTGGAGCCTCCCGATCTCAGACGTCGTTGCCAGCATCCTGACTCTCTGGCTGCTGCTAAGGCAGAGGAAGGAATTCAAGATGAAACTCAAGGAACAGGAATTACAGACATCCCAAATCCAGTCATAGTATGGAAAAGCATATTCACATAAACATCGGAAGACAGATAGGAGCCGGAGGGCTCGACGTGGCCCGTGAACTGGGGAAACGCTTCAACATCAAGGTCTATGACAAGGAGCTTCTGACCCTTGCCGCCAAGGAGAGCGGTCTGGACCATTCGGTTTTCGCCAAGGAGGACGAGAAGGACAATCTTTCCCTGAACACGGGATTCAGCCTTTCCTCTTTCGCCGAGGTCATTTCAAACACCTTCAAGCCAAGCGTCTACAACAGCAATACCATTTTCACCATCCAGAGTGAGGTCATCAGGAAACTTGCCTCTGAGGGCTCGACGATATTTGTCGGAAGATGTGCCGACTATATCCTCAGGGATGTTCCCGGATGCTTAAATGTCTTTATCACCGCATCCATGGAAGACCGCATAAAAAGAGTGCGCTCCGTAAACAAGTACGGGGATTCTGAAGGCATTTCGGACGAAAAACTCTCGGACCTTCTCCAGAGGGGGGACCGCAAGAGGGCTTCATATTACGGTGACTACTCCTTCAAGACCTGGGGAGCTGCTGAGAGTTATGATATGTGCTTGAATTCCAGTTTTCTGGGAATAGATGGCTGCGCTGATCTCATCGAAGAGACGATAAATCGCTGTCTGCTTTAATCTTCCTGATCAACTTGGTCACGATTTCCTCCACGAGGCTTCCCTTGCTATAGTCAGCGGGGCAGGTAAAGCTTACCCTGTGTTGTTCGTAAAGCCTCTGGGCCACCTCTTTTGAAGCTTCGGAGTTGTTGTAGACTGCAATGGAAGTACCTCCCAGCTGGCGGGTGAGTTTCATGCACGGCACGTCCGTCTCCCCATCGCCGAAATAAATCATATTGGAGAATGAGACTCTCTTTTCTTCCTCAGGCACAGAGGAATTGATCTTTTCGCTGTCGTGGATGTTGAGGATTCCCTTGTTTATCTTGAACAGGAACTGCGTCTTGTTGGTGTAGTTCACGGCTGAAGCCGGCCAGATTGCGCATCCCTCCTTATCGTAGTAGAAAGAACTGGCAAAGATTGCCTTGAATTCCCGGGCAATGCTGGTGCCCTGCATAATTTCCAGAAGGCCAGAGGAATTGATATAATGTTCAACGATGACTCCTTCTCTCCTTCCAATTTCCTTTATTCTTGAAAACCAGGTTTCAACACCTTTGAAGTAGGTGATGGCCCTTCCAAATGAGCGCAGGCGTTTGCGAGTCAGGCGAATTCCTTTTCTTCTGGCTTCCTCAAGCATCAACAGCATGTAGATCAGGACTCCGTCAGCATCCTGCCTTTGCGCCATGACGTGGGTTTCCCCCCAGAATTCTTCCTTGTTTCTTCCCACGGCGTTGATGAAGGAGTATTCCTGCATGTTGCCCGGGGCTAATGTCCCGTCAAAGTCGTATATCAGAGCCACTATGGGCTTGTTGCCTTTCTTGTTCATTGTAAACAGGTCAAACGAATCAAATCAGAACAGCGATGAGAAAAGATCTTCCTCCGGCTTGTCCTGCTGTTTCTTCTTTTTCTTGTTGTCCTTATCCTTCCTGGATTTGGCTTCGGTTGCCGGAACAGGGCTAGGCAGGTCTGAAACCACATTGCGTATAAAGTCCCACGACCTGTTTTCCAGATGCTTTGGAGACTGGATTGTCACGTAAGGATGCATCTCGTAAATCCATCTGAAGAATTCTTCGTTAGGAATCAGGGAAACCCTGAACGTACAGCTTCCGTCCTCGTCCTTGCCGGTTAATTTCTGAGACTGGTGCAGAGGATTCTGTATCAGGTATCTGGATATGCATCCATCTGCTTTGAATACAATGTCTTCCTTCTTTTCCGCAGGCCTGCTTATTCCGATTATGTCCGCGAAATACTCGTCTGCGTTGAACCTGTAGTTTGGCGGGAATGGAAGTATCGCATAGGAATAACTTGTAACGCAATCAGTCTGCACAGCCTGGATCCCTTCCTTTCCGTCTACATATCCCAGGCAGAACCATTTGTCTTTCCAAGTGGTCAGGTGAAGAGGGTAGAATATTACCTCCCGAGCATTTCCTCTTTCATCTATAAAGCTAAGGCTCAATACTCTGCGATGAATCAGCGCATCCTTTATAATGTCCAGGAACGCTCCTCCGGACGGCTTTGCAGCTTTCTGACGGCGTATCTTCTGGAAAGCTCCGCTTACCTTAACCTCCAGGCATTCCCGGATAAGGTCCACAGCTCCTTCCAAAGATTCCATTCCGGCCATCCTTGAGTATCTTTCCAGCGTTTCCGCTATCTCTGAAAGCGGGGTAAGGGTTGTCTGCTTGACGTTTGCGTTGCCAATTGAATAGTCCGGATCAGAATATTTGTAGTATTTCTGCTCGTAGACCACGATAGGGGCGTTATAGCCCTTTTTCTTGTCTCTCATCATCTGAAGGTCAAGCTGGACCGTCCTGGTAGACACTGCAAAATTGTCCTTCAGCTTGCCTTTGCTGTTCTCCTTAACTGCTCTGGTACAGGCGGCAATAAGATCCTGGAGGGTATACTTGTGGGCGGTATCTCTCAGGCAGGCATCTATGGTTATGTGCCTCAGCAGGGCGTTTGAGGTAACAGACATATCAAATACTTAACGCAAACACGTTTGCATCTTCTTTGCGCAAAAGTATAAAAAATCTCTAATATTTACAACTTTACACCACTAATACGCAATTTTAATGCGTTGGAGTAGAGCCTTGCCGGTCTCGGCTTTGTCTGAACCGCTTTCCTTAACACTTTCCTTATCAAGGTCATAGATAATTGAAGAAAGGCTGTCGGCGATGACAAAGCCGTTGTTGTAGCAGCAGAAAGCGCCTGGATTTATGTATGATGGGGAGAGAATGTTGCGGCTCAGAGGGAAGTTTTTTATATCCATTCCAAGCTGGGCCAGAAGAGTGGCGGCAACATCACTCTGGTTAAGGATCGTGTTAATTTCTATTCCTGGCTCTGTTATGGCTCCTCCGGTCCAGATCATACGGCATTTGAAATAATCAGGGGCGTAGGAGCGCTTGTAGAGCATATTGTGGTCGGGGAGGATAATTATCAGCAGATCCTCCCAGAGGGAACTTTCCTTCAGGCTCCGGATGAATTCTCCCAGACATCTGTCTGTGTAGGCGGCGGAATTGTAGACCTTGTCTTCCAGAATCTTGTCAGGGACGTCGAACGGCTCGTGGCTGGACAGGGTGAGAAAGCCGTAGAACCACGGGCTTTCCAGGCTCCGGAGCTGTTTTTCCAGGAATTTAAAGGTTATGGCGTCATCCACTCCCCACTTGTTGGTTCTCTGCTCTTTTGCAGAGAAATCCGTATCGGAGACAATGTTGCGGAATCCATTGGTAATCAGGTAGCCTTTGGTGTTTGTGAAATTGATATCTCCGCCGTAAAGGAAATGGGTTTGGTAGCCCTTGACTATAAAGGCCTCTGCAAGCCTCGGGAGCTTTTCCACAACCTTCGGCTGTTTCATCAGCGATGTCTTTGGGAAAGCCGGAAATCCGCTGAAAATGGAGACAGTGCCCCTGTCGGTGCGGTAGCTGTTGCACCAGAGATTGTTGAACAGAATGCCTTCCTTTGCAATCTTCCACCAGTTAGGTGTGACGGTCTTGGACGTGTATTCAGGATCAGTCGGGTTGGTGTAAGTGGAGCCGAAGCTCTCCATCACGATTACGAGGATATTGGGTTTTTGTGTATTCAGTAGCCTTATGCTCAGCGATGTATCTCTTCCCTGGGTGTAGAAGTCGTTGAACAGCCGCTTTGCCTTATCCTCATCCATGAAGCGGTATTGCCTTGAAAGGTCCTTGGTTTTGCCGATGGATGAAAACAGGCTGAATGCAGGGTTTACGGCGCTGTGGTTAAGGAACTGGTCCTGACTGAAATAGGCCCTTCCGACATTCATAACGGATTCCTTGACTCCACCCCTTATGGCAAGGAAGAGAAGACCTCCTGCAATGATAAGGGCAAAAAACGCCAGGGATTTGCCGGAGCGCTTTTCAGATGAGTAATCGAAGGATTTAGGTGTTGTCCGGTTAAGCAGGGCATAGATTATGATGGCATAGGCCAATATGGCCAGTATTCTGATAATCAGATAACCGGTGGAAGCACTGGCAGTGGCCTCCCCGGGACTGTCGAGATAGAGAAACACCGATGCGTCCAGCTTGAACTGCCAGAATGGGTAAAGGGATATGTCGGCGACAAAGATCAGGCTGAGGGCCAGTGCGGCAATAATGTGGTACAGCCTCAGAACCTTTCTGGGATTGAGTTTGTGGATGAAAATGCTTGCCAGTACGACAACCCACGGAATGATGGAAACATAAGCGGCAGTGGACAGGTCCATACCCGCCCCGTGGTACATTACGCTCAGACAGTCAGCAAGGGAGAAACTGTGACCTTTGCCGGCAAAGAGCATGAAGAGGGGTTTCTGGAGGATGAATACAGCCACCAGGATCGCATAATACCTCAGTATGAATGTCAGCCTGCTTCTCATCAGATTCTGGACAGGTCCTTAGCGTATTTATGCAGGTACCGGCGGATTTTGCCGCCCTTGATGATTTCTATGTCATTGGCAAGTCCGGCTATGAAACGGGCCGCGCCGAAAGGGGAGCAAATCTGTGTCTTGAGGATCCAGTGAGCGTCGTCTTCCCGTGTTATGTACTTGCCGCTCAGGGGATATTCCTCTTCTATGAGGTTTTTTGCCCGGAGGCTGAGCCTGAGTTCAATTTCCTCGGTTTCGGAGCTGCTGTAACGGAATATGTCCATGAACTCTGCCTTGTGGTCTTTTTCGTTGGTCCAGTCGATGTCCGTAACCTTGACCGATCCCATCCTTTCTGTCTTGAATAACTTGTTACGGCCGTCTGCAAGGTCGTAACACCATACTGATATGTAGTTGGTAGTGAACTTGTAAGGCTCCACCTTGCGGTCTGCCACCTTTCCTGTATGGGAACTTGCGTAGTCTTTCAGTACAACCTGCTTCTTTTCCTGGATGGCCTCAATCAAGGCGTTTACATTGCCCGCGTTCTCGGTCTTGACCACCACGTCGGCCACGGAAGATATGCTGTAGATGGTGGCCAGTTTTCTTCTCAGGTTCTGCTTGATTACATTGGTGTCGTCTATGCCATCTATCAGGCGGTTGACCATATAGGCTTCCTCATCGGTGAAGTGCACCAGCTGGGAAATGTCCTTGAAGAAGGGGCTTTCCTTTGCAATATGGTAGCAGTCACCGCTTTTGTGGATAACAAAGCCGGCCTCCTTGAACGTATCTATATAGCGGTAGATAGACCTGTAGGAAGTCTCCAGCTTGTCTGCAAGTTCATTCACGGTGTAGTTGCGGCTTCCTGCCAGAAGCATCATCAGGCGCAGCATTCTCTCTACTTTGGGCTGATCCATAGCATCTTTATTTAATGATCAAATCTTCTATCCGTACTTTTGGAATATAGTGTATTCCGTTTTCTCTGAAGTAGTTATGGCTTTCTTCCTCAGCGATATGGAGGATCTGGTACTTCTCGGCTCCCTTGCCCAGGGCAATGGCCAGAACCGGATCGAGTCCATCAGGAACCAGGCTCTTGGCTTTCTCCTTGTTGAATGCCCCGATGCAGATGCCGGAAAGCCCCATCTCCGTGGCCTTGAGCAGCATGCTCTGGGCCGATATTCCCAGGTCCATGTCCACCCACTTGTTCTCAGGAACAGTGGAGCATACAATTATGAAAGCAGACGGCTCGCCGCCTTCCGGCGGGAATTTCATGTCCGGAAGAAGTGCCCCGAGCTTTATGAACGGGCAGAACTCCGCCGCCTGTTTTCCAGTCAGCAGCTTGAACCTGAGCACCTGCTGGTTCTTGGCGCAAGGAATCTTGGTGTTAACCTCAACGATCTTCTTAAGCTGTTCTTCTGTAACCACATACGACGGATCCCAGGTCCTGCAGCTGCGGTTTTTGAGCAGAAGCGTGTCCAGACTCTTGGTCGCCGAGACTCTTTTTACAACCTTTTTTCTGGAAGCGAGGTCTTCCATTTTCTTTCCCAGATAATTGTCTGCCATAATCCGTTAGTCTTAGTTCCTACAAATTTAACAATAAGGACTCACTTTGACAAGTCTTGTCAGATACCCCGAGCCGCCGAAGCGGTTTTTTTCGTAAATTTGATGCAGGTTACCATTTGTTATGTACAGAACCATCTACAGACAGTTCAAGCAGTACAAGACTGCCGCTTTCCTCACTCCGGTGTGGACGGCGGCCGAGGTTGTCCTTGGGGTGCTGATTCCGTATGTAACTGCCTCAATCATAGACAAGGGCATCAATGCCGGAAGCATGCCGAACGTGTACAAGTACGGTATGTATATGGTGGGCATGGCGTTTCTTAGCCTTCTGTTCGGCATTCTGGCGGGAAGGTTTGCCGCATATTCCTCAACCGGTATAGCAGCCAATCTCCGTGATGCCATGTACAGGAACATCCAGAGGTTTTCCTTTTCCGACATAGACAAGTATTCCACTGCCGGCCTGGTAACCAGGATGACAACGGACGTGTCCAATATCCAGGGAGCTATCCAGATGCTTCTCAGGGTATCGTTCAGGGCTCCGCTGAACCTGATTTCCAGCGTGGTGATGTGTTTTTTTATAAACTCCAGGCTGAGCGTGATCTTCCTTGTGGCTATAGTGATACTGGCCACTCTCCTCAGTCTTATCATAGTGCGGGCCAGCCGGCTGTTCCAGCAGATTTTCCACAAGTACGACAGCCTGAATGCTGTTGTTCAGGAAAATGTCTCCGCGATAAGGGTGGTGAAGGCTTATGTCAGGGAGCATCACGAACTATCTAAGCTTGACAAGGCTGCTTTGAGTCTGTTCCGGCTGAACGTGAAGGCCGAGGCCATTATGGCTCTCAACGGGCCTGTGATGAATCTGGTGGTTTACGGGTGCATCATTTCACTGTCCTGGTTTGGAGCGCATTACATTGTGGAAGGCAGCCTCACCACCGGCCAGCTGACATCTCTGTTCTCGTACGTTATGATGGTGCTTCAGTCTCTGATGATGCTCTCGATGATATTCGTTCAGCTGACCCAGAGTGCCGCCAGCGTGAAGAGAGTTGCCCAGGTGATTGACGAGGAGCCGGATATGACTGAAGATGAGTCTCCTGTCGAGACAGTAAGGGACGGCAGCATTGAGTTTGACCACGTTTGCTTTTCCTACAAGGAGGGCGGAGATTACTCTCTTGTAGACATCAATCTCAGGATAGAAGCCGGGCAGACTATCGGAATAATCGGCGGAACGGGCAGCGGAAAGAGTACGCTGGGCTCTCTGATCAGCCGTCTGTATGACGTTAGCAAGGGCGCTGTAAGGGTAGGTGGAGTGGATGTGCGCAGGTATGATATCCAGAGGCTTAGAAACGATGTAGCCGTTGTGCTTCAGAAAAATACGCTTTTCAGCGGAACCATCCTGGACAACTTGCGCTGGGGCAAGGAGGACGCTTCGGAAGAGGAATGCCGCCAGGCTTGTATCTCCGCCTGCGCAGACGAGTTCATCTCGGCCCTTCCGGACGGCTACAACACCGTTGTGGAGCAGGGCGGAGCCAATTTCTCCGGCGGCCAGAAGCAGAGGCTCTGCATTGCAAGGGCTCTTCTCAAGTCGCCGAAGGTGCTGATTCTGGATGATTCCACCTCGGCTGTGGATACCGCAACGGACGGCAAGATCCGCCAGACTTTTGCCGAGAGGATTCCTGGCACCACCAAGATTATCATATCCCACAGGATACTCAGCATCCAGCACGCGGACAAGATAATCGTGATGGACGACGGCCGTGTAAAGGGATTTGATTCTCACGACAACTTATTGAAGAACAACGATATATACAAGGATATCTACACCATGCAGACATCCGGAGGCGAAGGAGACTTTGACGAAACCAAATGAGAGTACCTGGACAAGGACGAGGACCTGGATTCACACCGCCGGCAGGCAAGCTTAAGCTGTCTACCGTGGCGAGGCTTTTCGGGCTGATTCTCCGCGACAACAAATGGAGAATCGCCATAGTCTTGCTGTGCATCCTTGTCTCCACTCTGGCTACCCTGGCTTCCACATTGTTTACCAAGACATTGCTGGACGACTACGTGGTTCCGATGATTGGGCAGGCCGCTCCGGACTATTCTCCGCTGGCCATAGCCCTGGTCAAGCTGGCCGCTGTCCTGATTATAGGAATGGGGGCTTCCTATCTGCACAGCATACTTACTGTTTATATCAGCCAGGGAACCCTCAAGACTCTAAGGCACAATCTTTTCGAGCACATGGAAAGGCTGCCGCTGAGTTACTTCGACTCCCGCAGCCACGGAGACATAATGAGCGTCTATACCAACGATGTGGACACTCTCCGCCAGGTAATAGGCCAGACCATCCCGAGGCTATTCCAGAGCCTGGTTACAGTCATCTCCACCTTCGTGAGCATGATTGTCCTTAGCATCCCGCTGAGCGTGATATCGATTGTGATGGCTGTCATAATGTATATCGTGACAAGAAAGCTCGGAACCATCTCCAAGAGATATTTCAAGAAAAGGCAGGAGATGCTTGGCAAGGTGAACGGCTTCATCGAGGAAATGGTTTCCGGCCAGAGGGTTGTGAAGGTTTACTGCCACGAGCAGAAGGCCATCGACCAGTTCTCCGCCTTGAACGAGGAACTCCGCAGCAGCGTCTATAACGCCAACAAGATCGGCAACATAGTGATGCCTGTCAACGGCAACCTAGGCAACCTTGGATATGTGTTCATAGCCACTGCCGGAGCTGCCATAGCCCTTTCCGCTCTCAGCGGATGGTTCTTCTGCGGCCTTAACGGCTCCGTTCTCACTCTTGGAACTCTGGTGGCCTTCCTCACTCTGCACAAGAACTTTACAAGGCCTGTCACCCAGATAAGCAACGAAATCAACAGCATTGTTATGGCCAGCGTTGGTTCTGACAGAGTCTATGACCTTATGGACCAGAAGGTGGAGGTGAACGAGGGCAAGGTTACCCTGGAGAAGACCGGAGACTGCCAGTGGTGCTGGAAAACCCCTGAAGGCGAATCAATTCCTCTCAAGGGCCAGGTCAGCCTCACCGATGTGGACTTCTCTTATGTGGAGGGCAAGCAGGTTCTCTACGACATCAACCTTACCGCATATCCTGGCCAGAAGATAGCTTTCGTGGGCGGAACCGGTGCCGGAAAGACCACCATCACCAACCTTATCAACCGCTTCTACGAGATCCAGGACGGAAAGATTGTCTATGACGGCCTGGATGTCAGGGATATAGAAAAGGATTCGCTGAGAAGGAGCCTTGGCATTGTGCTTCAGGAAACCCATCTTTTCACTGGCAGGGTGATTGACAACATCCGCTACGGCAGGCTGGACGCCACAGATACCGAGTGCATTGAAGCCGCCAAGCTTGTCTGCGCCCATAACTTCATAAGGCGTCTTCCATTCGGCTACGACACCATAATCGGCGCTGACGGCGGCAACCTCTCACAGGGAGAAAGACAGCTCCTTGCAATTGCCAGGGCTGCCGTTGCCGCTCCTCCTGTGCTGATTCTTGACGAGGCAACTTCATCAATAGATACCCGAACCGAGAAACTCATCCAGCAGGGAATGGATGAACTTATGAAAGGAAGGACAACATTTGTCATCGCCCACCGCCTTTCAACCATCCTCAATGCCGACTACATTATGGTAATGGACCACGGCCGTATCATTGAACGTGGCAAGCACAACGAACTCCTTGCCCTAAAAGGCAAGTATTACGAACTTTTTACCGGAAACCAGATAGTCTAGGCCCAGACAAGAAGGCCGGTGCAGATGATGGCGCCGGTAACTACCAGGTCTATCAGGCAGAATCCCATGATATCCCTTGCGTTGAGCTTTGCTATTGCCAGGGCAGGAAGGGCCCAGAACGGCTGGATGAGGTTGGTCCAGGCGTCTCCCCAGCTGATAGCCATTCCCGTAAGGCCAGGGTCCACATCAAGTTGAGCACCGGCAGTGAACATTATCGGGGCCTGGATTGCCCAGTGGCCGCCGCCTGACGGAACGAACATGTTCAGAATTGCTGCGCAGAGGAAGGTCAGAAGCGGGTAGGTGGTGTGGTTGGAGATGGAGATGCAGGCGTTGCTGACCTCGGTTCCAAGGCAGATTCCGCTTTCTCCCGTACCCATTATTATACCCATGATACCGGCGTAGAACGGGAACTGGAGCAGGATTCCTGCGGCTCCCGTAGCGCTTTTCCCGAATGCTCTCACGTAAGACAGCGGGTTTCCGTGAAGGATGATTCCGGCAAACAGGAAGAGCATGATCACGAAGTTAAGGTCTATGCTGCCACCCTTGGCGAGCTTAATAATCAGGAATGCGAAGCCCATAATCGAGATGATCCAGCTCAGTATCCTGCTGTTTTCCAGATGCTCAGCAGGGGATGTGGCCTTTGCCTTAGGAGCAGGCTCTTCTTCTTTCAGGAGGGCAGGATCTATCGCGATGACATTCTCTCCTTTAGGGTGCATCAGGGAGTTGACAAGTATCAGGGCCACTATCACGATGGCAACAATGATCAGGTTGTGAGGGTCGAGGATGGTGCTGGAAATAGGGACGGGGTTCTCGACGGCTCCACGGGTGATTTCCTTCAGGCCGGCGCCAGGAGTGGCCATAGTCAAAGGAATACTTCCGGAAAGGCCGGCATGCCATACAACGAAGCCGCTGTAGGCGGAAGCAATCAGAAGGCGGTAGTCAACTCCTCGGAGTTTCTTGGCAATTTCCTTGGCGAAAATCACTCCCACGATAAGGCCGAAGCCCCAGTTGAGCCAGCAGGCTACTGCAGATATGCCTGTAACCAAAGCGATTGCACCGGCAGGGGACTTTGGCAGGGAAGCCAGGGCGCTGATACCTTTCTTTATTATTGGTGCAGAAGCCAGGGTCGAGCCGCAGACCAGAACCAAAGCCATCTGCATTGCAAAGGCCAGCAGGCTCCACACTCCGTTGCCCCAGTGCTCTATGACTTCTATCGGGCTCTGGTGGCAGACAGGCATCGCGATGCAGGCTGCAATCAGGGTAAGGATTACCGCAAAAATGAACGGATCCGGGAGGTATTTCTGGACCAGTTTTACACAGGAGTTGATTATTCTCTGAAACATAGGACTTTATTTTATGCCCGCAAAGATACTTAAAAAGGGGAAATGTGTTCTTTGTGGAAAAATTTGTTGATTTCTTGATTTTTGCTTAAAAATTATTTCGATTTTTTTGCGTTGAGTTGAAAATTTGTTATATTTGTGACTACTATAAACCAATAGCAAATTTTATTTTTAGAATAGAATATGAAGAATCTAGAATGGGGAAAGATGTCTTTCTCTTACACTAAGACAGATTACATTGTCTACAGCACATTCAAGGACGGAGCATGGTCCGCCCCGGTTATATCATCTGATTTTAACATTGCACTGAGCGCTTATGCAGGCGTTCTGCACTATGGATCATCCTGCTTCGAGGGTATGAAGGCCTTCAGGGGAGTGGACGGAAAGGTTCGTCTGTTCCGCCCGGAAGAGAATGCAAAGAGAATGATCCGCAGCGCAAAGTTCCTGGACCTGGCAGCTCCTTCAATAGAGCAGTTTGTCCAGATGTGCGTAATGGCTGTGGAGAAGAATGCGGAGTACATTCCGCCATATGAAACAACAGCATCTCTCTATCTGAGGCCTCTTCTTATCGGAAGCAACCCTCAGCTCGGTATCCGTTCTTCAGCAGAGTCTACATTCATTGTAATGGCTTCTCCTGTAGGAACTTACTCCGGAGACAAGATTCTTGTTCCGGGTACTGCAGTCATTGCAAGGAACCATGACCGTGCCGCTCCTAACGGATCCGGAAGCTACAAGATCGGCGCTAACTACGCCCAGAGCCTCCATCCTTATAACCTGGCCCACAGGCAGGGTTACCGTGAGCTTCTGTTCACCGATGCTTTGACTCACAAGTATATCGAGGAGTTCGGATCTTCCAACTTCTTCGCGATAAAGGGCAACACCTACATCACTCCTGACAGCGACAGCGTGCTTCCATCCATCACCAACGCCAGCCTGAGGACTGTTGCAAAGGATCTTGGAATGAACGTTGAGATGAGGCATATTCCTGTGACTGAACTGGCTGAGGTTGACGAGGTAAACTCTTGCGGAACCGCAGTGGTTATCACTCCTATCTGCAGAATCGACGACAAGGTTCGCCTTGAGGACGAGAATCCTTGCCACGTTTACAACTTCACTCAGGAGTGCGGCGTGAAGTCACGTGCCCTGTACGACCAGATCATCGGCATCCAGAAAGGAACCCTGGAAGACCGCTTCGGCTGGGTTATGTTTGTTGATTGCTAATCATCCGGGAAGAAGACAGATGACTGCCCTGGAACTGGAGACCATACTCTACGAGGAAGGCGCCGACAAGGCCATCGCTGAGGCGGAAAGATACATTTCCACCCAGACTGAGGAACTTGACTTCGCCTATTACATCCTGGGCAACGCCTACCGCAAGAAAGGAGACTGGCAGGGAGCCATAAACAACTACCTTCAGGCTATGGCGATAAACCCGGACTCCCCCGCAAAGCAGGCTTACCAGATGGCTAACGACATACTGGACTTCTTCAACAAGGATATGTATAACCAATAGAAATTCAAACCAATACTAATTATAACACTATGGCTAAGATGAAAGGTGCGACCGTAATCAACACCGAGCGCTGCAAGGGATGCGGCTTGTGTGTGGTTGCGTGTCCATTCCAGGTTCTCGCTCTGAGCGACAAGAGCGTTAACCGTAAGGGGTACAACTATGCCGTCACCGTCAAGGAAGACACTTGCACCGGCTGTACCTCTTGTGCTGTAGTTTGTCCTGACGGATGTATAACCGTCTACCGTAAAAAGGAGGAATAAATTATGGCAGATCAGGAAATTACTTTGATGAAAGGCAACGAGGCCATTGCCCATGCGGCAATCCGTTGCGGCTGTGACGGATACTTCGGGTATCCAATCACTCCTCAGAGCGAAGTGCTCGAGACCCTTGCCGAGCAGAAACCTTGGGAAACCACCGGTATGGTAGTTGTCCAGGCTGAGAGTGAGACTTCTTCTATCAACATGGTTTACGGCGGAGCCGGCTGCGGAAAGAAGGTTATGACCTCTTCTTCCAGCCCTGGTATCAGCCTTATGCAGGAAGGCCTGTCATATATGGCCGGTTGCGAGATTCCTTGTCTTGTTGTTAACGTAAGCCGCGGCGGCCCAGGTCTGGGAACCATCCAGCCTAGCCAGGCAGACTACTTCCAGAGCTGCAAGGGAGGTGGACACGGAGACTATCACCTGATAGTCCTGGCTCCTTCTTCAGTTCAGGAGACCGCTGATTTCGTGGATCTTGCATTTGAACTTGCATTTAAGTACAGAAACCCTGCAATGATTCTTTCAGACGGTGTTATCGGCCAGATGATGGAGAAGGTTGTACTTCCTCCGTTCAAGCCGAGAAGGACCGAGGAGCAGATTATCAAGGAGTGCCCTTGGGCTGCTACCGGAAGACCTAAGACCAGAAAGCCTAACGTAATCACTTCCCTTGAGCTGGACCCTGCAAAGATGGAGGAGATCAACATCCGCATCCAGAAGAAATATGCAGAGATCCAGGAGAAGGAAGTAAGGTTCGAGGAATTCATGCTCGAGGATGCTGAATACGCTATCTGCGCATTCGGTTCCGCTGCCAGAATCGCCAAGAAGGCTATCGAGGATGCAAGAAAGGAAGGCATTAAGGTCGGACTGCTTCGTCCAATCACCCTTTGGCCATTCCCATACAAGGAAATCGAAGCCCTGAGCAACAAGGTAAAGGGTATACTTTCTCTTGAAATCAACGCCGGCCAGATGGTGGAGGACATCCGCCTGGCTGTAAACGGCAAGATTCCTGTAAACCACTACGGACGTCTTGGCGGAATCATTCCTGCTCCGGACGAGGTTGTAAGAGAACTCAAGAAAATGATGAAATAAGGAGGATGCGTTATGGATATCAAAGAAATAATACAACCCGAGAACCTGGTGTACCAGAAGCCTGAGCTTTTGAACGATACACCTATGCACTATTGCCCTGGCTGCAGCCACGGAGTTGTGCACAAGCTTATTTCAGAGGTGATTGCAGATATGGGAATGGCAGACAAGACCATCGGAGTTTCTCCTGTGGGATGCGCTGTATTCGCATACAAGTATATAGATATAGACTGGGAGGAGGCCGCTCACGGAAGGGCTCCTGCACTGGCAACCGCCATCAAGAGGCTGTGGCCTGACCGCCTGGTGTTCACATACCAGGGAGACGGTGACCTGGCCTGCATCGGTACCGCAGAGACTATCCACGCCCTGAACCGTGGCGAGAACATCACCATCATCTTCATCAACAACGCAATCTACGGTATGACCGGCGGACAGATGGCTCCTACCACTCTGCTCGGAATGAAGACCGCTACCTGCCCTTACGGTAGGGATGCAAAGCTTCACGGTTATCCTCTCAAGATCGCGGACATTGCAGCACAGCTGGAAGGAACCTGCTATGTAACAAGGCAGAGCGTCCATACAGTTGCCGCCATCAACAAGGCAAAGAGAGCTATCCGCAAGGCCTTCGAGTACAACATGGCCGGCAAGGGCTCCTGCCTGGTGGAGATGGTTTCAACCTGCAACTCAGGATGGAAGAAGACTCCTGCAAACGCCAACAAGTGGATGGAAGAGAACATGTTCCCGTTCTACAACATCGGTGACCTCAAAGACATTAACCAATAAAAGGATTGTAAGATGAAACAGGAAATAATCATTGCCGGATTCGGTGGACAGGGTGTTCTGTCCATGGGAAAGATCCTTGCATATTCCGGACTTATCGAGGGCAAGGAAGTTACTTGGATGCCAGCTTACGGTCCTGAGCAGAGAGGCGGTACCGCAAACGTGACAGTTATTGTAAGTGACGAGGAGATTTCTTCACCGATTCTCTCAACCTACGACACTGCCATCATCCTCAACCAGCCTTCCATGGAGAAATTCGAGAAGACTGTTAAGCCTGGCGGAACCCTTATCTACGACGGTTACGGAATCAGCATCCCTCCGACACGTACCGATATCAATATCTACCGTGTTGACGCTATGGATGTTGCAGCCAAGATGAACCTCATCAAGATCTTCAACATGATCCTTCTGGGAAGCTACCTTAAGCTTCATCCGATCGTTCAGATCGAGAGCGTCCTGAAGGCTCTGAAGAAGACTCTTCCTGAAAGGCATCACGGCCTGATTCCTCAGAACGAGGAGGCTATCAAGAAGGGAATGGAGCTTGTAGGCTAGTACCTGAAGCTTCTTCTGAATAAAATAACAGCTGTCCAGTTGGGCGGCTGTTATTTTTATGATATAATTATTCGTATATTTATTGTCTGAAACATTAAATACTTCTCGATATGGCAATGTGGCATATATGGCTTATAGTGGCCCTGGTATTTCTGATCCTTGAGATTTTCACGACAGGAATTGCTGTTATCTGCTTCTCGTTCGGAGCGGTAGGTTCCTGCGTGGCTGCCCTTTTCGGGGCAAACCTCACCTGGCAAGTGATTATCTTCGCGATAGTTACCCTGCTGAGTTTCATTTTCATACGTCCTATGCTCATCAAGCTTTTCTACAAGAAGGGCAAGAATGAGGTCAAGACTAACTATGAGGCCCTGAGCGGCCGTATCGGTATTGTATCCGAGGCCATCAATCCTGCAACCGGAGAGGGCAGGGTGAAGGTGGACGGAGACGACTGGAAGGCCGTTTCTGTGGACGACCAGCCTATTGAACTTGGAGCAAGAGTTAAGATCCTCAAGCTCGACAGCGTTATTGTAACAGTCAAGAGAGCTGATTAAACAGATTATTAACCATCAAAAACAATAGCTATGATAATGGGTATGCAACCAATTACACTTATACTCATCGCGATTATCGTGATTGTAGTACTGATCGTGCTGTCTGGAATCAAGGTTATCCAGCAGTCTGAAACCAAGATCGTTGAGAGGCTCGGTAAGTACCACGCCACTCTTCCTTCAGGAATCAATATCATTTGGCCTATAATCGACAAGCCTAGGAAGGTTTACATCAGAAAGGTTGTTGAGGGATATGACGGCACGGCTCACGTGATCCTTCGCCAGAGCGACAAGATAGACCTCCGCGAGCAGGTGTTCGATTTCCCTAAGCAGAGCGTTATTACCAAGGATAACGTAACCACCACCATCAACGCGCTGCTGTATTTCCAAATTACTGACCCTATGAAGTCTGTGTATGAGATTGACAACCTGCCTTATGCAATCGAGAAACTCACCCAGACCACCCTTCGTAACGTTATCGGTGAACTGGAACTTGACCAGACTCTGACTTCCAGAGACACCATCAACTCCAAGCTCCGTGCTGTCCTTGACGAGGCCACAAACAAGTGGGGCGTAAAGGTGAACCGCGTTGAGCTTCAGGATATTACTCCTCCAATCAGCGTTCGCGACGCCATGGAGCAGCAGATGCAGGCCGAGCGTGAAAGGCGTGCAAAGGTGCTCAAGGCTTCCGGAGACAAGGAGAAGGCCATCCTCGAGTCCGAGGGTCTGAAGGCCGCCCAGATCAACCGCGCTGAGGCCGAGAAGCAGACCAAGATCCTCCAGGCACAGGGTATCGCCGAGGCAAAGATTCTTCAGGCCAACGCCGAGAGCGAGGCTATCCGCAGAATCGCCGAGGCAGTCAAGGAAAGCAATATGTCTCCGGCCAGCTATATGCTTGCTGACAAGTATATTGCAACACTCAAGGAAATGGTTTCCGGCAAGGACAACAAGACCGTTTACCTGCCTTACGAGGCCTCTAACCTGCTTGGTTCTATCGGAACTATCAAGGAACTGTTCAAGAACCAGTAATTAATGCTCAGCCTCAACGACAGAGACATCAGACTGGTTGCCTTTGACGCGGACGACACGCTCTGGGACAACCAGTCTTTGTTTGACACTGCGGTAGAAGACTATTGCGCCCTGATGTCGCCTTACGGCACCAGGGACGAGATGTATGCCGCACTCTACAAGACAGAATGCGGCAATATGGATTCTCTTGGCTACGGCACCAAGGCTTTCATCATTTCTCTGGTGGAGAATGCAATAAGAGTCAGCGACGGCACCATTCCGGAAGACCAGATTATCAAAGCAATACACATTGGCAGACGGATTCTCAACAACCCTGCAACCCCGCTTCCTGGCGTAACGGAAATCCTGAAGACTCTCCAGGACAGGGGAAAATACCGTATGGTAATCTTCACCAAGGGCGATCCTCTGGAGCAGGAGGCGAAGATAGAGCGTTCAAATCTTGGAAAATTCTTCAGCGATGTGGAAGTAGTATCCAATAAGACACCTCTGGAATACAGAAGGTTATGCCGCCATAACGGCATCGCTGAGACACAGTTTGTGATGGTTGGCAATTCCTTCAAGAGTGATATTGCTCCTGTTCTTGAAATGGGAGGCAATGCGGTTTTGATTCCATTTGGAACTCTGTGGGAGCACGAGAGGGTAGAGGAGTATGACCATCCGAACCTTATCCGCCTTGAAAAATTCTCTGACCTTACCAGCGTCCTGTAAAGATAACATCCGAACAATCAATGGAAAAGAAAGAAAAATACGAGCAGATGCTGCCTCAGCTCAAGGCTTTGACTGAAGGCGTGAACAACAACACGGGAGCCCTAGCCAACGCCGCCGCCCTGATCCACGAGACTATGGGCTTCTTCTGGACCGGCTTCTACCTTGTCAAGGACAATATCCTTCACCTCGGCCCGTTCCAGGGCCCTGTCGCCTGTTATACGATCCCTTACGGCAAAGGAGTCTGCGGCACATCCTGGAAGGAGGGCAAGACACTGGTCGTGAAAGACGTGGAGGAGTTCCCCGGCCACATTGCCTGCAGCAGCCTCTCCAGAAGCGAGATAGTTGTCCCGATCTTCAAGGCAAGCAAAATAATAGGGGTTCTTGACATAGACAGCAAAGAAATTGCTACCTTTGACAATACAGACAAGGATTATCTTGAAAAGGCAATGAAGATACTTTCAGACAATCTGATATAAACCAATAACAATTAAAACAAACACTATTATGAAAAAGTACGAGTGCGAGCCTTGCGGCTACATCTATGACCCAGCAGAGGGCGATCCAGATGGAGGAATTGCTCCAGGAACACCTTTCGAGGCTATACCTGACACTTGGGTTTGCCCGCTTTGCGGAGCTTCCAAGAGTGATTTTAAACCAGTTGAATAGATTTAGCGGCCACATAACCTGTGGTCCAGGCGGCCTGGAGGTTGAAGCCTCCGGTGATGGCGTCGATATCGAGAACTTCCCCGGCAAAGTAAATGTCGGGGTGTTTTTTTGACTGCAGGGTGTTCTGGTCTATCTCATTGAGACTTACCCCGCCGCAGGTGACGAATTCTTCCTTGAACCTTCCTTTTGCCGTAATCTGATATGAGTCGGAGGTGAGGGTGGCTGAAAGCCTGTTCAGCTGCTTGGAGCCTATCTCGGCGCAACGGATGTCTTCCCTTATCTGGGCTCTGGTTATCAGGTGGTTCCAGAGTCTGGATGTGAGGGTGGGTATGTTGATGGAAGAGAGTTTTTTCTGCCTGTTCACTTCGATTATTCTGTTTAGGATCTGCTTTGCTTCCTCCTGGGTCTTGGAGAGCCAGTTGATGGTTAGCGGGGAAGTGTAGTTGCTGTCGCTGAGGAATCTGGCAGCGTAAGAAGATAGTTTTAGAGTGGCAGGGCCGCTTGTGCCCCAGTCGGTGAGCAGAAGTATACCCTGGCTCTTGAATTTAGTGCCTGGGATAGATAGGGTAGCGTTCTCTACTACTGTGCCGCTCAGGGAGTTGAGGCTGGTGTCCTTTATCTCGAAAGTGAACAGTGATGGTATTGGCTTTTGAGTTTCTATGTTGAGCCTGGAGAGGAATTCATAGCCCTTGTCAGTTTTCTTGCCGCCGGTGGTTATGACCTTGATGTCTTCAGAGAGAGATGTGATGTCCGTTATCTTGTGGCCGGTCTTGACTTGGATGCCTTCCTGTCTTATCAGGTTTTCGAGGGTGTGGACTATCTCCATCGCGTCCTGGGACTTGGGGAAGATGCAGTTGTCTTCCTGGGTAACTAGTCTTACTTCGTGGGCTTCAAACCATTTTATTGTGTCGTCAGGAGAGAAGACGTTGAACAGCCTTTTCATCAGCCTGTGTCCTCTCGGATAGACGTGTTCAAGATTGGTTATGTTGCCGTTGGCATCTCTGAAATCCTTGAAAGAGTTGGTGAGATTGCACCTGCCGCCGCCTGTGACTGAGACCTTTGCAAGCAGTCTGTCCTGAGATTCGTAGATGGTGACTTTGCTTTCGGGCATTCTTCTTTTGAGCTCGATTGCGCAGAAACATCCGGCCGCTCCGCCTCCTATGATTGCTATGGATTTCATTTCTTGGGATGGACTGTAACCAGAACAAGTTCCGGGCGGATGTAAAACCTAGGTATCCTGGTGCTCTCCCTTGAAAGACCACGGCTGACTACAGCATATCTGTCGTTTCCGAAAGGATAGAGGCCGCCGGTGTATTTAAGTTCTCCGGCATGGTCCGGAGCATAGACGCCCTCCTTCATCCAAGGCAGACGGAACTGCCCGCCGTGGTAATGCCCCGCGGTAACCATATCGAACGGGGATTCCATGAAAATCTCTATGAGTTCAGGGCGGTGATGGAGGAGAATCGTATAGTGAGTTGTATCACAGAGCCTTGAAAGTGAATCAACAGCGGCCCTTACACGGTTCCAGTTGAGCAGTTGGGTAACATCAACCACTCCGCAAAGGTTAATGGTATCCTGCCTGACCTTGACCATGGTTTTCTCGTTTTCCAGATATCTGGTTCCCGAGTTCTTTATCAAGGTCTTGATGGTATCCAGGTTTCCGCTCTTGACCTCGTGGTTTCCGACAACGTACCAGCAACTGTAGCGCTTGCCTATGTTATTGAAAAATTCAGTGGTTATATCCATCGGGCGCTCGTCGTCATAGATGTCACCGATGAGGAAGATAAGGTCTGGGTGGAATCTGTCTATTTTCTTGACAATCCTCCTTTCTCCTTTTCCGTAATTGCAGGAATGAAGGTCTGAAAGAATGGCTATTTTAAGGTCTGAGGACAGTTTATCGGACTCTATCTGGTAATGCCTGACCTTCATCCTGCAGTCCAGTCCGTTGATGACAAACAGCAGGAAGAGAATCAGAATAATCCTTATGGCAATCTTGAGAGTTTTCATCGGCGATGCAAATTTAGGCAAAAATCATCGCAGGGCGTTTTTGAGGTAGTGCTTTCTGGTTATCCATATAAACGTGGCAACTCCCGCCAGATGGAAGCCGACAGAAGACCAGAAGGCGGTGGAATAGCCGAAGTTTTCGCTGAATATGCCCCCGAGAAGGATGCCGAGCCCCATGCCCAAGTCCCAGGAAGTCAGAAGGGTGGAGTTGGCAGTGGCCCTGCGGTTGTTCTCGGCCAGGTTGATGATCATGTTCTGGAATGCAGGCCAGATATGCCCGTTTCCAAGGCCTATGAGTATGGCGGAACCATAATAACCGATCATGGAAGGCCAGGCTATGAAGATGGTATAACCAACTGTGGATATGAGTATTCCTTCAAGAGCGTTGCCGATAAGCCGGCCTTTTCTGAGGGCCCTGGCGCCCTGGATTCGTGATGCCATCAGGCCAATTGCCAGGAGCATGAAGTATGTGCCGGTTCCGGAAGTGATGCCGAGTTTCTCTTTGCCGTAGATAGCCAGGTAACTGCTCAGGACGCCGTAGCAATAGCCGAACATAAGCATATTTGCTGCGATGGCCCAGCCTTGAAGCAGGAAGAAACGGTCCCAGGAAAGCTTTTTCTTGTCAGGAATCTGTTCTTTGACAGGGGCCTTGATGCTTCCTGCAGCCCAAAGCCCCAGAGCCGCCACGGCGAAGGCCAGCCAGAATAGCAGCTGGAAGTTATTGGTGTATTTGTATATAAGGATTCCGATGGTAGGGGCGAACGCGCTTCCCAGGTTGTTGCTCAGGCCGTAAAGCCCGATGCCTTCAGTTCTTCTGGAAGAAGGCAGAACGTCTATTGCCATAGTGCTGTTGGCCACGGTGCAGGCGCCGAACGGTGCCCCGTGAAGCGTTCTGACAATGGTAAACAGAAGGAGAGAAGAAGCGGCGAGGTAGCTTCCGAACATCAGGAAATTCACCAGTACGCAGACCAGGAGGACCTTTTTTCGGTTGAACGTGTCTGCGATGTAGCCTGAGAATGGCCTGGCCGCCAGAGCCAGTAGTATGTAGCCGCTCAGAACGAATCCTATGGTGTCTTTGGTGGAATGGAAGGTTTCGCTCAGATACAGCGGAAGCAGTGGTGTGATCAGGTAAAACGAGAAGAACAGGCAGAAGTTGACTGCCATTACCTTCTTGTAGTTGCTGTTCCAGAGTTTCTCCTTTGCTTCCATAGCGGGGCAAATTTAGTAAATTTGCAGTCGTTAAGTAGATTATATGTTTGACAATATCATAATAAGGGGTGCCAGGGAGAATAACCTCAAGGACATATCGCTGAGCATCCCCAAGCACAAGATAACGGTGTTTACCGGGGTTTCCGGTTCCGGCAAGAGCTCGCTGGTTCTGGACACTGTTGCGGCAAAGTCCAGGAGGGAACTCAACGACACCTTTCCGACGTTCGTGCAGAAGTATCTGCCCAAGTACGGCCGTCCGCACGTGGATTCCATTGAGAATCTGCCTATTGCCATCGTTATCGACCAGAAGAAGCCGGCCTCCAATTCCCGCTCTACCGTAGGCACTTACACGGATATCTATTCTCTTCTGAGGCTGCTGTTCTCGAGGGTCGGGAAGCCGTTTGTGGGATATGCGGAGAGTTTTTCCTTCAACCATCCGGACGGAAGCTGCCCTCGTTGCGCAGGGCTTGGCGAGATCCGCGAGCTGGACATCCACAAGCTGGTGGACTTTGACAAGAGCCTCAACGACGAGGACACGATCCATTACATTGCCTTCCACAAAGGCGGGTGGAGATGGATCAGATACGCCCACAGCGGGCTGTTCGACCTGGACAAGAAGATAAAGGACTACAGTCCGGAGGAACTGGACCTGTTCCTGAATTCCCCGCAGATAAAACTCAAGAATCCGCCATCCAACTGGCCTAGGACCGCCAAGTATGAAGGCCTGATACCCAGGATGTACCGCAGCATAATCAACTCCGAGGAAGGCCTGCTTCACAGTGCGGTTCTGAATCCAATGCTCAGGATGGGAGTATGCCCGGACTGCGGCGGAACCCGCCTGAACCAGAAGATACTCTCCTGCAAGATAGAAGGCAAGAACATCGCCGAGGTAACCTCGATGTCCATCAGAAAACTCAACGGGTGGATAAAGGGCCTCAGCGATCCTCTGGCGGAGGACCTCAAGGCGGCGATAGGGGCGAGGCTGACTGCTCTTGAAGAGATAGGCCTCGGGTACATAGCCCTTGACCGCCCGATCGGGACGCTTTCCGGAGGAGAGGCCCAAAGGTGCAAGATCGCAAAGTATATAAACTCCTCGCTTTCAGATGTGATGTACATTCTGGATGAGCCGAGCATTGGCCTGCATAACAGGGATATAGAAAGGATGAAGCACTCTGTCAGACGGCTCCGTGACGCAGGAAATACAGTGCTTCTGGTGGAACATCACCGCGAGATGATAGGCATAGCGGACCACGTCGTGGATATGGGTCCGGGACCAGGATCTGAGGGCGGAGAGATAATCTTCGAAGGATCTTACGATGAGCTTCTTTCAAGCGGCACTGATACCGGAAGGATGCTAAAGGCCTCGACTGATTTCAAGAGTGAAACCAGGCCTGTCAAGGATAGCTTCCGTCTTGCCGGAGCCACGCTTCACAACCTGAAGAACGTGGATATCGACCTTCCGCTCAACCTGTTCTGCGTTGTCGCCGGAGTGGCGGGAAGCGGCAAAAGCTCTCTTATGGAGGCCTTTATGAAGGCAAGGGGCGGGGACGATATGATTTACGTCAGCCAGAAGAGCATAGGCATCAGCCTCAGGAGCACCCCAGCCACCTATATGGATGTGGCCGACCAGATCCGCAAGATGTTCGCCAAGGCCAACAAGAAGCAGGAGACATACTTCGCCTTCAACGGCAAGGGCGCCTGCCCGGTTTGCGGTGGCAAGGGAGTGGTGATCGCCGAGATGGCGTTTATGGACAGCATAGAGACCGTCTGCGAAGCCTGCAAAGGACTCAGGTATTCCCCGGAGGCTCTGGAGTATCATCTGGAAAGCCCTCAGACCCGTCAGAAGCTGAATATCGCCCAGGTGATGGACCTTTCCGTAAGGAAGGCCAGTGAGTTCTTCAAAGGCACCCAGATAGAGGAAAGGCTTAGGCCGATGATGGATGTAGGCCTTGGATATCTGCATCTTAACCAGGCGCTTTCGACACTTTCAGGCGGAGAGTTGCAAAGGCTCAAGATAGCCTCGTACCTTAAAGAGAAAGGCAAGATCTTCATCATCGACGAGCCTACGGACGGCCTTCATCCAAAGGATGTGCACAATCTTGTGATGCTGTTCGAGAAGATGGTGGAGCAGGGCAATTCCATTTATGTGATAGAGCACAACACGGATGTGATAAAATCTGCAGATTACGTTATTGAACTTGGTCCGGGGGCCGGAGAAGACGGCGGAGAAATCACGTTCTGTGGCACTCCAAGGAAGATGAAAGACTGCAAATCTTCGGCTACAGCCGCCTATCTATAGAAGGAAGAACATTGCAACTCCCGTCATCGAGAGAGTAACTCCCACAAGTTCGCGGAATTTTACCTTCTGCTTGTAAATCAGGCAGTAAGGAAGTATGATCAGAACCGGTGTCAGAGCCATCAGGGTCTGGGCGATACCGGCGTTTGTATACTGGACCGCCATCAGCGAGAATCCCACACCCAGGAACGGGCCGAAGAAAGTGGTCAGCATCGCGAAGGCAAAACCTTTCCTGTCCTTATGGGCGCGGGTGAGTTTGCCAAGGTTTTTCTGAAGCCCCATTATCGCGATAAAGCCAAGCGCTCCCACAATGGCTCTCATCATGGTTGCGGCAAAAGGCATCATGCTGCCCATCATCGCAGGGGCGTCTGAAGGTATGTCCTGGGTATAGTGTTCCATTCCTATCTTGCTCAAAACCAGACCGACTCCCTGGCCGATGCCGGCTCCAAGGCCCAGCAGAATGCCTTTGACGGGGATGGTGAATCCAAGTTTCTTCTTCTGGCTTTTCTCTTCCGCTTTCTCACGGCTGAGTATGGAGATCGCGATACCGCTGAGGGTAACCGCCATCGCTAGCCAGGACTTGCCCTCCATCTTTTCTCCGAGCAGCATCCATCCGGCTATGGCGGCTGTAGGCGGGGCCAGAGTCATGAACAACTGGCCGAACCTGGCGCCCATTACCAGATAGGAGTTGAAAAGGCAGAAATCTCCGAAAGTGTAACCCACCAGAGCCGAAAGCCCCAGCCATAGCCAGGCCTGCCTTCCGGCATACAGAGGATAGGGGGCTCCTATGGTGAACATTAAGGTTATCGCGATGAAAACCGTGGCAAGCGTAAGCCTTATTATGTTGACTGTCATTGCTCCCAGCCTGTGGCTCGCCACATCCGCAAACAAGGCGGTGGCTGTCCACAGGACGGCTACAAACAGGCTTAGCAATTCTCCAAGATGCTCCATGGTACAACAGGCGGAATTATCAGGCGTCAAATATAAGGGAATTATTTCCTAAATTTGAAAGTTGAACACCTATTGGAATATGAATATGCAAAAGATATCCGGATTTGCCCTGCTGACAGCCTTGCTTCTTTCAGGAGGAGTGCTTGGAGCCCAGTCCATTGTGCATCCCAAGAAAGGGGCTTCATTCTCGTCCGACAAGATCAAGGTTACTTTCATAGACAGAAAGCAGCAGTTCAATTACAGGGATACCGCTACGCTGGATCCGGACATCAATTCTCCCAAATCGGTGAACATCCATCCTAACGGGACTAAATATTACGTCAATTCCCTGGAGGGCGGGAAGACAGTTGTCTATGATTTTGCCACCGGCAAGAAAATCAAGGTTATAAGCCACAATTTCACATCGGCGGACAAGGCTCTCTGGGCTCCTTCCAGCGGCCTTTACAAGTTCCGCCACGAGTACAAGAATCCCGACACCTTTATGGGCAAGCCGGTGGAGAGCACCTTCTCCCACCGGGGACGTTACCTGTGGATTCCCTATTACCGCCGCAGTTATGACATAAACGCCCAGGAACCTTCCGCTATGGCTGTCATAGACACCCAGAAAGACAGCATCATACGCCTGTTCGAAACCGGAGCCCTGCCAAAGATGGTGGCAACCTCTCCAGACGGCAAGATGCTGGCGGTCACCCACTGGGGAGAAAACACTGTAGGTCTGATGGACATTTCCTCCCAGAACCCTGACGACTGGAAATACATCGCCTGCCTGGTGGTGGACTATAAGCTTAACCTGAATTTCAGCCTTACATCCAGGGTTGACAGAGACGTGAACAGCGGTTACTGCCTCAGGGGTACTGTGTTTACGGAAGACTGCCGCTACCTTCTGGTGGGCTGTATGGGAGGAAGCGGTGGCATAGCCGTGATAGACCTTCACCAGATGAAGTATCTTGGCCGGGCTGTGGGGATGATGTCCAATCTGAGGCATCTTCTGATCAAGGACGGAACCCTGTATGCCAGCATAAACAAATACGGATATGTGCTCAGGATGCCGGTGGAAACCTTCCTTGCAAAGGTCCGCACACTGGATGGCAACAAAGTCAAGACGGTGAACGTCACCGGATTCCAGCAGTGCAAGGTACCCGCCGGAGCCAGAACCATAAACATTTCCCCTAAAGGCGATTTCATCTTTGTTGCCTGCAATTCGTCCAGTTGCCTTGCCGTTGTGGACGTTGCGGCCATGAAACTCCTGGGAACCCTCCAGGCGGATTCCTATCCGGTTGGCCTGGATATCTCCGATGACGGAAAATACCTGTTCACCACATCCCAGGGAAGAAGCAACGGAGGCGGCAACGCCGTAGATATTTTTGAAGTAGAATACAAGTGATTATGCGAAAGATAACCCTCATATTTTTGTTGACGGCTATTTCCTGCGCGGCCCTTCACGCTCAGGACACAATTCCACAGATTCATCACGACAGCCTGTATATGAGCACCTCAGAGCTTGCAGACAAGATAATCGAGGAGGCATACAGGCATCTTGGTGTCAGATATAAGTACGGGGCCAACGGTCCTAGGAGCTTTGACTGTACAGGCTTTACCTGCTATGTATATAACAAGTTCGGTTACAGGCTCTCCAGGAGTTCCAAAGACCAGTCCGGAGACGGAAGGCCGGTTGAGGGGAGTTTCCGTAATCTCCAGAAAGGAGACATTCTGATTTTCGGTTCCAGGAGGAACAAGAGGGAGGTTGGCCATGCCGGCATCTTCATAGAACTGGTAGACAGCACCGCCAATGATTTCAGGTTCATTCACGCATCCACAAAGAAAGGAATTACCATCTCCAATTATAGTGAAACCTATTACAGGGAGCGCTTCCTGGGGGCAAGAAGAATTCTGCCGGATATTGTTCCTGGCGGGGCTCCAAGGCCTTCTACGGGCATCGACGAGCCGCAGGATACCATTTATGTCGAGGCTTCTGCAGCAGACCGCCAGGTGGTTATGCTTGAAAACGGACGTTGGTTCTATATAGATGCGGATGGCAGGATGACCAAGCCTGATTCCTCCGTCACCGTTATCCTTGACGGCAGCGGAACCTGGCGTACAGTAAGCAACGAGGGAGCCAGAATCCCTAAGATGACCAAGGAGAGCAGACCTGTACAGGCCGTCCAGCCGGCAGATATTCCAAAAGAGGAAAACACCGCCAAATATCACACGGTAAGGAACGGAGACACTCTCTATGGTATCGCAAAGCGCTACAAGACAACCATTGACAAGCTATGCCGCCTTAACGGAATAACAAAGAAAACCGTTCTTAAGACAGGCCGCAAGCTCAGGGTTAAATAATTATTTTTATTGTCGGCGATAACATTTTTCTCCCTTTTCCGTCTTTATTGCAGAACAGGGGAGATTCCCCGTTACAATAAAAACCAGTGATTATGAAAAAGGCAATAATAGTGTTGGCGTTTCTTCTGGTTCCGGTGATGACATTCGCCTTGGTTCCGGGAGGAAAGATTTCAAAAGTCAAAGTATCGTCTCTCGTTTCCCAATACCGCGGCAAACAGGGTGTCGAGGTAATTGAAATAGGGAGGCTCGGCACGGCTCTTCTAAAGGGTGTGGCTGCAATGGCAGACGGGAACGATAAGGATACAAGAGAAGCCCTTACTGCTCTCAAGGGCATAAAGGGGCTGACTATTATCTCTTACGAGGATGCGGAAGCAGTATTAAAACAAAAGATTAACGGCAAAGTTGAGAAGATGCTCAAGGGTGTGGAACTTCTGATGGAAGCCAAGGACGATGGGGAAACAATGCGCATCTATGGAACTTTTAATGAAAAGACCGGAAAGGTCAGCGATGTTGGCATTTTCTCCCCGACAGACGGAACTTTCATCTTCCTTGTAGGCTCATTCAACCTTGAGGATATTTCCAAGGCAACGGCAAAATGACAGAGGCTGTTTTCCATAGGGATTATCTGAGCCTTTCCGGCGGACTCTATAGGATTGCTTACCATATCCTTGAGAATCAGACAGAAGCTGAAGACGCTCTCCAGGATCTGTACCTGAAACTCTGGAAAATGAGGGATGGTCTGGACTCCATCAGAAACCCGATGGCATACTGCGCTCTTATCCTGAAGAATATCTGCATAGACCGCATTCGCTCTTCAAGAAAGGAAGTTCATCCGGCTTTTATTCCGGAAAAGGAGGAAGAGGTTCCTCAAGACGAAAGAATCGATTCCCGGCATAGGCTGGAGAAGGTACTGGCGGCAGTAAAGTCCCTTCCGGAAAGGCAGAGGCAGATTCTCGTTCTCCGTCTGGTCGAAGGAAAAACTTATGATCAGATTGCCCAGATAACAAAACTGAATTACCTTACAATAAGAGTAATGCTTTCAAGAGCAAGGAAATCGTTGAAAAACAAGTTATGAAAAAAATAGAAGATATAGAGATGATGGAAGTAGAGGATCTTCTGAAGTTGGCCTCCGACAATTCCGTCCCCGTTCCTTCAGGATTGGAGAGCCGGATAGCGGAAACGCTGCTTTCCCAGAAGGTCTCTGAAGATGCCGGAAAGGGTGATACTCCAGCTACATCGCTGAGGACCAGATGGATAACCGGCCTTGCCGTTGCCGCAGCCTGCACTGTTGCTGCAGTATTCCTCCATAATCCTGCCCAGACAGAACTTAAGGATACCTTCGACGATCCGTACCTTGCCTATGCTGAAGTGGAAAAGGCATTCAGCCGTATTTCAGGCGAAATGTCCAAAGCTGCTGACAAGACTGCCCAGGCAGCCCGTAAAATGGAAAAACCAATTGAAATAATCAGAAAAATTAACGAAAAATGAAACGCATATTGACAGTGGCAGCTATGCTGCTTATAACAATCACCTCCTTCGCCCAGACAGGAAGGAACATCTATGAGAAGTATTCTGACAACGATGGCGTGAGTGCCGTCTACATTTCTCCGGCAATGTTCAAGCTTATTGGTAAACTCCCTGAAATAAAAGCAGATGTGGAGGACGGAACCGTGGACCTGGCGCCAGTGGTCAGGACCCTTACCGGGATGTACATCCTCAGCAGCGAGAATCCTGCCATCAGGGAAGCTCTGGCAAATGACGTGAAGAAGTTTGTCTCTTCCAAAAAATACGAGCTTCTTATGGAAGCAAAGGATAATGGGCAGACGATGAAGATGTACACGGTGGGAGACCAGAAGACCGTGAACAGTTTCGTGATGTACGCCATTGACCAGGAAGAGACCACTTTTATCTGCATCGACGGCAACATTAACCGTCAGGATCTGGAAAAAGTCCTCGCCGAGCAGATGAAATAATCAGAGTTTCAGCCATTCTTTCTTGACAGCGCTTTCCTTAAGCCTTGCCGGAACGATGGTCTTGAGAGCTCTTAGTACAACGTTGAGCATAGCCTCATGGACATAGTCTTTGCGTATAGCAAGGGCTATCGTCCTTTTTAATGCAGGCTCAACGATTGGCTTTATGCAACTCTGAAGGCTTGGGTCTATGAGTTTTATATGTGACTCCGGGATGATGGTAAGACCGCCGTTGTCATTGACTATCTGAATAAGGATCCCAACCCTTCCTCCTTCAAAGAATCTTTCGTAGGAACCGGCCTTGAACTCTTTTAGCGAAGACATGTCATAGAGTCTCACGCCGTTTTTCATTATCCAGATAGATCTGCCCCTTAGGTTATCCAAACTTATGCTTTCCAGTTCGTAAGCAGGGTCGTTCTTTGATACGTATACGTAGAAGTGTTCTGTATAGACCGGTATTTCCAGCAGTTCAGGGTCGTTGAACGGAGCTGTAAGTATACCAACATCCACCTCTGTCTTTCGGATTTTGTCTTTTATTGTCTCCGATAGCATCTCCTCGGTCTGAAGAGATATGGATGGGTAATTGTTCTTTATGAAATTGAACAGCCCCGGGACAAGTACCGGAGCAACTGTGGAAATCATCGCGATATTAAGCGGCCCGGACAAATTCTCTTTTTCCGAGCGAGTCATCTCCGTAATCTGGCTGACATTGTAAAGCACCACCTTGGCCTGGTCTATTATTCTTCTGCCTATCTCTGTGGGTGTTACGGGATGAGCTTCCCTGTCGAAGATCAAAACGTCGAGTTCTTCTTCCAACTTCTTGATCATCAGGCTTAAAGTGGATTGCGTGAGGTTGCAGGCCTCTGCCGCTTTACCGAAATGGCCCCACTGGTCAAGGGCCACGATGTATTTCAGCTGTTGTAGAGTCATACTTATTCCCAATTGATTTTATCAATACAAAGATAAATATTTTTGTGTTGATAAATGAAAAACCGGAAAATACCTTTGCACCATCGAACCGTTACCTATGAATCTGAATCTACGAATAATCTGCTGGTACATCGGGGTATCTCTCCTGCTTGTTTCCGCATTGATGGCTGTGGCAGGTATTATCGCTTGCATTACTCCGGGAGACCCTAGTGCGATTATTCTTTTTTATTCCGCTTTGATTACAGGTCTGTTGGGTGTATTTCCGTTGATTTATGTGCGCAAGGGAAAGCATAAACTGACATTCAAGGAAGGAAACTGTATAGTTGTAATCTCCTGGATTCTTGCCTGCATCCTGGGTATGCTTCCGTTTCTATTATACGGAGATGAGTTCGAACTTGTAGATGCCTTGTTTGAAAGTGTCTCCGGGTTTACTACTACAGGTGCATCCATTCTTACTGATATAGAGTCTCTTCCGAGGGGACTTCAGTTCTGGAGGATAGCGACTGCATGGGTAGGGGGAATCGGAATCGTGACATTGTTCTCCATGATTATGATGAGGAGGATGGACTGGTCCATGCTTTCCAGGAGGGAGATTTCAAATGTTTCCGGCCAGGCTTTCAAAGGCGAGAGAAACGGATTCTTTTTCCACAGGACGCTCGTAGTGTATTTACTGCTTACATTGGCGACTTTCATCTCACTGATGACAACCGGAATGGGCTGGTTTGATTCTCTGACCAACGCCATGTCTGCCTGCAGTACGTGCGGTTTCTGCGTCCGTAACCTAAGCATAGCCTACTATGACAGTTTAGCGGTCGAGGGTATACTGACATTGGCGATGCTTGCGGCCGGAATGAATTTCGGTATACTTTTCCTGACCTTCTTCAGACGGAGCCGGCATAACATCTTCAGAAGTGAAACCATCAGGGTTTTTCTTGCCTTTGTGGGGATAGCAGTCATAGCAATAACGGTAGATCTCCTGGTAAGCGGTGGTTTCGATTCAGTCGGAAAAGCTTTAAGATATGCTGTGTTTCAGGCCGTTTCGATTTCGACCACCACTGGATTCGCTACGGCGGACACATCATTGTGGCCTCCGCTTTCCATGTCTGTCCTTATAATTTGCTCTCTGATTTGCGGATGCTCCGGTTCCACTTCAGGAGGAATCAAGATAGACAGGGCGCTGTTGGCTATGAAGGGAATCCGTAGAAGGATCAGTACATCCCTTGACCCTGGAATCGTGAAGATCGTGAAGGTTGACGGAATAATCCGTAGCTATGAGCAGGTTAATGACGCTATGGGATACATCTTTCTGTATATGCTTATAATAGCGGCTGGAACAGCGGTCAATCTGGCCGGAGGCCTGGATTTTACGACAGGATTTACCGCCTCCATATCATGTATTGGCAATGTTGGACCTGGCTTCGGCGATGTAGGTTCTATGGCAAATTATGCAGACTTGCCGGCTCTGGTCAAATTGTCTTCTATGGCTGAAATGCTGATCGGCAGACTTGAGATATACCCGATGCTGTATTTTCTCAGTGTTTCCCGATAAGACTGTCGCGAAACTTGACAAGAAACTTTTCCACTTGGTCAAGTCTGTCTGTTAAAGTCATTATCAGATTCTTGTACTTGCCTTTTTTGACCAGTTCCTGCAGGAGAGGGTAAAACGGCATTTCCTCTGTCCAGAATTTCTTGCCCATAAAGACCATAGGGCTTGAGAATCCATATGATACATAATGGTTCTGGACGGCATCCTGGAATACTTCCTGAATTGTTCCGGCGCTACCCGGAGTGTAGATTATCCCGCCGAAAGCATAGGTGAGGATACTATCTTCCCTGATGCTGTTCTCAAAGAATTTGGCAATATGGGTTGCAAAAGGGGTGGAAGGCTCGTGTCCGTAAAGCCAGGTTGGAATTGCAAGGCTGTGATATTCAGTTTGAGGGTATTTCTGTTTTACCTTCATCGCTGAGGAAAGCCAGCCCTTGTCCCTGAAAGTAGGGGCGACAGAGAGTATCTGGAGGGCATCGTCCACATCCTTGACTTTTCTTCCGGCCATCCAGGCTCCCAGGTGAGTGGCTTCCATTGCACCTGGGCCACCACCGGACAGCATAACGAATCCTTTCTCAGTCAACTTCTTGCTGAGCAGGACCACTTCCCGGAACATCTTGTCTGTTCTGGAATTTGCGTGACCGCCCATTATTCCGACACATTTACGGGAGTCATGGTCCTTGAAAAAGTTCTTAAGGTTTATATGCATATCGTGGTCGTGGATAGACCGGCACAAAGATTCCCTTATGTCTTCAGGCTGTTTGCCTTTGGCTAGATAGTGCTTGTATATGAGGGCGTCAAGACAAGTTTCCGAGGTTTTATCATCCTCAGGATCAAAGCCTTCATATAGTTCTTCCGCAGTGTAAAGATTGCGCCTGATCACTTGGAATGGAACCTCATTCATGTATTCTTCCAGGGTCTGGATTGCCTTTGAGTTTATAGTTTGCATAGGGACATCTTTTGTTTTATTGTATAAAGATAGTATTTTTGCAATTAATACCGAAACCTGTAACCTGTTATCGATGAAACACTATCTGCAAACCCTGGAGGATACTATCCATAACCATTGGGATTTACCTTCAGTGGCTGATTATGGTGGACAGTCTTATACATATGGAGAGCTTGCTGCCTATGTAGAGACATTACATATTTTCTTTGAAAAAGCCGGAATCAAGAAAGGCGATAGAATATCAATATGCGCCAGAAATTCAGCTCATTGGGCTATTTCGTTCTATGCGGTTAATACCTATGAGACGGTTGTTGTCCCTCTTCTTGCGGACTTTCATCCAGACAGTATAATAAGACTGGTAAACCATTCCGAAAGCGTTCTCCTTTTCACCGATACCGATATCTGGAGCAAGCTTGATCCAGAGGCAATGCCGGTTCTGAATGCTGCCGTGAACGTAGCAGATTTCTCTCTTCTCTGGTCCAGGGATGATTCGTTTTCTTCCGCCTGGGAGCAAAAGGAGAAACTGCTCGGCGACAAGTATCCTGAAGGTTTCGGTCCTAAGGATGTTCATTATCCTACAGACAACTTTGACACTCTTTCAATAATCAACTATACCTCAGGCACATCCGGAGATCCAAAAGGCGTGATGCTGACATATGGCGCCATGAGCGACATGGACGATTTCGCAAACGCTCATTTTCCGAACACTCCGGGGCAGACTATGGTTTCCATGCTTCCGATGGCACATATGTACGGTTTGGCCATCGAGTTCATACATCCTAACGTAGATGGAGTTACGATGTACTTTTTGGGAAAGACTCCTTCTCCGACCACGCTTCTGGCCGCAATGAAGGAAGTGAAGCCATATATGGTTATCACTGTGCCTTTGGTAATGGAGAAGATTTATGCCACATCCATAAAGCCGGCTCTGTCCAAGATGAGGACACTTCTGGCTATTCCATTGGTCAGAAGGTTGATTTACAATAAGGTGCGTAATAAACTGATGGCTGCTTTCGGTGGAAATGTCGGATGTTTCATTATGGGTGGCGCCCCACTCAAACCTGAGGTAGAGCGTTGTCTGAAGCAGATCAGACTGCCTTTCACTGTAGGTTACGGAATGACCGAGGCTTGTCCCCTTATCGCTTATGAGTGGTGGACGGACTTTGTTCCCGGATCTTGCGGAAAGCCTATCCACGAGGCTCGCATAGACTCTCCCGACCCTCAGAGGATTCCAGGGGAAATACAGACTCGCGGAGCTAATCTGACCATCGGCTATTACAAGAATCCTGAAGCCAATGCCTTGGCTTTCACGGAAGACGGATGGTTCCGCACCGGAGACCTGGGAATAATGGATAAAGACGGGAACATCTTCATCCGTGGAAGGATCAAGTCTATGATTCTTGGCTCATCCGGGCAGAACATCTATCCGGAAGAGATAGAAGCCATACTCTCCGGGATTCCGTATGTTGAAGAGAGTGTGGTTGTTGACCGTGACGGCAAAATAGTGGCTCTGGTCTATCCGGCAAACAAGGATGAACTGGATGAGGCCACATTGAAGGATCTTCCTGAAACCATCTGTACCCTTGCGAACATTTCACTTGCCAAATACTGCCAGATCAACAGGGTAGAATTGGTAGACAAGCCATTTGAAAAGACTCCTAAACTTAGCATCAAGCGCTATCTTTACAAATAGGGTGATGCGGCTTGACGAGAAGTCTACCCTAAAGGCTTGATATCAAATCCTTCGCCGGTGCCAACATGGAAGCTGGCGCTCTTGAGCTGATCCTCATACTTGAAGTATGGGAGGTCCTGGAAATGATTTCTGGCCATTGCCTCGGCCTTGGCATGCTCACTGTCTTCAGGCATCCTCCATCGGCCGAATCTTACAGAAGGTTCCCTTCTGATGGCATCGATGAGGGAAATGTCAGGGATAATCTCATTGTGGACTGCATCAGTCAGGATGTCAAGGATGTTGGCATTGCTCTGGACGTATGCCTTGGAGAGGCCGCACACGTTGGCTGTGGAAATGAGTTTGTATTTGAGGAACTCATCTGCGATAATGTCGTCGAAAGTGATACCGAAGACCTTCTTGATGATATCCAGGGTGCGTCTTGCCTGCATCTTGCCTACGGCCATCGCAGAAGCCTTGCCCATGAATTCTATTCTAGGGCAGTTGCCGGTAGCAATCATCTCCATAAGACCTTCCTTACCTTTAGGGCCTCTGTAAATCATCAAGTGAAGGCCAAGCTGTATTACAAAGAGCTCTTTCTGGAGAAGTTTCTGGGAATTCCTTGCAACATCCTCTGCCAGACGGTCTTGCAGATAGTAGGCGTCGGCTTCGCAGATGGAATTTTCCCAGGCTTCGATATTCTTCCGTACCGGATAGGTGAGGCCTTTGTACAGAGGGTCCATCCCTGAAAGCGATATATTGAGGATTCCCAGCGTGTCTTCGGAAGTGATCTTCCAGAGTAGATTCTCCTTCTCCACTTCCAAGAGGAATTCAGTGATGTTGGTGTGCCTGTCACCGATCTCGAACAGCTTGCGGTACACTGCAAGTCCTCTTTCCCTTATCGGAAGGTTCTTGATGTAATCATATGATGTCCTGAAAGGCTCCAGCCATTCGCTTGGCGTGGCAATGTGCTTTTTGGGCTGTTCGGACGGAGAGTCTTGCTGCTTGGTCTGGGCGGCCATGGTTATCTTGGTTGCAAGATCCATGTATTTGCCCATCAGTCCGGAATCCTGGAACTTGGGGAAGAAGGTGGCCGGATCGTTCTGACTTTCACCGAACGCGATCAGTTCCTTCTTGTAATCCTCCACCTCTTTCTTGATGGATTCATTGTCTGTATGCATATTGTCCAGGCCGTCTATGTAGCCCTGGATCATCATTTTTATAGTAGCGTCCATATTATTCGATATCAATGAGTTTATACTTGCCGTCAGGGGAATCTGGTGAGAGCCTGAGACATACTGGCTTGACAGGCTGGCTGTACCATTGTGTGCACTCTTGGGTGAGAGTGTCCTTGTTGTTCCAGAGTTCTTCTATCTGGTCCTGATATGGCTGGGCGCTCCACTGGATCGTCTCAAGGCTTCCGGTTGAAATTGCCTTGCAGATGGTATCGGTGAATTCCTTGTAGAACTCGTCGCTGCAGTCTATCATAGCCCTGAACTGAGGCATTGCGGCAAGGGCGGCGAAATCAGAACTCGGCTTTGAGAGCATCTTAAGGTTCTCGGCGATGCCGGACATTGCTCTCTGAGTGTCGGTCCTTGTGTCGTTGTATTCCACAAAATCCTTGTAAAGCCGACCGAATCCTTCAATGGTTCTGATCCATCCGTCTTTCTTGGCCTGGAGGTCTACCCACAGACCTGTGTGGGTGAATGTGTAGTACGGGTCGGCTTTGATTTTCTGGAGAATATCATCGCAGAACTCTTCGACATCAGTCCATCCCATGTCATGAGCTGCTTGTTTGTTTGCAAAGATGCGGTCCATTGCAACGGCTGCAGCGCCAGCGGTATAGAGCCCGTTCTGCTTTGACTTTTCCTCCGCCTCCTCGTTTGAGGAACATGAGTTGAGAAGGTCCAGCCATTTTCTGTAATACTCTGCCTGATAAGGAGTTCTCGGGCAGTTGCCGAATCTCTGGACATAGAGTCCATAGAGTTCCTTTGTGGTTTTCATTTCACTCATTCTGTTTTATTTTCCGCTAAGTTAATCGTTTTATGTTAAATAATAAAGACAGAAAATTTGTAAATTTGAATTTAGTATTATTCTGATGACAGTTATCTTGGAAACCGAAAGATTATTGCTTCGCCCTTGGAAAGAGAGCGATGCTGATCCGCTTTATAAATACGCCTCTGATCCAGAGATCGGAATACGTGCCGGCTGGCCGCCTCACAAAAGCGTTGAGGACAGCCTGGAGGTCATCCGCAATTTTTTCAGCAACGACCGTACCTGGGCCATTGTTCTCAAGGAAACCGGCGAGATTATCGGCTGCATTGGCTATATGATTAAAGGTGAGAGTAATATAGAAATGAATGAGGGCGAGGCTGAAGCTGGATATTGGGTGGCCAAGCCATATTGGAACAAAGGCATCTGCTCCGAGGCGTTGAACCTGATAATTGACTATTGCTTCAACGAGAAAGGATTTCGAACGCTTTGGTGTGACTATTTCATAGACAATCCGGCATCGCGGAGAGTGATGGAAAAATGCGGATTCCAGGATACCGGGAAGACCCAGTACTGCGATTTCCTTTATGGAGGCGACAAGCGCCCGATAAGGGTAATGAGACTGGATTGCGACAGTAAGAAAAAATAGTATATTTAACAGATTAAAATAGCTGTAATTGGAGGTTATTCTTTGTATTTTGGTAGCAGGAAGTCTTCGGGATGACGTGCCGTCACTCCTCGGTACATCTCTGAGAGTTGCTGATAGACTTTGTTCAGGTCACTCAGGTCGCTTATTACACCTTTCACTCCGGACTCGTGACGTCCATAGTCTATATAGACGACCACTATTGGCACATGCGCCTTTACTGCCATGTGATAAAAACCGGGATTCCAACGGTCGGTAGGTGCGAACCCCCCTTCGGGACAAATGAGAAGATGCATCCGCTCCTCTTTGTTGAGCAGGTTAACGGCATCGTAGATGGAGTTATGCCCTTTTATGCCCCTGATGGGTATGACTCCGAATAGCCGCATGAAGATACCCATCGGAAAATGGAACAGCTCCTTTTTGCCCAGGAGACGATGACGTACACCTAACACCCTCAGCACCAGCTTGCCGATTACCGCATCCCAGTATGAGGTGTGCGGGGCAAACACCATGATGCTCTTCTGTACATCAGGGAAGTTTGTGGTAATCTTGTAACCAAGTATTTTCAATAAAACGCGCGCTATCCACATAACAATGCCGTTCTTTATTGCAAAAATAGTTACTTTTTCTGAGCCCGTTAGGGTATTGCAAAAAATGTTTACATTTGCTTTTGGATTTCGTTACACTTCTAATTAGAATTCACTAAGACATTGACTAGGAAATAGTTTAAAAAAAGAATCCGGGCTCATCGCCCGGATTCTTTTTTTTTATTATCAGATTAGAAAAACCTCAAGACTGGTACCATATGGAGAACCACCTTTTGTGGTTTTTTAATTAACTTTACGGCATGAGCAAACATATAAAATCCTTCTCCAGCAGATTGACCAGGAATATAATAATCATATTCATGGTTATAATGATTATTATTTCAGTGTTGGCTTCCGTTTTAACCATGGCAGGTGTTTATTCTACTTATAAAGAGCACTATGTTGATGCAATTGGAAACATAAGCCGCAACATTACCGCGAATCTTGAAAAAGTAGAAATCTCCGGAGTCAATATCGCCGATGAGGTTAAATGGCATATAGCTTCACCTGAGCTTATAATGAGCACTTTAAGCTATGAAATTGCAGTTAACAGCAATCTTGCCGGATGCGGTATGGCGTTTGTTCCTGAGTATTTTCCCGAAAAGGGGAGGTGGTTTGAACCTTACGCGCAAATAATTGACGGCAAGCCATCTGTCAGTGATATCGGATCTGAATCTCATGATTACCACCAGTCTGATTGGTTCAAGACTGGCTTGTCTTCTGACAGTGGAAGTTGGTCCAGCCCTTATCTGGACCAAGAAGGAGCAGGCACTTTGCTTTGCACCTATATTCTGCCTATAACCGATCCTCAAGGAAAGCTTGCCGGTGTTTTCGGTGCTGACATATCTCTTGGTTGGCTGGCTAGTCTTCTTCGCGATATTGACATCAGCGAGAACAAAGGGGGGCTGCTGTCAAAGTCGGAAGCGGGGAAAGGCAAAGGCATTTACAGCTTCATTCTGGGTCCGAATGGGGAGTACATCGCACATCCGGAAATGGAGCGTTATCTTGGTGCCTATAACTTTATGGATTTTGCAGACTCCAGTACATCAGCTAACTACCGGGAATTAGGGGAGGCGATGTGTGCCGGAAAGACAGGAGAGGAAATCGTCACAATGGATGGACGGAGGTATGACGTCTTTTATGCGCCGGTATCTGATACGGGATGGTCTATGGCCATTGCGGTGCCGATAAAGAGTCTGCTGTGGCCTGCTATCAATTTGGGGGCTCTCATCCTCATACTCATGCTTTTGGGATTGATACTGGTGTCCAGGATATCCCGCAGAGCCATAAAGAAATTTACTAAACCGCTGGTTCAACTGTCCGGTTCCGCTTCAGAGATTGCCAAGGGCAAGTTCGACACTGTTCTCCCGGAAATAAAGAGCGATGATGAAATACGCCATCTTCGCGATTCTTTCGATAATATGCAGCAGTCTTTGTCCAGGTATATCGCTGACCTTACGGAGACTACAACCCAGAAAGCTTCTATGGAAAGAGAGCTGGATGTCGCAAGGAATATCCAGATGTCCATGCTCCCTATGACCTGGCCTGCATATCCTGACAGGAAGGACATAGACATCTGGGGTTCCATCACTCCGGCAAAGGCTGTAGGAGGCGATCTGTACGATTTCTGCATTAGAGATAACAAACTGTATTTCTGCATAGGTGATGTCTCAGGAAAGGGAGTGCCGGCATCTCTGGTTATGGCTGTTGTCAGTTCTATGTTCCGTACCCTTTCGGCTTCAACGGACAGTCCTGACAAACTGATTTCCGCTATAAATTCTTCAATGGCCTCCCGAAACGAGAACATGATGTTCGTGACCTTCTTTGTAGGCGAACTTGACCTGGAAACCGGAGACTTGAAGTATTGCAATGCAGGGCATAACGCTCCGATAGTACTCAAGGCTGGCGTTCCGCAAGTGCTTGAGGCAGACGCTAATGTACCGGTAGGTATAATCGCTGACTGGAAATACAGCCTTCAGAAGACAGTGCTTTCTCCAGGAACAATCCTTTTGCTTTACACAGACGGACTTACAGAAGCCACCCGGGCCGACGGTTCACTGTTCGGAGAAGAAAGAGTCCTCGCCAACCTTACAGGCCTTAAGGCCACGACTTCATCAAAAGAGCTCAGTGAACATATGAAGGCTTCCGTGAAGGATTTTGTCGGTGACGCTGAGCAAAGTGATGACCTTACGATGCTTGTAATAAGGATCTAGTTGAATCTATCCAAATTGAAATCATTTTAAAATTAACAGATATGAAAAGACTATCCATCATTATGCTTATTGCGGTGGCAGCGTGTGCATTTTCCTGCTCCGACAATAATGCGAAGTATGTCATAATAGGAGCAAATGTCCCTGGTGACGGCAACACAATCTTCCTGTTTGACAGGATCAGTGAACTGCCAATCGACAGTGCAGTTGTAAAAGACGGCACTTTCAAGATGAGCGGCAAGGCCGAAAAGAATGCCTACCTGTCGGTCAGTTTCAAGGATGCCAATTGGTATTTTCCGCTTTTCAATGACGGAACACCGATTAAGATAGACTATGCTGACAGCGTCATGACCGGTTCTGAACTTAACACTAAACTGTCTGAGTGTGACAGGAATATTAACGATCAGTACAACGAGTTCTACAATTTCATCCAGGATTATCTCTCTCTTCCGAAGGATGAGCAGAAAGCCGGTGAGGAAGAATTTATCAGACAGTATGAGGAACACCAGAACAAGTATACCGATTATATTCTAAATAAAATCGATGAGAATAAGGACAATCTCATTCCTGTGGCTTTTATCCAGAACATTCCTCTTTTGGCCGGTTTCGACAAGTTCGAAGAAATCCTTTCTTCAGGCGCTCCTTTCACCCAGCATCCTTATGTCCAGGACTTGAAGCGCAAATTGGCAGAGGACAGCTCCAAGGAAAAGGAAGCCGAGGGGCTCAAGAATGCCGTTATTGGAAAGAAGTTCATCGATTTCGAGGAGCCAGACCAGAATGGAAAGATGCACAAGTTCAGCGAGTTTGCCGGACAGGGCAAATGGGTTCTTGTGGATTTCTGGGCTTCCTGGTGCGGCCCTTGCAAGGCTGAGATGCCTAATGTGGCAGAGGCCTACAAGAAGTATCACGAAAAGGGCTTTGAGGTTGTGGGCGTCTCCTATGACGACAATAAAGAAAAATGGGTAAAGGCTATAGCAGACTGGAATATGCCTTGGATTCACCTTTCAGACCTTTCCGGATGGGATAATCCTGCCAGTGCACTGTATGGCATCGATGCAATTCCTGACAACCTGCTGATAGATCCTGAAGGAACTGTCGTCGCCCGTGGCCTTCGCGGCGAGAAGCTTCAGGCTAAACTTACCGAAATCTTCAAATAACAGCCGGCTGCAGGCTTTGACGGTACTGGCTCGGTGACATTCCGAGGTGCTTTGTGCAGTATCGGCTGAAGTAGCTCAGCGACGTGAAATTCATATAATCTGCTATCTGGGTGAGCGACAGGCGTTCGTCATCCAGATAGTTTTTCAGTATAGGGACGGTGTGGCGGTCTATAAACGATGTGACACTGTGCCCGGTTATTCTTTTAACTGTAGCGGAGAGGTATTTGGGTGAAACGTTAAGACGGTCGGCGTAAAGGAGGGCAACAAGGAAATAATGATTATTCCAGGTGCCTCTCACGTAGACCTTTACGATGATGTTGCCGGAGTTATTCCTTACGATAAGATAGAGTCTTTCTTCAACGATAACCTTAAGTAGGATGAAGACTTTTGTCCATATAATTACAGGACTGGGAGCGGCAATGCTGTTCCTTGTCCTTCTTTCCTGCAGCAAGGCCGACCAGCCAAATATAGACAACGGTCCGGATAAAGAGCAGGAACAGACAAAGGTTGAAGACCCTATGCCGAATCAGATCAAGATTACCATATCGGGGAAAACTCTCCCGATTAAAATAGAGAACAATGCTGCCACAAAAGCGCTTGTCAATATTCTCAGGAGTTCTTCTATTACATTCACAGCCAACGATTACGGCGGATTTGAAAAAGTCGGAAACTTAGGGCGTTCCCTTCCTTCAAGCAATTCTCAGATAACCGCTCAGCCTGGTGATGTAATCCTGTACAGCGGGAACAGCATTGTCCTGTTTTACGGGAGCAATTCCTGGAGTTATACCAGGATAGGCAGGATGCAGTACAGCTCACTTGATGAACTCAAATCCTTCCTTAAAGCCGGTGGGGGAGATGTGAGCGTAACTCTGTCTTTGTAATGTAGGTCTTCGTAGATTGCGAATAGTTTCAAAGCATTTGTGATTATTCGTAAATTTGTCATATATACTAGCATTCATAGACAGATTATGGAGAATCACATTTCAAGGGAAGCGGCAGTCGAGCTGCTGAAAAAATACAACAAAGACTCGTTCCATCTTCAGCATGCCTTGACAGTGGAAGGTGTAATGCGCTGGTATGCAAGGCAGTTGGACTTTGCTCAAGACGAGGATTTCTGGGGAATCGTCGGGCTGCTTCATGATATTGACTTTGAAATGTACCCTGAGGAGCATTGCATCAAGGCTCCTGAGCTGCTGCGTGAGGGTGGGGTAGGTGAAGAAATGATCCACGCAATCTGCAGCCATGCTTACGGAATGCACGTGGACATCAAGCCTGAGCACACTATGGAGAAAGTGCTCTTTGCTACAGATGAACTGACAGGCTTGATATGGGCTGCCGCGCTGATGCGCCCATCATTAAGCACTCAGGATATGGAGCTTAAGTCTCTCAAGAAAAAGTACAAATCCAAGGGTTTTGCCGCAGGCTGCTCACGCGATGTGATAGAGAAAGGAGCCGAGATGCTGGGCTGGCCTCTGGATGAGCTGCTTCAAAAGACTCTTGACGCAATGAAGGATTGCGAGACAAAGGTGTTGAAAGAGAGTGCTTTGTGGCAAGATATGAAAAAGGAGTCACGTGCTGCCCGTCGCGGGGACTGGAAAATAGAGCCTATGCCTGAACAGCATGAGACTTTTATTCTTGACAGGTCTTTTACCGATAATGAAATGGATGTCCTCCGCCGGGGTAACATTCCTCATGCTATGGAGGACAAGTGGTTCTGGTATATGGAGGGATCAACTTTTTGGGCTCACCGCAGCTGGACTGGATACTGTATCTACAAGATTGAGTTTAAGGAAGATAACCATCATGTAGTTACTGTAAACCGCGATCCGGAGCAGTACAAGTGCACTAGTGTGGAAGAAGACATCGAGTCTCTAAACAAACTTTTAGACCAGTGGATCTGTAATTCCAGGCCAGCCTCAAGACGATGAGAATTAGCTGAGGAAATATATTGTAACTTTGTGTATATGAAAAAAGTAGTTGTCATATCAACCAGCCTCCGTCCGGGTTCCAACAGCAATGCCCTGGCGGAGAAGTTTGCCGAAGGCGCCAAAGCGGCCGGAAACGAAGTGGAATTAATCTCTCTCCGAGGCAAAGAAATCAAGTTCTGTATCGGATGTCTGTCTTGCCAGAAAACCGGTGCATGCGTATTCAAGGATGATGTTCCTGCCATAATGGAAAGTGTTCTGAATGCCGATGTCGTTTGCTGGGCGACTCCTATCTACTATTATGAGATGTCCGGCCAGATGAAAACACTCATCGACCGCATGAACGCCATGTATCCCAAGGATTACCGTTTCCGAGACATATACCTGCTCACTACCGCTTCCGAAGATGACGAATCTACTCCGAAACTTGCAGAGAGTGGCCTTCAGGGATGGATCGACTGCTATGCGGAAGCAACTCTTATGGGCCATATCTTCTGTGGCGGAGTCAACGGGCCGAAGGAAATAACCGGTAAAGCCAAACTGCAGGAGGCCTATAGACTAGGTGCAAGTGTATAAACCAATGAGGTAAATTCGGATTTTTCTAATTGATATGTTTTTTTTGCCTGTTTCATCCTCAAAACATGCCCAAAATGAGGATGAGATAGGAAAACGTCTTCAATGGGATTATTACTCAATTACGAAACTCCTTGGATAAAAGTCGCTGTAGAAACGGCCATCTGTGGCGGTGAACTTCAGTACGCAGTAGTTAGGATCGGTGACACCGCCAGGGTAGTATTGCTCATCGCCCTCACGCCAAATCATTTCTTTCGAAGCGGCATCAGTCAGCACCTCCATCGTGCCTCTTAGCATTATGCCCTTAAATCCTTTGGCATCGCAAAAATAGATGCAAGCCTTAGGGTTAGCCTTGTATTGAGCCACACGTATTGAGAAGGTGTTGGTCGTAAAGTAGAAGGTTTTGATACCCTCACGCTTACGTGGCTTCAACATAGCCTTGGTCCATGGAAAACCGTCCTGGTCGACTGATGAGATGTAAGCGATGGGCTGTTTGTCGGCCATCTGGGCAATGAGTTCTTTAATGCCTGCCAAAGCAGGGTTAAGATTCATGACTTCATCGTTACTGACATTCAATGTTTGTCGCCAACGTTTCAGCTGAGGGAAATATGTTTTCATCTGGCCGATATACTCCTCTTTGGTGATGGGTTTCTCCAACCCCTCGTTTACTGCACCAACGAACTGAGCACAATGTTCAATCATCTCTTCCATCGTGAAGTCCTGCAAGAATTTACCATCCTTGTAGCAATATATGCAGTAATCTTCATTCTTGCTGCCGTCGGCATTAGTGCCGAGGACTTCTTCCGTTAGCGGCATACCGCAACTCTGACAAAATTTCATATCTTAATTCGTATTATTTCCCGATGCAGAAGTGTGAGAAAATGTGGGACAGGATGTCCTGGGAAGAGATTTCACCTATGATGCCGCCAAGGTCATCCGTGGCTTCCCGGAGGTCCTGGGCAAGCAGGTCGGCAGGGAGGTTGGAGTCAATTCCCTGGAAAACTCTCTCGATAGAGGACATAGCGTCTTTAAGGGCCTGGTAATGGCGCAGGTTGGTGACATAGGTCTTGCCCTGGAGATTGGAAAGGAAACCCTTGCCGAGTTTCTTCAGAGTGTCACCGATTTCCTTTTTAGCGGTTTCCCGGTCTTTCTTGAGAGAAAGTGAGAGGATGGTTACATCGCTGAGCTTTAGCTTCTTGCAGATGGACTTGATGCTCTCTTCGATATCTTCTTTTTTAGTTTTGGTCTTGTCCAGTTTGTTGGCCAGGATGATGAGCCTCTGTCGCTTTTTGTCTGTTTTCTCGGCGATGGTCTTGATGGAAGGGGAGAAGGAGTCCTCCCTTGTTGAGTCCAGCATAAGGATGACCACGGAACTTTCCCTGAGCTTTTGCCAGGTGCGCTCAATGCCCATTATCTCAATGGTCTGGGTGGTGTTCCTGATGCCGGCAGTGTCTATGAAGCGGAAGAGAGTGCCGCCGATGTTTACTGTGTCTTCTATGGTGTCTCTGGTTGTGCCCTGGATGGGGGAGACAATGGCCCTTTCCTCGCCGAGGATGAGGTTGAGGAGGGTGCTCTTGCCGGTGTTTACAGCTCCGACAATGGCGACCGGAATGCCGTTCTTGATGGCGTTCCCAAGGGAGAATGAATCTGCCAGATCCTTGATTTTAAGGTAGGTGGAAGAAAGGATGCTGGAAAGCTTCTTGCGGTCCGCAAACTCAACGTCCTCCTCGCTGAAATCCAGTTCCAGTTCCATAAGGGCGCACAGGTTGAGAAGGGATTCCCTTAGAGCGCGGAGTTCGTTTGAGAAACCGCCCCTCATCTGGTTCATCGCAATTCTGTGGGAGGCTTCGGTCTCGGAAGCGATAAGGTCTGCAACTGCCTCAGCCTGGGCAAGATCCATCTTGCCGTTGAGAAAGGCACGCTTGGTGAACTCACCCGCATCGGCGATGCGGAGAGGGGAAGAAATCGTGCTGCTCTTGAAAAGAGTGGAGGCGGAGTCAATCAGCAGCTGCTGGATCTTGTTTTCTATGTAAGACGATGCGTGGCAGTAAATCTCCACACAGTTTTCTCCGGTGTAGGAGTTGGGAGCGCGGAATGGCACGGCAAGGACCTCGTCCACATCCTGGATGCGGGCAAAGCGCATCTTGTAAGAATCTGTGGATTTGAGGGTTGGACGCTTTCCCCTCGTGTGGGAGGAAAGAGTCAGGATTGAATCAGCGATGGTTATGACATCCGGTCCTGAAAGACGGATTATGCCTACTGCCCCTGTGCCCGGAACGGTTGCGGGAGCCACAATGTTTTCTGACAAATCGTTTGCGAAAGCCATCTTTTCTTTTTATTCCATCAGTTTCTTGTACTTGAATCTCTTAGGCTCTGTGTTGCCCATCCTCATCTTGCGGTTCTCCTCGTATTCCTGGTAGTTGCCCTCGAAGAACACGACCTGGCTGTCTCCCTCGAATGCCAGGATATGGGTGGCTATACGGTCCAGGAACCAGCGGTCGTGGCTGACAACAACCGCGCATCCGGCAAAGTTGTCAAGACCTTCCTCCAAGGCTCGTATAGTGTTCACGTCCACGTCGTTGGTAGGCTCGTCGAGCAGGAGAACATTGCCCTCGTCCTTGAGCGTGAGTGCCAGGTGCAGGCGGTTCCTCTCGCCTCCGGAAAGAACGCCGCAGAGCTTTTCCTGGTCCGCTCCGCTGAAGTTGAAGCGGGAAACCCAGCCTCTGGCGTTAATGTCCCGGTTGCCCAGGCGTACCCATTCGGAATCTCCGGCAATGGTTTCATACACAGTCTTTTCCGGATCTATGCTCTTGTGCTGCTGGTCTACGTAGGAAATCTTTACTGTGTCACCAATCTCGATAGTTCCGCTATCTGGCTGCTCGATACCCATAATCAGGCGGAACAGGGTGGTCTTGCCGGCACCGTTAGGGCCGATTACTCCAACAATGCCAGCCGGCGGCAGGACGAAGTTCAGATGCTCGAACAGCAGCTTGTCTCCGTAAGCCTTGCTTACATCGTGGAACTCGATGACCTTGTTGCCCAGATGCGGTCCGTTAGGTATGTAGATTTCCAGGTTGGCTTCCTTTTCCTTCTGGTCTGCGGAAGCCAGTTTCTCGTATGCTCCCAGACGGGCTTTCTGCTTGGCCTGGCGGGCTTTAGGTGCCATACGGACCCATTCCAGCTCTCTCTGTAGAGTCTTTCTGCGCTTGCTCTCTGTCTTTTCTTCCATCTCCAGGCGCTTGGTCTTCTGGTCCAGCCAGGAGGAGTAGTTGCCCTTCCATGGAATGCCTTCCCCGCGGTCCAGTTCCAGAATCCAGCCGGCCACGTTATCCAGGAAGTAACGGTCGTGGGTAACGGCGATTACGGTTCCTTTGTACTGCCTCAGATGGGCTTCCAGCCAGAGAATACTCTCGGTGTCAAGGTGGTTGGTAGGCTCGTCCAGCAGCAGGACGTCCGGCTGGCGGAGAAGCAGGCGGCACAGGGCCACTCTTCTCCTCTCTCCTCCGGATAGGGTAGAGACCTTGGCGTCAGAAGGCGGGCACTGGAGAGCGTCCATGGCCCTTTCCAGCTTGGAGTCTATCTCCCAGCCGCCTACGTGCTCGATCTTCTCTGTGAGCTCTCCCTGCCTTTCCATCAGGCGGTTCATGGTGTCGTCATCCATTGGTTCGCAGAACTTGGCGGATATCTCGTTGAACTCGTTGAGAAGGTCCATGACTTCCTGGACTCCTTCCTGAACCACTTCTATGACTGTCTTGTCCGGATCCATCTGCGGTTCCTGCTCCAAATAGCCGACGCTGTAGCCGGGAGCCCATACGACTTCTCCCTGGTAGTTCTTCTCTACACCGGCAATTATCTTGAGCAGGGTGGATTTTCCGCTGCCGTTAAGACCTATGATGCCGATTTTTGCGCCGTAGAAGAAGGAAAGGTATATGTCCTTGAGAATTACTTTGTTGTTGTGTGGAAGGATTTTCCCCACACCGTTCATCGAGAATATTATCTTTTCGTCTGCCATAGTGGATGATATTTTTGTAAAGATAATCAATTATCGCGAAAAAGGGGATGGCCAACTGGTCATCCCCTTTGAAATCAGTGAAACAAGAAACTGTTATTTCTTGTTGCCGCCAACAAGGCCACCGAGAATGCTGGTTGCAGCACCGATGATGCTGCCCAGGCCTCCGCCATTGGAGTTTCCGCCGCCGGTGATGGAGAGCATAATGTCCTTGAGGTCAATGTCACCGTCTCCGTCCTGGTCTTTGATGAAGCCTCTGAGACCTCCCAGAATGTTAGGAATCAGTCCGGTGAGAGATTTTGCCAGTCCTCCTCCAAGATTCAGTTTGCTCAGAATGTTGGTTGAGAACAGGTTTCCTGCCAAAGCAGTGATAGGGCTGCTGGCGGCGCTGGTCTTGCCGGTCAAAAGGTCGGTGATAAGGTCAGTACCACCCTGTTTTGCAGCAGTTTGGGTAAGGCTGCCCAGAATGGATTCGCCTAGTCCTCCAAGAACTTTGTTCTTAATGTCAGAAGGAATCTCGATTCCTCCGGCAGCAGTGTTAACCTGCTTTGAAATCAAATCGCTGATTAAAGACATAATATTGGTTTTATAAAATGAGTTTTCACAAATTTAACAAAAAAACTATTTCTTCCTTTCCAGCAGGACCACATTTTCGACAGTTGTTTCAGTTTCCAAGGGAAGTTCTTTCACTTCCTCGCCATCAACAGGCACAGGGAAATTGAATACGATCTTCTTTATCCAGCTTCCGTCTTTC